>WNFR01000021.1_pt1 | contig 141794 bp, 130 predicted proteins | sample 5400221 | NCBI WGS metagenome assembly WNFR01 (sample SAMN13153357, study PRJNA577476) | soil metagenome | isolation source: 40 cm soil under Madrone tree | place: USA:California | collected 2016-06-14
GAACCAATCTACCGTGCTGGTGCTGCGGTTAATCTCAGTATCCGTGTAGCTCTTCGTGCTTCCGGGAATATGGAAGAGCTGGCCATCGTCGGGTTTCGCCGGCTCGTGTACGCCCCTCGGCCAAGGCCAATCGGGATAGTCGGTCCTCGCGACACTTGTTGGAGGCTCGGATGTCGGCCTCGCCGCGGTCTGAGATGCATGAGAAATCTGCGTCACGGCGAACACGAAGAAGAGCAGGCAAATTGCCGATACAGCGCACAGCGAGAGAAGTGATCCGCGATTCATGCCAAGAGTCTAGCGTACAGCGCTTCGGAATGCGCGTTTCTTCAGGGCTAACGGGCCTCTTTTGTGGCTCGCCGCTCTCCTGATGGCTCGCTGTTTGTCGTCGGCTCTCCGCTGACGCTACACCATCTGCCCTGAGCACCGAGTGGGAAGCGCCGGAGCTAGACATGAATCAATTCCAGATGCCTGGTTAGTTCTATACAAGGTCGCATTACCGTACATCTCTGCATTCCGACATCTCCGACCCCAAATGGCAGTCTCATGGCTAGTCGTCGGGAGGCGGCTAACCATGAAGCGCAAAACCAAGAGCAAGCAGACCCGACCGAAAACCAAGCTCGGCCTACACGATTTGGAGCACGCCAAAGTCGCAGTGATCGTTAGCCTGCGGTCGTTCGAATCTCAGCGCAGCTATCGCCACTCAATCGATGAATTTGTGGCGTGGTACTGTTCCGCTCCGAGACTGTCGTTTAACAAAGCTGTTGTCCTCCGCTATCGCCTTCACCTCGAAGACCGGCATCTGGCTGCAGGGACCATAAACGTTAGGCTAGCAGCAGTTCGTCGGCTGGCGTATGAAGCTGCGGATTCCGGATTATTGAGTCCCGATCATGCTGCCGGGATTCGGCGCGTCAAAGGCGCAAAGAAGCTGGGATGTCGGCTGACAACGGAAGAAGCTCGAATGTTGTGGCAGCTTCCCGATCCGGCAACGCTAAAGGGAAAACGTGACCGAGCAATTCTTGGCCTTCTTTTGGGGTGCGGACTACGACGTAGGGAGTTAACCGAATTGACCTTGGACCATTTCCAGCGCCGCGAAGATCATTGGGCCATTGTTGACCTAATTGGCAAAGCCGGCCACGTGAGAACGATACCGGTGCCAGCTTGGGTTAAGCGAACGGTTGACGATTGGCTGCTGGCCTCCAACATCGCTCATGGAAGACTATTTCGCTGCGTCTGTCGCACCGGTAAAATCTGGGGCGATGAAATGACAGAAAAAGTGGTGTGGCATGTCCTCAAGCAGTACGCGGGGCAAGTCGGAATCCTGAAGCTCGCGCCGCATGACCTCCGAAGATCCTGTGCCCGTCTGTGTCACACAGCAGGAGGCGAACTCGAACAGATTCGGTTCTTGTTGGGCCATGTGTCCGTGCAGACCACTGAAAAGTATCTTGGCTGTAAGCAACGTCTGCGAGAGGCCGTGAACGACAAGATCGGAATTGAACCCGTCCCGTGAAAGCCGTGAACAGACGACGATAATCCGGGTATTCTTTTTCTGATGACACTCTGATTGCTGCGAGGTCCCAGCAATTTAGGAGGGCGAAGATGGAAATCGACCTTCACGGCTACCATCCAGCCGAAATCGTGTTCAACGGAGTTCTCAGCAAGATTCTGCAACAAGTTTGGGAGATGGGGGAGAGTGACGTGACGCTGATTCACGGCCATGGCCGCAATCGGGGCATCACTCCGGGATTTGTGAACACCAACACCGGTTATTTTGGGCTCTGCATTCGGCGGGCGTTACGTAATGACCAGTCTCTACGTCAATGGATCAAGCACGCGACGCTTGACTGCAGACAGCTCGGCTGCACCTCAATCGGACTGAAACGGAACTCAAATCCGACGAGAAAACAACTGGATTGTTTTTGACACCAGGACACCCGGTAACCCGACCGGGACTTAGCCCACTTCGTCTCTCCACTGTTCAATTTGTTTGGTCATTATTCCGTAGCAATCACAAGCCGCATTCTCAAGCTGTGTGCGGCTCTCAATTCTTACCGCGCCGCGAGTGTAGGTGATGAGTCCGGCCTTTTGCAACATGCCAGCAGCCACGGTAACGCTGGCCCTGCGTGTTCCGAGCATGTGAGAGAGAAACTCCTGGGTCAGTGGCACAAGGGCACCCCCCAAGCGGTCCTGTGACATGAGCAGCCATCTCGCTAGCCGCTCATCAACCTCGTGTAGGCGATTGCAGGCAGCTACTTGTGAGGATTGCAAAGCAAGCTCCTGGGCAAAACCTTGTAGCCTAAAGGCTAATTTCGGACACTTCCGCAGCGCGATGTTAAATTCTCTAGCCGGTATTCTGAACCCACTTCCCGCTACCTGCATAATCACGCGGACATGGCTGCTGCTAAATCCTGCCGTAAGCGGTAGCCCAACGAACCCTTCTCTTCCGACCAATCCAACTTCTACGGTCTTGCCATCGGGCATGATATTAAGAATGGAACCCAGGCCGTCATTCAGAAAGAACGCAAACTTGATTCGCTGCCCCATTTCGTTCATCACTGTAGGCGTTGGCAGTGAGACAAACTCCAACTTAGAGAAGATCGTAGCCCCTTCATCTTTTGGGAGATCTAACAAGATTTTGTTGTGAACCTGCCGCCCGTTCGCGCTGCTAACGGTAGGTTTGGGGTTGGTCTTCTTAGAATTAGCGAAACTGGCGCAGGCCATTGGAGGTTCCTTTGCGAAGGATTCGTCAGATTTCGCAAGGAACTGCCCTGAACGGGAGCCCGGCAGAGGGATGCTAGTGTGACGCTGCTATTGTACCGCTCAAATTCCACTCAGAGTGGCCTCTTTTCGTTTCAATCACACATTCTTCGGAACCGTACGCTAGCGTACACACACCTTAGAGCAAAGTGTTATGTTCGGCTGTAATAAGAACTACCCAGCAGAAACTCCACTTGGAGGCATTATGGCTGGCACAGATGCGGGTCCTAGTCGTTTTTCCTACTACGGTATGGTGATTGAATGCCCGCAGTGCGGGAAGAAAATGATCCTCGATGTTGGATTGGTAGGAGACCCCAAGAGCAATTCCCTCAAGTGCCTCGGCTGCCAAAACGAGATTGTTGCACTCTTGCCTGGACCCATCGTTGGTGGCCCTTCCCCGCTGTCGAATTAATTATGACGACCCGAGCCTTTCGCGTACTGGTCGTAGAAGATTTCACCGCCTTTCGGCAATTCATTTCCTCTATTTTGGCAAGAAGGCGCAACTTGCAAATTGTTGGCGAGGCGTCAGATGGATTAGAAGCTGTTCAGAAAGCAGTGGTGCTCAAACCGGACCTGATCACCATGGACATCAGTCTCCCAACCTTGCGGATGATTCCCTGCGCATTGTTCTTCGGAAGTCAAAAGGAAGGCTCGTCGTGAGGGTGAAGCGTACCCGCGCAGCCCGTTATGCTCTCGTCGTGCCGGTCATTCTGACGGACCTCGAGACCGGCCATCAAACCCAAGGAAACACCTGGGACGTGAGTGCGTTCGGGTGTCAAGTCATGACCGGGAACGGTACGCAGATTGGGGCGCGGGTGCGAATTCAAATCAACCACAAGGGCGATGTATTTGAGGCGCAAGGACTAGTGGTGAATATGCGACCGTTGATGGGAGCGGGAGTTGCTTTTAAGAAGATTGAAGATAACCACCGGATGGTGCTGGAGAAATGGCTCGAGGAATTGAGGAGTCAGAAATCCGAAAAGCAATGAAGTGCAAGACAAGAGAACGGTGAGAGGAAGCCTTCGGCGATGATCGGAGGAATTCCCCGATTGAGACAGAACCGCTTCGAACTTGCCTTTTAATTCTCCGTCTAAATTCCAGTGAGGTCATTCCTGGTGGCCATTGGACATCAGGTCCTGATTAAACGCCGTTATCGTCCATGTGGATTCGAAGCGTCCGCCGCACAAGCGGCTTCGTTCTGGGCGACTAATCGGGAGTTAACGTGGTTGCGTACTTGCTGGATAAATTTGTCCCGCCACGATGGGCACGACGAGGTACAGTAGCGGAAATAACCGGAAACTTGATTTCCGATTTCGGGCACTTACGGATTTGTACGCTACTCGGCCGCTGTTCCTGAAACCGCCTTTCCCGCTCTCGGCCTAACACGTTCCAAATAGTAGAAAATAAATCCGTACGGCACGAAGACCAACAAAAAATATACAAACGACGTTTTCCGCTGCCGGATGCAGTCGTAAAGCATCCACAATGCTCCAAGTGGGCCACACAAGAAGAACGTCACGACAAGTCCCTCTTCAAGCGCCGTTTTTGGAATCCACGGACCTAAGACGACCCAAGCCGCAAATATCGACGTGCCAGTGAGGAATAGAAAGGCGAAAACATGGCGTAGCTTGAGGTCTGGCATCATTAGGCGACAAATCAGGAGTTAGATGCCGGTTCAAGGCAAACCTTGTAGAAACCTTGCTCTTTGAAATAAAAATCTGGGTCAAGGAGCCTATCAACCGAGATATTCTCCTGTGCCTGCGGCACGTTCGCGAAGTCTCCATCCCAAACTCCATAGAGTTCGACTACCTTATCCCCAGTCGTTCGCAAAAGTGCAACCAGTGCCTCACAATTCTGGCGATGGGTCATGTCCCTCGCAATGTCTACCTCATCCTTCTCGGTATCCGTATAGAATTCAATTTCAGGCCAGCCCCCGTTTTGGAACATCGCGTGAGGGAAATCACAACCACAACTCGAACTGGAACCGATGCATTGGACTTCGGGCCTACTGAAATGTTGTTTGATTCCGGCGTCTCGCTCCGTGAGAGATTCGACAGGCAAATCTACAGCAGGTGGCATTGTCTTCATAGAAGATGCCAAGGTTCAAAGCTTGTTGCTTGTCCGGGCCTCTTCGGCCCCACGCTTGGAACGAACTCGCGTTGCGAAGCCCCGGTTGCGAGTCTAGATCGTAAGGGCATTCACCCTAGCTAGTTATCAGGTTTTTCCTTATGAGAAATCAGTACTTCACCGGCTAGCGTGCAGACCCAGAAAGACTATCGTGCCATTTTGAAACGCGGTCGCTTCCGCGGACTGGCTTCTCAAAGACGCGCAGGATTAATTTCTCGGGACAAAGAGGCGGTTCAAGCCGGAAACAGTGGAGGCGGTAAGGCCATGTCTCCACACATGGGACGCATTGAGAAACGAATCCGGCTGACTGTCCCGCTAGAGGTTTCCAAGTTGCGGGACCCATCGGGTGTGGAGCAAACGATCACAGAGGACGTCTCTTCTAGTGGGGTACGCGTGTTAACCCGGCGGGCGATGGCGCCTAATGAGCGACTGATGGTCAGGGCCTTCCAACGCGATCTACAAACACGGGCTCGTGTGGTTTATTGTCAGCGGCTGCCCGACGGGCGCTATGGAGTTGGATTGCGGTTCCAGAAAGCTGACATCAACTTTCTTTCCGCTGCTCGACGGGGGTCACAGAATCGGGGCTGAAAAAAAGCCTAGGAGTGCGCCGATGCTCATGAACCGTTCCTCGCTGTCAGTTGCACAACACACGAATTTCAGGGCATACCCACTTCGGAATGCCTTGCAAGAATCATCAGTGAGGGCCACTAAAGGGACTTTACCCGCTGAGGCAACCGAGTCACTGGCCATCAAGAAAGCGCCTCCGCCTAGGTCTGCGGTTGGATTCCTCCTGATGGACTCGGCGCTGAACGCCATCTCGTTCAATGTCGAAGCGACACAGATCCTTAGTTATCCAGACAAGTTTGCTAACTTAGAGCGCTCGGATGCCTTCCTCACAGGAAAGATTTGCACGAGCCTGACGAACCGACAGGCCCCAGGTAGATCGCCCTTTGTGACCGAGTTCCGATCCGGCAGGAGGCGTTATTTTTGCCGTGCGTTCGTCGTGGATTCGCAGGCAAAAAATCCTGCTCACCCCAGCATAGCCGTCCTGCTTGAAAGAGGTCCCGCCGGATTGGTCTCGTTGTCCCAAGTCTCCCAGCAATTCAACCTCACGCAACGCGAGCGAGAAGTATTGGAGTATTTGTTGCAAAGCCTGAGCAGCAAGGAGATTGCGAATCGGATGAACGTCAGCCCCAACACAGTCAAGGCCTTTCTGCGACTCATTATGATCAAGACGGGAGTTTCTTCTCGCTCGGCCATCGTAGAGAAGATCATGATGACCCACTCGCAGTAATGGCTCGCTTTTTCTTTGCTCTCTTCGCTGACCAGCGACGGAAAGGCCAATTTATTTGATAAGAAAAGAGGAAAGCAAACTTGAGACGATTGCGCGCATGTCCGCCTCATTGTAGGAGGCGGGGAAGCGCGACGTGCGTGCGAGCATCTGGTCTCGTAGCATACCTTCGACTGCTCCCATCAGGGCTGAGCGAAAAGCCTGTGGGTGAATGTTCGGTGCCAGTTCGCCTTTGGCGGCCAATTCTTTCAGAATTCGATCCAACATCCTTACGAACTCTATAAAGCCGGGGACCAGCACGACCATATGCCCGTCGCCACGGATGCGCCGACCCTCGAGCAAAACCAGAGTCCGCATCGATGGGTCCTTAGCTAGAAAGCCGAGCACCATCTCAATGAGGATCCTAAGTTTGTCTTGGGGGGAGGCAATGCTTTCCGTGGCCAGAAGCACTGCCGGATTAATCTGCTCCCACGTGGACTCGAAAATGGCCTCGAGAATACCCTGCTTGTCGATAAAATGTTTGATGAGCTGGGACTGGCTAGTCCCAGCCAACCGACAGATGGCTGCAGTCGTGGTGCCCTCGTAGCCACCCTCTGCAAAGAGAGTCTTGGCTGCTTCCCGGAGCCGATCCCTACTGGAAGCCATCACGGAAGTCTTCAGCGGCGGCATTTTTGCACCCCGTCGTCCTCAAGCGACTAAGCTTCGTCGCGTTGATGCTACGTCGCCCTGAGGTGGATCAATTCTAGCTTCCCCAAGCGCGAGAGAAATTCCAGGCGCCCGGGACTTCCCTCTTCGTTAACAAACACTTGACAAAGCTTCGTCGCTCTGCGACTATTTCCAGTCGTTCTACTACTACACTTTGGCAGTATACTCCAGAGATCATCCATCCATCCAGGGAGTAGTAGAATGAAAGGCACTTGCTGTAGCGAGCGAAGGCGACTTCGAAGTCAACATCGGCGAAACCTCCATTTCTCCCGGCCTGAAGAATTCGGAATAGGCGATGCCGCGATGCCCACAAACCATTTGTCAGCCTCGATTGCGCGCCGCGCAAACCCCAAGACACAAGCGCTATCGAAGGAAGTGCCTCCACCCAAGACTGCAGTTGGATTCCTCCTGATGGACTCGGCGCTAAACCTTATCTCGTCCAATGTCGAGGCGATCCACATTCTTAGTTATCCACGCAATCTCGCGAACCTAAGACGCCAAGAGCTCGAAGTTACAGGAAAGATTCGCTCAACCCTGATGAGCCAAGAGCCACCGGGTGAATCACCTTTTGTGGCCGAGTTCCGATCCGGTAGGAGGCGTTATTTTTGCCGGGCCTTCCTCGTGGATTCGCAGGCAAGAGAACCTGCTCATCCAAGCATAGCCGTCCTGCTTGAAAGAGGACCCTCCGGATTGTTCCCTTTGTCCCAAGTCTCTCAGCAATTCAACCTCACGCGGCGCGAGCGACAAGCGTTGGAGTATCTGTTGCAAAGCCTGAGCAGCAAGGAGATTGCGAATCGGATGAACGTCAGCCCCAACACAGTGAAGGCGTTTCTGCGTCTGATCATGACCAAGATGGGGGTCTCCTCCCGCTCGGCGGTCGTTGGGAAAATTCTCATGACCCAACCGTAGTGGTGGCTCGATCTTCCTTTTGTCTGCTTTCTCCCCTGCGGGTCTCCGGACTAGCCCATTCGAATAATTGACTCCAGTCTGTGACCGCGGGATTATCCGCAAATGAAGCGAGGAGCACGGCAGGGGCAAAGACTTGGTCTTCGATTTCCGTGCAGTTTGGATCTGCGGGGGAGTAAGGTCGCCTCGCTCGGGATTCAGGAACCCGAGGCCGTCATGCGCGGTCGGATTGAGAACATCAGTCAAGGCGGCATCTGCCTTCTGAGCAGCCAGCGCATTCCAGCATCATCTCTTGTCCGCTGTGAAATCGAAGTTTCCATGACTCGCGCGGCCATTCCCACACTGATGCAGGTGCGGTGGGCTGAGAGAACTTCCGCTGCTCGTGGGCGATACAAAATGGGACTGCAATTCCTTCTGTAAGCACCTGGCCTACTTTTTCTTTCTTGGGTAACCTGTGAAATCACAAGGACTGACCCGATCGTCTAGTCGACCGGCCTAGTCCATCGGGCTAATTTGAACGGCTACACCTTACTGACCAATCCCCCCAGGTAATAGACAAGATCGACCAAATCTTTGAAGATCACCATCAGGGAGCCTATCCGCTTTGAAGGCAGTCTTCAGTACGAGCAGATTCAGACGCTTGATCGGTGTCCTTGGCGAGCCGCGCAAGAAAACGGTGGCAGCAAAAGACATCGGAAATCCGATCGCGAGTTTTTGCTGCTCGTGAAATACCTGCAATTGGGTTCCCGAAGACGGGACTCAAGGGGCGGTAGCTTGGCTAGATTGGATATGGAGTCTCCTTGGTTCGCGCTGCGAGTCAGAAGCCGTTACGAACATACGGTTGCCGCACATTTGCAAGGGAGGGGCTACGAATCGCTTCTGCCCCTGTACAAGTGCCGGCACAGGTGGTCTGACCGGTTCAAAGAAATCGAACTTCCACTTTTTCCCGGGTACGTGTTTTGCCAGTTTGACTCACTGAACCGACTGCCAATTCTTTCGATCCCTGGAGTCGTTTACGTCGTGGGCGTTGGCAGAACCCCTGTCCCCATTGATGAAAACGAAATTGCCGCCATTCAGGCCGCTGTCAAATCCGGATTACCGAGACAGCCTTGGCCGTTCCTCGAAATTGGACATAGGGTCAGAATAGAGTGCGGACCGCTCTGCGGCGTCCAGGGAATCTTATTGGGTTTCAGAGGGCATCATCGTCTGGTGTTGTCTGTAACACTCTTGCAGCGGTCAGTCGCGGTTCAGGTCGATGAGGCTTGGGTACAGCTCTGCCACAGCACCTGGCTTACAGTGGCCCTGTGACCTCTAAAGCTCGTTCGCGGCAACCTAGTGACTAGACATGCTTGGCATTCTCGCGTTCATCGAGTGAAAATGTATGTTTATTGCTGGGAGTGAACGGCAGTTCATCGGAGCCGACGTTGAACGTCACACCGCAGCCGCGAATTGCATGGGCCCATCGGCTATTGAAGCGTCAGTACCCGCCCGTGTGGGTTGCGAGAGTGCTGAACCATTGATCCGATGCGGGGCCGACGATCCAATGCATGTCGAAACACCGCTGGAGATTGTCATAGTCCTCAGCTCTGAAGTCATGCAAGAGCTGCGCCGGTTGGTAAGGGCAGAGCTAGTACAGCTGAATCTCTCTCGACAAGCAACGAGATCGTTGGAAACCACGGATACACGGGCTAAAGCTCTGCCCTGCTGCCATTGCCGTATGTGCGGAGCATCGGTGCCTTCGACTAGCCTGTTTTGTCCGAAATGCGATTCGTTTCAAGGACACTTCGCGGCAGAGCGATGCCTCGATGATAGATCATACTTCGACGCTGAAAATCTGGCGCCTCCACTGCCTGCAGCCGCTCCGCCGCGACATTCCCTTTGGAAAGCAACCGAACCTTTTCGTCCGGATCGGTATCTATGTTCGCAACGATAGCTCTGATAACCTTGCTTGTACAAACTACTTCTCCACTCCAGTCCGTTCCTCAAAACCGGACTGAGCGAGCCACAAGTGACAGGCGATCTGCGGATATACTGCCTTCCCCCAGCCCAATCGTACTGCTGATCGGAACCGGCGACCTGCTAGAAATTAGCATTTCAACTGTGATTGGAGCGCCCGAAATGAATTGCAAAGCGCGGGTCAGCGCCTCCGGAGACATTGCCTTGCCACTGGTTGGCAGTCTTCACGCGGCTGGACTGACTGCCGAGGAAGCTCAGGCGACCATCGAGAAGAAGTACAAAGATGCCGAAATTTTGAAAAATCCGCAGGTATCGGTTCTTATCATTGAGTATGCATCCCAGGGTGTTTCTGTGCTTGGCGAGGTATTAAAGCCAGGCATTTATCCGTTATTGACGTCTCGACGATTATTAGATTTGATGTCCCAAGCCGGTGGCGTCACGCCAACAGCCGGGAGAACGATTACAATAACGCACCGCGATCATCCCCTAGACCCCAAGACGATAGTCTTATCCAGGGATCCAAGGCAGAACACGGCGAGCAACATAGACATCATTCCGGGTGACACCATTGTGGTCGCTAAGGCAGGTGTTGTTTACGTTGTGGGAGCGGTCGGGAAGCCTGGTGGATTCACAATGGATGCAAACGACGGGCTTACCATACTTCAAGCGATTGCCCTGGCTGAAGGCCCTAAGACAGACGCCGCAATGGATAAAGCCAAGTTGATCCGGCAAGCGCCGAATGGTCCGTCTGAAATTCCCGTCCCATTACATAAGATTCTGGCTTCGAAGACCCCTGACATAAGATTGCAGTCCGATGACATCTTATACGTGCCAAGCAGTGCGGTAAAGAGTGCTGCTCGTCGCAGTCTGGAAGCAATCGTCCAGACTGCGACGGGACTGGCCATCTACCGCCGATAAAGATGGTAGAAAGGACGACGTGTTGTCTCGGAACGAAAACCTAATTTTGACGGGCTCCGACCCCGAACAGATGCAACTTTCGCCAGGCGCCGGCAAAATCGTCGCCAACCCGAACTATCGCTATTGCATACGCAATACAAACCGCGAGTGGCAGTACTGCCTTCGTGTTCTGCAGAACCGCTGGCGGTTTGCTGCGCTATTCGGAGCTGCCATCTTCAGTGTGATTGCAATCGTCACTTACAGTATCACGCCGGTTTACGAGGCGACTGCACGTTTGGAGATCGAGCCGCCCGGCCTAGAAACATTTTCCCTGACAACTGACAGCTCAGGTACCAGGGATCCATTTTACACGGACACGCAAGCTGAACTCCTCAAGGGCGAGGCTCTTGCGACTGTTGTGATTCGTAAACTGCGTCTCGATCGAGAGCCCATATTTGTCGGCAAGCACATTTCTAAACAACCGGACAACAATATTAGTGGCAAGGTCGGGCTGACCCATGCGGAGAGCATCGCGCTAAAATATTTTCAAGAGCACCTTACCATTTCTTTCGTTCGTAAGAGCCGAGTGCTTGAAGCGAGGCTCGCTACACCCGACCCCAGCCTTTCCATGCAAGTTATCAATACCTTGGCGGATCAGTTCATCGAAGCCAACTACAAGGCTCGTTACGATGCCATTATACGTGCCTCCGAGTGGTTGTCTCATCAAATGGACGACATTCGCGACAAGGCGAAAGCCTCTAGCCAAGCCTTGGTAGAGTTTCAGAAAGCCCATGGAATCGTCGATATCGACGAGAAACAAAGCTCTGTGTCACAGAAGATTGCCGACTTAAATCGACAGCTGACCCAGGCTGAAACGGATCGTATTCAACTTGAAGCGTATCTGAGAGGAATCCACGCGGGGCACCAGGAGTCACTTCCACAGATCCGCGAGAACACCATGATGCAGGCCCTAACGCAGCAACTGATCGAGCGCAGGGCTGAACTGTCCAGCGCCCAGGCGATCTACGGTGAAAAAAGCCCAAACGTCAAAAAATTGGAACAGCAAATTGATGAGTTGCAAAGTCAGATCTTGTCAGAGGAACGTAAAACTGTTCTTGAAATCCAGACAAACTATGAAGCAGCTCGCGCTCGCGAAGACTTAGTATCCCGCGAAATCAAGGGGACTACCAATGAAATGGCTGAGATGGCGCAATACACCTCTCTAAAGCGTGAGGCCCAGCGCGACGCCGACCTTTACACGTCCCTGTACGCGCGCGTCAAAGAAGCCGGCATCGCCGCAGCTTCCAAGTCCGGCAACATTAGAGTGGTAGATCAGGCACGACTGTTGGACAAGCCCACGAGACCGCGGAGACGAATGAATCTTGCTATTGGCTTCGTATTGGGACTAATCAGTGGAGTGGTAATTGCCTTTGTTCGAAACAGCCTTGACAGCAGCATTCGATCGCCTGAAGACATCGAGAAATGGACCGGTCTTCCCTCGCTTACGCTAATACCCCACAGCAACGTAACCTCGAATGGCAGATCAACTGGTTTGCGTCCATGCTCGTTTTTTGAAAAACCGTTTTCTCCAGAAGCTGAGGCAGTTCGCGAACTGCAATGCTCAATTCTGCTCGGCAACCGCGACTGTCCGCCGCGAATTCTGCTGGTTGCCTCACCGTTTTCCGAGGAAGGTAAAACGACAGTTGCAATCAACCTTGCTTTCTCGCTGAGTCAGATTGGACCAACGTGCCTAGTAGACGCAGATCTGCGGAAGTCCGGAGTGGCCAGTGCCTTGTGTCTGAAGCCGGTGCACGGATTGACGGATGTGCTGAGAGGCTCGGTATCTTTGAAAGAAGCGCTCGTAGGAGTCGAACACTCCCTCCGATTGGCAATCCTAACTGCGGGATCGCTCTCAGATGACTTTGACCACCTGCTCGCCTCAGATCGGATACGCAACATCTTGAGAGTGCTGAACGAATCTTGTCGGTTCGTCGTAATCGATTCACCGCCGCTTATACCCTACGCGGATGGACGGCTGCTTTCCTCGATGGTGGACGGGGTCATTCTGGTCAGTCGGTACGGGTCCACTAGCCGACACTCGATCGCCAGGTGCGCCGAGATGTTAGCGATCCTTCATGCGCCTGTGCTGGGTGTGGTTCTGAATGGTGTGGACGGCAGATCGGCGGATTACCAATATGCATATGCTACCTAGATAGCCGCGGCGAAAAGTTGCACTACATAGTCCTCGGACTTCCTGCAAACAGCACAGAGAAGAGATGCTGTTCCCAGGCTTTATAGCTCGCGGTAGCGCGAACGCCTCTTCCTATTTCCGTTGGCTGTATTTTTGAATCTTCACCTCGCGACAAGATAGTTTCACGGAAGAAGTCATGCGCCCTACTTTGTTACCGCGCGACAAGTTCCACGAAAAAATGACATTCCAGATTCGGGACTCTGACGCGCACGACATCCGCCCGAAATCGACAGCAATGAACACGAGTGGAGCCTTTCCCGCGAATGTCTCGATTGCTCCCCGACATCGGGCGTTTTGGGGGCGTGTGACCGAGTTCGAAGCTTCATGGTTTTATCGGCTTACAATTATCGGACTGGTGTTGTGGTGGGTAGCCTACTTATATCCCCTTATCACCGTCGTTGATATCGAGGACCCGCCTGCAGTTCAGGGGACTATGGAAGGATCGCTCGCAAATCGATTGCTGGTGATCTCGTTCGCTGGCTTGGGTGGAATGTACCTACCTCGTGCGATTCGTGCGCTGCGGGTACGGCGCGAAGTGGCGCCGATCTTTTACTTACTGGCAGGGTATCTCTTTTGGTCTGCAGCAACAAGCCTGTGGAGTATTGATGGAGTGCTTAGCATTCGACGCTTCGCAATTTTGGTCCTTTTGCTGATCGGCGCGATAGGTCTGGGAGCCGGGTTTTATGCGCAAACCCGCGATCGGGCGATCACCCTCGCAAGACATGTTCTGTACGCAAGTTGGATAGCCATCGCCGTGCTGATTGCATCGAGACTATGGCACCAAAGTTTCTTGGAGCTGCTCAATCCGGAGTGGACACTAAAATACGACACACCGATCCAATACTATATGTTTGCGGCAGCGTACGGACTGATTTCCGCAATCGTCCTTTATCCATCGGCAAAGATTAAGAGTGTCGTTTCGGTCTTGGTGCTGGGTTTGGTACTTCTGCTACTGAAGGGCCGAACGCTGATCGCTGGGACGCTGGCTGCTGGGCTGCTAATTTCATCTTGTCTTGCCAAGCGCGGCCCTTGGCGCACCACTGCTTTCTTGCTTGGTCTCATCTTATCGTCAGTACAAGTTGACTTGGCAATGGGCGGCCGTATCGCTCTTTCCTGCGCGGCCTTTGTTGCGGATAGACTGGCCTCGCTGGTTCCCTATTTGTCAATTGGAAATGGCATTAATGACCTGTCGTCTCTTGATGGACGCATCCCACTTTGGCATACGCTGTGGCCCTATTTTGGCGACCATCCCTTCATCGGCCACGGATTCGGGGCATTCTGGTATCGGAACCGTTTTGCTGATGTCTATCACGAAGTCTTGTGGCCTGCGGTCGTTGCTCACAACGGTTTCCTCGACGAGCTACTTGGGACGGGAGTCATCGGACTGCTTCTATTCCTGGCATTCTGGTTCGCAAGCATGCAATTCACTCTGCGAGTTGCTAAGGGGGACAAGCATTCGGGCTATCTTGTCTTTGTGTGGTTGCTACTCTTTCTGTTCTGCAACAGCACGCTTAGCATATTACAGTCTTACTTTCAGGCTCCCACGCTGTTTTCAGGAACAGCGTTGTTTGCCGTCTTAGCGCAGTCTTCAAGACCCAGCTTCCGTCCGCTACCGGGGATGTGTTGCACAAAGACAAAAGCCGAGAGACAAGGATGAGATCGCCGAGAATCTCTATAGTAGTGTGCTCCTACAATCAGGCACCTTTTATTCGAGAAACGCTCGAAAGTCTAATCAATCAACAGAATGTCGCCCGCGATGAGCTAGAAGTGATTGTCATCGACGGTGCGTCAAACGATGGCTCGGTTGAGATAATCGAGTCATATAAAGACAAGTTGAGCTATTTCGTCAGTGAGCCGGATCGCGGGCAAACCCATGCCTTGAACAAGGGCTTCGCACTTGCGACCGGGGACGTCCTCGGGTGGCTTTGTTCCGATGACTTGTTGCAGTCCGACGCGGTCCGCTTCGTCTTAGATTACTTCCGTGCACATCCTGGAGTCGATTTCATCTATGGAGACGCGGATGAAATCGGCCGAAACGGTGAACTCTTGAAAATGAGGAAGGAAACCCCCTTCAATTGGTTTATCTGGGCATACGGGGGCCATAACTACATCAACCAATCTTCGGCTTTTTGGAGGCGCAGCCTCCACGAACAAGTACACGGCTTAGATGAAGCTTTCAATCTTGTCATGGATGGGGATTTGTGGGCTCGCTTTGCAGAGCGAACTCGGGCGCGTCATGTGAGTAAAATTCTCTCCAGTGTGCGCGTGTACCCGCAGATGAAGAGCCAGCGCCTAAGGACGCGTGCCATCGAGGAACAACGGAGGATCTATCTTCGCTATGGCATCGATCACAGCAGGAACTACACGCGAGCACTAAAACTCACCGCAAGGATCTGCCGCGTCGGCTGGAAAGCGGCGACCGGCTGTTACTGGTAGCGAGTCAGAAGCAGCACCTACAACGAAAATCGCTTACGATCGCACCGTCTTTTCTGCCCAAGCTCTGTGAAGCGAGGTCTCGTGGAAATCGCCAAAAAGGAATGTGAACCTTTTGTTAGAGCAATGCTGGAACTTGCGCTCGCCCGCTCGTAACCCCGTTGGTCCAGTTGATGCCCAATTAGGACACCAGCCCCGGCGTGCCTACCATCTTGCGCTTTCGGCTTGAGTTATGGACCGAGCTAACGTACTTGGAGTGAGAATTCACGCAATCGACATGACGCGTGCTGCAGATGAAATCGAGCGCGCACTCGCACATAGCGAAAAAGGATACATATGCGTCACCGATGTTCACGGGGTAATGGAGGCACAGAGTGATCCCGGGTTCAAAGCTATTCTCAATCGCGCGCTGCTAACCGTGCCGGATGGGATGCCAACTGTCTGGGTAGGTAAGCTACAGGGCTTTCGGCGCATGAAACGTGTTTTCGGTCCTGACCTGATGGGCGAAGTTTGCCTGCGTTCGGTACAGAAGGGCTACACCCACTTCCTTTACGGTGGTAGGCCCGGCGTAGCAGAGCAACTGAAAGCCGCATTGACCTCAAGATTTTCTGGCATCAACGTGGTTGGAACCTACACGCCCCCCTTTCGCCCCTTGACGCCAGCCGAATTTGGCCAGCTCAAGAATACGATCCGCCAATTGAAACCTGATCTTTTCTGGGTCGGACTCGGCACGCCAAAACAGGAACGGTTCATGGCCGCGCACCTTCATGACCTTAGCACTAAGGTTATGATCGGAGTCGGAGCAGCCTTTGACTTCCATACAGGACGCTTGCGCGATGCGCCGGATTGGGTGAAGAACTTTGGTCTGCAGTGGCTGCATAGGCTCGTCCAGGAACCGGCGCGACTATGGCGACGATATCTGCTGAACAATCCGAGATTCGTATGGAGAATCGCGCTTCAGCTTTTGAAACTGAAATACTGAAGCTGGGGTGGCGACTCAATGCTTCTGTGGTGCCAACTATCTAGACACTAGTTAAGTAAGGGCAAGCTCGACATGGTTCGCACGCACGTCCATGAAGGTAATTTTCGTCCACAACTCGTACCAACAGCGGGGCGGTGAAGACGTGGTTTTTGAGCAGGAGGTAGAACTGCTCAAAAGCCATGGCCACGCAGTCGTCGTTTACCGTCGCAGCAATTCTGAAATACAGGGTCGCCCGCGACTACATCACATAGTTCTGGCAAAACGTGCCATCTGGGCCAGCGACACGCGCGACGAAGTGGCGCGTCTAATTCGGCGCGAAAGACCAGATCTGGTCCACGTACACAACACGTTTCTCATGATTTCGCCATCCATATACTCGGCCTGCCGCGATGCCGGCGTGCCAGTCGTCCAAACGCTGCATAACTACCGTCTCCTCTGCCCCGGAGCTTATTTAATGCGCAATGGCAACACTTGCAATCAGTGTGTGCGCGGAACCCTGCTGCACAGCGTAGTTCACGGTTGTTATCGGGACTCACGGCCGGCGACGGCGACGCTCGCCTTGATGCTCGCCCTTCACAGGGCGCGTCAGACATGGACAACGATGGTCGATCGCTACATCGCGCTCAGCAAATTCGCGGTTCGTCAATTCGTTGAGGGTGGGCTGCCAGTGCACAAAATCGCGGTGAAGCCAAACTTCGTTCAGCCCGATCCTGGCATTGGCAGCGGCTCTGGCGAGTACGCAGTATTCATTGGCAGACTGAGCTCCGAAAAGGGTGCGGACATCCTCCTCAATGCCTGGAAACGAGTGAGGAGCAGTATACCCCTGCTGATCATCGGCGATGGTGAGATTCGGGAAAAACTCAAGGCTGAATTCCAGGGTGATTCGCGAGTGAGATTCTGTGGGCAAATGGAGCGAGCACAAGTATTCGGGGCATTGAAGCGTGCGCGCTTTCTTGTTGTCCCAAGCCGCTGCTACGAGAGTTTCCCCGTGACGATCGCCGAGGCGTACGCGTGCGGTATACCAGTGATTGCTTCGGCAATGGGCGCGATGGAGGAATTGGTGGCGGATGGCCGTACGGGCTTGCTGTTTCGTGCTGGGGATGCAGAGCACTTGGCGGAGCAGGTTGAATGGGCATGGAGCCACGCTGACGATCTGGAACACATGCGGCACGAATGTCGCCGTGAATTCGAATTGCAGTACAGTGCAGAGCGAAATTACCAGTTGCTGATGGCGATTTACAATCGCGTGTTGTCTGGCAACGGTTGCCGCTCATCTAAGAAACCAAGCACCAGCGGGTCGGCCGGAGAATTCGTATGCTGAGCACTCCATGCGACGTTTGCGGTGGGATAAAGTCCACTGGGCTAACTCTTCAGGTTTACTCTTCGTCGGCACGAGGTGCGAGTTGAGCTTGTCCAAGACACTGGGGGCAAAGTTAGGTAATGCCATTCGCCTTCGATCGTTGAACATGTTGCTGCCAAACGACAGAGCGCGCGAGCGGCATCGAAGGGTGGCCTATACAATCGCGGCGTCTATACTGGCCGGAGCGATTTCCTTAGGGACAACACTGATCACCATGCGGCTCACCCTTTCATATTTGGGAACAGAGCGTTTCGGCTTGTGGATGACAATAAGCACATTGCAAGCGTTTTTGGTTTTGGCCGATCTCGGAGTTGGTAACGGGCTGCTTAATGCAGTTGCAGAGGCGAATGGCAAGAGTGACACGACGATGCTCCGCAAGTACATCGACAGCGGAATGCTGCTATTGGGATTGATATCTGGTTTCATTCTTCTTTTGCTAGCCTGCGGTTACCAAGTTGTTCCATTTGGGCAATTCCTCAATCTCCATTCTCGTCTGGCACTCAGTGAGGTAAAGCCCGCAATTGCAGTTTTCACAGTTTGTTTCGCGATCGACCTTTTTCTTGGACTGGTACAGCGCGTGCAGCTAGGTCTTCAGCTAGGTTTCTTAATTAAGTTGTGGCAAATTGCGGGTAGTGCGCTGGGGCTAGCGGGCGTATTGGCGGCTATGCGCTTGCGTGCAGGTCTCCCTGTTCTGGTCCTTGCATTATGTGGCGCTCCTCTCATAGCTAAGCTATTGAACGGATATCTTTTCTTCGGGCGAATGCGATCCGACCTCAGGCCCACTTTCAAACTAGCGTCATGGAGCGCAATGCGGCAGATCGGACGACCGGCATTCCTCTTTTTTGTTTTGCAAGCTGCGGTTGGACTCGCGTATCAGTCCGACAATCTGATCATCAGCCATGTCTTAAACCCAGAAGCGGTAACCCAATATTCCGTACCTCAAAAACTATTCAGTTTGATATCTCTTGTAATCGCGACACTCACCTGGCCACTCTGGCCAGCGTATGGCGACGCCGTCGCACGCGGAGACGGGCAGTGGGTAAAGCGAACTTTGTTCCGCTCGTTGATCGGAGTGGTCGGTCTGGCAGCGCTGATGGCAGGCGCTCTTGTCCTCCTTGGTCCAAAGCTAATTCATATTTGGGTGGGCGACAAGGTTCATCCCAGCTTAGTTCTGTCAATGGGATTTGCATGCTGGGCAGTAGTAGACGCCGGAGGAAATGCCATTGCCATGTTTCTGAACGGCACTAGCGTTGTGAAAGCACAGACAATTATCGCCTGCATTTTCGCAGTATGCGTCGTGGTGGTGAAGATTTATATCCTTCACCAGTGGGGCATTAACGCAATGCCTTGGGCAACACTGATTTGTTATATTTTCCTAACCGCCTTGCCTTATGGAATCGTGGTTCCTCGAATCGCTTCGAGGGTATGCTATCCCGAACCAACGCTCGCTTAATTGGTTTATTACTATGGAATCGCGTCCGTCAGTCTTGAACGCTGCCGCTGGTTGGTTATCCTCTTCGTTCCTGTTCGCCCGAGGGAGAACGCTCTTTGAGGCAAACAGCCGCAGTTGGAATTTGCCAATGACGAAGTGGGACAAACTGCTGGCGGGTGGGTACCTCATCTTGAAGGATTTTTCCAAAGGCCGGTTTCCCCCCGAATTCGCCGATCGAACAAAGGCGTATCAAGCGGAAATCGATTTCTACGAGTCGACACCTGGACAGAGCCTGAAAACAAATCTCGAAGCTCACTCCCGCAAACCGTTCTGGGGATCGGAACGTTTCGCCGAATACAGCGCCAAGTTTGTCAAAGTTCTGCGAATTTTTGAGCAGATCGGCCTCAAGCCAGGCCACCATCTGCTGGAGGTGGGATGCGGATCTGGTTGGATGGCAGAGTTTCTTGCGTTGTCCGGATATTCCGTGTGCGGTACGACCATCATGCCGACGGATATTGCCATCGCAAACAAGCGTGTCGCTGCCTGGTGCGCTCGGGATCTCTCTAACCAATTAGATTTTAAGGTAAGCCCGATGGAATCGGTGCATGAGGTGTTGCAAGAGGGGGAGAGTTTTGACGGAGTTTTCGTTTTCGAGGCTCTGCACCATGCATTCGACTGGCGTCAAGCTATCAAGGCAGCATACTGCTGTCTCAAGCCTTCAGGGTGGTTGATTGTCGCTAATGAGCCGAACCTCCTTCATACGTTCATTAGCTACCGGGTGGCCAGACTCTCCAACACCCACGAAATTGGCCTCAGCCGCAAGGCATTGACTCGAGAAATGCAACAAGTTGGATTTAGTGAGACTCGTGTATTTGCACCGAAGCTCAATGATCTGACCTCCTCGCATTGGATTGCAGCCCGAAAGTGAGCCGGGAAGCTACGAGCAATAATACGCTCCTAACCGTGCGGCCCATCAAATTCGACGTTCGCGGTTAATTTGGACAGAAGTAGTTTGACTTTCAACCCTTAGCTCTTGCATTCCCCAACTGCTCAAGGCAACTCATCTTGGGCGTTCAATCTCGCAAGGAGGCCCTAAGTGATGCGCGCGCTTGTTACGGGTGTTACGGGTCAAGATGGCTCGTACCTCGCAGAATTATTGCTCTCGAAAGGTTACGAGGTGCACGGGATCATACGAAGAGCGAGTTCCTTCAACACGACTCGTCTAGACCATGTTTACGAGGACCCGCACAAGCCAGGGACTCGGCTCTTCTTGCATTACGGCGATCTATCTTCCGGAGAGCAGCTCACAAACCTTATCTATAACATCCGCCCCGAGGAAATCTACAATCTTGGAGCACAGAGCCATGTGAAGGTGAGCTTCGACATTCCAGAGTACACGGGGGATACGACAGGATTGGGGACCACTCGAATACTGGAGGCTGTCCGGCGCAGTGGGATCAGGACGCGATTTTATCAAGCAAGCTCCTCTGAGATGTTCGGCAGTTCCCCTCCCCCCCAGAACGAAAAGACGCCGTTTCGGCCGAGAAGCCCCTATGGCGCAGCGAAGCTGTACTCTTACTGGCTGACAGTGAATTATCGGCAAGCCTACGACTTATTCGCCTGCAACGGAATACTCTTCAATCACGAAAGCCCGCGGCGAGGAGGGACATTTGTCACTCGCAAGATCACAAGAGCGATCGCACAGATCCTGTGTGGCAACCAGAAGAAGCTCTACCTAGGCAATTTAGAAGCTAAAAGAGATTGGGGCTACGCGCCAGAATATGTGGAGGCGATGTGGCTGATGCTGCAGCAAGATCAACCAGATGATTACGTCATAGGCACGGGCGAGACACACTCCGTGAAGGAATTCATGGCGGAAGCCTTTGGCTATGTGGGCTTGGACTGGCGCAAGTATGTCGAGTTCGATCCTAAATATGTCCGACCAACGGAAGTCGACACCCTCCTCGCCGACGCCACCAAGGCAAGAGAACAATTGTCATGGAAACCCAAACTTAGCTTTCCAGAACTCGTCCGCATCATGGTAGATGCCGATATGGAAGCGGCCGGTCTGCCACCTGTTGGGGAAGGGGTTCAGATCTTACAGGTGCAATTCTCTGATTGGCACCGATGGCGAATCTCGAAGTTGGATGTCGTACAGTCGGTTGAAGGTGCGGCCTGCGAGAGGGAGTATGCCTGAAAATAGGTTGCGAGATTTCTGGTCGGGCTCCCGTGTGCTCGTAACGGGTGGAGCAGGTTTTCTGGGCTCCCGTGTGGTGGAGAAGCTTCGTCGACGTCAGTGCGAAGAGATTTTTGTTCCAAGAAGCAAGGACTTTGATCTGCGCAAAACGGAGGACATTGCCAGGATTTTCGAACGATCGGACTACAGTATGGTAATCCACCTGGCAGCAACGGTGGGCGGAATTGGCGCAAATCAAAAGAATCCGGCGCGCTTCTTTTATGAAAATGCGATTATGGGGATTCAGTTGCTCGAGTATGCGGCGCATTCGGGAGTAGAGAAGTTCGTGTGTATCGGAACCGTCTGCTCCTATCCGAAATTCACTCCAGTGCCTTTTCAAGAAAGATATCTTTGGGATGGTTATCCCGAGGAAACCAATGCGCCCTACGGACTTGCCAAGAAGATGCTTCTCGTCCAGTGCCAGGCGTATCGGCAGCAGTATGGGTTCAATGCGATTTATTTAATACCAGTAAACCTGTACGGGCCGGGTGACAATTTCGATCCCCATACGTCTCACGTCATCCCGGCTTTGATCCGGAAATGCGTGGAAGCCAAAGCTCTAGGACTTCATAGGATCGTTGCTTGGGGTACCGGCAATGCCTCACGAGAATTCCTTTATGCCGACGATGCTGCCGAGGGGATACTCCATGCGGCGGAACACTATAACGAGGCTGAGCCAGTCAACCTCGGTTCCGGAGAGGAACTCAGCATGCGCGAGCTGGCCAGCCTCATATGCGAGCTGACCGGCTTCGCCGGAAGTATCCAGTGGGACGCTTCCAAGCCGGACGGTCAGCCAAGGCGACGTTTGGATACAACACAGGCTGAGCGCAAATTCGGATTCAAAGCCCAAACAAAGCTTCGAGACGGATTGACAGACACGATCGAGTGGTACCAAAGCATCGTAGCGGGTCAGCTCGTCCAAAATCGATGAATGATGCCACGGCCAAGTTCAAATACATGACTCCTATCCTTTTTATTGCGGACCGCGTCCGTGCAACTGCCAGACGAATTTGGTCCGCATGCGGCAGGAGATTGCGTCTCCGCGGCCAAGCACTCTTCAAATAAAATCACCGACTTAACCCTGTTCAAGGCCAATTCAGGGTACAGAATGCCGTAGGGTTTGGTGCTCGACCAAATGTTGTCATTCACCCCCGAATGCGAACCAGCTCAAGAGACCACCATCCGAATGCCAGCATTCGTTGCCGTCAGTGTAGACGACGGCCATTCTTCGGACCTTATGACGGCCGATCTCCTGTCCAAATTCGGTCTGAAAGCGACTTTTTACGTTCCCAGACAGAACCCCGAACGGCCAGTTGTGGAACCATTGCAAATGAGAGAATTATCCACGGCCTTCGACGTGGGTGGACATACACTGAGTCATACGCCACTTCCAGACCTCCGAGAAGACGGCGCCTGGAACGAAATTAGGGGTTGTAAAGATTGGCTGGAGGATCTGCTGGGCCGGCCAGCCACGTCGTTCTGCTATCCTCAGGGAAAGCACAATCGACAATTGCGCAATCTGGTGGCAAAAGCGGGGTTTGTCGGTGCTCGGACCTGCCAGTTCAACCTTAACTTTTTTCCCAGAGATCCCTTTCAGGCGGGAGTTAGTACCCATGCCTTCCCACATTCTGTCGCCGTCCAAGTACGCCATGCACTGTTGCAGCGCAACTTTAGGGGGCTTCACGGCTTCGTCACAATCAACCTGATGACCGCCGATTGGGAAACTCACTTTCGAAGAGTTTTAGACTACGTTGAGATCAATGGAGGAGTTGCTCATTTGTACCTTCATAGCTGGGAAATCCAGCAAAGAAACGAATGGGACAAACTGACACGAGTGTTCCGTGACGCCGCAAGACGCAAGCAAATCGTGCCGATAACAAACGGCGAGTTATTTAGTCTTGCGACTGCAAAACGAAAATCTCTGGATGATGCGACTCTTGTTAATGCTAGTTTCGACAGTTCCAGGGCCTTCGATGGCACGTTGTCGAAGTCTCGAACCGGCGAAAATGGTCCAGCTACCGGGCTGTCGTTAAATTCTCCTGATTGAGAAAAAGCTCTCCATAAACGCCAGAGTCTTATCGCGTAAAGTGACTGATCCAGGTATTGTCTCCCGGCGGTGCATTAACCTTTCGCGATTTTGAGTCCGTGTTCGCAAAGATGGCCGTACTAGAGAGCAGTCTGTGTCGCTGGTCTAATTCTGGTCTTCTGACCAGTGGTTTGCTGGTGATTTGCAGAGTACTCTGATTTCCTAAACCTGTCCGACGGGCCTAACCCAAGGCAGGAATCAATTTCCGGTTGATGACACCATTTACCTTCCATATGGTTTATCGCACCTGTGGCCGAGTGAAATTGATGGAAGAAGGACGTGCTTTCGTGGCGGACAAAATACTAAAGGCGCTATCCCTGCTACTGCTCATCTCGTCATCGGCCGTGGGCCAGACTATCCCTGCCAGTTACTTCGGTATGCATGATATCAATGCCCCAGGGATGAACCCCTGGCCCCTGGTATCCTTCGGCACTTTCCGCCTCTGGGACAACTATGACATCACATGGTCCAACCTGGAGCCTTCACGCGGCACTTACAACTGGGCATCTCTTGATAACTACATTAATGTACTAAATTCGCATAATGTAACCGACATCATCTACACTTTTGGCTATACGCCTTCCTGGGCAGGAGCTTCCATCTGCACTCCTCCCAGCGATTCAGATTACATTGCTTTTGTCACCGCCATCGTGACCCGTTACAAAAACAGCATCAAGCACTGGGAGACTTGGAACGAGCCCTATGCAGGCAACTTCTGGTGCGGTAACATGACGCAACTCGTCAGTTTGCAGAATGATTTGTACAATACCGTCAAATCGATTGATCCCACTGCCACGGTGCACACGCCTGCCCTCTTCTTTTCTATGACTCCAGGCGTTTGTACCGACAGTTTTTTAGCAGCGAATGGGACCTCCAATTTTGACGTGCTTGATGCCCACCTTTATCCGTACACGCCGGTGACGGCTCCGGAATCTCTTGGAGGCTCGGGAGGACTCGCTGACGGGCTGTGCGCGATGAACACCTACGGCATAAGCAATAAACCACTGTGGAATACCGAATTCAGCTGGGGCATGAACTCCTGGCTGCCCAACATAAATGATCAAATTGCTTTTCTGGCGCGTTCCCACCTCTACCTTCGGTCAAATGGAGTAGCTCGATCCTACTGGTACGCATACAACAACGGCGGTTGGGGAACGATATATAACGGCACGGGTCTCAATACGGCTGGTGTAGCGTATCAACAAGTCTACACCTGGATGGTTGGGGCAACGATGACCACACCGTGCGCCTTGGCCAGTAATGTCTGGAGCTGCGATTTCACTTTGGCCAACGGGAATCTCGGGAGGGCGGTGTGGCTGGATGTCTTCGGATCGACGGCAACCCAGAGTTATACGCCGGGAGGAACTTTCAATAAGTACTTAGATCTTGCTGGAGGCGCCACGAACTTTTCCAATTCGGTGACCATCAGTGAACAGCCAATCTTGCTTGAGGGGACAGTCTCCGCCAGGCCGAACGCTCCTACGGCGCTGATGGTGACGGTGCACTAATCTCCGTTTCTGGCTTTGAGGATAAACCAGCATGTGAGCGCATGCGTATCCCTTTTCACTGTCTGCAAGTGCAAGCTCGATCCAATCTGCGATCCGCGTGATGGCAACTGCGTGGATTCTCACTCCAAGGACGTTAGTTCAGTCCATTTTGGCGATCCTTTCCATGATTTTGCCAGAGAAGTCTGAGCCCCTGCTACAAAGCTTGGGGGAAGAAAGGACGCGGCGGTCGGAAGCGATTTTCATTGGAAGGTCGAGTGATTCGCTACCAGTAACAGCCGCTCGCCATCTTCTAGCTGGCTCAGCATACTTTTGCCACGAGCCTTGGTACTCGCGTGCAGCACCTATTGTGATTGACACGGTATGAATCGCTAAGGAACATCAATCCAGGAGAAGCGTTTCTCCGAAGGGCAACGATAGTTCGGTTTTGAATCGGGGGCCGGCCGAGGCAAGTCAGCAGCGTCGTTCGACTCACAAGATTCTTGGTAGATCTAGAAAGAACATCACCTTCCGGGCCGAGCGCAGGGCCTAAAATGCACAAAATGTTCGTCAGCGATTCCATTGAATCAGAAGTGATGGCGGCCAACCTTGAATTCTATCGACGGATGGCTTTCCAATATGACAGTTACGAGAGCTGCACATTTGACCATGATCTGCAAAGGATGCTGGAAACAGATTTAGATCGAATGACTCAGGACCGTGCTTTACTCGGTCGGCCGGTTAGCTGTCTCGACTGCGGGGGAGGCACAGGGAACCTGACGCTCAAAATGCTCAGGCGAGGCTGGACTGTGACGGTAGTGGACATCTCTCCTGAGATGCTGACGATCCTGGAGAAGAAGTTAGCCTCGAATGGATTCGGGGCTACGCTTGTAAATGAAGCCATCGAAAGTTTCCTCGATTTGACTCGCGAAAGCTACGACCTGATTGCTTTCAGCTCAGTTTTGCACCACTTGTATTCGTACTTGCCCGTCATATGCAAGGCGGTGCGGCATATCTCTCCCGGAGGTCATTTCTATTCAAGTTTTGACCCGGTTGTGCCACGGTACCCGCGGTTAAAGGGTCTCGCCGATTCACTGGATGTGATCGCGGCAAAGCTGCTTTATAACCGATCGGATTTCTTGCCCGGCGTGTCACGCCGCATTCGCAAGCTCACCTTAAGGGAAGATCCCGTCCATAAGCGTCCCGTGGCCAGCGCAGGGGACCTTGCAGAATACCATGCTCACATGGGGCTCAATGATCTTCGTATACTCGCCGTCTTGCGGGATAACGGTTTAGAAATCGTAGAGCACTCCAGATATGCAATGGGCAGAACTGCTTTCGTGCGAGCGTTAAGTCGACAGTTCCATATGCTCGAGAGTTTCAAAATAATTGCACGACGCCCGCTTGGGCATCGTACGTAATCTACAGTTCGGTCAAAGAAGGCAAAGCAGGAGGAAGAAACGCGAACCAGCCTTTGCGTGAGCTGACTGGAGAGCCGCCTTTCACTTTTTCTCTGAATTCTTTCGCCTTGGAAGCCTTAAGTCAATTTCCACGTTTATAGAGCGCTCGCAATACGTTTTGAGCGGACACCCTTCCGCCCAAGGAGACAGAGTATATGGTTTATCCAGCTAATCCGGCAGTTGCGATCATCGGCGCGGGACCATACGGCCTGTCGATTGCCGCGCATCTAAGGTCCAACGGCGTGGACTTCCGTATCTTCGGGACGCCGATGCACCGCTGGCAGGCGCATATGCCGAAAGGGATGTTCCTGAAATCCGAAGGATGGGCTTCGAATCTCTTCGATCCAACCACCGGCTACACTCTCAGGCAATACTGCGCCGAGCAGGGGCTGCCTTATGCACAGTACGGTATGCCGGTATCACTCGAGACTTTTACGCGGTACGGGCTATCGTTCCAGCAGCGGCTCGTCCCCACAGTCGAGAATACGATGGTCACTGCGCTCCGCAGGTCGTCGGCCACATTTGAGTTGGCTCTGGCGAGTGGGGACACACTCAGAGCTAGCAACGTTGTTGTCGCCACCGGGATGTCTCATACCGCCTACACCCCTGCGGGGCTGGCCCAATTGCCTACAGAGTTGCTATCCCACAGCGGTAGCCATCATGACCTGAGCGCGTTCAAGGGACGGCATGTCACAGTGATCGGGGGCGGTCAATCGGCCCTTGAGACCGCCGCGCTGTTGCACGAGTCAGGGGCCGAAGCGCGCCTGATCGTTCGCCGGCCCTCAGTCTTTTGGAACGGAAAACCGAATTTGAGTCGCACGCTCCACGAGCGGATGCGCTATCCGATGTCGAAGCTTGGGCCAGGGCTCGGACCGTGGCTCTACTCTAATGCTCCGATGTTGTTCTGCTATCTGCCGCGACAGCTACGGATCGCTAGGGTGCGGAAGGCACTCGGACCCGCGGGGGCATGGTGGCTCACGGACCGTGTCGTGGGTCGTCTGCCGATCATGCTCGGTTACTTCGTGAGCGGAGCGGAGCCCTGCGGCGAGAAGGTATTGTTGCATCTGCAAGGGTTGGATGGCCAGTTCCGCCAGTTGACTACTGATCATGTCATTGCTGCGACCGGCTATCGGTTCACTCTCGGGTCACTGCCTTTTCTCAGCGAGAACCTCCTGTCGCAGCTGCGCTCTTTACAGCAGACGCCGGTACTCTCAGCCAACTTCGAATCCTCAGTACCAGGGCTCTACTTCACCGGCTTGGCAAGCGCCAACCAGTTTGGACCAGCCATGCGGTTCCTCCATGGTGCCGAGTATACGGCTCGACGCGTTTCCCGCGACATTGTCGACGGCAGGCGTCGTTCGGGTTCGCGTCTTTCCGTTGAGCCTAGTCGCGTCCCAGAGTGCGAAGGATTCTGAACAGATGCAACGCCTCGATGAGTTGCGTGAGATGTTGCATGCTTCACCGCCGGCATCGGATGCGGCCGTGCCGGTGCTCGTGTTGAAGGTTGGCCGATATATTCTTCATCATGGCGCCGTCGGCATCATCCGAACCCTCGGAAGCATGGGCGTGCCGGTGTATAGCGTCGTCGAAGATCGGTTCACGCCGGCCGCTGTTTCCAAGTTCCTGACTGGCGCGCTCATTTGGGAGACACGCGGTCTCGATCCGCAGCGGCTCCTGGAGGGCATGGCCCTTATCGGGGAATGGCTGAACCGTCCGACGATTGTCATTCCTACCGATGATGTGGCGGCAATCTTTATAGCCGAGCAGGCTGCCACTCTGCAGCGGTGGTTTCTTTTCCCACAGCAGCCACCGATGCTGCCACGCACATTGGCCAACAAAAGGGCGTTGTATCTGTTATGCAGGAGGATCGGCGTGGCATGCCCGGAAACGGTCTTTCCGAGTTCTATCGACGACGTGCACGAGTTCGTCGAGCATGCTGGGTTGCCGGTCGTCGTGAAGGCCTCTGAGGCGTGGCTGCTGCCGGAAAATGAGCGCACCGCGTCGATCGCACAGACTCCCGAGCAGGCCTGCGCAATCTATCGCCAGCGGGGCCCGCACCTAATTTTTCAGGAGTATATTCCTCCTGCCTACGGCGAGGACTGGTTCTATCACGGCTACCGCAACATGCGGTCGGATTGCTGCGTCGGCTTCACGGGCAGAAAGCTTCGGTCTTATCCGCCCTTTGCCGGCCCCACGACGCTGGGTAAAGCCGTGCCAAACAATCAACTGCGAAAGGAAGTAGAGGCTCTCTTACAGGCGATCTCCTATTCGGGAATAACGGATCTTGATTACCGCCTCGATAAACGCGATGGCCAATATAAACTGCTCGATTTCAATCCGCGAATCGGCGCGCAGTTTCGGCTGTTCGAGGATCGCGCGGGAGTCGATGTCGCGAGAGCGCTCTATCTCGATTTTACTGGAAGGCGTGTCCCCAGATCCCGACCAATCGATGGTCGCACGTTCATCGTAGAGTTCCATGACCTTGCGGCCGGCATCGCCTATTTCAGACGAGGCAGGTTAACGCTTCAGGACTGGTGGTTGTCGCTTAACGGGGAGAGGGAATTGGCGTGGTTCAGTCGCGATGACCCTCTGCCATTCCTGATGATGTGCATACGTCTGTTTCTCAGAGTGGTCAAGCGGGTGCTACGGATGAGGCCCGCAACTGACATTGCTAACCGCATGCCCTACTGCGCGAGGGGTTTGCGCCATTGGGCTACATTCAGAACACGAAAAGCCGTGTGAGCGCGCAGGGGCACGTGGGTTGCCCAACAATGCCTGCATGGTCCACCACTAGTGCGGTCCTTTTCGATCACTGATCTCAGCATCGCCCATACCGAACCCGAATAAACCGAGTCGCGGAGGACTACCGTATGATTACAAGTCGACGCGTAATTCTGCTGAATGTTCTCAAGTTAGTTGATTTGGCGCTGATGGTCGGCTCTTTTTTGCTGACAACTCTTCTAATCCTGCGCGAGGGTGGCGCAATGACCTTCTCCGACTTCCTTTCGATGCGGGTCACGGTAGGGAACTTCGTCCTATTCTTTGTGTTGCTCGTGGTGTGGCACCTGATTTTCGTTGCTCTTGGGCTTTACGACTCCCGCCGCATGTCGGGACGTACGGCCGATACCATCGATACGTTCAAAGCGACCATGATTGGAACTTTTCTCATCGCGGTAGCGGCGCTCGCCTTCCACATCCGAATGATCTCGCCTGGCTTCCTCCTTGTGTTTTGGCTAACAGCCACCGCCGTCGCAGTCATCCAGCGTCTGTTTTTGCGTTCTGTGCTGGAACGTATTCGCCTTAAAGGCAGGAACCTTCGTCATATGCTGATTGTTGGCACCAACTCACGCGCGCTTAAGTTTGCCAGCATGATTGAGGCGAGGTCTGAACTCGGCTATCGGATTATCGGCTTTGTGGACCAAGAATGGACCGGCCTGAAAAACCTCGACGGCCACGGGTATTCCGTCTTATCTGATTTCGACCATCTCTCCAGTTTCCTTAGGACAATCGTTGTCGATGAAATAGTGATCGCGCTGCCCTTCGGTTCGCTGCACCCGCAAGCGGCCAAGATCGCCGTGCTGTGCGAGGAACAAGGAATCCCGACTTGGGTCCTGTCCAACATCTTTGATCTCAAAGTGGCGCATGCCCGGGTGGACGAATTTGAGGACACCTCTCTGATCATGAATTACACTGGCGTCGCAGAAAGTTGGCCAGCTCTCGTGAAGCGTGGCCTCGATATCGTTCTTTCGGGGATTCTGCTGATCGTCCTAGCGCCCCTGATGCTGCTGGTCGCAGCCCTGATCAAGTTTACTTCGCCCGGCCCGGTTCTGTTCATGCAGAATAGGGTGGGGTATAACAAGCGCATATTCAAGATCTATAAGTTCCGCACTATGATGCTAGGTGCAGAGCAAAGGTTTAAGGACCTTGAGCACTTAAACGAAGTCTCTGGGCCCGTTTTCAAAATCAAGAACGATCCTCGTATTACCACGGTTGGGAAGCTGTTGCGGAAGACCAGTATCGATGAGCTCCCCCAGTTGTTCAACGTGCTGAAAGCTGACATGAGCTTAGTTGGCCCCAGACCACTTCCAGTGCGCGATTACGAAGGCTTCAACCAGGACTGGCAGAGGCGCCGCTTTAGTGTGCGGCCGGGTATTACTTGCTTATGGCAGATCAACGGCAGAAGCTCCATTCCATTTGATAAGTGGATGCAACTTGATCTGCAATATATCGACACTTGGTCCCTTTGGCTCGACCTCGAAATCCTGGTAAGAACAATTCCGGCAATATTGAAAGGCTCGGGTGCCGCCTGATTGATGATTCCCGAGGTTGTATGCTTCGTATTGCCTCGGATTTATTGCATTGGATGAAGGACAGACACTGTCCCTCCTGTGACAGCGTCAAAGTCCGTCGCTCGGCCCGAAAGAACTTCTTCGAGGCCGCGCTTTTGCCATTTTTTCTGACTCGCCCCTTCCGATGCGAATCCTGCGGTAATCGCTTTTGCGGCCTGGCGTTCCGACGAAGACTTCCGCCGTCCGACTATGCGACGCCAATGGCCGACATCCCGCAGGGCTTACCGGTTCTGGTCTACGGACGCAGGAAGGACGAAGAGCCATTTCGGGAAGAGACAAATCTCCACCTGTTGAGTCTTCGCGGTGGACTCATCACTCTAGGAACAAGCGTGCAACCTGGGCAACAACTCATTCTGATGAATGTGGCCACTGAGGAAGATCAACGATGCCGCGTAGCGTTCGTAGGCGAGCAACATCTCGGTCGGAACATGATCGGAATTCAATTCAGCTGTCTTGCTCAGAAATTCTGGCAAATTGACGACCCCGCAAAATCCAACGCTTCCGCCGCAGGAGCGTTCTGGGAACAGTGACTGCTCCCGCTCGCTGCCCACCCCTACTTTTAGCCCCCCGCCAGACTCCCGGTTTCCGTCCAGGACATTTCAGCTTGAGACCGATGACGTCCTCGTCGCCTACACGGATGGAATCACCGAAGCCCAGAGCCGCGAAGGGAAATTTTGGGGAGAAAAAGGGCTCGAGGCCGTGCTCAGATCCTCCAGCCACAAGACCGCTGAGGAAATCATACAAGCCATTCTCGACGAGGTGTCAGTTTTTGTGAATGGCCAAGGGCAGCATGACGACATGACGCTCGTCGTCGCGCGCGTTCAGGCAGGCTGTGATGTCGGGTCCTCGGCCTCGGACTAAGCAGTTTGCAGGAAGGCGAAGGAAGCGCGAACTACGTCACTGCTCTGAAGTGCAGGCGGCCCCCATGGCACGACCAAGCGCTATCGCTTTAAGGGGATCGAATCCGTTCTTATGTGCCGATGCACATTTGCCAACCGCATTGGCAACGTCGGTGCGACATGACGCCCTCGCACGAATCTCTGCAGTTTCCGTCAATTCTGAGATCAGCGCCTCCCCCACCTCATCCAACACTGGGCGAATCCCGCCGACGAGATTCACGGGCGTGTGATCCGGTGCTTTGCCGACTCGGCGCCACTCCGCCAGCAGTAAATACCGACACTGTTATGCAATCAAGCTTGTTCGCGCCAATCTGGGCCCTGAAGAAGTTTGACACCGCCGCCGGATCCAAGACCCGCTCTGCTTTCGCCATACTACTTGAAGTGCAGAGTGTTGCCGAGTCCCAACAACGAATCCACAATTGCAGAATCCGAGCAAACTATTAGGTTTCTACGCCAGTGCGGTCTGACATCGAATTGCTTAGCGACAATGTCTTTCGGTTCAGCAACTTGCGTAGCGGTGATTTCACGTCGTAGGCTCAAGCATTCGGTCGAGCCGAATGCTCTACCCCCACACTCTGTGGTTACTTGAGCGCAACAAGTCTTGGTTCCCAGTAAGTTCGAGTCCTTCCCAAGGTCGACCGATTCGATGGCAGCCCATTCCAGACAAGCAACATCCCGCCGTGAACTTAAGAATGATGAAAGAGGATGTTGCATTCCGTTTGGAACAAGGGATTAGTAGCGAGAACGCGCTAGTGTTGAATGGTCTGGCCACCTTCCGGGTGGTCGGCAAACCGAGAGTTATTCTAAAATGGGTCTGAGAAATTCAGTAACCCGGCCAAATCTGGGTACGATAAGGGGACGACAAGCGCTGACATACGGTACCTTGTGGTATCAAAAGATGTCCGCCGACACCGTTTGATATCAAGCGATTACATCAAAACGCGCTGTCACGGCAGAGGTCGCGAGTTCGAGTCTCGTCGTCCCCGCCATTCTTTTCAAGCATTTGCGGAGATTTTGGCTTTCCGGCGTGGGAACAAAAAGGAACAGTACGAAGGTTCACTTCCCTCCTTCCGCCACAGCAGTATGAGTCCGCTCTGGCAAGATCATCTTGACAACTTTCGTTTGCGCCTCTCTCTTTGCAGTGGTCAACGCCTGTGTGTAGGTGTCGAGGGTTATTCGGCTGTTGGCATGACGCAGAGACTCTTGAACGACCTTCACGTCTTCTCCATTCGCCTTCAAGTGAGTTGCATAACTGTGCCGAAAAGTATGCCAGCCAATCTGCTTGTCGATCCCGCATCGCTTGGCCGCGGGGCGAATGTGCCGGCGCAGAAGGTTCTCGGGCCAGTAAGGCTGCTTGCCGCGCATCGCAGGGCTCGCAAACACCCAATCTTGCCCCTTGAATGGCGACATTCGTCGCCATCCGAGAAGTGCTTGAGCCAAGTCCGGGTCCAACGGTAGCGGCTTTCGTGAGGCTTCCGTTTTGACGTCGCCTATGAAGTGCTGTACCACTCCACGATTGGCAGAGATCTCAAGCGAATCAAAATTGATGTCCCCCAATTCAAGGCGAGGAGTTCGCTTGCTCTCAATCCTGTCACCGCCGCAAGAAAGACCATCTGCTTGTATGGATGTTTGAGTTCTGTCAACAACGCGCTAATCTCGCGAGGTCTAAAACGCCTGGAATGGCCTCACGTTTTGCACTTTGCCGCACAAGTGAAATGGAGTTCCTTTCCGTCCACTCGTGCCGCATGGCGTGATTGAAAATCGCACTCATGATGTTCCGAAGCTTCGCCTTCGTTCCGGCCGCCATTGATAGTTTGCCGAGCCAATCCTCAACGGCAACCGTTTTGACTTCGTGCCCACGACAACCTTGCGGTTTGTTCTTTGTCCGTCCGGTTGCGTCTCTCGCCACCGAAAAATCCAAACATCTGGGCCATTGCTCCGTCGTTCACGTGCAATGCAACCGTGCAGATATCGTATCCGCTTAAACATTGGTTCTCGCTTCTCCTCAGTTCTAGCGGACGGATTGGCAATTTGAATTTATCCGAGATTGCAGCCACGCGTCCAGCTCTGACGTACGAAAATACCAGTGGCCTCCGATTCGATAGCCGGGAACACTTCCCTGTCGGGCGTAGCGTTGAAGCGTTTTGACATGAATATTGCCCAACATCCTGGCAGCGTCTCCGCAAGCCAAGAGAGGTTCGAACTCGGGACCTACCCAGCAACACAATCTGCCTCATGCGGTCCTCAATGCCTTCTACTCTTTCCTCTTCTGTTTCCCATGTGGCCCCTTTTCTGGTTCTCTAAGGGATAGATTGAATGTGCCTACGATCGGGGGCATCCGCTCGCAGGACTCAGTGTCTTCGTGCTCACTCATTGACGGGCTTTCGGTCTGCAGAGCCGATGGACTGACTGCCAGGCGCGAGGCACGCCGTCTTGACGACGCTGTGTTCTCGCGCATGTCGAGTTGTGTTGGGACGTCGTTCATTTGTATTACGGGGTCTTTTTGAGTCCGCCTCCCGTAAGTTCGCGAATTCTTCCTGTGCTGGGTTGTTGGCCTAGCCAGGCTTTGAACTCGTCATCCCGCTTGAACAAAACTTTTAGCGCTTCCGTGATGACGTAAGACGGAGTGGAGTCGACGAACTTCGGATATTGGTCGAGCTGCGCTTTCACGGACTCTTCGACGCGCGCCTGAGTCGTCACCGACTTTGGTTGTTTGGGTGGTGCCTTGATGATTGCCATGCTTTCTCCCTGTCCCTCCTTAGTGGGTTTGTCTTACACCCTGTCTTACGACTTCTCCGATTTCCTCATCCTGCGCGGCCAAAACACGAGCTGCGCGTGTTTCAGCAGCAAGAGGCGGGAGTGCCCCCCGAAGCCCGAAGGGATCGGCCCGTGATTTTGCGGCGGGATGGGGTCGCCCTCCCGCCCGATTCGACGTTTTCTGCGCGGTGACTTTCGCGGAGGTGGTAGTTGCAAACACTTCGTGACGGACTGCCTTGCCCGAGCATCGGGTGAAGAAGTTGGCAATTCTGAAAGTGCAGAGAGTAATTCTTACTGTCTTCACCTTATTCACCTTCCTCTTCTCCGATTTCATCCAGAATTCGGCTCGGCACGCGGGCAAGACAACGAAGGGAATTATGTTGGGCTGGAGCGACCGCCACGGTTTCCGTGGCAACGCACTGGGGTCGCTCCAGCCCTACACGGTGTTTTGCCCGTGTCTAAAATCCATCGTCGTGTCGTGTGCAACCTCTGTGTCTCCAAGAACTTCCGTTCACTGTGGCGGTGAACGGAACGGTGAACCCCACGGTGAACCGCGCCTTTCATGCACCGTTCACCCATCCACGCCGGAGAAACGATTGAGATTCGTTGCCATCGGCACATATCCACTATTAAAGAGGCCTCGAAAACGGAAAAACGCAAAAGAGGGTTTTGGCCCTGAGCTACAGGAATCTGTAGGAAGTGTTTTGATGGTAGAGAATCCATCGAGTCCCCCCTACTTACTAGGGAACATCCAGAAGGGAAAAGGTAGAAAAATATATTTGTACCAGCGCATTTTTCCGAGAAGTCGGCCAAGCAATGAGGGGACCACAAGAAGGAAAGACCGAAAGCGCAACAGTAGCGTTTTGGCTACGCTTTAGCCAGAGCTCGGAAGCTGGGGCCGGCCATGGACAACGGCGTAGGATTCAGGCACGGCCGATGTTGTCCTAATGAGAAGCAGATCAAAGCAAGGAAGAGTGCGAGAAAGGCGGCATTCCCAAGGGGGTTGCGAAGCATACTCGAGACCTCTCAGCCGGGGACGATCCAGCTTTTAGGAGTTCAAGCGTAAAGGTTGCGCCTCGACGGTCTCTATAGCTGCCGGGGCGGTCGCATTTTAACAGTCATTACGTCAAAGCCCGGCTCTGTTCCACAATTTATTTACTGTCTCCAAATCTTTACCGGAGCAAATCTAAATCTTGACTAAATATCTGCTAGGGAGTAAAAACCCCGGTAATTTCGCGGTCGGGACCCAGCAGCTCTTATCTTCTAGGCAGTCTCATCTCGCGGGGTCATCAAATGGGGGTGGTTCATGCGTGGAAAGCTCGCTATTTTTCTACTTTTGGTTGTAGTGTCTCTGATTGTTCCTTCCTCTTTTGCGCAGCTCGGCACGTCATCCATCGCAGGCACGGTAACGGACAGTTCGGCTGCCATGGTGGCGAATGCTAAAGTCGAAGCCAAGAACGAAGAAACCGGCGTCGTCTTCGCGCAAAACACGACCAGTTCGGGAAATTATTCGTTCGCTTCGTTGACACCGGGCTCTTACACCATCACCGTCACTTTGGCCGGCTTCCAGACGTTCAAGAGCGTGCACAACATACTGACTGTCGGTGCGACTCTTGTGGTGGACGTCAGTTTAAAGGTCGGTGCCGTTGATCAGACGGTACAAGTGGAATCGAACTATCAGCGCCTCGAAACTTCAAATGCCACGGTTAGCGACATTATGGACACGAAACAGGTGCAAGATTTGCCCCTCAACGGGCGCAATCCATTGGCACTGCTGACATTGGAGCCGGGCGTCGTGCAACGGACCACGAACGGTGCGGGATCGGGCACTCATGTGTTTGGGTCACGGGACCGCTCGCACAACGTCACCATTGACGGTATTGACGCCAACGAGTCCACTGTGCCGAATCCGCAAGGCAATATTCAGCGCTTGAATCCGGACAACGTTCAGGAGTTCCGTACCGTTACACTTGGCGCTACTGCCGAACAAGGCCGCAACAGCGGGGCCAACGTGATCGTGGCCACGCGCGGCGGCACGAACGAGTTCCACGGTTCGCTTTTCTACTTCAACCGAAACACGGACTACAACGCCAACGAATGGTTCAGCAATTATGAAGGGAGAAGTCGCCCTGAGTTGAAGCTTCACGAGTACGGGTTTGCGGTCGGCGGTCCGATCATCAAGAAGAAAACCTTTTTCTTCGGCAGCTTTCAGTACAACAACATTAATCAGACAGAGCCGATTTCGGCCACGAACGTAGGTATCGCAGGATTCGGAGCGCCGACAGTCTACACCTCGCTCGCGCGCACTGGAATTTTCCGTTTTGTGCGAGGGGCGATCAACGTAGATGGCACCACGGTCACCGGTAACTCGCCTCTTCTGGTCAACTCCGACGGCAGTCTGAAGGCCGGTGTGCCCGTCTGTAACGGCACGACGACCACCGGCAACTGCGTGGATAGCTACAACATTTTTGCCAATGATCCGCAGGGAATTGGGGGTGATCCTGCCGTATTGGCACTGATGAACAGCCTCCCGGGCGCAAATGCGTACAGTTTGGGAGATGGGCTAAACCAAGCCGGCTTCAACTGGAATCCTCCTTCCCAGTTCAAAGGTCCCAACTATTACGTCAGGGTGGATCATACTTTTGGCCCCAACGACAACGTGTTTGTCCGCTGGCTACAAAACACGTTTGATACCAAGCAGGGCGATTTTCTGAATGCGCGGCCTGCCGTTTACCCCAACTTTCCTCCTCTCGGCGAAGTGAACCGCTTGGGCAAAAATCTGGCCATCAGCTACCGGCACAGTTTCTCGCCGACTTTGGTGAACGAACTTACCGCCGGTTTCAACCGGTTTAAGTTTCAATTCACTTTCGGAGAGTCGAATCCGGACTTCCCGAATCCACAGAAAGTCCCTATATGGGGTGACGATTGCGTGCTCGGGTCGATGCTGAACGTCGACCCGCCGTTTTGCCTCTCGCCACACACCCAACGAGGGATCACTGCGCCGCAGGTTGTAGACAACATTACGTGGATTCGGGGAGCCCATACCCTTCGCGCCGGAATCAATTTCCGCTTCTACATCCACAACGACAGTCGCGGCTTCTTCGGCGGCAATGTCGTTACTCCGATCATTCGCTTCAACCAGAACAACCGTCTCGTAGGGCTTACGAATCTTCCGGCAACAGGTTCGGGCGCTACCTGTGCCACCTGCGCGAATTCTACAGACGTTAATCTCATCCAGCAGGCTGCCGACGAATTGCTCGGCGTCCCCTATCGAATTCAGCAGGCATTTCTGGCAAATTTCAGCAACGACACATATGGCAGCACGAATTTCGCGACGGTTTACACGCGAGCGCATCAGTACGATTCCTTCGTGCAGGATGAGTGGAAGCTCCGGCCCAACCTGGCCCTTAACTTGGGCGTTCGCTGGGAATACAACCCGGCTCCTTTCGACGCCAAGCAATCGCTGGTACCCAATGTTTTCCCAGACGGCTCACAGGGCAACGTAACTTATGTGAAGGCGGACCATTGGTTCAAAAACGACAACATCGGTGCGGTCGGCCCTCGCATCGCTGTCGCGTGGTCGCCTGACGGTAGGACCTCCGTCCGCGCAGGTTATTCTTGGCTCTTCGACACTCTTTCCACATTCCAGGTGACTGCCATGGCCGGAAAAATGCCAGGCTTCCTGCAGAATTGTCTCGTAAATATCACGACAGCAGGGGCGGCGACGGTGACAAACGGATGTGTCGTTCCGCCGGAACTGGTCGCCAACCCCAATGCAAGAATCTCCACAGGCTTTCCGGTTACCATTCCCAACCCCACGATTACGCCCTCGGCGGCTCTGTCTCCCATCGCACAACCAGCCACTCAGGCTCCTGCTGTGGGGGCATTCGATCCCAACATCAAGAATCCGTCCGTTCATGAGTGGGACCTGACGATTCAGCACGAATTTCCCAAACATTTCGTGGCGGAGATCGGATACGTCGGCAAGCGGGGTACACACTTGTATCGAGCGTATGATCTGAACCAGGTATCCATCGACGGCACCGGCTTTCTGGACTCCTTCCTCGTTGCCATGAAGAACCGGCAGATGGGGTGCAAGCCGGACGGAACCAGTTGCCCTGTGGGCGTTACCGGCCAGCCGCCGACTCTGTTGTTGCAGATGATGTCCGCCACCAGGCTCAACGGCAGAGGCTCCGATTTCGATACCTACAATATCGGCAACTTCGCCAACTTTGCCGACGGGCTGACCGGGGCGAACTCCATCACCGCGCACGGCTTCCCAGCCAATTTCTTCCGCCCCAATCCGCAATTCGGGCAGATCTTCTTCCAGGATTCCGGCGGCGATTCTTACTACCACGGCCTATTCATCGCCGCTCGGCGTCGCTTCGAATCGGGGCTGGATTTGTCGGTGTCGTATACGTTCAGCAAGTCGATCGACGATATGTCCATCGACCCAACGGGCGCCGCCACTGGTGGTGGTTTGAGCACGACGAACAGTCGCACTCCGACCGATATCCACAACTGGCGCCTGGACCGCGCCCTCTCCGACTTCAACAATACGCATGTCCTGTTGACTAACGTCCTCTACGAATTCCCGATCGGCAGAGGCAAGAAATTGTTCTCGTCTGCGCCGGGCTGGGCCAATCACATCATCGGAGGCTGGTCCTTTACCGGCATCTTCGACTACCAGAGCGGCGAGCCATACAGCATCACCAGCGGTTCGCTGACCGGCAACGGCGCGCACGTCAGTTTCGCGGAAGTCCGGGGGCCGCTGGACAAGGGCCATATACAGTTCGTGAATGGCATCGAAGGTCCGATGATGTACGACGTTGGCCAGCGCGTCACCAACCCGGCCGATCCGAATTTCAACTGCGTCAACGTGATCGGCTCGCAGACCTATTTCTGTATTCCGCTACCGGGACAGCAGGGCAATGGCCGCAATATCGTCCAGGGGCCGGATTTCTGGAACCTGGATTCCGGCCTGCTGAAGGATTTCAAGCTCACTGAGCGCTTTAAGCTTCAGGTCCGCGCTGAAGCCTTCAACGTTCTGAACCATACTAACTGGGAGAATCCCCGCAATGCGACGTCGGGTTCGCCCAGTGTGCGGAGCAGCATTTTTGGCCGAACCTGCTGTGTTTCGGCTTCGCTGCCGTCCTCGGCGACGGTCATCGCCATCGGCGAACCGAACCGCGTTCTTCAACTCGGTCTCAAGCTTGCCTTCTAGCCAGCAAAGGGAGCGGACTCCCCTCGCGCCAAGCGCCGCCGCTAGGGCTGCGGGATCATGCGGCGCCCGTCGTTCGCGTGAAAAGAATTGGGCATACTACGCGGATTCGTCGTCGATCATGATATCAATTCCACGAATTGCCCCAACGAACTAGCGCTCGTGACCGTCGTTATTCACTTGATGTTCTTTCGAATTGATGGTCATGCGCATCCAGGGATGTATGCAGCATTGAAATTTGGCGGTTTGTCCCTCGGCCACTAAGGGGCCAGTTGCGCTCGCGTTTCCTGGGAGAAAGATATTGTCTGGGCTCGGAGGTTGTGGTGCGAGCTGTCCGTTTACCATGCGCGCGCACTCGGGAGCCGGAACAGGATTGCCAGACGAGGCGTTCAGCGGAGCGACAAATCCACCACCGAATTCTCGCACGCGCGTAAATGTATGTGTTTCCCCTCCGAGATTCTGGAGCATGAGGCTGAGGCTCTCTTCAGCCTTGGCTCGATCGGGAACGAAGCGCCACGCCCCGACGGATTTATCGGCACCGAGTTCCGCCTGAAAACCAGAAAAGGTGATTGCTCCGTCCGAAACGGGAGTAGTCGTGCGGGCGCAACCGATCGCCGCGAAACTGACGGGATCGCAATAGTCGCGGATATGAACGTTCAGTAGTCCTGGCTGGTCGTCATTAACATGCCGGGATGCAGGCGTGATGCTGAAGAAAACCAAACCCATGATCAGAAGTCGATACATCCATGCTGTCATCTTTTCCTCCACACTTGAGAGTGAAACTGCCATAAATGCTGCGCGGCTTCAAACGGAGTAGATTTCGTTTCATTCAATGATCGTCGTCATCTTCGCCGGCGCGGCGGACTTGTCCCCGAATTTCGCCCGCTGGGAATTTTGTCGAATGGACGTTCACGTAAGTAACTCCTGAATGGATGGCTTCCAGGACCTTGGAAAATTCACCGGGAGCAATGCCCTGTCCATTCGGACCGATAACATCGGCGGCGGTAACAGTGCCGGTGACAGTGCCACCGCGAGCCGGGCAACTGCGCGGAGAGTGTGAAGGGTTGGAATTATCGCAGAAGAAGATCATCACGCCCCCGGCGACGTTCTTCTGGCCTAGATGGATATGAGCGAATAGTGAATCGGCAACCAAGCCTGAATACGCCAGTTCGAACGTAATGGAGTCTCCGCTGACGGTTGCGCGAAACGAACCGGAAGCAGGAGTGGAATTCGCCGGCGTTTCGTTGAACCCTTTCAGTGTGGAGCGCAGCTTGGCGCTCGATTCTTCGTCGGCATTGACTCCGACGACCATAGCAGCCATGCAGATCGCTAGGACGGCGCCAACGGCCAGGCACTTCGTTTTCATACTAAGACCTCCTCGTTATCTACTTTGAGATTGCAATCAACACTCGACCAACGTGCGGGAACCAACTCCTCCTCGGACGACGTCTGGACAATCATTTGTCATTGAGGTCATTCCGCCAGCGTAAACGCGCGCAGTTTGTTGTTTCCGATCCAGGGCCGGATACGGCGGTAACAACGTTAATCCGGCGCTCCGCTGGCTGGTTCCAACTGTTGCTTAGACCTTGTCCGGTGACTCGCCACTCGGCCGATCGAAAGTGTCGCTCGTTTCTCGCCTGTAAGAATGAGGCTAAAAAGAAGACGAATACGAGCAGTGCAATTGTCCTTTGGGAGAGGGCACACTTGCCCATGGCCACACCTCCTTCGCTCCGACGGGACGGCAAACTACCTGAGGCGAAGACGCAAGATGTCAGGAATTTGTCACAATCATGTAAAAAGCGTACCGTCATCACGCGTTCGTGAACGCGCCGAGTAGCCCATAATGTTGGAATGGAGAATAAATATGCCAGCGAGAGATTCGGCATCGACGACGCAAGCAAGACGGGGCATAGCTCAGCCCGGGGAGATGGAGTCGCTCTCCGGAGAGTGGGGGGTGAGGACCGGCTTGAGTCCCGCCGCTGCATTGAAATCCAATGAGCGGCTCCAGGGAAATGCCACGAGGCGGCGGACACCTCCCGAAACGCCTATAACGTGAGAGAAAAAGGACGGCAGGGCATCCATGATCCAAAGTAGTCGTTGACCCAACCGAGGATGGTCGGCCAGCGACAGGACCATGCGCGTCAGGATGCGATAATCAAAGAGAAGCGCCCGGCGCGCGCGCTCAAACTTCCAGAGCCAGGAATCGTCCTCGCTTACGCGGTCGGGAACATACCGGTTCAATAATTCGGCAGTCATCAACGCTTGAGTCATGCCTCCGCCGGTAATGGGATCGAGGAATCCCGCGGCGTCGCCAAGCAGCGCAAACCCGGGAGCCACTCCACTGCGGGTCTGGGCGGCCAGCGGCGAAGTCGCGAGCACGGGAGTAATCTGGTCGGCCCCCTCCAGGCGTTTGGCAAGCTCTGGTTCCGCAAGTAGCCAACGGCGGAAGGAACGCTCGACAGATTCAACGAGCTGCTGTGCATCTGCCAGCACGGCAACAAGCACTTCACCTCCCGGCAATGGCGTGACGTAGAGTTCGTGACCATGTCCGAGGAACACATCGACACAAGGCGCCTGGGGGTGTCCCTTCGCCAGCCGGAAATGCGCGCGAATCCCGAATCGCTTGCGACGCACGGGAACGTTCAGGCCCATCTTATAACGGAGCTGTGAATGCACTCCGTCGGCGCCCACGACCAGTGCGGCGCGACGCGGCTGTCCGTCGACAAAAATCCCTACCACGCGACCATTTTCAGACAAGGGACCATCCACATGCGTTCCCGTGTGAGCGATGACTCCCGGCGCGTTAGCCGCCGCGCGGAACAGCACCTCATCTAGATGCTTCCGTCGTTGACCGCAGCCAGAGACGGGAATGCCCACCGTCTTCGGAAATCTTCCCTCAATGACACGATCTCCACAGTGGTAGCGCACGCCGTAGAACGGGACGCCGCCGACCGCCTCCCCAACTCCGAGGCGGTTCAGAACGGCAACCCCGGCAGGCATCAGTCCTTCTCCGCACGGTTTCTCTTTGGGAAAGTGGCAGCGCTCGAAGAGTTCCACTTGCATACCACGTCGTCCAAGCAGAATCGCAAGCGTGGAACCCGCGACACCACCGCCGGAGATTAGAACGTCAGCCACTATGATGGTTCCAAGGTCAGCCCAAAGTGGAGTGGGGGAGACCTCGGGGCCCGCATGCTCCTAACGCCAGATTCCTCAGCGCTTGCGAACTTTGTCCGCGATCAACACTGGGTTCGGTGTGCCTTTGAAGAGCAACCCGCGAAGGGAGACAGTCGAGCCGTCGGCAAGACCGCTGACTCCGCTGACGTTTTCAAAATTCGTCTGCGAGGAAGTGTGGACCTGAACCTGGCTTACACCCGCTGCGATGAACAATCCAGGCAGGCCCCCAACATTGAAGTTGCTCCCAGACGGCGCACCGGACACTGTTGCCGTGAAACGCGTGTCGCGGAGTCGGACACGGTCAGTGGTGACGGTGATAGCAGCGGGCGCTGGTCCGCCAGTCATGGCAAGCTTTCGCGCCTGCACGGTCTGACCTGGCAACAATTGCGAGGTGTCCGTCGCTCCTTCGAATCCTTGCTGGAGTGTCGATGGGATCGCGAGACCGTTTGCGTCCACCCGAAACGAAGTGCCCCCACCCGATGTGGTGAGGATCACTGTGACAGGGTCGCCAACGGAAACGTTCGCGACGGCTCGAAGTTCGTCGTTGACGACCATTTCAAACTGGGAGGGGCTGTCAATTTTAGAGATGATGCCCTCGAGTTCGTCATCGGCCGCTTGTTGTGCGTCGTCCTGTAGTTCGATCTTCTTGGCCAGAAATGTTCCACTAGCAAGCAGCATCAGATCGACCTCGATGGACTGACCACTCTGAACGCAAGTTGTGTTCGCTGCGGCGCAAGCATCGAATCCTTCGAACTGCGTATTTGAATCGGTGGCTACCGTAATGTTCCCCATGTCGGTAGTTTGCAATGTGAATTGACTGGACGAGGGATTTGCCACAATACCGTCCAGATGATCGAGATCCTCTAGCTCCCCTTCGCCATCCTTCGTTTGTTGAGTCGCAGTGACCGCGGTGGCGGTGCTGAAGTCCACGCCAAGGGATGGGGTCAACAGATTGGCGAGATTCAAGTCAACCAATATGCCGGCCTGAGTTCCACTCATCGAATTGAATTGACCATTCACTGTGGCTGTAAGTGCTCCTGATGGCTTAATCTCGCAAACGCTCCCAGAAGCACACCCGGCCAGTGTGGTAGAGGTGTCGTTTCGAAACGTCAGCTCTGGATTAGAAAAAGTGAGATTGAGACTTGTGTAGTTTCCAGAGGGGATGTTTGCTGTGCTAAGGAACGCATTCTCGGTCTCCAGCCTCTTGATCTCAATTCGAAGGGGGCCTTTTCCGGCAAGGAGATCTGCACTGCCGGGATTCAGAGTTGCACCTGTCACGGTGACTTCAAACGTGAGGATGGTAGCGCCGGCGGGAGGAGCATCTGTAAGCGAAACACTCACCATTGCGGCTTGGGGACCCGGGCCCATCGCTGGCGTGCTCATTGAACCACCACAACCTGCGAGCAAAATTGCGCTTAACCAACCCAAGAAAAATGCCGTTATTCTTCGCATCGCGATCCCCCGTATCTCTGGGTGCCTGGCCTGTAAAAACCGGAGACGCCCGTGAGTGCCTACACTGTGAGCAAGAGTTAGACTTACAGCCGCCGTCTGACCGGAGAGGATAGGGCAGAACGAAGCGTGAGTTGTCCCAGGAATGTCACTGGCAAGCAAACAAATTGTTATGATTTGTGCGGTTTACCTGTTCAACAGAACAGGCAACAACTTCTGCTGAAGAGCTGAAAAAGGGGTATTGTCCCGCAAGAACCTGCACTGGAACTCGCATAAGTCTGATTTCCGTCACGGAATTGTCAACAAATTGAAAAATCAGCGGCAAATTACTGTTTTGCAGCTCTCCAGGGATTACATGTGGAAGCACGAATTCCCTCTCACGCTGGTACAGTTCGTAAGGCTCTGCGGTTTGTGAACTTCGGCAAGTACGGCATTCCTCTGATCCGAGACAGGAGGTGAGGTTGGTCCCCATTTACCAACCACTCTTCCTTACGATTATCCAGAATCTCAAATTGTCTCCGCGGCCCAGGAGTTATCATTATGAGAGACACCAATTCTCCCGGTCCTGAGAACCAATCTACTCCGGACTTTCGACAAGCTGAGGCGATTAGCATGGATACGGTTCTAATCGTGGAAGATAGCCGCCCGATGCAACGCACGCTTCGGCGCTTATTCGAGGCAGACTCGCTTCAGGTTCAAATTGCTTCGGATGGGCCGAGCGGCCTCGAAATGTTCCGCAATGAACTTCCTTGCGTGGTGGTTCTCGATCTAAAGCTCCCTGGTATTTCGGGCAAGGAACTATGCCGCGAATTTAAGGCTCTCGCAGCGGCGGTCCCGATCGTTATTCTGAGTGCAGATTCGGAAGTGGACGACAAAGTCCTGCTTCTGGAACTCGGCGCCGACGATTACGTGACCAAGCCGTTCAGTCCGAAAGAGTTTCTAGCGCGCGTACGCCGCGCGATGCGCCGCAGTGGGACAAAATCCCTGATTGACTCTCAGGTTGCTACCAAGCGGCAGAGCCATGAGGTACTTGTTTTAGGTCACGCGCGCATCGACTTTACCAGCATGGAAGCGATTCGATCAGGTCAAGCCGTCACACTGACAACACAGGAATTCAAGCTGCTGAAGTATTTGGCCTCTTCCGCCGGTAGGGTCGTATCACGGGAAGAACTGCTCAACGAAGTGTGGGGATACCAGAATTATCCATCGACGCGGACAGTCGACAACCACATCATGCGCCTGCGTCAGAAGCTCGAACCGGATCCCGCGGAACCGCGCTTCCTGCTGACGATGCACGGAGCAGGTTATAAGCTCGTGCTGGAGCCTCAGCGCCAGGACTAGGAGTGCAGGGTCTCTCCCATATCCCCAAATGACTACGTATCGACTACGGTCTCAGCTCTTTATCGCTGCTCTGTTAATCGTTCTAGGACTGGCAGGGTCGATCCTGCTCTTCATTCGGCATACGGTAAATGTCGAAGTTGAAAGAAACATTCGAGATGGAACGAATGCATCGGTACGTGCCTTCGAAACTGTACAGCGGCAGCGGGAATTACAGTTATCGCGAACTGCGGCGATGCTTGCTGAACTACCCACACTCAAGGCACTCATGACAACCGAACACGCGCCGACGATCCAGGATGGTTCAGAAACGTTTTGGAAACTGGCGGGGAGCGATCTCTTTGTACTGTCCAAACTCGACCGGAAGGTCGTGGCGCTCCACATGACGAAGCCCGGATGGTCCGTGGCTGCGGCCGAACGCGACCTGAAGCGCTCCGTTGACCTCGGAGAGGATGCCTCCTGGTGGTATCACGATGGCCGGCTCTATTGGGTTTTCCTGCATTCCATCACCTCTGGAGCCGGACAAACGACGCAACAGTTGGGCCTTCTCGCCGTCGGCTACCAAGTGGATTCTGCCGTCGCACAGCAACTCGCCGCGGTCGCTGGAAACCAGATCGCACTCACCGTCGGCGAAACCGTGATCGCTTCCACTCTCCCACGGCGAGATGAAGCAGACCTGGAGCGACGAATCCGCTCCGGAGATATTGCGGCCAACGTGCCTCCCTGTAAGGTGGCTCTCGAAAGGGATGAGTATGCATTTTCTTCCGTATTGCTGCGTGGATCGTCGACGTCTCCGGTCCATTGTTACGTGATGATGCCGCTTGCGCCCCTGAACTTGTTGATTGCGCGCTTGAACCATACGATTTATTTTGTATGCGCATTGGCTGTACTTTTTGAAGCAGTGCTGTTTGGTTTCGTTGCTCGTACGGTGACCCGCCCTCTAGACAACCTGGTGGCAGGTGTAAAGGCTCTTGCCGCCGGAGACTTCACCTACTCCATTACGCCGCGAGGCAGCACTGAGCTTGTCGAGCTGAGCACATCATTCGCTCAAATGCGAGGCCAGCTCTTGGCCTTGCAACAGCAAAGGATAGATACAGAACGAATTGCGGCACTGGCCCGCGCTGCAAGTTCCATTTCCCATGATTTGCGGCATTATCTCGCCGCGATTGTCGCCAATGCAGAGTTTCTCTACGAAGCGGACGAATTAAAACTGAAAAAGGACGAGATCTACGAAGAGATCAAAACTGCGGCGATCCAGATGACCGACCTGATCGACTCACTGCGGGAGCTTTCCTACCAGCGGAGGGCAATCACTCCCACGCGAACCAGAGTCGACGATGTGATTCGGCGAGCGATTGAAGCAATCCACGCTAGACCTGAATCCCGGGATTCGAATATTGTTCTTATTGCACCTGAAGACCTCGAGGGGATGTTTGACGCTAAAAAGCTTGAGCGAGTCTTTTTTAACCTTATTCTAAACGCGTGCGAAGCCTCACAGGGGCTCGATGGCACTATCACGATTACCGCCAAAAGTACGGGCAAAGATCTCGAAACACGGATCACGGACCGCGGCCCCGGCATTCCTGAGTCCATTCGGGACACGCTGTTCGATCCGTTCGTAAGCTATGGAAAACCTAACGGCACAGGTCTGGGCCTCGCAATTGTGAGCAAAATCGTACAAGACCACTCTGGCTTTGTGTCCATCGAGCAGACGTCGGAAAACGGAACGACCGTCCTCCTGCGGCTGCCCCTCTCGCAACAACCCGCAACCCAAAGTGTAAAATCGGCGCTGACCTAGCGCGACTCTAGGGGCGTGATGAAGGACGGTTGCACTGAGGTTTCGGGCAAGATTTCCCACTCTCAGATTACCTATGGATTTGAATAAGGTCGTGAAGGCGGAGATGCGTAGTCCTGTCCGTATTTGTTCTTGTGAGCTGGTGAGAAACTGGGATTCTCCGGGACGCTAATCGTGCCAAGATCCTTCGTGGCCGAGGATACGGCGACGGTACTTGTGAGTATCTTTAAATCCTCTGGCAGGCTTCGCTCGTACCAGACGTGCAATTCGTATTCACCATTCGGGAGGTTGGGTATGGTGATGTTCCCTGCGCGGTTCGACACTCCGTAGTAAGGGGTGTCCACCGCAATGACGACCGCACTCATCTCTGGGTGAATATTGCAAAACAAAAAGCTCACCCCGAGGCGATCGAATCGAACGGAGTTAGTTGCTCCCGCTTCATAAAGTCCGAGATCAAATCGTTTGCCATCAAAGAGGGAAAAAACATTGTGAAAAAATGGATCGCGATTTGGAAAATCCACGACGGTACCGATTGGTACGACAAGGACATGAGGCTGAAAGCTTTTGTTTTTCTGAATCAATTGCAGCCGCTTAGGAGGTTGTTTGTCAGATTGAGATTCTGCCGAGATGCGATCCAATGGCTTGAGCCACAGCACTACTTCCGACGAATCTGCCGGGGGCCTGACTCCCGCCGTCTGCTTGGGGTCGTTTTTTGTCTTGATCTCGACGTGCACTGTCACGGTGCTCACTTGCCCATAGGCGGGGCAGCAAGACAAGACAAAAGCACAACAGAACTTTCCCGTCGTGGCGATGCGCCGAATCTTTGAAGAATCTCGCACTAAAATATGTACCCCACGCTGAAATTGACTCGATTTGCCGAGTTCAGGTTGCTGTCCAAGATAAAAGTATTCAGCCTTCTGTATTCCAAAGAAAAAACAACGTCAGACCATGGCTGATAGATAAAATTCACAAAGGCGCTTCGGTTTCTTGAGAATAGCACGCCGTAATAGCCCCCATTGCCGCCGAAATTCCTCAAGTTCGAAGCAAAAGGGTTGTCCTGTCCGAAGGCACCGTTGAACTGCAATTTCGGCGTAGCTTTATACTTCAGCTGTGCCCACCCTCCGACAGACTCCAGACCATGCACTTGTGTGTTTGGGTCAGACAGGGATCCATTCCAAAGAACACTCTGTCCGATCGCGCCGCCAATGCCCCCCACGGCGCGCCCCCGGTAAAATTGGCTGGTGAATTCAAACATTTTGCCTAATGGAAGTTTCAAATCGATCGTGCCCGCCCAGCCGTCCGCGCTCCGGCCGAACCCCCAAAGCTGCCGGCTGTAATACCCTCCAGCGCCGATCGTAACGTCCTGTCCACGAACTCCCCGAGTCCACGAGAGCCTGGTCGCGTACGCCGGCTGGCCGGAATATTCTCCCCAGCTGGGATAGCGCTCGTATAAGGAAGGGGGCGGATCCCCCGTCAGATTGTCCAGAACTCCACCTTGTATCGAGAAACTAGAGGAGTCCGATAAGGTGAACCTGTGCTCTATGCGGAGCTGTGGTGTCCAACTCCAAAGATTTCCCGAATAAGCCAGCGCGGGAATGGCCAGTGTTGCGATCGAAGTCGGACTCAACGGCGCGAAGAAGAGTGAATCTTGTCCTCCGATTACTGACGTATCCGTCCAATCAAACCGAACTGTGCCAGTCCGTAGCCGCATAATTCCAAACGATGCGCCGTTTTGCGCTTCGGGGAATCCACCGGCAAAATCAAACTGAATATCTGCACTTGTGCGTGCGCCGGCAATCGTCGGCCCAAACGCCTGGATGCCGATCTGCGACTGACGAACGGATGCGCCGAAAGATCCGCCTGAGGAGAGGAGCCCACGGGGAATGACCAGCTGCGGAAAATCTACGTTGTCCACGGATCCGCGCTCACCGTACGTATTGAAAAGCATGATTCCCGACAGTCGAGCGCGATACTTTGATGCGCTCTCGACTTTAGTTTGGTTCTGCTCTGCGATTTTGGCGTCCGCGAGTTCTTGGTTCGCCTCGAGTTTCGTGATGCGGTCTTCTGTTGATGTTTGGTCCGTGGAGGTTTGAGACACCACATGCTGCGAGGCCAAAGCATTCGCGGAACCTGCGTGGGCGACGAGCTGAGATCTGGTTTGCTCGAGTTCCTTTCGCAACTCCACAGATTCAGCTAGCGCCGATTCCTGTTGTATCTTTAGGTCCTTTACCTGCGCCCTCAAATCTCGCACGTCCGCCTGTAGGGTTTGCAGCAAAGATACAATCGTCGCCATCTCAACCTTTTGCGCCGACTGCGACGCTTCGCCGTCACGGGCATTCCTGGTCTCTTGTGCGTAGGCACTGTGCGCACACATCAGCAATGAGCCAAACAGTGCACCGACTCCCAGTGTGCGCTTCCCCTTAAACATGCTTCGCATGACGGCCTCCCTTATAAGCAGCAGGAATTCATCTGTGGCGAATCCTTCTCGGAGGACTACAGCCAATCTTGGCTTAGACGGGTACACCTGACCGGTCTGAGTCTTTGTACCGGTCTCGCTGAGAGAGTTTACATCGATAGACGCCGGGGCGAACCGGTAAGGGGGGCTTGAACCCGTGTCCTCGTTTTCCCTTGTGGACTCGCTCTTCCGGGCGACTCCCAGCAAAATGTACTAGTATCAAGACTCTCGCTCGGTTTTTCCTTTTTCTTTACATCTCCCCGACAACTCTGTGACAACCGCATTTCGTGAATTGCCTAACCTCCCTTTTGGAATACCTGGCAACAGGCAATCGAATCAAACGGGCCATGCTGCGCGTCTGATTCGGGAGGCGTTCGAATATGCCACGACGCATCGTCTGTCTGGTACGGCGCCTTATTGCGTGTGGATTGATCTTGTGTACAGGCCTTCTCGGCCTTGCGGGCTGCGGCGGTTATAACGCGCCTTCTCAGCCGCCACCAACACCAACTTCCGTAACCATCTCTCCGAAAAGCGCCAGCGTGCCGGCTGGCACCGGGACGCAGAATTTCACTGCTACAGTCATGAACGACTACTTGAGCAGAGGAGTCACCTGGGCCCTCTCCGGCGCAGGTTGCAGCGGAGCCGCCTGCGGTTCGCTCTCCAATGTGACTTCAAGTGCTGTCACCTACAATGCACCCGCCTCCGTTCCCAATCCTGCCACCGTCACACTCACTGCGACCTCGGTCAACGACACCTCGAAAAGTTCCACTGCCACGATCACCGTTACGGCGGCGGCTGCCGCGGGCGCCGCGGCCGTGTCGGTCACCATGACGGACACGCCGCCGGCGGGCGTGACGCTGTTATCGTTCGAAGTAAGCGTAACGGGGGCTACGCTAGATCCGGGCAACGTGGATCTGCTCGGAGGCAAGGGGCCAATTCAGATTGAAGTAAAGCAACTCGAAACAGAATCGGCGTTTCTCAGCACAGTTACTGTGCCTGCGGGGGCGTTCACGAGCCTCACCCTGACATTTGCCAGTCCCGAACTCACCTTCAAAAACGACACGGGAGCAGGGCTAGCCGGTTGCGCCGTTGGAGCCGTATGCGAAATTACGCCAACGGGAACGCTTACCTCGACGGTTAATTTTCCAGGGTCGGGTATTGTCATCATGGCGAACTCGCCGACCGGCATCCAGGTAGACGTCAACCCAAACACAATTCTCACCGCCACTTTAGGTGCGGATTTCAGTCTCGCCGGCGCAGTCAGCGTCCAGCAACTCAGCATGAAGCCAGCCGGTGAGCTGAACGATCTGGATGACTTGCAGGGATTGGTTCAAAACCTCGATACCACGAACAAGAAGTTCACGCTACATACGCTGGATGGCGACTTTCCCGTCACCACCGACAACAATACGGCGTTCGACTTCGAGGTCTGCGCTGCGAATAACTTCACCTGTTTGCAGAACAATCAGGTTGTCGACGTGGACGCAATGCTCATGGCCGGTGGGGGATTCCTGGCCAAGAAGATTGAATTCGAAGACGAGGCCGAGGACGACGAACTTGAAGGCATCGTCTTCAAAATCGACGACGCGACGCACTTCGAGGTGGTTGTGCTCGAAGAACTTCGAAGCGTCAACAACGTGAACATCGGTAATCCCATTGTCGTCACTTTGAGCAATCCGGGATTCCACGTGGAGGCTGACGGCCTACCGGTTCCGAGTGCGCTACAGGGCGCTTTCGAAGGGGCGACGGATACATCGCAGTTATTGCCCGGTCAAACGGTCCAGATCCGGATGACAAGTCCAGCGAACCCAGGTCCGCCCGTTGCGGTGACCACTGACAGGGTGCGGCTGCGGATGACTCAGTTCACCGCGAATGTGAAGGCCGGCTCGATCATGGCACCCAACTTTAGCGTTGATACTCTGCCAGCACTGTTCACCATCGCCGGCATCAACAGCATCCACGTTCAAACGTCGAGCGAGACGGTCTTCGAGGGGGTTTCCGGCGTCAGCGCTTTGGTTGACGGTAACACCGTGTCCCTGCGAGGGCTGCTGTTCAACAACGGCACGCTTCCACCAGAGTTTATCGCGAAGAAGCTGCGCAAGCGCTGAGGAGCGCGTAAATCAGAGAACTACGTACGCCGCGTATGTTTCTCTCGGGATTAACCCTCACAACAGGGCGCGGAAGGTTGGCGCGTGACCACGAACGAGTTCGGAACTGGCGAGGCCCCGACCGCGCCATCGTCGCCCGGCCAGGAAACTTCACGGACTAGTTTGCACTCGGTGGACTAGCGCGGTTTGCCAGGACTTCGTGAATTTCTTCTCGCAGAAAACTAAGTGCAAAAACACTTCCGTCTTTGCTACGGAGCAGATAAACGTCATAGAAGGAGAATAAAATGAAAGAAGGTAGAGGTAAATCCAATTACAGCACGAATCGGCGTTCGTTTTTGAAGAAAGGCGTCCTGGCAGCAGGAGCAGCAACCGCAGGCGCCGGGCTCCTCTCAGCCCGGCTTCCGGCTGTCAGCCACAAACCAGAAGAAAAATCAGGCCGTCTCACGCCCGGAGATGCCTCTATTCTCAGGTTTCTGGCTGCTGCCGAAATTCTCGAAACCGATCTGTGGCAACAGTACAATGAGTTAGGAGGAATCCAAGATAACGAAGTCCCGGGAGGGACTGGGAGTCCACTTTACACCGCCGCCCTTAAAGTCCTTGACGGCGATATGGACCAGTATATCCACGACAATACAGAGGATGAACTAACTCACGAAGTCTTCATCAACGCCTATCTCGCCTCAAAAGGCGCGGATACAGTTGACTTGGAGCGATTTCGCACATTGCCAAGTAGCAAGGCAACGGGGGCGCAGCAAATCGGACGGCTAACGAACATCATGCAGCTCACGGTGGACACGAGCTGGTGGACTCGCTATCGCAGCCGCACAAAAAATCCTGATTTCGGCGATACATTCCCTCAAGCAATCCCGGCTTTGGCTGTTGGCCAGCATCCGGCAATCCCCAGAAGCGATGGCGACCTGACTCCCAACGATCACATTCAAGCGATCGCCAACACGGCGGGCTTCCACTTTGGAACTATCGAGCAGGGCGGTACCAGCCTCTATCCATCGTTGGCTCAAAGGGTGACCAATGTGGAAGTCTTGCGAGTCGTGCTCAGCATCGGCCCAACCGAGGCCATGCACTTTCAGACGTGGCAAGACAAGGCTGGCAATGCACCGGCTTTGATCGACCCCCAGGACCCTACGCTAGTATTTCCCAATCTCAACGCGCCGCCTCTCGGCGGCGAGGATTTCCAAACCAACCTGATCATGCCGGAACCTGCCATATTTCTCAGCAGGCAGCTCCCTGCATGCTCCATCGTTCGCCCCACTGGCACAAAGGGAGCTGCCATGGGTGCTCTCAAGTTTCTCACTGCCATGGGACTTTTCCTTGGCCAATCGAAGGAGTTTTTTGCATTTATGACTGACCTAGCTGAAGATGCGGACGAAGCCCGACGCGATGTCGAATAGAATCGCTGACTTGCGCTTGAGCTGGCTGCGAGCGCGCTCCTCGAGCGGACGATCGTATGCATCGCGATCGGACTCATATGCAAACCTGCTTTGGCTGCTGCGCACTGAACCGCCTAGGAAACTAGATCTCTGTGTCAGGCTGCCCATTATTGGAAATTGTCTTGTCATCCGTTTCGATGATCGAGTATTTCGTTAGTGAGGAAGTCGTCGGCGTGATGGGCAATCGTGACGCTGATCTTTACCAGTGCCGGGCTGGCGTTCGGCCCGCACGTGTTACTGCGGACACTTTAGAAAGAGACGGGGCACCCTTTCTCGTTTTGTTGAGGTGGCGCTAAACTCCATGATTCATTACTTGATGCTTTAGCGTCGATGCCAATCCGTCCACTCATTGGTTTCGGAATTCCGACGCTTGATCTTGGAACAATGCGGGAACATTAAGAGTTCCCTTCCCTTTCTTGCTGTGCTTCTCTGTTCCTTCGCGTGCCCGTAAGTCCTTGAAATTCCATATCAAGGTGCCTGTCACGGCAGAGGTTGCGAGTTCGAGTCTCGTCGTCCCCGCCATTCATTCAACACACAAAAGAGTTAGGCCGATTTCTCTGAAACCATCGAGGACCCAAAAGGGCACGTTTTCGTGCCCTTTTTTGTGTCCCTTTTTGGCCTCTCCTATTCGCCGTGCGGATTTCTCACGCCTGAACGTCGGCAGAAGACGGCGATTGTGACGTTCCATTCGCTTCGTTCGGGAACACCAATGACCAGACGGCCGCTTGGGCTGCATTGTTTAGCTGGAGTGATTGCCTGCGTATAGACATCTAACGTGGATCGCAATGTTGAATGTCGCAACAGTTCCTGCATGACTTTGAACTCTGTACTACGGTTCTCAGCAAGGTCGAATACGTGTGACGAAACGTGTGCCAGCTAATGCATTTTTGGATTCCGACCTTCTCCGCTACTGGTCGAACATATTTACGCATAATCGGCTGCCCCCAGTAAGGCTTCCTTCCTCGGGAGCGCCTGCTAGCGAAAACCCAGTCACCCGGCTTGGTGGCGACACAGTGCTTTCGCCACTCCAAGAGAGACTCGCCAAGCAGCGGATGCGGGCGAAATCGGCTGCGTACTTACTCGTCGCATGCCCGAATGATTCAGCCGCTTGACGCGTACATGCAATGTATATACACTGCAATTTGTGGACACTAGGCTTGAGCTGCGCGGACAGACCTTTGAATGGGATTCCGAGAAGGCAGCAATCAATCTGCGCAAGCACAATGTAACCTTCCAGGAAGCCTGCGAGGTCTTTTTCGACCCGTTCTTCTGCTTAGTGGACTCAACTGCCGAGGACGAAGCACGAGAAGGAGCAATTGGATACAGCGAACGATCACGACTGCTCTTTGTTGTGCACTTGGTGCGCCAGGAAGAAACGATCCGCATCATTTCGGCCCGGCCCGCAACGACGGAAGAGAGAAAAATCTATGAGCATGAATAGGCGCCTAAAGAAGCGGTTCGAAAAACCGCGCCCGATGACTTCGATCAGCATCCGTATGCCGGAAGATGTTTTGGATAGCCTTAAAGAGGTCTCGACGGCACTTGGGTTCAGCGGTTATCAACCCCTTATCCGTTTCTACATCGGACAGTCGCTTCGCAAGGACCTTGCCCGGATCGAAGGCGATCCGGTCGCAATCATGGCGGACAGTCTTCGTCGTCATGGTGTCGCGGACGCTGTCATCGAGGAGGCTGTTGCTGAGGCAACGAAGGGCTAGCTTTTGAAGGCGTTTCTCCAGCAGTCTTGATTGTTTTGCCTCAAATCCGCGGGGCAATGGAATTTGCCGAATCTCCCGTGAAGGCGGAAAGGCGCTCATCTGCCATTACTTACCTCTTCGGCGTTGTTTTCAAGAAGGCCTCTAAATCTTTTGGTCTGCGATACACACCGCTTAGGAATGATTGGTACGGAAAACTTCAATCCACAAAAGTTAGTGCACGGTTGATTCATCCCCACAGCGCTCAGGAATTCGCCCTGTGCTGCCCGAGTTTCGTCACTGTCTTCCTGCGTGTAGAGAGCCAAGGTTGTCTGGATTTTCGCGTGGCACAGGATGCTTTGGACGGTCTTCAATTCTGCTGAATCCACCAAAGTTCTTCGGCATCCCTGCTCGCGTCGTGTCCACTTCAAAATCACATCAATCGTAGCCGCTGCGGACGTGGCAGCTCGTAGCGGCAAAGCCACCGCTACATATACCTTGACACGTATATGCTCTGTAGTGTATATGAAGAACATGGAATCTGCTTTCGAAATTATTGCGGAGCCGAACCGCCGGGCGATCTTGAGCTTGCTGGTCTCGTCAGAACAGTCGGTTGGGGAGATCGAGCGTCAACTTCGCATGACGCAGCCGACCGTGTCAAAGCACCTGCGGGTGCTACGCGAGGCCGGTTTCGTGGAATCCACAGTGGACGCACAACGCCGCCTCTACCGGCTGAAACCTGATCCATTTCAGGAGTTGGATGTGTGGCTGGCTCAGTTCCGCCAGTTCTGGTCGACTCATATAGATGCCCTCGAACGCCACCTCGATCGCATGGATCAACCAACACCAAAGAAAAGTAAGAAGACACCGCGGCCCAAACCGCGAGCGTGACAAGGAGAAGAGAAATGAAAATCAAGCTGACCAGCGTTTACGTCAACGACCAGGAGAAGGCCCTGCGCTTTTATACCGAAGTGCTGGGCTTCGTGAAGAAGGCCGACTTCAGCCAAGGGCCGTTTCGCTGGCTGACGGTGGCCTCATCGGAGGACCCGGACGGCACCGAGCTGCAGCTGGCGCTCAACAGCAACCCGGCGGCGAAAGCCTACCAACAGGCCATGCTCCAGCAAAGCCAGCCCGCGGCCATGTTCTTCACAGACGACGTGCAGGCCGATTACGAGCGTATGAAAGCACGCGGCGCCGAGTTCACCATGCCGCCAAAGGACGTGACGGCTTCCAAGATCGCCATGCTAAACGACACCTGCGGCAATGTCATTCAGGTCACACAGCTGATGCGCTGGCAGGGCTGAAGTTCGTAGGATCATCGCTGGCGGGCCCCCATCTGACTATAAGGAGAAGATCGATGACCGATCGCGAGCAGTACGCACCGGGTCCGGCCGGCGGCGCGCAGATACGAAAAGGCGAAGGAGAGAAGTGGACGCTCATTCTCGTCAGAGAACTGCGTCACTCGCCGGAAAAGGTGTGGCTGGCGCTTACTGATCCGGCGCATCTGCGCGAATGGGCGCCGTTTGAGGCAGATGGGAGCTTGGGTACCGTTGGAACGGTGAAGCTCACCTGGGTCGGAACGGCCACCACGGTGGAAACAAGGGTGACACGAGCCGACGCTCCCAAGGTGCTTGAGTACACCGATACCCGCTGGGAACTCGAGGCATTTGGTGGCGGCACACGCCTGTCGCTGTGGCACAACATTGATCGCCGCTTCATTTCAATGGGTGCTGCCGGATGGCACATTTGTTTCGATGTTCTGGATCGCCTTCTCAGTGGAAACCCCATCAGCCGCATCGTCGGCGCCGAGGCTATGAAGTTCAGCGGCTGGCAGCGATTGAACGCCGAGTACGCAAAGCAGTTCGGTATCAAAGCGCCCAACTGGCCGCCTCAAGCGGCTCAGAAATCGTGAAACCAGGTTTCACGGTTTGTACTTACCAACCACGAGTTGAAAGAGGTGGATCATGAACCAAAGCACACAACGGTCGATTTTTCGCTGGATTCACATCATTTTAGCGATTCCGATAGTCGGTTATATTTATAGTCCGTTTGAAAAACTTCCGGGCTATGCCGTACCAACCCGGTTTGTTTTTCTTCCTGTGATGGTCCTTACGGGATTGTGGATGTGGAAAGGCCATGTCCTTCGGCGACTTGTTTCGAAAAGTTCGACCCAACCAGATGCCGCAAATAACCCCTAAGCCGCCTTTCCTGGCCATCCTTCGCAGATCGTTCGCGGAGGTTGCAGGTTACGCTGGCCGATTGGCGATAGATCACGTTGCGACTGACGTTGTACGGATTCTAGAACAGCTCTGGGTCTCCGCAAGGAGGGACCATGCCCCGCAGCAAAGCAAATGCAAAAGGACGAAGTGTCACATTGCATATGGTTTCCAGTTTGGATGGTTTCATCGCTAAGAAGGACAATAGTGTCTCCTGGCTGGACAGCAATGGAAGCGTCTACGAAGCCGGAGTTTCCATTTCGGAGGAAGAAGCTGCGACCTTCGTCAAAGCGATAGACTGTTATGTGCTCGGTTCCCGAACGTACGAACACGCGCTCGAACTGGGCTGGCCTTATGGCGATACTCCGACCGTGGTGGTGACCGGAAGGAAATTATCGTCGACAAGGAAGAGCGTCGAATTCTATTCGGGCGATCTCAAGACATTAGTTGACGTGAAACTCGCGCCTCAATATCGAAACATCTGGCTCGTGGGCGGGGCCATGCTGTGCCAGCGTTTTCTCGAACTCGGACTGGTGGACGAAATCAAGTTGACGATAGCGCCTGTTCTATTGGGTGAAGGCCTCCGGTTGTTCGGTGGTTCCCTAACGGAGGAGAATTGGAATTTGAAGAACGTTGTCGCTTACAAAAACGGCTTTGTTGAGCTGTCGTACGCGGCCCCTGCCGCATGAAAGCCTTGCAGCTAGATTAGTTGCGAGAGTTGGAGCCATATATGAAAAAGCCCGTTCCGGTGGAATCTGCCTCTGCATTGATCGACGAGAGAATCAAGGAACTTGGCGACTGGCGTGGGAAGATACTCGCGAAGGTACGCGGAATCATACACGAAGCAGACCCTGAGATCGTCGAAGAGTGGAAGTGGATGGGAACTCCCGTCTTTTCCCACGGCGGCATCGTCTGCACAGGAGAGACGTACAAGAACGTAGTCAAGATGACATTTGCCAGAGGAGCTGCGTTGAAGGACCCTTCAGGTCTATTCAACTCCAGCCTCGACGGAAATATCAGGCGCGCCATCGACATCCACGAAGGCCAAAAGGTCAATGAGGCGGCTTTGAAGGATCTCATCCGTGCCGCGGTGGCGCTCAATCTCCATCTCAAGGCTAAGAGCAAGCCGAAGCCTCGGCGAGCGAGCGGTAAGCGGGCAAGCTAGCTTCAATGGCAGGTCCCGACCCTGGCACAAGCCGCTTGCCCTCGCAAGCCGCCGTCTAGCTATTCATTTCAAAGAACTTAGGAGCGATTCCGCGTCTTCATGTTAGGGTCATCACCTTAAGTCGCTTCCCCTTCTATTTTCCAATGATCCGCCTGATTTTCCTCGGATGAGCCACAGTTTATAAGCTAAGCGTACACATACGCTAACCCGCCCGCGTGTAGAACGCTTCGCAAGTTGAAAGACCGTCTAAGGGTGCAAGTCATGTGGAAGACGAATGCTCTGTTGCTTGGATTCTTCGTTTCGATGCTCTCCCCAATCGCCCGAGCGCAAGGGGTGAATAACGCCGAGCTTACGGGCGACTATGCATTCAGTTTTACCGGAATGACCACCGGAGATGGAACTTCCTCGACTCCATTCGCTGCGGTCGGAAGATTCACTGCTGATGGTGCCGGAAATCTGACAAACGGCGAGCTTGATAGCAACGGCCTTGGTGTCAGCCTGGGTGGAGTGGAAAAGGCCGTGGCCCTGGCTTTCACCGGGACGTACACGATCGGGGCGGACAACCGCGGCGTGATGAACCTGAACATCCCAGGTGGCGGCACGCTGGCTTTTGCTATGTTGAGTAACGGCGACGCCAGATTCGTCGAAGTGGATGCTTCCGGAAACCACGGCACGGTAGGCTCGGGAACCATGGAGAAGGTAGACACCGCAGCCTACAACACTGCCAGAATCACAGGTGACTATGCTTTTGGTGTTTCTGGTCTAGATCAGTCGAACAATCGCACGGCCATCGCCGGCCGTTTTACTGCAAACGGAATGGGCCTGCTCAGCAACGGAGCCGCGGACGAGAACATGTCAGGAAGCTTCTCGACCATGAATTTGCTCGCCGGGACCTACACGGTTACCGACACGGTGACTGGTCGCGGCGCTCTCAACCTTGCTCCCGTGATTGGCGGAACCCTCCAGAATCTCAATTTTGTCTTTTACGTGGTCAAGGGTAGCAAGGTTTTTATGATGGAATCGGATGTCATCTCGCCGGCGACTCCACTGCTGCTCGGTTCCGTGTTGCAGCAGAAAACTCCTGCCATCGTAGGTTTCACCAGCGCCTCGCTCAACGGCGGGATGGTGGTCTACTTTACCGGAGGCAGGGGGTGCACTGGAGGGGGGCTGATCACGGGAAACGGAATCGGCGTACTCACATTGACATTGGATAACGGCTGCATCTGGGGCGGTAGTGCTGTGAATGATCCAGGAACTTACGCTGTCGCATCCAATGGGCGAGTAGACCTCAGGTGCACCTATTGTGGTTACGCCGCGGCCTACCTGGTGGACAGCAACCAAGCCTTTCTGATCGCGCCGGATAGTGCCGGCGGCACCGCGGCCACGTCTGGGTTCGGAGAGCCACAAGCGTTAGGACCGCTTTCCAATAGTTCGGTGAGCGGGAGATACGTTGGCGCGACAATGGCTCCGGGTTCCCTTAACCAAACAATCTTCTCTGGCGTGTTCACCGCGGATGGCGCCAGCCCGACGGGCACTCTTGCTGGCACGGAGGACATCACCGCTCCGAGCGGAGCGCGGTTGGGCGTAGCGACTACTGCTACATACTCATCAATATCCTCATATCCCTCATATCCCCCAGCATGGACAAACGGAAGAGGAAGCATCTCAGGGAACTTCGGGGCCATCGGGAACTTCCCGGCTCCCCCGGGGAACGACTTTCCTGGTGTCATCTACGTCATTTCGCCCTCGAAGTTCATCGTACTTTCGTCGGGCAATATATCGGGCTCGGGCACCGTTGTTTACCCGGTCCTTCTGATCTTCGAGCAGTAAGCCGCGGCGTAATCTCCAGGTCGATGTTCATGGCGATGTTGCTGTTGGCTTCGCTGAAAGCCAAGCCGCCGCAATCAAACACACTGTAATCACGATGGAAAAAACGATGGGGAGGATAAAAAGGTATCTCCGGCTGACAACCGTAATGGTGCCAAGCAAAGAGCGAGGGCCCACACGGTGACGCGCATGACCGCCAAAGTCTCTGCAGGAAGGCCACCTAGCTGCCAGGCTAGTACGGCCGCAAACAGATAAAACACGCCGACCGAGAATCCAGCCGCGACAAAGAGGTCCCAATATGTCCGGCTGAACCCTTGCACGTCAAAGTGAATTGACCCTATTGAGCTAAGAAGCGTATCAAGTCCCCATGTGGGATCGGACTGGCGAAAACCAAGTGTATGTCCGGCAGCAAAAAGCAGAAGAAGAACAGCAGCGATTCGATAAAACAGAGAAGCTTTCACGTCTCGCCTCCCAACATAACGGAGGCAATGTACCACTGTGGAATTGTTTAGAGAGCAGAATCTATGGAAGTACCTGCTGCTGCGAACACGGTTCGCATATCCAGTTCCGCGATGGGAAGGAAAGAATTGACAACCGCGGCATCGAACTGAGTTCCGCTTGAAGCAATCAACCGGCGAGCCGCCTCGCGAAATGGCAAGCCCTTGCGATACGGGCGCGAAGAGACCATCGCGTCATAGGCGTCGATCACGCAAACAATGCGCGAGACGATGGGAATTTCTGAATTGCGAAGCCCGGCCGGATAACCACTACCGTCTACGCTTTCGTGATGATGGAGAATGTCCAGCGCAGCCGATTCAAATCCTGGCAACATACGCAACACAGCCCAGCCATAGTCGGGATGTTTTTTGATCAACGCGTATTCTTCGGGGTCGAGTTTGGCAGGCTTGCGCAGGATCGCGTCTGGGATTCCTACTTTTCCGATGTCATGCAGCAACGCCGCGACTTCCAGATTACGCAGCGTGTTTTCGTCAAGGCCAAGCTCCTTGCCGACCCGCAGACCCCATTCCGCCAGCCTCGTGCTATGCACGCCTGTATTCAAATCCTTCAAGTCCAACAATTGACTGAAGGCGCAGATGACAGAGTTACGAAGTAAGGATGCTTGCTCTTCGAGAAGCTTGATGCGAAATGCTTCGGGCGACGCAAGCAATGGTTGGTTCGTCACCGGAGTCATAGCCCCGTTCCTGGTGTGAGCTTCGCTCACCAGCTCACTTGCCATGCAGTCAGAGCCTGGTAGACATCCAACCGACCGTGACTCAAGTCCGGTGTGAGGGCGCGCGCGTGGGATAGTGCGTTCGCGGCTTTGTTTTGATTGAGGCCGGGCTTTACGCTCATCGCGAGTGCAACTGTTCCAGCAACGATAGGCGAGCTGAACGACGTACCAGAGGAACTCCCGTAGGTTCCGCCTGGATAAGTGCTGATGATGTTTTCGCCAGGCGCCGCGACCCAAACGTCCGCGTTACCGTAATTCGAAAAGGAGGAGCGCGTGTCGTAGTCAGTCGTGGAAGCCACACCAACGACGTTGCCATTCAACGACGCCGGGTAAACGCGAGCGCTCGTGTTTTCATTTCCGGCAGCCGCGACGAGTACAATTCCGGACTGCGTCATCTGAGAAACAGCATAGGACAGCGCGGGAGACGGAACGGAAAGATCGAAGCTCATATTCACCACGTTCGCGCCGTGCTGCTTGGCATAGTAGAGGGCCGCAATGATGTCGGAAAGGTTGCCGGTGCCGTTGGAGGAAAAAGCCTTAAGCGGCAGAATCTTCGCTTTCGGAGCTACAAGATGGATGAGCCCGGAAGTCATTGTGCCGTGCCCAAAAGCAATGTAAGGGTTGCCATCCAGAACGGCTGCAGTCGATTGATCAAGAACCGCGGCGGTGGATTGCTGAACAATGACTGGCTGCTGATCCTGCGAGTCCTGGTTCAGCGGACCATTTTCCAGTCCGGTGACGTCGAGCCATTCATTGGCTCCGGCCTGGTCGCGGGTGAAGTCATAGCCCGGAAGCAACACTGGGACGAGCGCGGGGTGATTTGGATCTACGCCGGTATCAATAACGGCAACTGTTCCCGTGCCGCTGACCCCGAAACCTGCCTGCGCGTCTCTCAGCCGAATGATGTACGTCGCCGGTTGAGCGGCATATCCGTGCCAAACGACGGAACCGTAATAGTTGACTGGAGCCATGTCCGACAATCCGTAGCCCGGCTGCTGCGCGGAAACCTGCGGGAGCGGGAGAACACGGTCAGCCTCAACGCTCTGGATTCCGAGAATTGCTTCGAGGAGGTTTAAGACGGGGTTGAGCAATGTTGTGAGGAGATTTTGCGTGGAAGTAACGAGGTAGGTTTGTCCAACGTTCCCGTCAAGGGAACCCTGAACCTGGCACCCCGCGGCTCCGCAGAGTTTGAGAACACTCAGGAGGCCACCGGTCGTACGAACGATATAGCGCTGCTGAGCGGCTGCCGAGCCTGTGCAGAGAACTATGGCGAGGGCGAAAACGAACGCAAGCCTGAGTATGAGTTTTCTCACAGTGTTTGTCCCTTTGTGACGAATGAGGCCGCCCATCCTTCTAGCAGATTCTCGGATTCGCTTATAGATTCCGTGGGGACGGTGAATCTACCTATGGTACGGGTGGCTCTAAGTAACTGCTCCCTTGGTGCAAAATCTCCGGTACCGAAGTACCAGGAAAATCTTTAGTCAGCGCCTTTAGTCGAATCAGCGCGCCGAGATGGTCCGGGTACGTAGGTGAGAGCGTCCCGCAGCGAAACAACAACGGGCTTTTCCCCTTTTCCCGGAAAGCTCAATTCAAGATCACCGCGGTTTTCAATTTCGCCGTGAAACTCCCCAAAGCTGTTGGTCACAGTCTGAATCGTTTGTCCGCGGCGGTTGGAGAGGGTCACGGGAACGCCGCGTCCGACCGAATCCGGCTGGGACGTGTCCATCAATTGGCCGGTGACGGAAAGGCGCGTTTCGCCAGGTTTGGCCTCAATGCTCAAATCAATTTGAAAAGGGTTCGCTGAAAAAAGCATTTGGCGGGTTTGCATTCCCGCAGAGCGAGCGCCTGCCACGGCTTGCGTCTGAAAGCTATCGAAAACAAGCCTTGCGATTAACCCAGTCAAGCCGGATTTCGCCTCAAGTCCTGCGTTTGCAAATGCCGCCTTGACCAATCGAACCGAATCAGCGGGAGGCTCAAAATGCGCCTCTTCTGCGGCGGACTGCCGAATCTTCTGCCACAGTGCGACGGCCCCTGCACATTGCTTGCAGCCGGAGTCCAGATGCTTCTGCATTTCCTGCAGCGCAGACTTAGCGCTTGCGCCGTTCACAAAATCAATCCATTGCTCTGCCGAGTAGTGCTTCATGCGCCGTTCCCCCTCAGAAGTTGACAACCTACCCCGGTGCGGGCCGGGTCTCCATTCGGAGATAAGGGGTAATTAAAGGTAGGAAAAATACCTTAGTACGGTAAATCAGTTAAACACTGTACTTTCATAAAGTTGGCCCGTTAAGAAAAACGGCGCCCAATAGTAGGGGTGCGGGCGATTTGCGCGAATCTCCTGCATTGCCCTGCGCAAGGAACCGGCCATGTCATTCGTTCGCGTAAAGTGCGAATAAAAAGAACTCATCAACTCGGACGTCGTTTCGTCGTGAACATCCCAGAGAGAGAGCAGCAAAGTAGAAGCGCCCGCGCAAAAAAGTCCGCGCTGCAACCCAAGCAGTTCGTCGCCCTCTGCGACCACATTCATTCCGGTCGCGCACCCGCTTAAGGTAACCAGCCGCGCAGGGATTCTCATCTGATACAAGTCGTAGAGGTAGAGGTAGCCATCGCCTAAGCGAATGCCGGAAAACATCGGGTTATCCTGACGATAGGTGCCATGCGTGGCGATGTGCACTAGTCCAGCAAAGGGTCCGCGCGCCCGCAGCGCTTCGGCTGTTGCCTTTTCTCCGACAAGCAACTCCGAGCCTGGTAGCATGTTTGCCACCGCTTTCACTTCCCCTTCGATTTCCGGTGCGTTCTGGTCGGGAATCCCGAAGACAACGGGCCTCGAGTTCGAGGTGACCTTTTTTTGCTGGCACAGTCCAAAAATAGTCGCACTCGGCGCATAAGAAATTGAAAAGTCGTCGCAGAGGTATTTCCCTGAATGGAGCAAGGCATGAAACGGCAAAAAATGGAGCGGCCCGTGAGGAACGAAGATCACATGCTTGTGACCCTCCAGCAACGGTCTGAGAGGTGCGATCAATTCGTTGTAGAGCGACTCGAGGTGAGACTCCACGGCCCGCTGCATGGGCTCGATGAACCGCTGCGTATAGGTGGATCCCATGCGGAACTTGGAGAGCTGAAAGCGCAGAAGCTGCAGAAAATTCTGTATGCGCGAAACCACGCTAACCGAAACAATTTCCATCTTGCTTCGTGAAATCACTGCGGCGATGAGCCTGTCGCCCGTCGAATAGTACTCCACAAGGACAGCTCCTGGCGGCAGGCACGCCGCCAGGTATTCCGGCGAAAAGTTCGTCGGCGCTTCAAGCGTTGCATTTTCGCGTTCGTGCGCCGGAAGCTCTCGCAACGTGCGCATCAACTCCTGTTCATGCGCTTTCGCCTGCTGATGAAGCAGCGCTATGCGGTTCTCGGCGTTGTTGTCCGCTCCAAGATGCTCCAACTCAATGCGGTGGTAATACCAATTAAGGTCTTCCCGCAACTCACGAATGCGCCGGACTAGGCTGCTTTGTCCTTCCTCTCCCATGGGCAGGCTCTGACCGCTTCGAAAAATCATTTCACTCATGCTGCGGGACTTTGCCGCCTCGATGCACGCTAGCGCTTCTGCGTTGGACTGCTCGCCGGCAGCCCCCGCCAGGAAAATTTCAACGAGCGATTCATAGATCTGCAGGCGATTGCGCCCAAAGGAAATCTTTAGTTCTTCGGTATGAATTCTCGTCCGCATGGACTCCAGCGCATGCCGTGCCGTCTGATAAGAGTCGCGCGCAGCCGTAAGGTCACCCCTTTTTTGCGCAAGTTGGCCGAGGAAAAAGTGAACCTGATATTCCAATACGGGCGTTTGCACGGAAGACAGCCGGGCTACAGCGGCATCCGCGTGCTTGCCTGCTTCCTCTATGTCGGCCAGCTGCAACGCAATTCGCGCCAACAACAGATGGGCGATTACAGATTTGCCGAGCAGCCGCACTTCATCAAAGAAAGCAGCCGCAGCCACGCAAAGCCTTCTTGCTTCAAAATGACGGCCTTCGTGAAACAGCAGAAGCGCCTGATACAAATCAAGAAGCCGCGGCCAGACAAGATTCGACTCTTGCGCAAACATTTCGCGGGCTTTCGCAAAAAGTTCGAGCGCTTGAACCGTTTTCCCCTGCTGCCCGTACGCGGTGGCCTCGTTCGCGAGCGTCTTTGCCGCTTCATAGCGCATTCCCTGCGCTTCAAATCGCAGAAAACCTTCATGCGCTATCGTCCGTGCTTCCTCACTTAGGTTCAGCTCCAGGTAGACATCGGAGAGATCCAGGTGGCAGAGGGCAAAGTGATAGGCGTCTCCCGTCGCTTCGCAAGCGCGCCGCGCCGCATAAAGTCTTTCGATGGCGCTGCCATACTCGCCACGCAGGTAGTATAAATACGCGATGTTGTAATCGGCCTGCGCCACCAGAAGCGGCATGCCGGCTCTTTCACAGACGCGCCGGGCTTGCTGGTATGACGACAGGGCGCGGGGAAAATCGTTCAGGCTGATGAGGCAAACTGCCATGTTGCTCAGCACCACGGCGATTCCCTCGATGTCTCGATTCTCGATCATTCCTGCATAAGCCCGTTCATAATGGGCAAGTGCTTCTTCGAAGCGGTCCTGACGGTGAAAAATATTTCCGACATTAATCTCGAGGCGAGCGATACGCCACGGATCTTCCAGCTTAGTGAAGATTTCCCGGGCGCGCTCCGAAGATTGAAACGCGCGCTCGTACTCGCCCATCAAAATCAAGGGCTGAATGAGCGTGCTGATCGTGCGGCCTGCCTCCTTCTCGTTGCCGAGTTCGAAGTAGATTTGCAACGCTTGGTCGTGGTGATGTACGGCTCCTTTACTGTCGCCACTGGCGTACAACGCGTTTCCCTTGGCGCGAAGTCCATGCGCGATTTCTTCTTTACCGCCTAACTTGTAGGCGATAAGCAGAGCGGATTCGGCCAGTGCGCTAGCCTGGTGCGTGTCTACGCGAACGCGCTCCACAACCTTCTTCAACAGTTCGGCGACGACTTCGGGGACAAGCAAGGCTTCATGCTTTGCGAGAATTGTTTCGCGTTCCGCCTCGCTCTGTGTGCGGGCAAGTTCCTCAATAAGTGTTTCGCGGGAGGCCGGCGTCTCCCGGCCGGTGCTCATAAGAAGCCCAATTCATCGAGCTGTTTGCGCAGACTCTCGATGCATTTCTGGCGGGTGAGTCCAATCGAACCCACAGCCAGATTCAGTTCGCTCGCGACTTCCGTGTATGGCCGCGCGGGGGATTCGAAGAAAAGCATCTCCACCAATCTACGGCAGCGCGGTGCGAGGTTCGCCATCGCCTCACGCAACATTTGCTCTTCCTGGGCTTGCTTTATGAATTCTTCAGCTACCGGCGGCACTTCCGGCTCGGGTAGTTCTTCCTCCCCGTCTCGACTCACTAGCCGTTGCTGCTGTTTCTTCCAGTGATAGCACTTGTGATGCGCCACCTGAATCAGCCATTTCGGCAAAGCCTGCGGATCCCGCAACTCGTGAAGACGTATGAGCAATTCCATGCAGGTTGACTGAAATACGTCCGCCGCTTCCTGAGGCGGCAGCCCATACTTCACGGGAATCGAATAGATGAGCGCCTTATACTTGTCAATGAGTTGCGCCCACGCTTCCTCATGCCCGGAAAGACAGAGTTTTACAAGCGTGGCGTCCGGAATTGCTCGCGCCGTTGGTTTTTCCGGATCCGTCGTCACGGGGCTCATTTGCCGGCAGCCTCCGAAGAGTTGCGCAGGAAAAGTGATTCCACATTCCAGAGCGCATATGGCTCGAGCGTGGCCGGCCGGAAATTCCCCACACTGTTCTTTGCACCTACCAAGATGTCTGGAGTGGCCAGGAAGATAAACGGCTGATTCTCGTCAAGCAGTTGCTGCACTCGATCAAAGCTTTTTTTCCTTTCTCCGAAACTCTTCGCCACAAGCTGTTGTTGGATCAATTTGTCGATTTCCGCTTCCCAGGGGGTTGCCGGCTGCGCTTGCGAGGGATTCCAAAGATGCGTTCCACCGCTGGACAACCAAACATTGATGTCAGCACTTGGGTCGGCATCAAAGCTCACCAGCCCCAAAACACATGCGTCGTATTCCTTTGTTTGGGTAACGCGATCGAGGAGCGAACGAAATTCCAGCGGAACAACTTGCGCCCGAATTCCGAGTTGCTTGAGGTCGTCGGAAATCAGGGTCGCCATTTTTGTGCGATCCGCATTCGAAGAACTGGTCAGGATCGAAAATTCAACAGGGTTTCCGTTCTGGTCGGTTAAGATTGCTTCGGAACGTGCGCCGCCTTTCCACGAAAAACCGGCCTGCCGCAAGAGTTCGCGCGCACGGTCGGGGGATTGAGCTGGATGCTTGATTTCCGTATTTGCCCAGCGCTTATTTCCCGGCGTCACCGGTCCCCAAAGCGCTGCTCCGCGCCCTTGATACACCAATCGAACAATCGCCTGACGATCTACAGCGGCAGAAACGGCCTGCCGGAACCTCACGTCGCGAAACCAGGATAGCCTTCGTGCAGCATCGGCGGAAGTATTGGGAGTTGGTTCATTCAAATTGAAGAACAGAAAGTTGTATTCCAGCCCGGCTCCTGCGTCGGTCATCGTGTATCTTCGGGCCTGTCGCGAAAGCACGGAATAATTCTCTGCTCCCAAGCGCGTAATCACGTCCGTTTCGCCCGATTGAAACCGCAGCACCTGTGCATCGGCGCTGGGTACGAAAAGAAAGACAATCTCGTCGAGATACGGCAATCGCGTACCTTTCGCATCCGCCTTCCAATAATATGGATTGCGCTCCAGCACAATCCGCTCGCCCGGAACATATTGTTTCAGGCGAAATGGTCCGAGTCCCGCCCATTCATTCGGCGAAGTTGAGAGCGACCAGAACTGCCCCAGTTTTCCTTCACTATAAGGCTTTTCCAGAATATGCCGAGGGAGAATGGCGAGTCCGTCAAAAATGCGATCGCCGACTCCATAGGGCTTGGCCATCCGAAACACAAGGTGATACGCGTCCGTTTTGCGAACTTCGATCGGTTTCCCGCCGACGATCAAAAGATCCCGCTGCGGCGAATGAATCGCTTCGTCCAGATAAACTCGAAACGTAAACAGTACGTCATCCGCATCAAGAGGATGGCCGTCAGAAAACTGCAAGCCACGCCGCAATTCAACTGAATATTCCAATCCGTCCTTGGAAACTTTGCAGCTTTTTGCGAGAGCGGGCTCCGTCAATTGCGAGACGCGATTGATGTGGATCAGGTCCGCCTGCAGCACACCAATCACTTCGCGGGAAGGAGCATCCGCAGCCATGACCGGGTTCAACGTCTTTGGTTCGGCGCGGAGCGAGAGCACAAGCCGTCCGCCGCGCTGGCCTATCGCCTCGTGCGTTACAAGGAATTCTGTACTTTTGTTTTGCTGATTTTGCGAAAAGGCCGGCAGCGCAGCCGGCAAAAGCCCCAGAAGCAATGCCGTAGCGAGCCCTGCACAGCGCCAAATCGACTGAAAACACTTCGCGGTCATGTAGCCCTTCCGTAGGGTCGGGTCATTACTAGTCTATCTTGGCTGGCTCCCATTTTTCCTGCAATGAACTCGAAAGGGCCAGGTAGCCGATGAAGAAAGGCACCATTGCCAGCGCGGGCAAGTACATCCACCAATAAGAGGAAAGCACACTGTACTGCTGAAGGCTGCTGAGCAGGTTGCCCCAGCTGGGCGCCGGCTCCGGAATGCCAAGTCCGAGGAACGAAAGCGTCACCTCGGCAAGTATGTATTGCGGAATCAGGATTGCCGCCTGCGTCAGAATCACGCCTCTGGTCTGTGGAAGAATGTGCCGCCGAAGGATATAGAAATGCGAAGCGCCGAATCCTTTTGCCGCCCGGACAAAATCGCGCTCTTTGGTGCTGAGGGCAAGGCCGCGCACCAACCGCGCTGGCCTGGCCCAACCAAGCGCGCCAATCGTAATAACGATAATCAAAAAGGCGTGCAAAGGATTCACAAGCAGCGGTAGGAATGCGCGCACTCCGAAGAGCAGATAGAGCCACGGCAACGCGAGACATAGTTCCGCAAAACGCATGAGAATCGCATCGGTCCAGCCGCCGAAATATCCTGAAACTCCGCCAAGAAAAGAGCCGATGAGCAAAGAAATGAAAGCCGCAAGCATCCCGGCAAACAAAGAGATTTGCCCGCCGTAAAGAATGCGCGAAAAAAGATCACGGCCATAGCCGTCCGTCCCGAGCAAATTGATGCTCGCGTTTTCAACACCAACCAGATGCAGAGTCCCGGGAATTACTCCAAGCAAACGATACCGAGAACCCGTCACGAAAAACTCAACGGGTGTGAGGGCTGCATGGTCGTCTTCGTATTCATCGAACGCGCCTTCCTTTACGCGTTGCAAATAAATGAAAGGGCGAAAATGGCATTTTCCAGTGGCGTCAACAAAATGAATCTTCATCGGCGGTGCATACGGCCGATTGCGATTTTGCTGCAGAGGATCGCACGGAGCGAAGAAGCCCGCGCCTAGAACAATCGCGTGCAGCACGATCAGGAAACCCAACCAGGCTGCCGTTTTTCGAAGCGATCTCATAATCACTCCGTCCGAATCCGCGGGTCGGCCCAGTAGAGCGCAACGTCGGCAACAAGATTTCCCGCTACAAGAAAAAGCGTTGAAAGCAAGACGCCGGCAATGACTACATACAGGTCTCGCGCAAGAATCGCCTCCAGCAAAAACGGACCCAGCCCCGGCCAGCTTGTAACAACTTCTACCAACAGAGAACCGCTAAGGAGCGTGCCAATACTGAACCCAAAGAGGGAGATGAGCGGATTTGCGGCGGCAGGCAAGGCGTATCGCCAGAGCAGTCGCCTTCGCGGAATGCCGTGGGCTTCCGCCGCGCGCGCATAGGCCTCGCCAAGAGTCTCGGCAACCGCGGCCCGCACGTGCCTCACAAGAATCGGTTGCGCGCTCAAAATCAGGATCACCGCGGGAAGAAACATGTGACGCATCAAATCCCACGCCCGCGCGCCCAATGGCAACGACTCCGCTCCGACGGAAGCCATGCCGCCCGCTGGCAACAATCGGCTTTGTACGGCAATCATGAGCAGCCCAAGGGCAAGGGCGATATCCGGAATGATCAGCAAGATCGCCGACGTGCCTGTAACCGCACGATCCACCCAACGTCCGGCATACTCCGCACTCCACACGCCCAAAGGGAGCGCAATCATCCATGCGAGCAACGTCGAAGTGATAGTTAGCAGCAGCGTGTTGCGTGCGCGCACGGCTAGCAGCGATCCAACCGGCGCATTGTACGCAAAGGAATAACCCATCTCGCCTTGCGCGAGCGATTTGAGCCACGCTCCGTATCGCACGAGCAGTGGCTTATCGAGATCGTAGTGCGCTTTTAAGGCACTCAGGGTTTCTGGAGAAATCTGCGGATTGAGCCGCATTTCTTCGAAATAATTTCCGGGCGCCAGCGTCGTGAATAAGAAAGTGACAATGGTCGCCGCGGCCAGAAGCAGCAATGCGTGCACAAAACGACGAGTAAGGTAGCGCATCAGAGCGCTGGCCCCCTCTCGAAGTTAGAACCGGCAGTCGCCATTGCGCCAAGCAAATCTCGCGTGGCCGCGTGCTCCGGTGTCTCGATGATTTTTCGCGTAGGCCCGCTTTCGACGATGCGGCCATTCTGCATAACAACAATCTCGTCCGCAATTCGCGCCGCCATTACGAGATCATGCGTGATAAAAAGAATCGCGGGTCGCTTGGCCAAAGGAACCGCCCGATCGGTTAAATCCAGCAACAGGTTTGCGATCTGCGCTTGTACGGAATAGTCCAACGCAGAAAGCGCTTCGTCGAGAATTAGGACTTTCGGGGCGAGTGCGAGAGCACGGGCAATCGCCAATCGCTGGCGCTGGCCGCCGCTCAGATCGCTGGGCCGTCGGTTAGACAGCTCGCCCGATAGACCAACGCGGTTCAGAAGGTTCGCCGACCGTTCAACATTTTCGGCCGGATCAAACTTGGCCTGAAGAATCCACGGCTCTTCCAGAATTTCCCGTACAGCGAACGAAGGATTGAACGCCATCGCCGGGTCTTGAAAAACAAGTTGGATTTCGGGCCGTACTTTTCGCAATTCGTTTTCAGATAGGACCGTTAAATCTCGGCCTTGGAATCGAAGCGCCCCCGAACTTGGTTTTTCCAAGCAAGCCAGGCATACCGCAAGTGTGGATTTGCCAGAGCCGGAAGAACCTACCACAGCGATTCGCGCTCCGGCCTGAATGGCAATGCTGACTTGATCGAGCGCACGAACGCTTCCCTTCTTGCCATTCAGATGGCGCGAAGGGTATTCCTTAACTAAATTCTCGGCGGTGAGGAGAGCTTCCATGCTCACGAATCGGCCTCGTCTTAGGTCCCAAACTTAAAGCAACGAGCCTTGCCACCTTTTTCCGCGTCAAAAAATGCGGGCACCCGCTCGTCGCAAATTTGCATTCTTTCGGAACACCGCGTCGCAAAGGCGCAGCCCTCCACCTTCGAATTTAGGATCGGCGGCTCCCCAGGTATAACGGGGATGCGCGAATCGTTCAAAACATTTGAGCGCACGTTCAACACCGGCCGGCAGTTCAGAAGCGCCCGCGTGTATGGATGTTGAGGCGCATTGAGCACACTCGCCGCGGCGCCAAGTTCGACGATTCTACCCCCGTACATAACCGCGATTCGGTCTGCGAAACGGTTCAACAGCTCCAGCGAGTGCGTGATAAACAGAATCGCCAAACCGCGTTCGTTGCGCAGCCGCACTAGGAGCTCCAATATCTCTCCCTGCGTCACGGAGTCGAGAGACGCCGTCGGCTCGTCCGCAACCAACAAGCTCGGTTTGCAAACGATGGCCTGGGCAATCGCGATCCGTTGGCGCTGCCCGCCGCTCAATTGATGGGGATACGAAACATAAATCCGGGCCGCATCCGCGCCAAAAATTGATTCGAGCAAAGCGCGCACTTCCCGCCGTCGGTCTTCCTTGCTCATTCCAGAGTGCGCTTTCAAGACTTCTTCAATTTGTACTCCGGCTCGCATCGTCGGATGCAGCGCCAACCCGGGCTCCTGAAAAATCAGTGAGACCCGGCTTCCGCGAATGCCTTCCAGTCGGCGGCGCTCGAGCTCAAGCAGATTTTTTTGCAGCGATCCCTGCAAGAAGACAGCCCCGTCTATCTCTGCATTCGGCGAGGTCATGGCAAGGAGCGACAGGGCCAGCGTGCTCTTGCCTGAACCAGATTCTCCCACCACACCGAGAATCTCTCCGGGAGCAATTTGTAAGCTCGCCTCGGTAAGGGCAAAGACGTCAGCGCCGGTCCGCGTGTGGTAACGAACGCTGAGATCCTGGACTTCCAAAAGCGTTTCCATCGTCAAAAAAAGCCCCCAGTCACCTCGTGCCGGTTCAGAACTCAGTATCGAACAAGAATGCTCTTCCTCCCGGCGAGTTAAGAGTCATCTCGACTACCTTTCTGCCACAGTCTCAGAGACCATAATATCCCTATATGTTTCAAGTACTTAGGGCCTGGTATTTTCCGTAGAGTTTTACACCCTTATGAACTAAGACGCTAGTCCAGATTCATAACGCCGCAAGGATGGCTCCTGAGACTAGCCTCATTTTGAAAGGACAGAACATGAAGCGGCTCATTTTGGCTGGTTTGATTTTCTCCGTGGCAGGCATTGCACACGCTAAGGACAAGCCGGCCTACGAGAAGGGCGTGCTGATGCAAATGGACTCCTCTTCTTGCGGCTACGCCGAAAAAGATGGCAAAACCATCGCTGGCGAAATCTTCGGAACCGACGGCCAGCACAAAAACACCAAGGTGGTCCTCTGTCAAGAATACATTCTTAAGTCGGACCGTGTGATCTATCGCATTCGCCCAAAAGACGAAAAACACCCTGCCCTCCTACCTGTGGGCGAAACGGCGGAGTTCCGCATTCACAAAGACAAAATGATCCTTCGTGTGGCCGAAGCCGACGATAAGGAACGCGAATATATCGTGGTTTCCATGACTCCGCGCGAGGACGCTGCGGAAAACCGTCGAACCACTGCACAAGTCAGCCATCCTTAAGACCGGCCCGGCCAACGGAATCGCGCTCCGAATACTCTTTTGCGCGACCGATGTCACTATCTAGGGCCGAAATCCACCAGAGTCAGCAGGATTAGGGCTGGCAGCCGCGGGAAGAAAGCACGTCACAAATTCGATTTGCTCCGTGAGCCGGTTCCCTGCTAGAGTTTGAACATGGTATTGAGCCTCAGCCAAAGGCACGAAACACGCAGCAATTGTTGTCTGTGTTGCGTACAAGTGTCTTTTGGCGCCGGGAGGCTCTTCCTCTAGGAATATTGCACTAGCCTAGCAGCAGTCATTCCCACCGCCAGAAGACCTGGTTGGTGGGATTTTTCTTTTTGCGCGCAATTTTTTGAGGAACGGGAAACTTTTGATGACACAGACCTTACACGAACCATCGGAGCAATCGGCGCCTCTGCAGCGGAGGCCGCCCGAGCGATTTCCGTCAATCGAGAAAGGGCTGAACCATCTCGAAGCACTTGAGGCCGAGAGCATTTACATCTTGCGCGAAGCCGTAGCCGAGTTTTCGAATCCCGTGATGCTCTATTCGATTGGCAAGGATTCTTCCGTCATGCTCCGGCTGGCACAAAAAGCCTTCCATCCCGGCAAGATTCCGTTTCCTCTGCTCCATATCGACACGAGCTACAAATTCCCCGAAATGATTTCCTTCCGCGATTCGTACACGAAAGAAATTGGCGCCCGGCTGATCGTCCACCAAAACCGCGAAGCGCTGAACCGCGGGGCAAACCCTTTCACGCTCGGCACGCAAAAATGCTGCGGCCTTTTGAAAACCCGCGCCCTTCTTGATGCGCTCGCTGCAGGTGGATTCAACGCAGCTTTCGGCGGCGCTCGCCGCGACGAGGAAAAATCGCGCGCCAAGGAGCGCATCTACTCCTTCCGCGATGTTCACGGCCAATGGGATCCAAAAAACCAACGCCCCGAGCTCTGGAACATTCTGAACTCCCGCATCGAGAAATCGGAAAGCATACGCGTTTTTCCTCTGTCCAACTGGACCGAACTCGACGTCTGGCTCTACATTCACGCGGAAAAACTCCCTATCGTTCCACTCTATTACGCGCGTCCGCGCGAGGTCGTCGATCGCAACGGCTCTCTCGTCCTTGTCCATTCGAAGGACCAGCTTCTGCCGGGCGAAAGAACACAAGTTGTGAACTGCAGAATGCGTTCGCTCGGGTGCATTCCCTGCACGGGCGCTATCCGCTCTGAAGCGGACACCGTTCCGAAGATTATCGAGGAGATGATTTCTTTCCGAAGGTCCGAGCGTGAAAACCGCGCCATTGATCATGACGAAGAGGGCTCGATGGAACTCAAGAAGCGCGAGGGATATTTCTAGTGATTTCTCGGCCGCAACTCGACCGCAGTGAAGCTTTCGCGGACTTTCTCGATCGCGATCTAAATAAGCAACTTCTGCGCTTCACGACCGCAGGCAGCGTAGACGATGGGAAATCGACGTTGATTGGACGCTTGCTCCACGATTCGAAGTCTGTGTACGAAGATCAGCTCGCTTCCGTCCGCAAAAGCCGCGTCAATCGCTCCGGCAAAGCCATCGATCTGTCTCTACTCACAGACGGACTTCGTGCCGAGCGCGAGCAAGGAATTACCATTGACGTCGCTTACCGCTATTTTTCCACGGCGCGCAGAAAATTCATCATCGCGGACACGCCCGGCCACGAACAGTACACGCGCAATATGGCCACCGGCGCTTCCACGGCTGACCTCACGATAATTCTTGTGGACGCAACAAAGGGGCTGCTTCCGCAAACACGCCGTCACGCATACATCTGCTCTCTTCTCGGCATCCCGCGTGTCGTCGCTGCAATCAACAAAATGGATCTCGTCGACTATCGCGAGGATGTCTTCCTGAAGCTGGTCGACGATTTTCACCAGCTGGCGAATTCTCTGGGTCTCGCGTCCGTTCACTGCATTCCGCTGAGTGCACTCGAAGGCGACAACGTGGTGGACGAGAGTCCGAACATGCCCTGGTACACAGGTGCGACTCTGATGGAGTTTCTGGAGACTGTCGAGATTCGCTCAGATGCCGACTCGCACGAATTTCGCTTCCCGGTCCAAAGCGTAATTCGCCCTGACGCAAACTTTCGTGGCTTTGCCGGCCGTATTGCCAGCGGAACAATTAGGCCCGGCGACGCGGTCCTCGCCCTTCCCTCGCGGCGGCAAACCAGAGTGAAAGCTATCGTGACTTACGATGGCGAACTGGACGTTGCGATTCCGCAGCAGTCCATTGTCCTTCAACTGGAAGACGAAATTGACTTGAGCCGAGGCGATCTTCTTGTCTCGCCAGAAATACCGCCGTTTTCTTCAGATCGCTTTGCAGCGATGGTGGTGTGGCTTCACTCCCAATCGCTCGAACTGAACCGCACGTATCTGCTCAAGCATGCCGGGCGTTTGATAAAAGCCAAAGCAACGCAAATTCGCTTCCGCGTTTACATCAACGATCTAACTGAGCATCCTGCCGATCGTCTGCAGATGAACGAAATTGCTTCAGTGGAATTTGAAGCAAGCAGCTCTCTTTTCTTTGACGCTTACCAGGAGAATCGCGCGACGGGTAGTTTCATTCTCATCGATCCGCTCTCTAATGCCACCGTTGGCGCCGCGATGATACGCGAGCCCATCTTTGACGATGCATTTGCTTTGGAGACGCAGCCTCCGAACAATCCTCTACTCACTGACATCGCGCAGTTCGAACGCGAAAAACGTCACGGCCATCGTTCCGCCATCCTCGCTATGAATGGAAGCGTCAGTCTCGCGCGACGCTTGGAAAGAAGACTCTTCGACTATGGTTTCGAAGCGCTTTTGATTCACGCCAATCAATTTTCCGCTCCTACGTTGCCGGCTTTCCTCCAAACACTTCTGTCCGCGGGGGTTCTCATTGTTTATGCAAGTGAAAGTCTCTCGCCGGCTGATCGCTCGGCGCTGAAATTAGCTGCCGGTGAGCACTATTTGGAAATACCGTTTCGTCGCGGATCTGCGAGCGGCGACGAATTTCTGCAACATGCGCTCGATTTCGCAGAAACACTTCGCACAAAGGGTAGCTCCAGTCCGAAAGAAGGCGCGAACCAAACATGACGATCCTATCCAATCTGGAAAATCTGGAAACTCGCACCGCCGACGAACTTATAAGCCTCGCTCTGGGTGCAGACTTGCAGGCACGCGCTTGCATTACTTGTAGCTTTCAGGCCGAGGACATCATCGTTCTCAGTCTCCTGCGGAAACACGCACCTCAAATCCCCGTGCTCTTTTTAGAAACCGGCTATCACTTTGCCGAAACCTATCAGTTCCGCGAGCAACTTATGCGCGAATGGAATCTAAGTCTCGTAAACGTGGTGCCAAAACTTTCCGTTGCCGAACAAGAATCACAACTTGGCATCTTGTATCGCGACGATCCCGCCCGTTGCTGCCAATTGCGAAAAGTGGAACCTCTTTTCGAAGCGCTGGAGCCATTTGATCTGTGGTTTACCGGCTTGCGGCGGGAGCAATCGCCTACGCGGAAAAATCTTCGTAAAGCCGAAGAGCACCGCCTTCCTTCCGGCAAGACCATTTTGAAAGTGAGCCCGCTCGCCGACTGGACTTGGGCGAACATTTGGGAATACACCGGCGCTCATCGCCTGAACTATTTGCCGCAATACGACCAGGGTTACGCCAGCATCGGTTGTGAACCTTGCACTGCCTTGCCGCAAGATCCAAACAATCCGCGCTCCGGCCGCTGGGCCGGCAAAAAACTCGAGTGCGGCATCCACACCTTTTCGGAGCGGTCCCAATGAGCCATCTTCTTCTCGGATTCTTCATCGCGCTCGCAGTCGGCCTTACGGGAATTGGCGGCGGGAGTTTCACCGTTCCGGCGCTGCTCTTGCTTGTTGGCCTTCCCGCCGGAGAAGCGGTGGGCACCGCCTTCGTTTTTGCCGGCGTTCTTCGCTTAATTGCTGTGCCGTTTTATCTTGCGAATCGTCAGGTCCATTCGCGCTACTTCCGCTTGCTCATTCTTGGAGCAGTGCCCGGCCTGGTGCTCGGCATGTTGGCGTTGCGCTCCGTCGCCAAATCGGAAAACTCCGGAGTCGTCACGATTATCCTTGGCGTTCTCCTCGCTGCGTCGTCCAGTGTTTCGTTTTTCCCGCGTGCGCAAAATCCGAGCTTCGCCGTCAAGAACTCGCGCTGGCTTCCCTGGCTGGCGTTTCCCATCGGCGTCGAATCTGGATTTTCCTCGGCGGGTGCAGGAGCCCTTGGCACGGTTCTTCTGTTGAATTACTCGGAAATGGCGCCCGCGCAAGTCGTTGGCACAGACATTCTGTTCGGCCTCGTGCTCGCTGTCATCGGAAGCGCTGTTCACTGGACGCTGGGTTCCGTCAGCACGCCAGTCCTATTACAGCTTCTCGCGGGAGGTGTTCCCGGTGTTGTCCTCGGATGCCTGCTGTCGCGGAGAGTGCCTGCGCAAAAACTGAAGACGGTCGTCGCCGCAATTGCCATCTGCGCTGGCTTGCAACTCGTGTGGTCCGGCGCGCATTCACTTCTTGCCCGCTCCGCAGCGAGCGCGTCACGAACTGCTACCGCCCTGCACGGTTCCGCACGGCCCTAGTTGCAACAGAAACTCTTCTGGAAAATGCGCCACACTATTTTGGTGACGCGGCGTGTTCCAGCGGTTTCGCGTTCATCGTCGCAAAGGGAACTTCCCGCCCCCGCGCAGAAACCCTTTCTACTGCTTCAATCTGGTTTGCCCGCACTAACAGCCCGCAGTCAAAATTATTCACCGTGGGGCACACATGACGCGGCAGCAGGTATAGAACATCCCCGACTTCCGGCCCGGCAGCACCGCTCGCAATTTCCATCGGCAAGTGTTCCTCGCTCGGCGAAAGCGGCGTCAGTTCCGGGTGCCCGGCAACGACGCACGTCGGCACTCCTGCATCAGCGGAAACCGCCTTGTGCCCCGCGTCACAACAAATCATTCCTGCCCGCGGCCTACTGACAACTCGTGTCATCACCATCACCGCCGGAACGTAACCGTATTCTGCCGGAAGCTGCGCCAGGCTCGTCGCATCGTTATAAACAACCGTCCCCGGAGAGACGCGATGCACAAATGTTTTCCCCCGAAATCCCGCGTAGGACAGTGAGCACGGAAACGTTGGCGTGCCCGCTGTAATGATTTCCTCTACATTTATTCCTCCACGTTCCAGTTCGTTCACATCTTCAAGCAAACGGCCATATCCGGCATGGGCTGCCGCCGTCCGCTCTTGTTCATCCAATCCGCCGTAATGTCCGTCGTAATAGTGCAGCCCGCGAAACGCGAGCTTGGCATCTCGAATCGTACGAGCCAGTCGCACGATTTCATCCCTGCGATCCTGCTCGATCCCCGTGCGATTCATTCCCGGATTTATGTCCAAAAAAACGCCGACAACACTTCCCCGCCATTGCTCGATCTGTCCTTCATTCTCTGCCAACACAGAGACGCTCACTTTCGGAAACGATTCTGCGATCTCTTTCACACGCCGCGCATTCGCGCCGACTGCCGGATATGCGAACAGCACATCCCGTGCGCCACTTTCGCACGCCGCCAATAATTCCAGCGTCGTCGAGCACTTGAGATTCTGCACGCCCCGCTCGATCAGCATTCCCATCGTGTATGCGAGTTTCGCCGTCTTCACGTGCACGCGCCAGCGGCTGCCATCGCCGCTCAGCAAATCCAGCGTACGCGCAATATTCGTGGCAATCGCGTCCGGGCAAATCACAAGCGCCGGCGTAAGCACATCTTCCGCATTCGCCACGCGATATCGTTCATCCGAGGAAAATTCATTCAACATGAATCTCAATGGCGCCATCGTTACACTCCTGCTTCGCCACGATGATAACGCGAACGCCATGCTGCCAACCACTCACGCCGGATCGCGCGACGGAATCAATTTGACCGCTCACTGCGCCGATAGTAGGCTCTCGCTTCCTTAGTCCATGCACACGAACTCAACCAGCAATCCCGAACGCTCCGGCCTCGTCCGCGGTCTCGGCCTTTGGGCGGCAACAGCCGTCGTCATCGGCGACACCATCGGCTCAGGAATTTTTCTCGTAACCAGCGACATGGCGCGGGCCGTCGGCTCCGTCGCTCTTGTTTTCACAGCCTGGATCCTTGGTGGCGTTATCGTTTTGTTCGGCGCGTTCTGCTACGCCGAACTCGGTGCAATGTTTCCCAAAGCGGGTGGGCCCTACGTCTACCTGAACCGCGGCCTCGGCCCTCTCTGGGGATTTCTCTTCGGCTGGATGAGCGCATTTCTCGATCGTCCCGTCGCCATGGCTACCCTCGCCGCGGGATTTCTTCGTTTCCTCGGCTTTTTGTTTCCCGTCGTGTCCACCCCGCTTTTCACGGCCCATTTCGCCGGTTCCGAATTCGCCTTTACCCTCGCCCAGCCACTCGCGGCACTGGCAGTTCTTCTCGTAACTGCCGTCAATTATTTGAGCGTGAAGTTCAGCGGTGGTATCCAGGTCCTCTTAACTTCATTGAAAATCGCCACGATCCTCCTGATCGTATTTGGCGGCCTTTTCTTCGGAGCAAAGGACGCCGCCGCCGTGCCCCCCCTACTCGCTTCCGTCGTCGCGAACAGATCCATCATCGCCACGATCGGCGCCGTCCTCTCCGCGCTCGTTCCCGCCATGTGGGCTTACAACGGCTTCAACGACCTCGGCGACGTAGGCGAAGAGATTTTGCAGCCGCAAAGAAACATTCCGCGCGCCATTATCATGGGACTCTTCACTGTGGCCGCGTCCTATCTTCTAGCAAACGTCGTTTACTTCCGCACTTTGCCTCTTAGCGCTATCGCCATTTCGAAGCATGTCGCCTCGGACGTTGTAAATTCGATCGCAGGCTCGCGTGGCGCGGCTTGGCTCACGGTCGCCATGGCTATTTCCGCACTTGGCGCTCTTCACGTTGTCGTTCTCACCGGCGCGCGCATCCCCTACGCTATGGCGCGCGACGGCGTCTTCTTCCCTTTTGCGGCAAAGCTCCATCCACGCTTGCGCACGCCAAGTGGCTCGCTCCTTTTCCTCGGCTGCATCGCTTCGCTCCTCGCCCTCAGCGGTACGTACGAGCAACTTTATTCACTCTTCGTTTTTGCCGTCTGGATCTTCTTCGCGCTCACTGCAATCGCTCTGCTTCGCCTCCGCATAAAAGAGCCGGATCTCGATCGCCCTTATCGCGCCTGGGGCTTCCCGTGGACGCCGCTCGTATTCCTCATCGCCGCGATCGCTCTTACTGTCAACCTGTGGCTGGTTCGTCCCGTGCGCTCGACTCTCGGACTCCTCGTCATTCTCGCCGGCATTCCTTTCTTTTCAAGATGGCGCAACCGTCTCCCACATATGGACAAACCCGACCCCCAGTAAGACTTCTACGACAGAATTCCGTGTATCCGCTCTCTCGGCAAAAGAGTCTAATCTCTGTGCACATTCTCTTTCTGGTGCACGAGGAAGCGAGCTATGCGTGTTTGCGCCCATTAGAATCGTGCTTCGAGTTTCCGGCATTTTGCTTGTCGGCCTCGTCGCGCTTCAATTCGTCCGTCCCAGCTTGCAAAACCACCCCGCCGCGGCTGAACTCCAAGTTCCCCCTGAAGTGAAGCAGATCTTAAAAACCTCGTGTTACGACTGCCATTCGAACGAAACCAAGCTCGCCTGGTTTGACTGGCCCGTGCCCGCATATTGGCTCGTCATTAAGGATGTCCGCGAGGGCCGCAAGCATCTCAATTTTTCGGAGATCGGAAAACTTCCGGCGGGCCAGCAAAGAGCCGCGTTCTATGAATCCCTCAGCCAGACTGAATTGGGCGCAATGCCGCTCGGGCCATATAAACGCCTTCATCGCGGGACTGCGGTTACGCCGGAACAAATTCTCATGCTGAAGAAATATCTCGGTCCACAAACACCCACCGCGCCTGCGGACGGCTCAGCGATAGCTGCGGCAAACGCTGAATTCGAAAACTGGATTCCAACCGGAAACGATCTCAGCACAAATGTTTCGCCCGCGCCAAACGGAATTGCATTTCTTCCTGGCTACAAAAATTGGACGCCCATCAGCAGCACGAATCGTTTTGACAATCACACCATTCGCCAAATTCTCGGCAACGATGTCGCCGTCAAGGCCATCGCCGGCAATCAAATCAATCCGTGGCCCGAGGGCGCCGCATTTGCCAAAGTTGCTTGGGAACAACTCGCTGACGAATCCGGTGTCATTCATCCGGGCAAGTTCTATCAGGTTGAATTCATGATTCGCGACAGCAAAAAATATTCTTCCACCTTGGGCTGGGGCTGGGCCAGATGGCGCGGCACTCAATTGAAGCCCTATGGTGCGAATGCGAATTTCGCGAAGGAATGTGTGGGTTGCCACAGCCCGCTAAAGCCAACAGATTATGTTTTCACCGAGCCAATTTCCATAAGCCAGCGAGGACGCCAATGAAAAAGCTTCTTCCCTTTGTCCTCGCAATTCTCGCTTCCATCGCCGGTTGCGCGAACGACGGGCCGCACATCGAGGCAATACCAAATACGGACGCAGGCCTCTCCGGCGATCTTCCTTTCAATCCGCTGCAGTGGCAGGTCATCAGTTCCGAAATAAATCCGGCTGCCTCAACCATGTCCACACTTTATGGCAACGACATCGCCGTGAAATACGCGCGGTCTCGTTCCCAGCGCGATTATCCGGCGGGTTCCGTTCTTGCACTCGTCACTTGGCAGCAGAAGGAAGACGACCGCTGGTTTGGCGCGAACATTCCCGGCAAAGTGGTTTCCGTCGAGTTTGTGCAAGTGGAGAGTAGTCCTGACAAGAAACCGGCTGCTTCTTATCAACGCTACGAAGGATCACCACTGCGAAAGTCTACCGCCTCCGATGACTCGGCGACAAAGGCTCGCGCCGCGTATCTCCTCGCACGGCGCGCAGCAGTCATGCCCTAAATCGCGCCGCAGGTTACTTCAAACCCAGCATTTTGCGGTTCGCCGCCGCATCCGCTCCCGATGCCGCAAAATCATCGAAAGCTCGTTCCGGCGCCTGAATGATATGGCTTGAAATAAATGGCGCACCCTCCGCCGCTCCCTGCTCGCTGCTCTTGATGCAGCATTCCCACTCTAGGACCGCCCACCCATCAAATCCATACTGAGTCAGCTTCGAAAAAATCGCCTTGAAGTCCACCTGCCCGTCGCCCGGCGAGCGAAACCTTCCCGCACGATTGGCCCACGATTGATATCCGCCATAAACACCCTGTCGCCCCGTCGGCCGGAATTCCGCATCCTTCACGTGAAACATCTTGATTCGCTCGTGATACAAGTCAATGAACTCCAGATAATCCAGTTGCTGTAGAACAAAATGGCTCGGATCAAAAAGGATGTTGCACCGCTTGTGCTTTTTCACGCGCTCCAAAAACATTTCGAATGTGACTCCGTCGTGCAGATCCTCGCCCGGATGAATTTCAAAGCAAAGGTCCACTCCCGCCGCGTCATACGCATCGAGAATCGGCAGCCACCGCTTAGCCAATTCATCAAACGCTGTCTCGACAAGCCCCGTGGGTCTTTGCGGCCAGGGATAGAAATACGGCCACGCCAGCGCACCGGAAAACGTCACGTGCGCTTTCAATCCCAAATTCGCCGAAGCTGCAGCCGCAAACTTCAATTGCTCGACTGCCCACGCCTGCCGCGCCGTTGGATTCCCATGAACACTCTTCGGCGCAAATCCGTCAAACGCCGCATCGTACGCCGGATGCACCGCCACCAATTGTCCTTGCAGATGGGTCGAGAGCTCCGTCACAACAAGTCCGTGTTTCGCCAGCGCCTCGCGTACGCTGTCGCAATACTCTTTGTTCTCCGCAGCCCGCTTCAAATCAAACAGCCGCGCATCCCAGCTAGGAATCTGCACTCCCTCATACCCCAGATTCGCCGCCCACCGCGCAATATCATCCAGCTTATTGAATGGCGGTTGATCCGACGCGAACTGCGCCAAAAATATCGCTGGCCCTTTGATCGTCTTCATTTGTCTTTGTCTCCAGGCGGAGAAGGATGAGTAATCCCGCGAAGGACTTTGGTCAAGTCCGTTTCGGTCCCGGGCTCGTCGGAGGCGTTCGTTGTGGTTTGATTTAGAACTTCGGTCGCCCCCTCAAAATCCTCCGGCCGCACTAAGAGTCTCACCACGCCCATGAGATTTGGATAGACCATGCCCACTATCTTTTCTCCGGCAAGAGTGGACTCGATTTTGCGCTGAATCTAGAATGCTCTTGGCCACAACTGCATCCGATAGCATCGAAAACCGCCTAACTATCACGAGCGGTCCTGATACCTCGCCTGCTTCTCTCTCTATATAAGGCTCCGGCGACTGTTCCCAGTTGAGGTGCCGCTTCCTCATCTCCTGGAAAAGAACTTCGTCCTCGGGCGCGCTTAACTTCTCACGCTTTGCTGCAATTTCAAATAACTCCAGGTCGCTCATTTGAGCGTATTTTTGCGATAGTTTGTCAGCCTCGTCGGGCATGGCTCAATCCCTCCCAACGTGCCGAATCATACCTGATTCTTTGTCCTCTTCGCCTGTTCTCTCATCCGCCGTTCGCTGCCATAATTCTTGCCGCGATGCTTCGCAAACTACTCTCTCTTCTCACATCCGTTTGGCTCATCACCTCCGTGGCGTTTCTAGCTCGCGTCTCCTTTATGTGGCACCAGCAGCGTGCAATCCCTCACGAAGTCCTCGCCTCTGCACCTTTCGAAAACGAAGCTGGTAACATCGCAAACGCTCTCGCACAAGGCCGCGGCTTCAGCGATATCTTTCGTAAGCCCACAGGACCAACCGCCTGGCTTGCTCCCGTCTACCCAGCCCTCCTTGGCGCAATCTTCCGCATCTTTGGCCCATTCGCATTTTCTTCTTTTCTCGCGGCGGCGCTCCTGAATTGCGTCTTTTCCGCGGCCGCAACCGTGCCACTTTTCTTCGCCGCCCGCCGCATAGGCGGCCTCGCTGTCGCTGTTCTGGCCTCCTGGCTTTGGGCGTTCTGCCCCGCTGGAGTCATGCTTCCCTCCGAATGGATCTGGGACACTTCATTGTCAGTGTTTCTTGCCGCGGCAATTTTGTGGACGACCGTCGAGCTCGCTGATACCTCCGACTATTTCGACTGGCTCGCGTACGGCGTGCTCTGGGGAATCGCTCTTCTCACCAATCCTGCGCTCGGCATTTTGTTTCCATTTTTTCTGCTCTGGCTCGCTCTTCGCCGCTCAGGCGCACCAACTCGCTCTCGCAAATTCCCTCTTCTCGCTGCGGAAGTCGCTCTACTCTGTTGCGCCCCCTGGACCATCCGCAACTTCGTCCAATTCCACCACCTTATTCCCCTTCGCTCCAATCTTCCTTTCGAACTCTGGCTCGGCAACAATGACATCTTCGACGAACACGCAGTCGGGGGTATCCAGCGCATCACACGGTTCGGTGAAACCCGTCTCTACTCTCAACTTGGCGAATCCGCTTTCATGGATGAAAAGCGCCGCCTCGCCTGGAACTTCATCCGCACGCATCCCGTTCTCGAAGCCCATTTAATCGCCCGCCGCATCACCGCCACCTGGCTTGGCACCGAATCTCCCTGGCACGATTTTCTTTCAACCGACTCCGTGCTCATCCGCGCCATCTTCCTCTTCAACGCCTGTGTCGCCCTCGCCACGCTTCTGGGCGTCGTATTTCTTTTTCTCCGCCGAAATCCTTACGCAATTCCGCTTTCTCTCGTTCCGCTTCTCTTCCCGCTCATTTACTACGCCACGCACACCAATCTTCGCTACCGCCATCCCATAGATCCAATCCTTCTCCTTATTTCCGCCATCGCCATCGCTTCTAGCATTCGCCGCGACGCGCCCGTTGTAGCGGCCACCTTCTGAGGTCGGCGCCTATTCTTGCCATTTCCCCATGACACTGGCTTCCACTTCTGCAATACTTTCGTCCGTAAATCGTTTCAAACCTGCAAAAAGGGGCACTTTGCAAAAACCATGAAGCGACTTCTGTTCTTTCTTCTCCTTACCTCCCCACTCCTCGCTCAAGAAAAATACGACCTCCTTATCAAAGGCGCTACCGTCGTCGACCAAAAAAATAATCTCCACGAAGTCCACGACGTTGCCATTCGCAATCACAAAATCGCCGCTATCGAAAAAAATATCCCGGCATCGGACGCCGCCAAGACCATCAACGCCGAAGGTCTCTACCTCACTCCCGGCTTCGTTGACATTCACACTCACGTCTACGCCGGCACCGGCCTCCGCAACGCCTACGACGGAGATAACAGCGTCTATCCCGACGGCTTCACTTTCCGCAGTTGTGTAACGACTGTCGCCGACGCCGGCAGCTCCGGCTACAAGAATTTTCCCGACTTCAAAGATCGCATCATTGACCGCGCCAAAACTCGCGTCTTCGCCTTTCTCAGCATCGTCGGCAGCGGCATGGGCCCATCTCCCACAGAACAAAACACAAATGACATGGACTCTGCCGCCGCTGCGGCTATGGCCAAGAAATTCCCCGGCCTCATCGTCGGCATCAAAACCGCGCATTTCGAATCTCCTGAATGGACCGCCGTTGATCGCGCCCTCGAAGCCGGTGCTGCCGCGCAAATTCCTGTCATGGTGGACTTCGGCGTCTTCCGCCCCGAACGCCCCTACGAACAGCTCGTCACAAAGAAACTTCGCCCCGGCGACATCTCCACCCACATGTACATTGACTACATCCCGATGCTCGACGCCGACGGTAAAGTCCGCTCGTATCTCTTCGACGCAAAAAAGCGCGGCGTCATTTTCGATGTCGGCCACGGTGGCGGGAGTTTCGATTTTCGCCAGGCATATCCCGCCGTCCATCAAGGATTTCTTCCCGACTCCATCTCCACCGACCTCCACGTCGGCAGCATGAACGCAGGCTTGAAAGACATGACCAACGTTATGTCCAAATTTCTCAATCTCGACATGAAACTCGAAGACGTCATCCAACGCTCCACTTCAAATCCTGCGCGCGAAATTCATCACGACGAACTCGGCCAGCTCTCCGCCGGCTCGGATGCAGACATCGCCCTTCTCAGTCTCGAAAAAGGAAATTTCGGTTTTGTGGACAGCCTCGGCGGCAAACTCATGGGCAGTCAAAAACTCGTCTGCCAGATGACCATCCGCAACGGCCTCATCGTCTGGGATCTCAACGGCCTCGCCCGCGAGGACTGGCGCAAAAATTCCGGTTTTCACCCGGACCCGCGCTGGGAAGGTCAGTTGCCCGCAAAGCGCTGACCAATGACACTTTGCAATCTTCCATCGGAGGACTCATGCTGAAGAAAATCGCTCTAGCGTTCACCGCACTCACTCTCGCCGCTCTCGCTTCATCGGCTCAATCCAAGCTTTCTCCAAAATGGGAGGAACTCACCGCATCCGACTTCCGCGACGCCATCGCTCAATCCAAAGGCGTTTGCATTCTTCCCTTCGGCATTCTTGAAAAACACGGCCCGCATCTTCCGCTCGGCACCGATCTCCTCAACGTCCGCTACGCCACGCTCCATGCGGTCGAGCAGGAATACGCCGTCGTCTTTCCTGAATACTATTTCGGTCAAATTTTTGAAGCGAAGCACGAACCCGGTACCGTCGCTTACAGCCGCGACCTCCAACTCATGCTCCTCCAGGAAACCACCGACGAAATGGCGCGTAATGGCTGCAAGAAAATCTTCATCGTCAACGGCCACGGCGGCAACGAAAGCCTCATCCCATTCTTCGCCCAATCGCAGCTCGACAAGCCTCACGACTACGTTGTCTACGCCATCATCGGAGAGCGCAGCCGCCCGGGCGGTCCTGCCAAGAAATCTACCGGCATTGACTATCACGCCGGCGAAAACGAAACCGCCAACACTCTGGTCACGCATCCTGATCTCGTTCATCTCGATCGCGCCAAACAGGAATCCGGCGCCGACCAATCCCGCGTCAAGCTTCCTCAGGACGTTTACACTGGCATCTGGTGGTACGCCCGCTTCCCGGATCACTATTCCGGCGATGGCTCCGTCGCCGTGAAAGAACTCGGCCAGTGGAATCTCGACGGCTGGATTAGCTCCATCGTCGAAGCACTCCGCGCCATCAAAGCCGACGACGCCAGCCTCAAACTTCAAAACGAATTCTACGAAAAGTCCAAACACCCGCTCGACACAAAGCAATAGTCGAGCGGCCCTCCATGTCCGCGGACAAAAACCAAATCGGCGACCATGCCCTCGGCATGGATTCCCCCATCACTCGCCGCGATTTTCTTGAGTCAACGCTCCTCGCCTCGGGCGCAGCGCTTCTCGGCGCTGCCTCCCCCGCGCGGCTGCTCGCAGCGCAAACCCAAACCGATTCCTCTTCCGCCTCCGATTGGAATGGTTTCGGCGGCGCCGGTGAATACGCAACTTCGAACGGCAACACTTGGGAGGTCCTCGCCGCCGGCCACAAACTCCGCGACGGCGTCTACGAAAAATCCCTCGCCGACGCCCACGACACCGGTGAACTCTTCGATTGCGTCATCGTTGGCGGCGGCATCAGCGGCCTCGCCGCCGCTCTATTCTTCGCGCGCAACGCTGGGCCAAACGCCACCACCCTCATCCTCGAAAATCACTCCATCTTCGGCGGCGAAGCCAAACAAAACGAATTCGAAGTAGACGGCCAGCGCCTCATCACCCATCAAGGCTCGGCGATCTATTTCGCGCAATATCCGCGCAGCTTCCTCGCGCAGTTCTACGATTCCATCGGCCTCAAGGAGCCTCATCTCGATTATCAAAAATGGGCCGGCCCCGGGCCCGAAATGCCCATCGGCCGCACGCCCTACGACTCCGCCGGAATGAGCACCGGTCAATACGGTTTCTGGTTCGGCGCTCAATTCGGCCACAAGCCCGGCGTCTGGCAAATCGACCCCGTCGGCAAGAAATTCGCCAATGCTCCCGTCTCCGATTCCGCAAAAAAGGAACTCCTTCGCTGGTATTCCGGCGCCGCTTCGAAAGCCTCGCCCTTCGTCCCGCCAAAATACGAAGGCGACGAAATCTCCCGCCGCCTCGACTCCATCACCCTCGAAGACCATTACATTCATCAATTCGGCCTCTCGCGCGAATTCATTCGAACGTTTCTTTCGCCAGATTTAGGCGGCGGCTCCGGCCTCGGCGCAGACGCCCTCTCCGCGTACCGCGATTACGCCGCCGACCTTTTGCATCCGTACGAAGAAAAAGGCGATGCCGTCCAAATGTTTCCCGGTGGGAACACGACCATCGCCCGCCTCATGGTGAGGGCGCTGATTCCCTCTTCAATTTCAGGCGATGCAACTGTGGACGGCGTCTCCCTCGGCCAAATCAATCCCGCGGCGCTCGATTCCCCAAGCTCCCCCGCAAAAATCCGTCTGAACGCAACGGCAATCTCCCTCCGCCACGACGCGGCGCCGGAAAAATCGCAATCCGTCGCTGTCGTCTACACCGTCGGCGACAAATTGTTCCGTGTTCGCGCCCGCTCCGTCGTCATGGCGGGAGGCAGTTGGACCGCAAAACACATCATCCGCGATCTCCCGCAGTCCCATCGCGAAGCCTACTCTCAGTTCTTCCGCTCGCCTTGCATGATGGCCAACATCGCTCTTCGCAATTGGCGTTTTCTCGCCAAACTCGGCATCACCGGCTGCCGCTGGTTCGGCTCCAACCTCGGCAATTATCTCGAACTCCGCCGCCTCGCCACCATCGGTGACGTACCAAAAACCATCGGCCCCGATTCCCCCGTCGTCCTCACGCTAAAAGTTCTTTACTCCTATCCCGGTTTCAGCACCGAAGATCAAGGCCATCGCGGTCGCGGCGAAATGCTCACTACTTCTTTTCGCGAATACGAACGCCGCGTCCGCCAACAATTCACCGATATGTTTTCGTCGGCAGGTTTCGACGCCTCGCGCGACATCGCTGGCATCATCCTTAATCGGTGGGGTCACGCTTATCTCAGCCCGCAGCCCGGGTTCTTCTTCGGCGTGAACGGCAAGCCCGCACCGCGCGATATTCTTCGCGCAACTCCGTTCGGCCGCATCGCATTCGCCAACACGGACGTCGCCGGCGCCATGGATCATCGATTTTCTATTTTGGAAGCGCAGCGTGCCGTCCAGCAGCTGCTCGATCAGGTAATTACAGGCTAGCGTCCTCGCCGAACCTGTTCAATCCATCGCTCAAGCGTCGCGTACGACGTTTGCTCCAAATCCAAAAACTCCACGCCCATTCCAACCCGCGGCTTCACCACTCGCACCACACCCAGCGCTTCAACCTTTTGCTCTTTCCTCGTCAGCGTCACTCGCACCCGCGACTTCACTGTCAGCGTTTTGCTCGTGCACACAAAACACCCGCCCAACGAAACGTCGGAAGTCACTCCTTCCGAACGCCCGCCGGTTTCCAGATCAATCAACGACGCATCCGCGGCAAAGGGGAATCGGATCGCGTACCTGCGATCCCGCACTGAGAGACCTTTTGGGCCTCCCTTCGAGAGATGTTCATCCATGGAGATCACGTTCTTCACGGTGCTGGGTCCGTGCGAGTGCGAACTTGTCTTTCAAACTCGTTTCTCGCTATCTCCAATTTTGCCCGATTTCGGCATCACGGTTTGTTAATTCCACTCTCTGCACCGCCAAATAGTTACCGTGCTGTCGCGCAGGGCGACTGCCTTTTAGCCCTTCGGCCTTTGCTCTTCCGCCGCGTTATTAGTGCTAACGACAAACCTGTACCACCTCCACCAAATCCCTCAAATACCCCGTGTTACGCTTAATTTGAGGCACTCTTTCTGACTACCATGACCACCACTCGCACAGAAGCCGTGCGCCAGAGCGACCGCATTGCCTTTCGCATGCCCGTCGAAGCCTCCTGGTTTGGCTCCGGTGGCGTTGCCGTCAAGCAAATGGCGCAAACCCTCCTCGTCAGCCGCAACGGCGGCGTCCTCCGCCTCTCGGAAAAACTTCTTCAAAATCAGGAACTTACCCTCAAACGCCAGCTCGAAGGCGACCAAATCAAGACCGCCCGCGCCCGCATCGTCGCCGAAATTGACCGGGAACCTGAAGGCTTCCTCTACGCCATTCATCTCCTCGATCCGCGCTCGGACTTCTGGGACATTGAATTCCCCACTCCGGCAAAAGCCGAAGAAGCCCTCGCCCGCATGCTCATGGAGTGCAGCTTCTGCCAGCGGCGCGAAGTCGTCTATCTCAACGAGTTGGAATTGCGCTCCTTCGAAATCCGCAAATGCATCGCGCGTCTCTGCAAACTCTGCGATGCGCCTTCCATCTGGGTGGAAGTTCTCTCCGAACCCCTCGCCGAAACTCTCACCGGCCCGCGCCAGCCTCTCGAAGAGCGTGTCGTTCCGCGCAGAAACCGCACGCGCATAAAAACCCGTATCCTCGCCTGCATCCGCCGCCGCGGCTTTCAGGAAGAAGTCGCCGTCTGCGAAGACCTCTCCAAAGGCGGCATCGCTTTCCGCAGCCGCAATCAGTATCCCGAAGGCACTCGACTCGAAGTCGCCGTACCTTACACTCCCGGCAGTGGCGCCATCTTCGTCCCTATCCGCATCGTATTCTCGCAACCCATCGCCACCGCTGGACTTTTCCGACACGGCGCCGCCTACCTCCGTCCTCCCGAATAACCTCAGGAACGACAATTTCCTAATCGGCCTCTTCTCATTCAACGCATTTTTGCTAATCGTTTCTGCCCCTTCGGTTATATGATGCCGCCGCGCTCGCCGTCCTTCGCGCGTTCTAAAATTCTCTCGCTCGGTAGGGGGAAACTTGTCGAGTCCTGCCGCCTCTGAATCCCAGGAAAACTGTCCTCCGCCGCCACAAACCACAACGCAGGGTCGCCTTTCTCTTCCCTGGCTTTTGTTTTTCGTCGCCGCTGTGGCCTTGTACGCATTCAAGATTTTTTCTTCGCCGCACATCACCGCTCCCTGGTCGCAAGGCTACGATCCCACGGGCAAATGGTGGCTCTCTACACTCTGCGCTGCCATTCCCGTCCTCGTTTTGTTGTGCTCGCTGGCCTTCTTTCACGTCAAGGCTCACTACGCCGCGTTGCTTGGCCTCGCCGCATCTCTCGGTTGCGCCATCTGGATCTTCGGCATGCCCGCTCGCCTGGCCGCCAAGACCGCCATCTTCGGCGCCGGCTACGGCCTCTTCCCCATCGGCTGGATTATTCTCAACGTCATCTTTCTTTACCAACTCACCTGCGACGCCGGCCTTTTCAAAGTCTTGCAGCAAAGCCTCATGGGCGTGACGCAAGATCGCCGCCTCCAACTCATCCTGATCGCTTTTTGCTTCGGATCCTTCTTCGAAGGCGCCGCCGGTTTCGGCACTCCCGTCGCCATCACTGCCGCAATTCTCATCGGTCTCGGATTTCGCCCACTGGACGCCTCCGCAATGTCCCTCATCGCAAACACTGCGCCCGTCGCGTACGGTTCCTTGGGAACGCCTTTAATCGCTCTGCAAGGTGTCACGGGACTCGACTTACGCGAACTCAGCGCCCAGGCCGGCCGCATTCTTCCTTTCTTCGCCGTGCTTGTCCCATTTTGGATGACCTGGGCCTTCGCCGGCTTCCGCGGAATGTTGGAAGTCTGGCCCGCAGCCCTGGTCGCGGGAATTTTCTTCGCCATCCCGCAATTCCTGATGTCCAACTTCCACGGCCCTTGGCTTGTGGACGTGGTTTCCGCCGTCATCTCCATGGCTGCTTTTGTTTTGTTCCTGCAAATCTGGAAGCCTAAACAGATTCGCGGTCTCAATCACGAACCGGAATCTGAGCGGCAGAAAACCTCCACAGCCAATCCCTCTCTTCTCATTCGCGCCTGGATTCCCTGGCTCATCCTCAGCCTCGTCATCTTCTCTTCCGGCTTGCCATCCATAAAGTCGCGCATAGACAAAATCTCCAGCCCCAAATTCCCTGTCGCTGGCCTGCACCAAATGGTAAACCGCGTGCCTCCCGTCGCCGCCAAACCAACCTCCGAACCCGCCGTCTTCACGTTCAATTGGTTGACGGCAACTGGCTCCGGCATCTTCGTCGCTTCTTGGATCTCGGGAATCGTGATGGGCTTCACGCCCTGGAAAATGCTGAAGACTTACGCCAAGACCTTCTTGCGTGTCCGCTTTTCCCTTCTCACTATCGCGGCCATGATGGCCCTGGGCTTCCTCACTCGCTACTCCGGCCTCGACGCCACCATGGGACTCGCCTTCGCCAAAACCGGTGTCCTCTATCCCTTCTTCGGCACTCTTCTCGGCTGGCTCGGCGTCGCTCTCACTGGTTCCGACACTGCCTCAAACGTTCTCTTCGGCAGCCTGCAAAAAATCTCCGCCCAGCAAATCGGCATCTCTCCCACCCTCATGGCAGCAGCCAACAGCGCTGGCGGCGTCATGGGCAAAATGATCGACGCGCAAAGCATCGTCGTCGCCAGCACCGCCACCGAGTGGTACGGCCACGAAGGCCACATCCTTCGCTACATTTTCTTTCACAGCCTCGCCCTCGCCGCCCTCGTCGGCCTCTTCGTAACCATGCAAGCCTACCTCCCGCCCTTCACCCATCTCGTCGTCCGTTAGCCCCGGGAATGCCTGCGCGCCGTGGAACGCCGATTTCCCAATCGGCGTCTTTGCTTTCTCTTCTGAGAACGTCTTCCTTCACTCTACGACTCTTCAGGCGCTGGGTGCGCTTGGGTGCCGCACCCTTTGGCTTGTAAGGGTGCGGTTTTGACTTTGGTTTCGGTTTTGTCGCGCAGACGCGCTACCATCTTTCCATCTCACACGCTGAATTCGGAGGAACCATCATGCCCTTCTCGCCCAACTCCAAACTCCTTCGCTTAACGCTCGTCGCCACATGCGCTCTTCTCGCTGCCGCCTTCTTCACCCACATCTCCCTCGCGCAAAACGCAACACCTGTCTCATCCGACGCCCAGCCCTACGTCATCGACTACTACTACAAAATCAAATGGGGTCACGCCGACGAATTCCTCTTCCTCTTCAAGAAGAATCATCTCCCCGTTTTGAAAAAAGAAATGGAGCTCGGCCGCATCCTTCACGTCACCCTCGCCGCTCCCCGTTATCACACGACCGAAGACGGCCGCTGGGATTTCCGGGTCACCATCACTTTCAAAAACGCCGCCATCGCCAACGACAACTTCGACAGCGCCGCTCTCACCAAACAACTCTTCCCTGATCAGGACACCTTCAAAAAAGAAGAGCAACGCCGCTTCGAAATCCTCGACGCCCACTGGGACCTCCCCCTCAAAGACGTACCGCTCGACTCCAAGTAGCCAAAGCCGGGCGGGTGGCAAACCCTTGACAGACTGAAACGCTCTTGGGTGCCGCACCCTTTTGGTGTGCAAGGGTGCGGGTTAAGCCGACAAAAGCTTCCAGCCCAAGCCAGCGCTTGCGGTAAGGGCACGGAATGCGCTGCTCTTGCCTACGTGCAAGGCGACCAATTTTTCGAAGATTTGAGGCGCCTCTGCGAATGCGCGGAAGACGCGCTCGCGAACGGTGGGGCGCCGGTCCAGCAGGAGCAACAACGCGCTCATTCTTCCCGGCCGTTGCGCGATTTTCTTGTGCCTGCGTTCGTAAGCGCGCAAATCGCCGGAGACAATAGCATCCACGGCAGCGAGCGCATGTTCAAAACCGAGACGCAAGCCTTCACCGGTGATTGCGTCCACGGTCCCGGAGGCATCACCGATCAGGAGAACATTGCTTTTCGAAACGCGGCGTAATCTATGTGTGCCCGTAACCGCGCCGCGTTGCGCCGTCGAAGCAGCGATACCTTGGAGTTTCGATGCGAGGCTCGGGTGTTCCGCGAGGAGCGCATCCATTCGCACGTGTGGGTAGCGGCTCAACATCGCCACGCAAATTTCGGTTTCTGCGACAGGAGTTACGTAGGCTTGGGATTGCGCGCCCCAGTAAATCTCCACGTGTTCGGACCACGGAGCAATACGGAAATGCTGCTGCGTTGCGAACCTGCGCTTCGGGGCGAAGGAGGATGCTAGTCCACTCCACTTGGCAATTCGCGATTGAGAACCGTCCGCTCCGATAATCCAGCGCGCTCCATAAAATCTTCCTCCGGCGTGCACGCCGTGGACTTGGATTCCGGTCACTGGAGCATTCCATAGCAGCGTTGCGCCCGCCTTCTCCGCAGCCTGCGCCATTCTCTCGTGCAGTTTCCTACGGCGCATTCCGATGGCAGGCGCTCCCGGAAATTCAGCCTGCACGCGCCTCTTTTCATCTACGAACTGGATCCCATGAAATTCGTGGCCATCTTCTTTTCTGATTTCCACGCCAAGTTCTCTCAACGCCTGTGCCGTTCCTGGCATCAATCCTTCGCCACATGCTTTTTCGATTGGATAGTGCGCTCCATCCGCAACGATCACATCCAAGCCCTTCCTGCGCGCGGCGATGGCCGCAGCAAGGCCTGCCGGGCCGCCCCCAGCGATGAATACGTCAGTCGTCGTCATCCACGTGTCCTTTAATTCTTTTTTGTTCCCTGGCCTCGGCGAATGCGCCCGCCCCACTCGCAGCTAACTGCTCTTCACGCCAGGCACCTATCGAGGGGTTTACAGATCAGAAACCAAGAAGAACAACTGCTTTCGCAGCTGCCGGTGTATTCCTAATAGATGCCGGACGTCACATCTAAGATGCATCTGCGGACGGCCTCGGCACACCGTCGTGGAGTCGCGAAATCTCGCGATTTGAAAAGCAGAACGCCCGCCCCGGTTTCCCGAGACGGGCCTTGTTCCAAGTACTTAGATTTTTTCTTAGCTAACTACGGGGGCGGCATCGCGTTCGGCGCGGCGACGCGCCAAATGCCTCATTGCAATGTTCAGAAAAATTTCGCCACACGGAGTTTCGATTGAAATGACCATTGCTTCGGTGTCATGGCTTCCGCCAAGGCCTTCCTCGTTCATGTGAATTTCCGGCGGCAAAACTTTGAATTTGTAGCCCTGGTCATTGAGAAGCGTGACGGAATTTCCGATGACCATATTCGCGAGCTCGCAAACGGTTTCGCGAACAACTTGTTCGCTAGCCGCGACTTCGGAGCCGGCAAGAACGCTGGCGACTTTCACCGCGACTTCCGGAGCGAGGTCGAGAATGATGCGGCCTTCGATGTCACCTTTAATCGCGATGAGCGCAGCAACGCCTTTGCGGCGGTAGGTATTCTCTTCCATCGAAAGATCGCCGATTTTCGTCGGGGCGTTCAACGATTCAGCGAAGACGGCGTCGGCTGCATTGATGAACGGCTGGATGAGTTCCATTCTCATGAGCGGTGTTCTCCTGCAAGAGCGACCGGCGAGCCCGCAGCGGCGGGATCGTCAGCCAGGACGTAGCGCAGAATTTCGTAGAGAACTTCCGGCTTCACCGGCTTCTGCACGAAATGCTTCGCGCCCTTTTGCAGAGCCGCGAGGATGTTCTCCTGGTATCCGACCGAGGAGACCATCACGATGCGCGCGTCCGGATGCTGACGCACGATGCGCTCGACGGCCTCGATGCCCTCCATCTGCGGCATGGTGATGTCCATGAGCACGATGTCCGGCGAAGTGCGCTTGAACTCGGCAATGGCGGTGAGTCCGTCGCCGGCCTCGCCCGCTACTTCGCCGCCGAAGAGCTCGATCATCTTGATGATGTTCTTGCGCGCAAAGACGGAATCATCCACGACGAGATAGCGGACGGGCTTGTCGTCTTTGCGAAGTAATGGAGCGAATTGTGCCATGGCCTTCTCCTTGTTCACAGCCAGACTGCGGCCGCCCTCAGTTCACACGGGTCAGGTGCGATTTGAGGAAACAGGTGTCCTTTCGTTTCGGTCGTGCTTTTCGTTCTTGTCTTGCTTATCTTGTCTTTCAATCTTTTCGGTTTTCTCCGAATAAGAACGCTCGGAGTGATAGTGGTTCACCAGGTATGCCGCCAATCCGTCGAGCGGAACCACTTTGTTTGCGTAGCCTTTCACAATCGCAGCGCGGGGCATTCCGCTGACGACGCAGGTGTCTTCGCTTTGCGCGAGCGTCATGCCGCCAGAATTCTTGATTGCGCCGAGGCCTTCCGCGCCGTCTTCGCCCATACCCGTCATGATGATTCCCACGGCGGTCGGGCCAAACTCCTGGGCCACGGAATGAAAAAGAACATCTGCCGAGGGACGATGACCGTTCACGGAAGGCGAATCGGAAAGCACGGCCATATCTCCGCGCGGCATGCGGCGCACCATCATGTGGCGATTGCCCGGGCAAATGAGCACACGGCCCGCGACGAGCAAATCTCCGGAGCGGGCTTCCTGCACGTCGAGAGCGCAGCATTCATCCAGACGCTTCGCGAACATTTCCGTGAAACCTTCAGGCATGTGCTGGACGACAAGAATGCTGCCTGGAAAATCGCCGGGAATCTGGGAGAGCACAAATTGCAGCGCGTTCGGCCCGCCGGTGGAAATTCCAATGGCGATGATGCGGTTTGACGGGAAGGAAGCGCGTCCGGATTTTTTCGAAACAGGCTTTTCCTCAATTTGCGGGACCTGGATGCGCTTGCCGCCGGCGCGTTTCGCCACTTTTACTTTGTCAATCAGTTGTCCGGCAATCGCGTCGAGATTTCCCGCGGCCGCATCTTTCGGCTTTGCGACGAAATCGATTGCGCCGAGGGCGAGGGCTTTGAAAGTGGAATACGCGCCCTCTTTCGAATGAGTGCTGAATAGAATCACCGGCAGCGGGGCGCGCCGCATGATCAAACGGAGCGTCTCCATACCGTCCATGCGCGGCATTTCGAGGTCGAGCGTGACTACGTCCGGCTGCAGCTCCTCGATTTTTTTCAACGCAAATGCGCCGTCCATCGCGGTCCCGACAACTTCAATGCCCGGGTCGCGCGAAAGAATGATGGGAATCAGCTTCCGCATCAGCGCGGAATCATCCACAACGAGAACGCGGACGCGTTCGCTCATGCGATGGCTCCGAGTGGAGTAGCGCGAGAGAGGCGCGAGAGAACGGCAGGTACGTTCAAAATCAGGACGACGGTTCCGTCACCGAGGATGGAAGCGCCGCTGACAAGATCGCTTGCGACGAGGTCGTTGGGCAGAGCTTTGATAACGAGTTCTTCTTCGCCCACCATCTGGTCAACGAGCAAACCGAAGCGCCGTTCGGCGGCCCCGATGACAATGACGAAATTCTTTTTCTTATTTTCCGCCTGGCCCACGGCGTGAATGCGGCCGAGATTGTTGAGGCGAACGAGCGTGAGAATCTGGTCACGCAAACGCAGCACTTCGCGCTGGTCCACGCGATGGATTTCCTGGCCGGTAATGCGCGTGATTTCGATGACGGAAGAAAGAGGGACGGCGAACAAACGCCCGCCAACGCGGAAAAGAAGGGTTTGGATGCTGGCTAATGTCAACGGAGCGCGCAACTGGATGGTGGTGCCTTTTCCGGGCTGCGAAAAGACGTGGACGGTCCCTTTCAGACGATCGAGCACGGTTCGAACGACATCCATGCCAACGCCGCGGCCGGAAACTTCCGTGACCTCGCTTGCGGTGCTAAAGCCAGGCTCGAAAATGAGATTGAGAACTTCAGACTCGGGCATGCGCTCGACTTCGGATTGTTTGAGAAGCCCCTTTGCGACCGCGTGCTTTCGAATGTGATCAAGATTGATGCCGCGGCCATCGTCGCGCACTTCGAGAACGAATTGCGTTCCCTGATGATAGGCGCGAAGCGAAATCGTTCCGCGGACGGACTTTTGCGCGGCGAGACGTTCGTCGGCGGCCTCGATACCGTGATCCACGGCGTTGCGCACGATGTGCGTGAGCGGCTCGGCGAGCGCGTCCAGAATACCCTTGTCAAGATCGGTATTTTGACCACTCAGCTCCAGCGCCACATCCTTGCCGCAATGTTTGGCGACGTCGCGAACGACACGCGGGAAGCGGCGGAAAAGCTGCTCTACGGGAACCATGCGGATTTTCAGCACGGATTTATGAAGTTCATCGAGAACGCGCGATTGAAATGAAAGCGCGTCGGCCATTTTTGCGCGGACTGGATCGCGCGAATGGCGCTGATCAAATTCAGATAGCGCGCGGTGCAGCATGGATTTTCCGATGATGAGTTCGCCGACAAGATTCATCACGGCGTCGATGCGAGCTGCATCAACGCGCAAAATACTTTCAGCAACGGCAGCCACGGCGGAGGCCTGGCCTGACTTCGCGGGGGCGCCGTGCTCGTCATGCTCGGTTGCGGCGGAGATTTTCGCGGCTTGTGCTTCGAGCAATTCACCGAGCAATTCGTGGTCGGCCGAGTTGGCAGCGGCTGCGCGTTCCACCCACACTTCCGAAACGATGGAAGGAATTTTGCAGCGCTGCGTCAGCTGCGCTTCCGGCGCGGTGCTCGCCAAAGCGGCCTCGACGATCTCCACGGTGGCGGCTGCAGCGTTGTCTTCCGGACGAAGCACGATGACGGTTCCGCAGCCGTGCAAAACGTTGCGGATTAATTGGAAGGCCGCGGCGCGCATCAGACTGTTGGGATCGATGCGCAGGGCGATGTTATAAACGGTTTCGCCACGATGAAGCGCTTCGGAAATCATTAAGCTTTCGTATTCGCCCCACGCGAAACGCCCTTCCGCGGGAGTTTGTGGGGCATTTTCCCGGGAATCCTTTTCGGCAGGACCGGACAAAAGGCCGCGAATCATTGCACGGAGGCCGTCCACAGGAGGAGGCTCGACTTGCCGCTGGTAAGCGCCGAGCATTGCTTCGAAGGTGTCCGCCGCGGCGAGAACGATTTCCGCGAGTCCTGCGCCTTTTGCTTTTCCGACTTGGGGAGAGAGCACGTCTTCGAGTTCGTGAGCAATTTCGCTGAGTTTGTGAAAACCGCATGCGGCCGAATCGCCTTTGAGCGTGTGAACCGCGCGGCGAATGCTGCGAATGACTTGCTCATCGGTAGGACGAGCTTCGAGCTCCAGGCCAGCTTCATTCAGCGCCTGCAACAATTCGTTCGCGCTCTCAAAGAAGAGAGCGCGAAGCTCGGAGCCACGATCCTCGGGCGGTCGCTTCAACCGGTCACCTCAATACGTTGATAGGCGGTGCCATTGTTTTCGTGCACCATGCGGAATTTCTGCGTCAGGCCGAAAAGGCTTTCGGCGTGGCCGACGAAAAGATACCCGCCGAGATTCAAGCAATTATAAAACTTGTCGATGAGGCGCTTTTGTTCGGCTTCGTCGAAATAGATCATCACGTTGCGGCAAAGAATGATGTCATTGCGGCGCGGCAAGAATTCGGTCTTGAGATTGTGGAAGTCGAACTGAACGAGTTCCTTAAGCTGCGGCTTGACCCCGTATTTGTCGTTCGCTTTTTCGAAGTAGCGAAGGCGGCAGGTGTAATCCACCGGTTCCATTTGCTGTTCCGAGTAAAGGCCTTCCTGACCAGCGCGCAAGCTGGCGTAGCTGATGTCGGACGCAAGAATTTCGAGTTTCCAGGGCGGAGGAATCAAAGGCTTCGGCGAAGGCATGTCAAATGGAAGTGGATTGCGCAGGTAGTAGTAAGCAAGCGCGTCGCAGATCAGAATGGCGACGGAGTAAGCTTCCTGGCCGCTGGAACAGCCGGCGCTCCAGACGCGAAGAGTCCAGTCGCGGCGTTCCTGTTTCTTTTTCAGGATTTCTTCCAGAACGGATTTCTGCAAAAGGTCGAGTTGCGGGCGATTACGAAAGAAGCTTGTTTCGTTGACAGTGAGATTTTCAAGTAACAGCGCGAGTTCGGATTTGCCTTCGCGGCTGGTGAGCAAGCGATAGTAACTGTAAAAGGAATCGAGCTGACACGCTTTCAAGCGGCGTTGCAGGCGGTCCTTCAAGAAATGCGAGCGGCGCTCGTCGAAGAACATGCCGCACTCCTGATAGACGAGCGTCTGCAGAAGTTTTAGTTCCGCCTCGGTGAGTTGTATTGGTGCTGCAGTGAGCGTACCCATATCGTTGCGTGTTTGCGGTGAGGCGCCAAAAGATCAGGACGGTGTGGCGACAATCTCCGCAGCCTCCTCGAGTCGTTTGAACTCCGGGCGATGCAGCAGCTTGGAAATATCGAGCAAAATGATAAGGCGGCCGTTGAGTTTTCCAACGCCGGTCACGTAAGAAGATTCGCCGTCGGCAAAAACGGTTCCGGGAGGTTCAATTTCAGACGGCGGAATTTTCAAGACTTCCGAAGCGGAATTGACGATGAGGCCGAGGAGCTTGGTGTCGAGCTCCACGACAAGAATGCGATTTTTCTTGTCGGGCGCAATTTCCGCCTGACCGAAACGTTTGCGCAGGTCCATCACCGGAATGATTTTGCCGCGCAGGTTGATGACGCCCTCGATGGTGTCCGGAGCATTGGGAACTGTGGTGATTTCCGTAACGCGAACGATTTCGCGAACGGAGCCGATGCGTACTCCGAACGTTTCGTTCCCGATGCGAAAACCCACAACCTGGAGATCTTTTTCCATGAAAGGATCCTCGCAGCCCTATGACCGAGTCATCTCTGCGTATTCATATTCCTGATCGCGAGCCGATTCACGGCCGCGGCGAGAAGATTCGCGCTGCGGGCGGGAGTTGTTGGCGCGCTCCAGAACGAAGCGATCCATGCTGTCGAGCAAGTTGCGCGAGAGCTTGAGCATTTGCTCGGCGGCGGCTGAGAGTTCGGTTGAGCTGGACGCGGATTGCTGAACGAGTTCGCGCATTTTGTCCATGGCGCGAACGACGGCTTGCGCGCCGGACGCCTGCTCTTCGACCGCGGAATTGATTTCCTGCGTGATTTCGGTGAGCCGGCTGGTGGCTTTCGCGATTTGCGCGGAGCCCACGGACTGCTCGTTGGTGGCGGCGCCGATTTCCTGGGAGAATTTGTAAACCTCGGTGACGACGTTGGAAATTTTGTGCAGCGCGCTGCCGAGTTCGTTGCCGAGGCTCAAGCCTTCTTCAACGATGCGCGTGCTGCGCTCCATGTTTTCGACGGCCTGGCGTGCTTCGCGCTGAATGCTTTGGATGAGTTCCGCGATTTCCTTGGTGGATTGGGTGGATTTTTCCGCGAGCTTGCGGACTTCGTCGGCGACGACAGCGAAGCCGAGACCGTGTTCGCCGGCGCGCGCGGCTTCGATGGCGGCGTTGAGCGCGAGCAAGTTGGTCTGTTCCGCGAGGTCGTCGATGACCTCGATGATCTTGCCGATGTCGTCGGCGCGGTGGCCGAGGACGTTGATGATTTCCGCGGAGGACTGAATGGCCTTGTTAGTGCGATTCAAGCCGTCGGTGGCCTTTTCCATGGTCTGGATGCCGGTGACGACTTCTTCGCGCGAACGGTTGGCGATGTCGAGAAGAACCTTTGCCGTATCAGCGACGCGCTGAATCGAAGTGACCATCTGATCGATGGAGGCGGAAGTTTCCGCGACGCTGGAAGCCTGGACTTGCGTGTTTTTCACAACGTTCTGCACGTTGATGCTCATTTCGTGCATGGTGCTGGTGACTTCTTCAATTGCGGAGGAAGCTTGCACGCTGACTTTGGCGGATTCGTCGGCTGCACCGGCCACCTGATTCGAACCGGCGGAAACTTGTCCGGCGGAATCGCGTGTGGTGCGAACGAGATCCTGCAAACCGTGAGACATGCGCACGAAAGCGTTGCCGAGTGTATCGCGCTTCGAACGCGGAACAACTTCAACGGTCAGATCGCCTTCAGCCACGGCCATGGAGACGCCGGCCATTTCCTTGAGGTAAGCGACCATATTGTTGAAGGTCGTAGCTAGTGCGCCAATCTCGTCGTTGCGATGAATATCAATGTTCTGGTCGAGGTCGCCGGAATCACCAATTTCCCGTGCGACGGTAATCAGGTGCGTCAAAGGCTCGGTGATAGCGCGCGCGGTGCGAATGGCCACGAGGACGCCACCAATCAAGGCAGAAATGGTGAGCAGGACATTAAAGAGGAAGCTAAAAAAGCCCCAGTTTTTCGCCGATGCAGTCGTATCGTCCAAAGACTTGGTGATTTCCTGCTTGGTCTGGTCCAAAACCGCGGAAGACTTCGTGAGCCAGGAAGCGGGATCTCTCTGAAGGTAGAAAATTTGCAAATCCGAGACGGTGGCGTCACCAGAATCCACCTGATGGCGCTTGGCGAGAAGCGGCTTCGAGAAATTGTCGCCCCAGCTTGCTTCGGTGCTTTCCACTTGAATCAGGGCCATGCGCAAGGCGTCGTTGCCCGTCTGCGCTTGGGAACGCTTCAGGGTATCGACGATATCAACCATGCCCTTATTGACTTTGTCTTCGTCACGAGGATCGCCGCTCAACAGAAAATTGTTGAGGTTGAGGCGATTCAGCATGATCTTGGTGCGCACGTCCTCAATGGTTTTGAAGCTTTCCAGCGCGGCTGATGCGTCGGATTGAGCGGAGCGCTGTTTCAAGCCAACCACGGCGTTGACCAATAGCAGGACCAAGAGCGTGGCCAAAATGGATGAAAAGCCGTACAAGAGCCTCTTACTGATCGTCATTGAAAACTCCTCCGCTTCCCTCAAACACGGCGCGTTCCCCCAACAGAGCAGAAAGCGCGAACGACACTTTAGTTGGCGCTGTGAAAATCAAATTCGATGACCTGTGTGGTCTCTTCCGCAGCAGGGAAGAATTTCCATTCCTTGACGGCGTCCTGGCAGGCTTGCACAAGCAACGGATGGCCGCCGATGACGCGGGTGCTGCGGACTTTGCCGTCCGGCGTAATGATGACTTCGATTTTGACCTTGCCGGCGACGTTCATACGGCGGGCAAGCTCGGGATAAGCAGGCGCGGTCTTGCTCTTAACCTTGCGCTTGCTTTCATCCGTCGCAGCTTGCTGCGCAAGGACAAAACCCGTGGTAAACAACGCGGCAGCCGCAGCCGCGACACAAACTCGAATCCATCGAGAACTCATTGACACCACTCCTCCTCAGAATGGAGTAACCCCAGCAAAAGAAAGGCACGTCTGATGCCAGGGGGCGCAAATCGAAACGGAATGGAGCGGGGCCAGGAATTCTCTTTGTAAGTAGCACAAACAGAAAGGCTTGGAGTGGAAGTGAAATTCATTTGCCTGGCACAACAGAGAGCGGGTCCGTCTCATGCAGCCGTGGGAACAGGCGAGAGTTCTCACGCTGAGACGTGACGGGGCGAGAAATCAAAGGGGCAGTACCTTGATACGCAACATAGGACCGAGGTGGGATTGACTCAGAATGAGATTCTTCGGAAGCTGAGACCTGCACGGGCGCGTTCCATCTTGAGACGCGCCTGCCTTATTGATGCCCGCGCGCAGAACAAAGTCGAGCCGCAGTACAGCTGTCGCCTTGCCGAAGACGACGAAAACGGCAATACCGGCGCGTTCGAAACAAGCAGAAGAATTGATGGATTTGGCCGTGGATGCGGCGAGGTCGCGGCACTTGCCCGATTTTCTGAAACGATTTTCGGAGCGAGCAGCGGCAATGGCGGAAGCAGATTGGGGCGGCGTGGTTGTGTTCGAGGAAAATGGGGCGAGACTCTACAGCGCAACGGAACTTGAGACGTTGCGTAACGCACCGAGCCGCAAATGGCTGATGAATAAAGCGCTAGAGATCAGCCGAGACGCGCAAGTCTGCATTTTGCCGCAGGAAAAAAGTTCGACTGGCGTTTTTGTTCCGATTCTGTCGAGTTTGAATGAGCGGCTGGGAGCAGTTTGTTTGCTGCGCCCGCCGAGGGCGCTAAACGCACATGAACGACGGCTTTTGGAGGCGCTGGCGAGCCACGCCGCGCTTGCTCTGGAAAATTTCCGACGATTCTCGCAACTGGAGCGCTCGAAACGCAACTGGGTTGAAGATATTGATGCGATCACGGATTACATCGTGGTGCACGACAAGCGATGGAGAATTTTGCGGACAAACCGGTCGCTGGCCACGCATTTGGGAGTGCCGCCGGTAGCGCTGGTGGGCGAGGCGGTGGGAACGCTGCGACAGATGGCGGAAACGGAAGGAACACTTCCCTGCCCGTTTTGCGTGGATACGGAGCAACCAAAGGAAGAGCACGTTGTAACGGCGCGCGACCGGGTATTTTTGGTTTCGACTTCACGGACGTTGCGGGTTCCCGACGACGACGCGCGGACGATTCACGTCTTGAAGGATATTACGGACCGGCGCGAGGCTGAGCGGCGATACCGCGAATTGTTTGACAGCATTCAAGAAGGATTGTTTTTTGCTACGCCGGACGGACGATTCTTGGATGTAAACGACGCGATGGTGCGCATGCTGGGGTACGAATCACGCGACGAGCTGCTGCGAAACGACGTCGGATCGTATTTATATCCGGCGCCTGAAGCGCGCGAACGGATTTTGCGCGAACTGCATTCGAAAGGCGTGCTACGGAATTATGAGGAGACGCTGCGGCGAAAAGACGGGACGCTGCTTTATACGCTGCAAAATATTACGGGGGTGCGCGATGCGAGCGGGCGAATCGCGCAGATGCGCGGGCTGATGCTGGACGTGACGGAACAAAAGATGTTCCAGGCGCAGCTGCAACGGGAGCGCGACTTCAACCAAAAGATTTTGAACACTACGCAAAGCATGATTTTGGTGTTGGATACGGCCGGACTGATCAGCTATGCAAACCGGCGCTGCTACGAAGCGGGCTATCGCGAAGAAGAGATGATTGGGCGGCACCTGGTGGATCTGGTGGATGGCGCGCAGCGAGGTGAGTTCGAAGCGGCACTGGAAACTACAGCGCACGGACAGCAGGTGGAAAATCTGGAGGCGCGGGCAAAACGCGGCGATGGAACGCTGGGATATTTTTCGATTAGCTTGAGCCCGATGCGGGACGAACAGGATGCGGTGAACAGCGTGGTCGTGGTGATGACTGACATCACGGACGCAGCGCTGCTGCAGGCGAAATTGGCGCATGCGGAGCGCATGGCAACGATCGGGCGACTGGTTTCCGGCGTGGCGCATGAAGTGAACAATCCTCTTGCGGCGATTCTCGGATTCACGGATTTGCTAATTGAGGATCCGGAGATTCCGGCGTCGGCGCATGAATCGCTGGAAATTATTTTGCAGGAGACGCAGCGGACGAAGAATATTGTGCAGGATTTGCTGAGTTTTGCGCGACAGCGGCCGGTGCAACGCGAGGCGGTACAACTTGGCGCGATTCTGCGCCAGACGATCAAGCTCCGGAGCTACGACTTTACGAGTCATGGCGTGGAAGTTGTAGAAGAGTTTGACGAAGAATTGCCGGCAACGATTGGAGATTCGCAGCAGCTGCAGCAGGTTTTTTTGAACATTGTGAACAATGCGTACGACGCAATTCAGGAAGCGGGGCGCCGCGGCGTGGTCCGGCTGCGCACGAAGCGCGCGGGAGACTCGATCGAAGTGGCGATCTCCGACAACGGAACTGGAATCACGGATGCCGCAAGAATATTCGACCCGTTTTTCACGACGAAACCCACGGGCAAAGGCACAGGATTGGGATTGAGCATTTGTTACGGGATTGTGCGCGCACACGGCGGCGAAATTCAGTGCTGGAACAATGAGAATGGGGAAGGCAGCACGTTTCTTGTGAAGCTGCCCGTAGCGACGGAAGCGGCGATGGAGGCGGCGGGATGAGCATCCGCGCCGTGCAACGGCAATTGCCGATCCTTTTGATCGAGGATGAGCCCTCGGTGACCGCGTTTTTGCGCGCAGCGCTCGAGCGCAATGGATATTCGGTGGTGCAGGCAAATTCCGGAGCGGATGGACTACAACAGTTGGCGCAGGGCTCGTTCGCTGGAGTGATTAGCGACATTCGGATGCCGGGGGCGGTGAACGGGGCCGAGATTCATGCGTGGATTCAGACGAACCGGCCCGCGCTGCGATCGCGGATTATTCTGATTAGCGGCGACACCGCAAATAGCGAGACGCAGGCGCTGCTGGCGAACAGCGGAACACCTTGCATAGAAAAACCTTTTCGAGTTCATCAGTTGATTTCTGTGGTGGAGAAAACATTCGGAAAACCATGAGCGACGATCTAAAAACACGACTTTTAGTGGTAGATGACGAGCAAAGCATCCGGCGGCTCTGTATGACGATCGGAAGCTCGCTCGGCTACGAGTGCGCCGAAGCGGAGAGCGCGGAGACGGCAGCGACGCGGATTGAAGCGGAAGCGCCCGATTTGATCCTGACGGATTTGAAGCTGCCGAATCAATCCGGCGTGGATTTGCTGAAGCAGACAAAAGCGATGCTTCCGCGCACGGAAATCGCCATTATGACAGGACACGGCTCGATTGAGTCCGCCGTGGATGCGATGAAGCTGGGCGCGTACGACTACATCGAAAAGCCGTTTCGCGTGGAAAAGATGAGGCTGCTGTTGCAGCGGATGGCAGAGAAAGTCCGGCTTGTCACGGAAAATGAGTTTTTGCGCGAACGCGTAAGCACGGAAAACAGTCTTGATGGGATTGTGGGGGCCTCGGCAAATATTCAGGACGTGCTGCGGATGATTTCGCGACTGAAAGATACGCGGACACCAGTGCTCGTCAGCGGCGAAAGCGGAACGGGAAAAGAGCTGGTGGCGCGGGCGATTCATTTTCGCGGGGCTCTCGCTCAGACTCCGTTCGTCGCGGTGGATTGTGGCTCGCTGGTGCCGACGCTGATGGAGAGCGAGCTTTTTGGCTATGAAAAGGGCGCATTCACGGGCGCGACCAAATCCAAAGCGGGACTTTTTCAGGCTGCAAATGGTGGAACGATTTTCCTGGACGAGATCGGCGAACTGCCGCTGGAAATGCAGGCGAAGCTTTTGCGCGTGCTTCAAGAGAAGGAAGTGCGGCCAGTGGGAAGTAATGATCGCGTGAACGTGGATGTGCGCGTGATTGCCGCAACGAATCGGGATTTGGAAGCGGCGTATCGCGCAGGAACATTTCGAAAGGACTTGTATTTCCGGCTGAACGTGGTGACGGTGCATTTGCCTTCGCTGCGTGAGCGGCGATCGGACATTCCGATGCTGGTGCATCACTTTCTGGATCGGTATGCACCGGGAAAAAGCATTCAGGTGACGCCTGCGGCCATGAAGAGCCTGCTGCACTACGACTGGCCGGGAAACGTGCGGGAACTCGAGAATTGCGTGGCGCGCGCGGTTACGCTGGGCGATCACAAAACAATTGACGTGGACGATTTGCCGCCTGCAATTCGAAGCGAACAAGGCGGTTCGGGTTCGCTGGCGCCGCAAGAATCGGCTTCCCTTTCGACAACAGCGCTGGCCGAAATGGAAAAGATGACCATTCTGCGTGTCTTCGAGCAGGCGAATGGCGACAAGGCGCTTGCGGGAAAGATGCTCGGGATCAGCCGGGCGACGCTTTACCGCAAGTTAAAGAGATACAACATCGCGCTGAAGGGTGACCAGGAGCAAGCGTCCGCCGCGACGCACTCGTGAGAACGAGAAGTTGAGACGGTTGCGGCGTGTGTCGCAGTGAAATCGTGAGACGCCATGTTTCACGGTGAGACGCTGGGCGGTCCACGAATTCACGGAAAACCCTAAGCCCAATCAATTCAATACCTTCACAGGGCGGAACACGCTATAACTTTTGGCGTTTGGCGTGCAGTTATTGCCTCGGGACTTTGTGTCCACGTTTGCGTCCGTGCGTCTGCCAGAGCAGAACCACGGAATCTGACGGGCACTGGTCAACGAACGGCGTGAAAACGATTAGCGAAGAAGCGGCCACCCGGAACGGCGAGAGCTGTGCAGAACAGCTCGCGCGGTTCTTTCGCGCGATTAAGCCGGTGCAAATTCCGGCGAACGTCAGCACAAAGCGCGCCGGGAATACGCAACTCCAGGAATCAGTGGTTGTGGAGTATTGCGGACGGGAGCACGCGATTTTTCGTTCTGCATTGCCGCTCGAGTACAACGATGATGTTTGGTTGACCGCGCGAGGTAACGCGGGACAACTGAATGCGCGAGTCGTCGCGGTGCAATATCACGAAGGTCTCAAGGCTGTGGCCGTGCGGTTCGAGAGCGGGCCATGCCAGTGGGTGACAACGACGTGAACAAAACACTTACCAGTCCCAAGATCCCCGCGTCGCCGAGGGCGAACGCAGCGCGCCAAGCAGAATGGGATGAACTGCGAGCGGTATTCCCGATCTACCTAGCGCTGGCGAAGCAGCTCGAAACCGAAATCCCATTCAGTCAGGGCAAGAGAATTCTGCCGGAAGCGGCGGAACCCCCACTGTTTACGAAAGTGCAGACCTGGCTTGATTCGCTGGATTTGCAGGTGCAAGTACACCAATTGCGGCACCTGCTCCAGATGACGACGCTGAATGCGAGCGAGAGCGGCTTGCGCGCGCTCATCCTGCGGCACTTGAGGAAGTCATCCAAAACTACAACGGACCGCGACAAGATCGACTTTTTGCTTGTGCAATATTTTGCGCTTTGCGCGCCCGCGAAGATTTATCACAAACAGATTGAATTGCCGGACGCAGCGGTGGTCATGAAGAACGTGCTCGGCGAAGTGGACACATCGCCTCTGGAATGGTGCGAGCCGCTTGAAAAAATGATTGACGCACTGCGCGGGTTTCGGAGCCTGCGGGACCTTTTGAAGACAAATTTTATTGAGCAAGGCCGCAAGGTGAAAGAATCGGCGGGAGGGATGTTCTACGATCCGTCGGCGCTTCTGGCATTTATCCGATTCAACTTTTTGTTGAGGCGGACGTTAATTGAATTGATGCACGCAGACTTGATCGCAATCCGAGCGGGACTTGGCCAGCTGGAATCCGCAGGCGTGCGGATTATTGACTGCCATCACCTTGGGCTTTCCGCAACCGAAGCGCTGGACAAGATTCGAACGATGGCGGATGAATGGAAACAGCCGTTCCAAAAGGCGTACACGGAGAGAACGGTTAACCAGGCATTCGACAAGCTGCTGGGCTTGCGGACGGACGTCGAACGCGCACTGGATAAACTGAATGCCAAAAATGCGGAAGCGCTGCCTGCGGCGCCCGTTGCTCCCGCATTGAAAAATCCGCCGGCGCCAAAACACGCGGAGCCGGCTGCGTCGAAGACAAAAAGCCAACCTGTCGCAAAGGAAACCAAGGAGAAGAAGGAAGCCGTTTCGACCGATGTCCCGGTAGTGCTCGATTTCGAATCGTGCATGGAAGCGATTTGGGAGCAATTGATTGCGGCTCCGCCAACGCGTGGACGATCGATGACGACGATCCGGTTGGGCGCGGCACGCATCCTGATGTCGTCGTGGGAAGTTTCCGCGTTTGTGAGCGAGGATGGATTTGCGGCGGAAGACCTGCGGCGGGCCGTGGTTGCGCGGGCGCTGGTCACAACCGCCATGGAAACTGCAAAAGAAACCGGCAATGCGACCACGCTGGAAAAATCCTTGATGATTGCGCGAGTGGAAGTGTCGCGTTTGCAGGAACGCGTGGACGCGGCAAAGCAAGCGAAAGATACGGAAGCCGCTGTGAATCTTGGCATTAGCACGAAGCGCCTGCTGTCGGCGCTGGACGAAGCGGAAAAGCTGTAAGCGCGAAAAATCTTCTCCGTCGTTGACGGGAGCCCTGGGAGCCTTACACCTTTGCGACACGCGAGCCTCTTAATTCTGACCGATGATGCAGAGTTCGCCCGCTTGCTTTCTGCGTGCTGGCAAGCGGAGCGGCAGTCACCGCGGATTACCGTTTTGAACAGCGATTTGTGGGCGGCGAAAGGCCACGGCGCATATGACCTGGTCGTCGTAGGGCCGCTGGAGCAGGGGAAGATTTCTTCTGTGCTGCGCTCGATTGAGCCTGCGTGCGCTGTAATTCTTTGCGTTCCTGCGGATACCGGAGAGCTTGGGCAATTGCGGACGCGCTACCCACGTTTGGTGCATGTGCCGTTTCGCGAGGATTGGGCGCAGACGCTGGTGCTCGTGGCGGGCGAATCGCTGCGGCGTGCAGAGGCAGCGAAGCTGGCGCGGCAAGCGGAGTTACGCGCGGCGCGAAGCGAACAGTATGCAGTCCTAGGGCGTTACATGCTGGAAATGAAGCACAGCATGAACAACGCGCTGACTTCGATTTTGGGGAATGCTGAACTGCTGCTTCTCGAGCCAGGGCAGCTTTCGGCGCAGTCCCTGGCGCAAATTAAGACCATGCACAGCATGACCTTGCGGATTAACGAAGTGATGCAGCGATTCTCATCCCTTGCGAGCGAGATGCGGGAGGCTGAGAATGCTTCTCAAGCTGAGACGGAAGAGGCTCCCGCCACGCTGGGACGCCGGCCTTAGAGCCCCATTAAGCCCGCGTATCTTGTTGATTCTGCATAGTTTTCCTAATTTGGCAATTCGAGGACATTAGAGCCCGAAGGTGGCGGGGGACGTGCATCTCTGTTCTTCGGATTGCTGTCTAGGATTGCTGCCTGGAGAACGTTGCCGTGCTGAAAAAAGTTCTGATTGTTGACGACTCGCCAGCCCAAGTGAAGCTTATGCAAGGGCTGCTGGAGCCGGAAGGTTATCAGCCTATCGGCGTGAACGACCCGAAGCGGGTTGAAGAGGCGATCGCCAATGAACGGCCGAGCGTGATTTTGCTCGATGTGGTGATGCCGGACCGGAATGGTTTTCAGGTTTGTCGCGAGTTGAAGAGCAACAGCGAGTTCAACACGATTCCCGTGATTTTGGTGACGAGCAAAGATTCGGCGAGCGACAAGTATTGGGGCGAACAGCAAGGCGCGGACGGATATGTGACAAAGCCATTTACACGCGAAGAATTGCTGAGGGCTGTGAGGCGATTCGCATGAGCGATTCGATGAACAACGAAGAATTCCAACTCACACCGCTTTCGCCGGATGCCGATACGGCGGAATTGCTCGAAGCGCTTGGGCCGCTGGATGATCGCACGCCCGAATCGCAGTACTGCGTGTTTCGAAGCGGACGCGAACGGTTTTGCTTGCCGGTGCTGGACGTGGAAGAGGTTCTGGAGTGGCCGAATACGACAAGGTTGCCGCTGGCGCCAGCGTATGTGGTTGGCGTGTTCAATTTGCGGGGCTCGATTGTGCCGTTGATTGATATCGCGATGACGGAAGGGCGTCGGCCGGGATTGTTGCCGAAGCATGTCGTTGTCGCGGCACTGCGCGGCGTCGGACAGCATCACGATGATTTGCGGCTGGGAATCGCGGCGGACGAAGTGATTGGAACGTACTCGGTGGGTTCAGAAAACATTCTGGACCGTTCGCCGGAAAGCGTGCCGCATTGCGTTGGCATGCTACGCCACGACGACCGTTTGGCTTTGATTTTGGATTTGACCCGGGTTTTGGAAGTTTATCCAGGTCCGGCAATTTGAAATTGAACGAGATGGAACGCTGGAACGATTCAGCAGAATTGGGTTGGAGGAAGGCATGAAATCGCGACTGAGTTCGACTATCTGGACGCTGGTCTTCGTAAATGGACTGGCGCTCTTCATCGTGCTGGGGCTGGCGTATCACGCCGGCCGGGAGTCGGGCGGCGCATCGCTGTTCGACTTCGGCTCGCTGCCGAGCGGTGCGAGCGGGGCCGTGATGGGTGCAGCGCTGCTGAGCCTCGGCGTGGCTGCGTTCATGGCATGGCGCCTCGGAAGCGTCGTGGTGACGCCGGTGCAGAGCCTCACGGAGTTTTCGGAGCGGCTCGCGGCGGGCGATCCACGCGCGCGTGCGGAAGTTCTCTCCAACGATGAACTTGGGCTCATCGCGGAGAACTTGAATCGCGCCGTGGCTAAAGTGTCCAAGGCGACGAGCAATCAGGAGGCGAACGAATCGCTGCAGCGCAGCATCACGGAATTGCTGGCGGTCATCAACCAGGTGGCGCGCGGAGATTTGGCGCAGCGCGGCAAAGTGACGAACGACGCGCTCGGCAACGTCACGGATTCCATCAACTACATGCTCGACAACTTCACGAAAGTTCTGGAGCGCGTTCGCAAGGCCGCGATGGAAGTCACGGCGTGCTCGAACAACATTCTTGTGGCCGCCGATGAAATGCAGGCCGGCGCAACACAGCAGGACCAGGAAATCACGAACACATCGAGCGCCGTGGAAGAGCTTACGGTTTCGATGAAACAGGTGTCCAACAACGCGGAAGCGAGCGCGGAAGCGGCTCGTCGTGCGCTGGATGCCGCCGAACAAGGTAACCGCGCCGTGCGCGACACGCTCGAAGGCATGCAGCGCATCCGCGCGTCGGTGCAAGCGACGGCAAAGAAAATCAAGTCGCTTGGCGATCGTTCGCTGGAGATTTCGGAAATCATCAACGTGATTAACGACATTACGGAACAGACGAACTTGCTCGCGTTGAACGCGGCAATTGAGGCGGCGCGCGCGGGCGATGCAGGACGCGGCTTCGCGGTCGTCGCAGACGAGGTTCGCAAGTTGGCAGAACACTCCCGCAGCGCGACCAAGGACATTGCGGCGCTCATTAAAGCGATTCAGGCCGAGACGAACGAAGCAGTGGTCGTCATGGAAGAAGGCACCAAGGAAGTGGAAGGCGGCGCTTCGCTGGCGGATCAAGCGGGACGCGCGCTGGACGCCATCTCGAGCGTCGTCCGCCAGTCGGCGGAACTCGTTCAGGAAATTTCGCTCGCTTCCAAGCAGCAGGTGCGCGGAACGGAAGGCGTCGCACACGCGATGCAGATTATTTCCGGCATTACGCGCCAGACCTCGCAAGGTACACGCGGCACGGTGGCCACGGTGAGCCAGCTCGTGAAATTGTCAGACCAATTGAACGAAGCGCTCTCGCAATTCCGCGCGGCTTCGAAGCAAGCGGCCAACGCGGCAACAGAATCCGAGCGGCCCGTCCCAGCAGGCGCTCTGCGGTAAGCGGGAATTCCCTTTTCCGGCGGAGGCCGGCAACGCGAGCCGAATGACGATGAGTGAACGCCTGGGACATGAAATTAGATTGACCGAGCACGAGCTGAGCGAGATCCGCATGCTGATCCACGAACGCACGGGAATCTCTTTCGACGAGTCGCGCGAGCGATTCTTTTCCACGCGTGTGCGCGAGTACATGCTTGCGAAGGGTCACAAGCACGGCACGGAGCTCCTACGCGCAATGCGCAAGGCGACGCCAGACTACCAGGCGTTGCTCGAGCGCTTGTTGACGCAAGAGACGACATTCTTCCGCTATCCGGGCGTATATGAAGCGTTCGAAAAGCGCGTGCTGCCCGAACTGCACATCAAGAAATTCTGGAAGAATCCGAGAACGCTGCGCGTATGGAGCGCGGGGTGCTCGACGGGTGAAGAGCCTTACTCGATTGCGATTACAGTTGCGGACACTTTGGCATTTTCCGATGCGTGGAACGTGGAGATTCTCGCTACGGACATCGGGCGGCAAGCGCTGGACATTGCTGAACGCGCGACTTACTCCGGGAGAACAATTGCAAGCGTGAGCGAGCGCCAATTGGCCGCGCACTTTGCCCCAGCGGGTAACGCTTATCAGGTTCGCCCCCGAATTCGAAAGATGATCAACTTTGTGCAGATGAACCTTTCGAATCCTGTCTATGTCGGACACATGGACCTGATTTTCTGCATGAACGTGCTGATCTATTTTTCGGAAGAGCGGAAGCGCGAACTGGTGCAGCGTTTTTATGATGCGCTGGAGCCAGGCGGGTATCTGTTCCTTGGACATTCCGAATCGATTTCGAAAATGCCGGTGAAGTTTCAAGCCATCGTGTTGAACGATTGCATCTTGTATCGCAAGCCGACGGCAGAAGAACTGTTGAAGCCGGAACTTGTGGCGGAGGGGCGGGCATGAGCGGACCAGACCGCGAAGCCGTTGAGCTGTTCCTCCAGGAAGCTTCCGAGCACCTGCAGTATTTGCGGGAATACGTTGGTGTACTCCAAGAAATTGAGCCGCGGCGCGAGGACATGGAGCGCCTCTACATCGCGGCGCACACACTGAGCGGCACTTCTGCGAGCTACGGATACGCAAAATTCTCCGAAATTGCGGGAAAGCTCGCGCACGTTTTTCAGTACGCCTTGAACGCGTCCCTAGGCGAGGACTTGCATGGGCCGTTGACGGAATTCCTGTCGGACGGCATTTCGGTGCTGGAGACGGATCTTCTCGAGATCAGCGATACGGGCAAGGAAAACACCGAAGACATCGCGGCGTTCAAAGAGAGGTATCGCTTTGCCTTCCCTGTTGATGTGCCGCCCCTGAATCTTTCTGCTCCGCGAAGCAATTCGGCGACGGCGCTGCTCGGTGAAGAGGAACACGACGAAATTGTTTCTCCCGCGACGGGCTCCTATTTTGACGCACTGCCCATAGATGATGAAGTGCCCGCTGAGATTCTGGAGTTTTTCCAGCCGGAAGCCGAAGAGCATTTACAAATCGTCAGCGATTGTCTGCTTTCGCTTGAGGGCAACAACAATCCCGAAGAGATTAACAAGCTGTTCCGCGCGATTCACACCGTGAAGGGTTCGGCGGCGCAGGTTGGATTAAAGCGGTTGGGCGCGATTGCGCACCGCGTGGAAGATTTGATTGGCCGTATCCGCGACGGCGAACTCGAGCCGACGCCGCAAGTGGTTGACCTCTGCCTCGCATCCACCGACGTCCTGAAGAAAACGCTGCAAAAGCAATGGGCGGACGAAGCGGAGATGCGCACAGGCGTGGATTCCCTTCTTGCGCAAATTGCGGAGTTTGCTCCGCTCGATGTGGATGAATCGGAGCGTGTGCAGGCAGCACAGGACGAGGCGGGTACGGAAGTTGCCGCGAGCGCTCCAGCGGCGCGTGTGCAGACCGGCGACAAACAGCAGCAGGCGGCTGCGGCAGCAAAGTCCGTGCGCATTTCGCTGGCGCGTCTCGACCGCATGATGAACACGGTCGGTGAGCTGGTTATCAACCGTACGCGGATGGTTGGCCGCGTGACGGAGCTCGAACGGCTCGTGGAGACATTGAGTTTTTCGAAAGAGCGCTTACAGGGTAAAGTGGCCGAGTTCCAGGAAAAATACGAATACAACAAGCTCAATTCGGGTTCGTTTAGCGCTCCGAAGCAGCCGCCCACGCGACAAATGCTAACGAGCGCCGCGGCGGGAGACTCTTCCTTCTGGTCCGAATTCAGTGAACTGGAAATGGATCGCTACGACGACGTGAACATTCTTTCGCGCTCGATGACGGAAATTTCCGCGGACGTCAATGAAGTGTTGGCCCAACTCGGTGGATTTATCGGGCGCGTCGAAGGCGACATTGACGAATTCACGAAACTCGCCCACCACTTGCAGGATGAGATTACCGCGGCGCGAATGGTGCCGATCGGTACGCTTTACTCCCGCTTGTCACGCGCCGTACGCGACGCCGCGAAATCGGCGGACAAGCTGGTCGAACTCGACCTTTTCGGCAGCGAAACGGAACTCGACAACAACATTATTCAGCAGATTTCCGACCCGCTCGTGCACCTTTTGCGCAATTCTGTTGCACACGGAATCGAATTCCCCGCCGAGCGCGCGGCCTCAGGCAAAACAGAAACGGGCCGCGTAACGCTTCGCGCGTATCACCGCGGCAATCACATTTACATTGAAGTGGAAGATGACGGGCGCGGCATTGACTACGATCGCGTACGCCACGCGGCGATTGAGCGCGGCCTCGTTTCGATGGAGACCGCGGATCGCCTGACCGAACGTGATCTGCGCGAAATGCTGTTCCATCCCGGATTTACGACGGCGCCCTCGAAAACGGAATTGGCGGGACGCGGAGTGGGCTTGGACGTCGTGCGCGCGAACCTGAACGCGCTAAACGGTGAGATTGAAATCCTTAGCACGACAGGCCAAGGCACGAAATTCACGCTAAAGGTTCCTCTGACGCTGATCATCTCGCCTGCCCTCTTTGTGCGTTGCGGAACGGCAAACTTCGCGCTGCCGCTCGCGGTGGTCGAAGAGATTCGCCGGATTCGTGCCGACGAGATCGAAGACGTTGGCGGCAAACTGCTTACGAAGGTGCGCGACGTGGTCACGGAAGTCGTGCGGCTCGATACGCACCTCGGCTTGCCGACACTGGAGCCTGTAAACGGTTACTTCCGCATGGTTGTGGCGAACGCGGACAATCGTCAAATCGGCTTGATTGTCGAAGAAGTTCTCGGCAAAGACGAAATCGTGATCAAGAGCCTCGGCGAATATTTGCGGCGCGTCAAGCTCTTCCCCGGAACGACGATTGCGCCGGACGGCAGCCTGATTCTGCTCATTGATTTGAATCGTATGGTCGCTTCCGAGCCAAACGAACGGCGCTCGCTGCAAGCAAACGCAAGCGCGGCGCGTATATTCGCGCCGGGTTCCGCGGCGATTGCTAAAGGCACGATTCCGACGGAAGCGATCGACCGCGTGCAGCACGAACGAGTTGTTGTGGTAGCGGACGACTCGATCAGTGTGCGCAAATTTGTGGGCCGCATGCTGGAGAAGAACGGCTATCGCGTCATTTTGGCGTCGGACGGCCTTGAAGCGGCGGAGCTCATCGCACAGCACGGATGCCATTTGGTGATCACGGACCTCGAGATGCCACGCATGACCGGCTATGAGTTGATGGTCCAATTGCGGCAGAGTCCGACGACACGGCGAATTCCGGTGATGGTGGTGACTTCCCGCGCAGGCGCAAAGCACCGCGACCGCGCGATGAAGGAAGGTGCGGCGGCGTTCCTGACCAAGCCGGTGCAGGAGGATCAACTCATTGCAGCAGTGGAACAACTCACGGGAACGGAGGTGACGCGTCCGGTCGTTCCCGTGGCGTAAATGAATATGGCAACCAGCCCAAACAAGAAATTCCGCGTGCTCGTCGTGGATGATTCCGCCTTCATGCGGAAGGTACTGGAAACGATTTTCAACGCGGACGACCAGCTACAGGTCGCAGGTCAGGCAAAAGACGGCCGCGAGGCCGTGGCGCTCGCTGACTCCCTGAAGCCAGATGTCATCACGATGGACATCAACATGCCACACATGGATGGTTTGCAGGCGACCGCGCAAATCATGACCACGAATCCGAAGCCGATCGTGATTGTCAGCTCGGAATCGCGCGAAGGCGCTTCGAGCACACTAAAAGCGCTGGAACTCGGCGCGATCGAATTTGTGGCGAAGCCATCGAGCGGCATCGACCTCGACATGAACAGCGTGAAAGAGGAGTTGCTGCGCAAAGTAAAGATGGCGGCGAAGGTGCGAGTGGTTCGCACGGCGTCACGCCTTGCATCGACGTTGCAGGCGAATGGTGGTGCGCCGCCAGCTCCTGCAAAACCCGCCGCGCCTCGCGTTTCGGTTTCGGTGGGAGCAGACCAACGGTTCCCGGTCGTAGTGCTTGCGGCGTCAACGGGCGGACCGGCAACCGTGATGCGGCTCGCGCCGGGCTTCACGAAAGATTTTCCCGCCGCAGTGATTTTGGTGCAGCACATGCCGGCGGCCTTCACCAGCCAATACGCAGCGCAGCTTGAAGAATTTACCGAGATCCGCGTAAAAGAAGCGGAGGCGAATGATTCTCTGCAGCCGGGAACTCTGTACATTTGCCCGGGCGGCCAGCACCTGCGTGTTTCCCCGACAGGTCGCATTCAGCTCGACAATGTAACCGGACGCCTGAACGGATACCTTCCCAATATTGACGTGACGCTGGAATCCGTTGCGGCATTTGCGGGACCAACGGGAATTGCTGCAATTCTGACGGGCATGGGAAACGACGGCGCGGCGGGATCGAAAGCGATCAAAACCGCTGGCGGAATTGTTTTCGCACAGGACGAAGCAACCTCAGTGATTTTCGGAATGCCTGCGGAAGCGATCAAGACGGGCGCTGTTGATCAAGTTCTGCCAATTGATGACATCTATTCTGCGATTGAAAAGCGCGTACTGAGCCTGAGCCGCGCGCCGGTGGGCGTGCGCTGATGCGTCCGGCCCCTGCCAGCAAGGCGCGCGCGCCACGCGCCGAGCAGATTATTTTGTTTCGTGTTGGCGGGCAGTTGTTCGCGATTTCGTCGGCGTCCGTGCAGGAAGTGCGCAGCGTGGACAGCTTGACCGGCATGACGCAGGAGATTCCGCAGAGCACCGTGCGCAAGGTGCGCCATACAGTACGGCGCGGCGACACCACTCATTATGTTGTAAACGGAACGGTCCATTTCGGCGTTCAGGCTGCCGCAGCTTCGTTGATTTTTTTCCTGCGCCACACGCCGACGGCATTGTTGATTGACGGCATCGAAAAAATGACGACGATGACCTACCTGCAGGCGCTTCCGCAAGCGTTCTGCCATGAGGAACGGAACTGGTATCGCGGACTCACGGCGCTGGACCAGACTGTCGTCCCGGTGGTACGTCCGGAGGGATTTTTGAGCGTTGAGGAACTTACCCTGCTCGACAGCACGCTGCAGGCGGAGCTGAAAAAAGAACAGGAAAGTTCCGAGGGCTCGCGGGATTCCGAATGACCATTGTCGCCGAAATCGCGCTGGAATCGTTCGTCCTGCTGCGGCTGGGCGAACGCAGGTTTGCGCTACGTGCTGCAAACATTGTGGAACTTATCGCGCCGAGCCGCGTATTTCGTTTTCCGAATCACACGGCTGCGCTCGAAGGAGTGATCTTGCGGCGCGGCAAAATCATTCCTATTTGCGACGTTTCCGAGCACCTTGTGGGAACGAAGATGGCCGTGCGGCGATTTTACCTGATCGCGACCCGTCTCTTCGGAACGCAGAAGGAGTCGATCGCGCTGCCTGTCAGCGGCGACTGCGAATTGATCAACGCGGAAATGGCGCCGCGAACGGAATCGGATTCGCCGCACGTTGGCGGATGGATTTCGCACGCTGGCGACGTGATTGAAATCCTAAATCTGGAAGCACTAACGCCCGGGCCAAGCACGGTTCGAACGGTTGCGGCAGCCTACCAACCCGCGGAGGTCCGTGCATGATGCTCCCCGGGCGGCCCGCGAAAATTCTAGTAATAGACAGCAATGTGTATTTCTCCAAGCGGCTCACCGATGCGTTGAAGCGCGAGGGATTTGAAGTGAAGGCGTGTACGCAGGCTTCGTTTGCGTTGACCACGCTGGAATATGATTCGCCTTCGGCGATTCTCTGTTCGACGAACATGCGAGAGATGGGCGCGCTCGAGATGGCGCGGATCATTCACGCGGACCCGAAGAACGCCGCGCTCTTGATCATTGCGCTCGGAGACGGAAGCCAGCGCGCACTTATGGAAGCGTTCCAGGCTGGTTGTGATGATTACATCGACCGGCACCTCGCGCCGGCGGTCATCGCAACCCACGTGAAAAATATCATTGTCAGCAAGAATAACGGTTTCCAGCCGACGCAGATGTTGCCCCAGGCAGATACCAGCTTGAGCGGCAGCCTCACGCATCACGATTTGCCCGGCGTCATGCAAATGCTCGGTCATGCTCACCAAACAGGCGCATTGCACATCAACGCGGGCGAAACGGACGGAGTGCTCTTCTTTGACGCAGGAGAAGTCATTCACGCCGAGTGTAGAAGTCTCTTCGGCGACGAAGCCGTGATTCACATTCTGAAGAACTGCGTGGAAAACAATTCTGGCGTTTACAAATTTATGTACGGAATCACTTCGCCGCAGCGCACGGTTTTGCGTTCGGCGACGGATCTCATGCTGGATGCCATGCGCGAGTATGACGAAACTTCTCGCGACACGGCGGATAAGGAAGCGCTATGAGCGACACGATGCCAATGCCTCCGCTTGCGGAAACGCCTGTCAAGCAAGCGCCGACCGTTTATTTTATTGATGACAGCGCGACGATGCGCGAGGTCATTAAGATCGCGTTCCGCCGCGAAAACTTCAACGTGATTACGTGTGCCGATGCTGCGTCCGCGCTCGCGCAATTCGAACAGAATCCGCCGGACGCGGTGATCACGGACGTGATCATGCCGGACCAGGACGGATATTCGGTTTGCAGCCAGATCAAGGAGCACGCGCAATTCAGCGCGACGCCGGTCATTTTAATGTCAGGCGTCGTCAACAAGAGTGTGGCGGACAAAGCGGTCACGGTGAAGGCGGATGAGTTGATTCGCAAACCGTTCCAACCACAGGAATTAATCTCGCGCGTGAAAGCTTTGTTGGAGCCGAAGCGCACGGCAGAAGAAGCGCCCCAGCCAAAGTACGATGCGCCATCCGCACTCTCGGGCTTGTTTGCGCCGCCCGCACCCCTGGCAGCTTCGCCAGGCGCTCCGTCACAGTTCGCGCCACCGTCCCAGGAGAATGCGTGGCCGCGCGCGCTTACCGACGCGTTTACTCCGCGCCCCGCGGCTCCTTCGATTCCCGCGCCCTTCGCGCCCGCACCACAACGTCCCGCTGTAAGCAACGGCGACCTACAAAAATTGCGCGCGGAAATTTCGCGGCTCGAATTGCTCGTGAAAAAACTGCAGACGGAATTGCAGATCGAGCGCCAATACAATCAGGCGCTGGAGCTTCACGTCCGCACACTCACGGCGTTGGAGCAGTCCTAAGCGACGGCTGGCAACTCGACAATTATCCTTGGAATGAATCAACCGGATTTGCGGCAGAGGACTTGATACTGCGCCCCAAGCGGGAGGCGTACCGCATAATCTTCCAGTTTGCGCAGCCCGCGAAGAGCGTGCGGAAAAATGAACCGGAAGTCGGTTCGCACAATTTCAAACCCCGCCCGCTTCAAGAGTGAGCGCGCCTTTAGGGGTGAAAGCAAAATCGCATCTTTGTCGAACGGGCAGCGCGAAATCACGTAACGCGCCGCAGGATTCCACGCATTATTTTCCCAAAAGGCAAACAATCCGCCGGGCTTTAGCGCGTCGTAAACTACCGCAACCGCATCGTGACGCTCAGCCGGTGCGATGTGATGGAACACGCCGTTGCAATACGCCAGGTCCATTTGACCATCAACCCGGACGTCGGCGAGGACCTCGTAGCGAATGTGCTCCGTCGCAAAATGCTTGCGCGCAACTGCGACCGATTTTGAGGAGACATCCACTCCCGTGCACGATTCGGCCCCTAGCACACGACGCAGGAGAGGCGTAGTCGAACCGTCCCCACAGCCAAAATCGAGCACAGTCCGAGGGCGAACTCCGAGCTTGACGAGGCAGCGCTTCAACCACTCCACGCGCCCTTCCGCGAAATATTCACGGCTCTCGCCGGACGGCGCAAGCGCGTTCGACAAGGCGAGTTCGTAGTTTCCCGCGTACCGATCAAATAGCTCTTCGGCAGAATTCAAGCTCTCCACCTCATTTGGCTTTCATCTTCATTTTGGCATTGGAAGCCGGCCTGCACCACAAGAAAGTTTTTCTGTGCCTGTTGACGCTCCTGTGCGGATTCAGTAGCCTCGCTAGGCACCTCGTTGCGTCGTTTTTGGGGAGAGTCATGTCCAAAAAGGAAAAGCAGTATTCGCGGCGGGACTTCGCGCGGAAGGCGGCCCTATTGTCAGTGGCAGCACCGCTTGCTGCAGCTCCCACGATTGCAGCCGCCGAGAACTTGGGCATCCCGGACGACCAACAACCCAAGTTGCCGCCAGACTTCCCCAAGTTATCAGATCAAAGCCGCGCGGAAGTGGAAGAACGCCATCAGACCATCCTCAAACTGTACGGCGGACGCCTGAGCAAAGAACAAAAAAATGACTTGCGTCGCCTGTGTTTCCTGGCGCAGCCGCCTTTGGATCATCTTCGGGAATATTCCATCAAGAACGGGGATGGCCCGGCGCTTTATCTGAAGCCGTTCGTTGATCGCGAAAAGAAGCCGGCGAAACCTACAGCAGCACCCGCCCCCGCGGGGAAGAAACCCTGAGAGGACCCGCGATGATCGGCGAAGAGATTCTCTACCTGCCCCTAAGCGAACTCGCCAAACGAATTGAAGCAAAGAAGCTTTCGCCGGTTGACTTGACGAAAGCCTACCTCGACCGCAGCGAAAAACTCGGCTCGCGCCTGAACGCCTACGCGAAGTTGACGCCGGAAATTGCCATGCAGCAAGCCGAAGCCGCGGAAAAGGAGATTCGTCGCGGGCACTATCGCGGCCCGCTGCACGGGATTCCCTACGCGGCAAAGGACTTGCTCGCCGTGAAAGGCGTTCCTTGCACATGGGGCGCGAAGCCGTTTGCCAACCAGGTATTCGACTATGACGCGACGGTGATCGCACACCTCCGCAGCACAGGCGCCATCCTGCTCGGCAAAGCAGCAATGATCGAACTCGCTGGCGGCATGGGCTATCGTTTCGGCAGTGCCTCACTGCAAGGCGCGGCGAAAAATCCGTGGGATACGAAATGTTGGACGTGTGGTTCCTCATCGGGCTCCGGTGCGATTGTTGCGGGAGCTCTGGCTGCATTTGCGATTGGTACGGAGACCTGGGGCTCGATTGTATGCCCCGCAGCATATTGCGGCGTGAGCGGGCTGCGCCCAACCTACGGCCGCGTCAGCCGCTACGGTGCGATGGCGCTCTCCTATTCCATGGACAAGATTGGCCCTCTGGCGCGCTCTGCGGAGGATTGTGCGCGTGTTTTCTCTGCGATTGCAGGGCACGATTTTAGCGACCGTAGCACCTTACCCATCGACAAGGCCGCGTTCACCTATTCCGCATCCCTCGATTTTGGCGCAAGACCTCTACGCATTGGACTTCTTAACAATGCCTGGAAAAAACTTGATGCCACAGTGGAGAAACCTTACGTTGCAGCGGAGAAGGTTCTACGCAGGTATTTCTCCGGCACAAAAACGGCGGCTTTGCCGGAAGGCCCATGGGAGGACGCCGCCGGCGTCATCATCGGCGTGGAAGGGACGGCCGCGTTTCGCGAACTGATTCGTTCCGGAAAAGTCGCAGAGTTGACGGACCCACTTGGCCAAATCGCCGGATACGTCAACGAGCAGATCTCCGGCGCGGATTACGTTCGCGCATTGCAAGTGCGGGATATGCTGCAACGCAAAATGACGGAGCTTTTCGACACGTTCGATGTGATCGTCGCGGCATCACAACCCATTGCTGCGACTCCGCTCGAAGCGAATCTCGAAACGGATCTCGCTTTTCCGGACCCGCTGGGCGCCATTGGCAATCTTTGCGGATTGCCCGCCCTCTCCGTGCCGTGCGGATTCACGGACAAAAATCTTCCCGTCGGGATGCAATTCCTCGCGCGCGCCGGGAATGACATCGCTGTTATTCAAGCAGCCCGGGCCTTTCAACAGCACACAGAGTGGCATCGCAGGCGCCCTAAACTCGTCTGAACTTTTTTGCTGAGACGGGGAGAAACTACTTCTTCGGCATTCTCTGGAGAATCTCGCGGACAGCCCTCAGAATCGCCGTGCGGCTGAACGGTTTCGTCAATACCATCGCTCTAGGATCGGATTTCGTCGCTTCGGCCGCCGCTTGCTCGCTGTACCCGGACATGTATATCACGCCAAACTCGGGCCTCTGCTGTCGCAAGCGACGGACAAGTTCGTGTCCCGTCATTCGCGGCATCACCATGTCCGTGACCAGGAGTTCCACGGATCCCGAAAATTCTCCTGCACGGTCGAGCGCCTCCGCTCCATTTGCCGCAAGCAATACCGTGTATCCCGCCGACTCCAAAAATTCTCGCGCAACCTCACGTACATCTTGCTCATCTTCCGCGAGCAGGATTGTCTCGGTTCCGCGCATGACGTGGGCAGACGGCTGAACGTGCGCGACTTCTTCGGGCGTTTCCTCGACGCGCGGCAAGTAAATCTTGAACGTAGCGCCGTTCCCGACTTCGCTGTAAACCCAAATGAAGCCGCCGCTCTGTTTCACCACGCCATAAACAGTCGAAAGGCCGAGCCCTGTCCCTTTGCCTTGTTCTTTGGTGGTGAAAAACGGCTCGAAAATGTGGGCCTGCGTCTCTGCGTCCATGCCAATGCCCGTGTCCGAGACTGCCAGCAAGACGTAACGTCCAGGCTTCACCACTGGATGCGAGTTTTTATATGTGCCATCCAACTCCGCGTTGGACGTTTCGATAATCAGCTTTCCGCCTTTCGGCATTGCGTCACGCGCGTTCACCGCAAGATTCATGATGATCTGTTCCATCTGGCTGGCGTCGGCGCGGATCGTTCCCACACCCGGTGCGGTGTGGATCGCCAGTTCGATGTCTTCGCCAATCAAGCGCGGAATCAGTTTGCCCATCTCCTCGACAATGGAATTCAGATTGATGGAGCGCGGCTGCAGCACCTGCATGCGGCTGAAGGCGAGCAGTTGCCGCGTCAGAGCCGTCGCGCGGTCGGCGGAACGTTCAATCTGTTCGATTTTGCGCCGCGTGGGGTCTGTCTGGAACAACGAGCCCAGCAGGAGTTCTGTGTGCCCTTTGATGACCATCAGCAAGTTGTTAAAGTCGTGCGCGACTCCGCCGGCGAGTCTGCCCACCGCTTCCATTTTTTGCGCCTGGCGAAATTGTTCTTCCAACTGCTGGCGCTCGCTGATGTCCTGCGCCACGACAAGCCGCACACGGCTACCGGCATATTCCAATTCGTGCGCGACCAATTCCACCTTGAAAACCCGGCCGTCTTTGGTCTGGTGACGCCACTGGCCACGGTGGAATGCACCCAGCGAAGGATGGCGCCAAATGTCATCAATGGCAGCCCTATCGCCCGCAGGCTGAATATCGAACACCGTCATGCGCTTGAATTCTTCTTCGCTGAAGCCGTATTGCTTTACGGCCGCTTCATTTACCTCAAGAAATCTTCCCGTTTCTGTATCGAAGACCCACGTTGGCAGCGGGGTGTGCGAAAAAAGCAGCCGGAACATGGACTCGCTCTTGCGCAGCGCATCTTCGCTACGTCGGCGATCAATCGCGAGTGCAATGTGCCCACCGACTGACTCCAGAAATTCCAGGTCGCGTTGGTCATATGCATTTTCATTCTGGTAGTGCTGTACGACGAGGACGCCGATTGTCTCGGTCGGGGTCTTCAGCGGAACGCCGAGCCACGCCGGCGACGCGGAGCCCACAAGTTCCACTTCGCCTTCCGCCGCAAGCCTGTCAAATTCTTTTTGCGGGATGAGCTGTGCTTCCCCCGTTCGAAAAACATACGCCATGCACGTGCGCGCAATCTTTTGTGGAGGAGGAGGCGGGTCAAACTGATCCACGAAAAAGGCAAAGTGGAACATGTCCGTCGCCGGTTCCCGCAGGGCGACGAAACAGTTCTCCGCATAAACGACTTTCTTCAGGGCCTGGTGTATTCGAAAGATCAATTGGTCCAGGTTGGAGGTCTGGTTGAGCGCGTGGACTACATCCGAAATAACCTGGCGCTCCGCCTCCAACCGGCGAAGTTCGGTCACGTTGCGGTAGGAGACGAGCCAGCCTTCAATTCCTGGTGAGTGCAGATGATTGGATATTTCGAAATCGAACCAGAGCCAGCAGCCTTCTTTTGAACGGAGCCGGCAGAGGCCGCCGCATTTTTTCTCTGACTCCGACTGAGCCTCGCCAAACTTATCGAGAACTCCGCGCAGTTCCGAAGGATGGTGCAATGAGTCAAGGGTATTGCTGAGAAGTTCATTCGTGGAACAGCCCAGAACGCGGGCGAAACCATCATTCGCGTGGGAAACAGTGCGGTCTGGCTGAAGCACCGCCACCAAATCGCTGGAAGACGCGATGAGTGCTTTCAGTGCCGTCGAGCTTGCCAGAAGCACTTCTTCGGGCCGGGTGTCCAAGGACATGAATTCGCAATCCACTCTCGCTCCGGAATGTCTGCCAATTCATCCCGGGAGGCAGGTGGCGCCTCCGCGCAGTTTTTCGATCTGGTCTTGCTCGAACAGGAAAGCGTTACCAACGTATAGTACAGACACTCCTGTCCAATTTCTCCTGGCCCGGCGTACTACTGACGCGAATGAATGACTGTCCGTCGGGCCAGTAACCTGCTTTCTCAGGCCTCCATCGCCGTGTTACGCTGCCTGCGTTTGGCCTGCAAATTGATTCCAGCGGGGAAACCGGTCGTCCCCGGGAAGGAAACGCGCGCATGCACGAAGTGTGGAAGGACATGTTTGTTCTTGCAGTGCCAATTCTGGAGAAGATTCTGCGGCCAATCGCGGTCTATGCCTTCTTGATCATAAGTTTGCGCCTGTCAGGAAAACGCGAACTGGTGCAATTAAATCCCTTCGACCTCGTCGTTCTGCTGACGCTTTCGAATACCGTGCAGAACGCCATCATCGGCGACGACAACACGGTTACAGGTGGAGTCATCGGCGCTACTTCCCTGCTCGTCGTCAACTATTTGGTCGTGCGCTTTTTGTACAAGCATAGGAAGCTCGACCAGTTCGTCGAAGGCCGTGCGGACGTGCTTATCGAGAATGGTAAAGTGAAAACCGGAAACCTGAAGCGTGAGCTGATTACCATGGCGCAACTCGAAGCGGCGGCACGCAAGCAGGGCTTCGAAACGATCAGTGAGGTGCAGCAGTGCGTGCTCGAGCCGGGCGGAACGATCACCTTCATTGGCAAAAAGCCGGGCACGGAAGAATCACGTCATCGCGAGCTCCTCGATCGCATGGAACAGATGATGGCCGAATTGGCGAAGCTACGCGGCGCTCAACCACCCGCGAAGGCTTGATAAGCAGCTGAGCAGGAATAGATCGGGGCTAATGCAACAGCAGCCCTGTGACGGCCAGTATGACTCCTGTCGCTCCAACCGCCATGCCCCCGAACCAGAAGCCGCGATTTTTGGCGAGCAGCGTAATCGAGCAAATGACCAATCCGATTTCAAGCAACGCTTCGCCGCCGTCAAAACGATCGGCGCGGCGGGCGGACAGATCGCGCTCCGCTTCCAACTCCTTGGCTTGCTCGCTGACATCTTCTTTGTCACTCGTGTAGTGCTCAAGCTGCTTTTCGTATTTCTTCCGAAGTGCTTCACCCTTCTCTTTATCCAGCGCAGCCACGAGGTTCACAATGTCTGAAGTGTTTTCCGCTTCGTGCTGGCGGATGCTCTTGGCTTGATATTGCGTCCAGCGGCTGGCCGCCTGGGTCTCGCGAGAAAGCTCTTCCGTGTGGGCCCGATGGCCAAGAAGTGTGACGATTGCAACAAGAACGGCAAGAATCGAGATCGTGAGCGAAACAGGCAGTACGAGAGGGTCGTCGCTATGAGCGTCGTGGTGTTCTGGAAGTTCGATGCCTTCAGACATGGCGCTGGATTCTCCTGTTGAACTAGACCGCAGAGTCCGCGGCGATAAGTTGCAAAGATTCACGGGCTGCGGCAATGGTCCGCTCGATGTCTTTTTCCGTATGCGCAGCGGAAACAAAAGCTGCTTCGAACTGCGAAGGCGCTAGAAAAATTCCCCGCTCGAGCATTTCGCGAAAATATCTGGCGTAGCGTTTCGTGTTGGAAGTTTTTGCGCCCTGATAATTTCGGACTGACTTGTCCGTGAAAAACACGGTCGCAAGCGAGCCGTGCGAGTTCACTTGCGCGGAGATATTCGTTTCGGCCAGCACCGTTCTAAGGCCACCTGCCAATTTCGCCGCCAGCGTATTCACCTGCTCATACAATCCCGGTTGCCTCAACTCTTTCAACGTCGCAATTCCCGCGGCCATCGCTAGCGGATTTCCCGCCAGCGTTCCCGCCTGATAGACAGCCCCGAGCGGGGCCACATGATTCATGATTTCCGCGCGCCCGCCATACGCCGCAGCCGGTAAACCACCGCCGATAATTTTGCCCATCGTGGTCAGGTCCGCTTCAATTCCCAAAAGCTGCTGCGCCGCTCCGTTGTGCAACCGAAATCCGGTGATGACCTCGTCCACAATCAAGAGTGCGCTGTGTCTGCGCGTGATCTCCCGCAGCCCCTGCAAAAATTCGTTTTCTGGAGCGACAACACCCATGTTCGCAGCAATAGGCTCCACGATGACCGCAGCTATGTTTCGTCCATGCACATCAAAGAGTTTCTCGACGGCAGCCAAATCGTTGTATGGGGCATTCAGCGTCAATTTAGCAAGTGCGTCCGGCACGCCGGGACATTCGGCAATGCCCAGTGTCGCCAAACCGGAACCCGCTTGTGAAAGAAAACTGTCTGCGTGCCCGTGATAGCAGCCTTCGAATTTCAGCAATAAATCGCGTTTAGTGAATCCGCGCGCCAGGCGCAGCGCACTCATGGTGGCTTCTGTGCCGCTCGAAACAAATCGAATTTTCTCAAGGAACGGAATCGCTTGGCGAATCAACGTCGCGAGTTCCACTTCGAGTTCGGTTGTTACGCCGAAACTTGTTCCCTTTTTTGCTTGTTGCGTAATCGCGGCCGTCACTGCGGGATGCCCGTGGCCAAGCAGCATTGCTCCCCACGAGCACACAAAATCAATCAGCTCATTGCCGTCCGCGTCGTAGACATACGCGCCTTCGCCGCGTTCCATAATGAGCGCATCGCCGCCAACCGAGCGAAACGCGCGCACCGGGCTGTTCACACCGCCAACTAAAACTTGCTCCGCGCGGCTGAAAATCTCGGCCGATCGCACCCTCTTTTTCACAGGCGATGCTTTTGCTGTACTCATGAGAAGAATTCCAGTAACTTCAACACTTCAGCCATTTCGCGGCGTCCTTCGCGTGATACGTCAAGATAATGTCCGCGCCCGCCCGCTGAATGCCTGTCAACAGCTCCAGCACAGTGCGCTTTTCATCCAGCCAGCCTCGTTGCGCCGCTGCTTTGACCATCGCGTATTCGCCGCTGACGTTGTACGCGCCGACAGGAACATCGAACCGTTCCCGCACCGCACCAATCACGTCCAAATAAGGCAGTGCCGGCTTTACCATCACTATGTCCGCGCCTTCTTCCAAATCCATCGCCACTTCCTTCAAAGCCTCGCGCACATTCGCTGGATCCATTTGATAGCTTCTCCGGTCGCCAAATTGTGGAGCCGATTGCGCGGCCTCACGAAACGGCCCATAAAATGCCGAACAATATTTCGCGGCGTAGGAAAGAATCGGCACATCAGAAAATGAATTTGCATCCAGCTTTTTACGAATCGCAGCAACGCGCCCGTCCATCATGTCCGAGGGTGCAACGATGTCTGCCCCCGCGCGCGCGTGGGAAATAGCCTGCTCCGCAAGGACTTCCAGCGTCGCGTCGTTGGCAACTTCCCCGTTCTCAATCACCCCGCAATGACCATGATCCGTGTACTCGCAGAGGCAGACGTCCGTGATTACCAGCAAATTCAACTTTGCTTTCTTGATCGCCTCAACGGCGCGCTGCACAACTCCGCTCGCCGACAAGGAGCTGCTGCCTTTCGCGTCCTTCGTTTCCGGTAATCCGAACAAAATCACAGCCGAAAGGCCCAACCCGGCAACTTCCCGACACTCTTCGACAATTTGATCCACGGATTGCTGACGCACGCCCGGCATGGAGCTCACTTCCTGTCGAACGTTGTTTCCCGGGCAGACAAACATCGGATATACCAAGCCGGCTGTGCTCAAGCGCGTTTCGCGCACAAGCGCTCGCATCAGTTCTGTTCGCCGGAGCCGCCTTGGCCGATGAATTGGAAACGCCATTCTCAGTTTGCCCTGTCTGAAACGCGCGGATCGCGCATAGCAAATGAGTTTGCCAGAGCCTCAATAATTCTCGCAACCGACGGCTCTTTTGCCGCGGCTGCCGTTGTGATCCCCGCAGCATGCAACGCCGCAAGCGTCACCGGCCCGCTCGCGACCACTACTCCACGCGTTGCAAATTCCGCAAGCTTTCCCGCCCCGCACACGCGGTCAAATCCTTCAACCGCCGACGGACTGAAAAACAGCACTGCGTCTGCGTTCATCGCTTTCAAGACCACGTCGCCGTCATTTGCGCTTTCGGAAACCGTTCGGTACGCAACGATTTCTGTAACACGCGCACCTAGCTTCTCCAACACCACCGTCACATCGGGATTTGCCCGATCGCTTCGGGGCAACAAAACGCGTTTGCCGTACAGTCGGGTGCCCAATTCTTCTGCCAACACTGTGCCCAGAGGCTTCGACGCAACGTGCACTACCTCGAACCCAACGCCTGTCGCTTCCGACGCCGTTGTATCACCGACGGCCCCTGCAACTGGTCTGCGAATCTTCTGGCCTCCAAAAAGTCCAAGAGCCTCCAATCGCTCCTGCACGATCCGCACGGCATTCTGACTCGTAAATAAGACCAAATCAAACTCGTCGAGCTTTTGAAGCGTTTCATCCAGATGGGAAAAACTCTCAGGCGGAAGAATTCGAATTACCGGCAGTAAAATCGGAATCGAGCCGGCATATTGGAGCGCCTTGAGCAGCTCCACCGCCTGCGCCATGGCGCGTGTCACAACAACGCGCTTTCCGGCAAGCGCTGAATGACTCAAGCTATCCACGCTGCCGGCTCACTTGCTCTAGTATTTCGCTGCCTCCTGCGTTCCAAAGCAATTCCGCAACCTGACGCCCGAGATCCCTTGCTTGTTCCGGCGGAGCAGAACCCTTCTGACGAATACGCCTCTGTCCATCCGGTGAGCAAATCACTGCATCGAGCACCAATTCGCCGCGTTCCACGCGTGCCCACGCGCCCAACGGAACCTGGCACCCGCCTTGCAGCGCACCCAGCAAAGCACGCTCCGCAACAATCGAATGGCGCGTTTCGAAATCGTCCAGCTTCGATATCGCTTCGCCCATCTGTTCATCTTTCAACCGCGCTTGCACTCCGATCGCGCCTTGCCCAACGGCAGGCATCAGGATTTCCGAGTCGAGAATCTCCGCGATTCGTCCACTCAACCCCAGGCGGTCGAGCCCTGCTTTTGCTAACAGAATCGCGTCGTATTCGCCGCTTTCCACTTTGCGCAGCCGCGTGTCTACGTTTCCTCGCAGCCCCCGCACATCCAAATCCGGCCGCACATGGCGAATTTGCGCTTCGCGTCGCAGGCTGCTCGTACCCAGACGCGCGCCCTTTCGCAGAGTCTTCAGAGTTTGACCAGGTTTTGCGGCAACCAAGCAATCGCGCACGTCGCCGCGTCGGCAAATCACTGGAAAACAGAGCCGCGACGGAACGTCAGTCGGCACATCCTTCACGCTGTGCACGGCGAGATCAATTTCTTCGTTCAATAGCGCCTCTTCGAGTTCCTTGATGAAAACGCCTTGCCCGCCAATCTCTGCAAAACTCGCGTGCGTCAGTTTGTCTCCCGAGGTTTTGATGATGACGATTTCAGCGTCAACTCCCGTAACGCGCAAAATCTCCTTACGCACAAAGTCCGCCTGCCAACGCGCAAGAATGCTTCCTCGAGTCCCGATCCTTGGGGCTCTCACGATCTCTCCCGGTCATCGAGAAAGAGGTCGCGCAAGGCGTCCACATTCTGAATTTTCTTTTGAAGCTTCTTCTCGTTGCGCAGTTTTTCCGCCGGCCGCATCAGCATCTTTTCCAAAAGCTCATCCATCAAGAGTTCCATCTTTTCGCGCTCTTCCGGCCGGAAATGTGTGAGCATCTCCATCCGTTCCCGCAGAAACGCTGCCCGCTCTTCCTTTACGCGTGTGCGCAACACGTCAAGCAAACTGACCAGCTCCACGCTCGCCTGCCACGAGAGAAACTTCATTACGTGCTCGTCCACGATGTGCTCGGCACGCGGAATCTCTTCCTCCCGGGCGGCACGGTTTTGCCGCACAACTTCGGTCAAGTCGTCCAGATTGTAGAGATAGACGTTGTACAAATCCGCGAGCGAGGCATCAATGTTCCGCGGGACCCCCAAGTCCATCAACAATAGCGCGCGATTCTTCCGCGCCACCATCGCGTGCTTAACGGTTTCTCGCAGCAGCACTGGCTCATCCGACGATACGGAAGAAACCACCAGATCCGGCAGCGCCAACGCATGCTCCCAGTCTCCCCATGGAACCACCTCGCCCCCAAACTCACGGGCGAGATGCCCTGCTTTTTCCTGTGAGCGATTCATGACGTAGAGGTGCGCCACTTCACGATCCCGCAACTGCGAAATTACCTGCTCGCCAATCGTTCCCGCACCCAGCACGAGCGCCGTCCGCTGATTCAGTTTCCCAAAAATGCGCTCCGCCAATTTCACGCCCGCCGACGCCACAGACATTGGCCGTTTGCCAAGCTCCGTTTCCGAGCGAACCCGTTTACCAACCTCCAGTGCGCCCTGAAAAAGTCGGTTCAACAGGGGGCCAGTCCCGCCCTGTCCGTGCGCCACCCGGTACGCTTCGCGAACCTGCCCAAGAATTTCAGCCTCGCCGAGCAACATGGAATCGAGTCCGGACGATACCCGAAACAAATGCCGCACCGCCTCGCGGTCGTAATGATGATAGAGCGACGGGCTCAACGCTTCCGGCGCCACGGCGTGAAATGAACTCAAATAAGACGCCAGCGCCGCAGCGCTTTTACGCGCATCTTCCGGTGGTACGCCGTAAATTTCGCTCCGGTTGCAAGTGGAAAGAACCAGCGTCTCTTCCAGAATTCTGTGCGAACGCAATTCGTAAGCAGCCTGCTGCACCTGCTCGCCGGTAAACGACACCCGCTCCCGCACCTCTACTGGTGCTGTCCGGTGATTCAAGCCTACGAGCACGATTTCCATTCGAACCGCCAATGCCTCTTCAAAAGTACCGGTGCATATGCGAGAAAAATAAATTCACTGCGGTAAAACTGAAAATCACCAGAACGAAATTGAAAATACACAATTTCGATGCGCGGGCTCCCCGCCATGTCGCAGATCTCGCAAGCCACAAATACGCCGCGTACAGCACCAGTAAGAGCAGCGTAACGATGTACTTTGGATCGAAATACCACACAGTCCCGAGCAACCGATCCACCCAGACAAACCCAAGCGTCGTCCCAATGACGATGCTCACCAACCCCACAATCACCCCGCTTTGGCTCATCCGCTCCAAAAGCTCCAAAGGTGGCAGCCGCCAAACAACCGCTCCCATATGCCGGCTGCGCAGCAGCCATTGTTCTCCAAGAAATATCAGACTTAGTACAAATGAGAGCGCAAACGCGGCGTAAGCCAAAATGCTCAATGTAACGTGAAAAGCGAACGCGACGCCGTGCGCCGGCGTTGCTACGACACGGCCCGTCGGCGCAAGATGCGAAACCAGGAAGAAAAGCAAAATAAACGGCAGGACAAGCGCCCCCACCGACCGTTGCCTGTGATAAATCTCCAAACCCAAATATGTCAGCGCGAGAAGCCAACCGAATAACGACATCGATCCATACAAATCGTGATAAGGAACCGTGTGCAAACCCCGCGACCGTTCCAGCAGCGCGAAATAATGCGCGATCAAACCCGCCGCGAGCAGGATCGTTCCCACTCGTCCTGAAATCTCCCTGCCCGTCGTCACGTAGCGCAGGTACGACCCCAGGCTCAGCCCGTAAGCCACTACCGTTAGAATGAGATAGAGATGTTCCACGTTTCCACAAGCCAGTATAGCCCAGCGGCTTGCCCGCCACACGAACACAAGCCTTCTGCAAGCCGCGTCCCGATTTGCTATTCTCGATGAGCAAACTTTCGATGAATTCGTCCATGCAGCCAGCAAACCGTAAAGAGCTCTTTCTCCGCGCCTGCCGTGGAGAAGCGTTACCGCGCGGGCCCGTCTGGATGATGCGCCAGGCCGGCCGCTATCTTCCGGAGTACCGCGAGCTCCGCGCCAAACACGCGTTCCTCGAAGTCTGCAAAACGCCGGAATTGGCAGTTGAAGTGTCGTTGCAACCGTTTCGGCGCCTCGGCGTGGACGCCATCATTGTTTTTTCGGACATTTTGATCGTCGCCGAAGCCATGGGCCTTCCGCTCGAACTCGGCGACGCGGGGCCAAATCTTCCAAGCCCCGTGCGCTCCTCGGCTGACGTCGCCAAACTAAAGCAGTTCGATCCCGAAACCGAAACGCGCTTCCTCATGGACGCACTTCGCATCCTCTCGCGCGAAGCGGGGCCCACTGTCCCCGTACTTGGATTTGCCGCCGCTCCTTGGACACTTGCCTGCTACATGGTCGAAGGCCGCACCAGAGAAGGCTTCGCAACCGTGAAGAGTTTCTTGCAACAGGACCCACGCGCATTCCGCGATCTACTCCATCGCATCGCACAAGCCACCATTGGCTACCTCAAAGCGCAAATCGCTGCTGGCGCCGCTGCCGTGCAGCTCTTTGATACCTGGTGCGGCGAGCTCGCGTTATCTGACTATGAGGAGTTCGCCTTGCCTGCGGTCCAGGAAATTATTCGCGGCGTTACCGGCGCAGCCCCCGTCATCTATTACACGAAAGCCTCGCATCATCTCCTGCCTGCCGTCGTCCAATCCGGCGCAAATGTCCTGGGCGTCGACTGGCGCGTTGATCTCGCCGCATTGCGCAGGCTTGCCGGCCCGCGCGTAGCGATCCAAGGGAATCTCGATCCCGCGCTTCTCTATGCGCCACAAGACGCTCTGCGCGCCAAGACTTCCGAAATTCTTGCGCAACTCGGCGGCGTCGGTCACATTCTCAATCTCGGCCACGGGATTCTCCCAACAACTCCGATTGAGAACGCCCAGCTCTTCATTCAAACGGGCCAGCAGACAGCCTTCGCGACGAACGCAGCCGCCTCCGTTGTGCGCTAAAATGGTCTTGTGAGCATGACCGACCCAACCCTCTCGCAAATGCGCGAAGAGCTTCGCGTCAGCGAAGACTTTCTCGCCCGCTACAATCGTCCCGGTCCGCGCTACACCAGCTACCCCACCGCTCCCGTCTGGAACGATTCTTTCGGAATAGACGACCTCGAAAAAATTCACGCAGAAGCTGAACGCGCTCAAACTCCCGTTTCGCTCTACATGCACATCCCGTTTTGCGAAAGCTTGTGCCTCTTCTGCGCCTGCAACGTCATCATCCAAAAAGACAAGAATGTCGCCCCGCCTTATCTCGACGTTCTAAAAAAGGAAATCGATCGCGTCAGCCTCGCCGTCTCTCGTTCCCGTCCGGTCGTGCAATTTCACTGGGGCGGTGGCACTCCGACTTATCTCACGCCCGAACAAATCGAAGACCTCTTCTCCTTCACGCGCGAACGCTTCTCTTTCGCACCCGATGCCGAACTCGGCATCGAAGTCGACCCCCGCGTCACGAACCGCGCGCATCTCGAAGTTCTCCGCAAACTCGGTTTCAATCGCCTCAGCATGGGTGTCCAGGATTTTCATCCCGAAGTTCAAAAGACCATTCATCGCATTCAGCCTTACGAACTTACCCGCGATCTCATAATCGGCGCGCGCGAACTCGGCTTCGACAGCATCAACGTGGACCTAATCTACGGCCTACCGCATCAAGACCCCGCTCGTTTTTCCGCCACGGTCCAGCAAATCATTTCGCTTAACCCCGATCGCATTGCCCTTTTCAGCTACGCACACGTTCCGTGGCTCAAAAAGCAACAAGGCGCATTCGCTATGTTTTTGCCGGAAGGCATGAAAAAGTTCGAAATCTTTCGCACCGGCCTCCTGCAATTCGTCGAAGCCGGCTACCGCTACATCGGCATGGATCATTTCGCCAAACCCGGCGACGAACTCGCCATCTCGCAAGAAAAGCGCACGCTCCATCGCAATTTTCAGGGTTACACCACCAAATCCGGTGCCGACCTTTACGGCATGGGCGTCACGGCCATCAGCGGCTTTCGCAACGCCTACGCGCAAAATCAGCGCGACCTCGCAAGCTGGCAATCGGCAATTCACGACCGCGGCCTCGCGACCATGCGCGGTTATCATCTCTCGGCGGACGATCACATTCGCCGCGCGGTCATCGGCCGCCTGCTCTGCCACACCGTCATCCCCAAAAAAGCAATCAACGCCGAATTTGGAATCGACTTCGATTCATACTTCGCCCCCGAACTTCAGCGCTTCGAAATCCCGCGCGAAGACGGCCTTTTGCTCCTTTCCGACGACGAAATCCGCGCGAGCTGGCTCGGCCGCATCTTCATCCGCAATCTCGCCATGATTTTCGATCCCTACCTCGAAAAACAGCATCTCGACGCAAAACCGCTTTTCTCGAAAACGCTCTGATCGTGGCCACAACTCACTCAGTCATCGTCATCGGCGCGGGAATCTCCGGTCTCGTTTGCGCTTATGCCCTCAAAAAATCCGGCGCAGATGTTCTTCTCCTCGAATCCTTTCCTTCGCCCGGTGGAATGATTCATTCCGTTAAGGAGCAAGGCTTTCTCTTCGAAACCGGCCCGCAAAGTTTCAGCACAACTCCTGCTTTGGACGCTCTGATCCAAGAGCTTGCACTCTCAGGCGACCTCGTCGTTGCTCCCTCTCGCGCCCCTCGCTACATCCTCCTAAACGGCCACCTACGCAACGTTCCTCTTTCTCCTCCGGCGCTTCTTACTTCTTCTCTTTTGAGCTGGTCCACAAAGCTTTCTCTCGTGCGCGAACCGTTTCGCAAAACGATCCCCCCTCCTGGTGACGAATCCATCGCCGATTTCGTCCGCAGAAAATTCTCCGGCGAACTCCTCGATCTCCTTGTCGGCCCATTCGTCTCCGGCATTTACGCCGGGGATCCCGAAAAACTCAGTCTGCGCGCCGCCTTCCCGCAAGTCTACGAAGCCGAACAAACATCCGGCAGCGTCATGCGCGGCCTGAAAACCGCCACAAAATCAAAAGACGCTCCTCGCCAAAAGCCGACACTTGCCAGTTTTCGCAATGGAAACGAAACTCTTACCCTGGCCCTTTCGCGTTCCCTTGGAACGTCACTCCTCACCAGCGCGCAAGTCACGCAAACCTCGCTTGATTCCTCTCGCGAATTTGAAATCGCCGCGACGATTCATTCCTCTTCCACTCAATTTCGATGCTCGCATCTTGTGCTCGCTACCCCGACGCACACTGCGGCCTCACTGTTGCGACAACTCGCGCCCGCCACCGCCCAGGCTCTCTCTCAAATCGAATATGTTCCCGTCGCTATCGTTTCTGTCGCCTACCGCCGTGCGGACATCGCACATTCTCTCAACGGCTTCGGTTTTCTCGTCCCTCGCACGGCCGGTCTCCGCATCCTCGGCACGGTTTGGAACTCTTCTCTTTTCCCGAATCGCGCGCCGCAAGAGCATGTCCTGCTCACCAGCTTCCTCGGCGGCGCCACCGATGCGCGTACCGCTTCCCTCTCCGATTCTTCTCTCGTTGACCTCGCCCACCGCGAACTTACGCCCATCCTCGGCCTCAAAACCCAGCCCGTGGCCTCGCGCGTCACCGCTTATCGGCATGCCATTCCTCAATACAATCTCGGCCATCTCGACCGCCTCTCCGCCATACAATCCGACCTCCCCAAAATCCCAGGCCTTCATCTCACTGGAAATTACTTCCGCGGCCCCGCTATCGGCGCTTGCGTCGAACGCGGCCTCTCGGTTGCTGAATCTATTTTGAGTGGGCTGAAAAGAGGCGCTAATGACTAACGCCGAAGACCACGCCACAAAAACCCCGAAAGTCTCCTCTGCAATTCCCTTCTGGATGTGGAGCGCCATCGCCGCGTTGTTGATTTTCACTCTATACACTTCGTGGGAAACGATTCAGTTGAACAAGCAGATTGCGGAGACAAGCGCGCAAGCGAACGCAGAAATTGCGAAGAGAAATCAGCTGAACGAAAACTTTGCTCTGGCTCAACGCGAAGCCATTGTTCTCAACGACCCTCATTCGGTCAAAATTCCGATGGCCGCGGAGAGCAAAAGTCTCCCGAAACTCGAAGTCACGTGGCACGCCAAACTCGGCATCGTTGTCGCCGGCCAAAGCGTCCCCATGCCGCAGGGCAACCGCACATTCCAATTGTGGTTAATTCTCAAAGCCCCTGGCGCCAAACCAATCCCTTCATTCACCTGGCGTCCCGACGCGGACGGAAACTTCAAGCTCCTCGTCGCCGATCCTCCCAGCGCCATGGAAGTCACCAAGGCCCTCATCATCACGGAAGAGCCCATCGGCGGCAGTCCGCAGCCCACTACCAAGCACATCTGGGTCGGTGTCATCAACTAGCTAACTTTCACCACTGCCTAAGTTTGAATTTGTAAGAGCGCGACTCCACACGACCCGTCCAGACTTTGTATTCCGCTGCCTCAGGCGTTGGAGGGACTTCGTAGATCGCTTTTAGAGTGATCGCCATTTCGTCACTCTTGGCAAGAGTCGGTTGAGCTTTCCATTCTTCATCGAGCCGGATGTCATAGACTTGGTTCTCTCGGGGCTCGATTAGGAATGTTGACGGAAAGTTTGTCGTGAACTCCGCTTGCCGCTTGGAAAGCAAAACCTTTTTTCCGTTCTCAGTCACGAGTTCGAAAGAGACGTTCTGGTAGCCCCAGCTGTTCCAGTCTTCCCATACTGCTTGTGTTTCCGGCGAAACATTGCTTATCACGACATGGAAGGTACGCGCTTTTTCACGGGCCATAGCGATGCTGCCGCCGAAAGGTTGAACGTGATTGGTTTCAGGAACGATGGAAATCGAAAAAGGAGGATTTTGGGCGTCGGCCTTTGAAACAGTGGCCATTCTCTGCACATCACAGCCACCAAACAAAACAAGGACAGTGTATAAACTAAGTGCCAGTCTATTCATCTCAATGCCTCAATCCATTTAGAGTGAAGTCGTGTTCGCCAGTAAAACTATTCTTCCCTCTTCCTCTTCTTAAACTTCATCGCCAGCCTATACTTCCTTCGCTCCCCCGCTTCTCTCCATCTCCGCTTTTCTTCCCCCGTCTTCACAATCAGCGGCGGCACAATCTTCGGCTGCTTCGTAAATTCATCCAGCGCCACAAACGTCACATACGCCGTCGTCGTATGCTTTCTCTCTCCCGTCAACGGATTCTCCGAGTACACCTTCACTCCAACTTCCATCGAAGTGTTAAACACGCGGTTCACTTGCGACATCAGAATCACAATTTCTCCCAGATTCACCGGATTGCGGAAATCGATGTAGTCCACCGACGCCGTTACGACGTAACTGTTCGAATGTCTGCTCGCCGCCATCGCCGCCACCACGTCCACTAGATGCATCACATGCCCGCCGAGCAATTTCCCCAGCAGATTCGTCTCAGCCGGCAACACGACTTCCGCCATCTCCGAGCGCGACGCGGCCACCAGCTTCCCTTTCAGCGTTTCGCCTTCCGCGCTCACAATCTTTCGCTCTTTTTTCCGCTTCATTCGGAAACCTCGCTCTCATAGCGGTTCAGTTTGAACTTCAAAGATCGTGACACAATAAGTCAAAATTCAAACCAGTCCACTGCGGCCCATCCACAAATCCTGGCGCCACCAATTCCCCGCTATAATACGTACCCTGCCATGACCGAACAAAAGAAAACCCGCCGCCAGATGCTCGAAGAGTACGTCGCCAAAGAACCCAACGACGCTTTCACGCGTTACGGCCTCGCCCTCGAGTGCGCCAATTCCGGCGATGCCCCGGGCGCCGACCTCCACTTCCGCGAACTCCTCCAGCGCAACATCGAGTACGTCCCCGGCTATCTTATGTACGCCCAATTCCTCGCCAAACAATCTCGCACCGAAGAAGCCCGCGCCGTCCTGAACACGGGCATCACCGTCGCCGCTCGCAAGGGCGACGCCCACGCCCGCTCCGAAATGGAATCCCTCTTTGCGGAACTCTCCTGACGCAGCCGAGTGGCATAGGCTTCAGCCTGTGCTCAGACGAACTAGTTATTGCGTTACGCTTCGATCGTTCTCGTACCGCCATCACAAAAACACGTCTTCCTGCGTTCCAGCTTCCGAGCCGGAACGTACGCCTCAACGTAAACCTCAATCCCTCCCTGCCTTAACTGAAGACTGATGACTCCTCATCCACGTCTGCTACTATCTTCTTGTACGAACCCATGCGGCCTGATCGCATTCCGTTGTTTCCTCTGAACGTCGTTCTTCTTCCCGGCGCTGACCTTCCTCTGCACATTTTCGAGCCGCGCTACCGCAAAATGGTCCGCGATTGCCTCGACAACAAGTCCGAATTCGGCATGCTTCTCGCCCTCTCTGACGGAATTGCCGGCACCGGCTGCACCGCCGAAGTTCTGGAAGTCGTTAAACGTTACGACGACGGCCGCATGGACATCCTCACGGTCGGCCGCGCTCCCTTCCGTGTCGTCGAACTCTTCACGGTAGACCCGCTCCTCGAAGGCAGCGTTGACTACCTCGATGATCGCTACTCCACTCCATCCCAGCAAACACGCGAATCCCTCACCGAACTCTATGAGGCTTGCCATACGCTGGTCTTCGGCGACTACCCGCGCGACATTGCTACTCCCGACGCGGACGAGCAACTCTCCTACATCATCGCCTCCAAACTCCCCATGGATTTGCTCTGGAAACAGCGCATTCTTGAGCTGCGCACCGAAGCCGAACGCCAGGAGCGCCTCCTCGCGTACCTTCGCGACTGGGCGCCGCATCTACAGAAGGTAGAGTCCCAGCAACATCGCGCAGCAGGAAATGGAAGTGGTTTGAACTGATTTCGTGCAGGTTCGCCTGCACTGGGGGCTAAATGACCACCGGACCTTCTCTGCATTCGTCTTCTTCGCATCCGCGCCCAAAGACGCTCGGCGAACTGCGCCGCGTGCCCGATTTTGACGCGCGCTCGCTGCAGCGCTCCGTGAAAGACGAACTTCGCACGAATCTCCTTCGCGCCATCGAACGCAGCGAAACGCTTTTCCCAGGCCTCCACGGTTACGACGACACGGTCATTCCGCAAATCGTCAACGCACTTCTCTCGCGCCACAATTTCATTTTGCTCGGCCTCCGCGGTCAGGCAAAAAGCCGCATCCTTCGCGGTCTGGTCAATCTTCTTGATGCGGAAATCCCCGTCATCGCCGGCTGCGAAATCAACGACGATCCGTTTCATCCTATCTGCCGCTCCTGCAAAGACCGCCTCGCCTCCGAAGGCGCCAACACTCCCATCGCCTGGATGCCTCGTGACCTCCGCTACGTCGAAAAACTTGCCACGCCCGACGTCACTATCGCCGACATTATCGGTGACGTTGACCCCATTCGCGCCGCACGTGGCGGCCGCGATCTTTCCGACGAACTCACCATTCACTACGGCCTTTTGCCCCGCGCCAATCGCGGTATCTTCGCCATCAACGAACTCCCCGACCTCGCCGGAAAAATCCAGGTCGGCCTCTTCAACATCATGCAAGAAGGCGACGTGCAGATTAAGGGCTACCCCGTTCGCCTTCCGCTCGACGTCCTTCTTGTCTTCTCAGCAAATCCCGAGGACTACACCGCGCGCGGAAAAATCATTACTCCTCTCAAAGACCGCATCGGCGCCGAAATTCGCACTCACTACCCCGCTTCCATCGAAGAAGGTATGGCCATCACTAATCAGGAAGCCTGGACGCGCCGCAACTCCGCTATCCAAGTCGAAGTTCCGGACTATTTGCGCCAACTCGTCGAAGAAATAGCGTTTCAGGCTCGCGACGACAAGCGCGTGGACAAGCGCTCCGGCGTCAGCCAGCGCCTTCCCATCACCGTTCTCGAAAGCATCGTCAGCAGTGCCGAGCAGCGCGCCACCCGCACTCGCGAGAAATGCGTTGTAGCTCGCATTGCCGA
>WNFR01000093.1_pt1 | contig 140735 bp, 119 predicted proteins | sample 5400221 | NCBI WGS metagenome assembly WNFR01 (sample SAMN13153357, study PRJNA577476) | soil metagenome | isolation source: 40 cm soil under Madrone tree | place: USA:California | collected 2016-06-14
TCCGGATCAGACACTTACACGGTCTCAACTTTTCCACTGTGGCATCGACCTCGCCGCTCCGGGCCGTTGCGATCTTACCTCTGAATCATTTTCATGAGGTTTCGCGGGCCGCAGGCCCTAAATGACACTTATGAAAAACCGGGGGAGGGGGTACCTCGCGAGGCTCTTCTTTCCATCTGTTTTAGGAGGGAGAGGCCGCACTGTTTCGCCCGGCTTGGAACGAGCGAAACAGTGCAGCCCCTGGGGGGTTCAAGGAGAGAACGAACGGGGTCTGAGGTACTGCATCTTCTGCCATAGTAAAGCGCAGCCACGTGTGGAAGAAAATCGGGTCTGTTAGCGATTTACGGCTACGGCAAAGACCGGAGAAAGGTAGGCAACGGCGGCGCTACGCAGCCTTATCGGAGGGCCAGGCCACGGGTTCCACGGGGCCGAGGAGGTAGAGCCAGGACGCAGCGCCAAGAACAGACATGGCCCCCGCCAGGAGAAAGGCGTACAGAAACCTGCCAGTATGCTGCACAAGAAAGCCGGTGATGACGGGAGCGGAAATGCCGGCGAGATTGCCGATGAAGTTTTGCGCGCCGACCCAGCGGCCAGTAGCGCGCGGCCCGGCAAGAATCTGCGGGATCACCCAGACGTTGGAAATGTTGAAGCCGTACGCGGCGGCGGCGAGAAGGAGAAGCGCGATAGCGAAATTTGTGGGTACGAAGGCGCAAATGGCGAGCGCAATTCCGCCGAGCGCCTGGCCGAAACCAATCATGGATTTGCGCACTACGGTGGCGCTCCGGCCGGATTCAATGAGGCGGTCCGAAATGTAACCCGTGGAGACGCCGGCCACGGCCATCAACATATACGCGAGCGCTCCGATTTTCCCCATGCGCGGAAGAGAAAACTGGCGCTCGTGAACCAGGTAGTAGGGCAGCCACGTCAGCAGGAAATACAAAAAATAATTTCCCCCGAAATGACCGAGAAAAGTTCCCCACGCGGAACGGTGCAGCAAAATTTCTTCGATGCGCGGAGACGACTCGTTTGAATTTGGTGCGGCGGCAAGTGCAACGCGCTGCGAACGCGGCATGCGCGCCAGCCACAACGGAATCCACAGAAAGCCCGCTGCGCCAAGCGCGATGAAATACGGCCGCCAGCCGTAGCGTTGCATCAACGCGCCCCCAAGCAGCAATCCAAACGCGGGGCCCACGCAAACGCCCACGTTGATGAATGCGTTGGCGAAGCCGCGATGGCGCGCGGGAAAGTGATGCACAACGATGCTGGCGAAACACGGGTATGCGGTGGATTCGCCGACGCCCAGCAGCAAGCGGAAAAGAAGGAGCGCGGCAAATCCGCGAGAGAAGCCGGTGAAGAACGTGGAAGCGGACCAGACCGCAAAACCGATGGCCAGGGCGTAGCCGGCATGAAAGCGGTCAGCAAGCCATCCGGAAAGAATCAGAAAGGGAGTGTAGGTCCAGAAAAACGCGGAGAGCAATTTGCCGAGCTGCCACGGTGAAATGGAGAATTCGTGCTCGAGAGTTGGCGCGGCGATGGAGAGTGCGCCGCGGTCAACGTAGGAGATGAAGATGGAAAGGAAGAGAAGTACGAGGATGCCCCAGAGAGCGAGAGAGAGTCTTTCGGTTTGAGGCGCGGAGGACAAGGCGCGGGCATTGTGTATCAGGAGCGGAGAGAGAGCAACGGAGAGACAACTAAGTGTAGGCTACGCCGTAGCGGAAAAGGCCGAGAGTGGAAAGCTCTTCGACGCGGCGAATTTGCGCGGCGACAAAAATGGCGGGCTGGCCAGGAGAATACGGCACGGCCACTTCGATGGCGGAATTTTCGGAATATTGTTTGCGGCTGCGAAAACAGAGGCCGCCTTTGGAAACATTGTCGCACTCGACGACTTCTTCGTTGAGGTGGTTCACGCGGATGCAGGCTGTGAAATTGACGCGGGTGCGTACGTGGCGCCGGCGATTCGGTTTTCCGCCGCCAGAAAATGCCGGAGGCACAGATGGTTTTGACTTGGGAGGCGGTGGACTCTGAACTGCCACAGCAACAGGGGCTTCTGTCGGTTGCAGCGGAACGAAGTTCGCGCTGACCAGATCGGGGAGTCCGGATTCGGAGTAGGCAGACCGCGGCTCAGCAGGCGTGCTTACAAAGTCAGGAACGGGAGTGGCAAGCGGCGGCGGGGGATCGGGTAAACGCATGGGAGCAGGTTTTGGGGGTGAGGGCGGTGGGGCTACATCGCCGGTCGCAAGTTTCCAAAGCGTGCTTTGGCCGCAGGAATCGCAATAACGAAGAAGTGATTGGCTGACCAGGAAAACGCCCGCTTCGACTTCGGATTGCTCGACTAGACTCCGCGAGCCGCAGATGACAGATTCCAGGGCGGTGCTGCGGGGCTGCGCAAGTTGTTGCGGCGGCGGAAACTCCATTTGCCAGAAGTCGAGTTCCGGGTCGCAGAACGTGACGCCGTACACGTAGCCGCGCGGCTCTTCCCCAAGACTGCCAACGAGACGAATCTCGGCTTTGCGATTTGAATCCGGCAAGACGTAGCGTGAGGACTTCGTGGGGGGCAAATTTATAGCGGGAAAGTATGCCTGCCCCGTGGAGACTGAGGACCGGGGTCTGAGTTTGCTCGGAAAAGACGCGCCCGGAGGTATCCGTACCTAACAGGACGATTGGAATTTCCCGCGAAATGCGGCCGCTTCTGCGTAGACGAGTCACGCTAGTCTCACTCAGAAGGGGCTATGGCAAATATATCAGAAGACGGAGCAAAGCTTTTAGAAGAGTGTGGTACGTCGGTACTAAGAAGCCCTAGTAAAGGCGGGGCGGGGAGTACCGGTCGAAATGAACCCTGCGGGCTAGTGACCGGAACATGAGCTGGGAGGAGCATGGAGGGTGTTAGAGGTTGCAGCTGGAGTGAGCGATGGTCCTGACGATTCTAGCGATTTGCGCAGTGCTGGTGCTGCTGAGCGCGCCGGCGGAAAAGGCGCCCCAGGAAGCGCGGAGTCGACGCGCAAGAGATTGAGCTTCAGAGTAGTGCCCTCCATCCCCACGCCCGAGCCGCCAGTGCCCCCACTGGCGGCTCACTTTTTGGTCGTCAGTCCTCAGTTGTCAGTCCTCAGTAAAGACCGCAGGACAAAAGAAGGTGTGACTGGGGGCATACGCGCCCAGTGGTTGTGATTGCGGGCTGAACTCTCGCGGCAGGAGATGCAGGGAAAAATAAAAAGGGGGCTGGTGCAAGCCCCCTTTTCTTAATCGACCCCCCAAAACCGGACCCAGTCGAGGTTGGGTTCCGGCCACCCCGGGAAGCCAATCTTATAAGTTGGCTGGGTAAGATGCACTTGGTGTGCCAGGGCCGGAAAAAATCAAAAGATTCATCCATTGGATTGAAAACGTGGGGGTTAGGCAGATGTTACACGCTGTTGCACGACGGATCGAAAGCTGAAGTCTACAAAATCCCACAGATGAAACGAGGATTAGCTCCAGTCTTTGGGAGCAATTCTGATTCTCCCTGTGGACGGCTGTGGAAATGGCAGAAGGAATCAGGGATAGAGCTTGAAACTGATTTCAACGATTGATTCCACTTCGACGGGTTTGCCCTTGGATAGAGTTGGAGCGTACTTCCAATGGCGGACCGTATCTTCCGAAGATTTGGCTAGCAATGGGTCGCCTGAGATCACTGAAAGTTTTTTGACAGATCCGTCCTTGGCTACAAGGACGCTCAACTTCACGATTCCCTGGATGTTTTTGTCCCTGGCCTCCTGCGGATAGCGCGGGTCGGGAGAGAATTCCTTGATCAGCTTTGCTTGCATCTCCTCCTGAGCGAGGGTGATCCGGGACGGACTTAGCTCCGCCCAGAGACCAAACGCCAGGATAAGAGCACAAGCAGCAAAGAGGTAGCGAGGCCTAATGAAACGAAAGAAGGAAGCGAACGGCATGGAGTTCCTCCTATGGAATTTTTGAAATGCAGCGGAAAGGTGTTGTTGGGAGCGCTCGCTAAGCTCGGCCCCAGTCACGGTCCATTTGGAAAGTGTGGACGAAGTTTCGCGCATCCTTGCAACCAAGGCCGCGCATTCTGCGCACCGTGAAATATGCGTGCGGACTTCGTGAGCCGAAGCGGGAGGAAGTTCGCCGTCGAAGAAAGACATGATGGTTTCGGGATCAAAGGGATGGGTGTTCATGAGAGTTCTCCGAGAGGAACGGAATCTGTAGCCGGCGCTGGCTCGAGATGTTCGCGAAGTGAGAGGCGGGCGCGAAAAAGGCGGGAGCGGACGGTGTTGAGGGGGAGTTTCAGCAGGTCCGCGATTTCGAGATAGCTGAGCTGTTCGAATTCGCGGAGGAGCAAGATTTCACGATCGGTGGAGTCGAGCCGCGCGAGGGCCTGGCGGAGCCAGAGAATTTCGTCGTTATTTTTCTCGGTGCTGCCGACGAGATGAATGTCGGCATTCGAACCGAAGAAAAAGGAACGAAAGGCGGATTTGCGATGGTCGGCGCGGAGGATTCTGAAAGCGATGGCGAAGAGATAGGTGCGAAAAAGAGCGCGCGGCTGATAGCGAGAAGAGGCGCGAAGGAGCGCGATGAACGTTTCCTCCAGAGAGTTCTTCCGCGCGGGGAAGATCGGAAGTGCGGCGCCGGAAAAAGGCGAAGATGGGTTGGCGATAACGGAGAAAGAGTTCATCGAAGGCGGCGGAATTGCCGTAAGAGAAGGCGAGCATGAGTTGCTCGTCGGTTGGGGTGGCGGATTGTGCGGCGTCGGTCATCGTCGCGTTGGGGAATTCGGCTCGAAATGGCCTTCCCTAACTGTAATGCCGCGGGAGGTGAAAAAGTTCCCGGGGGATGACGGAAGGATCGTCTTTGCCGGCTCGACCTCGGATGGAGAACGATCAAGCCAAGGCTCCTCCGCTCCGTGGCCCGGCAGAAAAAACCGGGCCACTTCGGCCGGGGTAACAAATAAACACTGAGCGTTAGGCGGCGTCACCGGCCAAGGAAACGTGGAAACGGCGCCAGAGGTAGCGGGCTGGGAAGAAGAGGATGGCGGCCCAGAGAAGGAAGGAAGGGCCGTAGCTGATGATGATGATCAAAACTGTGGAGAGAGCGTGAACGGCGTCGGAGAGGCCGGAGCCAGCGGCGCGACGGAGCTGCGCAGAGACGGATTCCACGGGAGCGTCGTGCTCTTCGCGGAGGGAAAAATGGATGTTTGAAAAGACGACGCGGCTATCAAAACTGTGGCGCCGAATCTCCATCTGAACGATGTCGTTGTGAAGGGCAGCGAGTTGGCGTTCGAGGGAGGCGAGATCAATGACTTTTACGTCGCGGTCCTTAAGCAGGAGCTGGAGTTTGCGTTCTTCATTTTGCGCGTTCTGCAGGCGCGCTTCGATGTCGCCGCGCTGCTGAATGATTTCGTCGGCGGCTTCTTCGTCTTTCTCGACATTTCCAACGGATTTCAAATCCGTGAGGGCAGCCGGATATTCGGAAGCGGGAACTTTCAGGGTCGCGGTCAGAGCGCCGCCCGCGGAATGGCCAACCATGCGAAGACGGGCGGCGTAGCCGCGGTGGCGTTCGAGAATATCTTCCATGGATGAGCGGGCATGGGAAAAATCTTTGGTGACGACGCCCAGTTCGGCGGAGTAGGCGATGCGCGGTTCGCCGGGCGCGGGTGGAGTATAAGGCAATTGTTCGGTGGGGCGGGAACCAATCGAACGTTCCGCCCTTAGATCCCGGTTGATGTCGGTGAAAGGATCGGATTCGGCGATCGTAACCGCCTGATTTTCCTTGAGGATTGAACTAGAGATCGGCGGTTTATTCGGCATAACCATATTCGCCCGATTGGTGGTGAATATCGTGAGCGCGCAGAGTGCGAAGAAAATCGCGGCGATGAATGCGAGACGGCGACGCGCAGGGGAAAGAGCAGAGAAAACGCGAACCAGGGATTGCCAGAGACGTTGCATGGAAATGCCCTCCTGTTGAGCTGGGGTTAGAACGGGGAGGGGGGATTTTCTTGCAGGAAGAACTTGCGAATCAGCGCGACGACCGGCAGGTGAGCCTTATGTCGCCCCTACGGGCTCGGCCACTCTGCGCCATCTACCCAGTCCTTTCGCACTGGGCCGAATTTGTGCCGCGCTTCCGGCGCTGACGTGCAGAGAATCGGAATTGATCAGGCGCCGATGGAGGAGCGGAGGGCGGCGGCGATAGATTGGGAGAAGCGCTGGACGTCGGAATCGTGTTCGGCTTCGACCATGACGCGGGCGAGTTGTTCGGTGCCGGAGTAACGAAGAACAATGCGGCCGTTTTCGCCGAGAGTGGAATTGGCTTCGCCCAAAGCGCGGACGACCTCGGGAAGAGTGTCGAGCGGCGGCTTGGATTTTACCTTCACGTTGACGATAGTTTGTGGATAGTCCTTGAAGCCGGAGACGAGAGAATCGAGGCTGCCCTTGAGCGAGATGAGCGAAGCGATTTTGACGGCGGTGAGAAGGCCGTCGCCGGCGGGAGAGTCGTCGAGAAAAATAACGTGGCCGGATTGTTCGCCGCCGATAACGTTGCCACTCTTGAGCATTTCTTCGAGGACATAACGGTCGCCGACATTGGTGCGCGCGAGGGAAATATTTTCGTGAGCGAGAACGCGTTCGAGGCCGAGATTGGACATGGAAGTAGCGACGACGCGATTGCCGGGAAGCTTGTTCTGCGATTTGAGATAACGCGCGACGGCGAGCAAAACGCCATCGCCGTTGACGATTTTTCCATCGGAAGAGACGAAAAGCGAGCGATCCGCATCGCCATCGAAGGCGACGCCAAACGCGGCGCGCTCGACGGGAACGCGCTGCTGCAATTTTTCAAGGTGAAGCGAACCGCAAGCGGCGTTGATGTTGCGGCCATCGGGCTCGACGCCGATGCAAACAACATCACAGCCAAGCGAAGCGAACAGCTCCGGGCCCAATTGGTAGGCGGCACCGTTGGCGCAATCGAGAACGACGCGAAGACCCTTTAGAGGTGCACCGGGGATCACGCGATCGTGAAGAAACTTCAAATATTGATGATGAAGCGAGTCATCAGGCCGAAGAGCGGGCAAAGAGAAAGCGGTTTTTTCGGCACGATGCTTGAGAATTCCCGCCTCGATTTCCTCTTCGACGGAATCAGGAAACTTCATACCTTCGTGTGAGAAGAGTTTGACGCCATTGTCCTGGTAAGGATTGTGGGAAGCGGACACGACCACACCGACGTGAAAGTCATTCTGTCGAACGAGACAGGCAACGCCGGGGGTGGTGAGAACTCCGGCGGAGGACACGGAGGCGCCTCCGTGGGCAAGGCCCGCGGCGACGACGGAGGCAATGTGCGGGCCGGATTCGCGAGTGTCCGTGCCTATAAGCGCGTGGGGAGAAGAATGATCGCGATGAAGATATTCGGCGACGGAACGGCCGAGCGCAAAAAGAGTGGCGTCGTCGAGAGGGGAAGTTCCGGGGACGCCGCGGATGCCGTCGGTGCCAAAAAATTGTCTAGACATGGTTGAGGGGCCACTCTCAGGGCAGGCCAATAAAAAGTTTAGCACAGCGGCAGCGGAGAGCCGCGGAGGAGAGAGGCGGTTATGCTAACGTGGAGCGCACGGGGAACGGCCCAGCATGAGCGAAGTACAAACAACAGGCCGGGAGTTTGTGCGGCTGAAGGGATCGACGTTCAGCCTGGGCGTGATTGCAGCGGGAATTCTGCTGCTGTTCGCGTATTACGCGCAAGGAGTGGTGATCACGCTGGTACTGTCCATTTTGCTGGCGTATTGCCTGGACCCGCTGGTGGAATTGCTGGAGCGAGTGCGGATTCCAAGAACAATCGGAGCGATGGCGACGGTGCTGCTGCTGTGCGCGGTGCTGGTGGCGCTGGGATACGCGATGTGGACGCGGACTTCGGATTTTGTGGATGACTGGCCGAAATACGAAGCCGTAATAAAGAAGGCGGCGAGCGCGGTGGAAGCAAGAATCTCGCGCATTGAAGGGCAAGTTTCGGAAATCGGTCCGGCGCCGGCTCCCGGAGTGACGCGGGTGACGACAGCGGAAAGCGGATTCGTGCGTACGTTGATCCTGCGAGGGATTCCGTCGCTCTACGCGGTGGTTCTGGAAATTACGTTTGTTCCATTTCTTGTGTTTTTCATGCTGGCGGAGAAGAGAGAGGTTTGGCACGGGACGCTGCAACTGTTTCCGGCGTCACGGCGAACGCAGGTGAAAGAGACGCTGGACGATTTGAGAGATGTGCTGCGCGATTATCTGGCGGGGATGAGCGTGCTGACGCTGCTAGTGATTGCGATGAGCAGCGTGTTTTTCTGGGCTTTAGGATTGGAGTTTCCGGTTTTGACGGGAGCGGTTTCCGGAATTTTGAACATGGTGCCGTACATCGGAGCGGTGCTGGCGTGGCTGCCGGCGTTTGTGCTGGCGCTGACAAAGTGGCAAACGCTTGGATGGTATGTGCTGATCGCGGGAGGATTGACGGCAATTCATGTGTTTGCGTTGAATTTGATTGCGCCGCAGATCGTGGGACGAAAGGTGAGATTGAATGCGGTGGCGATTACGATTTCGCTGCTGTTTTGGGGCTGGGTGTGGGGCGGAATGGGGTTGGTGCTGGCGATTCCGATTACGGCGACGCTGCGGGTGATTTGCGATCACACGGAATCGTGGAAGCCGGTGGGAAAGTGGTTGAGCGCGTAGGAGCAATTGAAGTATGAATTTGAAGAAATATGTGCCGCGCCTCCGGCGCTGGGTTTTGGGCAGGAATGCCCTTGGAATTAGCGCAATGGACTGAGAAATGGCGCATCACCGGTGCTCAGGGTCGGACAGAGATGTGCATAGGAACCCGTTACCAGCGCGATGGTATTTAAAGAAATTAAATTTCCCAAACAGGAATACTTGTTAGACTGGCGGAAGTTGGGCCATAAAATGGTCCAATGCAGACTCCCGCATCCCCTCTTCAATGCGCGGAGCGATTGGAAAGGGAGCCAGAACGCCTTCCCCGTTCCAGAGCAAACGGAAAGCCCAGGCCCACGCCCATGCCCGAGAGTATAAGGGGAGAACTGTTGGTGCGAGCGCTGCTGGAATCGTCGGAAGACGCGATCATCGAAGTGTCGCTCGACGGAAAGATTGTGCAGTGGAACCGAGGGGCGGAGCGGTTGTACGGATACCGCGAAGAAGAGATGCGAGAGCAATCTCTGGCGCAACTGGCGCCGATTTACGAAGTGCCGGTGATCGAGGCCGTGCTTCACGACTTGAAGCGAGGGGAGATTCGGCGAAGCGAGACTTCGGAGCGGCTGCGCAAAGATGGAAATTGCGTGTCCGTGGCGGTGAGGCGGACGGCTATTCGCGACGCGGGCGGCCGCGTGCAAGGAATGATCGAATGCGCGCGGGCGCTGGAACCGATGGACAGCGACTCGCCGGCGGAAAAACAGCTGAGGCTGCTCGTCGAGCAGATGCCGGTCATGCTGTGGACTACGGACCGCCATTTGCGAATCACATCGAACTGGGGATCGGGATTTCAACTTTCGAAAATAGGGCCGGGAAAACTCGTGGGAAGAACCGTGCCGGAATTTTTGCGGTGCGGAGATGCCGGCGCAGGACCAGTGATGCGGCATTACGAAGCGCTGCAGGGAAAGGCGTCAAGATTTGAGTACAAACGGAAGGACCGCGTGCTGGATATTCAGCTGGAGCCGCTGCGCTCGGAGGGAGAGACGATCGGCTGCCTGGGCGTGGCGCTGGACATTACGGATCGGAAGCGGTCCGAGCAGCAGGTGCTCTATCAGGCGACGCATGACGCGCTGACGGGTCTCGGAAATTACCGCGAATTTGTGGAAACGCTGGAGAGAGAGGTAAGACGAGCGGACCGGGGACATCATTCGTTCGCGGTTCTACTTCTGGACCTGGACGGATTGAAGCAGATCAACGACCGTAACGGGCACCTGGCGGGAAACCGCGCGCTGAAAAGGCTGGCGGCGGCAATGCGGGAGCACTGCAGATCGGTGGACATTGCGGCGAGGTATGGCGGAGATGAGTTTGCACTGGTGTTGATTGACGCGGACCCGGCGATGGCGGGGCAAGTGGCTGAACGCATCCAAGAGTGCCTGAGAAAAGATATGGAAGAACCGGAGTTGAGCGCGAGCATCGGGATTGCGTCTTACCCGGCAGATGGCCGGACGGGACAAGAGCTGCTGGAAGCCGCCGATGAACGGCTGTACCGGCAGAAAAAGGAAAATAGAAGGAGATTTACGACTGCCGGTTAGAAGGAGTAACAGGGCGTGGCTTAAGCAGGGCAGCGAAGAGAGCGGATGACGGAAGGAAGGTCAGTGGCGTCCTGGAAGAGGCGAATGGCTGCGGCGCCGGCGGCACCGGCGGCGTAGCAGGAGGCGACGTTTTCCAGGGTGATTCCGCCGATGGCGATAACCGGGATTTGCACGGCCTGGCAGATTTTGCGGAGGCGCTCGACGCCTTGCGGCGGGCCGTAAAAGGCTTTCGAAGGCGTGTGAAAAATCGGGCTGAAATAAATGTAATCCGCGCCATCGCGAGTGGCTCCAAGCGCGGCGCCGAGCGAATGACAAGAGACACCGATCAGAAAATCGAGCGGCTTGCCGGAGTCCTGCGCGAAGCGACCGCAAAGGCGGCGAGCGTCTGAAACGGAGAAACCGTTCTCGCTGAGATGAACGCCACCGGCACCCGCGGCGAGAGCGACGTCCACACGATCGTTGATAAGAATACGGGTGCGAGGCGCGTGGGCGCGAATGGCTTGAAGCGCTGCGCGGGCGAGTTCCAGATTTTCGCCGCCGCACAAATCTTTTTCGCGCAGCTGAATCCAATCCACGCCGGCAGCGGCGACGGATTCGATGGTGCGGAGAAGCAAGGGAATGGCGTCTGAAGAAAGGGCGAGAGGAAGGCTGCGCCGGTCGGTGACGTAGCAGAGGACGGGCTTAGGCAGAGGGGCGGGGAGGGACATTGGAGGAACCAGTCCTGGGTTGAATCATGCTGATGGCGACGAGGATATCAAGGACGCCGAGGCCGCTGACAACGCCGCGGAAAGAAGAGTGGAGCAGAAACAAGCGGATAGACATAGGTAAATGGCGGAGGAAAAAGTTCTGCTCCCAGAAATTGGACCACGGGAGATAAAGGAGAAATGCGCCCATCTCCAAGCAAAGGACGATCAAGATTACGCGAAGCGTTTTGTTCATGAAAGAGAGTCAGCGCACCCTAGGAAGAAGCGGTCAGCGAGTGGGTTTCTGAAGCGAGGCGATGCGGTCCGCGACATCGCGGTAGTCAATATTGGCCGCATAAACCTGGGAAAAGCTTTTGAGCGCCGCTTCGATATCACCCGCGGATTCCTGAGCAACACCTAAATCATACCGCAAGGCGAGGGTGCTTTCCGCGTCAACGCCAGGAGTGTGGAGAGCGCGCTCATACCAAATGGCAGCAATGCCGGGCTGGCCCTTTTCCATAAAGGCGAGGCCGAGAAGAGTGCAGCACTGCATGGCGTAGCGGAAGGCTTTCCCTTTGTCGCTGGCTTTGGCGACTTTCTGGAATTCGCTGATGGCTTCTTCCAGTAAACCCATTTCACGGAAGGCGATGCCGAGGTTGTAGTGCGTCTCGAGGTCTTCGTCTTCGCCGCCCATTTCGCCGAGCTCGGCGCGAAATTCATCGAAAACTTCCTGAAGCGGGCCAGCTTCGACAGGCGCTGCGGGCGGTTTGGCGGCGGCCGGAGGCGGAAACTGAACCGGCGGCGCTGGCGCGGGAGGAGCGGCCGGGGCCGAAGATTTAGGAACACCGGGAGCGAGCTTGTCGAGGCCGAGGCCGTCGAGTTCGCCAACCATGTCCGCAAGGAATTGATCGGCGGAGAGCGAAGCGGCTGCGGGCGGCTTTGCGGCGGCAGGAGGCGCAGGTGGCTTTTGATCGTGCGCGGGGACGAGAGGCTCGGGAGTTATGACGAGTTCGTAGTCCTGCGCAAGTTCGAATTTCGGTTCGGGCTGCTTGGGAGCCGGAGGAGGGGGCGTCTTGGTTTTGGGCGGAGGAGGAAGCGCGGCAGCCGGCGCTTCATCGAAGGACATGGCGATGGGTTCTTCGTCCGGTTCGGGCGAACGCGGAGGAGCGGGAGTCTTGGAGAGCTGCGCGGAGATATTCTCGATTTCGATGGGGATTTCGAATTCGGCGGGGGTGTCTTGTGCCGGCGCTGGGGGCGCGGGGGCTTTGCGAGGAAGAGGAGGCGGAGCAGCGGCCTCCTGAAGCATGGCGCTCCACTCGTCCGAAAGATCGACTTCGTGAGTTTCCTTGGATGGGGCGGCGGGAGCAGCGGAGACTTCCGGCGCGACCTTGGCGGACGGAACATTGAGTGCTTCGTCTTCAAGGTGCGGCTGAGTATCTGCTTGAGGCGGCGGAGCGGCTTGCGCGGCCAAGAGTTCTTCGTCGGAAATACCCGCGGCGCGCTGGAAACGGCGGCGAAGTTCGCCGAAGCGTTCGGAGCTTGCGGTCTCGCCGCGGTCCTTGTGAATTTGCTCGAGTTGGGCGGCGAGTTCGGCGGTGCGGCGATCGTCGCCTGCACCCAGCACGAAATCGAGAAGTTTTTCGAGAGTAGGAGAGTGGCGCGGGGCGCGGCGAAGAATGGCTTCGAGGAGGCCGATGGCTTTTTGCGTCAGACCGTAGCTGGCGAAGAGGTCGACGTCGGTAAGCGATTGAGCGATGAACTTCTGCGTTTCATCGTCAATAGGTTCTTCCATGAAAGAAGAAATCGGGGCGCCGGAGGCCTGCGGCTCGGATTCACGCAAGGGAGTCTGTTCCCGCAGCTTCGGCGGTTCCGGTTTGGCAATTTCCGCCCGCAAAGTTTCTTCGGGTTCCGGAGTTGCAGCGTCCGAGGAAAGAAGACCCATTTTGATGAGGACATTGTTGAGCTTGCGCTTGGCGGCTTCGGAATCGGGTTGACGCTCGAGGAGCTGCTCAAAAACTTCTTTCGCGCGCGGATAGTTGTTGTTGACGGTGAGAACATCACCAAGCTGCAAGAGAGCGTCCGGCAGGCGGAAAGAATCGCTGGTGCGGCCGTAGGTGTCGACGAGCCATTCGCGAGGCTCGAGGTTTCGCGGCATGCGCGTGGCGAGATCGTTGAGGAGGTGCGAGATGACTTCGTGCTCGCCGGCATCAATCATGGGGACGCGGAGTTTACCGATGAGCGTCATAGCGCGAGTAGCTTGATCGGCGTCGAGAAGCGCTTGAGCGACTTTTTGAGCGAGCGAGAAATTCTTGTCGTCGGCTTCAAGGACCTTCATGGCGAGAGCGGTGGCGTCTTCCCAATCTTCGGCTTTGACATGGAGATCGAGGAGAAATTCGCTTTGTTCGCCGCCTTTTTCGAGACCGGGAAGCACTTTGAGGACGGCAGCGGCTTGCTTGACATTGCCTTGCGCGGAATAGGAACGAGCCTTCACGGTGACGGCGGCCGAGTTGCCGGAATCCAGTTTGAGGGCTTTGTCGGCAAGGCGTTCGCACTCTGCGTGATCGGCGCGGGCGAGCGCGCGTTGCGCGGCGGAGACGTAGGCTTCAATCGCGTCGGCAGTCTGGCCCATCGCCTGATAGAGATCGGCAAGGCGGATTTGAATGCGAATGTTGTCGGGCTCGGCGAGAAGAAGTTTTTTTAGAAGAGAGATGGCTTCCGGCTGGCGATTGTTCTTGAGATGAATTTCCGCGAGCTGGAGGAAGAGCGGGCGAGCTTCGCTCATCACGCCTTGTTGAACGTAAAGATCAGCGAGACGCTCGAGGGGCCGAATTTCCTCGGGAGCAAGTTTGGCGATGCGTTTGTAAACAGCGATAGCTTTGGTGAGAAAACCGTCGCCGACAAAGATTTGCGCGAGGCGCTCGAAATAATCAATGGCCTGAAAGGTTTCGCCCTGGCGAATGTAGAGTTCGCCGATGGTCATCAACGTGACCTGATCCTTGGACTCGTACTTGAGGATCTGCTGATATTCCGCGATGGCCTGCGCGACTTTGCCCTGGTTGAGAAGCTTTTGCGCGGCTTCGACGTATTTGCTCTTGTTGTAGGCCATTCTTACGTTTCGAAGGAGAGTCGAAGCGACTCCCTCCGAGACTTTCTCCTAAGTCTCAGCGCGGCGAAGCAAAATGCAAAAACACAGGACGACCGCAAGCGGCCATCCGGCGCGCGGCCAATAGAGGCCAACACAATATTTAGGCTACTGGCGGGAAGGTGGTGAGTCAACGCGGGTGGGAAAGATTGTGAGCAGGCAGTTATCCCCGTTGCGGATAGGAATCTTAGAGGCGAAAACGGGGCGAAGCGGGGATTGGGATTGCTGTGGTGGCCAAATCCGAGCATGCGCCCGAGCGTTGATGGCAAAGCAGAGCCCGGAGGGAAGGCAGAAATCCCTCCGGGCTCTGTGGCCTTAACTTCCGGCGGCCAAACCTCAGTAAGTTAGCTTCAATCCAAGCTGAACGGTCCGGCTGCCCCCGTTGAAGAAGGAGGCGTTCAAGAAAGCCGGGCCGAGGTTGAGCAAGTTGGTGTAGCCGCTGCTGGTAGCGTTTGTGGTGTCCTGGAAGACGTTGAGAGTGCCCAAGCTGAAGTTCGGGTGGTTGAAGACGTTGTAGGCTTCCACACGGAGTTGCAGGTTGAAGCGCTCCGTGACTTTGGTGTTCTTGGCGATTGCCATGTTCCAGAGGTTGATATGTTCGCTGGAGAAGGTGTTGCGGCCGAGTGTGCTGACTGCCCCAGCTGCAGCTTGGACGTAACGCGCGGTTGAGTTGTTTGCAACATAGCCGACGGTGTTGGCAGAACTGCAAGCAGCGCTGACCGAGGTCGCGCCGCTGGCAGGATCGCGGCAAACGCGAGTCACTCCGCTGCCCGTGCCTTCGATGCCTGCAGAATTGAGGATCGCGCGGTCGCCGGCAGAGTCACCGTTCCCATTCGAGTCCACTCCAGAAATAATAGTCACAGGCTGGCCGGTCTGGAAAAGATAGGAACCGCTGAAATTCCAGCCGTTCACAACTCCGCGAACGAAACCATTGCCCGAACTCATCGTGGGCAGATCGTAGAGCCAAGTCAGCGCGACTTTGTGGCGAACGTCCAGCGAGGAGCGCGCCCATTCATTTGTGATGTCATAAGAGTCCTGTGCGCGACGAGGATTAACCGTACTGGTGTTCAGGTCGTTTGTAGCGTTGTCCAGCGTCTTCGCGAGGGTGTAGTTCGCGCGGAGCTGGAGACCGTGAGAGAAGCGGTGAAGGAATTCGACAGCGCCGCCGTGATAGGTGCTGGAAGCGCCCGGAGCTTCGGCAGTGATAACGCCGCCAGTGAAGCCTTCCGGCCCAAATCTCCTCAATGCGCCAACGGAACGTTTCGAGTTGAACTGCGCCAGTGTGGGTGCCGTAGCCGACACGGTGGCAGGGATGTCCGATGGACTGAAGTACGTCGGCAACGGCAGAGCGCCGTTGTCGAAGGCGGTAATCGAATTCAACTGAAGCTGGATGGGCAAACCGATGCCGCGAGTGCCGAGGTAGCGCACTTCGACGCTGGTGTTTTTGAGTATTTCGTGCTGAACACCCAGCGACCATGAAAAGACCTTAGGTGCGTAGGCATCGACCATGATCTGGTTTGTCTGGGCCCGAGCGCCGGCCTGATCGGTAGGGGGCGTGAAGTTGATGTGCATCGCTCCACCTGCAAGGAAACCCGTACCCGTGGAGCACCATGCTGGAGGCGGTCCAAATGTTCCCAGGCAGGTGGAAGGGGGCTGTAACACAACCTGCCGCTGCACGGGGTTTGCGTTGGTGTAGAAGTTCTGCGGAATGACGTCGTAGGCGACGCTCGCGCCGCCACGAATTGACCACTTGCCATTGCCGGTCGGATCGTAGGCGAAACCCACACGAGGACCAACGTTATTCCAATCCTGCTTAGGCACGCGGAAAATGAGCGGAGAATTTGGCAGGTTAGCGGGAGAGTTCAATGCATTCAGCTTTGTGCCCGCGGGATTTCCGAAGAAGTCGTAACGAACACCAAGGTTCAAGGTCAGCTTGCGGCTCACCTTGATATCGTCTTGCACGAACAGATTGAAGTTCTTGGAGTTGCCAGAGAAGAATCCACTGCCAACGCCTTGCAGACTGAGACCAGGAAGAGAAGGCACCTGATCATTGATCAACTCTTGCAACGAACCATAGGCGTATTGACCGCGAGAATTCTGAAGGAATTCGGATGGAGAAGTAAACCAATAGTATTGCCCGCCAGCCTTAAACGTGTGACGGCCAACCGTGTACGTAACGGTATCGCCGAGTTCATATTCGTTATAGGCGCGGTGCTGAGGAAGGTTGCCGTTCGGGCCGATAATTGCCCCAAGATCGCCGAAAAGGAGTGTCGGAAATTGCTCTGCCGTTCCGCTGAGCGGAAAGAACTGGCCGAAACGCGCATACACGCCGCGGAAGTCGTTGACGAGATGTGGGGTCGCCGTCCAAACGTGATTCAAGATGGCACGGCGATTATCTATAGCTGCGAAGGAAGCGAACTGCCCTTGAGGAAAGCTGGCGCCGAAGCTCGGCTGTCGAGTGCGGCTCTTGAGATAACGAGCGTGCAAGGTCTGCCGTGAATCTATGCTGTAGTCACCGTTAATGATGTAATCCTGCTGATTCACGAAGCTCGGAGCGACGGAATTGGCCTCGCCAGCAGGGATTGCCACGCCATTGACGGTGAGCGTGTCCAAGGGATTGGCAGCAGGCGCCACAGGCATTTGCGCAAGAATGTCGCGTACTTGCTGGTTCGCGGCTAGGGTATTTAGCTGGGTATAACCGGCCGCCGTGGGAACGACGATCGTTGGCGCGGTAGCCTGCGCACCGAGATTGTTGAATTCGTAGGCACCATAGAGGAAAAGCTTGTCTCTTAGAATTGGCCCGCCGATGTCGCCGCCGACGCGGTTGAAATCGAAACGGCGCTTGTCTGTCGCTGATCCGTTTGCGATGTTTGCGTGTTCCTGGTTATCGGCAGCGTCGTAGGCGCGGTTGATGTTGTAGAGCCATGCACCAAAGTGCAGCTTGTTCGTGCCCGTCTTGGTGATGACGTTGAACTGCCCTCCTGAGCCACGGCCATATTCCGCGCTGTAGACGTTCTGGTTGATGACGAGCTCCTGAACCGCGTCCGGAATTACCTGCTGCGAAGAAGAGGTGACGGATGGATCGTTGTTATCGGTACCGTCGATGGCGAAACTGTTTTGACGCCCACGAAGACCGCCGACGGAACCTCCCGCGCCAGAGGTGCCGCCCAGCTGTGTAGTGGTATTTGGTAGAAAAACCGAGAGATTCAAAACGGAGAGAATTGCGCCAGTTTGTACGGGGATTTCCGAGATAGAGCGGCCTTCAAAAGAGCCGGTTATCTGCGAAGATTCCGTTTGCACAACGTTGGCACCGGTTTCCACAAGAACGGTGGTGGTTGTGCCTGCAAGGGACATTGAGACGCCGAGGTCGGTGACCTGCGCGGCGAGCACATGAATGTTGCTGTTCTTGTAGGTGGCAAATCCTTGATGTGCGACCTGCAGTTCATACGTGCCCGCCTGCAAACCAGAAAAAACATACACGCCCACGCTGGACGTTTCCGTTTCCAAGACGGCTTTCGTCGCCTGGCTGGTCAGCGTTACCTTGGCGCCTGGGACAGCCTGCTCTTGTGGATCGGTTACAGTTCCACGAAGAGTTCCGGTAAGACTTTGTGCTGTGGTGCAACTGACGACAAGCAAGAGCGCAACAAAAAGGAAAACTGCCGTTGAAGCTATCCGCGTCAACTTCATCATTCACACTCCGTCTCGAAGATTCCGAATTTGCTGACGAGCAAAAAAGACGTAAATGGGCACACGAACCCTCAGGCATCCCGATTGCAGAAATTGCCAAGTGGGGAGGCTGGGAATTTCGCGTTAACTCCGATTCACGCGACCTTAAGTTTTGAACCCCGTCAGAACTCGGAGAGAAAAGTTCGAAATTCAAGAAGCAATGAAGATGCCATGAGATGAATCAACTCCTGGATTGCGTCTAACTTATTAGGAAACAACGCAGTTGAAAGAATAAGCGGCGGGACTAACAACAGTGAACGAAACCAAAACTGCAAGAAAGCGTATGAATTTAGAATAAATTTCTACGGGTATCTGAAATGAAAATTGGGAAGCAACTAGATTGCAGCTCACCGCAAGGAAATCAAATCTCAAGCGGCAGCGGAGTTTGGGTTGCGCCGGAGGCCCAGCAATTGGACTCGCGGACAGGGGCGAAGGAATAACGGTGGAGGGGCGTGGGGCCGAGGCGGCGGAGGGCTTCCATGTGCTCGGGAGTGGAATAGCCCTTGTGTTGGGCGAGGCCGTAACCGGGATAGACAGCGTCCAATTCTTCGAGGCGCGTGTCGCGATGGGTTTTGGCGAGAATGGAAGCGGCGGCGATGGAGACGCTGCGGGCGTCGCCTTTGATGAGCGATTTTTGCTCGATGAGAACGTCGAGCTGCATCGCGTCAATCAACAAATAATCGGGAACGATGGTGAGCTGCTGAAGCGCGGCGGTCATCGCCTGCCGACTGGCTTGATAGATGTTCCATGCATCAATGCGAGAAGAATCGATCTCGGCTACGGCCCAAGCGAGGGCGTGATCGCGGATGCGAACGGCGAGTTCGGCGCGGCGATCGGGGACGAGTTTTTTGGAATCGTCCAGGCCGACGATGCGGCGCTTGGGGTTAAGAATAACGGCGGCCGCGACCACCGGGCCGAAGAGAGCGCCGCGACCGGCTTCGTCAATACCGGCGATGCGCGTCCAGCCAAGTTTACGCGCCGCTCGCTCAAAACGGGAAGAGCAGAGACGGGACATGTTCCGGCGGCGATTTTAGCACGGCGACTAAGGCGGTGGAGGAAGTGATTGAGGCCAATCGGTGACGAAGATTTTGCCGTCGGGAGAGCGCTCAAGGGCGGGCGAGTAAAGTCCGTGGAATTCGCGGCGCCACCAGAGGCCGGTGGAGCGCTTAGTGGCGAGGTCCGTGAACCAGTATTGCCAAAGGACGGCGCGAATTTTATGTGGTGGAGATTGGGGGAAGGGATTGGAAGCAAAAAGAGCCAAGACGTCCCGGTTGTTCTCGAGAAGAAGCTGTTCGGTGTGGACGACGAAGGGATTTTCGCGCCAGTAGCCGAGAGAAGCGAACCAAAGATTCCAGTCAAAGCGCGGTTGATAGGGGGCGTAGATGCGCGGGGGCTCGCGCAAGTCCTGCGGCTTATAGCGGAAGGGATAAGGAGTCCAAGTGATGCCATCTTCGGAACCCTGAAATTCAATTTCGTAGCAGGCCCAGGTCATGCGGCCGAAAAGGCCGTACTGATTGGCGATGCGGAAGGGCTCGAGCAGAGAGACAGGTTTCAAAGGAAGGCGAAGAGAAGGAATAACTTCAGAAACAAGTGGGAGCGCTATCGCGTAAAAAATCCAGAGGAGAACAAGAGCAACCGACCACAGAGGCAAGGCTGAAACAAATTGCAGCAGGCGTGCTTGAAACGAACGAGACTCCGGTTGATCTGGAGCGGACGAGGACGCAGATGATTGCTCGAATGTTTTTCGAGCGTTGGAGAACCAGCCTTGGGGGAAAAACCTCAGAAAAAATTGATCATCGAGCAAAAGTATTCCAAGCGAGAGGACAAGGTAATTGAGGAAGGTGTAGTTAGCGGTGAGGGCGATGGCTATTTGTAGAGGCGTAAGGATGAAAAAGCAGAGGATGCGAAAACGACGAGGTAGAAACAACATCCAGACGACGAGCAGCTCGGAAAAGAGAATGAGAAACGCGGTGGATGCGTGGAACCAGTGGGGAAGCTGCTGTACGTACCACCCGATCCAGGTGGGCAGAGGGCCGTTTTGATAATACTGATCTACGGCGGTGAGGTTGCGCCAGGACGGATCGCCGCCGAAATATTTTGCGAAGCCGGATTCGAAATAGATGGTGAACCAAACGAGCTGGAGCAGGAAAAGGCTGACGCGAGAGGGCGGCTCGGATTCCGCGAAGCGGGGTCGGAAGCCGGAGGGAGCACAGAAAAGAGAGAGAAATCCGGCGGAGAGAAGCATGCCGTCAGACTGATACCCGGAAAAATCCTGGGCTGCGGAAACGAAAGACAAGAAGGCGATGAAACAGACGAGCAGCATGGCGCGGGGCCACAGGTTCAACACAAGAAGCAACGAAGCGAGCATGCCGATCCAGCAAAGAAGAATTAGGGCTCGCGACGAGCTATCGAACCAAAGAAGAGTTGGAGCGTACCAGAAACGCAAATGACCGAGGGCAGCGGCGACTTGGGAGAGGTAGTCGCGGGCGGGGAGCAGGCCGTGCGGTCCTAACAGGCCGCGGATTTGAAAAACGAGAGGGTAAAACGCAGAGAAATAAATGAGACCAAGAGAGCGGAGAAAAATCCAACGAGGAAGGAGACGGCCAGGAGGGCCCGCGGGCGAGGGCGCGAAGAGCCAGCGCAGAAAAGCGGGAGTCCAAGGATTCATCGCGGAGATGATAGCGCGAGCCGGCGAAGGTGAGCTTTGCCAATGAAAAAAGGCTCGGCCTCGCGCAGAGCCTCTTAAGTTTGTTGTCGGCGAAAAGACCTTAGGATTTGGTTTCGGAGCCGGCGGTTGCGGCGGCCACGGCTTCTTCCGGGCGTTCACGCGATGACCGCTTGATGCGGGCGGCTTTGCCCTTGAGCTCGCGGAGGTAATAGAGGCGAGCGCGGCGAACTTTGCCCTTGCCTGTGACTTCGAGCGAGGCAATCGAGGGCGAGTGAAGCGGGAAGATACGCTCGACGCCTGTGCCGAAGCTGACGCGGCGGACGGTGAAAGTGGCGCTGGAGGCGCGGCCCTTCTTCGAAATCACAATTCCTTCGAACGTCTGGATGCGTTCCTTGACCTTTTCGCCCTCGCCTTCCTGGAGGCGGACATTGACGCGAACGGTGTCGCCCGTGCGGAACTCGGGGAGGTCTTTGCGCAGCTGCGCTTCATGAAGCTTACGAATTACCGGATGCATGTCGTTTATTCCCTGCAGACCCACTCAGGCGGGGCCAGCTCTTCTAAGACAAAGTGCAATTATACGGGAAAAACGAGCGGTTGCATAGACCGATTCCGCGGTTGTGTTTACGAGGCAGAGACCGCCTTGCGGCCGATGACCGCGGAGGCGAAGCGCTCCATTTCTTCGAGTTGGGGGCTGAACTGGAGGAGGACGAGGTCGACGCCGGCTTTTTCAAATTGGTGAAGGCGTTCGGAGACCTGTTCGGGCGTGCCGACGAGGCCGGAGCGGAGGCCGCGATTCGAAACGGAGTAGTCTTCGAGAGAGACGCGCTGCTCGAGTTGGGTGCCAGCGAGCCATTGCTGATAGTTGGCGTAACCGGCGGCGGATTGCTGGACGTCGGTGACGCGGCGAACTTCGTCTTGAGCTTCCTTTTCGGTTTCGCGAACGATAGCGTAACCGGCGACGCCGAATTCTAGCGGGATGGAATTGTGCTGCGCGCGACGCTGGCGAAGGTCTGCGATTTTTCCCGCAACACGTTCGGGCGGATCGCCGTGCATGAGATAGGCGTCGCATTTTGCGGCGATGAGTTCTTTTGCGGCGGGAGATTCGCCGCCCGCGTAAAGAGTCGGACGCGGCTTTGAAATCGGCTTGGGTTGGAGAACGTTTTCTTCGACGCGGTAATACTTTCCGGAATACGAAAATTTGTCTTGTTTCCAGACGGCGTCAATTATGTCGAGCCATTCGGAAGTGCGGGCGTAGCGGTCGTCGTGCTGTTCGAAGCCAACGCCATACATGTGTGCCTCGGAGGCCCACCAGGAAGAGACAACGTTCAGAGTGAGGCGGCCGTTGCTGATGTGATCGATGTTGGCGGCTTGCTTGGCGAGCAGAGCTGGTTGATGAAAGGTGGGACGGACGGCGACCATCAGCTCGATGCGTTCGGTGACGGCGGCGAGCGCGGCGGCGGTGGACCAGGCGTCGAGAGATGGCGCTTCGACGCCTTTGATGTCGTTGAGATTTAACTCGGCGATGAGCGTGACATCGAAGCCGATTTGTTCGCTGCGCTGCGCGAGGCGCTTTACATACGCCCACGTCGCTTCCATGTTTTCGTTGGGGACATTGCGCAGCCAGCCGCCGAAGACGGGGAGCCAGTAGCCGAACCTCATCGCGCGGCTCCGGCGAGACGCGAAGGGGTGGAGTGTTTTTGTTCGTTGGCACGGGCTTCGGCGATGAGGAAATCGGCGAGGCGGCCATACGGATTGAAGCCGATGACGCGTTCGGGATCGGCGACGAAATTCGAAAGAGCGTTGACGTCGTAATAGAGGAGGCGACCGGTGGCGTCGTCAATGACGTATTCGACGCCGCCGACTTCGACTCCGGCGAGATGCATGATGCGCTCGACGGCAGTGATGACTTCTCGCGGCGGTTCGTAGGCTTCGACGGCGAGGCCGTTCTTTGCGGCGTCGACGGGGCAGCCCGGGCGGCGCTCGAGTTCTTCGCCGGCTGTGCTTTGGCAAATGTCGCCCGGGCAGAGGTTGTAGGTTTTTCCGGCAGTGCGGATTTTGATGGCGTAGAGATATTTTCCGCCGAGGACTTCGACGCGAGTGATGATGCCGTCGCGCGGCGTGAAACATTCCTGAACGAGAGCCGTTTGATCCATGCCGAAGCTGAGGCGATTTTCGGCGACGGCTTGCTTGAGTTGAGCGGGCGAGTCGAAGCGTTCGATACCTGCGCCGCTACCACCGATGTTGGGTTTTACGACGAGCGGATAGCCGAGGGATTCGGCGGCGTTCATAAATTGAGAGGGCTGATTGACGACGCGGGCTTTGGGGTAATCGAGACCGAGCGAATCGAGATTGGTGAGTTGGATGGCTTTGGAAATTTCGTGTGCAAAAGCGCGCGAACCGTTGACGACGCGGACGCCTTTTTCTTCGAGGTGCTTCAAATAATTGAGCGTGTAGAAGATGCCGTGGCCATTGCCGCGCTGCCAGGCGGACGGGCTCATGCGATTGAAGAGCAAGGAATATTCAGGTGTGGCGCCTGGATCGTACTGGTGATTGCGGGCGTCAACGCGGAGCCAGTTTGCACCGCGGGCGTCGAGTTGATTGAAAAGCGGAACGAACCAACTTTGTTGTTCGTAGAAAATGGCGATTGGTTTTGTGAGTGCGGCTGGTTGTCCCGTGACGGCCATAAATCCCCTAGTGGTGAACTGCCCTCGATTTGATGCCAATCCGCGTGAAAAGAGGTGACCAGTATATCCCTAGGTTTATTCCGAAGGGAGCAGATCGGGGCGATTACGGCGGGTCTTTTCAAGAGCCTGCTGACGGCGCCATTTGGCGACTTCGGCGTGATTGCCGCCGATGAGAACTTCGGGCACGGTCCAGCTGCGGAAGTCGGCGGGGCGAGTGTAGTGGGGGAAATCGAGGAGATAGTGATTTGGGACCGGTGGCTGGTGACCGGAAGCATTAGCCGCGGGGGCGGCGAAGTCAAGCGAGGAGGAAAAGGATTCGTTTTGGGAGGAGGCTTCGTTGCCGAGGGCGCCGGGCAGAAGGCGGGTGACGGCGTCAACGATTAGCGCAGCGGGGAGTTCGCCACCGCTCAGGACAAAATCGCCGACGGAGAGTTCGTCGGTGGCGAGGTGGGCGGCGACGCGTTCGTCCACGCCTTCGTAGCGGCCGCAAATCAGGATGAGACGATCTTGTTGCGCCAACTGGCGGGCGGTTTCTTGGGTGAAGCGTTTGCCAGCGGCGGAGAGAAGAATGATGGAGGTCTTTTTGTTTGGCAGATGTTTTTGCGAAGCGTCGCCGACGGAATGGCCGAGAAGCGATTCGACGGCTTCGAAAAGTGGCTCTGGTTTAAGGACCATGCCTTCGCCGCCTCCGAAGGGGCGATCATCAACGGTTTTGTGACGGTCCTTCGTGAACTCGCGCAGATCCTGCACGTGAATGTGGACGAGGCCGGCTTCGCGAGCGCGGCGAATGATGCCGTGATCGAGCGGGCCCGCAAAGAATTCCGGAAAAATGGTGACGAGATCAAAGCGCATGAAGATGCAGTTTACTGGAGGCGGGAAGCGATTGTCATGAGTGGTTGTGATTGTGGAAGCGCGGAAGCCAGCGGGGGACTCGGCGGCAATAGTCTTCGTATTGTTCGCCGAAAGCGCTGCGCAGATGTGGCTCTTCGTAAAACGTGATGAACAAGTGAAAACAGACAGCGACGAAAATCAGATAAAGAAGAATGGGGATGGAAGCCGAGATGAGAGACTGGGAAATGATCAAGCAGAGTACGCCCAGGTACATCGGATTCCTCACGAAATGATAGAGCCCATTCACGACCAGCGTCTTAGGCGCGTCGATCGGGGCCGGTGTGCCCAGACCCTTGACCGCAAAATCCCACGCGCACCAAAGATAGATCGCGGCGCCCGCCAGCATGAAGCAAAGCCCCAAAACGAATTTGGGCAGAGACACATACATCGTGTCAGTGGGTGCTGAGTAGGCGGCGTTGACGTAGTACGGGATTCGCAAGCCCACCATGAAGGGAACGAGGGCGGTGAAGAGCGCCGTTTTGAAAAGAACCCAGAGAGTTTTCTTAGCGCGCATCGTTCACTCCGCTTTGCCCGGGTCGCGGAGACCCTGGGGGAGAAAGACTTCGATGCGGCGGGCGGCAACGTCAATCCGCGGACAGATGTCTTCAGCGAGAGGGATGAGGAGCTCGCCGGAGGAAGTGTCCACGGCAAGGAGAGGGGTTCCAGGTTGAGATTCGCCCGGGAAGAAGACATCGCGGACGGAGCCGAGAAGGGACGGGGCTTCGGCGAGTGAGCAGGACGAAGAGGAGACTGCGGGCGGCGCGGAAGGAAGTTCGAAAACGGAGCAGCCGATGAGGTCGGTAACAAAATATTTTCCGGCGGGGAGAGTGATGCGTTGTTCGAAGGGGATTTGAATCTCGAGGCCGCGAAGTTTTTCGGCGTCGTTGATGGAAGAGAAGCCTTCGAAATGGAAAACGGCAAAGCCCGGGTGGTTGGCGTCGACCCAAAAGGATTTGAGTTGAGTGGGGCGCGGAGCGGATTTGCCCTCGGCGAGGAAAAATTCGCGGAGAGCTTTGAGGCGCTCCGGAAAATCGGTTAGGAGTTCGGCGGCAACTTCGCCTTTATTGCCGCGAGGGCGGAGGATGCGGGCGATGGTGAGAAATTTGGGCTTCGGTGGATCGGTCATCGCTGGGGATCGGTCGAAGTCCTTTCGGACTGGAGCCGAACCAGGTTGCGGCAAAAGACGCCTGGAATCAGGATGACAAAATACGCACGGAATTGCCACGTCGGGGACCAAAGAAACAGACCTCTACGAAACTAAGGGGTGAGTAGGGGTGGGTTTGATACCAGAAACCGTGCGGAAAGGCACGGACCCTTCGAGGCTCAGGGCAGGCAAGAGTGGCTTTGCTACTTAATCTTCGCGGATTTCGAGGGTGTAGCGTTTACGGAGTTTCATACCGCTTGCACTGAGTAGGGTGCGAATGGCTTTGGCGGTGCGGCCCTGGCGACCGATGACTTTGCCGAGGTCTTCGGCGTGTACGCGAAGTTCAAGGACCGCGCCTTGCTCTCCTTCCACGACAGTAACTTGCACGTCCTCGGGATGGTCAACGAGGGCCCTGGCGATGGCTTCCACCAGTTCCTTCATTGGGCACCTCCTCGAGCAAAGGCTTTCAGGACCGGGGAGTGGCCGTGGACGTGGCTAAATTACGCGATTTTCTGCAATTTAATGAAACTGCGAACGGTATCGCTCGGCTGAGCACCCTTGCTGAGCCAGTGCTTTACGCGATCTGAATCGAGCTTAATTTCCGCGGGCTTTTTGAGCGGGTCATAAGTACCCACCGCATCCACAACGCGACCGTCGCGCGGGCGAGTTCTCTCAATTACCACGACGCGGTAAAAGGGCTTCTTTTTCTTGCCAATCCTAGACAGACGAATCGTCAACACGAAAACATTCCTCCTGAACCTATCAATTGTACCGTGCAGGGGGATTTCGAGCAATGCGAGAGTGAAGCGGCAGAAGGCCGCGATTAGACGGTGGAATGGGAGTGCCTGGGCGTGGTGGAAACTGCGGGGGGCGTAGGAGCCTCAGATGGGGCGGCCGTCTCGGTTGAAGCGCGGATGATTTGCGCCAAGTGGGGGGCGTGGCGCCGGGAGCCGTTGCCGTTGAGAGGCAGACCGCCGGTCTGGGCGAGTTGAATGAGGTAAGCCTGCGCGGAAAAGCCGTGGCCGTTTGGAACGGAGCGGGGCCGTGCGTAGCCGCCGGCGGGCTCGAGCAGGCGGGCCTTGCGAGTGTCGGACAAATAGGCGGTGAGGACTTCATTGCAAATGCGCTCGCGGAGTTGTGGATCCTTGACGGGAAAGAGGACTTCGACGCAGGCATAGAGATTGCGTTGCATCCAGTCGGCGCTACCGAGATAGAGATCGGGCTGACCGCCGTTTTCGAAATAGAAAATGCGGCTGTGCTCGAGGAAACGGCCGACGATGCTGCGGACGCGGATACGGCTGCTGACGCCTCGCAAGCCGGGGACGAGAGCGCACTGGCCGCGAACGACGAGATCAATTTCGACTCCGGCTTGTAAGGCTCGGTAGAGGGCCTGAATTACAGGCGGATCAAGAAGCGCGTTGAATTTGGCGATGATGCGCGCAGGGCGCCCGCGGCGCGCATGGCGGGTTTCGCGGTCGATGAGACCAATGCACGTTTTGGCGAGATCGGTGGGTGCGACAAGAAGCGGCTTGTAATGAGGCTGCTCGGCGTAGGCGGTGAGGAAGTTGAAAAGGTCGTGGACGGCGGAAGTGATGCCGTCATCGCGCGTGAAGAGACTGAAGTCCGTATAGAACCGCGCGGTGGAGGGATTGTAATTGCCGGTGCCGAGATGGGCGGAGACGAGGCAAGGCGCGTGGAACGGTGACTACACCGAAGAGAGGTTTGGAATTCCCACCGCGCTTACGGCGCAGAAGAAAGGAGATGGACAGGGCTTTGTTCAGGACGTGAGGAAAAGGATGGGAGGGGTCTACGGTGACCGGAGTGAGCATGGGATAGACGCGGCGCTCGTAAAACGTTTTGGCTGTGAGAGCGGCTTTGGCGTCGAGTTCGGAAACGGAGAGGACACGAATGGATTGTTTCGCGAGGGTGGGAAGAATCTCGTCATTCCAGCATTTGTATTGGTCGCGAACGAGAAGGTGCATGGCCTCGGTGACTTTGGCAAGTTCCTGCTCGGCGGTCAGGCCATCCGAGCTCACGCGCTGCGAGCCTTGTTCGATTTCCTGAAGGAAGCTGGAGACACGGACTTCTACGAATTCGTCCAGATTGTTTGCGGTGATGGCGAGAAACTTGACGCGCTCGAGAAGTGGGTTGCCCGGGTCGCGCGCTTCTTCCAGAACGCGGCGATTGAACTCCAGCCACTGGATGTGGCGATTGAAGTAGTAACGAGGGTCTTCGAATGCGACTCGTGCCATAAGCCTTCTCAGAATGGTCGGGGAACGAAAAGAGTAGCTCCTGCGTGTTACGGGAAGATGAATGAAGCGGCAGGTGATAAGCTGCGGCGCGGTGAGGTGGGGTCATGAGACGGGTTGTAGCAACAACGATCACGGCGGGGTTGATAGTGGCCGTCGCGATAGGGCAGAGCGAGAAAGCTAAGGGCAACGAAGTGGAAACGATTTTTTCAGGGATTGTGAAACCGGGCGAGCCCGGCTTGGCGGTGTTGGTGCGGCGCGACGGGAAGGCGGTGTTCGAGCAGGGCTACGGCGTGCGCAATCTGCGGACCAAGGCGGCGATTGATGCGCGAACGAATTTTCGGCTGGCGTCGGTGACGAAACAATTTACAGCGATGGCCGTGATGCTGATGGTCCATGAGAAAAAACTGAAGTATGAAACGGTGCTTGGAGAGATTTTTCCGGAGTTCCCTGAGTACGGCAGAAAAATCACAGTGAGACAACTGCTGAATCACACGTCCGGGCTGCCGGATTACGAAGATTTGATGGAGACAGTTGAGAAGGCCAAGGGGCCGATCTGGAGTCCGGACAAACAAATTCAAGATGCGGAAGTGCTGGAGCTTTTGGAGAAAGAGAGCAAAGGAAAATTTGCTCCGGGGACGAAATGGGATTACAGCAATTCGGGATACGTGATGCTGGGAATTATTGTCGCGAAGATTTCTGGAAAATCTTGTGGAGACTTTTTGCGCGAACAGATTTTTGTGCCGCTAAGCATGAAGAACACGATTGTTTTTCAGAAGGGAAAGAATGAAGTAGCGAATCGCGCCTTTGGGCATAGTAAGGAAGGGGAATCGTTCCGAGAGACGGATCAGAGTTCGACGTCGGCGACGCAAGGTGATGGAGGCGTTTATTCCAACCTGGAAGATTTAGTCAGATGGGATGATGCGCTGCGGAATCACACATTACTGAGCGCTGAAGAGATGAAGCCCGCGCTCGAGGTGGCGAAATTTGGCGGGGCGGGAAATGCAGTGCTTCCCGGAGATGCCCCGGCGGCTTTGCACGGTGTGCCCGTGGAATATGGATTTGGGTGGTTCTTCGATCCCTACAAAGGACATCCGCGGATGTGGCACTACGGTGACACGATGGGGTTTAAGACGGCCATACAGCGGTTCCCGAAGGATGGATTGACCGTAGTTGTGCTGTGCAACCGAACGGATCTGGATCCCGGGGCCCTCGCGACGCGTGCTGCCGATTTTGTATTGGGCGGTCGGTAGACGCTCGTACATTGAACCACGCAGGAATCTGGAAAAAATCAGGAAAGGCCGGCGAGTTTGCCGAGGCCTTTCATTTTGGCGCGGGCGGCCATAGCCCCGTATTGCTTCATCATCTGGCGCATTTGCATGTATTGCTTCAGGACCTGGTTAACGTCCTGCACGGTGGTACCGCTTCCCTTGGCGATGCGCTTGCGGCGCTTGCCGTCTATGACGTTGTGGTCGTTGCGCTCCTGATTCGTCATGGAGTTGATGATGGCTTCGACCTGTTTTAGTTTCCCCTCATCCACCTTGGCATCCTTCGGCAGATTCTGGAGTGGACCCATTTTGGGGAGCATGTCCACGATTTGATCGAGCGGACCCATTTTGCGAATCTGGCGAAGCTGGTCGCGAAAATCTTCCAATGTAAATTCGGATTTGCGAAGTTTACGCTCGAGCTCGATTGCGGTTTTTTTGTCTACGGCTTGCTCGGCGCGCTCGATGAGCGAGAGGATGTCACCCATGCCGAGAACGCGAGACACGATGCGCTCCGGATAAAAGCCTTCGAGCGCGTCATATTTTTCGCCGAGGCCAACGAATTTGACCGGAGCGCCGCTGACTTTGCTGATGGAGAGCGCAGCACCGCCGCGCGCGTCGCCGTCGAGCTTGGTGAGAATCACGCCGGTGAGGCCGAGGCGCTTGTGAAACTCTCCCGCAGAGCGCACGGCGTCCTGGCCGATCATCGCGTCTGCGATAAAAAGAATTTCGCTCGGCTGCAATTCTTTCTTGAGCGTGGAAAGCTCATTCATCAGCTCGTCGTCAATGTGCAGACGGCCCGCGGTGTCGACGAGAATGACGTCGGACGCGGAAAGCTTGGCCTCTTTGATGGCGCCGCGAACGATTTCGAGCGGCTTGTCCGTGCCTGCGCCGGGCCAGACGGCTGTGCCGACGGCTTTGGCGACTTGCGCGAGCTGTTCGCGCGCCGCGGGGCGGTAGACGTCCGTGGAAACAACAAGCGGACGATGACCGTGCAGCGTGAGCCATCTGGAAAGTTTGCCGGTCGTGGTGGTTTTGCCGGAGCCCTGCAGGCCGACGATCATCCAGACGGAAGGCGGGCGCGAGGCGAAAAGCGGTTTTGCGTGCTTGCCGAGAAGCGCGGCAAGTTCGTCGCGAACGATTTTGATGACCTGCTGATCCGGCGAAAGCTGAAGCATAACTTCCGCACCAAGCGCTTTGGCGCGGATATTGGTAAGGAGTTCGTCCACGACACTGACCGCGACGTCGCCTTCCAACATGGCCTCGCGAATTTCCGCGAGTGCTGCGTCCAGGTGCTCTTCGGTGAGCTTGCCCTGGCCGCGCAGGTTCTTGAAGGTGCGCTGGAGTTTTTCTGTCAGGTTCTCAAACATGAAATCTAGCCCGCTTTTCTTTCACTTCATTTTAATGGCGGCGAGAAGCCGGGTCAAACAAATGCGAGGCTCGATTTTAGAGGCTTCGCCGGGGGAAAAGCAGGATGCGAGAGTGTGACCGTACCCCCGGCGAAGCAGTGGATTGGATCAATCGGCCAACACCCGATGTATTGCTGAGATAGACGCGCGGAAGGAGTTTCAGGTTACAGTGCCCGCCGGCCGAATCAGACGTGCTGCAAATGGGTGTCCTTGAAGGTGGTCGGATACTTAAGGCCGAAACCGAGCATGCGATCCATGCCGAGATGCGCGGTCCAAATGAGGGCATAGGGCAGCAATCCGGAATGGATGCCGCTTGCCGAAATGGCGACAAGGAGTAAGGGCCCAGCGTAGGTGTGGACGGCATTGTAGATGAGCGTTCCAACGCGTACGTTCACAAGATACCCGAGCATAAAAAGATCGGGAGCCAGAACGAGCAGGAAAAAAAGAGGCCAGCTTGCACGAAGGTAAGCGTAGAAAAGAACGCTCAGAAACAAAACAACAGCGCCCTCGATGTGGAGAAGAATTCTGGGTCGTGTAAACATTTTTCGAGAATAGCATGCGCGCGAACGCTGCTTTAGCGCAGGTGAGAATCGAACCAAGCGACGGTTCGTTCGATACGATCGCGGTTGTCCTCAGGCTTCGCGAGGTGGTGCCCCTCGTGCTCATAAACAACTAGCCGTGTTTCGACGCCGAGGGTTTTGAGCGCATGCCAGAATTCGTAGGACTGAGGAGTGGGACATTCGCCGTCGCTGTCGCCGACGAGGATCAGCGTTGGCGTCTTTGCTTTGGTAATAAAGTTAATTGGAGAGCTCTTGGCATAGACGTTCGGATCTTCGTACACCGACTTGCCGAAGAATGGAATCATCCACTGGTCAATTTTATTTTCGCCGTAGTAGCTCTGCCAGTTCGCAATGCCCGCGCCTGCGACCGCCGCCTTGAAGCGATTCGTCTGCGTGACGCCCCACATGGTCATGTAGCCACCGTAGCTCCAACCCGTTAAGCCGAGACGATTAGGATCAATCGGCGCCGTTTTGAGAGCCGTATCAACGCCCGCGAGAATGTCTCGAAAATCGCCGTAGCCGAAATCCTTCAGGTTAGCGCGAGTGAAAGCTTCACCTTGGCCGAAACTGCCGCGCGGATTGGGCAAAAACAAAAAGTAGCCCGCGGCCGGCAGCGCCATCGCGAAGTTTCCAATGCCCGGCCAAGAGGATTGCACCGCGGCTCCCGGGCCGCCGTGAACATCCACGATGAGCGGATATTTCTTGGCAGGATCGAACTGGAGAGGATAGACCAGCCAGCCCTGAACGTCATATTCATCACTTTTCCATTGAATGCTTTTCACTTGGCCCCATGCGGGCTTTACGTCTTTGTTGCGCGAGGTGAACTGCGTCCAGTGGCCGATTTTGCCGATCCAAATCTCGGGGGGTACGTCAAAGGCACTGATAATTAACGCGGCCGTTTCGCCGTCGGCGGCGAGAGAGATATTCGGATTCCATAGGCCCGCTGAGATAGATTCGCTCCCCTGATAAATATCCCGGATTTCCCCTGTGGACGGATCGGCAGAGCCGACGCCGGAATCGCCGCCGATGAAAGCGGCAAAGACAATTTTGTGGTCTCTGGTCCAGGCGAGCCAGGACGCGGAGAATTTCTTTCTTGGTGTGATGTTCTTGGGAGCGCCGCCAGAAGCAGGCATCACGAAAATATCGCCACCGACGGAAGGTTCATCGCTCATGAGACCTTCGACGAACGCGATGGACCTTCCATCGAGCGACCAAACGGGGCGCGCGATTTGCAAGGCGGGTTTGTAAATGGATTTCATCGCGCCGTCAGCGGCGTCAATTGTGAAGAGTTCGCCGATGTACCAGTTGTTGTCGCCGTTGCCGCGAGCGGCGGTTGCGACGAGATGCTGGCTGTCGGGAGCCCAGTCGTATTCATAAATGTACGTGTCGTCAGGAGTGATTTGGCGAAGTTTGCCGGTGGCGACATCCACGAAAGCGAGGCGTTGCTCGTAGAAGCTGTCTTTGATTTCGCCGGTTTCCGGCGCTTCTGCGACGAGTGGTCCCGCGGCGCGCGGCGCGTTTTCAATGAGCAAGAGGGCGATGGTTTTTCCATCGGGGGACCAGCGCGGCGCGGCGAGAAAGCCCTTTACGTTTGTGAGACGCTTTGGGGGACCAGAAAAGGTCGTCACGTAGAGTTGTGACTGGCCCGCCTTCACGGCGTCCGACTGGAATGCCAGTTGCTTGCTGTCCGGTGACCAAGCGATGCTGTTCTCCGTGTGGGGAGTGCCGGCGGCTGCAGAAATTCTGCGTGGTGGCGTCTTTCCGTCTAACGGCGCACCATAAATTGCGAAGTGGCCTGTCTCAACTCCATTTTTCCCCGGGATGGCCTCGACCCACGCGACGTTCTTCGCGTCCGGCGAGATGGCAACTTGTTCAAATGTTTTCGCGGAAGTAAGCGCGGCAATTGCCGTGTCTACTGCGCTTGCCGGTCTTGCTTCCAGCGTTTGTTTGCTGCGGGTCACGCTTTGGTGGCGAGCGTTTTTCGGCTGTTGCGCGGAAGAAGGTGTAGCGGCAATTGCGATCAATGCAAGAAAGAACAAAGGGAACCGAGAGAGCATAGGGTCTCCGAGGGCAAAATTCGAGCCACGGTACGATAGTGCGGCAGAGCGTGCCGTCGCAAGCAGGATTAGACCGGACAACGGTTGTTGGATGGGCTCGGAGCGCGTAGAATCCGCACGGATTGTGAGTGGAGGCGAGTGATGGTGGATCGTCGCGGTTTTTTGTCGTCCTTGGGCGGAGCCGCAAGTGTTGCGGGAGCAATCAGACTCCCGCCGCGCTTTGAGACTCTGCTGGAGCAGGCACCGGCTCAATTGCCGGAAACTTCGCTCTATGAAAAGGACCCAGAAGCTTATTGGACGGAACTTCGAAAGCAATTCTTGATTCCGGAAAACGAGGTCTATCTGAACAACGGAACGGTCGGCTCTTCGCCGCGGCCGGTGCTTAAGGCAATTTTTGATGCGTACAACGATTCGGAACGCATGGCGCAGGCGGAACCGGAGGATTATCCGATCTGGGGCTATGCAGCGTGGAACGAATATCGGGATCCACTGGCGGCGTTTATCGGTTGCAAACGCGATGAAATAGCCTTGCTACGTAATGCAACGGAAGCGAACAGCTACATTGCGAATGGCCTGGACTTGAAAGCAGGCGATGAAGTTTTGATTACGGACCAGGAGCATCCGGGCGGCGAGCATTCGTGGGATTTGCGCGCGAAGCGGTATGGGATCGTGCTTAAGAAAGTGACGCTGCCAAAGCCAGTGCCGAATGCGGCGGCGGTGCTGAATCTTTTCAATGACGCGATCACGCCGAAGACGCGCGTGATGTTCTTCAGCCACATCACGACGGTGACGGGAGTCGTCTTGCCTGCCAAGGAATTGTGCGCGCTGGCGCGTTCGAAAGGAATCTTGAGCGCGGTGGACGGCGCGCACGTGACCGGCATGATGAAGTTGAACGTGCATGAGATCGGTTGCGACATGTACACCTCAAGCCCGCACAAATGGCTGCAGGCGCCGAAAGGCACCGGCTTTTTGTACGTGCGCGATGAAGTGATTGACCGCGTGTGGAACACGATCGCAACAGAAGGCTGGGATGACGCGAAGATTCGCGCAGAACGATTTCAGCGAATCGGCAGCTCGAATGTTCCGGCGCTGGCGGGTTTGCGAGCGTCCATTCAGTTAGCCAATCAGATTGGGATGGATCGCATCGAAAAACGCCACCGCACGATGGCGGATTACATCCATGGCGAAATGGTGAAACGCGGCGCGCAGTCGTGGACTTCGGCGGATCCGGCGTTGCGTTGCGGCATTACGACGGTGAATGTCGCGCCGGTGAAAATGCCGGACCTGGAGAATTGGATGTGGAAGGAAAAGAAGATCCGAATTCGCGGAGCCGCGCCGCATAAAATCCGTCAATCCACGCCGTACTATTTGCTGCGAAAGGATGTGGATCGTTATCTGGCCGCGTTTGATGAGTACAGAAAAACTCACTCGGCGTCCTAGCACCGCAATGAAAATAAGTCCGGCGCGAGGTAGGAATTACTTGGACTCAGACTGGGCGCAACCAAACGAAACGCGATAAGTCACAGAAAATAAATAGCTTGCCTCATGGGCATTCTGGAACCCCCCATGCAGCTTCTAGGGATAAGTGTTGGTTTGCCAGGTCTGCTTGGGCACGCGTATAGAACTCCGCCGCCCAACGTATTTCCAAATCTAGTTGAGGGACGGGTACTTTGCCTGTAATCCGGAAATTGGTTTGCACGCTCGCAGCGATGTGTGTCTGCTCGATTGTCGGACTTGCTCAATCGCCAGCAGGCTCCGCTCCCGCACCCAAAGACGAAACCTACCGCGGCATGACGCTGAACACTTCGTTTGATGGAAGCATCGATTCTGGCTCAAGGGTTTTTGACTGGACCACAACGACGGGCTACACCTTCAATCAGCATTTTTCGGTGAATGCGGGCGTACCTTTTCTGTTCGTGCGGGGGACAACATCCACGGGAGCGAGTACGTCTTCAAACGGAGTTGGGGACGCGTTCGGCCAATTCTTGCTTGCCTTCAAGAATCCTGCTGTGAGCTATGGCTCGTCCTTCACTTTCGGGTTGCCGACGGGAGATTCCTCTAAGGGACTGAGCACGGGGCGAGTCACTTTCGATTGGAGCAACGCCTTTGCGAGAGAGTTTGGCCGATGGACGCCCTACGTGAATCTCGGCGTGGGAAATTCGTTGATGGACACGAAGTATTGGCATCGCCCATTTCTCACTCTTGGCGATGTCGCGCATTTTGAAGCGGGAACTGCGTTCGATTTAGGGAAATCTTTGACGCTGACCGCTTCTGCTTATGATGTTGCGCCCTGGGGCACGCAAAAGGTTTATAGCCGCACGGTGACAAAAGCCGGTGGAACAGGCCCGGGAAGCGGAGCGACAAAGCATGGACGCGTGTTCCAAGGCAACGCGCTGACGATGGGAGACTCTTCCATCGATCGCGATAATGGCTATAACGCAGATCTGGACTTTAATCCTGTGAAATATGTGGACTTCGATTTGGCGTACAGCCACAGCGTGCACTATCAACTGGATACGGTTTCGTTCGGGATCAATTTCAATTTAACGCCGCTGCTCGGCAGGCGGCGAAGCCACTGATTCGCCGAAACGATCTTCAGCCGCAACCGCGGCAAGGGAGGAAGCAGATATGAAACGATTGATGCCAATTCTGACTGGTGCGCTCGTGATGTTATTTCTAGGGAGCGCTCCGCTCCTCGCGCAAAAGCCTCATGGTGGAGGCGCGGGCGGCGCGGGGAATTCCGGCGCAACCGGAGCCGCAATGCACGGCGCAAGCGGAGATCACGGCAACGGCGGAGGTAATTCCGCGAAGACTGGAGGAAAGGGCGCGGCAGCCAGTTCGCCAACTACCGTTCTGACGAAAAACGCGAAGCTCGATACGCATCTGACGAGCTTGCTGCAATCGAAAGGGTTGCTGCCCACGGGCACGGACCTGAAAGATGCATGCGCAGGATTCAAGAACCTTGGCCAATGCGTCGCGGCCATCCATGTGAGCCACAACCTGAAAATTCCGTTTGCGTGCTTGAGCGCGGATATGACGGGCACGGCTCCGGCGACTGGCACGACCTGTCCGACTGGCACCGGTTCAAGTAAGATGGGCCTCGGCAAGTCCATCCAAGCTCTTTCGCCGAACGCCAACGCGAAGACCGAAGTAAAGTCCGCAACAAAGCAAGCGGATGCGGACATCAATGAAGCGGAGAGCAGCTCGAAGTCGTAGTTCAACAGAATACAAGCTACCGCGTACGAAAGACGGGAGCCTCTCGGCTCCCGCTTTCCTTTCTATAGGATGGGATTCGTTTTCTTGACCCTGCGCGCAAGGGGCAAGTACACTTATAGATTCGAAAACAGCCGCGGAAGCGGCCAATCAGCTGGCGTTTGGGCCTTCGTGAAAGATTTGCCCGGCGCGACGCGTAACTCAAGAGGGGGATTGCTTTGCCAAAGCGCACATTTCAACCGCGGAAGCGCCGCCGCGCCAAAACGCACGGATTTCGCTCGCGCATGAAGACCGTAGGCGGCCGGAAAGTCCTGGCGGCTCGCCGCAAGAAGGGACGCCATCGCCTTACGCCCGAGTAAATCCGGGCAGAAGTATCCGCGCGAAGCGCGGCTGGTGCAGAAGGCGCAGTTTGACGCCGTGTACCGCGCCGGGAAGCGCCGCTCGAGTTCCCACTTCACTGCTTTTGTAAAGGCGAACAATCTGCCGCAGAGCCGCTTCGGCTTCAGCATCAAGAAGGCTCTTGGTGGCGCGGTTGTGCGCAATCGAATCCGGCGGCGCCTGCGTGAGATTGCGCGGCTGCACCGGGAGGAGTTACCCGCGGGATGGGACATCGTCATCCATCCGAAGAGTTCGGTAGCGAAGGCGTCGTTCGAGGCGTTGGCGGCGGATTTTCTGCGGCTGCTCAAAGCATAGCCGTCCGCGCTGCCCTTTTCGCCCTGCGCTGCTACAAGGCGTATCTCTCCGTGTTATTTGCGGGAAGCTGCCGGTTTGAGCCCACCTGCTCGATGTACGCATACGAAGCGATTGAGCGATTTGGCGTACTGCGCGGCGTGTGGCTTGGAACGAAGCGGCTGCTGCGCTGCCATCCGCTGTCGAGAAAATTTGGGTACGACCCTGTGCCGGAGACTTGGGAAGAGATGAATTCGAATCATATTTGCGAAAACACTGAGGCACATTCGTGAGCGAAGCTCCTCAAGGAAAAGGTTTACGGCCGGAGCTACGAATCTTCATCGCTTCGGCGCTTTCCATCATCGTGATTTTGCTTTGGGCGAAATTTTTTGCGCCAAAGCCTCCTATACAAGCGCCACCAACGAATGCGCCCGCCGCGAGTGCGCCGGTAAACTCTGGAGCGCAACCGGCTGGCAATCCTTCGAGCGGCCCTGCACCGACTGCTTCGGTCCCAGCTGTCTCCGCAGCACCGGCAACTCCGGCGCGTGGCGACAAAACCGAACGCACGATCGTGGTCGAGAGCGATCTCTATCGCGTGGAGTTTTCGAATCGCGGCGGCGTCGTGAAGAGTTGGAAGCTCAAGAAATACGTGGACGATGCGAAGCCACGCCAGGTGCTGGATCTGGTTCACCCCAAGGATTCGCAGGAAGTGGGCGGCTGGCCCTTTGCCATGACACTCGACGATGCGAATTGGGAGAACTCCGCAAATTCCGCGTTGTATGTTTCGTCCGCGTCCGGAAATTTGACGGCGCCTGCCGACGTAACTTTCTCCTGGAGCGACGGCCACCTGGAAGTCACAAAACACTTTCATTTTGATGAGAGTTACACAGCAAAAGCGGAAGTCACGGCTAAGTACGACGGAAAACCGGTTATTGCGGGGCTTGCGTGGCTCGGTGGTTTTGGCGACTTGACGGTAACCAATCCTCGGCCGATCGAAACCGTGAATGTTTTTTATAGTGAGGGCGGAAAGCTGAACTCGTTGCCTTACAAAAAGGTTGACGATTGGGACAAGGTTCCGCGCGGAGTTTGGTGGGGCGGAAAAGACTGGACGGGAATTGAGGATCGTTATTTCGCGGCTGTTTTTACGGCGCAGGCTGGCGCGGCACCGGGAAAACTGGAAACGCGATATTGGAAAGTCTGGCATCCGGTGCAGATTGACGGCAAGGACGCTCCCGAGCCGATTCCACAAATCGCTACCGCAACAAGCCCTTCCACGGAACTGCGCGTTTACGTGGGACCGAAAGACTACGACGTTCTGAAGAAAATGAGCCCGCCGCTGCATTCGCTGGTGAATTTCGGCTGGCTGGAATTCATTTCCGACCCTCTTTTCCACGGCATGAAGTGGCTGCAGAAATATATTCCGAATTGGGGATGGGCGATTGTGGTGATGACGCTCATCATCAACATGCTGCTCTTCCCGTTGCGCATTTCCAGCTACAAAACGACCCTGAAAATGCAGCGCGTGGGGCCCGAAATCAAATCCATTCAGGAACGCTACAAGAAATATTCCATGCGCGATCCGCGTAAAGCGGAAATGAACAAGGAAGTCATGGCAGTCTATTCCCGCGAGGGAATTAATCCTGTGGGCGGCTGCTTCCAGATGCTGGTGCAGATGCCCATCTGGATCGGGCTAAATACGGCGCTGCGCTATGCGATTGAGCTGCGGCACGCGCCGTGGTTCGGCTGGATTACGGACCTCTCCGCCAAGGATCCGTATTACATTTTGCCGGTCATCATGGCTGCGGCGATGTATCTCGCCACAAAAATGACGCCGATGACCACAACCGATCCGCAGCAGCAGGCCATGATGAAGTTCATGCCACTTTCTTTCGCGGGTATGTTCATCATTTTCCCGATTTCGTCAGGTCTGGCCGTTTACATTCTGACGAGCAGCCTTGTGGGCATCGCGCAGCAGTGGTATTTGAACCGCAGACATCCCGTCAACCCCACGAACAAGCTAGCGAAGGGTAAAAAGTCGTAAGCAAATCGTGCACGCCTGGCGTACGATACCGCCGCCGAGCGCTGTATGAAAAACGCACCGATTAAAGACAATCAGCTCGACCGTACTGCGGCGGCGGGAGCTTTGCGCGAATTTTTGGCGGAGATGATTCGCGCGGGCGGCTTTCGATTGACAGCCACAGTGCGCGCTTTGCCTGTGGGGACAACCGCAGAAGAGGGCGAGCCGGAAGTCTTTGCCGACGTGGTCGGACCCGACCAGGAAATCCTTCTGGAACGGGGCGGTGACGTTCTCAAGTCACTGGAACATTTGGCATACCGTGCGTTGCGGCTGGAACCTCAATGGCACGAGAAGATTCAGATCGATTGCGCCGGCTATCGGGCATTGCGATTCGAGGAACTGCGCATGACAGCGCGGCTGGCCGCGGAGCGCGTGCAGGCGTCGCGGCAATCTTTCCAGCTTAATCCCATGTCCTCACGCGAGCGGCGCATCGTTCATTTGGCACTGAAAGAAATTCCCGGAGTGAGAACGGAGAGCGTTGGCACGGGCGATAAGCGCCAAGTTGTGATTCATCCCGCAGCTGCCAAATCCAGCGCGAGCCGTTAGCGGCCCAGCCATCCCTGGGAAATAACGTTGCCCGACGTGTCGAAACGAACTTGATACGTAAAGCTGTTCGGCCGATCCGGCCGAATTTTCGCGAAACGTAAATCGGAAATCTCGACGACTGGCGCACCATTTTCGATGTGAAACTGCGTCACCGGAAACCGGTCAAACCACAAAACCTTTTCAACTTCGGGCAACTGCTTGGCGCGCATGATCCAGAGATTCTGGGGCGCATCTGGAAAATATTTGTATTCGATGGGTGGAGCAGCGGGGTCGGGAGTTCCTGCATTGACCGAAGTTTCGTTGAAAGAGCTCTTCTTGGTGAGGTCGATCCGCATTTCGTAAACCCCGCGCGAAGTTCGCACGAGGCCGTCCCAACTCAAAAGCGATGGCGGGAGCGGCAGCGCGCCGAATGATTCCGGCTGGATGTGTTCGAACCCGACGAAACTCTTTACCCGTTCGAGTGCGATATGGTGCGCGTAAACGGTAAGGCCGATATAGGCGCACGCGATGGCGAAACCTGCGCGGTTCCAGGCGGCAGGCTTGATGCGCGCTCCCCAGCCGCGAAACGCTGGGAGCAAAAATAACAACGAAAAGAGAAGACAAGCAGAGAGAATGGCGCCGTCGGAAATCGGCGCGCCAACAATTCTCGCAATGGCAGCGATGAAAAATGGCGAAGGCACGAAAATCACCCACATCACCAGCGCTCGGCGCTTTGCATGAAGCGCGTCGCGATTCGCCCATTCGAGTAATTGCGGGACAAGCAGAATGCCGGTGAGCGAAAAATCCACGATGAACACCAAATCCCAGGCGGGCCGCGACCACGCGAGCGGCGACCAGATCATCGTGCCGAACGTCGTGACGAGATCGAGCAAGATGTGACTCAAGATTCCGGCGGCGTAAATTCCCGTGAGTTGAGCCAAGGAAGGCGAATCCCATTTGCGCCAGCGTGCGAACTGCTGCGAAATGACGGCGAGGGCCACAGCGAACAGCGGCAGGCAGAGCAACGAATGAGTGATGCTGCGATGCCAGGTGATCATCAACATGTGATCGCGGGAAAAGATGTCGCGGAACACGTCGGAGTCGGGAAAAATGGCGCCCAGCATCGTCGCCCAGGTAATGATCCGCGCGCGATTCATGGAGCAGCGCGAAAATAAATCATCCCCGCGAAAAAGCGCCTTTCCGATGAGCGCGCCTGCAAAGCCGTGAGTGATCGTGTCCATGAGCTCAGTTTATCGAGATTGATAAGCGAATCATCAACTCACGCGAATTAATGGAGATTTCTTTTGCACTACGATACCCACGGGAGAAGCAAGTGCGCCGTGCTCCTGCAAGAGGTGATGCGCTGCCTCCGCGGCGCGTGCATCAACGGCGATGAGCAAGCCGCCGGAAGTTTGCGGGTCGAATAAGAGAGCTTGGTGCTCTGGCGAGACGTTCGGCCCAAATTCGACACAATCGCCGATAAACGCGCGATTGTTTTTCAGGCCGCCGGAGAGATGGCCGTCGCGAGCAGCATCGAGGGCGCCGGGCAGATAGGTGAACGCCGTGTGTTCAATTTCAAAGGATACCGGCGCGATTTCAGCGGTGGGATTCCCGAGCGCCATTTCTCGCGCGTGGCCAAGAAAACTGAAGCCGGTCACGTCCGTCACCGCATGAATTGGATTCCTAACGCTCGAGTCCGCTTGCACTTCATGCAGCGCTTCGGCTGCGGCCGCATTCAGCGTGGTCATCGCTTTGATTGCGGCGGAAAGCGATTCCTCGGAAGCGTGGTCTTTCTTTAGCGCAGTTGTGATCACGCCCGTGCCCAGCGGCTTTGTAAATAATAAAACGTCACCGGCCTTTGCGCCTACGTTTCGCCAGATCTTATCCGGATGAATTGTGCCTGTAACCGCGTACCCGAAGAGCATGTCGTCGGTTCGAATCGAATGTCCGCCGATAACACTGCAATGAGCTTCCTGCATCTTGGATAGGCCGCCCCGAATAATGCGCTCCAGAATTTCTGGATCGGCTTTTTCCGGGAAGCCAACGAGGGAAAGTGCGGAGATGGGCTTCCCTCCCATGGCATAAACATCGCTTAACGCATTGGCAGCGGCGATTGCCCCAAAGAGCCCAGGCTCATCCACAATCGGCGTGAAAAAATCTACAGTTTGCACAAGCGCAAGCTCATCGCTCACGCGATAAATGCCAGCGTCGTCGTTAGTATCGAAACCGACGAGAACGTTCGGATCCGTTTGCCGCGGAAGTTTTCGTAGGACGTGTTCGAGCGTGGCGGGATTGAGTTTTGCCGCACAACCCGCCGCTTTTGCCATAGCTGTCAGCTTCAGAATTTCAGTCAAGGTGACCTCGCACTTTCTATTATATGGATGTTGGCTGAATTCGTTCCGCGACATCAAGTCAACGCGGCTTGCGTGGCTTTGTTGAATCATGGTCTTATCGCACGATGCCGTGGGACTTCCTGCTCATCTTTTTTGTGCTCGCTGTGATTGTGCCGTGGCGCGGTTGGGTGCGTTTGCAGCGCTTGCTTGCAATGCCCTCGATTTCCAGTCGCGACCGCGTGTCCCTCTATCTGACGTCTATCGCGGCGCAGTGGATTGTTACCACGGTGATTGCTTGGAGAGCCTTCGCTCGCGGATTCAGTCTCGCGTCGCTAGGAGTAAAGTTTGAACCGCTCTGGGAGCTGCTGCTTTTTGGAGCCCTTGGCGCTGCTCTGATTGGCCTGGCTCACTGGTTCAATCTCCGCCGCGTAAGTCGCTCCAAGAACCCCGCAGCCGATCGTATCAAAGCCGTAGCCGCGAAGATTTTTCCTCATACAAATCGCGAAGCGGCCATTTTCTGTAGCCTGGCGGTCACGGCAGGAATCTGTGAGGAGTTTCTGTATCGGGGTTTTGTGTTTGGCGCTTTGACCCATCTTTCCGCCCCGATATGGTCCGTATTGCTTATTTCCTCTGTCTTTTTTGGTTTGGCCCACGCTTACCAGGGGCCCGGGGGAATGTTGGGCACCCTGATTCTTGGTACAGTGTTCGGATTGGTGCGAATCTTGTACGATAGCCTAGTCCCCGTAGTTTTTTGGCATGTGGCAGTTGACATCGTTGCTGGCTTTGCCGGAAAGCGATATCTAATTGAAAATAAATAGTTTACAGGCAGACACGGAGCAATAATTTAAGATAATATTATTTACTAAAATGCAAACAACCAAACCCCAGCCCCCCTCCAGCAAGGCGATCCAGCGAGCGCTTGCCGAATTTGAATTGACGGCAACCGAGCATCAAGTCCTTCAAATTCAACAGTATATAGAGCTCCTCCTTCGCTGGAATGAAAAGGTGAACTTGACGGCGATTCGGGACCCAATAGAAGTGCTTTATCGCCATTTTTGTGAATCCATGTTCGGTGCTGTCGTCATGCCCTTCGAACAGTGTCGGCTGGCCGACGTGGGTTCCGGAGCAGGATTTCCAGGCGTGCCAATGAAAATTATCCGCCCGGCCCTGGATCTAGTCCTAATTGAATCGAACATCAAGAAGGCGACATTTCTGACCGAGGTCGTCCGTGAACTAGGGCTGGCGAGCGTTCGAGTGCTTGTGAGGCGCTATGAGGAGCTCTCTGAAGAAGTCGCGCCCCTCGATATTGTCTGCTCCCGAGCCGTTGGGGACTTCGGCCCGTTCCTCGACTGGGCTTCTTCTCCGATGTTGGGAACCGAAAGAATAGCCCTTTGGATTGGAGGTCAAGACGCAGAATTGGTTCGCCAGATACCCTTGGAAGGCTGGGAGTGGGAGGAGCCTAAGCCACTACCGCATTCTCTCCGCCGATTCGTCCTTACCGCCAAACGGACCTTCGAGCAAGGATAACGAAATAGGCCCGCCACAAGATGTTCCACGTGGAACAGTCTCTTCTCTTCGGCCCGTGGCTCCTTCCCACGTACGTCTTCAGCTAGTGTTTCACGTGGAACAATCTCCTGCCCCATCCCCTTGCGTACAGCCAATAAAAGCTTACGTTCCACGTGGAACACTTCCCGACGGGCACTTCTTCCGCAGCAATTAAATTGTTCCACGTGAAACACCTTGCTTCGCAATTCGACCTTTGCTAAATTTTCGCACGTTGGGGGTTTACTTGGCTCGAATTATTGCCGTAGCAAATCAAAAGGGTGGAGTTGGAAAGACCACCACTGCCGTAAATCTCGCAACCTGCCTCGCCACTGCCGATCAACCCACACTTCTCGTCGATTGCGACTCCCAAGCCAATGCCACTGCCGCAATCGGCTTCCCGAAGGACCCGTCACGCAGAACGCTATACCAAGCACTAATTCTGAACGAGCCTTTTGAAAGAATCGTGCAGAAATCACAGGTGGAAAAGCTCGACGTCATCCCTGCCGATAAGAATCTTGCAGGCGCCGCGGTCGAACTGGTTGGCTCGGAAAGCCGCGAACACAAGTTGCAAAGCTTTATGCAAGCGATCGAAGATAAGTATCGTTTCATCCTTCTCGATTGCCCTCCAGCGCTCGATTTGCTCACACTAAACGCCCTCGTGGCAGCTCACTCTGTCTTGGTCCCGATTCAATGCGAATACTTAGCGCTGGAAGGCGTCTCCGAGCTCCTGGACACGCTAATGCGCATTCGCCGCACTCTGAATCCGGCTTTGGAAGTTGAAGGAATCCTGCTGACCATGTTTGACGAGCGCACAACGCTTTCGCGCCAGGTCGCCACAGACTTGCGCAGCTTTTTCGGAGCGCAGGTCTTTCAAAGCGTGATTCCTCGCAACGTACGGCTCGCGGAAGCACCGAGTTTTGGTAAGCCGATCATTTATTACGACATCCACAGCAAGGGCGCTGAGGGCTACACCCAGCTTGCCCAGGAGGTCATTCACAATGCCGAGAAACGCACTGGGGCGGGGGCTCGGAGCGCTCATTCGGGAGCCTGAGCCGAAAGAATCTGTCGCGCCCGAAAAACCGGCCCCCACAACTTCGCAAGGCGCGGCCGTTGCACCGGCCCGCGAACCCGTTTCTTCCGGGCCGCAGCAAATTGATATTGACGTCATCGAACCAAGCCCTTATCAGCCTCGGACGCGGTTTCGCGAAGAAGCCCTCGACGAACTAGCGAGATCCATCAAATCCAGCGGGATCATTCAGCCTTTAGTCGTTCGTCCCGTTGGAAATCGCTTTCAATTGATTGCGGGTGAACGCAGGTGGCGCGCAGCGCAGCGAGCCGGCCTCGGAAAAGTGACCGCCATTATTCGGCAGGTCCCTGATGAGCTCGCGCTCGAAATGACGCTCGTTGAAAACATTCAGCGAGAGGATCTGAATCCGATTGAGGCCGCCCGCGCGTTCGAGCGCCTCATGGATGAGTTCGAGCTGACACAAGACGTGGTGGCAGAGCGAACTGGCAAAGACCGGACAACAGTTGCAAACGCAGTTCGGCTCTTGAAACTCGAGGCGCCCATTCAGGAATGGATTGAAGAAGGAAAGCTTAGCGCCGGCCATGGCCGCGCGCTATTGGCTGTCCTGGACCCGCAGCTAAGAATGCGCTACGCGCAGCGTGCAGCTCGCGGCGGCCTTACTGTACGCCAGATTGAAAAACTGGCGGCGCGCCGTGCCCGAGGAAAAAGCCCGGCTGCCGAAGTCCAGATGGACGTAAACATTCGAGCCGCGGTCGAAGACCTGCAGCGTCATCTTGGAACAAAAATCTTGCTGCATCAAAAGACGAAGGTACGCCCTGGGCAATTAATTCTTGAGTACTACGACGAGGCGCAGCTCATGGGCCTCTACGACCGCTTGATGAAGTAAGCAGCGAAGCCAAATAGAAAAACTGGCCGTAGGTGCAGTCATCGGATTCGACACGTCGTACCGTCGCAAGCGTTGACTTGTCTTTGTACAAGGATAGAGTGGAAATGTTAGTTAGTTTGGGGGAACACATGGCTTGGAAGTGGCCGGGATCATCGAAGAGTGGCGGCGGGGAAGAGTGGACAGGATTTATTGATCAGGGCGTCACGATGGAAGGCACGCTGACCGTGACGGGCACGTTCCGCATTGACGGAAACGTGAAGGGCAACGTCATCTCCGAGCAGACCTTGATCCTCGGCGAAAACGCCAAAGTCGAAGGGCAGATTGAAGGGAACCGCGTCGTGATTGCGGGCAGATACGACGGAGTCATCTTCGCCAAGGGCCGCGTTGAAATTCAGCCAAAGGGTGTCGTGACCGGCGAGGTCCATTCCCCTTGCCTCGTGATTGATCCCGGCGGCATTTTTGACGGCCGCTGCCACATGCTCGGTTCTTCGGACGCAGCCACGAGCGTCACGATCCCGATTCGGGCGCTAAGCCAGGCGTAAGAATCAGCCAGACGAGTGAACGTGCAAGCGACACGCTCGCGACCGATATAACCTTTACATTAATCTTGAACGGTTAGTTTCTGCGGGGCAGTAGGTTCGTTTGCAGTTCTCCCACTTTTGGCTTCCAGACTCGGCTCAAGAATGCATCGCCGTTTCTGAGGGCAACCGCGGCTCCGTCGCGATTTGTGCTCAGGGATTGACACTCTGCGGCACCACGACTATCGTCGCTTTTACGGTTTTGTTTGCGGGGCAAGGGATCGTACGTGAAAGTTCTAATCATCGGCGGCGGCGGCAGAGAACACGCACTTGTATGGAAGCTACGTGAGAGCCCGCGCGTCGAAAAAATCTGGTGCGCTCCCGGCAATGGCGGAATCGCGGCGGAAGCGGAGGGCGTAGGAATTGATGCAGGGAGTGTTGCGGCGCTCGCCGCATTCGCAGAAAAAGTGCGTCCGGACCTGACCGTTGTTGGTCCCGAGCTGCCGCTCGTGAATGGCGTCACCGACGCGTTTCGTGCGCGCAACCTGCCGATCGTTGGTCCATCCCAGCTTGCCGCACAGCTTGAAGGTAGCAAGATTTTTTCAAAGGAATTCTTGCTTCGCCACAGGATTCCGACCGCGCAGATGTATGGCTCCTTTACGAATCCCGATGACGCGATCGCCGCGCTCAAAGACGTCCGCTATCCGCTTGTGATGAAGGCCGATGGGTTGTGTGCTGGCAAAGGCGTCCTGCTTGCAGAGAATGAAAATGAAGCGCGCGAGTTTATTGAGGGCGCCATGCGAAAGGGTGAATTGGGCGCGGCCGGCCGTAAGATGCTCCTTGAGGAAACTCTCGAAGGCCAGGAGCTCTCCTTCATTATCCTCACGGACGGGGACCGTTACGCGCCGCTCGTTCCCACCAGGGATCACAAGCGCGTTTTCGACGGCAACCGTGGGCCCAACACCGGCGGCATGGGAGCTTTCTCCACGGATGATTTGCTCCCCGACGCTCTTCGCCGGCAAATCACGAGGACAATTGTCGAGCCGACCCTTCGCGGACTTGCCGACGACGGGATTCGCTACCAGGGATTCCTCTACATAGGGTTGATGATTACCGCCGCCGGACCGCAGGTGCTCGAATTCAATTGCCGCCTTGGCGACCCGGAAACGCAGGCGATTTTTGCGCGGCTCGATTGCGATCTTGCAGAGATATTGAGCGACCTGGCGCAAAGGCGATTTGACCCAGGCAAATTTCGCTGGAAGCAGGGCGCAAGTGTTTGTGTGGTGATTGCTTCGGAAGGCTATCCGGGCAAATATCCCGTGGGAAAACCAATTACTGGATTAACCGGTTTTTTACGAAATAGCGGTGTGAAAGTGCTTCACGCTGGGACAAAGCTCGTCGGCGATGTCCTTACAACAAATGGCGGCAGGGTTCTTGGCGTGACGTGCGCTGCCCCAACTCTGGATGCGGCTGTGTCTTCAGCCTACGTTGCCCTCGGCTCCATCAAGTTCGAGGGCATGCAATACCGCAAGGACATTGGCACTCAAGCGGGCTTCGCTCAGACGGCCGGAGATTAGTTCTTGGCCAAAGTAGCTCACCTCTTCCGAGCCCCGAAAAAGCGGCTTCCGATGGAGCAGCTGGAAGTCGCAACGCTGCTCGCCGACAGCGGAGTCGAAGGATGCGCTCATGCTCGCCCCAGCGGAAAACGCCAGGTTCTCTTAGTAGACCGCGAGACCTTGGAAGCCATGGATTTGGCTCCCGGCGTGATTCGAGAAAACATCACGACGGAAGGGATTAACGTAAACGGACTAAACCCGGGCCAACTCCTGCGCGTCGGCGCAGCCCTGCTTGAAGTCAGCACCGTTTGTACGCCTTGCGATCAGCTTGAGAAGATTCGTCCGGGCTTACGCAGGGAAATCTTTGGGCGGCGCGGCATGCTCTGCAAAGTTATCGAAGGCGGGGCAATTCGTCCAGGCGACCTCATCGAACGGCTCTGAACTGCCAATAGCCACTATTACTTGCAAAATCAGTTCTGAGGGCGTTTCCGAAGTGACGGCGCTTCCGGCGGGCGATCCTTGTCCTCTTTATCTTTTTTATCTTTCTCCGCCTTTTCAACCGGCTCTTCCGGCGGCAAAATCCAGTTGAAGCCCGCTTGTTCCTCCATTTTGCCCATAAAAAAACGCTGATTGGGATAGAGAAGCGGCACCGCAGCGCGCAGAAGCTCCGCCGCATCTTTCTGCTCAACTTTCTGCGCTTGTCCTTTGGTAATCAAGTTAAGCGCTTTGCTTAGGTTGACGTCGGAGCGAAACGCCGAGAAACGCGGATCGTTTCCCTCCAACAACGTTTGGAGTGTCGGACTCTGCGCATCGCCAGGAAAACTCGTCTCCACCAGCGTTTTTGGAGCATGTTTTTCCGGCGGATAAATTTGTGTAAAGCGCGGGCGCAGGATTCTCGTCTGCCAATAGTTGCCGCGCGACGACAAAAGCTCCTGCGTGATGCGGTATTCCACGGTCCACGCTTCCGGACCGTAGTTTTGCGGGCCATAACCGATTACAACCATCTCAAAAAAGGGCTGGTCGGCCGGAAAATCAATCTTGCGACGCAGTTGAGAAACCAGCGGGCGAAGCTTCTCGAGAAATGCTACCCCGATAATTTCCAGATCGGGATCTGCGTCTCCGTTGTAGGAGCCGGCATAATGGGAATCGCGTCCAGAAACGCGCTGGACATTTCGGTCCAAGCGGATGGGTTTCGGATCGGTGAGCGAGCGCCACTCAGAGGCCCCAAAAAGTATGGCGATGTGCTGGCTGTCCAGGTCCACGACTCGGGGAGGCGGAGCGCCCTGCTCTACGGGCTGGTCAATCGCGGCAAAAAAGATGGCATCTTTTGCGACATGAAGGATGACGTGGCCGCCGGTAAGGCTCGTGACAATTTCTTCGCCGCGCTGTTGGCTTTGAGAGAATCCAGGCAGCGCCGCCAAACTCGCGAAAATCAACACGCCAAACACGAACCCTGCCGTTCGTCGCCGGAATGCTTGTCCGCTCGCAGACTGCCCGTGGCTCACAATAAGGCCACAGTAGCACACTCCCGATGCCGGTTTGCGCGTTTCCCGCCGGCGCCGTCTTCCGGTAAAATAGGGGCTTGAAACCACTGCAGGGGAACGAACTATGGGACTCACCAAACCCAAATCCATCAAGCACAACGGCAAGCGCCTTTCTGAAATCCTGGAAGCGCATGACAAATTCTTCTCGGGCAAAGAGGGCGGAGCGCGCGCGGACCTGACGGGCGCGAATTTGAGCGGCGCGGACCTCAGCGGTGCGAACCTGACGGGCGCAATTTTGCAGAACGCCAACCTTTCGGACTCGGATCTGCGCAAAGCCAAACTGGCTCATGCAGACCTGAGTGGCGCGAATCTCCGCAAAGCGGATTTGCGTAACGCGGACATGACCGAAGCTGCCTTACCTGGCGCCAATCTTTCGGAAGCGCAAGCCAGCGGGATTGAGTTTTTTCGCTGCGAAATGTCCAATGTAAATTTCGAACGGGCGAACCTGCGCAATACCAATTTTCGCAACGCCGTTGTGAATGGAGCGAAGTTTTCCGGAGCAGATATGGGCGTCGCTATTCTGCGCGAAACGGATCTTTCGCAAGCGGATCTGTCGGGAGTGGACCTTTCCACAACGCTCCTTCCGCGCGGCTTCTCGTCAAATTTGACTAAAAAGACCACAGCTTGATGGCTCGAGTGAGTGGCAATCTGTAACCTCGCGTGGTAGCCTCACGCAGAAGTACGCTCGTCCCCGACTGAACCCCGGTGGCTACGCCGACGACCCAAATCGACAGCTCGGCCCGGCGCTCGCGCGTGTTGGAAATCGTGCGCCAGTTGCTCGTGGAACTGGGCAGCCAGGGCGCATTGCCTTTGCTCACGCCTAACTCCAATCTGGACCGCGATTTGGGCCTCGGTAGCCTCGAGCGCGTCGAACTCATTGCGCGGCTGGAATCGGAATTTGGCGTTCGCTTGCCCGACTTGGCTGCGGCAGAGGCCAGCACACCGGATGATTTGGCGGCGCTCATTGACGGCGCGCCCGCGGATTCGAATTGGGTGGAAGATTCGCCGTCCGCACTGCGCGCCGCCATCACTACCCAGAAATTGCAATTCGAAGCCGAAGAAAAAGGCGTTTTCGCGGCACAAACCCTCAACGAAATATTCCGCTACCGTGCGCTGCACGATGCGGAGCGAGTCCACCTGGATATCACTGAAGACGCCGAAGCCGGCGAGAAAAATCTCACGCTCACGTTTGCGGAGTTGTATGCGGCTGGTCAGCGCTGCGCGGAACACCTTGCACGCATCGGCGTGCCTCCCGGCGGCCGTGTTTCGCTGATGCTTCCCACCTCCCGCGCATTTTTCGTGAGTTATGCGGGGATTCTCCTCGCCGGGGCCGTGCCCGTTCCAATCTATCCGCCGTTTCGCGCGGACCGTATCGAAGAATACGCTGGCCGTCAATCCGCGATCCTGAATAACGCCGAAGTTTGCTTGTTGTTGACTTTCCGCCGCGCAGAAATTGTGGCGAAACTTCTGAAGCCGCGCGTGCGTTCTCTCGAAAACGTGCTCGACGCAGAAAAGCTCCTCGAAAGTGCGGAGAAAGCTCCTCCTCCTTCGCCTGGCGCACTGCCCGCCGATCTTCACGGAAGCCGCCTCCGCAAGCCAAACGACATTGCATTGCTGCAATATACGTCCGGTTCCACGGGAAATCCGAAGGGCGTCACGCTCACGCACGCAAATCTGCTCGCGAACGTGCGCGCGATTGGCGAGGCCGTGCAGCTCACCTCAAACGACGTCGGCATCAGTTGGCTGCCTCTCTATCACGACATGGGCTTGATCGGCGCCTGGCTTACACTGTTGCATTTTGGCGTTCCGCTGGCCGTGATGTCGCCGTTGGCATTTTTGACGAGGCCCGAGCGCTGGCTCCAGGCCTTTCACAAACATCGCGGAACGATCTCCGCCGCGCCGAATTTCGCGTACGAACTTTGCGTGAGAAAAATCGCCGACAAGGATATTCAAGGCGTGGATCTCAGCTCTTGGCGCGCCGCTCTGAACGGCGCCGAACCTGTGAACCCGGAAACGCTGGACCGCTTCGCCGACCGCTTCAGTTCCTACGGATTTCGCAGCACGTCTCAGCTTCCCGTTTATGGCCTCGCCGAAGCATCGCTTGCCGTCACGGTTCCTCCGCTGAATCGCGGGCCGCTCGTCGATCGAGTGAATCGCACAACATTCACGTCGGAGGGGCGCGCCTTGCCCGCCACGGACGAGAGCGCAGCCATCGCATTTGTTTCTTCGGGAAGTCCGGTGCCGAATCACGAAGTACGCATCGTCAATGATCAGGGCGAGGAAGTTCCCGACCGCACCGAGGGATTTCTCTGGTTTCGCGGGCCTTCAGCAACGCGTGGCTATTTCAACAACGCCGAAGCAACCAAAGAACTTTTTCCACTTGGGCCCGCGCCGGATGGCGAATATGCCTGGGTGAATTCCGGCGATCGCGCCTATCGCGCGGATGGAGAAATCTTCGTCACCGGCAGGGTGAAAGACATCATCATCAAGGGCGGACGCAATTTGTATCCGCATGAAGTGGAAGAGCTCGCCGGGCGCGCCGATGGAATTCGAAAGGGCTGCATCGTCGCATTTGGTTTAAGAGATGAAGGCACCGGAACGGAAAAGCTGATTGTTGTCGCGGAATCGCGTGAAAACGATTTTGCGACAAAAGCAGCCATCGCCGCCACGGTCACAGAACACGTTTCGCAAGGTCTCGGTTTGCCGCCGGACCGCGTTGAATTGATTCCGCCGGGCAGCATTCCGAAAACCTCCAGCGGAAAACTGCGCCGCGAAGAAACGAAACAGCTTTATCTTGCCGGCATGCTCTCTGCGAAGAAATCCGCGGCTTGGGTGCAGTTTGTACGCCTCGGCGCGACGAGCACGGCGCGCACCGCAGGTCAAAGCGTTTCCTCGGGCTTCCAACGCGTTTGGGAAACCATTCGCGGCGTCTATTTCATTTGCTTATTCACCGCCTGGATTATTCCCTCCTGGGCGATCGTTCTCTTTTCCAGGAATGAACGCGCCGCTGGCCGCTTCACTTCGGCTGCGCTAAAAGTTCTCTTTGCGCTCGCCGGCTTCCGCGTTCGCGTCGTCGGCAAAGAGCACATGGAATTTCCCGGTCCAAAAGTCTTCGTATCGAATCACACGAGCTATTTCGACGTCCTCCCTCTGATGTCGGGCCTCGGCGTTCCTTACCGTTTTGTCGCAAAAAGCGAAGTTCTCAACATGCCATTCATTGGTACTTTCCTGAAAAAAATGGGCCACCTCTCGTTCAATCGCACAAATACAAGCTCTCGCCGCCGGGCAGCGCAAACGATCGAAGACGTGCTTCGCGCTGGCGATTCCGTTTTTGTTTTTCCCGAGGGCACGTTCGTTCCGGAAACGGGCGTTCGTCCGTTTCAACTTGGCGCGTTCAAAGCCGCTGTGGATACAGGCGCGCCGCTCGTTCCCGTTTCGCTTGCGGGCACTCGGAATATTCTCCGCGATCGCACGTTTCTTCCTCGCCCGGGCAACGTCACTATCACGATCTCTCCTCCAATCTATCCTCGCAGCGCCGGCAATTCGCAAACCGCAAATTGGCAGGAACTCGTGCGCTTGCGCGATGCCAGTCGCGAAGCAATCGGGCAATATTCCGGCGAACCGGTGCTGTAACGCTACCTGAACAAATGTCTTTTTGTTGCAACCTGCCTGAAATCAACCGCATCTCTTAATAGAACAAAGCGAGAGAGTCTTCGCGGCAAACTGCTTCCCCTGCCTGGAACGGTCCGCGTGCGCAAGGTCGCGCCACTGGCGCGCGTTCCTTTGCAAAAAAACAACTCATGGAGGCTGTATGAAGTTGAAGGCGGTAGTGTGTCTGCTTGCATTCTTTTCATTCACCGGGGCTGCGTTCGCGCAGGATACGCCGAAGTTTGACATCTTCGCGGGGTACTCCTACGTTCGCGACAATCCCAGCACATCCGGCGTGCCAAGTTTCAATCTGCACGGCGGCAGCGCGTCCGTCGCATACAACGTAAATAACTGGTTGGGCGCAGTCGCCGATTTCGGCGGCTATCACGCCAACAACATTCTCGGCAGCGGCGTTGACGGGACGCTCTCCACTTATCTTTTCGGCCCGCGCATTTCCTACCGCAAGCACGAGCGCTTCACTCCGTTTGCGCAAGCTCTGTTTGGCGTCGCGCACTCGAGCGTCAGCTTCGGCAGCACCGACAACGCCTTCGCCGCGACGTTTGGCGGCGGCGTTGACGTGAAGCTCTCGCATCGCTTTTCCTTCCGGCCCGCGCAGGTTGAATATCTCCTGACGCGTTTCCCGGAGACCACAAACAGCCGGGAAACACAGAACAACTTGCGCGTTTCTACCGGAGTTGTTTTTCACTTCTAACTTTTTCTAACGATGTTGGTTGCCAGGGGCGACGTGAGGCCACGGAGTTACATAGGCAGCCGCGGCCTCCGTACCTTTTCATGTTGTAAAGAAAAAGGCCACAGTTTCCACTGTGGCCTTTTTTCTGCGCTCTGACCTGAATCCGAAGAAAAACTATTGGTTCAGCGCGTATACGACCGTAATGATCGTCTCCACTTCCACAGGTTGCCCGTTCAATTTTGTCGGCTGGTAGTGCCACTGTCTGACGGCATCTAAAGCGGACTGCACAAGCAACGGATGTCCGTCCATCACCTGAAGCGACTCAATACTCCCGTCGGTGGAGATAATCGCGCGAAGACGCACTTGTCCCGATATTCTGAGCTGCCGTGCGAGCGGCGGATATCCAGGTTCAACTCGACGCGTCAGCATCGCTTGTTGCACCGCCCCTCCCACACTGATTCGCCTTCTCTGATTGCGGTCGACATCATCAGGTGGCGTCGGCCCTCTACGAGGGTCAAAAATGTTCAGGCCATCCGAATGATCGCCTGGGCCTACGCTGATGCCAATGTTCGGGTCTCCAATCGGACCCTCTGCTTGCCTTACTGTGCTTTGCGCCGCTGGATGCGACGAGAGATTTCTATCGAAACAAACGACGCACTCGCGGTGCTGAACCGGTCCAGTCGGCCTAGCCTCGGCCACTCTTTCATGCGTCGAATGGTAATACTGAGGAATTGGAGTAAAGAGAGTGTACGGCAGCTTTTCCGTTCGCCCCAACAACGGCACCAATACCAAAGCCACAATTACCAATGACTGTAGCGCAATCGAAATTCCCAGCGCGCGCCGTTTAATTTTTCGCTCGCGCGCTTTCTGTTCCGGATTTCCTTCAATCAAGCAACTGCTCAACGTGCCGATTTCCTCGGCGGAATTCTTTTTTCCTTCAACGGACATCACACACCTCTTCCAATTTTGCCGCGAGCCGGCAAGAATTTTTTGCCACGCCGGCAAAGGCAGGTTGCCTTGCCTCTGCCGGCGCAGCGCTCGCAGGGATGTGAGGTGCGCGCGTCCTCTCCCTTGTTTGGACACCGCAAGGTCTTTCAAGTTCCCACGTGTTTACTTTTCGATTAGATTTCCGCCATAAAAAGGGAAATCACTGAGCCAGAGGCCGAAATGAGGCCGCTCCGGCCAATGTAAAGGCTTTGTTTTCAATTTATTACAAATCTGTATCAAAACAGCCCCTTCGTGCATCCATCTCTTTAGGACGTGGATCCTAGGAGGGCCCAACCCATGGACCGGCAATATCCCGAAACTTTGGGAGTGCGCCGCACCGGCTGGGCGGCTCTGGACCGCGATCCGCAGCAGGACACCGTCGAATTCGTCTGTCCCCACTGCGGCGCGCGCGACCAGAAGAACGCCCGCCGCGAGCGTACCCTCTATCGCTTTACCGACGGCTTCTTGCAAGACCTGCAAGGGGAAGTCACGCAGTGCCACTCATGCAAACGCCAGTTGCGCGTCGTGCCGGTCGTGCTTTTGCACGATCAGGATGAACAGCGCCGTTTCGCAGCGGTTTTCTCGGACGATTTTTCTCTCGTCTCCAGATAATTTTTCTGCCTCCCCAACACAAAGGGCGCTCCGACTCAGTCGGGGCGCCCTTTTTTCCCTCTTCTTCTTTGGGGGTAAAATCTTCAGCCGCGCTTAGCGATAGCGCCAGCAGTGATTGCGCTCATCCCAGAAGCGGTAAACACGGTATGGCCTGTAATAGGGACCATAATACGGGCGATACACCGGTCCAACATAAACAGGCCTCGGGCCGTAGTAATATCGCGGGCCATAATATCCGCCGACAATCACCGCATGCGTACGCCCATGTACGTAAACCACGGGCCGCGCCGAAGCCGTGCCGGCTCCGAAAAACGCAAGAAAACCGCCCAGGGCTGCCGTCGCGAGCGCCACTTTCGCAAACAGGTTCTTTCCCTTTGCAAGAATCGTGTTCATGATCTCCTCCCAATCTTCCGAGCCGTCTTTCTACTGTTTGCAGACACTCATAAAACACTTTTCGCAGCAAAAGGTTGCGTCTTTCCAAAACCGTCAAATCTGTTCATTCCTAATCTCGCCAAAAACAAAAGAGCGCCCCGACTCGGTCGGAGCGCTCTTCATTCCGGCTAAACTTCAATTCTTAGGGCCGGTCGTGGTCATGATCGTGATCATCCCAGTCGTGCTGGTCGTGCCAGCGATGCTCATGCTCATCCCATTCTCTAGCTTCATGGAGCTCGTGCCTCCAGTGGTCCGCCTGCCGGCTGTTGTAACCGTGCTTTTCAACCGAGCATCATTGCCCCGCAAGCAAATCGGACCAGGCCTGTTTTCCATCGACGTGTAACTATGGCTTTCATTTCGCCTCCTCAGGTTAGGCTAGAGGCCGGGCCTTCGCTGCACCATGCAGGATTCCCCTGTATTTGCATGGTTCTACCTCAGCTTGTTTAAACACTTCGCCGGCTCAAAAGTTGTGAGGAAGAGACTTCGCTGGCAACTATTTCTTTTCGCCAGCGGTTTGCGTCTCTTGTTCGTGACGCAATAAGTCAAAACTCAAACGGAACCGTACCAACTCAGTACGCCTGCAAAAAAGGGTCCACGTCCATGTGGTATTTCTCCATGCCCGCGCGCACCAGGTCGAACGCTTCGTCCACGTTGTCCGCAAACTGCAAAAGCTTGTATTCGTCCTCGTTGATCGTCCCCCAGCGCACCATCGCCTTCCAATTCAAAACGTCGTCCCAGTATTTGCGGCCGTAAATTAGAATCATGTTGTTCTTCGCCAATTTTTCCGTCTGCAGCAGCGTCATCATTTCCCAAAGTTCGTCCATTGTTCCGAACCCACCGGGAAAAACAATCAGAGCTTTTGCAATCTGCGCGAACCACAATTTGCGCATAAAAAAATAATGAAAATTGAAACTCAGTTCCGGGCTGATATAGGGATTCGCAAACTGCTCGTGTGGCAGCTCGATGGAAAGCCCGATGGATTTTCCCCCCGCTTCATACGCGCCGCGATTCGCCGCTTCCATGATTCCCGGCCCACCGCCGGAACAAACCACAAAACGCCGCGGCCGCGGACCCAGCGAGAGCGCCCACGTCGTAATCTTGTGTGAAAGCTGCCGTGCCTCTTCGTAGTAGCGCGACATTTCGAGCGCGCTCTTCGCCGCCCGCAAAGCCGCGCGATGTTTCGCTTTCTCCTCCTTGTTCAGCCCCGAAACTTTCTTGTCTTTCAATCGCGTCAACCGCCCCGCCGCCACTTCGTGCGAATCGAGCCTCGCCGACCCGAACATCACGATCGTGTCGCCGATGCCCTCTCGCTTTAGCTGCGCCAGCGGATTGATGTACTCCGCCAGAATGCGCAGCGGCCGCGCCGGTGTGCTCTCCAAAAAGTTTGCGTCCTCGTGCGGCGCTTTTGGTGCGTGCTGCGGCTTCAGTTTGGCGCTTCGTTCTTCGGACATGCGTTTAACCCCCGATGCAGACCTCCCATTGTAGGAATCGCGCCCCTTCGCGGCAACTTCCCGCGCCCCCTCCGCGTCGAATTGAGTACACTCCGGGTAGCACAGCCACATGACGCGACTAGCAAAACTCGCCTTCTTCGCCTGCACGATTTCTTTCTTTCCTCAAATCTCTTCTGGTCAATCTCCCGATGGCCCAATGGTTCCCCGCCCGGACGTTCCCATTCAGCAAGCTCCCAAACGCTCCGAAGCTGCAATCAAAGCCAAGGTCGTCCTCGTCAACGCGCCTGTGACCGTGCGCGATTCGAAAGACCAGATCGTCACCAGCCTCGAAGCAAAGGATTTTCGCCTCACCGATCACGGCGTCTCGCAAACCATTTCGCACTTCGACGTCGGTGGCGATCCCGTTTCGCTCGTGGTGCTGTTCGAAACAAGCTCGCGCGTTGCGCCGCTGCTGCCGGCCGTTCAAAAAACGGGAATCCTAATCACGGAAACAATTTTGGGCGCAGACGGCGAAGCCGCCATCGTCGGCTTCAACGACACCATTGATAAGCTTTTGCCCTTTTCAAAAAACGCCGACGCAATTCAAAGATCCGTTGCCCAGCTGCACGCCAGCACGTCCGGCTCGCGCCTTTACGATGCAATGGGCGTCGGCGTGGAAATGCTTTCCGGCTTGCCTGAGGCGACTCCCGTTTCTCCCGGCCGTCGCCGCATCATGCTCATCGTTTCGGAAGCCACCGACTACGAAAGCAAAACCAAACTCGGCGAGGTTCTTCGCAAAGCGCAGCTCGCGAATATCACCATCTACAGCGTCGGCCTTTCAACGACCAAAGCTCTTCTCAAAGCCGAGCCAAAACAGAATCGCACGGACATCGCGCCACCCGGCACCTATCCTCTGCCGCCCATACCCGGCGGCCCGCCGGTCCCCGTCGAAGAAGACCCGCGCCTCAACAACACGGTGGACCTGATGGCGCTCGCGGTCTGGGCCGTTTCGCACGTCAAGGATCAAATCAGCGCCCACGCGCTTGAAGTCGCAGCGACTGCAACCGGCGGCGCACACTTCGCCACCTTCAAGGACCGCACCATCGAAAAAGCCCTGGACGAAATCGGCGGCGAGCTGCACACCCAATACACGCTCGGCTATTCGCCTTCAGGAACCAACGAAGAGGGCTTTCATGAAATTAAAGTGAGTCTCGTCGACCCCAAATACCGCAATCTTAAACTCCGCTCCCGCCCTGGCTACTACGTAGCCGCCTCCGACGAGTAATAGCTTGGTAGGAGCCGCCGTTGTAGGGGCCGACTTCTGAGTCGGCCCTTCTTCTTTTTCTCCGTGTGTTGAGTCTCTTCATTCCTCTGTGCTCTCTGTGACTCTGTGGCTATCTCTTCTTCCGTCGTATCATTATCCAATGTCCGCCGTGTTCTCCGTCCGCCTCGCCACTTCCGCCGACGTCCCCGCTCTGGACGCTCTCATCGAATCCTCCGTCCGCATCCTCCAGGCCAACGATTACACGCCCAAACAAATCGAAGGCGCTCTCGGCACCGTCCTCGGCCTCGATACCCAACTCATCGCCGACCAAACCTATTTCGTTGCAGAAATCGCAGACTCAAGTGCAAAAACCATCGTCGCCTGCGGCGGCTGGAGCAAACGCAAAACCCTCTTCGGCAGCGACCACGCCGCCGTTCGCGAACCTGAATTTCTCGATCCGGCCACCGACGGCGCCAAAATCCGTGCCATCTTCGTCCACCCCGACTGGGCTCGCCGCGGCCTCGGCACTCTGCTCCTCGAAACTTGCGAAAACGCCGCCAGAGCCGCAGGCTTCACTCGCTTCGAAATGGGCTCCACGCTCACCGGCGTCCCGCTCTACAAACTCCGCGGCTATCGCGTCATCGAGCCCATCGCCGTCCCTCTCCGCAACGGCGAATCCCTCCCCGTCATCCGCATGGCTAAGTCCGCAACTTAGGGCCATTCAACATCGAGTGCGTAGATTTCCTGTGTACTGATATCCCGGGCAAACAATGGAGAGTCATCCGGCGCGAGTCCAAACCATTCCACAAAAGTTCCGGTTGTCATCCGGCCAACGTCCTTCATATCTACGACCTTCTCAATCTTGCGATCCTGCAATCTTACCCGCCCGATACTTTGATGTGCTTCTTGATCCCCTGCTTTCTTCAAAAACTGAAAATAAATATATTTTCCGCCGTGCGACCAGGTTGGATAACCCACGGAAAAATCGGCAACCTCGTTCCACTCTTGAGAGCGGACATCAAAAAGCATTAGCTTTGCCGGGCTGCCGCTCGTAAGTGCCGTTATGAAATTGCCATCCGGCGACCATTGCGGGTTAAAGAGCCCATTGGAACCCGTCAAAGTTGTGACAGTCTGGGAGCGAAGATCAAAGACAGAAATTGGAGCGTTTGGAACAAACAGAGTGCCGAAAATCAATTGATTTCCATCCCGCGACCAGTTTGCGTCCGTTTGGCTTTGTTCGCTTGCCAGCACTCGTTTCGGAGTACCGCCTTCCCTTGAGATCACGTAAACGCTTCGGGCAACGTTCAAACTGGCCCACCCATTGATGATCGAGCCGGTGTTCGGGACTTTAAAGGAACAACGTGGGATGCGGCAGTTCCAACGCCGAGGAAGGCCGGCAACCGCGGTTGAATGGGCGCTGGCATCGATCGCGCACAACTTGATCCGCTACCGCACCCTGCGCCGAGTTGCGACACAGATTCGTCAGGGCTGAGAAGTCGATCAAGACAATCCAAAGCGCCGTAGGGCGCGTCACCCCCTTTGTGCCTTCTCTCCGAACTCTGTGTTCTCATCGCCTCTCTGGCCAAAAACTCACCTCCGATACTCTTCCTCGCTCACCTTCTCCATCCACTCCACTACCTTCCCATCCCTCTTTTCCTGAATCGCGATGTGCGTCATCGCTGTCGTTGGCGCGGCACCATGCCAATGCTTTTCCCCCGCCGCGAACCACACCACATCGCCAGGACGAATCTCCTCCACAGGCCCGCCTTCGCGTTGTGCCCATCCGCATCCGGCCGTCACAATCAGCGTCTGTCCCAGCGGATGCGTGTGCCACGCCGTCCGTGCTCCCGGTTCGAATGTCGCGCTCGCGCCGGAAACTAACGCCGGGTCCGGCGCCTGAAACAGCGGATCGATCCGCACCGTTCCCGTGAACCAGTCCGCCGGCCCCTTCGTCGAAGCTTGTGAACCCGCTCGTTTGATTTCCATGTTGCCTCCTGCCGAATCTCGTACGTTAATTCTAATTGAGTAAACTTGACAATATGGGAAACATGTGCTATGGTTGTTTTTTGTACGTGCACGGCGATCGTAGCGCACCGCTCTTTGACAATTCGCGACAAAAACGAAAACTCCCCACTCTTCTTCGGGCAAACGGCCCACGGTAAACGGCAACCGCTAACCTCCTTTAGAATCAACACTTACGCAAAAGTGGGGGAGGGCGTGGGGCACGCGGCCAGTTACACAACCTGCGTCCAAAACGTCGCATCGCGCGACGCCAGCAGCGCATCCTTCCGCGCATTCCACCGCAAAAAATGATCCGTCTTGGTGTGAGCGGTATGGTGTTCTCGCGACTCCCACACTTCGTGCAGCAAAAATGCGCCGGTCCCGTCCGCCGCGCGGTGCAGGTCGTATTGCAGGCAGCCTTCTTCCTTCCGCGTCGGGGGCACCAGCGCGCGCAACTCCGCTTCGAGGAACGGCTCATGCCCCGCGCGGGCGCGCAGCAGCACCACAATCGTCACGCCGCTCTTCGGCAACTTCACATGGTGGTTTGCCGCGCTCGCTCTCCGCGAGCCTCTGCTTTTTCGGGAAGCCTTCTTTGCTTTTCGCTTGGCCATTGCCGCGGGGATTGTACTCCAAACCCCGCAATTGGCAAGCAACACCCCGGTCGGCAGTAGGCTTCGCAGTGAACTCAGTGCTCTCTCTGCTCCGTGCTCTCTGTGTTGAAAGGGGTTCTTCCGTGATTTATTTCGCTGCGTCTTTTCGCCCGGCGTTCAGGCTGTCAAAATTCAGCACGGTGTTTAGCACGAGCGAATAAGTGCCTCGCGTTTCTCCTCGGTACACGGGATTGATGGAAAACAGCACCACGTGCCCCTGCCCGAACGGCACATCCAGCACCGCCGGATGCTGCGCAATATCTCCGCCGCCATCCACGAGGCCGGAAATCAGCAGGTCCTTCGTGTTGGCGTACCGCAGAACCACCCGCGCGCGGTTTGCCAGCGGAATCACTCGCGCGTTGTTGTGCTTCTGCTCGTCCGTCACCGGCGGATATTCCCAAATTTCCGATTCCGGCTCTTCCGGCGCTTCCATTCCGGAGCGCCCCACGGCGTAGTCGGGCTCGTCTTTCGTGCCGCGTCCCGTGGGCCGTTGCCGCATATCCGGCCCCAGGTGCCGCCGCCTGCGCCCCCCGGCCACGCTGCTCAACGAAAAAATCAAACCGTCATCGCAATACGCGGAGATTTTCTCGTTGTATCCGTACGCAATCGGACTCGCCGCATCCACCAATTGCGTTCCCACAACCGCGCCGACGATCTTCATTTTCTCGCTGCGATTGGCGTTCACACCGACGCCCATCCCAATCGAAAGCGCAAACTGCGCGGTGTCGTCCGCTGTCAAGAGCACGCCGCCTTTTTCGACAAAACTTTGCAGCTTCGCCACTCCATCGAGTCCAAGGCCGGGCCGCATGTCGTCGGTCGAATCATTTTTTCCAACAAGATTCGGCGTGAGCGGCGTGTTTTGCCACGGCAGCGGATTTCCCCACGCCGTCGGCAATCCCTGGATAATCGCATTTGCCGATGCGTTGAACCCAACTGGCGGAAAAAGAATCACGTCGTACTTCGCGCGCAAATCGGGAATCTTCGCAATCGCTTGCGTGCTCATGTAGTCGTAGGGAATTTGCATCGAATCGAGCGCCAGCCGCCACCAGCCTTCTGTCTGCGTGCTCAACCAGGTATGGATGTACGCGATGCGCGCGGCGCGAATCGGATGTGTTTTCACGCCGGGAGCTGCGCCCAGTGCTACGGCCTGCAGCCCCAATTCTTTCGCGGTGTTCTCCACCTCGGCGCGTTTTGCATCGCGAATCAAAAATGTTCCCCGCGCAAATTTTGTTCCGCTCGTGTCAAAAGCTTCTTCCGCCGCCTCAATTGTCGCGTCCTTCAATTTGTACCGCAGCGTCGCCAGCGCAGGCTCCGCGTGATTGTTGATTGCAAAAATTCCGCCATCGCCTTTCACGCCGCCGGGCGCGCGCACATCGCTGACTTTCTCCATCGGCGCATCCAGAATTTTTGCATCCGTCACGCGAACCACTTGCACGCCGAACAATTCGCCAAAAGTCCAGCCCGTATCGTCGTACGGCGTCTTCTGCGGGTCCTCCGGGCTCCAATATTGATGATCGAGCAGAGCGTCCGCGATGCGCGAATACGGCTGATCCATGCGAATCACGTAACTTCCGGCTGGAAATGACTTTGTTGTTGGTTCCTTCTTTTCCTCTTTCACTTCTTTCGCGTCGCCAGTTTTCTCGCCTTCTTTTTTCTTTTCTTTCTTCACAAGCAAAGTGATGGTGACCGCAGACTTCGCGCGCGAAATCTCCACCTTTTGTTTTTGCAATACTTGCAAGAGTTCCGTTTGCAGCGTCGCGCGCGGCTCATCCGAAGGCAGAACGTACGCAGCCGGACCTTCCGAAGCCGGCTTGGCGACCGATCGCTTCGCCTTTAGATAGAAATTCTTCAGGAACAGTCTTTTGTTCTCGTTGAAGTAGTGAAGCGAAGTCAGCAAGCCGGTTTCTTCGTAGTTATTGTTGTCGCGCTGCGACCACAGCGTTTTCGGCAGCGGCGGATTTTGCTTGAACCACGTGCGCGCGTACTCGTCCGGCTCCAGTGTGCGTTCGCGCGTGTCGGCGTTGCCGTTGCCGAACGTTTCGTACAGCCGGCTGATGCCGTTGTGCAGCGCGGCGAGGAACATTAGATATCCCGGTGACCAAGTATCGAAATCGCCATGAGTGAAAACGCCCGGCATCCCGAACTTCGTCATGTCCGCCACGTTTCGCGAAGCAATCATGTTCCATTCGTCGGCCAGAATCGGATCGATCCACGCATTGTACGGACCATCACCGACGGTGTTGTCGTAAAGATACGGCACCGATTCGTGCAAGTCGTGCAGCACTTGCACTTGCCAGGCTACGTACGTGTTCAGTACATTTTCCGTGAGCTTCAGCGTCACGCCCATTGCATCGCGGTTGTTGTCGTGTGCGACGTACTTGCCCCAATAAATCAGCGGCGGATAGAACTGGTTCGGATGCGCCAGATGCCATTTGTAAATGTCCACCACGCGGTCGCGGCCGTCTACTTCGACCACTGGAGTAATCAGCGTAATGACGCCATCGCGAATGTCTTTGATGTACGGACTTTCATCCACGGCAAGCCGGTAAGCAAGTTCCATCAACGCGGTCGGAGCACCCGTCTCTGGCGAGTGAATTGTGCCCGTGATGTAGTAAACCGGCGTGCTTTCTGCGACGATCCTGTCCGCTTCCGCGTCGTCGAGATGAATCGTGCGCGGATCGGCCAACTTCGCGAGGCGCGCGCGATTTTCTTCCAGATTCTTGAGATTTTCCTCCGATGAAACTGCAACCGCGATCATTTCGCGGCCCTCTTCTGTTTTTCCGATAGAGATTACTTTCACGCGCGGGCTGGCTGTTTCCAGCATACGCATGTACTTATAAACTTCTTCCGCGTAAGGAAGAATTCCCGGTGCGCCCGCAACATCGCCCAGTACAACTTCCGGCGTCGGCACATTCCTGGAAGCCGGCAAATAATCCACAAGCGGCGAGGAGAAATATGGCGCGGTCGTGTATTTGCGTATTTTCGCCGTGTACGCCTCGTCCATCGGCTGCTTCGGATCCCGCGCAGGCACTGACTCGCCGTCGGCCAGACATAAAGGCGCAGCGCTCAATGCGAATACTGCGAGCAAACAGAGTTTAGAGATAAAAATGCGGTTCATGGACATCTCCCCAGATGGCAAGTGCGAGATCGTATCGCAGAAACCAAAAACTCAACTAAATCGAAACAGTGTGCAGAAAACTCGTCGTTGAGATTATTGAGCGGGAACAAATTTCAGACACACCGGCGACGGAACAGAAAGCGTGTCGCCCGTCGGCGTAAGCTGCCCGCTGTTCGGGTCCACGTGAAATGCGACGATCGTGTCGCTCAACTGATTTTCGACGAACACAAAATTCCCCGCGGGGTCGAGTGCAAAATGGCGCGGCTCTTTGCCGCCCGTGGGTACGCCGCCCATTTGGGTTAATCTTCCGCTTTTCTTATCGATTGCGAAAACGGCAATGCTGTCCAGTCCCCGGTTGGAGACGTAGAGAAATTTTCCGCTGGGGTGCACGGCGATTTCTGCAACGTCGTTGCGCCCGGAGAATTCCGGGGGCAGCGTGGACAAACTGTTGATCTGTTTCAGCGTTCCTTTCTTCGCATCGAAAGAAAAACTGGTCGCCGTGGAAGACAGTTCGCTTACTACAAACAGGAATTTTCCATTCGGCGAAAACGCCGCGTGGCGCGGTCCCGAGCCCGCTTTCAGGTTTGCCGACGCCGGCAGGTGCGGCGCCAGCGTTCCCTTCGCGGCATCAAATTGGAAAATCAGAATTTCATCGAGACCCAGATCCGCCGCGAGCGCGAAATGATTGTCCGCGCTGGTTTCAATCCAATGCGCGTGAGGACCTTCCTGCCGCTCTTTGTTCGGCCCGAGCGTGCCGTTGTCTTGAATGAGCGCGGTCTTCTCGCCGATTTTGCCGTCCGTCAAAACCGGAAAGACTACAAGCGTTCCCGAGGTGTAATTCGCGACGAGAATGTATTTGCCGGTCTGGTCGAACGCGATGTAACAGGGATCCTCGCCGAGCGAAGGCACTTGATTCAGTTGCGTTAGTTTTCCGGTTTTCGCGTCCAGCGCGAACGAAGTGACCTTGCTGGACTTTCCGCTCTCGTTTACTGCGTAGAGATATTTTCCGGTCGGATGAATTGCCACAAAAGAAGGATCAGGAGTCTCCGCCGCTACTCCCAGCGCGGTAAGTTTGCCGCTGCTTGCGTCATAGCGAAACGCGTAAATCCCTTTGCTTTGCGTTTTTGCGGTGTACGTGCCGACGAAAGCAAGGAAATCCTTTTTTGCCGGCGGGGGCTTCTTGTTTTTGTCCTTGCCGTCAGCAAGCAGGATGGGAATAAGCAGGAATGCGAGGAAAAAAGCGCGGCGCGAAGTTTTCATGGCCTGAGAAGTTTAGCACTCAGGCAGAATTTTCGCGCCGCGAAAAGATGCTATTGCGGGATTTTGGCCGCGCTCCAGGCTGGTTTCAGCCTACTTCTTTTCGCCTTCGTCTTCTTCCTGGAGAACAGCCGCAGCGGCGATGGAATCTTCGCCGTCGAGTTTCAGCAAACGAACACCTTGCGTCGAGCGGCCCGCTTCGCGAATTTCGTTCGCGTGCACGCGAATGACTTTGCCGTGCTCGGTGATGATCATCACGTCGGATTCTTCGGTCACCTGCAGCGTCGCTACGACGGAGCCGTTGCGGTCGGTCGTCTTCATGTTCACGACACCCTTGCCGCCGCGCGAAGTGATGCGGTATTCCGCAAGCGCCGTGCGCTTTCCGTAGCCTTTTTCCGAAACGGTCAGCATCAGCGTGGTCAGCGAATCCTTGATGTCTTCGTTTTCAAGCTCTTCGAGATTCTGTGTCGTTTTCTTGCGTTCTTTGGCGATGATTTCGAAATCGGGCTGGACGGCGTCCATGCTGACGACGTAGTCCTCCTTGTCGAGGTCCATGCCGTTCACGCCGCCGGCGTTGCGGCCCATGGCGCGCACTTCCGTTTCGCGGAAGAGAATAGCCTGGCCTTCATGGCTGGCAAGAAAAATCATCTGTTTTCCATCCGTGAGTTTCGCCCCGATGAGTTCGTCTTTCGCTTCGAGGCTGATGGCGATGATTCCCGTCGAACGCGGATTGGAAAATTCCGTGAGCGAAGATTTCTTCACGGTGCCGTTTTTTGTGGCCATGAAGACGAACTTGTCGGCTTCCTCGAGGCTGCGCGCTGCGACAAGCGCGGTCAGCTTTTCATCTTCCTGGAATTTCACGAGGCTGCTGATCGCCTTTCCGCGCGTTGCTGCCGCGGCTTCCGGCAGTTCGTAGACTTTCTGCCAGTAGACGCGGCCCTTCGACGTGAAAAGCAAAATATAGCTGTGCGCCGAGGCGACGAAGAGGTGTTCGACGAAATCTTCTTCCTTCGTCTTTGCGCCGATTCGTCCTTTGCCGCCGCGTGACTGATGGCGGTAGGTGTCCGCCGCCGTGCGCTTGATGTAGCCGGCATGGCTCACGGTGATGAGCATGTCGGTATCGGCGATTAAGTCTTCGAGCTTGATTTCATCGACCTTGTCCACAATCTGCGTGCGGCGATCGTCGCCATAGGCTTTGTGAACTTCTTTGAGTTCCGCGGTAATGACGGACTTCAGCTTGCGCTCGCTCGCGAGAATTTCTTTCAACTCGGCGATCAAGTCGCGGATGGATTTCAGTTCGTTGAGAATCTCATCGATGGAAAGCTGAGTGAGGCGGTGCAATTGCAGTTCGAGAATGGCGTCAATTTGTTTATAGCTCAGGGTGAGAGCGCCCGGGCGGCCGGCGGCTTCGACTTCCGCGGCACCGACGAAGCGGTATTTGCGGCCGTCGAGCTTCACACCTTCGAGCTTTTTCGATTTGCCATTTTCCGTGATGGTGACGTCCTGCTCGCTGAAATACTTGAACAGGTTTTCTTTCGCCTCCGCGCGACTGGAAGACCCGCGGATGACGCGGATTACGTAGTCCAGATGATCGAGCGCGATCTGGTAACCGACCAAAATGTGTTCGCGCTCTTCCGCCTTGCGCAATTCGAAAACGGTGCGCCGGCGAACGACTTCCATGCGGTGTTCGATGAAGAGCTTGATGAGTGGAATCAGGCCGAGCTCGCGCGGCTGACCGCCGACGATCGCGAGCAGAATCATGCCAAACGATTCCTGCATCTGCGTGTGCTTGAAGAGATTGTTCAGAATGAGCTGCGATTCTTCGCCGCGCTTCAGCTCGATGACGACGCGCATGCCTTCGCGCGAAGATTCGTCGCGCACGTCGGAGATGCCTTCGATCTTCTTGTTCTGAACCAGTTCGGCGATGCGCTCAATCATCTTCGCCTTGTTCACCTGGTAGGGAATTTCGGTGATGACGATGTTTTCGCGGTCCTTGCTGGCCTCTTCAATGGCGGCTTTCGCGCGCATCGTGAAGCTGCCGCGGCCGTTTTTGTATGCGGCTTCAATGCCTTCGCGGCCGGCGATGTACGCGCCGGTCGGAAAATCCGGGCCAGGAACGATCTTCATCACTTCCTTGAGCGTCGCGTCGGGCTTTTCAATGAGCAAAATCGCGGCGTCCACGATTTCGCGCAGGTTGTGCGGGGGAATATTTGTCGCCATACCGACGGCGATGCCGCTAGCGCCGTTGACCAGAAGATTCGGGATGCGCGAAGGAAGAACGACCGGCTCTTCGCGCGTCTGATCGAAGTTCGGAACGAAATCGACGGTTTCCTTCTCGAGGTCGGCGAGAATGTCTTCGGAAATTTTCGCGAGCCGTGCTTCCGTGTACCGCATGGCCGCGGGAGGATCGCCGTCCACGGAACCGAAATTCCCCTGGCCATCGATCAGCGGGTAGCGCATGTTGAAGTCTTGCGCGAGGCGGACCAGCGCGGGATAGATGACTGCCTCGCCGTGCGGGTGATAGTTGCCGGAAGTGTCGCCGCAGATTTTCGCGCATTTGCGGTAGCCGCGGTTCGAAGCGAGGCCGAGATCGTTCATCGCTACGAGGATGCGGCGCTGCACGGGTTTGAGGCCATCGCGCACATCGGGAAGGGCGCGCGCGATGATGACACTCATCGAGTAGTCGAGATACGACTTCCTCATCTCCGCTTCGATATCAATCGGAAGCACTATTGATGTTTTTGTTTCGTCCGCCATGTGTCCTCAGCTTCGTTCTAAAAAGCTAAATTTGTTTAACTTCTAGGCGCCTTTTCGAGTACCCAGGCTTTTACCGTGTCGAACGCATCGGCGCCGTTGGTAAAGCGCCGAGACGAAAATTCCGCTTCGAGCCGCTTCAAAAACGCGTCGCGCTCCGCGTCACTGCCAAATTCCACTACGACGCCGTTGATTGAATCCGGTGCATCAGTCGCCGCAGCGCGAAACTCCGAGCAACCCAATCCACGCAATCCCGGAAGCGTTGTCCATCCTAATTGGTAAAGCATCGAACGGCTAAATATCCAGATTCACAACTTCGAGGGCGTTTTCTTCGATGAATTTGCGGCGCGCTTCGACGTTTTCGCCCATTAGCGTCGTGAAAATATCTTCGGCGGCGACGGCGTCTTCGAGTTTCACCTGGAGGAGCGTGCGCGTGTCCGCGTTCATGGTCGTGTCCCAGAGCTGCTCCGCGTTCATTTCGCCGAGGCCTTTGAATCGCGTAATGGTGAAATCTTTTTTGGCGTCTTCCACGACGTAATTCAAGACGTCCGTGGCTTTTTCCTTGTTCACCTTCGTGCCGTTACGCTGCACGGTGAACGGCGGATGGTTGAACTCCTCGATCTGCTTCGTCAGCGCGCGCAGCCGCTTGTATTCGGGATTCGACGCCAGCCCCCAATTGATTTTCTGGTTATGCGGCGGCCCAAACTGAATTTCGTAGAGGCTGTGCTCTTCGTCGAAGGCAAGTTTTCCTTCGAGCTTCAGCTTGGCCTTGTCGATTTCTTTCAAAAGCTTCTCAAGCGCTTTCTTGTCTTCGAAATCGGTTTTCTTTTCGAGCCCGCTTTCCGCAAGGAGTTCGACAAGCGCGGGTTCGCGCAGACGCCGGCCAAGTTTCGCCGCGGCGGCTTCGTATTCCTGAACATTCAGCAAAAACGAAGTAAGCTTGGCACCATCCAGGTTCGCGCCTTCTTTTGCCTTTACGATGTGGTCTTCCGTGGCGCGCTTCATCAGCTCGCGTGCGAAATCGCGTTCGTCACGAATGTATTTTTCTGTTTTGCCGCGCTTCACGCGATACAGTGGCGGTTGCGCTATGTAAACGTGGCCGCGCTCAATCAACTCCTTCATATGGCGGAAGAAGAACGTGAGCAGCAATGTTCGAATGTGGCTGCCGTCGACGTCCGCGTCGGTCATCAGAATAATTTTGTGGTAGCGGAGCTTTCCGGCGTCGAAATCGTCCTTGCCGATGCCGGTGCCGAGCGCGGTGATGATGGCACGAATTTCTTCGTGGCCGAGCATCTTGTCGTAGCGCGCTTTTTCGACGTTCAGAATTTTTCCCTTGAGGGGAAGAATTGCCTGGTATTTGCGATCGCGGCCCATTTTCGCGGAGCCGCCTGCAGACTCACCCTCAACTACGAACAGTTCGCAGCGGCTGGGGTCCCGCTCCTGGCAATCGGCGAGTTTTCCCGGCAGGCCGCTGGAATCCATTGCCGATTTGCGGCGCGTCAGTTCGCGGGCTTTGCGGGCCGCTTCGCGGGCGCGTGCGGCATCAATGCACTTGCCGATGATGCGCCGCGCGACGGTCGAGTGCTTGTCAAACCATTCGCTGAGGCGCTCGTTGACGATCTGCTCGACGTCGCCCTTGATGTCGCTGTTGAGCTTGCCTTTCGTTTGACCTTCGAACTGCGGCTGCGGCAGACGCACGCTGACGACGGCGACAAGTCCTTCGCGCACGTCATCGCCGGTGATGCTGACTTCGTCCTTTTGCTCCTTGAGCATGCCGTTGGCGGAGGCGAAATTGTTGATGGTGCGCGTCAAGGCGGAGCGGAAGCCGGAGAGATGTGTGCCGCCGTCCACGGTGTTGATGGTGTTGGCGAACGCGAAAACGTTTTCGCCGTAGCTGTCGTTGTACTGCAACGCGATTTCGATTTCGACGTTGCCGCGCTTGCCTTCCATGTAGATCGGAGAATCGTGGAGCGTTTCCTTACCGCGATTGAGGTGCTTCACAAATTCCGCGATGCCGCCGGTGAAGCGAAACTCCGCGCTCTTTTCGGCGCGCTCGTCCGTGAGCGTAATTTTCAGGCCTTTGTTAAGGAAAGCGTATTCGCGGAGGCGTGTGGCGAGCGTGTCGTAGCTGAAAACGGTTTTTTCAAAAATGCTCGCGTCGGGATGGAAGGTGACTTTCGTGCCTGTTTTGCGCGTTTTTCCGGTCTGCTTGAGTTTCGAGGTGGGCTTGCCTTTTTCGTAAGTCTGTTCCCAGACGGCGCCATCGCGTTGAATTTCAAGTTCGAGCCAATCGGAGAGCGCGTTGACGACGGAAACGCCGACGCCGTGCAAACCGCCGGAAACTTTGTACGTGTCGCTGTCAAATTTTCCGCCGGCGTGGAGAACGGTTAGAACGACCTCAGCGGCGGGACGTTTTTCGGTGGCGTGCATGTCCACGGGAATGCCGCGACCGTTATCGATTACAGTTACAGAATTGTCTTCGTGAACGGTGACGTTCACTTCATCCGCAAAGCCGGCCATCGCTTCGTCCACGGAGTTGTCCACAACTTCCCAGACGAGGTGATGCAAACCCATTTCGCCGGTCGAACCGATGTACATCGCGGGACGCAGGCGCACGGCTTCGAGTCCGCCGAGCACTTTGATGGACTTCGCGTCGTATTGATGCCCGGTAGTCGTTTTGCCGACGATGTTTTCTTTGTCGCCCATTTTTTCTCCCTCGGTGCGAATCCCGGCTACAACGAATCTTTGCGTGCGTGCGAAGCGCAAAAACAAACTGCGAATTACACTGCGAGCTGCTAAGCTCGCGAAATTTCTCTGGAAGCTAGGAAAGGCGTGCGTGCGGATTTTTCCGTGCGTCCTTCAGGGACAGCCGCGAAGCGGCGCGTTCCTTACCCTTTGATTCCGGCAACGAGCAGGATCGCAAGCGACCCGCGCTGGGCATTCCGGAACTCGTAGGGTTCCTGCTCCATCCCGTCTCGCGCAGCGAGACGCGGCGAAGACTCAAACAACTCCACGCGAATTTTGGCCAATCGCCTCTGGCGCGAAGCGGAAAAGCAGGCCCAAATTCACTTGGCGAACGTGTCGATTTAGAGGAAGCAACTGCGAATCGACAACGCTTGAATTCTACCGAATTCTGAGCGGATTCTCAAGGGGTGAAGTGTAGTTCTACGAAGTTTAAGTTGTTTATTTTCTTTTGGTTACAAATAACTTTACGCCTTGGTTTGGCGGGACTTTTTATCTAGTTGAGTATGAAATCCGATCTGCCGTTTTGACGGCTCCGGCTCGTCCAGCATCTCACGCAAAGCGGCGAAAATGGCCTGAAATCGCGCGTCATAGCGCCTTTCCATGTGCATTATCTTTCGCTTCAAATCTTCGTGCGTGGCGAGCATGGCGCGAAGCTGCAAGAAGGCGCGCATGATCGCGATGTTCATTTGCACGGCGCGATCGCTGTTCAGAACGCTGGAGAGCATGGCGATGCCGTGCTCAGTAAAGACATAGGGCAAATAGCGGCGGCCGCCGCGGCCGGAAGTCTTTGAGGTGCCAGATTGGAGCCTCAAAGCTTCGGCCTCTTTCTCAGTCAGTTGAAACATGAAATCGGCCGGAAAGCGTTCGATATTTCGCTTCACGGCTCTGTTCAGGCCTTTCGTGGTCACGCGATAGAGCGCGGCGAGATCGGAGTCCAGCATGACGCGGCTGCCGTGAAGGAAATAAATGCTCTTGGCAATCAAACCGGTTTGCACAATGGCGCGTGAACTTTTTTGTTTGGACATGAATTCCGCAGTTTATTTGAGATCACAATTGCGATGACAAAGCTGGGGAAGGACAGTATAGCCGGAGAGAAAAAAAATATAGCGATAGAAATAGAGCGGAAAAATTTTCTTGAGATGCCGCTCAGATGCGCATGGGCATGATGATGTAGCGGTAGCGATAAGATTCGTCGGCGAGCGGGCGCATCTGGCCGGCGGACTGTTCGTCCTTCAGTTCGATGCTAACCGGGCCATCCGCGGCGGCGGCGAGAAAATCGAGCATGTAGCTGGAATTGAATCCGATGGCGATGGGATCGCCCTTGTATTCCTTGTCGATATTTTCCTTGGCTTCGCCGTATTCGGGGCTGGAAGCAGAAATTTCGACGCCTTCTTTCGAAACGGCAAGTTTCACGGCGTGCGAGCGCTGATCCGCAAGTTGCGAAACGCGGCGCACGGCGTCGGTAAGTTCGGCGCGCTCGAGCACGATGCTTTTGTTATTGTCGCGGGGAAGCACGGCTTCGTAATTTGGAAATTGCCCCGTGAGAATACGCGAAATCAGCAAGCGGTGGCCCGCCTGGAAGAAGAGATGGCTTTCGTCCTTGGCGAATTCCATTTGCGCATCGGAGCCGGACGCGCTGGCTAATTTTTCGACTTCGTCCATGGCTTTCTTCGGAATCAGCACTTTCACTTCGCCATTTAGACCGGCGAGTTTTTGGTCGGTCTCGGCAAGCGCCAGACGGTGGCCGTCGGTTGCGACCATCGCAACCGTGTCCGGCTTGAGGATCAGCAAACCGCCATTCAGCGTGTAACGCGACTCTTCCATGGAAATCGCAAACTTTGTCTTTCCGATCAAGCTTTCGAGCGTCGTTGTGGGAATCTTCACCATCACGTGCGGCATGACCGGCAGCGCGGGGAAATTTTCCTTAGCCATCCCGACGAGCTTGTATTTCTTCTTGTCGCTGACGATTTCAACCCAGTGATTGTCCAGCAGCTTGAATTTGATCTCGCCTTCCGGCAACAAGCGCACAAGCTCAAGAAGTTTCTTGGCCGGAATCGTCCCCGCGCCTTCCTTCTTCACTTTGGCTTCGCAAGACGTGCGAACACTCAACTCCAGGTCCGTCGCGGTGATCGTCAGCCGGCTCTCCTTCGCCTCCACCAAAAGATTGGAAAGAATCGGGATGGTCGTCTTGCGCTCGACGACACCTTGCGTAGTAGTGAGCTCATTCAACAGCGCCGACTTTGTAACGCTGAATTCCATGGATTGGCTTTCCTCGCGTACGGTTCCGGTTGCCGTCATTATCACAAGAACCTTTCTTGGGGACGCAACAACACTGGCCGCTACTTTACTCGCTTTTTGCGTTGCTGAAAAGTCCGCCTCGCACGTTTTTCTGTGGAAATGTTCAGTGTTGTGGATCGTTGTGGGTGACGGCGCTTCGCGCAGAAATCCACAACCACAAAGGAGCAATAAGGGAAGCTGTTATTTTAGATTTTTTGAACGCAAATGAACCTTGTTGTTGTGATGACTTCGGTGAATTTGTGGAAAGCGTTGTAAGTGGAGCCATCCTCAAGCCTTATTCCGGCGGATTACAGGTGGCCATTTGTGAAAATCTCGGAAAACCTTGTCGCGCCGTTCGCAACTGTCACGATGCTCTCCTATTCTTCCTCTCGTATTCACAAATGATCCCCAACTTTTTCACTTCTTTTCCGCAGGGCGCTGACACAAGGAGACGCAAAAAGGTCGCGTGGAAAAATTCCTACGCGGAAATTTTAGGCAACTTTTATCTGGGAGAGGGAATTTACTGCAGCGCGTCCATGAGGCGCGTGATGGTGCGATTCAAATCCTTGTCGGACCGGCGCATTTCTTCAATTTTGTTGATGGAGTGCAGCACGGTCGTGTGATGCTTGCCGCCGAATTGCCGGCCAATTTCAGGCAGTGAAGCTGTGGTGAGCTGCTTCACGATGTACATGGCTACTTGACGAGGGAAAGCAATAGCGCGCGTGTTGCTCCGAATCTTCAAATCCTGCTCACGCAAATTGAAATGCTCGCTGACGCGTTTCTGGATGAGGTCGATGGTCACGCGTTTTTCCTGCGAAGCGATGATGTTACGGAGGACTTGTTGCGCCGTCGCCAGGGAAATTGCCGCGCCGGTCAGGGAGGCATACGCCATCAAGCGCGTTAACGCGCCTTCCAACTCACGCACGTTGGATTTGATCGCCCGCGCGATGTATTCGGCGACATCATCGGGTAAAACAAACCGGTCGTTCTCGGCTTTTTTCTGCAAAATCGCAATCTTTGTCTCGAGATCCGGCGGCTGGATGTCCGCAATCAAGCCCCATTCGAAGCGCGAGCGCAGCCGCTCTTCGATCGAATTGATGTCTTTGGGCAGGCAGTCGGACGAAATGACAATCTGCTTCCCCTGTTCGTACAGGGCGTTGAACGTGTGGAAGAACTCTTCCTGCGTCCGCTCTTTTCCTGCGATGAATTGGATATCGTCGACGAGCAGCACGTCCACCGTGTGAAAGCGGTCGCGGAACGAAATCATTTTGTCAAAGCGCAGCGAATTAATGACTTCAATCGTGAACTTTTCCGCGCTGACATAGCAAAGCCGCGCCGCGGGATTCCGTTTCTTGATCACATGCCCGATGGCGTGCATCAAGTGCGTCTTGCCCATGCCCACTCCGCCGTACAGAAACAGCGGGTTGTATGCCTTCGAAGGTTGCTCGGCCACGGCGCGCGAAGCCGCGTGCGCAAACTCATTCGATTTTCCGACGACGAACGTGTCAAACGTGTAGCGCGACTGCAATTGATTGTCGCTGCTTTCGAAATCCAGCTTTGATTGTTTCACTGGAACCGCCGCGGGAGCCGGAACGGCTTCTTCCTCGGTGCAAACATACTGCACTTTCAGACTCGGCATCCCCAATTCATGGAATACGGCCCGAATAATCTCGCCGTAGGTCCGCGTGAGCACTTGGCGGAAGACCACTGTCGGAATCTGCACGAAAATCGTCTCGCCTTCGGTGCGGTTGAGGCGAGTTGGCGCAAACCAGGTAGTGAAAGTATTGAGGCTTACCCTCGTTTTGACGCGTTCCAGAAACTTATCCCACATCCCGGCGATGTCTCGATCCTTGGCAATATGCGTCGCAGTCGTCATTAGGCAAAAAATCCGTGTCCTGGCTATTTCCACAAGTGTGGATTTCCTGTGGAAAGCGATTTCCCAGCGTTCTTTCCGATGGCTTTCGGGTTTTCCCGCGCCCTATTGTGCTCGTGGCCCCTGATGCCCAGCGCGCGGCGATCCCGACGTTGTTGGCCCGCTTGCCGCTGCTTTTGGACAGCGCGGGATTGTCTCTGATTGGCGATTTATGGGCAAGCGAAAAGTGTACGAAGACTCAGGACGGCTTGCACATTGCATTCACAACTTTTCCACAGGCACCAAAATTGTGCAACTCCGCTTTCTCGCGCACTCCAGGCTATTCATTTTGACGGCGATACGCAAATTTTCTAATTTTCTCTTCGAAAAGAAATTATTCAGGCTGCCCGCGCGCAAATTTTTTGCCTGTGGAAAAGAATTCCGAGAAAAAATCAAACTTTCACTTCAGCGGCTCGCCGGACGATCAAATTCGTAAATTCCAATCGGATCGCCGCCGATGATTAACCTGTCTTGCAAAACCAAAATCACATTTGCTTCGAGCCTCGCGTTGTCCGGCGTGTAAATCAAATACGTCGCGCGGCGGTTTCCATCCTTGTCAAAACGCAACAGTGTGTCTCCCATCGCTATCCACACTTCACCGGACTCTTTGTCCACGCCAATCGCCGTCAAAATTCGTTTGAAGGTCGGCGGATCGCCGCGCCGCTCCTGCCGTTCGATTTCGCGGCGCAACGCCTGCGCTTCTGGCATCGCATCCAGCGCCGTGTAGCGCACTTCCTGCTTCGCATAACCGAAACGGTCGAACTCCCGCACCGTCGGCTCCGGAAAATAATTAAAGCCATAATAAAGATGCGCCTGGCCGTCCGTTGCCAACTCGCCGATATTCAGAAAGCGGTTGAGTTCCGTACGCTCCGTCAGCGTATCCAGGTCGCCGAACTCGCGCACGCGACGTCCGTTCTTGTCGAACACCACGACCAGCGAAGGATCGCGAAAGGTGGCGACCGCAACTTCTCCATCGGGCAGCGCCCCGACGGAAACAGGCGCGTTCACCGGAATGGTCTTGAGGTGGCGCCCTTCCTTCGCATAAACCTGCACGGCGTTTGCGCCGCGATCCGCGATGTAAATGGTGCCATCCGCGTCCACATCGCAATCTTCGCCGAACTGCGTCAGCACTTCGCCCGTCTTGCGCAGCTCCTCAAGAGCGGCCGGCTGCAAACCCGAAGACTCCTTCATAGCCAGAAGTTTTCTGCCTTCAGGAGAAAAAACAATCAGGCCGGGATTGGGTGAGGCCAGCACGTAAAACTTACCGTCCGCGCCGTGGCGCACTGCCTTCAGTCCGGGCCCAATTGGAGCATAGACACGCCGTTTTGCTACAAGCTCCCCATCCACCTGAGCCGCGGCCCCGTACGCCGCGCTCAACACCAAACACAACACCGCAATCGCTTTCAAGGCCGGGTCCAACCCTTCTTCCGTCTCTTAATGTTCCTTCAGATTATCTCTTTTGTTTTGAGGTTGCTTCGCGGTTCTCACTCTTGTGCGTTGCGCGTGCTCAATCAATCCTCAATCGCAGCCTTGCTATGGATTTCGCCGGCAGCCGGCCGGCCGCATTGCGGGGGCCCGCCTCATCCGTCTCAATCAGCACGCAATTCATCTGGACATTCCCCTGCGCTACTTCGAAGCGCGCCGGCATACCGTCCAAGAATTTCTTCACGATGCCGACGCGATCCATTCCAATCACGCCGTCGTGCGGCCCGGTCATGCCCACGTCCGTGATATACGCCGTACCCGACGGCAGCAGGCGCTCGTCGGCGGTGACCACGTGCGTGTGCGTCCCGACCACGGCCGTCACGCGCCCATCGAGATACCAGCCAAGCGCGATTTTCTCGCTGGTCGTCTCCGCGTGCATGTCCACTAGGACAAAGCTCACATCTGTCGGCAATTTCGCCAATAATTCGTCCGTTTTGCGGAACGGATCATCGTTCGCAGGCAAAAAGACGCGCCCTTGCACATTAATGACGGCGTATTTCACGCCGTTGCGCGCCGTCCCAACGTACATGCCGCTGCCCGGGTTGTGATCCGGGAAATTCGCCGGCCGCAGCAGCCGCGGCTCATGCGGCATAAATTCCAGAATCTCACGCTTATCCCAGCTGTGATTGCCGCCACTCAGTACGTCAATGCCATAGCCAAATAACTCTTCAGCGATGCGCGGCGTGATGCCGAATCCTGCAGCGGAGTTCTCGCCGTTGGCAATCACCAGGTCAATTTGCTGATTAGAAACAACATCCGCCAAGCGCTCGCGAACAATCTCGCGCCCGGGCGATCCGACAATGTCACCTACAAAGAGTACGCGCATGTCTTTGGCCAGAAAAACAAAATGGAGCAGACTGCTGGGCCGTGGGGAGCTAGGCCGTGAACCTCTGAATTAGGTGGGCACCACGAGCCAACCGTTAGGCATTCCTGCCCCGCTCGCGCGTCGCCCGGTCTTTTGTTCACTCAGGGTTTGTAAGTACAAACCCTGAAACCCGTCAACGCGCCGGCGGGACAGGCCGTGCACACAGGCTGTCTATCCGCAGCGCCTCAGAGATTCTGCATTGGTTCAAACAGCTTTCGCGCCCTCACCTGCTTCGAAGTACCGCTCCGCTTCCATTCTATCCTCTGCGCAGAAGCCGCGTCCAACCGACAGAGCGCATGTGCGATCCTTAGCCGAAAATTCTTCGCCTCAATTTCGTCCGCGGAGCTAGAATCGCTTCGGCCTTCCGGGAGCTGCCCCAAATGAAAACACTCTTTTCCGCCGTACTTTTTTCCGCTTGTTTGCTGGTGCCGCCTTTGGTTGGCTCGCGTCCCGCGCCTGCTGCGGACGACCACCTCGGCAGAGTGGATTTCCCGACGACGTGTTCTCCCGCAGTACAACCGCTCATTGAGAAAGGCGCCGCGCTGCTCCATTCCTTCCAATACATGCAGTCCGAGAAAACTTTCACCGAGGCCGCTCAGCAGGATCCCAATTGCGCGATGGCGCATTGGGGAAAGGCAATGGCGCTCTATCATCAGCTTTGGGATTTTCCGGATAAGAAAACGCTCGAGGAGGGCCGTAAGGAACTCGATAAGGCGAAAAAGCAAAAACACATCTCCCCGCGCGAAAAAGGATTCATTGAGACCGCTCAAGTCTTTTTTCAAAAGAACGATAAGCTTGACAAAAAGGCACGAATCGCCGCCTATTCCGACGCGATGGAAAAGTGGTACGCCAGCCTTTCCAGTGACGTTGAAGTCGGTTCGTTCTATGCGCTTTCTCTCGTCGCATTGGCCTATGAAGAAGATGCCGGTGAGGCTTTGGAACTTCGCAGAAAAGCTATCGGCGTTCTCAATCCTCTCTTCGAGCAGCATCCGGATCATCCGGGAGTCGCGCACTACATAATCCACGCCACCGATGAGCAATCGCTTGCGCCCCAAGGCCTTGCGGCCGCGCGCCGTTACGCGGCAATTGCGCCCGATTCATCTCACGCAATTCACATGCCGTCGCACATTTTTGTTCGCCTCGGCATGTGGCAGGATTCGATCACTTCCAACGTTGCTGCGCAGGCAGCGGGCGCGCGTGCGGCGGAAGCCCATCAAGCCGAATCGCATTATCAAACGCACGCGATGGATTTCCTGAACTACTCGTATTTGCAAAGCGGCCAGCTCGCCAAGGCCCGAGCCGTCATCATGGACGAGCACCACGTCGTCGGAGCGACGGATAAATCCATGAAAACCCACATGGACGAACTGAACGACCGGCTGCTGGTCGAACTGCATAACTGGAAGGACGCCGCTAATTTGCCGGACGAGTTTCTATTTACAAAAACGATCGCGGCGGCTCGATTGAAAGATCTTTCCGCCGCGCGGGCCCACTTGGCACAACTGCAAGCCGAGGCAAAAAAGCGTGCAGGAGAGAAAAAAGGGAATTACACCGGCGCGCCGGACAATGACGTCCAACTCCGCGAGGTGGAAGCGTGGGTTGCTTTCGCGGAAGGAAAAGCCGACGAAGCTCTGAAAGCGCTGCGCGCGTCAGCGGATTATGAAGATGCGCACCGGCTGGATTCGTTCCTTGTGCCCGCCCGCGAAATGCTGGCGGACATGCTGCTCGAAGCAATGCGGCCCGCGGAAGCGCTCGCCGAATACAAAACCGGCCTCAAAAATTCGCCGGGCCGTTTCAACCTGCTCGTCGGCGCCGCCCGGGCCGCAAACGCAGCGCGCCAGCCCGACGAAGCTCACACTTACTATTCAAAACTTCTGGAAATGTGCGGAAGCTCCGGCGACCGACCCGAACTCGCCGAAGCCCGCACGCTTGTTGCGAAAAACTAGAGACTAGAAGTGGAAGCCCAGTTCCGCGGAATAGCTCCTCGGCGAGACGAAGTGCGTTCCGCTGAAGGTGCTCAGGAAGTTGTAGAGCGCTTCTTTGTTGGTCAGGTTGATGACCGTAAACCGAAGACTCCACTTGTAGCGGTCACCGCGGAAAAGATTGTCGTGGCCAACGGCTAGATCGAAAAGGTTGCGCGATGCAATCCGCGGGGGGTTTTTGTCGTCATTTTCCGTGCCGTCGGCTGGAATGGAAACACGCGTGGCGCCCGTTCCTGTGGGAGCGGCCCCGCAGCTCGCGGGACCGTTGCTCAAGGGAGACGTGAGCGTCGCAAAGATCCGCTGACCGCTCGGCCCCGTGCAGAATAGACCGATCGCTGCTTGTTGATCGCCGTCAAACGCAAGCGCGGTCGCAAAATCCGGCACCGCGCCCGCCACAAGCCCGCTGTCATACCGCCAGTTGAAGCCCACCCACGGCCCGCGTTTCCACGGCTGATATTGCAGGTGCGTCGTCTGATTGAACTTTTCGTCGTGATCAATCCGGAAAACCGATCCGCTCTGCCCGACCGTCACGCCGAGTCCACCCACCTGCGGCGGGAAATAACGCGCGGCCACGCTGGACATCACCACTAGCGCGGTAAATCCGTGAAAGTCCGGCACGCTTACGCGAATCGCATAACCCGGAATTTTGGAATTGTGCCAAACGATCGGAAACGTGATGGGCGTATTGCCGAGAACGCTGAAATCGAACGAATTGTGCGTGTACTTCCAGAGGTATTCGCCGTCCACCACAAGATACTTACCGAACGCTTGTTGAAATCCCGCGTGGAACTCATTGCGGAATCCGGCCGGAGAATTTGCGGGCACGCACGGAATCAATGCCGCAATCACGTCCACATTGCAGCCCGTGGTGGACACGACCAGGTTTTCGTTGAATGGCGTTTCGAGCGTGCGAGCGTAGGAAACTCTCAGCACCGTGTTGGTTGGCTTGATGTTGTACGCGATCCCGAGCCGCGGTTCGATTTCGCTCGCCGAAGAAAGCCCGCGGTACAAATCGCCGCGCAGGCCGAGGTTGAACGACCAATTGCCCTTGGTAATCGTGTCCTGTAGGTATAGCCCGAGCTCCTTCACGTCCGTGTGCCCGTGAAACAGGAACTGGCTTCCGCCGCGGGTCAAATCAATCGGAAGCAGCGTCGCGCAAGGCGTGCCCGGTACGGCCGTTCCGGTGGTGTCATCAAAGCACGGAACGCCGTTCGCGTCCGTGGTGGAAGGCAAAAGATTCGGATCGATAATTCCAAATTGATCGTTTTCCGTCAGAAATGTCTGCTGATAGACGGCCCCCGCCTTGATGTTGTGACTCCCCTTCACCCAGGAGATGTCGCCATGCACACCCGTGTTGGTTAGCTGCCGGTCTTGCGAAATCGTTTCCGAGTTGATCGGCCCAAGGTCGGCGAACACGTTGTTGCTCGGATAGTAGTTGTACTGGTCGTGCCGCACGAATCCGCCGAAATTGAACACAGCCGACGGGCCGATCGTGTGTGTCCAGTTTGGCGCAATGTTGTAGGACTCAATCTTTGACCGTTGATCCGTGTCGCCCGCCGGATTGCCGCTGATCGCGCTCAAATTATCGAACGTGTTCGGCGTCTGAAACCATGACCGCGAATACTGAAAATTCAGGTGCAACGCGTCCACCTTCGTCATGTTGTAATCTACGCGATCGAAGAAGTTCTCTTCGTTTCCTTTGTCGTGTAGCGCCGTAAATTCCGGCGGATCCAGAAACCGCCCGCTGTTCAGTCCGCTCAGAGAAACGAAATTCCCCCAGTTCTGGCCTCCATAGGCCATGTTGAATCCTGCCGTGGAGGTTCCAAAACTTCCAAACGACCCGGTTACGCTTCCCGTCGGCTTGGTTATACCCAAACCCGATCGCGTCGTCACCTTGATCACAAGACTCGTCTTGTCGCCGAATTCCGCCGGAGGCGCACCGGAAATCACTTCCAGGGATTGAATCGAGTCCGCGGGAATCTGGTTCGAAAAAACTTTGCTTGTCTGGTCCGTCACTGCTTGTCCGTCAATCGAAAACGCCGTCTGCGCATGATCTCCCAGCGCGTGCATGTTCCCGTTCGAGTCCGCCGCAATTCCCGGCGATACCAGTGTCACCAGCGAAGTCGCCGACGATGAAGAGCTCTCCAGCGGCATCTTGTCAAACAGTCCTCGGTCCACGTCCGTGTGAAACGTCGAATCGTTTTCCACCAGGTCCGTGCCGCTGGACTCCACCGTCACCGTTGTCTCCGCCGCCGCCACCTTCAGCTTCACGCTCAATGACGTTGGAACGGCCGACCTCACCTCCACATCCCTAGAGGTCACCGCAAATCCCGTCGCCGTCACCATAAGGTGATACGGATTGAACGGCACGTTCGCGAACCGGAATTTACCATCCGTGTCCGTCGTCGTGCTCCGGTCGTAATGGCTCACCGGATTGTGAATCTCTACTGTCGCTCCGGGGACCGCGCCGCCGGAAGGATCGGTCACTGTCCCATCCAGAATTCCAGATGATTGTGCGCTTCCAACTCCCGCAAACAAAAAGGCCAAAACAAAAAACCCAAATGCGAAACGACTGAAGCTCTTCAACATTTTTTCCTCCGTCCCGCCATTCGGGACTTGTGTTTTGGTGTGAATCAACGCCGCTGCAAATGAGCGGCTACGCCAATGCGACGCAAAACGCGGACGCTCGGCGCAAGGAACAGATCGGACTTCAGCTTTGGAGGAAACTAAGCGACAGGCGGGGCACGACCGGCATGGTGAATCGAAAACGCTTCGCAGGGTGCCGCATGAGTCGGCTGCGAGTGATACCAACTAACAAATTCCGGAGCTGCAAGCGCCGCGGCATGGGCAGGCGCCAGGGCGGGCAGATGCAGCGCTTGGCAAACGTGGCAAGGAGTGTCGCCGCGTCCGTCCTTATGTTCGTGGAGGAACGCGCCGCCCGCCGCAAAGTAGAGCAGCGCAACGCCGGCCAACAACGCCACAGCGCGGCGAGCAGTCATTCTGCCCAGGAAGCTCTTCACCAGTTGCATGCTATCCCTAAGTGTACACTTCACCTTGCTATTTTAGACGCACGTGTTCCGAATCGGTTGCTTGGTTTCGAATGCTCTGCCTAATTCCTTGACCCCGCAACCTTTCTTACCTAAGCTCCTTCTTACTAAGCACATGCATTTGGTAAAGTCCAAAATGCAGTTTGTGGTGGTGCTCCTCGTCGTCGCCTTTCTGGGCGCGCAAATCCACTTTTGCACGGACCTGCTTGAATCTACCGGGTCGCATGTTTGTCCCACTTGCTCTGCGGCCGATTCTGCAGCCCCAACCATTACGCCGCACGTCGCGGCCCTAGTTCCAATTCGGACCGTCGAACTCCACGAGTTCGCTTTATCTGCATGTCCTGCTTTTGCCCTTCTCCTCTCCCTGCGCGCTCCCCCAGCTCTCTAGCTGAATCTTCACGCGCGGCCCGGTACCAAATCTTCTAGTCGGTAAGGAGTAGTCTCATGAAGCGACTTGCATCTTTTGCAGCTTTTCTGTTTCTTGCTTTACCCGCGCTTGCTCAGGAAACTACGCCGCAGAGGCCCGCTTCTCCGCCGGGCGACGTGCGCATTCAATCGCTCGAGGAACAGATCCACCTGCTTGCGGACCAGGTCGCCCAACTCCGCGCCGAACTCCGGGATATGCGCGACGCCAAGGGAGCGCCCTCGGCCGGCAACAAGGTTGTCCTTGCCTCTGCGCAAATCACCCCCGGCATGCTCCCCAGCCCTCCGGAGCCCATTGCCAACCCATCTCCAGCCTCAGCCCCTGCCGAACCCGTATCTCCCCCCGCTACGCCTCCACAAGTCGCACAAACGCAGACCTTCGGCGGTGCCACGTCTAACGCCAAGCTCCTCAACCCGGACATCAGCATGATCGGAGACTTTATCGGCACGGCTGGTCACAATCCCGTCGCTCCCGGCCGCGCCCTCGAGCTCCACGAATCCGAAGTCGGCATGCAAGCCATCATCGACCCCTATGCTCGAGCCGATGTCTTCCTTTCCTTCGGCGAAGAAGGCGTGAACGTCGAGGAAGGCTACATCACCTTCACTTCGCTTCCCGCCGGCTTGCTGATGAAAGTCGGCAAGATGCGCGCCGAATTCGGAAAAGTGAACACCATTCACAATCACGCGCTGCCGTTCATTGATCGTCCCCTCGTCACGAACAATCTCATTGGCGGCGAAGACGGCATTGATGACGCCGGCATCTCCCTCACCCGCTTTCTGCCCGCTCCGAAGAATTGGTTCGCGGAAGGCACGGCTCAGGTTTTCCGCGGCGATTCGAGCGATGTCTTCAGTTCCAGTCGCCGTCAGGATCTGAGCGTCGTGGGCCACCTCCGTGCCTACCGCGACCTCAGCGAATCCACGAACATTGACCTCGGCGTTTCCTATTCCCGCGGCCACAACAACACGAGCGTCGTCGGAACGTCCTTCAATCCATCCGATTTCATGACCAACCTTTACGGTGCGGACGCAACGCTCCGCTGGAAGCCGCTTCGCCGCGCGATCTACAACTCCTTCCTCTTCCGCACCGAACTTTTCTGGAGTAATCGCGACCAGCTCTCTCCGCTCAGCGTTTTCCAGACGCAACATGCTTTCGGTATGTATTCCCACGCGGAATACCGCCTCAACCGCCGCTGGACTCTTGGCGGGCGCTTCGATCGCTCCGGCCACGCCACCAACGCCAGCCTGACGGACACCGGCTTTTCCGGTATCCTCACCTATTGGCCCAGCGAGTTCAGCCAGGTCCGTACGCAGTATCGCTACGGACATCTCTGGGACGACGCGACTCTGCGCTACACAAACGCAAACGAATTGCTCTTCCAGTTCCTTTTTGTGATGGGCGCGCACGGAGCGCATCCCTTCTAAACGAAACGCATAAGAGCTATTCGGGTTATTTATATAGTGGGTTTTGAAAGTCTTGAGAGGATGACCATGTTTGTCACAAAGTTGACTCAGAAAACGCTCGCGACTGCTGTTGCGTTCGCGCTCCTATTCGCTGCCTATGTCCCCACAGCGCGCGCGGAAAGCAAACTTCAAATCATGACCGCCACCACCGACCTAGCCGCCCTCGCCCAGGAAATCGGCGGGGACAAAGTGGATGTGGAATCCGTCGCGCGCGGCTATCAGGACCCGCACTTCGTCGAAGCCAAGCCCAGCTTTCTTCTCAAGCTGCGCCGCGCCGATCTCCTCATCGTCGTCGGACTTGAACTCGAAATCGGCTGGCTTCCCCCGTTGATTACGCAGTCCACCAATCCGAAAATCCAGGTCGGCGCGCCGGGATATTTTGACGCCTCTCGCTTTGCAAGAATTCTGGAAATTCCGACCGGCGCGGTGACGCGCGCCGAAGGCGATGTCCATCCTCAGGGCAATCCGCACTATTGGCTCGATCCAGAAAACGGCTTGCGCATCGCCAAAGGCATTGCCGACAAGCTCAGCCAGATGCGCCCAAATGATTCCGCTTATTTCGAACAGCGCTACTCCGCATTCGAACAAAAGCTCAAGCAAGCTGATCAACAATGGCAGGCGCAAATGAAGCCGTACGCGGGCCGCAAAATCGTCACCTATCACCGCTCCTGGCCGAACTTCGCCGAACACTTTGGCCTGAACGTCGTTGGTTATGTTGAGCCGCGTCCGGGCATTCCGCCGAGCCCGCAGCACACCGTCGAGCTCATCGGCCAGATGAAGCGCAACGGTGTCAAGGTCATATGCGTTGAGCCTTATTTCGATCTGAAGACGCCCAACGCAGTCGCTCGCGACACCGGCGGGAAAGTTGTCGTGCTCATGCCTTCCGTCGGCGGCGAGAAAGAGATCACCGATTATTTCAAGCTGTTCGATTACGATATTGCAAAACTAAAGCAAGCTTTCGACGAAACAAAATAACGCCCAGGAGCCCGCCGAATGGAAATCCTCGTTTTTCTGCTTGCGCCGTTTGTCGCAAGCCTCATCCTCACGGGAATTCACGCGTATCTCGGCGTGCACGTCGTCGAACGTGGCGTTATCTTCGTTGACCTCGCTCTCGCGCAAATTGCCGCGCTCGGCGCCACCGTAGCCGTTGTTGCCGGAATGGACCCGCACGGCCGCGCCGCCTATTGGATCAGCCTCGGCTTTACGTTCCTCGGCGCCGGCATTTTCGCGTTCGCACGCAGCGCCCGCGGCCACATCCCCCAGGAAGCTTTCATTGGCATCGCCTATGCCGTTGCTTCCGCCACAGCGATTCTTCTCATGAGCAAGGCCACCGGCGAAACCGAACACCTCAAGGACATGTTGGTTGGGAATATTCTTGCCGTCTCCTGGCCGGAAGTGCGGAAAACGGCTTTGCTCTATGGCGTCGTGGGCATCTTCCACTTTATTTTTCGCAAGAGGTTTCTGTCCATTTCCATGAACCACGGCAAAGCCGAGCAATCGGGAGTGAATGTACGTTTCTGGGATTTCCTCTTTTACGCTTCCTTCGGCTTCGTGGTTACTTCGTCCGTTGCCATCGCGGGCGTGCTTCTCGTTTTCTGCTATCTCATCGTTCCCAGCGTTGGTGCAATGCTCTTTGCGGATCGCATCGGCCCGCGGCTCGCCATCGGCTGGACCATGGGTACGCTGGTTTCGGCCCTTGGCTGCTATCTCAGCGTGATAATCGATACGCCCACCGGCGCAACCATCGTAGTCACTTTCGGCGCAGTGTTGATTCTTATGTTCTTGCTTCACTTGATTGTGCATCACGGCAAGAACAATCAGCTTGTGGGCGCAGCCTCCGCCAAGCATGAACTGGAACACGAAGGCGCGCCGGCGCAGCCTATTTCGTCGTCACGCGTTCTTCGATAGCGTCATACTCCGCTTGAGTTAACGCGCCGCGCTGTACCGTATCCTCTGGCGTGACGTAGGGACGATGAGCAATAATTCTTTTCGCCTCTTTGTAGCCGATCCCGGGTAGAGTCTCGAGCTGCGCTTCACTTGCTGAATTCAGGTTCACAACGGTAGGCTGCCCTTTGTCCCACCCTTCCTTCACTCCGCGCGCGGTTGCTCTCGCATCTTCCGCCGCGGTCCTTGCTGCCAGACCAACTTTCTCGCCTGCTTTGTTCAATTCCGGTTTCGCATTTTTTGCGGCCCGTGAGACTTCGTCTCGGGCTTCTGCTGCGCGCTTTCTCGCTTCTTCTGTTTCTTCTTTTGCAGTCTGTTCGGCCTTCGACCCGGACTGGCATCCTGCGACGCCGATTGTTGCTAGCACGCCCAAAGTTAGACCGGAAATTCCTCGTCTAATTTTCATATGAGGCTCCTTATCTCATTGGACGGGCCCCATGGACTTTTTCCATCAGGTGTTCCCTGTAGGCCGCTGCGCTGCTCTTCTTACAGTGAACTTCGTCGTATAAGTCGTATAATCTGAAGTCAGATTTGAAAAATTTCTGTATTAAGGAAGAGCTATGTCTGAACCAACGTATGAAGAACTAAAAGCCCGCCTCGCCCAGCTTGAAAAAGAAAAAGGCGGCAAGCGCAGCGGCGCGCTCGATTTTCGCGTCGGCGAAAAAGGCGGTGTCAGCGTTTACGGCCTCGGCCGTTTTCCCGTGACGCTATATTACGAACAGTGGATTCGCTTGCTGGATGTCTCCAAAGAATTGCGCGAATTTCTCGAAGAAAATAAATCCGCGGGAAAATTGAAGCTCAAGGAATAGCTCCTGGGCTTCCGTCACAGCGCTCTTTATTTGGCTGGCCGACCGGTCAATTTCTTAATCAACTCCACTTCCTCCTCTTTATACGGCTTCCCATCCGTCCGGAAAATTTCATGGAACCACACGGCCGGTTCGTGGTCCGTGTAAGGCTTCCTCCACGAATCCCACGGCAAATACGTCTGCGTCTTTCCCGCCACCAAGCCCCAATTGATCGCCGCCACGTTATATTTCTTCGCAATCGGCAGCGACCCTTCAAACGTTGACCCATTCCCGCGTGCCATGTATTCCGTGCAAATCAGCGGCCGACCGTACGGCTGCAAGGAAAGAATTCTCTTTTCGAACTGCTCCGGCTTGTCGTAGCTGTGAAAGCTGATCACGTCGGACTCTTCCAGTTGAATCTTTGCCGTCGCGCTGCGCTTTTCGGGAGTCCAGTCGCCCGCCCACACGCCGCTCGTGAGGGGTTGCTGCGCGCCCGCTTCCCGCGCCCACGCAAACACCCTTGGAAGCAGTTCGTTGACCCGCTCCACTTTGTCCTTTGGATCTTCGTAATTCCCGTCATTCGTGTTGTCTGGTTCGTTCCACACGTCCCACGCCAGCACGCGTTCGTCGTGCCCGAATTTTCCAACGACGCCGCGCACATAGGCCTCGAGCCTCGGATATTCGCTGCGATCTTCCAGCGCCTTTGCTCCCGGGCTTTGCAGCCACCGCGAGTTGTGCACGCCCGGTCGCGGCGGAGCTTGCGGCCCGAGTTTCGGATTCGGATCCCAAACCGAATCGAAGAGCACCAGCACCGGCCGGATGTGATGCTTCGCCGCAATCGCGAGGAACGTATCCAGGCGTTTCGTAAACCCGGCGGCATCTTGTTTCCATGGCAAATCGTGCAGGAACACCCGCATCGTGTTCAGCCTGGTCGCTTCCGCCCAGCCCAGCTCCAAATCAATGCGCTTCGGATCGAACGTCTCCGCTTGCCACATTTCCAATTCATTTGAGGCTGTCGCCGGAATGTAGTTGCTGCCGACCAGCCACGGCTGCTTCGCATACCACGCCTTCGCTTTTTCCGCCGTCCATCGCGCGGGAGGCGCGCCGTTTTCCGCCGCCGCTCCCCACACAAAAATCAAAAGTACCGCAACCGCTGCAACGCTCCATCTCCACGCGCTCTTCATGACACTTTTCTCCCGCCCCCGGTTATATCACTACTTTCTCCGGCCTTGCGCGCCGCTGCCGTATACTATGTCGCGTCCAATTGAATGAGGAGAATTTTCGCGCCATGAAAATGCGCCGCTTCGGCCGCACAGGCTGGCAAGTCAGTGAAATTGGTTATGGAATGTGGGGCATGGCCGGCTGGACCGGCTCCGAGGATGCCGAATCCCTCGCGGCGCTCCAGCATTCCATTGATCTTGGCTGTAATTTCTTCGACACCGCCTGGGCCTACGGCGATGGCCACAGCGAAGAGCTTCTTGGCAAAACGCTTCGCGCCAATTCCTCAAAAAAACTCTACGTCGCCACAAAAATTCCGCCGAAAAACCGCCGCTGGCCCGCTCTTAAGGAATTTTCCGTCGACGATTGCTTTCCGCCTGCTTACGTTTTCGAATACGTGGACAAAAGCCTGAAAAACCTCGGCCTCGAATCGCTCGACCTGATTCAGTACCACACGTGGATGGATTCGTGGCTCGATGACCCGCGCACGCAGAACACGATCGAAAAGCTGCGCAGCTCCGGCAAAGTTCGCGCCGTCGGCATCAGCCAGAATCGCTGGGAACCCGAAAACGGCATTCGCGCTGTGCGCGCTGGCCTCGTGGACGCCGTGCAAGTCATCTACAACATCTTCGACCAAAATCCCGAGGACGAACTTTTCCCTGCCTGCCGCGAAAAAGATGTCGCCGTCATCGCGCGCGTTCCTTTTGACGAAGGTTCGCTCACCGGCACGCTCACGCTCGATTCCACGTGGCCCAAAGGCGATTGGCGCAATACGTATTTTGTTCCTGAAAATTTGAAGGCAACGGTTGAACACGTCGAGAAACTGAAGCCCCTCGTTCCCGCCGGTTCATCCCTGCCGGAAATGGCCCTTCGCTTCATCCTCAACAATCCTGACATTTCCACCATCATTCCGGGCATGCGCAAAATCCGCAACGTCGAGGCCAATCTTTCCGCCAGCGACAAAGGCCCGCTGCCTACACAGCTCCACGCCCAGCTCCGCAGTCACCGCTGGGTCCGCCGCCCTACCCACTGGTCGCAATAGCGTCTATAGGCTGAACTGACAAGCAGCGATAACAGACAGAAATTCTCGAGTGCTCTACTGAGGACTGACAACTGAAGACTGCTGACTTGTGCTCACGCCGTCTGCTTGAGCGCGCGTTCCACCAGCGTCAAGCACCGCTCCGCCTGCTCTTTCAACATCTCTTCCCGTTCGCCAATCTCTCGCTGCGAGGAATGCAGCTCATCCGCAATCGCCAGCGCGGCCAGCACCGCCGCTTTCTGCGTGTCCACGGTCGCCGTCGCATCCGCGATCACGTGCATCTTGTCGTCCACGTATTTCGCGAGCCTCTGCACGTAAGCCGCATCCAGGTCGCCCTGAATCGAATACACCTGCCCAAAGATTTGTACCTTCGTCGGTCCCGCCATGCTGCCTATGTTGCCAGATTCCGCGCACCTCGGCGCGAAATTGTACGAATCACACGGGTGCCTCCGCGCATTCTGCGGGCTTGGCTCTGCGCCCTCTACGTTAAGTAGTTTCTTCCTTCGAGTTAAGGAATGTGAATCAGGCAGGAACTTCAACTCGCCCGCAACACCGCGCCGAGATTCTTCTCCAGCGCGCCGACGATTTTCCCCGAAAACTCCGTGATTTGCGCATCCGTCAGCGTCGCCGCCTTGCTCTGGAACGTAATCCGCACCATTAGCGAATATTTTCCCGCCGGCACATTTTTTCCGCGGAACAAATCCGCCGCTTCGACCGAAGTAATTTCCGCAATCCCCAGCGATTGAATCGCCTTCGTCACATCCGCGAACCGGACGCCTTCCGCCAGCAACAACGAAAAATCCCGCTCCACTCCCGGGAACCGCGGCAACGGCTCATACCGCCGCGCATTCTTCGCGCCGTAGTAAGAACAATAGAGCGGCCCCAGCGCAATCTCCGCCAGAAACACGTCTTGCCTGAACTTGAACTTCTCCGCCACGCGCTTCGCCAGCAATCCCGCCGCGCCCAGTTCGTTTTCTTTCAAGAAAATCTTTCCGCGCTTCGCCGCGTTCAACCAATCCGGCCCGCCGTCTTGCCATCCAATTCCGCCGGAGAGCGCTCCAATCGGATCCAAATCGCCTTTCAAATCCGCAAACGAATAATCTCGCGCGCCGTCATGCAATCCTTGCGGCCGCACTTCGCCTGTCGCGCCAATCGTCAGCACCGGCGTCTCTACGGGCGCCGCTCCATTCAGCCGGTAATGCCGCCCAATTTCAAACAGCTTCACGCTTCGCTGGCCGTGATTCAAATTCCATTCAATCGCCGCCGCCATCGTTACGCTGCCCGTCGACCGCAGCACGCTGGCTTCTTCCGAAAGTGGATTCGCCAGCCGCGCCGGCGCCGCGCTCGCCGGACGAAACAGCACATCCCGCTGCTCATCCACATGAGGAATCGTCACAATCTCGCGGTAGCCCAATCCAATTAGCCGCTCGCGCAGCCGCGTTTCCGCTTCATGCTGCGGCAAACGCGCCGCCCCTTGCCGCGCCGCCGGCAAACGCGGCGGAAACTTCTCGAGGCCATACACGCGCGCAACTTCTTCAATCAAATCAATCTCGCGTTCAACTTCCGCGCGCCAGGATGGCTGCGTGCATTCCCACGCCGCGAGCAGCGCCCCTTCCTGCCCGCGATTCTGATCCACGCGCATCGGCGCAAATCCCAGCGCACCTAAAATTCGTTCCACCTCCTTGTCCGGAACGTCCGCGCCCATCACGCGCAAAATCTCCGCGCGCGTTACTGTAATTTTCTTTGCCGCCCGCTTTCCGGGATATACGTCCACCACACCGCCGAGCAATTCGCCTCCGGCCAACTGCAAAATCAATTCCGCCGCCCGCCGCGAAGCCACCTCGGCCATCTCCGGGTCAGCTCCGCGTCCGAATCGCGTCGAAGCCTCCGTATGCAATTTCAAACTCCGCGCCGCCTTTCGAACCGCGATAGGATCGAACCACGCGCACTCAATCAGCACATTCTTCGTCGCAAAGGAAATCTCCGTCTCCGCGCCGCCCATGATTCCGCCGATGCCAACCAATCGCGAGCCGTCTCCGTCGGAAATCATGCACGTATCGGTCGGCAGCGCGCGCTCAATTCCATCCAGCGTCTTCAACTTCTCGCCCGCCTTTGAACGCCGCACCACAATCGAATGATCCTTCACCACGTCGTAGTCAAACGTGTGCAGCGGATGCCCCAGTTCCAGCATCACGTAGTTCGAAACGTCCACCACGTTGCTGATGCTCGCCACGCCCGCCGCCTCCAGCCGCTCGCGCATCCACGCCGGCGACGGCTGAATCTTCACGCCGCGAATCACTCGCGCCGTAAATCTCCCGCAAAGTTCCGGCGCCTCGATCTTCACGCGCACCGCGTCGCTCGCTTTTGCCTTAGCCGACTCCACCGCCTTCGGCGTCACGCTCTTCAGCGCCGTTTTGTAAATCGCGCTCACTTCCCGCGCAATTCCGTACACGCCCAAACAATCCGGCCGGTTTGAAGTGACCTCCGCGTCAATCACTCCGCCCAAAACATTTTTTTCAACTCCGCCGATGTTCGTTCCAGAAAGCGCCAGCCGCGACGCAAGCTCTTCCGCCGTCGCGGGCACTTCCACGAAATCCTTCAGCCAGTTGTAGACCACCTTCATCTAAGCAATCCTCGCCGTCCCGCCGCTCATGGAAATTGCTTCAAAAACCGCACATCGTTCTGGAAAAACGCCTGAATGTCGTCAATCCCGTACTTCAGCATCGCCAACCGGTCAATTCCGATGCCGAATGCAAATCCAGTAACTTTTTTCGGATCGTAGCCGACGAATCCATACACCGCGGGATCGACCATCCCTGCGCCAAAAAGTTCAATCCATCCCGCGCCTTTGCATTTGCCGCAAGTGCCGGACGAGGTTGTTCCATTCCCGCCGCAGAACACGCACGACACGTCGAACTCCACCGATGGCTCCGTGAACGGAAAATAGCTCGGCCGGAAGCGCGTCTTCACGCTCGGCCCAAAAAATTGCTTCACGAAATATTCAATCGTGCCGGTGAAGTCGCAGAACGTAATGTCCGTATCCACCGCCAGGCCTTCCACCTGGTGAAACGCAAACGAGTGCGTCGCATCCGGATTGTCGCGGCGATACACGCGTCCGGGCACAATCACGCGCACGGGCGGCTTCTGCTTCTCCATCGTTCGAATCTGCATCGGTGAAGTGTGCGTGCGCAGCAGCAGCCCCGGCGCCCCCTTCGGCAACTCCAGGTAAAACGTATCCATGTCGTCGCGCACAGGGTGAAATTCCGGAATGTTCAGCGCTTCGAAGTTGTAATAGGGAGTTTCGATCTCCGGCCCGTCCACGACCGAAAATCCAATGCTGAAAAAAATATCCTCAATCTCTTGAAACACCTGCCGGATCAAATGCCGCGATCCCAGCGGCCTCACCACTCCCGGCAATGACAAATCCACGCGGTCCTTCGCGCTCGCCGCCTCTTCCGCGCCCACCTCAATCGCCACGCGCCGCTCTTCAATCTTCGCGTCAACGTATGAGCGCAATTCATTCAAGCTCGCGCCCACGGCACGTTTTAGTTCCGGGCTCGCCGGTTTCAGCCAATTGTCTGAAATAAGTGTGAAGACACCCGACTTGCGTCCGAGCCACGTATCACGAAAGAGTCTCCACTCTGTTTCGTCGTTGACGGTTTGGAACTGTCCGTCAAATTGCCCACGAAGCTCAGCGAATTTGGAAATAACTTGCGCGGGCTCCGTCACGCCGAGAGCCGCGAAAGTTCTATCTAGTCCGATGTCCGCGTTAGCCATGATCGCAAGCTAGAGTACAACGCAAGGACGTGATTTCTCACGCCCCCGCGCAGAATTAATTTTGGTCAAGTAAGAACGAAAAGGAGCTTACTTCGTCGCGGCTGCCGCTTTCGCCTTTTCCGCCAGCGCCGTAAATCCCGCGGCATCCTTCACCGCGATATCCGCCAGCACCTTGCGGTCGAGCTCCACGCCCGCGGCCTTCAACCCGTGAATCAGCTGCCCGTACGTCGTGCCGTTCAACCGCGCCGCCGCTCCGATACGCTGAATCCACAGACGGCGATACTGCCGCTTCTTCACGCGCCGGTCGCGCTTCGCGTAACGATCCGCGCGATTCGCCGCTTCCTGCGCCGACTGGTACAACTTGCTCTTTGTGAGGAAAAATCCTTTGGTCCTCTTGAGGTACTTCTTCCGCCGTGCCCGGCGTTTTGTGCCGCGTTTTACGCGTGCCATGGGTTTGTCTCCTTGTAGTGCCGGGTCTCGAGATCCGCGCCTCTAACTGTAGTGGCGGGTCTTTAGACCCGTGCTTTTTCTTTTTTCTTTGCAGAGACAAACAAGGCGTGCCCGCGCGCAAAATTTCACGCGCAACACAACGGGTTTGTCTCTGGTGTGTACTGCTTTGCCCCAACCTAGGTCGGAGCTAATCGGCCGGCAGGCACCCGTGTAGCTCTGCCTGGCGCGATGTGCTCGCCATTTCTGGCAAGCGCGTTACGAGATCGAAATCTCGCCATTCTCAGTTAATCGCGTTCCGCGAAAGCGGTCCGCGCTTACTTCGAAACTCTTTACTCTTGTAGCGGCCGATTTCTGAATCGGCCCTTCTGTTGCCGTTTTACAGCCCGTACGGCAACATCTGCATCGTCTTCAGCGTATCCGCTTTGCTCACCTGCGTCAGCTTCTTCAGCTTCCGCATCCGCTTCGCCGCTTTCGTCCCCAGCAGGTGCCGCTTCCCGGAGTGCATCCGGATAATCTTCCCTGTGCCGGTGATCTTAAATCGCTTCGCCGCTCCCCGGTGCGTCTTCAACTTCTTCTTCGGCTTCGATGCATTGCGTGGCATGACTCGAAAATCTCCCTCGTTCAATTCCTTGTAGTGGCGAATCTTTAGATTCGCTCCTCTTCAATCAAAAATCCTTACGCCTTCGCCGGCGCGCTCGCACCCTTTTTCGGCGCCAACAACGCCACCAGGACGTTGCCTTCCATCCGCGGCATTGTTTCAATCTGCCCGTGCTCGCCGATCTCACCAAGCAGCCGCGTCATCTTCGCGCGGCCCACTTCCTGGTGCGCCATTTCGCGCCCGCGATGGAAAATCATTGCGCGCACTTTGTGGCCTTCGCCGAGGAACCGGATGATCTGGTTCTTGCGAACCTGAAAATCGTGCTCCGCCGTGTTTGGCCGGAACTTCACTTCTTTCAGCGCACTTCCGCGGCTGCTCTTCCGCTGCTCGTGCGCTTTCTTGTTCGCCTGGTAAAGGTACTTGCCGTAGTCCGTGATTTTGCAAACGGGCGGATCGGCCGTCGGCGAAATTTCCACCAAATCGAGACCTTTTTCGCGCGCCATTTTCATGGCTTCGAACGGCTGCATTACCCCAAGCTGCCCGCCCTCTTCGTCAATCACCCGGATTTCGCGAGCTCGAATCCGGTCGTTTACTCTTATCCGGTCGCTCTGCTGCCGGAAATTCCGATCTGCGATAACTCCCCCTTAGTTTCTACTGAAGGCCGCCGCATCCACCCCTGATGGCGCTCAGCCCGATTCTACCCAAGTCCCTTCACGCAGTACTCCCCGTCCAGGGACAGACCAAAAAGTATAGCACGCCAAACGCACTGTTCCGCAAGACTTACCGCTCCCCAGCACCCGGTCAGCTGAATTTTCTGGTTCGTGACACAACGGGTCTCGGGGTTTGTACTTACAAACCCCGAAATGAATAAGTCAGAACTCAAACTGTGCTGCTGGCTTGCTACTTCGCCACAAATCCAGAAGCGGGCAAAAACCGCAATATTCCCCCCAGCAGCACCAGCACGCTCGCAAAATAGACCAGCGTGCCCCGGCTCGCCACCGGCGGAAAATCCTTCGTCGTCAGCCGGTAACCTATGCCGCCGGCCAATAAAAGGAACGACCAGACTTGAAGCCCGACGGCTAGCAATACGCACGCTCCAAGCAACCACCATCGGTCTGACTTGTCGAGCGCATTGGTGGCGCCAGCCCCGTCCAGAATCCAGACCGGCAGCAGATTGAGCAAATTCATCAGCGCCCCAATCCAAGCCAGTCCCGCCCAGAGTGGTTGCCCCGTTTTCCACCAAAGCACTAAACAGGCCAAGCAGCCCAGCCCTCCGGCCAATGGCCCCGCCAAACTTACCGCGGCCCGCGTTCGCAAGGAAATTCCCAGTGCATTCCATTTCACGAACGCGCCAAGAAACGGAACGAACACCGGCAACTCCGCCGGCAATCCTCTTCGTTTTATGTCGATGAAATGCCCCATCTCATGAATAAAAATCAGCAACGCGAAGCCGAGTCCAAACTTCCAGCCCCAAAGTTTCAAGTAGATCCAAAAATACAGGAAGAAGCTAAGTAGGAATTTGAATTTAAGCAGTGCGAACAGCCATTTCGCTTTCGCCAGCACAATCACAATCGGAGCCAGCGGCCCCAGTTTTTTCGCCCATTTGTGTTTGTCTTCCGGAACAGGCGCCACTTGTTGCGCAAGCTGCAGCCGGTAAAGATGCGTCCTCACCCACTCCGCTTGCGTGGATTCATACGGCAGCAGCTCCAGCGATTTCTGCCACGTCTCTCTCGCCGAAGCGAAGTCCTCCGCCGCTTCAGACGCTTGCGCACGCGCAGAAAGAATCGCCAATTGCTCGGAATGCACCAGCGCATGGCACTGCGGGCAGGCCAAAGCCCCGGGCGCGAGTTCGTTCCCGCATGTCATGCATTTTTGGGTCGTAGCTTGTGAGGAAGGGAAATCCAAACCGGATCCTAATTGACCATTAACCAGCCGTCGCCGCTGGCTGGCTCGCCTTGAACGGTCCCATAATTTCCAGCTTCGGCGCGGACGTCAGCTTCCATGCGATGTTCATGCCGACAAGAAGAATGACCAGCCCTATGATTCCGTGGGGTTCATCGGCAAGCTCCAGAAACGGCGACGCCAGCCCTGCAATTAATAACGCCCCGATGGCCGCCCCAACGCTCATTTTCTTTTTAGGTTCGGGCGAAGTTGTTGTTGATGTCCCGCCCGCCCCTGCATCCGGCTGCTGCCCCGCCGCTCCGCCCTGCGTGGAAGCATTTGGCGATGACTGTTGCGAAGTCACTACTTTGTTTTTCTCTGACTTCACAAATTGCGAGATTCCAATGGGGATTGCCGAGAGCGAAACCGCCGCATACGTAAACGCTACCGCCACAATCTGATACCGCCTGCCGCCAATGCCCTTCGAGCCGGTCTTGATCGCCTTACCCACCAGCCATCCCACCGCCAGCGACACATACCCAATCACAAGCCCCGTAATAATCCCAAATGCCGAGTACACGATCAGCCCCGCGAGCGCGCCGCCCACTCCAAACAGCATTCCTCTCACAAACGCCGCATGCGTGTCCTCCGGCATCTGCTGTTTCACTTTTTCGACGCATCCGGCGCACGCCTGCACGCCGTTCACCCGGTAATATTCCCCGGTGATCGTCTGATTGCACGCCTTGCAGACTTCGCCGCCCTGCGTGCTTTTATATTCCGCCGTTCCGAATTGCGGTGGAGTCGTGGACATATCGCGCAAGGTAACATATCAGCCTTCATTCCCGAAATGGGATTCCCTGAGTAGCGTGTCTGCTTCTATACCTGTACCTCGCGGCGATGCCACTCCTGTTTTTTGTAGAGCCGGACTTTGCCCCGTTTTTGGGGCCGCGTCTATCATTTTCGCAATCAGCCTCGCATCATCTTCAACAGCAGAGGCGCAACCTCATCCTGAAATGCGTGCGCGAACATTCCTGGTCGCACCGTCTTTCGCCAGTAAGCGAACCAGCCAAACAAAACAGCCGACGCCGCAATCACCGAAGCGCGCTGCGCTCCTTGATAAATGTGCACGCCGCCAAACGTCGCTGCCGACAGCACGATTCCTACCCAAGCATTGTGCGTAAGCGCACCCAGTTGGCGCTGCAAATAGCCCCGATAGATTGCCTCTTCGCAAATTCCCGCCGAAATGGAAACGACAATCCAAAGCCCCATCTCGAGAGAACCTTGCGGAAGCAGATACCCGATCGACTGATCCGGCGAACCACCGCGTTGGTGTCCGCCGATTATGGAAACCAGCGCCGTGGACAAAAACAGCAGGCAAATCCCCAGTCCCAAATCCAGAAACGCCTGTCTAATTGATTGCCAACGTTTCCCGAAGACCGTTTGCAACGAAGCGCCTCGAAGCCTAACGCCGGCAACGACTATTCCAAGAGCAACAAACTCCAGGAAAATGATCCTCAAATAGAGGAAAGGACGGCTGGGACCAAACCCAGCCCGGGAATACGCGGCCCAGATCGTTCCCCAATACGCACGAATAGCCAGAAAGCAAACTATGAAAAGTGTGTGCCATGGACTGGCAATCAAGCCCTTGCTCGAATCGGATTCTTCCGTTGGCGCACTCGTCCCAATCGCATGGTCCACGTTTCCCCCTCCGTCGTCACTTTCCCTTTCTGACGGCCAACGTAGAAACGTGCCACCGGCGCTCTCATAAATTGGCGATAATTTCTAGCATAAGGGGGGGTGCCGGGGTGCGCGTTTTCTCTTTCTTCTTCCCTTGGCTGGCAAATCGCTTTTGCTCAATTCCCGGTCCGCCTCACCCGCTCTCGCAAATATTCCTGCCAACTCTCCGGCAATTCTTCCACTCGCAGCGCCCGCCGTGTCTGCGTGAATCACGGCGGGCGTTCGGTTGGCTGTTCAACCGCTCAGTCGAGTCGCTGGGCAATCGGGCAATTGATGGAGAAGCCGGAGCTTCCAAATGCCTTTCCACCGGGGCCGGTGATCAGGCTGTCCTGCACGAAGGTAAGAATCTGAAACTCTTCGCGCACCTGACCGCGGAAACCGTTATCAATGGCGTCCTTGGTCCATTCAAACAACTGCGCGTCCCAAGCCGGACTGTAATCGAGCGCGATTGTCGGGATTCCCCCAAGCACATTGTTCGGTCGGGCACCGTCGTTCAAATCCGCCGACAGTCCTTGCCGCTGTGGATTGTTGCAGCCTTCGGCCCCGTTTGTCCCAATGAAAATCCGCTCGATCGGACTGGAGAAGCTGTCATCGCCTCCGAGTTGAAGCTTCTGCATCAACGGCGCAAACGTATTATGTTCGATGGCCGCTCCCAGCGGAATGCTCGTGTCCATCGAGATGTACCAAACGGGCCGGCCAAAGCTGAACCCATTGATCAGATTTATGGTCACGGTCTGGTTGATCGGATCGATGGCCACGACTTCGTCGTGAACCCTCGAGTAGTCCACGTTCCCATCGGGGAAACTGATCTGGCTGGCGTCGACACCAAATGCCACGATCGGCGCGTTGTATATCACGCCTCCCGCGTTTGTGACTTGCACGAATGGACTGTAGTCTGCGTCACCCACCGCTCCCGGTTGCGCGGAAATCGGGGGAAACTCGGCTCCCGCGGGTCCAGGGACAATATTGCGGACCGGCGAGAAATCAACTGTGCCTTTATCAAACACGAGTGTCCCATCCGCGGCGAGCGTTGCCGTTCTTGCCGCATTGGATGCGAAGGTAAGTTTCGCTGAGAAATTTAGCCCCAGTTCCGCCGCCACATTCGGATCGTCCACGTCGGTCAGGATATACCAAACGTTTTTCTTGTTGCCCTTCATGTGACCCAAATAGAGCGGCAACGTAATGGTCCCGTGCACTGCGTCGACGGTCCCGGACTTCAACAATTGAACCGGTCCCACCAGACTCGGATTCGTTTCCGATGGCGACGGACCAAAATAAGTCAGCGGAACGTTAGCTCCTACCGACGGCGGCGCCGGAAACAGATTGCAACCAGGTCCTGGACCGATCGGCCCCGGCCCTGGGCCTTGGTCGGAATTGAACGTACCCGAACTCGCGGATTGATTCGACGAGGACCTGCCGGACGATGTCGTCCCGCCAGATTGCGAACCGTTGCTAGAAGAAGTTGCGCCTCGGGATGCGCCCGCATTGGAGGCTACGGAAACCGTCGGAACAATCAACCCGCCTCCGAACGCCGCCGCCGTTGGACTCGAAACCGGCGCCGCACTATTGTCGGCGCTGCCCGTTGTGCTGGAGTCCGCCGCGTTGTCACGGCTCTCTTGCGCAGCCCTAATGTTGCCGGTCCCTTGTGGATTTGAAGGCGCGGCCGCGCTTCCGCTCACCACGACAGCCGGACTGTCGGAAGCGGCGGCGCTGGCTGTTGCCTGCGAACTGGCTCCGCTTGGTTGGTTCTGTTTCTGCTGGTTCAGATTCGTCTTCGCTTTGGCAATCAAGCTGTGGGCATACGCATGAAAGTCGCCCGACGGAGCGAAGCTACGGAATTGGCTGCTCAGTTGGAGAAGACTCTCCACCTTTGCTTCCGGAGTTCCTCTTTTCAGGAGTTGGCTCACATAGGCTCGGTCGCGCTGTACGCTCCGTTCCTGCGGAGACTGCTGACTCTTCTCCTGGGCTTTCGCGGGAAGCAAGCACACAGCAAACAATCCGGCTGCAACTGCTCCCAGCATCAGGCTTTTCTTGATCCTCTTCATTTCGGCTCCTTCTTCGTTTCTTGGTCTTTGCGCGTCGTAAAAGCGGCTTCGTCTTGAGATCCCTTCGAAAGCGGCCACGGGCCAGACACACCCGTCCGTCGCCATCGCCCCGAATTTTCGGAAAGATCGTTCCAACGCCCGCCCGCTCCAGATGTCCGGATCGGAGCAAAGTTACCGGAACTGTCTTTTCTTTTTTCGTTCAGCAGAATGGTCCGCGTTCGTTTCTCAAAACCGCGGTCGTATTTTTTGTGCAGCGGCTTTTGCCGCTGATTTTTCCTCGCGCTTGCTCAATCCGTCCCCGTCCGCCTCACCCGCTCGCGCAAATATTCCTTCCAAAACTTCGACAATTCTTTCACCCGCAACGCCCGCTCTACCGCGTGGATCTCCGCCTCTCCGTACCTCTTCGCGACATACAAATTAGTGATCTCCGAAACAGGTACGCCGTTCGCCTCCCGCGCAATCAATTTCATCTCATCGCCCGCGCCCACTTTTCCCTCCTGCAGAACCGCCAAATAGAACCCCGTCCTTCCGCTCGCCAAAAACCGTTTGACCATGTCGTCGGACCCAAATCTCACACCCAGTTTGTAGCAAGGCAGCCGCGGCTGCGTCACCGCCACTTCTGCCGTGCCGACGGAGAAACGATCGCCCACGTGAATGGAACCTTCCCGCGATTCTGCCCCGTCATCCTCAATCGTAAAATTCTCTCCAAACATGCCCATCGGCAGGTCGCGCTCGGGCAACTCTTTCTTCCAGTAGTCGTAGTGCGCCAGCGGGTAGCAATAGACCGCTTTGTGCTCTCCCCCATGCACCGTCAAGTCCGCCTGACGGTCTCCGTCCAGATTCAGCTTGCGCAGCGCCACTCGTCCCGCAACCGGCTCCTTAAATATCCACGTCGTCACCACTCGGGAATGCCAGCTTACTTCCCGCGGCATTCCCGTATTCAGAGAGACCAGTTTCATCATTTTTCCCAGCTCTAATCGTATGACTGGTAGGCGAACAGGCAAGGTTCGGCCTGCTCTTTTTCTTTGCTATTTACACTTACTTGTAGGCAACGATCAGCCGGTCTAATCCGATCGTTGGAGGCGTTAATTCGGTTCTCGTAAAGGCCGCGTCCTTCGCCATCGCCTCGTATTCCTTCAGCGTGTAGGCATCGCCGGTCGGCGTGGTCGCGAGCATCATCAAGCTGAAAGCCGCCGCTGTCGGCGGTGAAATCCGGTCGTCGTTCGGCACCAGATCCACAATCGCCGCTCTTCCGCCCGGCGCAAGAGCCGCATGCACCTTCCGCAGGAACTGCGTGCACGTCGGAATGTCAAAGTGATGTAGGAAGTTCGTGATCAACACCAGGTCGTAACCCGTTCCAAATTCCGTTTCAAAGGCATCTCCAGGAATCAGGTGATGCCGCGCGGCAATCCCCGCCGCCGCAGCATTTTCCTCCGCCACGGCCAGCACGTTCTTCCAATCCGCCGCGTAAATCTCCGCCGCGGGATTGTGTCGCGCGACCGCGATTCCAAAAACCCCGTGGCTCGCTGCAATGTCGAGCACCTTCTTCGCTTCGCCGCCTTTCGCGAGCTCCGTCGCCATCACTTCTGCCGGATAGCTCATCAGCGGCATCATCGCCCGCGCGAACTCCACCCAGTCCGGATTTTCCGGCACCAGTGTTCCTTGCCCCAGCGCCGTTCCTCCCAGTCGCAACGCATCCGTCAGCAGTTCGTGCCCTTTTCGAATGCGCGCCGTAAGCATGAACTCAATCGCGCCCCCGACATAGGCCGGCGAGTGTCGGTTCAGAAAAGTCGCGGCATCGGGCGCCAGCCCGTATTGTTGATTCTCTTTCGTCAGGAATCCGTGAATCGCCAAAAAATCGCACAGGATTCGAACTCCGCGTTCCGCCGCCGCACATCGTTCGGCAATCGCCGCAGCCGTCGTTTTGCCCTCCGCAATTGCCGTGAATACCTCTAGTTCGATCGCCGCCTTCATCGCCTCGGTCTGTTGATGAGCGTTCAGTGCGTTGAAGAACCGTTCTGGCGTGGGCTGTACTGCCGGCTTTGCAGCCGTGCCGTCTTGCATTCCGTTTGTCATCGTGCCTCCAAATGTGGCGGGACCTTCGCAGCAGGGATGAAATGTCAATTGTGCGCCACCATACAGCACTCGCCCGCCCCCGGCAAGCCCACATCAGTCCGGCGTGGTGCATACTCGATCCATTCGAGGTGCGCACCCTTTGCTCAAAAAATCGCGATGTGCGGAGTGTGCATCCCGGACGTCTTTACGGAACACCCCAAAAAGCAAAAGAGCACAGGGCATCCCTGCGCTCTCAGTGCTACCAAACGAAACTTGGCTTTAAATCGTTCTTTCGGAAACTTCCTTCTGCAGTGCTTCCACCAGTTCCGCGAGTGGCCGCGGACCCAAATCGCCCTTCGCCCGGTGCCGCACGCTCACCGTGCCCGCTTCCGCTTCCTTCGGCCCAACCACCAGCATGTACGGAATCTTCTGCAACTGCGCGTCGCGAATCTTCGCAGGCAGCTTTTCGTTCCGGTCGTCCAGATGCACCCGCAGCCCATGATTCTTCAGCGTCCCGTGAATATGTTTTGCATAGTCCGAAACTTTTTCGCTTACCGGGCATATCTGCACCTGCACCGGCGCCAGCCACAGCGGAAACGCACCCGCATAGTGCTCGATCAAAATTCCAAAAAATCTTTCGACCGATCCCAGCAGCGCGCGATGCACCATCAGCGGCTGGTGTCTCGCGCCGTCTTCGCCCACGTACTCCAAACCAAATCGCGCCGGCAAATTGAAATCGAATTGCACCGTAGTCAGTTGCCACGGCCGCCCAATCGCGTCAATCAGCTTGATGTCAATCTTCGGCCCGTAAAACGCGCCTTCGCCCGCCATTTTCTTATAGGGAATGTTCAGGCGCGCCATCGTGCGGGCGAGAGAATCGGATGCATGTTGCCAGTCTTCGGGCTTCCCGGGGTAATTTTCCGGATGCGCCGGATCCCAGTCCGAAAGTTCCACTTCAAATTTGTCGAACCCGAAATTCTTCATCACTGCATACGCAAATTCGATGCACGCTTCCACTTCCGATTCGATCTGCGACGGCATGCAGAAAATGTGCGCATCGTCCTGCGTAAATCCGCGCACGCGCAGCAATCCGTGCAGCACGCCGCTCCGCTCGTAGCGATACACAGTTCCAAGCTCCGCAAGCCGCACCGGCAATTCGCGATAGCTCCGTAGCTTCGATTTGAAAATCAAAATGTGCCCGGGGCAATTCATCGGCTTCAATTGATAGTCGGCCTTTTCCACTTCAATCGCGCCGAACATATTGTCTTTGTAATAGCCGGTGTGCCCGCTCGTGTTCCACAAATCGCGCCGCATGATGTGAGGCGTATAAACCAAATCGTACCCGCGCGCCATCAACTCCTTGCGCAGCCAATCTTCCACAATGTTCCGGACGAGGCCGCCCTTCGGGTGCCAGAAAATCAGTCCGGGACCGGCCTCTTCTTGCACGCTGAAAAGATCGAGCTCCGTTCCCAATTTGCGATGATCGCGTCGCTTTGCTTCTTCCAGGCGATGCAGGTACTCATCGAGCTCTTTTTGCGTGAAAAACGCGACCGCATAAATTCGCTGCAGTTGCGCGTTCCCTTCCTGGCCCTTCCAATACGCGCCTGCAACGCTCATCAATTTGAACGCTTGAATTCGTTTCGTCGAAGGAATGTGCGGCCCGCGGCAAAAATCGATGAATTTTCCCGTGGTGTAAAACGAAACCATCGGCTCCGTCGCTTTTTCTTCCACCAGCTCGCATTTGAAAACCTGATTGTTTTTCTTGTACAGCTCGATCGCTTCTGCTTTCGGCAAAAGCTTCCGTTCGTTCGGCAAATCCTGCGCCGCAAGCTCGTGCATCTTCTTTTCGATTTTTTCCAGATCTTCCGGAGTGAACGGCTGCTCGCGCAAAAATTCATAAAAAAATCCATTCTCGATCGGAGGCCCAATCCCTAACTTCACATTCGGATAGAGTTCCATCACGGCAGCCGCAAGCAAGTGCGCTGCCGAGTGACGAAAAACAAAAAGCGCATCCGGATCTTTGTCCGTCAGAATTTTCAGCTTGACGCTCTGATCAATCGGGCGACGCAAATCGACGAGGTAACCGCCATCGTCCGTTGCGTCACCAAAATTAGTCAGCGCACCGTTGCCGGAATAAATTTTCGCCACGAACGCAGCATCCGCAAGCCGCGGCGAAATCCCTTTCGCAACGTCGTAGGCAGTCGTTCCCTTGGGAACATCTTTGACGCTGCCATCCGGAAGTGTGATGTGAATCGTTTCCATGTGCTCCATGCCTGGAAGGAGAAACAACTAGCTTATCGGCGCTGCCCAGCACGGTCAAGGCGGGCCAAACTCCAATCTCATGGGAGGAATTGGCGCGAATCGGGAATAATGAATGTGAGGAGCCGGAATGAATCGAATTGCTAAAGCTTTCTTCCTGTTGTTCGTAGGATTTGTAGCGTCGCGCGGAGCAGGGCAGGAGCCGCAGAAAATTAAGGAGCCGGATGAGCGGTATAAGGTGGACATATTAGTGGTCGTCGCGCATCCGGATGATGAGGCGGCGGTGACGCCGTATTTGGCACGCGCGATTTACGATTTGCACAAAAATGTCGCTGTGGTTTTTGGCACGCGCGGAGGAAGTGGTGGAAACGATTACGGGCGCGAACACGGCCCTGCGATGGCGGACGTGCGCGAAATTGAGGCGCGGCGGGCGTGCGCGAAACTCGGAATTGACAAAGTCTGGTTTCTCGGCGGGAAAGACACGGCTTCGCAAAATGTTTTGAATTCGCTGGCGAACTGGGGTCACGGTGAAAGTCTCGAAGAACTTGTTCGCATCGTCCGCCTCACGCGTCCCGAAGTTGTCATCACGTGGCTGCCGGGAATCTTCATTGGAGAAAATCACGGCGATCATCAAGCCGCCGGAGTGCTTGCCACCGAAGCGTTCGATCTCGCTGCAGATCCCGTCGCGTTTCCCGCGCAACTCGCCGGCGCCTCCAAACGCCTTGAACCGTATCTGGAAAATCTCACGCCGTGGCAACCGAAAAAGATCTACTACTTCAGCGACGCTAACGATCAGAAGCAATTTGCTGGGCACGGATTTGCGCATTCCGTGCGCGAAGTTTCGCCCTCACAGAAGAAGCCGTACTGGCTGCTTGCGCTTCGTGCGGCCGAGCCGCATCTCACACAATTTCCCGACGAAATCCATCGCTGGTCCAGCCTCAGTGACGAAGACATACAAAAGGCGATGAGCGATCCTAGCCATCTGTGGTGGAGCGAACCCGAAACACTGATTCTTGGAAAATCGATAACCAACATTGCCCCTTCTAATGGACCGGCAGCGGATGTATTCGCCGGAATTGTTACCGGGCAGAATACTCTACAGGTGCGGCTGCCTCAGTCAATGACAAGCGATTCGGCGGAGGCTCAAATTCGTCTGGGAGGGCCGTGGCTTTACTATTCGCAGTTTCGGGTCGCACACGGTCTCGAGAATCTACCTAAAGCCGCTGTTCCCGAGATTGCCGTGAAGTCCGGTTCACTGCTCGTTGTTCCAGTAGAAGTCTCTCATGGCCTCGGTGTCTCGCAAGAAATCACGCTACAAGTAAAGACTCCGGACGGATGGAAAGTGACGAGCGGAGACGGAAAGCTCGCCCTGCCACCCGAACGACAAACGGCCCTCCGAGTGGAAATCCAAACGCCGGAATTATCCCCTGACGCATTGAAAACGGCGCACCCACTAAACGTCGCTGTTGAATTGATCATAGATGGCAAACGATCCGGCCTTGTCCAAATGAATGTGCTGCTCGGCCGCAGCGGCCTGCCGCAATAACCAATCAGGCGAGCTATTTTTTTGCGCGGGCGGCTTCCATCTGTTCCCAGGCGTCGTCGGGGAGCATGGAGAGATCGTTGAATTCGCCGGCGCCGCGGAGCCACTGGCCGCCGTCAATGACGACACATTCGCCGTTGATGTATTCGGCCATGTCGCTGATCAAAAACGCGGCGAGATTTGTGAGTTCTTCGTGGCGGCCAAAGCGTTTCATCGGATGCTTGTCGCGCGAGTGCTTTTCGTATTCTTTCGACGGGATCATGCGCGACCACGCGCCTTCGGTGGGAAACGGCCCCGGCGCAATTGCGTTCAAGCGAATGTGATGTTTCGCCCACTCGACGGCAAGCGAAGTGGTCATGGCAAGAACGCCGGCTTTCGCGCACGCGGAAGGCACGACAAAACCGGATCCACAATTTGCCGCAGCGTACGTGGTGACGATATTCAAAACGTTTCCGCCAAGTTTTTGCGAAATCCAGCGCTTGCCGAACGCTTGCGTGCAATGAAACGAACCGTTCAGAACAATTCCAACAACGGCGTTGAACGCATTGGGACTGAGCGATTCGGTGCGCGCCATGAAATTTCCGGCGGCGTTGTTCACGAGCGTGTCTATGCGGCCAAACTGCTGATCCGCGGTAGACGCCGCAGCTTCAACCGAGGAAGGATCGCGCACATCACAAGTGGCATATGCGGCTGCGCCGCCCGTGCGGCGAATTTCATCGCAAGTTTCTTTCAGCGGTTCTTCGCGGCGGCCGACGACAAACATCCGCGCGCCGAGTTCAGCGAAGCGCAGCGCCATGGAGCGGCCGAGGCCGGAGCCTCCGCCCGTCAGAAAAATGGCCCGGTCTTTGAGCAAATCTTTCTGAAACACGATTCACCTCGTTTTCGAACAGCGCGAGACTCCTAGGGACGAGGGTAACGCAAGCAGGACTACAAAATAAAAATCAATTCGAATGCATTTCCGCGGGAATGGGAAGCCCCATGGCTTTCGCGTATTCGGAAGCGAACAGCGTGCTGGAAGGAAATTCCTCGGTGAGTTCGCGGAGAAGTCTTTGCGCGAGGGCGTTCTGTTTTTCGCGGCGCGCGGCGAGCGCGAGAAGAATTTGCGCGAAAGGTTTCAGGTAGCGTCCCTGATCAGCGGCGTTTTGCATCTGCTCCATGCCGAGTTTTTTGTCACCGTGAATGTTTCCGAACCACAGCAGGAAGCGGGTCCCGCCGCTGAGGCTGCCGATGATGTAATTCGCGGAACCGAGCGCGACGTACGCGTCCAAGGCCTCCGGGCGCTGCGCCAGCAATTCCTTGGCGTATTGGTTCGACTCTTTAATCATTTTCAGGGCGTCGAGATGTTTCTTCTCAAGAATGCTGTATGCGTTGGATTCCATTCCGGCGGAAATTGCCAGGGCAAAAAGCGCTTCCGGATCTTTCGGATGTTCAGCGAGGCTCACTTTGGCAAGCGTACGCGCGTTCGTGAGCGCGGCGCGGAAATCCTTCATACGTTCCGCGTTGGGCTTGCCGTCAATTCCGTGAAGGAATTTTTTCTCATTCAGGAAAAAATCGCTGGTGAGAACACCCTGGCGGTAAAGCTCCTCAAAAAGATAACTGGCGGCGATGGCGGCTTGCGGAAAAGGCTCAACGGGGTGCGCGTCTCCCCAATCGTGGAATGTGGAACGAGCTTCGGGAAAGTGCAGCGTGTACAGCAAACGGAATCCCTCGTTGAGCTCGGGAACATCAGAGAAAGCGGGACTTGGCGTCGGAGAATCCTCGGCGCGCGCAGGAGAAACTCCCGCCATCGCGAAGGCAAACACAAGCGCAAAGAAGGAAAGAAAACGGCGCATCAAAATAGTCCTGGAAGGAAGCGGGGCTTCGAAGACATGGCCGCGCGGTAGTCCGGGTCGGCGAAAAGAACCTTTTCTTCGGTTGAGAGCCGCTGCGAAAGAACGATGGCGTGGCCCAGCGAGCCGGCTAAGCCCGTTATCCACGCAGTGTGAATGAGAGGCAGAAAGAACATTTCCAAAAATACCGCCGCATAGTTTGGATGCCGCACGTAGCGAAAAGGACCAGTCGTTATTACGCCAAGTTTCGTGGAGTCCATCACCTGCACGTTCCAGTGCTCGCCGAGCGTTCGAATGACCCACCAGCGAATGGCGTTTGCGACGAGGAAAAGGACAAAAGAAATCGCGGCAAGCAGAGGAATAAACGGACGGCGAAGAAAAACAACTTCGACAGCGGCGCCGATAAGAACCATTGTGTGCAACAAAACCATCCAGCGGAATTTTGGATCGGCGACTTTCGAACCGCCGTCGGCCACAATTTGCTTCTGATGGCGCTTGGAAATTTGCAGCTCGACGATTCGCAGAGCCGCGACCGCGAGCAGCAATCCCAGAAACGCGATGACCGTTATGTCCATTGAAGCAACAAAAACTCCGCGCTGAAGCCGGGACCGAAAGCGCCGGCGAAAGCCAGATCGCCGGGCTGCAGAGGACGCTTCTCCAGCCATTCCTGCAGGATAAAGAGGATGGTGGCGCTCGAAAGGTTGCCGACGTTGCCCAAAATGTCCCAGGAAGGCTGCGTGTCGGCTTTGGTGAGGCCGAGGGCTTCTTCGACGTTCGAAAGCAGTCGCGAGCCGCCGGGATGCAAAATCCAGCCCTTGATGTCATCTTGCGTAAGGCCGCGGCGCTTGAAGAAGCAGTCCACGAGCTCGCGAATTCGGGAGCCAATCATTTCCGGAACGTCTTTCGAAAGAAGAATGTGAAAGCCGGAATCGCGAAGGTCGAAGCCCATGGCGCCAAGAGAATTTGGAAAGGTGTAGGTTTCCGACGAAAGAATTTTCGGGCCGCTGCTCTGTTTGCCGGTGACGATAACGGCAGCGGCGCCGTCGCCGAAGAGAATCGAGGAGATTAAGTTCGCTTGCGAAATATCCTTGCGCTGGAAGGTGAGCGAAGGAAGTTCGACGGAGACAATCAAAACGTTGCGGCCGGGATACGCCTGGATAAAATCCGCGGCGCGACCGATGGCCATGGCTCCCGCGGCGCAACCGAGTTCAGTAAACGGCATGCGGCGCACGTCAGAACGAAAGCCGAGCATGTTGATCAGGTGCGCGTCGAGAGACGGAATCATGAAGCCGGTGCACGAGACGGTGATGATGAGGTCTATGTCCTCGGCCTTCATGTTGGCGCGCTTGAGGCACTCCTCGGTCGCTTCCAGGCCGAGCTTGATGGCGTGCTCCATGTATTCGTTATTGGTCTTGGAGAGCGGGCGCGGCTCGACGGTGTAATCAATGGGGAAAATGGCGTGGCGCTTGTGGACGTTTGCGTTGTCCACGATGGACATCATGGCCTCGAGGCGGCGCTCGGGAATGTCAAAGACGCGGCCCATGTAGTACTTCACGTCATCGCGGGTGATGGTATGCGGCGGGACGGCGGTAGCAGTGGCCGCAATGGCGCAAGGATGGGCATAGCCGGTCTTCGCGGAGATGGTCACGGTTCGATTGTGTCTTTCTGGCACGGGAACCAGAACCCCAATGCCTGACTGGGCTGGTGAGTATGCCCCTGTACTTACTATAAGATGCGGCGGTCCACAGAAGGAAGCCGCACTCGTGAGCGACACTCTACCTTAAATTGCGGAAACTTTGCAGTCCTGTCATCTTCGTGGTGCCGAGTAGGGTAAGCTACCTCGGCCATGACCACTCAAGTTGCGTTTCGCCCTAATCGTCGTGTTCCCTTTCAAATTTTGACCCTGCTGGCGCTGGTTTTATTCCTTGGCGGAGGCTTGCACGCCCAGGACAAGACGCCCGTTTTGGTAGTGATTTCTATAGACGGAATGAAGCCGGAATACGTTACACAGGCGGATGAGCACGGAGCGAAGGTTCCGAATTTGCGGCGAATGATGAAAGAAGGGACGTATGCCGAGGGAGTGCAGGGAGTGGTGCCGACGGTGACGTATCCGAGTCATACGACGCTGGTGACGGGAGTGTGGCCGGCGAAGCATGGAATTTATGCGAACACGCTATTCGATCCGCTCGATAAGGGAAAGCAGGCCTGGTATTGGTATGCGGAGGATTTGAAGGCGCCGACGATTTGGGATGCGGCGCGGGAAGCGGGGCGGACGACGGCGAGCGTCCAGTGGCCGGCGACAGTGGGCGCGAAAATTACGTGGGACATTCCGGAAGTTTGGCGCGCGGGAGATGAGAACGATTTGAAATTGATTCATGCGGTTTCGACGCCGGGATTGCTGGAGGAAGTGCGGAAGGATCTGGGCGAATACCGGGGCGGGATTGACGCGGCGGTTGAGGCGGATGAAGTGCGGGCGCGGTATGCTGAATGGATTTTGGTGAAGAAGCAGCCGTCGCTTCTGTTGCTGCATTTACTTGCGCTCGACCACATCGAGCATGAGACGGGTCCGTTTTCTCCGGAAGCAATTGCGATTTTAGAGCGGCTCGATGCGGCGATTGGAAAATTGCGGGCGACGGCGGAGCGAGCGTATCTGGGGCGCGTGATTTTTGCCGTGGCGAGCGACCACGGATTTGTGAAAGCGGAGAAGCAGGTGAATTTTGGCCCGGCGTTTGTGCAGGCCGGGCTGATTTCGCTGGACGCGAAGGAAAAAGTGAAAGCTTGGAAGGCGTTTCCGTGGGCGACGGGTGGGTCGGCGGCGATTGTGTTGAAGGATCCGAAGGACACAGCGGTAACGCAGCAGGTGCGCGAGTTGTTGAAAAAATTGGCGAGCGATCCGGCGAACGGAATTGACCGCGTGCTGGAAGCGGACGATTTGCATGCACGTGGCGGGTATCCGACGGCTTCGTTTTTTGTGGGATTGAAGCCGGGGTGGAAGAACGGATACGCGTTGACGGGGCCGATCGTGCAATCCGTGAAGATGAGCGGGACGCACGGCGCGCTGAACGATTTGCCGGAGCTGCGGTCGTCGTTCTTCGTTGTGGGGCCAGGAGTTCCTGCGGGTAAAAAGTTTGAGCTGATCGACATGCGGGACATTGCGCCCACGCTGGCGCATCTAGTCGGGCTCGAAATGCCCAGCGCCGATGGCAAGAATCTGCTGCGGTAAGGATGTTGTAGGGTCGGCTTTCTGAAGCCGACCTTTGGAGTGCGCGGCTTGACCCGCTTTTCCGATTTGAGGTGAAACGTGAGACGAATGGCGTTGGCGATGATTTTGTTGGCGGTTGGCGGAATTGTGGTGCCCGCAATTGCGCAAGGTCAATCCGCACAGGAGAGGCCGGCGTGGAAAGTGAATGAAGGCGATTACGTCGCGCGCGACTTCAAATTCCGGTCGGGCGAGTCGCTGGCGGAGTTGAAGCTGCATTACCGGACGCTGGGGACGCCGCAGCGGGATGCGCAGGGACACGTTACAAACGCGGTGCTGATTCTGCATGGAACGGGCGGATCGGGCGCGCAGTTTTTGTCGCCGCAATTTGCGGATGAGCTGTATGGCGCGGGGCAAGCGCTCGATACGAGCAAATATTTCGTGATTTTGCCGGATGGAATCGGACACGGAAAATCTTCCAAGCCGAGCGACGGAATGCACGCGCATTTTCCTTCCTACGACTACGACGATATGGTGGCGGCGCATCATTTGCTGCTGACGAAGGGGCTCGGCGTCGAGCATCTGCGGCTGATTTTTGGGACTTCGATGGGATGCATGCACTCGTTTGTGTGGGGCGAGACGTATCCGGGTTTTATGGACGCGCTGATGCCGATGGCGTGCTTGCCGGTGCAGATTGCGGGGCGCAACCGCGTCTGGCGAAAGATGGTGATGGACGGCATTCGCGAAGATCCGGAATGGAAGGGCGGCGAATATAAAGAGGAACCGAAGGCTGCCGTTCGCCTGGCGCTGGATTTTCTGATTATTGCGGGGAGCGCGCCGCTGCAGATGCAGAAGAGCTTTCCGACGCGAGATGCGGCAGACAAATTCTTGTCTGACTATTTTGGGCAGCGGCCAGGCACGTTCGACGTGAATGACTTCCTGTATCAGGTGAATGCTTCGCGGAATTACGATCCTTCGGCGCAGCTGGAAAAAATTACGGCGAAGGTGATGTGGATGAATTCCGGAGACGATTTTATTAATCCGCCGGGGCTCGGAATCGCGGAGCGCGAAGCGAAACGGCTGAAGAATGGAAAGTTCCTGCTGATTCCAGAGAGCGAACAGACGCACGGGCATGGTTCGCACACCTGGGCAATATTGTGGAAGAAGCAATTGGCAGAGCTGCTTGGCCCCTCGCAAAATTAGCTCGGGTCGTACATCGGATGATGCCAGCCGTACGGAAGAAAACCCTCCAGGAGTAGCAATTCGAGCATAACTAACACGAGCAACAAAATGACGAGAGCAACCCGCTTCATTGCATCATTCTAGCCGGCGGCTTCCTGGGAGGCGCGGATTTCTTGCCAGCGGCGGGGGCGCTTGCTGAATTGCAGGACTTTTTTGCGGAGGCGGATGGATTTGGGCGTAATTTCGACGAACTCGTCGTCGGCGATGAATTCGATCGCTTGTTCGAGGCTGAGTTCGCGGTGCGGAATGAGGCGAATGGCCTCGTCGGCGGAGGATGAGCGCATGTTGGTGAGTTTCTTTTCGCGCGTGACATTGACTTCCATGTCCTGCTCGCGCGAATTCTCGCCGATGATCATTCCTTCGTAGACGTCCACCGTGGGACCGACGAAGAGTTCGCCGCGTTCCTGCAAACCCCAAAGCGCGTAAGCGGTGCTGACGCCCGCGCGATCGGCGACGAGAGCGCCGGTGGGACGCAGCGCCATGTCTCCGCCGTAGTCAATCCAGCCTTCGAAAATGGAGTGAATGAGGGCCGTACCGCGGGTGTCCGTGAGGAGCTGGCTGCGGAGGCCGATGAGGCCGCGCGAAGGAATTTTGAATTCGAGGCGGACGCGGCCGGAGCCGTGATTGCTCATCTTGGTCATTTCACCGCGGCGCGAGCCGAGGGTTTCCATGATGATGCCGATGAAGTTGTCGGCGACGTCGATGACGACGCGCTCTTGCGGCTCGAGTTTGCGCCCGTTTTCGTTGCGAATGACGATTTCCGGCTTGCCGACCATCAATTCAAAACCTTCGCGGCGCATGGTTTCGATAAGGATAGCGAGTTGGAGTTCGCCGCGGCCGAGAACGCGGAAGGATTCGGGAGTGTCCGTGTCTTCGACGCGAATGGAAACGTTAGTGAGTAATTCTTTTGCGAGGCGGTCGCGGAGGTCGCGCGAAGTTAAGTAGCTGCCTTCGCGGCCGGAGAGCGGACCGCTGTTGACGGTGAAAATCATGGCGAGCGTGGGCTCGTCAATGATGAGCGGTTCGAGCGGATCGGGATTGTCGAGGTTGATGATGCTTTCGCCGATTTGAATGCCTTCGACGCCGGCGATGGCTACGATATCGCCTGCGACGACTTGTTCGGCTTCATCGCGGTCGAGGCCACGGAAGGTGAAGAGCTTGGTGATTTTGGTCGGTTGAATTTTTCCGTCGAGCTTGCTGATGCCGACTTCTTCGCCGCGATTGAGCGTGCCATTGAAAACGCGGGCGATGGCGATGCGGCCGAGAAATTCGGAGTAGTCGAGATTCATGACCTGGAGCTGCAAGGCGGCCGCAGGATCGGCAGCCGGCGCGGGAATTCTGGCGACGATGGTTTCGAAGAGCGGAAGGAGATCCTTGGAGCCGTCGCCGGGAGTTTTGTGCGCGACGCCTTCGCGCGCGTTGGTATAGATGACGGGAAAATCGAGCTGGTCTTCGGTGGCGTCGAGGTCGATGAAGAGATCGTAGATTTCGTCGAGGACTTCCTTGGCGCGGGCGTCGGTGCGATCGATTTTGTTAAGGACGACGACGGGAGGAAGTTTTGCGGCGAGCGCTTTTTGGAGAACGTAGCGCGTTTGCGGGAGCGGGCCTTCGCTGGCGTCCACGAGAAGGACGACGCCGTCGACCATGCGGAGGGCGCGTTCGACTTCGCCGCCGAAGTCGGAGTGGCCGGGCGTGTCCACGATATTGATTTTGGTGTCGTGGAAAAAGAGCGCGGTATTTTTCGCGAGGATGGTGATGCCGCGTTCGCGTTCGAGATCGTTGGAATCCATGACGCGCTCGACGAGCTCCTGATTGGCGCGAAAGATGCCGCTTTGGCGGAGCATGGCGTCGACGAGAGTGGTTTTGCCGTGGTCGACGTGGGCGATGATGGCGATATTGCGCAGGTTCTTGTCCATAAGTCTTTTGTTCGCCTATAGATACAAAAATAGCTGCTGAAACAACCAGCAGCCAGGAAATTCTCCTCTTTGGATGATTCTCAGGTGCGGCCGTGCAAAGAATAGTTTAGCAGAGAAACGCGAGAAGTTCAGCAGGGGATGGCGGGCGTAAGGGGCAGTTTGAGTTTTGACCTAATGTGTCACGAACAAGAGAACTCAAACTGCCCCACGATCGTGGCGCCGCGCAGTATGATGCTAGGGTTTGTTTGGGACCAAACCCAACTGAAAAAACTCACGGAGCCATCATGAGAGTTTGCGTACGTGTGACGTTTCTGTTGTGCGCCGTTTTGCAACTGACGGTTCTTGCGCCCGGAAAAATTGCAGCGCAGGAAAACAAGCGACCGGAGCTGGCGGAGATTTTTAACAAGCGCGAAGTGATGATTCCGGTGCGCGACGGAGTGAAGCTGCACACGGAAATTTACACGCCGAAGAATGCGAAAGAGCTGCTGCCGATTTTGTTCGAGCGCACGCCGTACGGAATTTCCGCGGCGAACAAGGGAATGAGCAATTCGCTGTACCGCTACGCGCACATGTTCGCCGACGGCTACATTTTTGTGTTTCAGGATATTCGTGGGAGATATGGTTCCGAGGGGAAGTTCGAAATGTTGCACACTTCGCCTGATCCGGGCGACGCGAAAGGCGTGGACGAAAGCACGGACACGTACGACACGATTGATTGGCTGATGAAGAACGTGCCGAACAACAATGGGCGCGTGGGCATGAACGGGATTTCGTATCCGGGATATCTGGTGACGATGGGGATGGTGAATCCGCATCCGGCGCTGAAGGCGGTGTCCGAGCAGGCGTGCATGGGTGATACGTGGCTTGGCGACGATTTTTTTCATAACGGGGCGTTCCGGCTGAGCTACGGATTCGAATACACGGCGCTGCTCGAAACTTCCAATGAGAATTTCAGTTTTCCGTTCGATCGTTTTGATTTGTACGAATTTTATTTGGGGATGGGCGCGCTTTCGAACGTGAACGCAAAATATTTTCAAGGAAAAATTCCGACGTGGAACGATTTTGTGGCGCACGCAAACTACGACGAATTCTGGAAGCGGCACGCCGTGGCGGCGACGCTGCACGAACCGACCGTGCCGAATTTGAACGTGGCGGGCTGGTGGGATCAGGAAGACATGTTCGGGCCGCTGATGACGTACGCGCGGCTGGAGAAAGCGGACAAGAAAAATTACAACTTTTTGGTGGCGGGGCCGTGGAATCACGGCGGATGGGCGCGCGGGCCGGGCAAATCGCTCGGTGAAATTCCGTTCCACAACGACACCGGAGTCTACTTCCGCGAAAAGATTGAAGCGCCGTGGTTTGCGTATTGGCTGCACGACAAAGGCAGCCTACCTGTAAAAGAGGCGACGCTATTTCAGACGGGCAGCGACACGTGGACTTCGTTCGATTCCTGGCCGCCGCGCGAAGCGAAGACGAAAAATCTTTATTTTCACGAAGACGGAAAACTTTCGTTCGAAGCGCCGCAATTGGCGGCAGGAGATGCGGCCGATAGTTACGTGAGCGATCCCGCGCATCCAGTGCCGTACCGGCACCGGCCGGTGGACATGACGTATCCCGGCGATCATCTCGGCAGTTGGTACACGTGGCTGGTGCAGGATCAAAGGTTTGTGGACAACCGGCCGGATGTGCTCACGTGGCAGACCGAGACTTTACAGACCGACGTCACCGTGGCGGGAAACGTGACGGCGAAACTTTTTGCTTCGACGACGGGGAGCGATGCGGACTGGATCGTGAAGCTGATTGACGTGTATCCGGAAAAAGTGGAAGAGGACTGGAAGCTGTCCGGATTCGAATTGATGATCGCGGAGGAGATTTTCCGCGGACGCTATCGAAACTCGTATGAGAAGCCGGAAGCGATCGCGCCGAATCAGGTGGCGCCGTTTACGATTGATTTACACAGCGCGGACCACGTTTTCAAGAAAGGGCACCGCATTATGGTGCAGGTGCAGAGCACGTGGTTCCCGCTGTACGACCGGAACCCGCAAAAATTCGTGCCGAATATTTTTGAAGCGAAAGACAGCGATTACCAGAAAGCGACGCAGACGATTTACCGGTCTGTGAAATATCCGTCTAGCGTTGCCGTGGATGTGCTTCCGTAAAACCAAAAATGACAGGACTGGCCCTTATTTCTTGCGGATGTAGGTGAAGTCGTATTCGACCTTCCAAGTTTTGCCGCCGTCGGTGGAGCCCTGGCTGAACTGGCGAACTTTCTCCGCGCCCAGCGGAAAAAATTGCAGATGGCGCTTCAATTTCGTTCCATCAGGCTGAGGCAGCTCATCGGTCGAGTAATCCATCACGCCGTCCTTCAGGCCGCCGTAGAAAAAGATATTGCCGCCGACGTTGTCCACCCAGAATTGTTCCCAGCGTTTTAGCGCGGAGTTGTAAATGTTGTAGCTTTTGCCGGAGTAGGGATCGCCGTTGCTTTGCCAGTTTTCCAGGATGACGCAGTCGGCGAGGATTTTTTCGATTTTGCTTTGCCCGGCGGGAACGGCGCCGTTTGTGGTTTGTACATCCCATTCGCCGAGCCAGAAATCGAATTGGCGGTTTTCCGTTGCGTATGCGCAAGGTTTCAAATTGCGGTTGGCCTGGTCGAGAAGCTTCGCGAAGCGCGCGTCGGAATGCAGAGAAGCAAGATAGGGGTCGGTGGAGAGTTGCTCCGGCTTGTTGTAGCCGGCCTGGAGAGCTTTCTCGAGGTGTTCGAAAGCCTTGTCTAGTTCTTTCTTCTGACCATAAACGGTTGCGATGGAATATTCGGCGTAAGGAGGCGGCGCACCGGCGGCGAGGGCTTTTTGATATGTCTCGAGTGCGCGATCGAGCTGGCCGAGTTCCTGAAGCGAAGTTCCGAGACGAAACCAAAGCCCGGGAGTTTCAGGATGAGCTTGCGTCAATTTCTCGTAGAGGGCAGCGGACTTGTTCCAGTCTTTCGCGTCGTAGGCGGTGTTTGCCTCCGCGACGATCTTCTTGTCATCTATGGAATCCTGAACCTTACCCGGAGTAGCCAAGGCAAATGCGACGAAAAACGTCCCGGCCAAAATGACTCTCAGTTTTGTCATAGACAGACCCTCGCATCGATATGCTTGCTGAAGCTTTTGGACGTTGCTTTTCGGCAAATGTTGAGAGGTATTCGCGTTACTTCGAAGAATTTAGAATCGTTGATTCCGTCCAGAGCAAGCTCGCGGAACCCGTCTGATATACTTCCCTGCAACAAGCCCATGAAGCGTGTCTTATGCTCCGCTGTTTTTTTGATTGGCGTCGCCGCGTTGGGAGATCCCCCTGCGACACAAACTTCGTACACACCGTACAGCGATGCAAAGCCAATCCTCGAAGCATTGAGGGAGATCCTGCCTGTTGAGCTCCTAGACGCTTCGGCGGGTGCGCAAGAGGAAAGCTGGAACAGTTGGGCGAAAAAGCGTGATTTGGATATCCGGCATAGGCTGGCGCAAGGGGATTCAGACTCCGTTGTCAATTTTCTGATGTTCGGAACCACCTTTACGACAGCGCCGCGGTTGACTGGCGCGCAATTGCATTCGATTTCCGCGGAATCGGGCAATGACGACAAAAACGCCGCTGCTGTCTGGCAAAAGCTGTTTGAAAGACGGGCGCAGGACCTGGTTCGCGGAATGAAGGCTCCCGGTCAAAACGAGCGGCTGCAATTTGCTCGACGAACGCTGAAGGACGCGGGTATTGATTTCGCTTCAGCAGCGGTTGAGCAGAAGGCGTATGCATACCTCTACGAAAATGTGAAGCGCATTACGCATGAACAAACTAGCTTTCGCGAAGCCCTGCAAGCTGCGCGAAGCTTGAATGATCCAACAGAGGAGTTTGCCGAACGTTCGAAGCTGTACAAGGACAGAGGGCTCTCCCTCGACACATCGCTACCGCCCGACTACGCCCTTGAGGTTGCGCTTACGGAAATGAAGAAGCGCGGGCTGTTGCAGCCAGAAGGCGTGAAACGCGTGGGAATAATTGGGCCAGGGCTTGATTTCACGGACAAGCAAGAAGGCTTTGATTTCTATCCGACACAAACGGTGCAACCGTTCGCCGTGATGGATTCATTGGTGCGGCTCGGACTTGCCAAGGCAGGCGTTCTGGAAGTGGATGCGCTGGATCTGAGTCCACGAGTCCTGGCGCACATTGACCAAACAAGGCAGGCCGCCGAAAAGGGACGCGGCTACACAATTCAGCTTCCCAAGGATCCGGCCCGCGGGTGGAATGAAGAGCTTACGGAGTACTGGAAGAACTTTGGCGATCAGATTGGGACGCCAACGACACACGTTATGGTTCCAGAGGGTCTAAAGGGAATCGATTTACGCGCAGTTCGAGTGAGGCCTGGATTTGCCAAGCGCATGAAGACGTTTGACGTAAATATAGTTCTGCAAAGAGCAGACCTGCAGGAAGGGGCAAAATACGACCTTCTGATTGCGACCAACATCCTGGTGTATTACGAAACGTTCGAGCAGTCGCTGGCGATGACGAATATTGCAGCGATGCTGAAGCCTGGCGGTTATCTGCTGACGAACAACGCGTTGCTTGAGCTGCCGTCCAGCGACATGCACTCTTTGGGCTACGCAACCGTTGTCTATTCAGAACGTGCGGACGACGGCGACCACGTTGTTTGGTATCAGCGGAAGAAGTAGTCCATCGTCTCGGATTTCTTCCGCTGATTCGACGGTCTATTACTGCAAATAAAAAGGGAGCCGAAAACTTGGCTCCCTTTTCTTTTACTAGCTCCCCGAAACGGGGAGGTTTTTAAAAGCCAAACCGCAGCTCGAGCTGAATGTTGCGGTGTTGGATTGGAGAAGCGGAAGGGCCGGCGATTCCGGTACAAGTTCCTTTACAAGCCTGAATGCCAACCGTACTGCCCGCAGTAAGGCCAGCAATCCCGGCGCCGAAGTCGTTGGAGCCGCCTACAACGAACGCGTTGGCGTGGTTAAAGATGTCAAAGGAATCCGCGCGGAATTCCAGGTTGTACCGTTCGGAAACGAAGAACTTCTTGTGGATGCCGAAGTCGAAGTTCCACGTACCCGGCCCGCGGAAGATATTCCGGCCGGTCATGTTCGCAGGATATGGCCCGAATTCGGAATTGCCGGTGATTGGGTTTGTGAATTCCCCAACAGAGGCATTTGGAATCGTTATGAAGTTGAAGGTATCAGGTGCTCCGCTGTCCACGAGAGATCCGGTCCGCTGAATTGGGGAGGTCAAGATCAAGCGGGGCAGCTGTTGGAATTGGACGTTTGTGGAGTCGAAGATGGTGAAGGGAGTGCCAGTGTGGGCGACGAAAATGGAGGAAATCGTCCAGCCGCCTGCAACCTGCTTCACAACACCATGCGTATTTCGCGCAAATGGAACGTCCCAGGTCCCACCCAGTGCAATGCGATGCCGGATATCAAACTCGGAATCGCCCCGATCCAGGTTCGGATTGAAGGGATCGAGCAGGCCAAGATCCAGATCCGTAGACCCGGTGCTGAAGGTGGAGCTGAGATTGTCGATGGAATGGGCGTAGGTGTAGTTGGCAGACAGGTTCAACCCCGAATTCCATGGGTTGGTCATGACCAGCTTAACGTTCGCCGCGTTGTAGCTGGAGAATCCGTTGTTTTCGCGGGCGTTGATGGTGCTGTACTGCTGTCCGCGCAATCTAGAAGTGCAGGCGCCCGGAACGCAGGGATCACCGAGAAACACGTTGCCCGATCCAGGCCGGTTGATAGCGTCGAGTGTGTAAAGCTTTTCGCCTTTCGAGCCGGAGTATTCGATCGCGAGGAGAATCTTCGGAGCGATCTGCCGTTCGATGGCCGCATCGTAAAGATGCGCATATGAAGTTCTGATATGAGGATCGACGAAACGCAAGCTCGCCTTCGGGAGTGTTTTGGTGCCGGTTCCCGAGAATCCACCGAGATTAGAAGTGGTGACGGTGCAGCATCCGGGATCCACTCCTCCGGTCAGGTCCACGACCTCGTAGTTGGGAACGTTTTGGATGACGTTGAAAGTCACGTTTCCAAAATTGCGCTCGTAGCCGATGCCGTAACCGGCACGAAGGGAGGTTTTGCCATCGCCAAAGACGTCCCAGGCAAAGCCGACGCGGGGAGCAAAGTTGTTCCACTGCTTCGCCCACAGCCCGCCGACTGAGCTCTGATGCGCTAAGGCGACATCACCATTGCGAATGTCCTCAAAGATGGATCCTCCGACAGCCGGATAGAAGTTCGAGTCCAGAGCGGCATTCTTGTTGTGCTGAACACCGAAGTATTCCCAGCGTAGACCAAGGTTGATGGTAAGACGCTGGCGAGCCTTCCAGGTGTCCTGGCCGTAGAAGCCAAATTCGCTGTACCGATTTGAACGGCTGAAACTAGGCTGGTTTGCCGGCAGGGTTACCGTGCAATTGGGGGTTACCGCAACTGGAGCGTTTCCAGAAAGCGCTGGGGCGCCGCACGGGAACTTTCCTTGCGGGTCGATGGCAACTGTAAAGGTCGCCAGATTTCCTGCCAGCAGATTTTGGAGAGCTCCGCTATTCACACCACCAGTGCCCAGCGACTCAACGGCCTCTTCATAAGCTCCGAAGGTGCGGTTGTCCTGGAAGAAGAGGTAAGAACCTCCAAAGCGAAAATCATGCTTGCCTTTGACAAAGGTAAGGTCCTGGTAGACCTGATAGAAGTTCTGCGGCCCACCAAAAGGAATGGAATTGCCAGGGGTGAATTGGCTATATCCAGGCAAGGCCAAGAGTTGTCCGTCGAATGTGGGAGCAAAATTCTTATTCCAATAAAGCGTTGGACCGACGGGATTCGTACCCAACGGCTGAGCAAAAGAGAGGCGATTGAATACAAATTTCGTCTGTTCGGTCAATCGCGTACCAATGGTATGCGTTAGGCTTACTAAAGCGCTATGATCATCGAAGCTTTGCCCGGAGTCGAATCCAAAAGGCGTGGGGCCGCTGTATGGGCTATTGTCCACTGTGCCGATGGAGTCTTCCTCGTGGTATTTCGCATAGCGCACATAAAGCTGGGTCCGATCGCTGAGGTTGTAGTCGAAGCGGCCGACAACGTCATAAGTATTCTGCGGAAAACCACCGCCTGCGTCCGCAGCCGTATTGTATTGAACCCTTCTGAATAAGGTTGTCGTAGATCCGGCCGGAAACGCAGCATTGCAGGCCGCGGATGCCCCGCAAGCCGCATCGAGCCCAGGATTCGAAGCGCGGCTGTAGTTCACGATAGTAGTGTCGTTGGAGCGAAGCTGCCCGAAAGCATTAAAGAACGCCTGCGTTGTTCCCGCATTGGACGCATTGATAAGATTTTGGTCCGGAATCACCGCGAGGAAAGGAGCGGAGCTGCGGACCCTGGTCCATTCCGGATTGGCGAAGAAGAACATTTTTTGCTTCTTGATCGGTCCGCCAAAAGATCCGCCGAACTGGTTGCGGGTGTAAACCGGCCGGTCGATACCGTTGGCTTTGTTGAAGAAATCGTTCGCGCCGTAGGAGGAGAGCCGGTTAATTTCGTAGGCCGAACCGTGGTAGCTATTGCCGCCCGATTTGGTGATGACGTTGACGATTCCCGCGGAGGCGCGACCGTACTCCGCCGTGAAATTGTTGGTCAGGACGCTGAATTCCTGCACAGATTCCAGAGGAACCTGCTGCCCGAGGTGGCCACCGAATTCGTCATTGTTGGCAGCTCCGTCCAACAAGACGTTCGTGGCGGACGAACGCAATCCGTTAATCACCACACCTGCACCAGCGCCGGTTTGCGCCCCCGGAACGGTAATGCTACCGCCCGGAGAGGCATCGGCATCCGCGACGTTGCCTACGAGAGAGACGAATGTGTAGGGATTCGCGTTCAAAGCAGGAAGATTTGTCAGCTGCTGGGAATTGATGACGGTACCCAGCGTCTGGGACTCGACGTTTACTTGAGCTGCGCTACCGCCAACAACTTCCACGACGGACGAAGCCGCACCCACCGTCACTTGTAGGTTTGCGGTCACTTTGGAGCCGACGGGGACTTCCACACGCCGCACGAGCTTTGCGAATCCAGTTGCCTCAACAGAAATCTCGTAAACAGCCGGAAGCAAGTTCGACACGACATAAAAACCGTTCTCATCGGATTCAAGATCGCGAACTGCCCCGGTGGCCACGTTCCTGACCTGTATTTTTGCGTTGGCTACAGTTGCCCCCTGCGGATCGGTCACGACTCCAGTAATCTGGCCAGTTTCGGTCTGCGCTCCGGCTCCACTTGAATAAAACGAAAGCAGCAGAGTACAGACTGCCGCCAGCAAGAAATAACTCAATCTGCGCATATCTCTTACTCTCCTTGACGGATTTCCCTGTACGTGCCCGCGCCAACTGAAGCCCGTGAAGTCACCCATGTTTCTTGCAAGCGCGGAGTACAAATTGGTTGTCGAGAGAAGCGCAGATTAGGTACCAGTAGGGACAATTTGTCCCTCAAATTCCAGTTTCGTGAATCTAAGGAAGTAAACCACTCAGAGGAAACGCTGTTATTCGCGTAACCATTTCTTAATCGCGGGAAATTACGTCACAGGTGACAATAAATTTAGAACGAAAAGCGGCGTGTAGCCGAAATTTCTATGATTTTGCAGACTCACTCCATTCTTTCGTAAGTCCAAAACCTTTCTTTTGCTTACTAGGAACTAATCGGCTCCTTTTTTCGTAATAAAACTAAACTCTTCGCGAGTTTATCCGTCTATCCCGTTGGGGCGTGGCAGATGAGTCCGAATCTCTTGCCTGCAGTAGGTCCGTCAATGGAATCAGAGACGAATGCGGAGCTTGGGCAAAGTCGCAGGTATATCCGCTTTGGATCCTTCCAGATTGATCAACAGCGGCAGCAGGTAAGCCGCGCCGGAACCCGCCTGAAATTACAGGGAAAAGTGTATCAAGTGCTTCTGGTTTTGATCGCGAAGCACGGGCAAGTCGTGACGCGCGAAGAGCTGAAGCAAGCGCTGTGGCCTTCAGACACGCACGTAAACTTTGATGCCAACGTAAACACGACCGTAAATAAGCTGCGGCAAATTCTGGGCGATTCCACCGACACGCCCGTTTATATCGAAACGATTCCGCGAAGGGGCTACAGCTTTTTGCTCGAGCCGGAATTTGCCACGCAGCCATTTTCACCCAGTTTGCTTGCGGCGTCGAATGGGGCGGGAGCGCAAGAGCTTCCCCAACGGACGGAAAAATCGGGCGGAAAATCGGACAAGTGGCTCACGCTCGGAGTGATCGCCTTGATTCTCGCCGGGATATTGCTCGGTGCGGGAATTGCTACGTTCTTGATTTCGCGTTTCGGTCCTGCGTTGCGCCACTAGTGCGTCGGTCAGAACCGTCGATTGCTATTTGCGTTCGAACGGGATCCCACTGGAGCGGCCCACTCCCAACACAAAACCTTTCACCTCTCCCTTCGCTCCGCGGGAAAACGTGACGGTAATTCCTTCCTCGTCCGCGCGAAACTGATCCTTTCCGATGGGGCGAAGCTCCCAATGCTTGGTGGATTGCAGGAATCCTCCGGACAAGCCATTTCGTATTTTCGCTAGAAACAATTTTCCGTTTTCGACAGCGAGAGTGTACGTGACGAACAATTCGTCGCTCGAATAGTCGCCGGCAAATTGAGGGAGGACGTCCGCCGCGATAGGAACGGTTTCCTTTTTGGCTGGAGATTCGCGATCTTTGGGAGGCGCTTTGGGCTGCTTCATCTCAGATGCGAGAAAGACGTCGGCAACTTTTTCAGCGCGGTTTTCCGGATTGGCGTTTGCAAGATTGCAGAGGCAGGCAACGGAAAAATGCTGTGCTGGGAAACGAAGCAACTGCGCGCGGTAACCTCCCCAGGAGCCGCCATGGTCGACTACGGATAGTCCACGATAATTGTGCACGAAGAGCCCCTTCGCGTATTCGAGCGATTTGCCGTCGTTGAGTTTTCCGGTTTCCTGAAGCTCCGCGAGAAAAGCCGGGCCGCCGACTTTCGCGGAATAGAAATTTTCATCCCACTTCAACAGGTCTTCCACGGAAGTGTGAACGGCGCCGTCGCCCGTTTGTTCGAAGTACGAGATGTCGAGGGAAAATCCGTCTCCCTTTTCTTTTGGATCGTAGGCGAGCGCGCGATTGGGGACGATCCGGGTGTGGTCGTCGCGATATGCCGTCGCCTTCATTTCCAGTGGAGAAAAAATATTTTCTGCGGCAAATTCGGGGAGAGATTTTCCGCTCACGCGTTTGACGATGATGGAAAGCAGAAAAAATCCGCTGTTGCTGTAAAGCCATTGCGTGCCGGGTTCAAAGTTGAGCGATTTTTGGCGGGCGATGACGGCGAGCGCATCTTCGTCGGTGGTCACGCTGTCAATATTGACGCCGGCGAGTTCGAACAGAGCCAAATAGTCGCGCAGGCCGCTGGTGTGGTTCAGCAGATGCAGAATCGTAATTTTGTGGCCGTAGTCGGGAAGCTCGGGAATGAATTTGCGAACGTCATCGTTGACGGAGAGCTTTCCCTGTTTTTCGAGAAGAAGAATGCTGCTCGCGGTGAATTGTTTGGAAGTGGAACCTATGTCGAAGACACTGCGTGGAGTGATCGAAACGTTTTCTTCGATGTTCGCGAGGCCGTAGCCCTTTTCGTAAATGATTTTTCCGTTGCGAGCGACGGCGAGCGCGCAGCCCGGGGAGCCGGGCTTTGCCAAATCGGCGAAGATGGCATCCACTTGTTTTGTTTCCGGCGGCTCGTCCACGGCGGCGGAACGCGCCGCGCCCATAGTGGCCAGAAGAAGAGATGCCGCAATCGATGCCGCGTAAATTTTTTCCAATGCCCACATGCACCCACTCCTGTTTGAACGGCGCAGAGTCTATCGAGTTTCAAGGCGTGTGTCTCCGCAAAAAATCTCTGATAGAGTGACGCTATGCTGACTGCTATCACCCGCGCCGTGAGTCCGGCGCTTGCCGACTGCGAGCTGAGCTTCATCGAACGCGTTCCAATCGATATGGAGCGCGCCCGCGAACAGCATCACGCGTATGAAAACGCGCTGACCTCGCTGGGTGCAAACGTAATCTCCTTACCGCCCGAACCGGAACTTCCCGATTCGATGTTTGTCGAAGATCCGGTGATTGTGCTCGATGAGCTTGCGGTTGTATTTCCTCTTGGAACGGAAACGCGGCGGCGCGAAGCCGCATCGCTGGCAAAGGCGATTTCGCGCTTTCGAAAAATCGAATATGTCGCTCTTCCTGGAACCGTCGAAGGCGGTGACATTTTGCGCATCGGCAAGAAACTCTTTGCCGGACTGACGGCGCGCACGAATGAAGAAGGAATTCGCCAGTTACGAAAAATTGTTGAGCCGCACGGCTATGAAGTAATCGCGGTGTCTGTTACGGGTTGCCTGCATTTGAAATCTGCGGTCACGCTTTTGGGAAGCAATGTTTTGCTGGCGAACCGCGCGTGGTTTGATGCTGCGCTACTCGCGGGTTTCGAATGGATTGACGTTGACCCTGCCGAACCGCATGCCGGGAACGCGCTCGCGTTGAACGGCTCAGTGCTTTTTCCGGCGTCGTTTCCGAAGACACGCGCGCGCATCGAAGCAAAAGGATTTCGCGTGCTGCCGCTCGACATTGCCGAATTGCAAAAAGCGGAGTCCGGCCTCACTTGCTCCAGTCTTATTTTCGAAGCGCCATAAAAACTGCGGCCGCCCCGAACTTCCGGAATGGCCGCACCTTCCTTGCCTCGACTGTCTTGCTTCGGAAGAGCTAGTTCGAGAGCAATTCCACACTGCGCGCCACAAACACCGGCTGGCCGCTGATCGGATCCTTCAGCACCAGACCGACGACGCGAAGTGGAAGTGCCGCCGTTCCTTGCAGATCGCTCAGGCCATTCAAGCCACCGCGGAAGCGCGTGAACGGAGTGACGTACACCGTTACCGGGCCGCTAAAGAGCACGCCGGCGAGGCCGTTCGAATTGAGCTGGAACGTACTGGCCCCGACGTTCGTGCTACCCACTACCCAGGTTCCGGTATGCCCTTCCTGGCGCAGCACAACACGTTTCACGGTAACTGTTCCGTTGCTGAACGGCCCCGCGATGCTCACATGCTGCCCGGGAACGAGCAATCCCGAATTGAAGAAAATGTTGCTGAAGCGTGAATTCAAGAAAACATTGTGCATCCAATAGATGAAATAGTTTTCGTTGCCGGTCAGATTGATCGTCGAAATTTGCCCGGAATTGAATCCCGTATTTGCCGGGAGCACGCTGCGAACATACAAATCAAAATCCGTCGCGGTTCCCACCGGTGGTTCGACAAAGGTGATTAGACCGCCCGCCCAGAATTTGTCCTGCGAGACGATACAAACTGAGTCCGCCAGGATTGCGTGCGTCAAGCGGTCCAGCGTTCCAGAAATTTCCACGATCGAGTTTGTAGTCAGGTTTGCGAGCGTGTCGTTTCCTTCGATTTCCGTTTCGCCATTCACATTCACGGTGAATTGGTGGCCGTGTGGTCCTTGAATCACAAAGGAGTTGCCGCCCGCATTCACGCTGACGACGCCCGCGACAAAGTCGTCAATAAAAGCATCGGCGTCGCTGGGCGTGATGGCCTTGAGGTTCAGGTTCGGCGTCACAGCTCCTGTAATTTGCCCGGTGCCATCCACAGCGATGGATTTACGCAGATCAAACTCGAATCGGAGTCCGACAATGTCGTTGGCATTCACCATGAGCGGCTGTGCCAAATTGATCGTCACGCTTGACGTCGTCAATGTCGCCGCCGGCGAAGTTGTGCTGTTTAGGGTGCTGACCGTGGGACGAGTCGGCGGATTCGTCTGAGGGTTGGCCACGTTCAGAAAGCCGATCTGAGGATTTGCCAGCGTGACGTTCACCTGCGTGTAAGTCCCAGCCGGAATCGTGTTGATATCGAGCAGCGTGCGCAAGCCGTTGAGCCGGGCAAAGTCCACCGTCTGCGTTCCGTTCAAAACGGAAACCGGAGGATTCATGCCGTCGGAGACGGTCATGCCCGTAATATCCACTTGAAACGACACGACGCTGGGGAGGGGAGCGTCTGTGCCGGTGACAAACACTGCACCGGATTGCTGCTGCGAGACGGGCGTCGTCATCGAGCCACCGCCGCAGCCGAGCAAGCACGCCGCCAGCGCGCAGAAAAGTATTCCGCTTAACCACTTCTTGGGGTTCATGATTCTGCTACCTTTCTTATTGTCCTTGATTTACCGACACAGAGGCGTGCCCTCGCGTCCACATCCCCGTGGCCTAAGAACCCCTTCGAGTGGGCGAAGTTTCGCTACAAAGGCAATTTTTTCTTCAGGTTGAAAGAATCTTTCCGTCCGAGCTTTCTCAGGAATTTGAGCTGTCCCGCTGCAACTTCCTTCCTCTTCAGGGTTTACGGACAGCTGTACCAAATTCCCTTTTGACAATCGCCCTTCCTGTGCTAACTTTGACTGAGGCATGTTGTCTCTCGCCAACTCGAAGCGCGGCACGTCGTCCATCTCCATGGCGACGACCACTATTATTACGACCACGATTAAGACTATCGGCGCTTCTGGCGAGGGGAGAAACAGCTAAGCAACTAGCCAAAGTTTCCAAACCCACCGCCAGAAGCGAACCGGCGGTGGGTTTTCTCTTTTAACCCCCTCCGGAAAAGCAAAAAGGCGGTCGCCCTTGGAAACCACAAACCTAAGGAGCGGTTGTCATGAGTCCGGAGAACGTTCAGGAAGAAGAGCAGTTCGGCGAGCAATACGGCCAGGAGTTCGCGGGGACTTGCGCGGAGCTCACGGCCGAATCCCGGCGGCAGGTAGTTGCGTTCAAGTTTGGCGGTTCGTCTTTGCTGGGCGCCGAGCGCATGCTGCATGCGGCGCGGCTCGTAAAGGAAGCGTCGCGAACTTCGCGCGTCGCGGTGGTGGTTTCCGCGATGAAGGGCGTTACCGATCAGCTGCTCGCGCTGGCCAAGCTCGTCGAGTCCGGCAATCTCGCCGAAGCAAACCGCAAGGCCCATTCTTTGCTGCGGCTTCATGCTGACGTGCTTTCCGAACTGCAACTCGAGGAACTCGATCACCAGCGCGTTTGGCATGACTTTCGTTTATTGGGTCGAGATTTGTTGCACGAAGTTTCCGCTCCCGTGCGCGCAAGCAGCGAAGCGCTTCACGACTCACTTGCATCTTTTGGCGAACGATTCAGCGCGCGGCTTTTTGCGGCGGCGCTCGATGCGTCTGGCGTGCCCGCCGTTCCCGTAACTTCCGCGGAATTCGTTCTGACCTGCGACACTTTCCGCGACGCCAAGCCGCAAATGGAGGAAACGCGCCGCCGCGGGCGCGCCGTTTTGCAGCCGCTGCTCGAAAGCGGCCTGGTTCCCGTGGTAACCGGCTTTGTCGGCGCGACGCGCGACGGCCGCGTGACCACGCTCGGGCGAAACAGCTCGGACTACTCCGGCGCGATCATCGCGCACGTCGTGGACGCCGACGAACTCGTCATCTGGACCGATGTGGATGGCGTTTACACTGCAAATCCGAATGAATCGAGTGAAGCGCGCCTCCTGCACCAGCTATCCTACGAAGATGCGCATGCGCTCGCCGCGGCAGGCGCCAAGGTTTTGCATGCGGATGTTTTGCCGCTTGCGGCGGAAACGGAAATGGTCGTTTGGGTGAGAAACACGTTTAAGCCCGAATTTCGCGGCACGCGGATCGGCCCGCTCGTTCAAGACGGGCAGCGGGAAAATTTGCAAAGAGGTGATGCATGAACGCTCCAGCCAAGCGTTTTGAGAGAAAGTTTCGCGCCGGCGTTCTTGGCGCGACCGGAATGGTCGGCCAGCGGTTCGTGCACATGCTGGCAAATCATCCGTGGTTTGAGCTTGCCGATCTCGCCGCTTCCGAGCGTTCCTCGGGCAGGAAATATGCGGACGTCGTGAAGTGGCATCTTGATGCGCCGATTCCCGAAGCCGCGCGCGATTTGGTGGTGAAAGACCTTGCGCCCAATCTCGATTGCGATTTTGTTTTTTCCGCGCTCGATTCCAGCGTCGCTGGGCTAGCGGAAGAGGAATTTGCACGTGGGGGTTATCCCGTCCTGAGCAACTCCAAGAATCACCGCATGGACTCCGACGTACCGCTCCTCATTCCGGAAGTGAACGCTTCACATCTCGATTCCATTCCCGTGCAGCAAAGAAATCGCGGTTACGACGGCGGATTCATCGTCACCAATCCAAATTGCTCGACAGCGGGACTTGTCCTTGTATTAAAGCCGCTCGCGGATGCCTTCGGTCTCGAGAAGATTTTTGTCGTGACGATGCAGGCGGTTTCCGGCGCGGGCTATCCCGGTGTGGCTTCGCTCGATATTTTGGGCAACGTCGTGCCGTTCATCAGTGGCGAGGAAGAAAAAATGGAAGCCGAGCCGCAAAAACTGCTCGGCAAATGGGACGGAGCGCGATTCGTCGAAGCGGGCCTCGGCATCAGCGCGCACTGCAATCGCGTTCCCGTGCGCGACGGCCACCTCGAATGTGTTTCGCTTAGCCTGAAGAAAATCGCCAGCATTCACGAAGTCGCGGAAGTTCTGCGCGAGTTTGCTGTGGATGATGAGCTTGCTTCGCTGCCCACCGCCGTTCGCAATCCAATTGTGGTCGCGGACGAAGAGAATCGTCCGCAGCCCCGCCGCGACGCTGATGCCGGGCATGGCATGGCCGCCGTCGTCGGCCGCATCCGCGAATGTTCCCTGCTGGACGTGAAGCTCGCGCTGCTTTCGCACAACCTGGTCCGCGGCGCCGCCGGTGCCGCCGTCCTCAACGCGGAATTGCTCGCCGCCCGCGGCTTCCTGTACCGCCGCGATGTCACGAAGCTAAGTGTCGCCGAGGCCGTTACCCGTTAACACGGTTCATTTCTTTTTCGTTAGAGCCCGACGCAGAGTTAACCAGACCGCCCGCCCTATCGAGCGAACCAATACCGCACCAGGTGAAAGAAAACCGGCGCGGCGAAGCAGAGCGAGTCGATGCGGTCGAGAATCCCACCATGGCCCTCGATCACGGCGCCGAAATCCTTGACGCCGGCATCGCGCTTGATAGCGCTCATCACCAGACCGCCGAGAAAACCCATCAGCGTAATCGCGAGCGACATTCCGACGGATTGCCAGCGCGTGAACGGCGTTGCCCAGGAAAGAAATGCGCCAAGAAGCGTTGCCGTCGCCACGCCGCCGATAAATCCTTCCCAGGTTTTGTTCGGACTCACGTTCGGCGCGATCTTGTGCTGGCCGAGGAGTTTGCCCCATACGTATTGCAATACGTCGCTCATTTGGTCCACGAGCACAAGGTAGAGCAGCAGAACGGAATTGTGGCCTTCGTAGTTCGGGATTTTCAGGATCAGCAGTGCCGGAGCGTGACTCAGGCAGTACGCACAAATCATCAAGCCGAACTGAATTTTCGCCGCGCGTTCGAGGAAATGCTCCGTGTCTCCCGCGAGCGCGATTCGCGCCGGAATGAAAACGAATGCAAACGCAGGAATCAGAATCGCGACGAATCCGTACCAGTCGATTGCGATAAGAAAATATTGCAGCGGCGTGATAATAAAAAAAGTCCAGAACAGAGTGCGATGATCGCCGCGCCGCGTCGGCACCAGCGTGATGTATTCACGCAGGGCGAGAAATGACAGTAGTGCGAAAAGTATAAGAGAACCGGTTTTACCCACTAATAGCGTGAGCGCGAAAATCGCGCTCATCTTCCACCAGGCTCGCGTTCGAGCATTGAGATTGTCGATGACGCGGCGAGCGGATTCGGTCTTCGCCGTCCGTTTTAGGATGCCGCCGACTGCACTGGCAACAACAAGGAGAGCGAGTACGCCGCCGAAAAGGAGCAGAAGCTGCGGATCATGCTTGCTCCAAACGAATTCCGAGTAACGCCTCGGAATATAGTCCGGTACGCTTTGCATTATTCGCTTTCCTTCCGGCGCAGAACCAATACAGCAGCCCGCGCTCGCTCCAGGAAATTGTGTTTGTTCTCTGCGTCTGAAATTTGTATCGGCGCTCCGAACGTCAAGGTACTCAGCAAAGGAGCGGGAAGAATCTCTCCCTTCGGCAAAATGCGATTTAGATTTTCGAGATAGGCGGGAATCAGTTCCACATCGGACCTGCGTTTCGCCAGATGGTACAAACCACTCTTGAATTCGCCAACGGTTTCGCCGGTGCCGCGTGTTCCTTCGGGAAAGAAAATTAAGGAGTCGCGCTCGCCCATCGCTTCCGCGAGTTGTTCAATTACGCCGAAGGCCGCTGCGTGCGAGTGCTCCTCGTCGTGCGCAACTCGCGCTGCGGCGCCGCGCTCCACGAGCACCGCGCGAAAGACGCGTTGCGCGAGAAAAGCGCGGAACCCGGCTTGCCAATAATCCTTTGCTGCCACAGGACGCGTTCGCGCGCGTAACTCCACCGGCAGCGCGGACCACAACACTACGAAATCCAAATGGCTGGTGTGATTTGCAAAATAAATTCGCTGACGCATTTCCGGCGCGCAGCCTTGCCAGCGGATTTGCACGCCGCTCAGCCCGCGCGCGAATGCGGCAATGATGCGCGCCAGCGGATGAATTTTGTCGCTCATCGGGATGCGGCGGACGCTTTTACTTCCCGCAACGCGCGCCAAGCGCGATTGAAAATCGTTGCCACCAAAAGAAGAACCATCGCGAATAAGACATAGAAAACGATTCGGTCCAGCTTCACTCCGAGTCCCATCAGGAGGCCGAGTAAACCAAAAACAAATGCGCGGTCGCTTTTGCCAAATGGGCCGTCGTAACGGCGCGACGCGCCAATCTGAACACCAATGACACCGGTCATTTCCGTAAGGACAGACAGCATTACAACCGCAGTTACCAGACCCGGATCGAATCCGGGAACGAACGCTAGCGGAAAATACAAACCGATATCGGCGACAACGTCGCCAAGCTCATTCAGAATTGCGCCGAGCGCCGTCTTTTGATTGTGTTCGCGGGCGAGCATGCCATCCATTGCATTCAGTGCCATGCGCACGAAGAGAACAGCAGGAAGCAACAGCAGAGAACGACCGCCATGCCGGAAGTGAATCACATGGCCGGCTGAAAGAGAGAGGAGAAGCGCCGCAATCGTCACCTGATTTGCCGTGACGCCAATGTGCGCAAGCCAATTCACTACTGGCCGCAGCAAACTCTGAAATTTCGGCTTAAGTCCGTAGATGCTGGGCATAGAGCGGAAGCGTCGCCTCGCTGTGAAGGAATCGTACTAAAGGAAAGAGACGACCGTTACAAAATTCAGACGAGGATGTGCTGACAATTCGTTCCGGAAGCAAATTCCGCGAGCAACGATTGCAATCTTTCGAAATAAAGTTGCAAATTTTCCGTGCCACCGAAAGAAACAAGAATTGCGAGAACCTTGCGCGTGGCGGGTGTGACCATTGTTCGTTCGGAATCGCTCGTGGCGCTGCCGTGCGGACCGAGTTCATCCGCAAAGAGCGGCAAGCCCTCCAGATTCAAATCGTATTTGCCGATTCCTTTGTATGTTTCTCCCGCGCGGCCTGCGCGAAACGTAATATCTCCGCGCACGTGAGCGAGATCGTAGAGTCCGATGGGTAAGCGGCTCTCGACACTGACGATGTTAATGATGTCCACGATCGCGTGAATACGCGGCAATCCCTTGCCGGCAACAATTCGACGAATCAACGCTTCCGCAGAGCCGCGATAACGCGCGGGGTCTTTTCCGAGCGCCTTGTAGCCTGCGCGGGTGGCAAGAATGGCGGAAGATTCGAGCACAGAGCGTGGATCTGGCAGCCGAAGAGTCCTTTCTTCGCAGGCTCGTAACTCTTCCTCAAGTGCAGGCGAAGTCTCGCGGGCTTCCACGTCCGCGAAGACACAACCGAGCGCAACGCGCGGACACTTTGCTTTCAACGCCGGGTCTATTCGGACAATGTTCACGAGAGCTCTTCCCGGGAGAAGCAAGACAGTGTATCCGACCGAAGGGCAAACGAAAGGCCGAAAGGGGCTCACCTGACTAGGCCAGTACTATTACTGGACTATCGCCGACCAGTTCTATTACTGGCCTGGAGCTGAGAGCGGTTCAGGCAAAAGACAAGGCCGAGTGCTAAGGGATTCCCCCGACAAGGCCTATTACGGAAAAACTCTGCACACTAGGAAGAGAACCTCTAGAAAGGCCATGCCTAAGGGAGTAAAAACAAATGACTTAAAAGGCGGCAATTAACTCGTCCTTTGGACTCGGTCGTGCACTAAAGATCGGCTCAAACAGGTCGGGGGGTGTGTCTATGAAAGCATACGGATTGCTATTACTCGTTTTGATTGGTGGATTCGCGGCCACGATAGCGCGTGCCGACGGTGTCGATCCGAAGATTACCATCGGCGGTGGCGGCAGTTGTGATGCCCGGTCCATAACATCAGAGACCCAATCTTTCACGAATCTGTCCACGGGATGCCAGATCGATTTTTCGAACGATATTTCAAGCGGAGACGACGAGTTTGGCGTCACCCTATTTAAACTTGTTGTGAATGTGACCAGCGGATTCACCGGCACACTCAGCTGCGCTGCTTCAGAAGGATCGATCTTCACGGTTGACTCTGAAGCTACGACGGCAAGTTCGTGCACGTTTGTTACGGAAACGGGCTTCCACAACGGGGGGGCCCCGATCAGCCTGCAGTTCGACAATGATCCAAATGGTGGAGGCGGCTTTACCGGAGCCTGCACGGACAATAGCACCAATTCCCCCACTTGCGTCACCGTCGTTCTCGCGCAGAACGTAGTAAGCACGCCGGAGCCAGCATCCGCTTTGTTGCTGTTGACGGGTGCAGGAGCTTTGTTTGCACTTCGAAAGCGGCGCCCAGGCAGCGTAATTCGAAACTAGCTCGCTTTACTGAATTCCTTCACAAGTTTTGAAAATTCAGGACGGCTTTGGAGCGACCCGAGTTCTGGGTCGCTCATTGCTTCTTTGAGCGAATATCCTTTTGCCAGCGCCTCTCTCAAAGACTTAAGCGCCTGATCCGTAGAGTTGTTCACCGCGTGGACGACCGCTTCCTGATAGACCAGGTTTAGATCGTCCGGATTGATAGTCCGCGCGCGATGTATGAAATCTTCCGCCTGGCGCGGATCGCCTTTTTTTGCGTAATAGAGCGCCAGACTTCCCATCGCGTCCGAATTTCTCGGATTGACGCCAAGTTCTTTGTAGGCAAGATTGATCGCCTTGGCGTAAGTGTTGACGGCCTTGTCACGTTGGTTCGACCAGCGGTACGCATCGGCGAGATTCCCCGTGTATCTTTCATTGTGGGGGCTCAGCTCGACTGCTTTCTCAAACATCGGAACGGATTCGGAGTAGCGCTTCAGGTAGAAATAAGCGACACCAAGATTCGAATAGGCGCTGGCATCCGGCTGAAGCTGCAAAGCTTTCTGGAAGAAGGGAATGCACTCGTCGTATTTTCCCTGTTCGAAATAGATGGCGCCAATGTTCATGTAGCCCATGTAATTTTCAGGTTCCAATTCCGTCACGCGGCGGAATGCGGCGAGGGCCTTGTCATATTCGCCTGTTTGCGAATAGGCGCGTCCTAATTCGTTGTGGTTAAACCAATAGTATTGGTTTACTTCGATGGCCTTTCTGAACGCCTGCACCGCCTGGTTGCCTTGTCCGGAGGAAAGATAAGCATCCCCTAGGTGGAGATAGGCATCGTCGGAGTTAGGCGCCAGGCGCAAAGCGCTCTGAAGCTCGGAAATCGCTTCCGCGTTTTTTCCCGTCATGTTGTAAATGCTGCCCAAGGCGATGTGGACCTCCGGAAGATTTGGATTCAAACGCAACGCTTGTTCCGCGGCGGCAAGGGATTTTTGCGCCCAGAAGCTATCCTTTTTTTCGTGATACATGATACGTGAGGCGTCGGCAGTGCCGGCGTAGGCGAGCGCAAAGCTGTTGTCCTTCTTTATGGCTTCTTCAAAATAGCCGACCGCGGCTTGCACGTTCTTCGGATCCTGCTGATTGCGCAGGGCGGCGCGGCCACGAAGATAAAGATCGTATGCGGCGACGTTCTCGGTGGGATGTGCGACGCCCGCAGCGCCGTTGGCCGATTTGGCCTGAAGAGCTTCAATGAGTTTGGCGTAGATCTGATCTTCCAGGGTGAGGAGATCGCCGGGAACGCCGGAAAACTCCTGGCTCCATTGCAGGCGATTATCCACCATGTTTTCCAATTTGACGACAATACTGATTTTCTCGCTGCCGCCTTGCACGAGGCCGTGAACGATGTAATTCACGCCCAAATTCTTTGCGATGCGAATGAGCGGGGTCTTCTGGTCATTCTCCTTGGAAGCGGCAGCGGCGGAAGCGATGCGAACGTCGGCGAGTTGGAAAAGTTTTGCGGAGAGCGCTTCGCCGAGACCGTCCGCGACATAATTCAGTGAGCCTTCCGATCCGAGAACGCGGAACGGCAGGACGGCGATGAATTTTCCTTCGGAGAGTGGAGGCAATCCAGCGACCACAGGCTCTCCGGCTCCACCCTTGAAGAACCAGTGACGCGTTGCAGGAATAGCGAGAAGAATACCGGCGCCAAGCACGACGCCGGCACCACCAGCAAGCAGCCAGCGGCTCGCGCCGCGCGGGATAGCAAAACGAATTCCGTGAGGAACGCTCGGACTGCGATGAGCGTCAATGTCCGCAAGAATTTCGCGGGCGGATTGATAGCGAAGCGCGGGATCGCGCTCCAGGCAATGCATCACGATGCGTGCGACCCAATCGGGCAGATCCGGCTTGATGAGTTTGGGATCTTTTGGTTTTTCCTTGACGCGCTGATACATCACCTGCCAGGTGGATTCGCCGCCGAACGGGACATCGCCCGTCACCATTTCGTAGATGACGAGGCCGAGGGAATAAAGATCGCTGCGGTGATCAATGTTTCCGCCTTCGACTTGCTCGGGGGACATGTAGCGCGGAGTGCCGACGAATGCGCCGGTGCGCGTCATGCCCATCTTCGCGGTTTCAAAGGAGGTAGCGAGACCGAAATCCGAGACAAAAACCTGATCATCACCAGCGACGAGAACGTTGTGCGGCTTGAAATCGCGATGAACGACGCCTTCGGCGTGCGCGGCGTCGAGAGCTTCGCAAAGTTGGCGCGCAAATTTGAGGCTGCGATCGAGCGGGAGGGGGCGTTCCTTTTTGAGGATGTCGTGAAGGTCCTGGCCGTCCACGAAGGCCATGGTGATGAATTTCACGCCGTCGCCTTCACTCAAATCGTGAATGCGCAAGATATTCTTGTGAGAAATTCTGCTGGCGAGCAGGAGTTCGTGTTTGAAACGCTGAATGACTTGCGGGTCGCTAGCTAGATCTGGCAGCAAGACTTTCAGAGCTACGAAGCGATCAAGTTCTCGGTCGTAAGCCTTGTAAACGCGGCCCATGCCGCCTTCGCCGAGAAGGTCTTCGATGACAAAGCGCGGACCGAGTTCTTCGCCGGGTTCGAAGATTCCGGCGCGGCTGGCACGGCTGCCCGTGGTGCGTGATTGAGAAGTGGCGCGGCTCGGAGGAGTGCTGCTCGGCGGAGTTTTCGCGGCCGTGGCCGATTTCCGGGATTTCGTGGAAGGCGCGGCTGCCGCAGCGCCCATGATGGTGCCGTCATCGTGCGGGGAATCCATGGTATGGTCGCCGGCCGCAGAAGTAAGGGGAACGCCGCAGTGAACACAGCGAACGGCGGTGTCCGGATTTTCACGGTCACACGATGGACAATTCATGGCTGAGCCGGGGACGCAGGTGCACCAAAATGGTGATTATCCTGTAGCGTTCGCGCAGTCACAAGAAGATTCTCAAACCGGGGAAGGAAGAGGGGGCAAGACCTTGGATATTTGAAGGAGGGTTTGGCAGACGTTAAGTGTGCTTATATAAAACGATTTTCTAGGCTGCGGGCAGGTCTAAAGGAATTAGCGCATGGCCACCCGTTGATCTTCCGCCGGGCGACGCTCGAGATCGTCTGTAGAGCCAATGTAGAATCTACCTGAGGCTTTATTCTTCAGAATGTAGACCATACCTGGGAGGAATGGTAGGCCCGTGGGGACTCGAACCCCAGACCTCTACCGTGTCAAGGTAGCGCTCTAACCAACTGAGCTACGGGCCTGAACTAGAGAAATTGTAGCATGCGAGGCGGGCGGCGCACACGCCGCGGGTGACCAGCCTGGCTGCTGTTTGCCAAGCGAGGTTGAGGCGGCGCAAACGCGGATGCTATTCTGCGAATGTGGCGGAACGAGAGGCAAGTCCGCCGGGAGATATGCCAGACGATCCCATTGACCATGTTCGAAAGCAGCTGGAAGCGCTTCTGGAAGTGAGCGAAGCGATCGCGCACCAGCGCGACCTACCGGCGCTTTTCCACGAGTTGGCGAACCGCCTGCACAGCGTCGTGGATTTCGATTTTTTGACGCTCATGCTGTATGACGCGGCGAAGAATTCGATCAAGCTGCACGTGCTTGAGACGCGCGAAGGAAATGAAACGCCGACGGATGCCGAGTTTCCCGCGGACGAACATCCGTCCGGCCTCGTATGGAAGACGCAGCAACCATTTGTCGTTCCCGACATGCAAGCAGACGAGCGGTATCCGGGTTTTTCGCAGCGGTTGCGCGAGGTAGGCGTGAGGTCCATTGCGATTGTGCCGCTGACGACGGCGCAACGTCGGCTCGGCGCGATGGGATTTGGGCGGCTCGTGCCCGAGTGTTTGACGGATGCCGAGGTTCAGTTCATGCAGCGGGTAGCGGTGCAAGTGGCCGTGGCGGTGGACAACGCGCTGAACTATGAAACTTCGCAGGCGTATCAGAGACAGCTCTCGAAGGAGCGCGACCGGCTGCAGGTGCTGCTGGATGTAAACAATGTGCTGGTGACGAGCCGGGCGCTGCCGGAGCTTTTCAGCGGAATTGTGACGACGCTGATGCGCGTGATTCACCACGATTACACGAGCCTGGCGTTACTCGATCCGACGACGAATTTGCTGAAGATCAAGTCGCTGGAATTCGCGGCGCCGCATGCACCGTTCAACGAAAAAGAGTTGAGCGTCGCTTTGGAAAATTCTCCCGCGGGGAGATGCATTCTCACAGGGAAACCGGGAGTCTTTCGTGGGAATGAATTGGATCAGTTCCCGGCGGAACTGGTGAAAAAGCTGCGAGGGGAAGGGCTAGTGTCGGTGTGTTGCGTCCCTTTGATCAGCAAGGGCGAGGCGTTTGGTTCGCTGAATCTTGCGAGCAAACGGGTGGATACGTTCAACGAACAAGAAGTGGAATTGCTCAGCCAGGTGGCGACGCAGATAGCGATTGCGGTGAAAAACGCATTGGCGTTCAAGGAAATCGACGCGCTAAAGGACAAGCTGGCGGTGGAGAAACTCTACCTGGAAGAAGAGATTCGCAACGAGTTTAATTTCGAGGAAATTATCGGAGAAAGCGCGGCGCTGCGGAAAGCGCTGGGGCAGGTGGAACTTGCGGCGCCGGCAAATACTACGGTTCTGCTGCGAGGAGAGACAGGAACAGGAAAAGAATTGTTTGCACGGGCGATACACAATTTGAGCCCCAGGCAGGACCGGACGTTTGTGAAGGTGAATTGCGCTGCGATTCCGGCCGGGCTGCTGGAATCGGAACTGTTTGGACATGAGCGGGGAGCGTTTACCGGGGCGATCAGCCAAAAAGTGGGGAGATTCGAACTGGCAGACAAAGGGTCGATCTTTTTGGACGAGGTGGGTGACATTCCACTGGAATTGCAGCCGAAATTATTGAGGGTGCTACAGGAGCAGGAGTTTGAACGGTTGGGTAGCAACCGGACGCAGAGCGTGGACGTGCGAGTGGTGGCGGCAACGAACGCGGATTTGGGACGACTGGTTGCGGAAAAATCGTTCCGGAGCGATTTGTTTTACCGGCTGAATGTTTTTCCGATTCAGATACCGGCGCTGCGCGAGCGGAGAGAAGATATTCCGCTGCTTGTGCGTTATTTCGTGCAGAAATTCAGCCAAAGATTCAACAAGACGGTGCTGTATGTTCCGGCAGACGCAATGGACGCGTTGACGAACTATGCGTGGCCCGGGAATGTGCGCGAACTGGAGAATTTGCTTGAGCGGGCAGTGCTCCTTTCACCTGGAAAGGAATTGCGGGTTCCGCTCGGGGAATTGAAATCAACTTTTTCGGCGGCAACTGGGGAGAGCCCGGCTGCGGAGTCTCCGGACGTAGCGGTAACGCCCGCGGCTCAAGTAGCGACGCTGGAAGAAGCCGAGCGGCAGCACATTTTGCGGGCGTTGCGACAGACACACTGGCGTGTTGCAGGGCCTCGCGGGGCGGCAACGCTCCTGGGAGTCAAGAGGACGACGCTGCAAGCGCGCATGCGCAAGCTCGGAATCCGGCGGCCAATTTAATCTTTGTTTCAATCCGTTTGTTAGGGCAGAGCGTCTGAAAACAGCTTGAAAAAGTGAGCGGTTTCCTGGCGGTTTCGGGCCGCAGACGTGTAAAATTTAGGGTTCCAAATCCCCGCCTGCGGCAGGCAGGCACGAAAAGGGCTCCCAGCAATGGCGACTAAAAAAGGAATTATCGGCATCCTCACCGGAGGGGGTGACGTGCCCGGGCTGAACCCGGCGATCCGCGGAGTGACGCTGCGCGCGCTGCATGAAGGATATGAAGTGATTGGCATCAGGCACGGTTGGGCGGGACTGGTAGAGATGGTGCGTGACAAGAGCTACGACAATTCCGAAAATTTTTTGCATTTGAGTGAAGAAATTGTGGACCGGGCAGGGCGGACAGGTGGAACGTTTCTACACTCTTCGCGGACGAATCCCGGGCGCGTGACCAAATCGAGCGTCCCCGCGCATTTAAAGGATAAATTCAACGCGGAGAAGAACGACCTGACCCCGGAAGTTTTGAAGAATCTGGAATGGCTGGGTATCAATACACTGATTCCGATCGGCGGGGACGATACGCTGAGCTACGGCGTTCGGCTGCACAAAGAGGGATTCAAGGTTATCGGGATTCCGAAGACGATGGACAACGATGTTCCGGGAACGGACTATTGCATCGGGTTCAGCACGTGCGTGACGCGGACGATTCAACTGGTGAATAGTTTGCGGACATCCGCGGGATCGCATGAGCGGTTCATGATTCTGGAAGTGTTCGGGCGCTATGCGGGATTCACGGCCATGCTACCGACGATGGCGGGAGCGGCGAACCGGTGCGTGATTCCGGAATATAAATTCGACATCGAGAAGCTAACGGAATTGCTGGTAAATGACCGGAAGAAAAATCCCAGCCGCTATTCGATTGCGCTGGTTTCCGAGGGTGCAATGTTTGAAGGCGGGGAGATGATTTTTGAGGGTGAAGCGACGGACGCTTACGGGCACAAGAAGCTGGGCGGCATCGGCGACATCGTCGGAGAAAAGGTAAAGGAACTCTCGGCAAAATTTAACGGCGGGAGGAAGATAGAAGTGATCAACCAGAAGCTGGGGTATTTGGTGCGGTGCGGCGATCCGGATGCGATTGATTCGATCGCGCCGATGGCGTACGGAAACCTGGCGCTGGACTTGCTGCTGAAAAATATCAGCGGTCGGCTGGTGGTGCTGAAGAACGGGCACTACGACAATTTGCCGCTGGATGTGGTCACCGCGAGCAAGAAAGTCGTAAACGTGAAGGAGCACTACAACACGGACCGGCTGAGACCGGAATATTCGACTTTCGAGAACAAGCCGATGTTCTTGATGGGGCCAGGGATGAACTAGGTTTCAAAAGAATAGGCCAATAGCAAACGGCGCGAGGGGAGTTGCCTTGCGCCGGTTGTCTTTTTGGCACATTGCGGCTACCGTTCTTTGAGCGAAGTGGAGCACAATACAGGCAGAGAACCGTCCGGGCGAATGGATGTGACAGGACGGTCTCCGCAGCGGTCCCATACCAGCCGGAAAACCGCAAACTAAAACTTAGCTCCCCGCGCGACCACGAATGCGCGAGACGGAGGCGGAAATGTCCGAACAACAACGTCAATGGAGCGGCCAGAGTGTCGCCGGAAGATATTTGCTTGGAAATTATCTAGGCGGGACGGAGCACAGCGCTGTATTTGCGACAGAGATCGTGCACGCGCGAACGCAGAAAGTGGCGATGAAGCTGATACCCGCGTCGGGGATCGTGATTGCGAGGCAACTTTCACGGTGGAAAGCACTTTCTGCGATTTCCCATCCGAATTTGCTGAAAATTCTGGATTACGGAAAATGCGACCTCGGCGGCGCGCCGTATTTATACGTCGTAATGGAATACGCGAACGAGGATTTAGCAGACATTCTGCCGCAGCGTGCGCTGAATGCCGAAGAGACGCGCGGGATGATGGAACCCGTGATTGAGACGCTGGCGTTCCTTCACGGACAGAATCTGGTGCACACGCGAATCCATCCCGGAAATATCTTGGCGACGGGGGATCAAATCAAGCTTTCGAGCGATTCGATTTCGCCGAAAGGAGAGTCGATTGGTTTTGCGGTGAGCGCCGAGGGATTTTCCCCGCCGGAATGGGGCGGGGGCAAGGCTGATCCGGCGGAGGATGCGTGGTCCCTGGGGGCGACGGTAGTCGCGGCGCTGACGCAGAGGCCCCCGTCGTTT
>WNFR01000234.1_pt1 | contig 139917 bp, 137 predicted proteins | sample 5400221 | NCBI WGS metagenome assembly WNFR01 (sample SAMN13153357, study PRJNA577476) | soil metagenome | isolation source: 40 cm soil under Madrone tree | place: USA:California | collected 2016-06-14
ATCGACGCCTCCATTTATCGAAAGGCATCAATGTTGAGCAAAAACCTGATTCGCGAAAGTTAGACGACGTGTTTCAAAGAACTGTTACCAAGGTCTTGGCACTAAATCGTGTAACCAAGGTCTTGGCACTTATCAACTACTGACTACTGACTACCTTCGCATTCACTCTCTTCATGAAGCGGCCCATCTCAACCGCCGCTCTCACATGAGTGCCCTCTCCGATCTTTTCGAATCCGTCGTGAGCTTCCACAGCAAACTTGATAGTCGTGTCGCCGACCTCGAGCACTTCCGCGCGAGTTGTAACCGTCGCTCCTACTGGTGTCGCAGCCAGGTGCTTTACGTTGACGACGACTCCCACTGTGATCCAACCATCGGGCAGGAATTTCTGTATGGCTGCCGCGGCGGTGTTTTCGAGGTGATAAATCATGATCGGCGTGCCGTAGACTTCCGGCATGTATTCGTGGAAGTGCGCGACCGTCATCTCACGCGTGACCTCGCGTTGCTCCGTCGCCACGGCTCCGATTGGAATACTTGCTGTGGGCTTCATGAATTCTCCTCACTCCTGAGTTTCTCAAGTGAGGATCATTCTAACGGGCTAACGGGCCCAAATTCAAAAGATCACGTGAGCAGGCGCAACACCGGTGTCGCTTGAGTGCAACACCTGAGTCGGGAACAGGCTGAGGTTCACCGCTATTCTTCAACAAAGATGACGCGCGCGAGGGTTCGCCTTGCTGGCACGCTCGTTGCCGCTACAATAGATCACTATTGATCTGATAGAGAGGCGGAACTTCTTTGATCAAGCAGACCACGCTCAAAAGAGCAGTTTCGATCGCCGGTCACGGGCTTCACACCGGTGAGCCGTCAGGAATCACACTTCATCCGGCGCCGGCCTATACCGGATATGTGTTTCGGCGGACGGACCTTAACAACTTCGAGATTCCGGCCGCTCCCCAGTACGTCGCCCGCGTCAGCTACGCCACCACGCTCATGCGCCAGGGGGTGATGATCGCGACCGTCGAGCATTTGCTCGCGGCGCTTGCAGGCAGTCAAATCGACAACTGCATCATCGACGTCGATTCACTCGAGGTGCCGATAACGGACGGCAGCGCAGAGCCCTTCATCGAAATGATCGAACAAACAGGGGTGGCAACGCTCGAAGCACCGCGTCAATTCCTGCGCGTGCTAAAACACGTTGAAGTCGAGCAGGGTGATCGGAAGATGAGCATAAGCCCTTCAGAGACATTCTCGATAAACTGCTCGATCGAGTTTCCTCATCCAATGATCGGCACTCAGCGGCGCGACGTCCATTTCACAAACGGTCAATTCGCAAAGCAAATCGCTCCAGCGCGCACTTTTGGGTTTCTTGACGAAGTGGAAGCGTTGCGTAATCTCGGTCTCGCTCGAGGCGGCTCGCTCGAGAACGCGATCGTGCTCACCCCTGAAGGAGGGATCCTGAATCGCGAGGGGCTTCGATTCACGGACGAATTCGTCAGGCACAAGATCATGGACATCGTTGGTGACCTCGCGCTGTTTGGTATGCCGGTGCTCGGGCGTGTCAATGCCGAACGAACCGGTCATGGCGTACATACTGCACTCGTGTCGCGCGTGCTTCGGGATGATTCCGCGTGGGAGATCCTTGACTCCGCCAGCCTTGAAAAAGCAATCAGTTCGATCTCATAGCTATAGCGTCCATCCAGATTTGAAAGAGCTTCTCACCTCCCGTTGATGACAGATTCAACGTTTGTCTGCCGTGTGTTAACATGCGTCGCCTGAGCGCTCTATCTCTTAAGGCAAGGATCAAATGGACAAGTTCCGTATCCTCGGCGGGCGGCCTCTTCAAGGGCGCATTCAAATAAGCGGGGCAAAGAACTCCGCGTTGCCGTGCATGGCGGCGGCATTACTTACCTCTGACACGGTCACCCTTCATAACCTGCCTTATGCGCGCGACATCATCACGATGCGCCGGCTGCTCGAAGACCTTGGTTGTCACATACTGATGCCGGAGCTGCGAACGCTAAAGATTTCAGGAGAGCAGGTTGAGACGTTTGAAGCCCCTTACGAATTAGTGAAGACGATGCGCGCTTCGGTGCTGGCACTGGGACCGCTGCTCGCGCGATTCGGGGAAGCCCGAGTTTCTTTGCCTGGCGGCTGCGCTATCGGGCAGCGCCCGATCGATCTCCATTTGGCGGGCTTTGAAAAGCTCGGCGCCACCGTTGAGATCGAAGGCGGTGACGTAGTGGCTCGCTCGAAGCGGCTCCAGGGACGCGAGATTTATTTTGACAAGGTGAGCGTGACTGGAACCGAGAACCTGATGATGGCGGCCGCGCTCGCCGACGGTGTGACCGTGCTAACCAACGCGGCTCGAGAGCCAGAGATAGTCGACCTTGCAGAACTGCTCAACAAGATGGGCGCCCGGGTTGAAGGCGCGGGCCGCAGCTCAATTCGAATCGAAGGGGTGAGCAAGCTCGGCGGCGCGGAGCATACGATTATCCCCGATCGCATCGAAACCGGCACCTTCGCGGTAGCCGCGGCTATCACTGGCGGAGAACTTGAATTGGTGAACTGTAATCCGCAGCACATCACTGCAGTGTTGGAGAAGCTCGGAGAGACAGGCGTTCGCATTGATCGCCCAAACGCGTTTTCGCTTCGCGTGGCGGCGGCCGATCGAACGACGTGCTCGGATGTGACGACGCTCGCACATCCCGGGTTCCCGACCGACATGCAGGCACAATATATGGCGCTGATGACGGTTGGGGAAGGGGTGTCGGTGATCACAGAAACCATATTTGAAAACCGATTCATGCACGCATCAGAGCTTCTGCGAATGGGCGCACGAATAAGATTGAACGGCAGGCAGGCGGTTGTTGAAGGAAACACCGGACTCTCGGGAGCGCGAGTGCAGGCGTCGGACTTGAGAGCATCGGCCTCGCTCGTATTGGCCGGGCTTGCGGCGCGAGGAGAGACGATAATCGACCGTGTTTATCATATTGATCGCGGATACGAGAAAATAGAAGAGAAGCTGCGAGGCGTCGGGGCTGACATTGAGAGATTCAGGGAGTAGTGGTCAGTGGTCGGTGGCCGGTGGGTAGCAGTTAGTATCCAATAGCTCTTTCCTGATCGATTAACCACCGACCACCGACCACCGACTGCTTTCTAATTTAATGTTTGACTCAGTTGCGACCCTTGGTTGATAATTGCCTTCAGATCAAACATTATGGAAAACATCGAACAAAGCTGCATCTTTTGTAGCATCGTAGCCAAGGACATTCCGTCCGAACCTGTTTACCAGGATGAGCAAGTGGTCGCTATCAAAGATGCCAATCCCCAGGCGCCCGTTCATGTGCTGTTGATTCCGCGCGAGCACAATTTGGAGTCTCTAAACGACGCTTCAAAGCTGGATCTGTCGTTGATGGGTCATTTGCTCTACACCGCCGCGAAAGTTGCGAACCAGTTGGACATAGCCGAGAGCGGCTATCGAGTGGTCATCAATACCGGCGATGCGGCCGGACAAAGCGTTGCTCACCTCCATATCCACGTGCTCGGCGGCCGTCACCTGGCGTGGCCTCCCGGCTAATTCAGGTCGCAGGTCGTCCGGTCTCTCCATCGTAAAAGCAACGAGTGCGTCTCGTCGGTGTTGATCTTTCCGGCGATCGACGAGCCGCCTCTTACCTAATTAGCTTCGCCCGACCCTTCCTGAGTCTCTTAACCTCCATGGGAAAGATGTCCATCGGGTGCTTTGCGCCCTGCCGCTCTAGATTCGCGAGGCATTCATTCATAATGCGGTAACCCAAAATCGTGTTTGACATGAGGAGCGAGTGATTTGTGTTTGAAGTCTTCGATTCCAAATCCGCAATACCTGCAGGTTTTGAATGTTGGGATGACCTTGCCGGGATTGCAGAGTCCCATCGGGTTGAATACGTCCTTCACCGCGAGCATTCGCTGCATATCGTTCTCAGAAAAAATCAACCGCATCGATTCGATCTTGTCCATACCGACACCGTGCTCGCCGGTGATCGAGCCCCCGACGCTCACGCACAACCGCATGATTTCTTTTGATGCAGCGGCAACGCGCCGTGCTTGATCCGCGTCGCGCCCATCGAAAGGCATGTTCGGATGAAGATTGCCGTCGCCGGCATGGAAAACATTGGCGACGGTTAAGCCATGCCGCTCGCCAATTCGATAGATCTCATCGAGCACTTCCGGCAAACGTGAGCGCGGAATCACGGCGTCTTGTACCATCAAGTCCGTATTGATTCTGCCCATCGCTCCGAACGCGCGTTTGCGTGCGGCCCACAAGCGATCTCTCTCCGCCGCGTCCTTTGCGACTCTCACTGCACGAGCATTGTTGTGCCGGCAAATCTCAACCGCTTGCGTGGCCGTCTGTTCGAGCCCGGCTGACAGCCCGTCGAGTTCAATGATGAGCAACGCGGCGACATCGGTCGGAAAACCACCAGCGAAGATCGAATCTTCGATTGCCCGAATTGTCGCCTGATCGATCATCTCCAGCGCCGCAGGCAGGATTCCCGCTGCAATAATCTCCGACACCGTGCGGCTGGCATCAGTAACGGTCATGAACTCCGCAAGCAAGGTCTTGATCGATTGTGGCAAGTGGGTGAGTTTCAGCGTAGCCTTGGTCGCAATCCCGAATGTGCCTTCGGACCCTACGAATGCGCCCAACAAATCGTAGCCCGGGGCGTCGATTCCGCCTCCTCCGAGCGTGACGATCTCGCCGGACGGCAGCACTACTTCAACCGCAAGCACGTGATTAGTCGTCATACCATATTTCAGACAGTGAGGTCCGCCTGAGTTCTCCGCCACGTTGCCGCCTATCGTGCAAGCCATCTGGCTAGACGGGTCCGGCGCATAGTGATAACCCTTTGACGCGGTTGCTTGCGATAGGTGAACGTTGATCACTCCCGTCTCAACAACCGCCAGCTTATTCTCATAGTCGATCTTGAGGATCTTATTCAGTCGGGCCAGCTCAAAGATGACCGCGCCCTGGAGCGAGAGCGCGCCGCCCGAGAGACCGGTGCCAGCCCCACGCGGCGTAAACGGAATGCGTTCTTTGGCCAGGATTTTCACCGCGGCGGCGACTTCTTCAGCGGTGCCCGGTATGACTACTGCGGAAGGCAGGTGCTTATGAAGGGTAAGGGCGTCGGCTTCGTAGACGAGTAACTCGTCGGGATCAGTGAGAACAAACTGGTTACCAATCGCATCAACCAAGGCACATACTATATGTGATGGTAGAGCTATATGGCCCTCATCTCTCATGTCGAGGCTGCGTCTCCTGCGCATCTCGTGTTTCAACGGCACTACGTTTCGGGCTCCAGTTGAGCGGGTCGAGCGGGGGAGGGAGCCTATATAAGTAGCCGTCCTCAACGTAAATCCCTCCCACAGTGCTTCGCGTCACTCGCACATATGGAGCCCTCGGGGGGATGTGCGTTGCTCGGCGAAATGCTTTTGCGAGCGGGTCGCTTGGACTTACGACGGCAATGTTCTGAAGATACAAATCAGCGGGCTGGATCTCTAGAAGGAGCCGCTGCAATTGAGCGTAGGTGTTTAGCGGACCCTTTTCGTCAACCAGAGGGGTCGCTATCATTAGGCGCCACTCTTCGGAGTCTGCCGAGTATAGCCAGAACGCTGCCTTGACGCGGAAGAGTTCCTGATTTCTTGGCGGTATATCGAGGGATAAGAGCAGCCGCCATCCCGCGATGAGATCCGCCTCTACCAATGTTGTCTTAACCATCTGAGTACTCCATGCCTGCGATCAGAAATAGCTTTGACTAGGTCTATCGCCTCTGGCTCGCCATTGAGTGCATATCGACTATCTTCCTTCCAACGGACAACGTTGGCCCAGTTCCGGCTGAAGATAGCATCGGCCTGGATCTCCGTCTTTAGCGAGTCTGTCAACTCGGCAAGTCCGACCAAGTCGTTAAGCAAGTGCGTCCAGCTTTTTTCGGCCCTTTTCTTGTCCGGAAAGTCGTGTCGCCTTGTACGTTTGGCAATGCAGGCCTTCAGGCCGCACTCAACAACATAGCCCGCAAGATAGTATGCGCCCGAATACTCACCGTGTGCGAGTAGAACCTTTGCCTCCCTTAGTCTTGTTAGAGCGAGCAGTTTGAGATCGTTCCTGTTCATCCGTCATCCGCAACTATTCGTCTCAATACTTCGGCACGGTCGGATCGACATCGTCCGACCAGCGCAATATCCCGCCAACCAGGTTCTTCACCTTTCGATATCCCGCTTGCTTCATCAAGTCAACTACCGCGCCGCTACGGACCCCGCTTCGACAATGCACCACGATCTCGTCCGCTGAAGACAACTCGTGCAAGCGTTCAGGGACGGTCGCCTTGGGAATCAACTTCGATCCGGGGATGCGCGCGATTGCATACTCTTCCGGCTCGCGAACATCGACCAGCACGAACTCGTCGCCACGATCCATCTTGGCTTTGAGCTCGAGCGGCGTGATCTCGAACTCCGCCCCGACCTCGACCTGCGGTTGATGAGTCACGCCGCAGAACTCGTCATAGTCTATTAGCTCGTGAATAGTCGGGTTCTCGCCGCAGATCGGACACTCGGGGTTTTTTCTCAGCTTTAGTTCGCGGAACTTCATCTTCAACGCGTCGAACAGCATCAGCCGTCCTATCAACGAATCTCCTTTGCCCAGTATAAGCTTTACAGTTTCGATTGCCTGGATGACTCCGATGATGCCGGGCAAGACTCCGAGCACTCCGCCTTCGGCACAACTCGGGACCAGCCCCGGTGGAGGCGGTTCCGGATACAGGCAGCGATAGCACGGGCCTTCCTTCGCGTAGAAGACGGTCGCCTGTCCCTCGAACCTGAAGATCGAGCCGTACACATTGGGCTTGCCCAACAGCACGCAGGCGTCGTTAACCAGATATCGAGTTGGGAAATTATCGGTGCCGTCAACGATGATGTCGTAGTCTGCGAATAAGTCCAGCGCGTTCTCCGATGTAAGCGCGACCTCATAAGTGTCGACCTGTACGTAAGGATTTATTTCCGCAAGGCGCTCCTTTGCAGAGTCGAGTTTTGGACGGCCTACGTTTGCGGTGGAGTGAATGATTTGGCGTTGCAGATTTGTAAAGTCGACTACATCGAAGTCTACAATACCCAATCTGCCGACGCCGGCTGCCGCCAGATATAACGCCAGAGGCGAGCCTAATCCTCCAGCGCCGATGCAAAGCACCTTCGCGGCCTTGAGTTTCTTCTGACCTTCCAACGCGACTTCGGGCATTATCAGGTGGCGGCTGTAGCGCAGAATCTCATCGTGGTCCAAATCAACTGCGCTCGCGGTTTCCTCATCGATCACCGCGACGCCGCCCGCTATGGAAGGCACTATGCTCAACACGTCGCCGTCTTTGAGCGGGGTCGCGTGCTTCTCCGTGTAGCGGATGTCTTCATCATTGACGTAGATATTCACGAAATGACGAAGCGCGCCCTCGTCGTTGTAGAGGTGCTTTTTGAGATCGGTATATTTGCCAGTCAGCGCGTCGAGTGCCTCACCGACGGTGGCGGCCTCTACCGTTACCGAGTCGCTGCCGCCGGCGTAGTTGCGCAGCGCGGTTGGTATCAAAATGTTCACGGCCATAGGTTTTCTCCTTCGATTCTCGGCTCTCTCATCTTTATCTTTGATTGTAGGGTCGAGACGCCGAAAAGCAAACCAGGAGCGAAGCGCTGTCCTGATGTGAGTTGCTGCCGGTGGGTGGTTATCCCAAGCCTAAGAAAGCGTCAAAGATATCTGTATCGAATACTAGTATCTTCCTGGTAAGACTGCCTTTTCCCTTTAATGACTCCCCGAGCTTTACGATGGCGAACGCCACAATTAAGAAAAATGTGAGAACCGGGACGATGATCGCCATTGACCATATCTAATCAGCAATCTCACCTGTCCGCAACAGTAAAACCGTTGCAAAAACGGTGCCCTGAACAAGAACTTTCACGCGGTCTCGATGCCTCGTTCTTTTTGGGGCAAAACGCGGACAGGCAGGCAGGTGTGAGAGTTCAACGCATGGCTTGTCCGCAAGCTAAAGCTCGAACTCTTACCCTCGAAAGGCCGGACTCTTGCTCGCGTCAAGTTTGTTATGTTAGGTTTCAATCACCTGAAAAATTTTTGCTTCGGGAGTCAATTAGATGGAAAAACCCATACAACAACAAAACACAATACAAGACAGCTTTCTCAACAGTGCCCGCAAAGAACGCAGTAGCGTGACGATTTACCTGATGAGCGGAGTGAAGCTCACCGGGAGAATCAAGAGCTTTGACAAGTATTCTGTGATTCTGGAAGCGGGATCGCAGGAGCAACTGATCTTCAAGCACGCGATTTCCACGGTATCGTTGCCGCGCGCAGGCGGCCGCGATTATCATTACAGCCGGCCGATGACTTCTGATCGCGAACAGCACTCGGCCGAGCAGGCGGCTCCGCCTCAAGCTACTTCGGCGGCAGCTCAGGAAAAGTCGTGAGGCATTGCCCGCGAAACAAAACAATTCACATCTCGGGCTGCCTCTCGGCAGCCCAAGTAGTTTGGACAGAGTCCGGATCCAGTCGCAGAACTGTGACACAAGCTTAAGGTTGAACTCTGAACACATCTAAACCCGCGCTCGAACGAGGACTGGATATCTGAGAGTTCCTCGCTGCCGTCCTGCAAGAGATTGGATAATAGAACAAGTGGAGGCGCGGTAGGCGAACCGTCCTTAGCACGCCGGACAAGAAGCAGATTCTGTGGTTGCGAGGCCAAAATCAATAGCCTGGCCATGTCGAGAGCCATTTCTGTAGACCGTAATACCCTTGCATCCCATTCGCCACGCTAACTGATAGATTTCGCCAACCTCCTCTGCGGATACTTTCTCGGGTAAATTGACCGTCTTGGTAATAGCGTTGTCGACATGCTTCTGAAACGCAGCTTGCATTCGAACATGCCATTCCGGCGCAATATCATGAGCCGTCCTGAACCGGCGCTTGATTTCATCAGGGACCCAGGAGATAGTTTGTATGCTTCCCTGGCTAGCCTGAATTGCCTCAAGCAACCTTTCGGTTGATAGACCTGCTCGCTCTATGAGACTGCAAAGGTAGCGGTTGACATATTCGATCGCAGCCCTCCCAAAATACGTTCGCTGAAAGACATCGCAAAGAATGGCTCGATGCTGAAAGAAGTGTCAAATATGACGGCATTATTGCCACTAGGCGCGAAGCCTAGCACGGCTACATTCAGCAGCTTCATTTCTGCATTCTGCCAAAATAGAATCGCTTGCATTTGGGAAGGGCCCCTTTTCAACCCCGAGGGCAAGCGACGCGCTGAATGCCGCTGAATAAAGCTCATAAGCTAGATTCTCTGCCACTGTTAGAGCTTGCTCTGAGTCGTACGGGATCCCTGCCACAGCAAGACAATCGGCCCATCCTGTAACGCCCAGTCCGATTCTGCGATTTGCTCGCGTTTCTATGCTGATTTGCTCTAGCGGCGACCAAGAAGCCGAAATCGCATTGTCGATCATTCTAAGCCCCACAGCAGCCACTCTACGAAGGCGAGCGAGATCGAAGATTTGAGTCGTCGTTGGGGCATTGGCAAGCCGCGCCGAAGACTTCTCTAGCCTGTACGATCCTTGTGACCTGTAAGGAAGCAGGAATTTTGTAAGGTTGATGTATCCTAAATTACACGACTCGTATCGATTTCTCCGCACGGATTTGTGGCGATTATTTCGCCTTTGGTGCTGCGTAGAGGGTTGGACTTATTTATTTGGTCTAAAAATAACAAGCCAGGGTCGCCGGATTCAGCGGCATAGAAGAATTATTTAAAACTGTTTTCAGGATTTGTGCCAAGAGAACCTTTGAGTTCGAAGACACGAGATATGGTAAGAAGTATTCAAGGAACCTAGAGGCGATCATTTTTCAAAAATGAATTTGCTGGCTTGCCTGTTGCCATTGAACTATCGGATCCGGAATGCGCCTGTCAGTTCGTGCTTCACTACAATAGATTGTGCGTTTCTCGTGTCTGCTTTTTTCCCCATCACCTTTCCAATGAATTGCGCATTAGGTGAAATAGAAAAGAACCAACCAACAAGCTGGTATGCGGCTTCGTCCGAGTGATAACATCACTGAGAATCAGGAGCGAGGCATCGTAGATGGAAAGACAAAAAGGTGACTTCATCGTCATAGAGGGTCTTGACGGCTCCGGCAAAACGATCCAGTCTCGATTGCTTGCAGATCACTTAACGCAACTCGGATTCAAAGTGAGCTTGTCCTTTGAGCCAACTGGTGGACCGGTAGGCTCGATTATTCGGCAAGCACTGGTTGGAAGGCTAGAGATAGATCAGAGAACGTTAGCGGCCCTGTTTGCCGCCGACAGGCTAGATCATATTTCTAATCCGATCAACGGAATTCACAAGCACTTGGAGGATGGTATTACTGAAATCTGTGATCGCTATGACTTAACCTCCTATGCCTATCAGACTCGTAGCGTTGATGAGCATTGGGTTTGGGCCCTGAACTCCCAGGTTCTAAGACCGGACTTGACGATCTTCCTGGATGTAAGTCCAGAGGAATGCATTCGCAGACTGCAGCGTTCGCGCGTCGATGACGAGATGTTTCATGATTTTGCGCACCTGAGAGAATCTCGCGAGAGGTACCTGGCGGCCATTTCGAAATTGCGCCTGCAAGACAGAGTGACGATCATTGATGGAAATGGCGAGGTCAGCAAGGTTACCCAGAGCCTGACCAGAGTAGTTGATGAGTTTCTTGCCACAGCGGGCAGGCTGCCATTGTAATATCGCTGTGCAGTACATCACGGACAAGAAGGCTGGAGCGGACATGATTGAAATGAATGTCTCATGTTCCCACGGCATGGCGGAGAAATTCATGGTAAATACATACAAGACGACCCCATATTGCTTGAGAGAGCGGTAAGCGCTTGCAAGGATGGTGTCTGTATTCCAGTTACCGTAAAGCTTAATGCTAACTGCATAAATGTTAATGAAATCACAGAAGCCTGCAGGCGCGGAGGCGCTGATGGTATCGCCGCTACGAATACAATCGCCTCAATTGTCTCAGTTGATTTGGCGACGTGGCGGCCAGTGCCCGCCTCAAACGGCTATTCAACGTTCGGTGGCTACTGTGGCCCAGCCCTGAGGCCTATTGCCCTGCGATTTGTAGCCGAGATTGCCAAAACTACCGACTTACCTATCTCCGGCATGGGAGGAGTGCAGGATTGGAAAAACGCAGTTGAGTTTCTTTTGTTAGGGGCTTCCACGGTTCAAGTTGCGACAGAGGTAATGCTGCAAGGGTACGGCATTGTCTCTGGTTTGATGCAGAATCTAAATGGCTACCTAGAGAGCATGGCATGCGCAGGTATCGACGAGATCAAAGGGAAGAGCTTGGAATACCTGGTATCGTCTGAAGAGATTGACGCACTCATCCCTGCCAGAGTCGCCTTGGTTGATGAACACAAATGTACCTTGTGCGGGCTGTGCGTAGAGCCATGCCGTGTTGGAGCAACAAATGCAATATCAATGACAAATGAACACCTTTTCATAAACGAGGCAACGTGCATTGGATGTGGACTGTGTATTATCGTATGTCCGTTTGATGCTCTCCAGGTACATTAGCAGCTAATACGAAGACGCAAACGCTATCTAATCTTGGAGTCAATGTGTTCGATCTTATTTCTGTTGGTTACGTCTCATTAGACAAGGTAAAAATCGGCGACCGAGAATTTGAATCGTGTGGTGGAGCAGCCCTGCATTCAGCCCTAAGCGCCTCACTCTTCGCGAAGACGGGCATTGTTTCGCGGATTGGCGAAGACTTTGACATGTCTTGCTTAGCGGGCTTGGCAGACTCAGGAATCGACTTGGGAGGCATTAAGGAGGTTGCGGGACGGAGTTCCAGATTCAACGTGAGCTATGATTCTCTCTGGAGCGATACGTATGATCTCGTCGAGTTTGGCGTAGGAGAAACTATTTCACCGGATGAGTTGCCTCCGGCGTACTTTGCCGCACGAATGCTCTTGATTAACTCGATGCACCCTGAGGTACAGGCCGGGTGGGGTTCGTTGACAAGAAGTTATGGAATCAGCACAGCGATCACGACCAATTATTTTTTTACCAAGCACCGCGCGTTGGGTTCGGCCGTTTTGAAACTCATTCATGGCACCGAGTTTTTTATATGCAATTACCGTGAGGCCGTAAGCCTCCTTGGTCAAACGGAATATCTGATGAATTATGAATAACAGGCATGTACCTGCCTCTTATCAGGTGAGCGATTAAGGTAGTTGGGCGTGATTCACAAAATTAATTCAACCGTTCGTAATAAAGCCGACCGCAAAGTTGAGGTTTCGCCTTCAAGTGTGCTAACCGCTACAACCGGATGCGCAGGATGGAGAGACAGGAATAGCTCGGGAATCACCCGAACAGAACCTGTCGATTGATGTAATACTCAATGCTAGATGACGAACTTGTAATCGAAACACCCGAGCGAGTCGAGCTTCACTACGTCCTCGCCAACGTGGGCAATCGGTTTCTCGCCGCGGCCATCGATCATCTAATCCAGGCTTCCGCGATCTTCATCGTTATAGTCATTGCCGGAGCTTTCAGCGATTGGCGATTGTTTAACTCGATGGGTGTATGGGCTGCTGCCCTCACCGTGCTGGCGATATTCGCAATCTACTGGGGCTATTTCGTCGCCTTTGAAACTCTTTGGAGCGGGCAGACTCCAGGCAAGCGAATAATGCGGTTGAGAGTCGTGCGCGAAGACGGGCGGCCTGTCAGGTTCTTCGAGGTGTTCGTCAGAAACTTGCTCCGCGTGGCGATCGATTTCCAGCCATTGCCTTCCTATGCGATAGGCGTTGTCTCGATCATCTTCAGCGCACGGTCCAAGCGCGTGGGCGATTTCGTGGCAGGAACGGTAGTTGTCAAAGAGCGAGCGACTGAAGCGCCCTTGCTCGAGGAGATAATCAAAGTTTCCGAGATCGAGCAGCATCGTCTGAACCGGGAGACGCTTGCGGCTTTTACTGTCGATACTCGCCAACTGAGCGAGGCGGAGCTGCGTGCCGTGCAGACTTTTCTAAAGCGACGGTTTGAGTTGACTGAGGTGAATCGCATCGCGCTTGCGATGCGCATCGCGCAACCGATCTCATTGAAACTTGGAATCGATGCTAACACGCTTTCGCCTGAAGCGCTTCTCGAAGAAGTGGAACGCCAACATCGCACACAGTCCCGATATTCCGATTGATCCTTTCTTCGGCGTTCACTCGGTCTCTTTCAATCACCAGTAAGAATCAACCGCTGATTTGCGCTGACTGCGTTTCGCTGATCTGCGCAGATCAGCGTACTGAAGGCGGCGCAAATCAGCGGTTAATTGCGTCGACACGGCAGCCTGAATCACCACCGATTGGTGGGTGCGCGTCAGATTTTCGCGCTCTGCGGCTCTTTAGAATCGCATATTTATTTCTTCACTTTGCTGGCAGTTCATACCCACCTCGTTAGAGGTGGGTGCCTGATGGTGAAGCCTACAAAGGAATGCCTCGGCCTGCATGCACCCCCGATTGGTTATCTTGTTGTACGGTGTTTGGGCTGTGTTATCTTCGCCTCGGCCCATCGGTAGTTCCCAAGCTCATTGCTGTGCTTCATTGACGGAGGAAACATGCTCAGGCGAATTTCGCAATCATCCGCCCATTGCTCACGGGGACGGTGACACACAGCGGTGTGTCTGAGAAGTTCAAGATGCTTGCGCCGATCTATTGGGATTTTGATGGCAAATGGGCGCGGCTGGGCGAGGCGACGCTGATAGGGAATTCGACGACTCCGGAGTTCAAGGTGAGGCTGCCACAGAGACCAAAACGCGTGGCGCTGAATGTGTTTCACGACGTGTTGGCAACGGAAAATCTTGCTCAGGAAAAATAGCGACTGCTTAACTTTTCGGCGTCGCAATATATCGGAGTCTACATTGACTAGGTACTTGACAGAGAATCGTGGAATTGTATGCTTCTTTCGAACGCTCAGGGTAACGTTTGTTCCGATGTTGGTTGGATTTCAACTGGATGGGAGATTTCTCCAATCAAGGAGGGTCCAGAGTTGGCTTCACTACAGATAAAACCCATTTCTGACCTGGAGACATTGCGCGCACGATGGGGGGAAATCATGGCCAAGTACCGTACCGCCCTCTTGAACTGCAAGTACAATGCGCACCGACTCCGCATTAAAAAGACACAGAACCTGTGGTTCGAAATTATCTTGGCATTAGGTACATCGAGCGCGATCGGCGGGTGGACTGTGTTCAAAACTGAACCAGGAAAGCCGTTTTGGGCAGTTTTTAGCGCAATAGTCGTAGTTCTTACTATTGTTAAACCCATTTTTCAAATCCCTAAAGAGATCGAACGGTTCAGCGAGCTGCATATTGGTTACAAAAACTTATACTACGAGTTGAACAAACTTGTGTCTGAAGTGAATAAAACGGGTAGTATCTCTGATGCTACGCAGACTGCGTTTGAAAAGGCAAAAGACCGACTCAGAGAGTTAAGCCTCAAAGACGAGGACCCTCCAAACCAGAAACTACTACAGAAGTGTGAAACTGAAGTCAAGCAAGAGAATCCCGCTGGCTCATTTTGGAATCCACAGCCAAATGAAGTTCCGATCGACCCATACCTTAAGAACTAGAATCCAAAATAAGAATCCAAGGAGGACAAATGTCCAACGATCAGATGCTCAGAGAACCACCAACCAGAGATCGTCCTGTTCCAGAACCACCTCCACGCCCGCGTCCTGAACCTCCACCGCGCCCGTCGCCAGATCGGGAACAGCCATTTAAGGACGATAGGGGGAATCCCTTCCCAGCCATTGAACCTACAAACCCTTGGCCAAACCCGTGGGATCAATAGCGTTTACTTGGAATGTCGGTGCTGGCCAGTGAGAGAAAACTTTCGGTGACAATTAAGGCCGAGGTCTACGTGCACATTTACCGACCATCCTGAGACCAAGGGATTAGAATTCATCGAGGTATTGCGGCCGGAACGATGTACGCATACGCCATCACAATCAACCCGACGATCGAAGCCAGCGCAATCGAGTGCCATAACACGAACCTGAAAATCGCGCCTTCGTTGCCGACCTGATTCGTCGCGGCCGTAGCCACGACGATCGACTGCGCATCAACCATCTTGCCCATCACTCCGCCGGCGCTGTTGGCAGCGCACATCAGCACCGGGCTGAGATTGAGTTGTTGAGCGGTGATTCTTTGCAAGCCACCGAACAACGCATTCGAGGAAGTATCGCTCCCGGTAAGCGCTACGCCGAGCCAGCCAAGAAAGGTGCCGAAGAATGGAAACAGCCATCCCGTTCGCGTGAACGCGAGCCCCAGCACCGCGTCCATGCCGGAATAGCGCGTAACGAACCCTATCCCCAGCATGAAAGCAATTGCCAACACCGCGAACCTCATTCGAAAAAGCGTTCGCCCGAAGGTTCTGATCAAGTCCGCGGGCGACAGTCCGAGCAGCAGCCCTGAGAAGATCGCAGCCAGAAAACACGCCGAACCGGTTGCCGCAAGCCAGTTGAAGTCGAACTTCGCTTTCTCGGGCTCAGGCTGCGAGACCACCGGCGCCGCCCTGGTCACGCCAAGGTGCAATTTCGGCACGTCCCAGCCGCCGCGCTCGAATGCCGGAGTGGTAGCCTGGTTCAGGGCGGTCTTGATCGATGGTAGTCCCCATAACAAAACAAAAACCGTGAGCACGGCGAAGGGCATCCACGCTCGCGCAATCTTAAGCGGCCTCTGTTCGTTGATGCCGACTGCACTCGCCGCTTCACGTTGCGCCGTTTCCTTCTGTTCGACGTAGCGCACGCCGCCGGCCCGGGTCTGTTGTTCTCCGGTCTCAAGCGATCTAGGCCGGCGCAAGCCGGCGGCGTGCGCTGCTTGGGCTACTTGAGGATCGTCCTCGAAGCGCCAAATCGCGCGCGGCAGCCAGAAGCGGAGAAAGATCACCGTCGTCGTCAGGGATACCAGGCCGCCGGCGATATCAACCAGATTGCTGTCGATGAAGTTCGACCAGACAAACTGAGTTGCGGCGAATGAGACCCCGACGACGAGAATTGCGGGAAGGACTTCGAAGGTCTCGCGCCAGCCGACCATCGCGCGCACGAGCCAGAAGGGAACGATGATGGCGGTTATCGGGAGAATGCGGCCGATCATAGAATTCAAGTCCGCTTCGGGAAGCCCCGAAACCGCCGCGAGAGTATGAACCGGAGTCCCTATCGCTCCCCAGGCGACGGGCGCGGTGTTCGCTATCAGGTTGAGCGCGGCGGCGTGAAATGGCTTGAAGCCGAGCCCGATCATGAAAGCTCCGGCTATCGCAACTGGGGCGCCGAATCCGGCCGCGCCTTCAATGACCGCGCCGAAGCAGAACGCTACGAGCAACACTTGCAGCCGGCGATCAGGTGTGATTGAAGCCACCGACTGTTTCATTATCTCGAATTGGCCGGTGCGAACAGATATGTCGTAGAGGAAGACAGCGGCGACAACTATCCACGCGATCTTCAGTAGACCGAAGCTTGCGCCGTACACAAGGCTTGTAGCAGAGAGCGACCACGGCATATGAAACACAGCACTCGCGACGAGCAGCGCGCTTGCGGCCCCCGCCATCGCTGCCCAGTGGGGCTTGACCTGAAAGATTGCGAGCAGGCCTAACAACACGACAACCGGGAGCGCGGCTAGGAGAGTCGATAGCCACCACAGGCCGAGCGGGTCGTAGACTTGTGTCCAGGTCATTCTTTTTTGAAGCCCCCGAATCGCCGAGAGGTCGAATACCGCGCGATAGGATATATGATTAGGGCAAGTGACGCTACGGATGAAGACGAGGGAGCGAGAGAAATGAGCCTACTGGTTCTGGCCTTCGCAGAGTTTCCCGTACTCGCTCGTGTAGTGCAGCGGGATTTCCTGATACTGGTTTGTCTCGAGCGAGTACACCAGGCAGCGCTCGAATGGTCGCGAGTAAATATGCAGGCTCACCGCTCGCTCATCGAACTTCGCGAGGTTCAACACTCGATGCACAGGTTCTGAGGGGTCCACCTCGGCGGGAAGGAGCTGATGAATCTCTACTGAGTCGGAGGGCTCCAAACGGCAATAACCACCGGCTTCGTTTTGATCGGCCACACGGAAGTTCTGCACGAGCAGCCGGCCCATCGGAATCGTCATCCAGCAATTCTGATTCTGGTGATTGTGAATCTGCGAGCCCTGACCTTTTTCCCAGCACACTGCAATCAACGCAAACAACTCGTTCTTGAAAATCAGATTCCGTGTGTAATGGTCTTTACTGAAGAACAGGTATGGCGCTAGCGAATCGCGGGCTACCGGGTTGTCCTTGAGATACTCGTATACGTCGCCGGGGCAGAAGTGCTCTTCGGGGATTGCGCACAAGCCGGCTATGAACTGATCGAGGGTCACTGGTTGTGCGGCAGTCTGAACGCTCATGATCTAAAATCCTTTGTTACGAGAAGGCAAACTCCGTCTCTGGTCGGCGTGCTTCGTTTTGTCGTTGTTGAACCCGGTCTTGCGTCTATTCGTCCTGAAGCCACGATTTCAGTTGCTCGCGAAACTCCGGAGTATCTTCGTGCCCGTGACTGGTGACTGCATGCTGGGCAACGATTTCAAGGATCTCATCTTCGGTGCCGGAGATTCTAATCGAGCAGTTCTTATCGCTCGGATGGTTTCGGCAGTCGATGAATTTGCGCGCCGGTTGTGGAGATGAACTTGACATCGCGTACCTCCAATCATTTTCAACTGGCTGGAGAATCAGAGATCGGTCTACTTCTTCCCAAAAGCGCGAATGCGCGCAACAACGGCAGTGATCTCTTCGTCTGACAGTTTGGGTTTGAACGCAGGCATTAGTTTTCCCTTGCCGGCCTTTGTGACATTGATGAGTTGCGCATCCGTTCGGGACTTCTGCCAATTTGCGTCCGTGAAGTCCGGCTGGCCCTTCGCCCGCCAATTCGGAAATCCGCGTCCGTCCTTACCGTGACACTTTACACAATTCGCGGCATATACCGCGTTACCATCGGCGGCCGGACTGGCCGGAATCAGGTTCGCCGGCGCCCCAGTCACAAGGACGCAGGAAGAGATAATAAGAGCGAAAATCAAGGTAGCAAGCTTATTCATGTTATGTTCGTGTCTCCTTGAGTTTTAGTTTACATCCTTGAATCAGAGCGCGGAATCGTTCTTTCTGCTCTCTGTTCTTTGCTCGCCGATGATATCAAGACACAGATTGAAAACCAACCTCGCAGTTTAAGGCACAGGTGGCGATCGATGACGAAAGCAAAGCCTTCGCGAGGACTTGATTCAGCGGCGCCACTCATCGATCAGTGAAGCGACCAGAGCGCTCCAGCCTGTTTGATGCGAAGCTCCGACGCCTGCGCCATTGTCCCCGTGAAAGTATTCATAGAATAAGATGTAGTCGCGCCAGTGAGGATCGTCCTGAAACTTTTTCAACCCACCGTAAACCGGGCGCTGACCTTCTTCATTTCTTGTGAAGATCCGAATCAGCCTGTTGGCTATCTCTCCCGCGATTTCCGTCAAAGTAGCCTCGCGACCCGATCCATCGGGAACCGGCACGCTGAAACGCGGTCCATACGCTTTGCCGAGTTTTCTCAACGACTCGATCATCAGAAACGAAGTTGGGAACCAGACGGGTCCGCGCCAGTTCGAGTTGCCGCCCTTGATTTTGTTGTCCGACTCAGCGGGTTCGTAACGTACTTCACTGTTACCAAAAACGTACGGGTGCTGTTCGTGATACTTGGACAGGCTTCGAATACCGTAGTCGGACAGGAATTCGCGGGGATCAATCAGCCGTTCGAGAATTTGTTTTGTTTGCTCCTGATCCACGATGGCAAGGACGTACACGGAGACTCCTTCGTGCTCGATCAGATGGCATGCGCGTTCCACAAGGTCCTGCCTGTTTTCGCTGAACCATTTCATGTTCGACGTGAATTGTTCAAAAGGCTTTATCCAATCAACCTCGAGCCGCTCGATCGCGTACAGCGGAATGAGACCAACCAGTGAACGAACACGGAACTTGTGAAAGCTGCCATCCGGATATCGCAGAACGTCGTAGAAGAAGCCGTCCTGGTCGTCCCAAAGCGAATAGTCGCGCCCGCCTCGGTGTTTCATCGCCGCGCCGACGTAGATGTAGTGCTGAAAGAATTTCGTCGCCAGACCCTCGTAGACTTTGTTCTCTTTTGCGAGTTCGAGCGCGATGCGCATCAGGTTCAGACAAAACATTCCCATCCATCCGGTCGCATCGCTCTGCTCGAGCACCACACCCGCCGGGTGCTTCTCACTGCGATCAATGACCGTGATATTGTCCAGGCCGAGAAAGCCGCCCTCGAAGAGGTTGTTGCCCTCGCTATCGACTTTGTTTACCCACCACGCAAAGTTGATCAGCAGTTTGTGAAAACACTTCTCGAGCCAGTCGCGATCGGCGCGTCCGCTTCGAATGCGATCCATGTTATAGACCCGCCAGCAAGCCCAGGCGTGCACCGGAGGGTTGAGGTCCGAGAACTCCCACTCGTAAGCCGGGAGCTGGCCGTTCGGATGCTGAAACTGCTCGAACAACATCAACCACAACTGCTCCTTCGCGAACTCGGCGTCGATCAGGGCAAGCGCAATCGCGTGAAACGCAAGATCCCACGCGGCGAACCATGGATACTCCCACTTGTCGGGCATCGAGAGAATGCGCATCGAGTTCACGTGCTGCCAGTGTGTATTGCGAATCTCGTAGCGTGACTCCGGCGGCGGGTTATCGGGGTTGTCACCGTCCAGCCAGCGATGCACGTCGTACAAATAAATCTGCTTTGTCCACAGCAGTCCGGCGAACGCCTGTCGTTGAATTCGGCGCTCGTCTTCAGTCGCGTTCGGCGGATGGATGAATTTGTAAAACTCGTCCGCTTCGGCAAGGCGCTCGGCGATGATTTGATCGACGCCTTCGAGCGGCGAACTTGTTTCTTCAGTTGTGAGGCGCAACCTCACAACTACCGAGCCGCCGGCCGGCACGACGTACTGATAACGGAAGCATGACTTCGTCCCGGCGCGTGCGTCGCTTGTGGCGCCTTCTTCGCCATTGACGATGTAGCGGTGGAACGCATCTTTGTAGAAGGGACGCGGCGCGGGTCCTCCTACGACAGGCGCGCGCCGGGGATTTGTTTCATTGTTCGTGAACAGCATCTCGCCGCCGGCATCCGCGTACAAGTACCGAGGGCCAAGCTGGTAGTGGAACGCAAGGTTCTTGATTATGTGAGCCGCGCAATCACTTGCGATCACGCTGTCGTACCTGTTACCCGCCGGACCTGCTGTGATCGAAGGCTCAGTGTCCCGGGGATCGGTCCAACCCCACGTGTTTCGAAACCACAACTGCGGAATGATGTCTAGCGGCGCATCCTCGGGACCGCGATTGAACGCTTCGATGCGAATGCAGATGTCCTCCGGCGCAGCCTTGGCGTATTCGACAAAGATATCGAAGTACCTGTCGCCGTCGAATACTCCGGTGTCCATCAACTCGTATTCAAGCCCGCGTCCGCCTCGGCGTTGATTCTCTTCAATCAGCTCTCGGTAGGGGAACTCACTCTGGGGATACTTGTACAGATACTTCATGTAGCTGTGCGAGGGTGTGTTATCCAGATAGAAGTAGTATTCCTTCACATCCTCGCCGTGATTGCCTTCCGATGGGACGAGACCGAATGCGCGTTCTTTCAAGATCGGATCGCGGCGGTTCCAAAATGCCAACGCGAACACGAGTAACTGGTACCGGTCGCAGATTCCCGCCAGCCCGTCTTCGCCCCATCTGTAGGCGCGACTTCGAGCTACGTCGTGGGTGAAATATTCCCAGGCGTTCCCGTCCGGGCTGTAGTCTTCGCGAACTGTGCCCCAGGCGCGTTCGGCCACGTACGGACCCCAGTGACGCCAGGGAGGGACGAGCCCTGTATTCTCTTTGAGCCGCGTGTGTTCTTTGGTAGGAGGCAGCTGTTCTGGATTAGCTGTCATACTTGATCAGAATGGGCGAAGAGGAATTTGAAATTTGAAATTTGAAATTTGAAATGGCAAATTGAAAAGCAAATTGAAAATGGCAAATTGAAAAGCAAATCGAATCGTAGGGACTTCGCTTATATTGTCTCCTCAAATCTCAAATCGCAAATTTCATTTTCAATTTTTGCAATGCTGTTCGATCCATGTGTGCGCCGCGGCCTACTCCGGCGGTTGTTCGACGGCGGGCAAAGGCTTCTGCCTCAGGTAGACTGAATAGACGAAGTAGCCCGTCGCGCCGAGCAGCAAAAGCGACACCAATGCGATTATCAGGATCAATCGGTAACTTTGTTTCTGTCGTCCCTGCTGAGCGAGGTGTTCTAAGGTCAGTTCTTCAGCAGTCGGGCGGGAGCTGAATTCATCTTCCCCAAATGCTCCGGCTGCGCCCGTCTCGAGCTGCCCGGTATCGGCCGCTCTCAACATAGAAGTCACTTGCGGCCCGCCCTCCTCGCTTGACGCTGCGTCATCCAGCTCCGCGACCCATGCGTCCGGGTTCGTCGGGATATAGTCGGTGAAATAACCTTTATCCAGCGGACGAAGGCTTTCCGTTATCGACTTACCGTCGCTGGCAGAGTGGAGCGCTTCGCCGTCGAAGCGAGCGATGACAACGGTGATGTTGTCTTCTCCACCACGGTCGTTCGCTGTTGCTATTAACTTGCGACAAGCTTCGGTCAGGTCTTCGGTTTCGCCGGCGGCCTCTCGCAATTCATCGGATGTAACCTTGTTTGACAAGCCATCGCTGCAAATGACCAGGCAGTCGCTGCGGAAAAGCCCGACTGCTGTCATTGCGACCTTGACTACCGGCTGCGTTCCCAGTGCCTGCATTATTACGTTCTGAGGAACTGAGTCGATTTGCTCGGGTTTGATTGCGCCGGAATCGACGAGCATCTGCGCGAGAGATTGGTCCTTCGTTAGCTGCTTTATTCTCTCGCCACGTACGAGATAGGCCCGCGAATCACCAACCTGGGCTATATAAGCGGTCGTCCCCTGGACGAGCACGGCGGTCAAAGTTGCGCCCATCCCTGAAAGTTCCATATTGCTTTGAGCGTGGTTCCAGATTCGCTCGTTTGCGGTTTCGGCTGCGGTTTTCAAACGTTCGGAGATTTCCATCGACGAGGGCATCTCAACGATTGCCTCTCGGATAATGGTAACCGCCATTTCGCTGGCGACCTCTCCCGCCGCCGCGCCCCCCATTCCGTCGGAGACGATCATCAGGCTGCCGCGCTCGCCAAGCGAGTGAATATTCGTGTCGGCGCCGGCGACCGTATCGCCCGTGGACAGATCGGCCACAAGGAACGAGTCTTCATTGCCGGCGCGCTGCATTCCAACGTCGGTGCTCGCGGATACTGATACTCGAACGTCATTCATAGTGTTAGTGGTCAGTGGTCAGTGGCCGGTTGCCGGTGATCGGTCGCGGTGGTTAGTAGCCGGTTACCGGCCACCGGCAACCGACCACCGGCCACCCTCTTTCACACTTCAAACCGAAAAAGCTGCTTGCCGACAAGAATCATGTCTCCGGGTTCGAGTTCGATTTCTCCCTTGATCTTCACGAATGTGCCGTTGCGGCTGCCTTCATCGCTCAAGGCGAACTTTCCTCCGCGCCTTACGATTCGCACGTGCCGCCCCGACATGAACCCGTCGTGCGGAAAAGTGATCTGGCCGGTGCTTCGACCTATCGACGTCTCGTCGCCCAACTCGTAAATCTCGCCGGGCTGCCCGCCTTCCATTACCAGATGCAATCGTCCTCTTATTGGAGGAGGCGCCGGTTCGCCCGCTTCGCCCGACTCGGAAGAAATCACCATCGTTCTTCCAAAGGTAAACGGCGCACCGCAGTTCGCACAAAACGAACTGGTGGTGTTGCTGGTCTGACCGCATTGCGAGCACAACACTCCGGAGACCGATTGCACGTGTTGAGTGGACTCAGGGGCAGGCACAGGAGCCAGCGGCGGCTGTACGGCTTGGCCTTCGTCAGCAGGGGGGATCGTTGGAGTCATCGCCGGAGTCTCGGCCGTGGGACGCAGCGGGACTTCGGTGACGACGGTGGGCAGGTCAGCCCACGGATCGGATTTGCTCGTCGATTCTGCAGGCTGTTCGGCCGGCGGCTCGGCTATGTTAGCCGGCGCGGGAGACAGAGTCTCGATCTGCGCACTCTGTTCTACCGCCGCAATCCTTTGTGGGATCGTTGTTGCGGAATCGGAATCATCCGCCTGGAATACTTTTTCCGCGACGGTCTTTATGGTGTCATCAGCCGCGGGCGATTTTTCTGCGACCGTCTTAAAGCTGGGCTCAGCGGCAGGAGACTTCTCCGCGACGGTGTTCAAATCATGCGCGGGGCTCGCGCCTGACATTGCTTGTTGGTCCGGCACAGTCGTGAGGCCGCGGGCGCTCCTGAGCTCGCCCGACGAGGGAGGAGCCGGCGATTTCGGAAGCCGCTTGCCGCACTGCTGGCAGAACGACCACCCGGCCTCATTCGGAGTGTTGCACTCCGAACACACGATTCCTTGCGCTGGCATCTTCTCCTCCCGTTGATAGACCTCGCGCGGACTGGCCGCGGCGGCTGAGCTTGCTTGCGAAGCATCAGCAGATCGAACTTCAGGACCTGGCGCATCGGTGAGTCCTTCGAGCGAAACCGCGCACATACGGCAAACGGACGATCCGGCTTTATTCCCGGCGGCGCAGTTTGGACAAGTGATCATGTTGGATCGGTGAGCTCCGCCGCACATTATACGTAAAGCCTATTTTGGTTGGAAATCAAAATACGAAGAGATGACCGCGGCATCAACCGTGGGCAGGCGGCAGTCACGCCTCAATCGCGCGATCGGCGCAACGCCCGCCAGCCTTGCAAGCACCAATATCTTGAACTACAGTGAGGCGCATCACACCAACACGCGTGACGTGACCGGTATCGCGTGACGGTTATTGCTGGATTGTCGCATAGCATTTATCTTATTCCGCGGAGCAAGGCTGTCAGATGCGAGAGGAATCGGCGGAAGGGAGCGAAGAGTCCGCATTGCAGGCTTAGACCTTGTTTTGGCGGGACAACGTCCGGCACTAACTAACGACCGTTCCAAGAAGGAGGAAAAAGTGTTTAAGAATAAGCGTTTCAAACTTCGAGCTATGCTGCTCATCGCCTTGATGACCGGGCTCACACTCATTTCAACCCGGGTGAGGGCCGACAGTGGGTTCTGCGGAGGAGGACCAGTCACTCTGCCGTTCACAGATGTAGCCGGTAACATCTTCTTCTGCGAAATAGCAGCTGCGTATTTCTCCGGACTTACCAATGGCACTTCGGCGAGTGCGTTCAGTCCCGGCATGCCGGTCCCGCGCGAGCAGATGGCAGCATTCACGACGCGTACCCTCGACCAGTCGCTGAGGCGCGGAAGCAGGACGGCGGCGCTGGATCAATGGTGGGCGACGCAGTCTCAGCGCGCGGTCGCACTCACTACCGTCGGACAGGAACCGTTCCAGGTCAAATCAGATGGCGCAGACCTTTGGGTTACGAGTTTCTTCACTGGCACTGTTTCAAGAGTGAGAGCAACTGACGGAAAGTTGCTTGATATATGGACAGGCGCGACGAACGCGCATGGGGTCCTCGTCGCGTTGGGTCGGGTCTTCGTTACGAGCTGGACTCAGCCTGGAAGCCTCTACATGATCGATCCCACGCAACCAGCGGGAGCGATGACCCTTCTGACCAATACGCTGCACGACTTTCCAACCAGCATAACGTTTGACGGGCGTCGCATTTGGATAGCTTGCAATGGTTCCGTTGGTTCTCCAAGCTCAGTGTCCATCGTGACTCTCAATCCAACCACTGTGGTAAACGTAACTGCAGGCTTCATCACAGTGAACGGTATCTTGAATGACGGAACAAGCATATGGACGACGGACATTGGCGACCAAACACTCAAGAGACTCGATTCTAACGGGGCTATTCTTCAGACAGTCGGAGTGGGCGTTGCTTCATTCTTTCCAGGGTTCGACGGCACAAATATCTGGGTGCCTAATGCCAATTCAAGTTCAGTAACTATCGTGCGGGCTTCGGGATCTTTGGGAGGCGCCGTGCTCGCTACGCTGACTGGCAACGGGCTAAACAGTCCTCGAACGGCCGCATTCGATGGAGAGCGAATACTGGTCACCAACGCAATAGGGAACAGTGTTTCAATGTGGCATGCGGCTAGCCTGGCTCCTATTGGTTCTTCGGTGGTCGGTGCCAGCCCATTCGGAGCTTGCAGCGACGGCATTAACTTCTGGATCGCTCTCGCCGGCGATAACGCGCTTGCCCGATTCTGAAGACAGAGATGGAAACAGCTGCAGCGCAACTGACGAACGAGCACTGGCTCAACCAAAAGAAGTGAAAGAAGCGTTCGAGAAGTTCTTAAGCGAACCGGGCTACAAGGTTGCCCCGTTCACGATCGAAACTCGGACTACATAATATTCAACCGGCCATATGTTGATGACAGAGACACCGCGTTAATGGAGCGGCTTCGCAATGCTTTGGGTGCTGGATATGTTCAAGAAGCGAACGAACAGCAACTGAGGAGAGGTTGGGCCGGAGTCGAAGGCGCTTGTGAGATCGACGGGCGGCCACGGAGGGCCGCCCCTACATGTCGTAACTGCGATACGCCTCTTATCTGCTGTAGGCCGGTTCGAAGCTGAACTTGCTCGCCACGAACTCTCTCACCTGCGAATAGATTCCATCCGCGTCGAGTCCGTACTTCGCCAGCAACAAACTCTGACTTGCGTGCTCGATCAGATGATCGGGGAACCCCAGGCGAAGCACTCGAACTTCGTGAAGCTTATGCTCCTCGAGCAGCTCCATTACCGCGCTGCCGAAGCCGCCCATTAAGTAGTGATCTTCAGCAGTGACGATCGCGCCATGCGACCGCGCAAGCGCCAGGATCAGTTCGGTGTCGAGCGGCTTAACGAATCGCGCGTTGACTACCGTCGCGTTGACTCCCTCGATCGCAAGTCGCTCGGCCGCCTTCTCGCAGTAGCTCACTTCTGAACCGATCCCAATGATCGCCACGTCCGAGCCTTCCCGCACGATCTCAGCCTTCCCGATCTCAAGCGCGTGAATCGGTTCATCCATCGGAACACCGACTCCGCTCCCTCGTGGGTAGCGTAATGAAGCCGGACCGTTGTACATCACAGCGGTCTTGAGCATGTGCCGAAGCTCGTTCTCGTCCTTGGGAGCCATGATCACAAAACCGGGCATCGGCCGCAGATAAGCGAAGTCCATCAGCCCGTGATGTGTAGGCCCATCGGCTCCCGCGACTCCGGCTCGGTCAAGGGCAAACGTTACGTCGAGCCCCATCAGAACGACGTCGTGGAAGATCTGATCGAAGGCTCTCTGAAGAAAACTCGAATAAATCGCCGCGATCGGTCTCAAGCCTTCGGTGGCCATGCCGGCGGCGAAGGTCACCGCGTGCTGTTCCGCGATTGCAGTGTCGAAGGTGCGATCCGGAAACTCCTTCATGACTTTGCTGAGCCCGGTGCCGTCGGGCATCGCGGCGGTGATCGCCACTATGCGCTGGTCTTCCTTCATCAGGTCGATAGTGGCCTGGGCGAACACCGCGGTGTAAGCCGGAGATGAATTTTCCGGTCGCGATTTCAAACGCCGATGTGCCATGCCACGCGGCCTTGTCGCGTTCGGCGGGCTCGTAGCCCTTGCCCTTCACAGTCAGTGCGTGAATGAGCACGGGGCCGTCCTCGGCCTTTGCTTCTTCAAGAGTCGTAAGGATCGAGTTGATGTCGTGCCCGTTAATCGGACCCATGTACTTCAGACCCAACTCTTCCCAAAGCGAGCCCGGTATGAATGCGCGCGCCAGCGTGTCTTTCAAGGCTTTTGCGCTCGACAGCATCAGCTCGCCGAAAGCCGGAATCACCTTCAGCCATTCTTCGACTTCGTGTTTGAATTCGTTGTAGGGCCGGGCGCCGCGGATTCGATTGAGATAGCCATTCAGCGCGCCAACGTTTGGCGAGATCGACATCTCGTTGTCGTTGAGCAGGATTATCATTCGCTTCTTGAGATGCCCAACCTGGTTTATTCCTTCGAGCGCCATGCCCGCGGTCAGTCCGGCGTCGCCGATAAAAGCCACCACGTTGAAGTTCTCGGCTTTCAAGTCACGAGCCGCGGCGATGCCGAGCGCCGATGAAATCGAAGTTCCGGCGTGCGCGGCGTTGAACACGTCGTATTCGGATTCTTCTCGCCTCAGGAATCCGCTAAGCCCGTTATATTGTCGTATTGTCGGAAACTGATCGCGGCGGCCGGTCAGGATCTTGTGCGCATACGCCTGATGCCCGATGTCGATGACCAGCTTGTCGCGAGGCGTGTCAAGCGAGTAGTGCAGAGCCACCAGCAGCTCGACCGGTCCCAGGCTTGCGCCCGTATGGCCGCCGATCTTTGAAAGTGTTTCGATCATGTATTCGCGGATCTCGTCCGAGACGGTTTGCAGTTTGGATACCGGCAGCCGACGGAGGTCCGCAGGATCGTTGATTTGTGAGAGCAGAGTCATAATAGAATTGTCTCCCGAAAAATTGCCTGTGCAGTTAGAGCTTTGGCCTTGGTGTTTACCGTTGGCGTTACAAAGATAGCGGCCTCACGAGCTTCTTGCAATGATGAATCGCGCCAGATCTTCCAGCACGCGGGTTTGCAGATCGAGACCGGCCGCAATCCGGACAGCCTCATCGACAAGCTGGCGCGCCCGGGAGTTTGAAGCGTCTATGCCGTGAATAGCGGGGTAGGTAGCTTTGTTCGCAGCTTGGTCCTTGCCCGGCGTCTTGCCGAGCTGCTCGCTTGTGGAAGTCACGTCCAGTATGTCGTCGGCGATCTGAAACGCGAGCCCGATGCGTTCGCCGTAGCCTCTAAGATTGGAGATTTGCTCTTCCCTCGCTCCCGCAATGATGCCGCCGACTACAACCGACGCGGTGATCATCGCTCCGGTCTTCGAGCGGTGAATGTACTCGAGAGTTGACGCATCGACGTTCTTGCCTTCGCTCTCGATATCGGCTATCTGGCCGCCGATCAGGGCGTCGACCGAGCCGGCGGCAGTTGCGATTTCTCGGATGACGCGGACTTGCCGTTCAGCATCTCTACCCGGAGCATCGGCCGACAGAACGCGGAAGGCCTGCGTGAGCAGCGCATCGCCGGCCAGGATTGCGACGGCTTCGCCAAAAGCTTTGTGACAAGTGGGCCGTCCGCGCCGCAGGTCATCGTTGTCCATTGCCGGCAGATCGTCATGGATCAGCGAATAGGTGTGAATCATCTCAATCGCGCAGGCAGCGGGCATCAAGTCGTCGGTGTCCGCGCCCAGGGCTTCACCGGCCGCCAGAGTCAGCGAGGGCCGCAAGCGCTTACCGCCGGCAAGCAAGCTGTATCGCATCGCGCGATGGAGCTGCTCGGGCGGAGTCGTTTCTGAGGGGACGAGCCGGTCGAGCCATTGGTTGACTTCAGCCGCGCGCCTCGCCAGATAATCGTTGGGGGTTTCGGTTGCGCTCATTCTTCGTCGGGCTCTTCAAAGGGCGCTGGCTTGTAAGCGCCATCGTCGCCGCGGAGCAGTATCTCTACTTTGCGTTCTGCTTCGTCGAGCCGCTTTTGACACTCTCGCGACAGTCGAACGCCTTGCTCGAAGAGATCGAGCGAGCGATCGAGCGGAAGGTCGCCCGCTTCGAGCTGGCGGACGATCTTTTCGAGCTCATCAAGCGACGCTTCGAAAGTTTTCTCTTCAGTCATTGCTATTTCCACATTCGATAGTGGCCGATTATCTTCCACGACATCAGCACGTCCTCGAGTCTGGCGCCCGCTCCGATATTATGCACAACCAAATAGGTTTGCGTTTTGGTTGTGACTGCATCAGTTACCAGCCCGATATGCAGCAGATGATTATCCAGCTCCCACGCCACAACATCACCGGGCAAGTAATCGGATTGTTTGCTGGTGATCGGAATAGACTTTCCGGTCCTGCTAAAGAAGGTCATGAGATTCGGTACTCGCCGATGATCTATGTTTGAATCGGGCTTGCGCGCACCCCAGTCGGTCGGGTACTTCCCGAAGCTGCGAACCATGTCTTCGTGTATTTCTTTTTGCAAGTCGATGCCGGCTCCTCGAAAAGCTCTGACTATGACGTCGGCGCAGACGCCGCGCTCGATTGGCACGTCACCGCCCGGGTAGGCGAGCTTCACGTAGGATGGGTCGTACTCGTTGGTGTGCTTTGTTTGTTCGATCGCCGAATCCACCGCCAGCCTTATCTGCGGCGTGTTCGATACTGGCCGTCGATGAAGATTGTCACTGGCTCTCTTATCGCCCAATAGTTTTGGCGACTCCGAGGTTTCTCCGCGCGTCGAACACGCGGAGAAAAAAATCAGAAGTAGAACCGTGCCAGCGATGAAAAGAACAGAGCAGGAAACAGTTCCTTTGTAGGGGTGGCCCTCCGTGGCCACCCCTGCTTGAAAAGACGAGATGGGGTGGCCACGGAGGGCCACCCCTACAGGAGCGGCGATCTCAATTTGCGCACTCGCGCGTTTATTCCAGCTACTTGGAAACATGAATCTACTTTGATGCAAGAATAAGCGGCGACGGTCCGGGAGCATCGATGGTGCTGACTTTTTTGAAGCCCGCTGCCTTCAGCCATTCGCGGTACTCGCGCATCGTGAAAACGTCCCCGTTCTCTGTGTTCAAAAGCATGTTCAGCCCAAACACCAGCGGCAAAGCCGGGCCCGTCCGATCGTCGTTGGGCACCATCTCGCCGATCAAAAGCAAGCCGTCATCTTTCAGCGCGCGGCTGGACTTTTGAATCAGCTTCTTGCCCCACTTCTCGCCCTCGGTGTGGATGATGTGGCCGAGTATCACGAGGTCATATTTCCTGCGACCGAAATCTACCTCACGCAGGTTGCCTTCGACGTAGTCGTACCGGTCGGCGACTCCAAGCCGCGCCGTGAACTCGCGTGCTACCTGATTGACCTCGGGAAAATCGACGACGGTCACGCGCGCGTCGGGGATCGCTTGCGCGAACGCGATCGACCACGCGGCGGATCCGGCTGCGACATCCAGAATATTCTTGATTCGTTTACGAGTCTTTGCCGGAACCGAAGCGACTGCTTCTCTGGCGGCGCCGTAGCTCATTGGGAAAATCGCGGCCACGAGCTGCGGGAAAAAGTCGCGCCCCACCTGTTCGGTATCGACTGAAGTGAATGGGCGTCCGGTCTTCACGACGTCAGTAAGATGCGACCAGCTCTCCCAGACAAGACGGGTCTCGGCCACCATTGGGCCGAGGTACGCGGGTTGGCCGCGAACTAGAAATCGTTCGGAGATGGGTTCCAGATAATAGCTCTTGTCCTTCTTATTCAGGTAGCCGAGTGCTACCAGCGCATCCAGAAGCCTGCGACTTCCTCGCTCGGAAGCTTTAGCGGCGCGCGCGATCTCCTTTGAAGAGTGCTTTCCGTTGTTGATGTGCGTGAAGAAGTCGAGTTCAGTTCCGGCCATCAGCGCCTGAGCATTCCTCGCCGCCCACATATCCTGAATGATTCGTTCGGGTGTTGCTTCGATCTGTTTAGCTGCCTGTGCCATTCGTTCGGTCTCTCCTTTTCCACCTGTAAGGGCGCCCACCGAGGAGCGCCCTTACAGGTGTTATGTTAGTCTTTGGTGCACTCCATGTCGCCGTCCGAAACCCTCACGCGGACCCTTTCTCCCGCGCTTACCTCATCTGCCCGCTTGATGACTCGTCCCTGGCTGTCAAACGCAATCGCGTATCCTCGTGCGAGCACGCCGAGCGGCGAGAGCGAGTCAAGTTTTCCCGCGGCCAGCGATATCCGTTCGTTTTGCCGATCGATCATCGATCGAGCGCTGCCCTGTAGCTTTCGGCTCAGGTCGACCAGCCGGCTGCGATGCGCGGCCATCGCCCTGCGAAGATCAGTTCCGCTAAGCCTCAAAGCAAGACTTGTGTGTCGGCCGCGACGTGCCTTCAAAGCGGCTTCCAAAGCCGATTCCATCGAGTAGCCGGCATCGTCTATGCGTTGCGAGAAGCTGCGGATTCGGGATTCTACGTGTTCAAAGGCGCGACGTGATTCCATGTCGGCCAGTCTGCCGCGCAACGCAAGCAGCCGGTATCGAACTGCCTTCCGTGCGTCTTCAGCGAGGCCGGCGACACGGGCGCACATTTCATCGCGAGCCGAAGCGACCATCTCCGCCGCCGCGGATGGAGTCGACGCTCGCAAATCGGCTACGAGGTCGGCGATAGTAATGTCCATTTCGTGGCCCACGGCCGAGATTACGGGCACTCGCGAATTGTAGATTGCTCGCGCGACCGCTTCATCGTTGAAGGACGACAAGTCTTCAGTCGAGCCGCCGCCCCTTCCGACGATGATCGCGTCCACTTCTTTTCGAGAGTTCAGGAGCCGCAACCCGCGCGCGATCTCGGAAGCTGCGCCGTCGCCCTGAACTCGAACCGGCGCGATCATCACGCTCACCGCCTCGTTTCGCCGTTTGAGCACTCGAAGTATGTCGCGGATCGCGGCGCCCGTCGGCGACGTCACCACACCGATGCACCGAGGTAAGACGGGCAGTGGCCGTTTGCGCTCGGCGCTGAACAGCCCATCGTCGGCCAGGCGCTTCTTTAATTGCTCGAGCGCAAGCTGTAAGGCGCCCGCTCCGACCGGCTCGAGGTGCTCGACTATGAGTTGATACTCGCCTCGCGCATCGTAGATCGAAAGCCTGCCCCTCGCGATCACGTGCACGCCATCCTCCGGGACAAATCGAATCATTCGATTCTGCATCCTGAAGCTTGCGCACCTGAGCGAGGCGCTGTCGTCCTTCAGCGAAAAATACCAGTGACCCGACGAGTGACGGCGAAAATTCGACAGCTCGCCTTCGACGTAGACATCGAAGAACTCTCTTTCGACGATCGTTCTTAGCCGCGCGGTCAGCTCTGAGACCGACAGTGCGTGACGTTGCTGCATCAATTGTTCGAGGAAACTGAGTTGAGACATTCAGGTCAAGGTCCGACAAACTTCAGTTTGTCGTCGTACTCCGTTCGTACTCGGATACCTTCGACAAACTGAAGTTTGTCGAACATTTGTTCGGACATTTGTTCGGATATTCAGTCTTCTTCGACGCCGAGCCTCTCGAGCTCTTTTTGGAGTTTCTTCCAATCAAACGGCTTCAGGCTGAACACGGTCCCATCAATGTCGAACGTCGGCACGATTCTTTTTCCGTTGTTAACTTGTTCGACGAAACGAGCAGCCTCGACAGAGCTTTCGATGTTCACTTCCTCGTAGAAGATTCCCTCATCGTCGAGGAACTGCTTGGCCTGATCGCAATCGGCGCTCCAACCTGTCGTGTACAGTTTGACTTCGGGCATATCAGCCCTCCGTAGCTGAGCTGCTCTTGGAAGACGGATTCTACTACGAAACCGATTCCAGTGTGAAAGGTTTTGATTCTGTACTGCCCTCGGCGGGTATGATTCAGTCCAAGCAGAACACCACCGGCGAGTCATTCCGTAGGAGTGACATTGAAGTTTGGACATTTCTCTCGGCCAAATTCAACAACTCAACTGAAGGTAACCGCGTAGCGGTGTCCTCTCGATAGTTTACCGATTGGCGGTGCCCGTTGGCCGCGTAGCGGTTACCTGTCGACCTAATGAATGGATTTGAACACACAGGTAGCCGCTACGCGGCCCGTTGTAGCCGCACCGTTGCAAACTATCGAGAGGTCACCGCTACGCGGTGCCGCCCACTAAGTGGGCTGCCGACGAATGTCGGTAGTATCTTCTCTTATTCGCCGCACGTTCTAACCACACACACTCTCTCTTTATGTTTCGGTAGTCAGAGCCCTCGTCGGTTAAGGAATCCTGCGTTATAATTCCGCACCGAGAGGTGCCATATGTTCTTCGACAAGCCATCAGGTCGCTTAACAGTGCTCGCGATCGCAATAGTCATGTCGTTTCCCGCCGCCGTCTTTGGCCAGGATCCTTCCGGACGGCCAACTGATCCTAAGGGTAAGAAACCTCCGGTAAAGAAATCAGGTCCGCAGCCGGTCACCGTGATGTTAACCGTGTTGACCGAACCGCCCGGGAGCGAGGTCTACCTCAACGGAGAACAGAAAGGAGTGACCAACAGCGAAGGCAAGGTGCAATTCGACAAACTTGCGTTGGGTCATTACAGCGTTGAAGTGCGTAAGGACGGTTACCGTTCGATGCTCAAGGGATTCGACGCGGGAACCGAGGCCCCGACTCTCGTCTTCAAACTCGAGCCAAAGCTCGATGACAGCGTGAAGGAGTTCGATTCGCTAATTGCCGACGGCAAGCTGGCCGGGTCCGACAAGCCAAATGCTTTTGAGTTGGTTGAGCAGCTTGCGGCGAAGTATCCCGACCGTCCCGAAGTCGCACAACTGCGGACGACGCTGTCGGCGAAGCTGATCGAGACCGCTACTCCCGTGATTCTTCAAACCGCAATCAACTATAGAGGAGTAACGCGCGATCAAATCGTGCACGCGCTCGATTCCGCTACGAACGCCCTCGCTTTGAATAAGGACGATACAAAAATCCAGGCTGAAGCGGCTTATCTTCGAGGGGTCGTTGCGCTCCGCGAGTGGCAGGTCGCGGGCGCGGCTTCTCAGGCTAAAGCCGAAGGCGGCGGGCAAGGCGACGGCGGCGGCAGCGCAGTCGGTCCCTCGGCCGCGCGCGCGGAGTTCGAGAATGCATTGAAGCTCGACGACGCATTCGCCGCGGCGCGTTATCAACTCGGCGTTGTGCTGCTTGCTTCAGGGGACGCGCCCGGCGCTGAAGCAGCCCTCGTCAAGGCAGCCCAGCAGGAGCCTCAATGGGGATCGGGTTACACGGCGCTGGGTTCGGCTCTTTATGGTCAAGGTAAGTTTGCGGATGCGATACCGGCTTTTCAAAGGGCGGCCGCGCTCGAACCTGGCAGCGCCGCGGCCCTTGCGGGATTGGGCCTTGCTCGCGTAATGAAGGGCGAGAAGGATGGCTCTAAAGACATCGAACGGGCGATGAAGGTCGACCCGAGCAGTGCGCTTCCTCATCTGAACCTGGCGATTGTCTACTCGCAATCGAAGAATAAGAAAGACTGGTCTCGCGCCGAGGATGAGTTCAAGAAAGCAATCTCGATGAACCCTCAGAACATCGAGTTCCAGAACAGCTCAGCGGAACGACTGCTTGCTGAAGTGCAGAAGCGAAAGAAGTGAGCGATGCGCTAAGGCTATGGTACTCTGGAGAACAAGATGCGACAACTCTATTTAAGCGCAGTTGCCGGTTGATCGGACCTAGTTCTCCGCCTCTTCTCGTTGTCGAAACTGTTACCGAATCCTCGAGGATGAGTAGTCAAATCGATCACATACGATGTAAGACTCAAGCCATAACCCACCTTTGCTTCGACATCCTTGCACTTCATCTTCAGTTCCGCAGTTAGCTCCTTTGGGGTGGTCCATTCCGTCGGATACGGATACGCTTCGTTACGAAACCATAGAACGATATATATCCCATGCTGACAGTTTGAAGGACTTAAGTACTTATCCCAGAGTTGGTTTTCAATCGGTTCAACTATCCTCGTTCGACTGTATCCATGCCGGGCGGTCTTTAGCTCCACGCGAAGGCGAAATGGTTCCGCACCGGTACGGGGACAGTCAACCCCAAAATCGCACCAGTTCGCACCGATACTTAGCTCTTCGCCAAGGGTTACTGCAATATTGTGTTCCGCCATCTTCGAGCGCAGAAGAGGCCAGAGGACGTTCTGGCACTCAGGCTCAGTCTTGGGCTCATCACCATTCCAAAAGCCCGCGACACTCTCGGCTCTCTTCTCCATCGCGTCCTTGAGATCCTCGATCGCTTGGCAAACCCAGAGGAAGAGATCTCGTTCTTCGTTGACCACTCCAAATCTCTCTTTGTTTAGAAAGTCGAGTAACTGTCCAGCATTCCAAGAAGGCATTTCCGCGCTTAATACGTCATCCTCAATTTTAAGTATTGCACTGCTGAGGAAGCGAGAGGCCGGAAATGCGTCGTCTGTCTGAAGTCGTCGCAACTCTCGAATGGTGCGCTGCGAATCGGACAGGACCATGACTTCAAGAATTTCTTTGGCAAGTGTTAGGGACCCCCAACTCTGCTCCCCGGCTCTGCGTACGAGCGCATACCAGTCTGCAAATATCGGTAAGCGGAGCGTTCTGATTTTGAATCCGCGAAACAACCCTCCGAAGAATTCTGTTGGGCGTTCTGCCTCAATCGGAACGTTATCGTGGACCAGTCGCTCGGAGAACTCTGTCCAGGCCCATTCATCATCTTCAGCCATGAGATGCAATAAGGGCCGGAATTCTCCAAACGTCGGAAACATCTCCCGAACTTGTTGCGGCGTTGATAACCACTCGACAAGGGCGCTGGACTCGCCATCTACGGCTTGGTCAGGCTGGGGTTGACCAAGTTTTTCGCGCGCGCGCTTCATTGTTAGGTAGCATTCTCGAAGTACCTCAACGTAGTTGTCTGGCCGAAACTCGTAGAAGTATGAGAAGAAATCATCGCTGAAGCCACCGCGCATCAAGCGCTCTCCGCACCTCGAGACATAGATGTTTTGTCTCTTGTCGATCAAATACTGAATGGGATTGGATATGTATGCGATGCCATCCTCCAATATTCGCACGATGCACATTTCCCAAGCGCCTCTATCCGTCTTGCGAAGTTCCTCTAAGAGTTCTTCATAGCGGGCGTTTTTCTTGCTATCGTGAAATGCGTAGCAAGCGATCACTTCAGACATTTTGCCAGCATCAAAATCTCTGCCGTAGTGATTCAGCGTCCAGAAGATGTCTTCGAAGATGCTTCTCGTTTGGGAAATGACTGATCCATCTTTGGTGCATTCGAATCTTTTCTGGGCGACACACTCTCGAAGCACCTCCAGTACAGAGGACCGTATTGATTCGGCAGCACGATCGAGGATGTCAATGACAACCTGTTCGCTAGGCTGCATCCGGTTCGGGGCCTCTTTGATTTCAAAGATGGCTTGCAAGATTGCCGAGCCTGTCTTCATTGCATCGTCGGCGTCCTGTTGAAGTGCATCCTGGAGCTTGCGGTTAATCTCCTCGGGTTCAGGTATAGAAGCTTCCGGCCCTTGCTCAGTGCTCTTGTCCGGAGAAGAAGGCATTTGCAAGTGTTGCGCGAATACAGGAGCTCTATATTTGAAGACGGAGAGACGTTCTGGGGAGGGATCGTCGTGGAAGAATATCGAAAGAACGTCGGAGACAAACCATTGCTGATAGTCGTTCAGTCCGTCCGGATGCGGCAAGACATCAAAAATGTGATCGGAGCAACATCTTGCGAGATTACCTGAGAGGACATTTTGATGGTAATACCAATCCTTATCGGCAAGTAGAGACAATGCACGATTCCAAGTCTCATCAAAAAGTGCCTGATTCTCCCGGAGGAGCTTTATTAGGAACTTCTTATGTCGCTCGGAGAGGTACTCGGTCTTTGTCCAGCATTTTATCAACAGATCCGCCGGTATCTCACGAAGTTGATGTCCGATAGCTCGATCAAAAAGATGCGAGAGAATAAGGTACGTGAGATCTGACAGCGGTTCGAAGTTCGCGTCAACGGCTAGCAAAGCCTCTGGGAGTTGAGACGGCTCAAGAAGATCGATGAAATTACAGACTTCCGCATGAAGAAGACCTGTGACATTGCGCTGGCGAGAACCTCCCTTCAATAAGGCGAAGTAACGATGCTGGCATGGATTCTCCATCTCTCGATAGACCTTAATCGCAGCTCCCCTTACTGTGTCATCCCTGTCCTCGAGCAGATCGAAGAGTCTTGGCACTGCGTCCCTATCGTGTGTTGCCGCAATACCATAAATGGCCTGCTTCCTTACCTCGGTAACTTCGTCAGTGTCATGCGCAACACCATCGAGCATTTGGTTGAGCCCCTGTGCGCCACCCCAAGCTTCGGCGCACGCCGTTCCCCACAAGCGAGCAAACGGATCGGGATGGGTTAAGTAAGGTTGAAGCAAGTCTTCCATAGCAAATGGGCGATGCTTTGAAATCATGTGAAGGGGCAATAGACCTTCACGACCATACGGCCAGAGTGGTGAGACCCTATCGGCAATTGCTTTGTCTAAGAAGGCACGAAGCCATTCATCGGATTCTCTCGGACCAAGCAATGCTGCTTCCGACATCAGGGCAACAAAAGGCTCGTTGTTGATTTGGTGACTACAGAAAGACTCCGATACTTCACAAAGACTGGAGGCGATTTCTCGGTAGAAGGGAAATACGCGAGGACAGCCGGTCATTTCGGTTTCGAGCAGTTGCTTTTGCTTGCGGAGCGAGAGATCAGACAACGCCTCTGCTACAAGGAAACTCTCGAAGAGGTGATGAGCGAAAGCGAATGAGTCACCGTCTTTGTTGAAGAGCGGGCACCTAAAGAGTATTTGTACCCCTTCGTTCTCTATGACCTGCAGCGCGCTTGAACTCCCAAGTAAGTCGACTGCTTCCTGAACTCTCCATCTGCTAATCCCCGAAAAGCTGGCAATGCATGCGAGTTGCCGAGCGAGGAACCTAAGCCGATCTAAGGGAGGCGCGTTGCCCCCCTCTCTGTCAATGCGGATCGCTCGCAACATCTCGTCAATGCGTTGATCGAAGCATTCGCGTCGACTATGAGGAAGCGGGCGACTATCCTTGAACTCCAGTGCTAGATAAAAGCCGTGAAATGGCGAATCAAGGAGAGCAGAAATTCGGTAGTGTCTCAGTTTGAATTCAATAAAAGAATCGGCCTCGATATTCAGAAGGACTCAAACCATAATGCCTCTTGAAATGTTTTGCAAAGTGGCCCTTGCTATTGTAACCGACCGCTGCCATCACCTGCTTGATAGTAAGAAAACTGGTCTTTAGAAGCCAGCTCGCTTTTTCCATTCTCAATCTTATCAAGTAATCTATTGGCGACAGACCCGTCTCGATTTTGAAAATGTGGCTGAACTGGTCAACCGAGATATTGACCGCTTCGGCAATCTCGCGCAGAGCAATTTTCCGCTGGTAATTCTCATTCATGAAATCAATCCCGGCTTGCACTCTTGCTTTTGCGATCCTTGGAATCTCTATTTCAGGCTCATATGGTTCGATCCGAGGTCTGGCGACTATGACAGTAGAGCGCCGCTTCGGTCGCAATCTAACATCCGAGAATGATGCACGTAGTTCGGGATAGAAAGGTGCTAGGGGAGAGGACGCAGCGCGAGTTAAGACGTTGTGCGCTTCATGAATCCTGCCCCGTTCGGTCAACTCTACGGCGTATGAATTCAAAGTTTGGAACAGGGTTAGTGGTTCAGCATGATGCAGAATCGGGATTAGCATTTCAATATCTTTTAGGGCTGAATCGCTGAAGCCTTCCGCCGCTTTCAGAGTAGCAATGCCCGTTGATGCTTTGATGAAGTCTGAGACAGTCGGATTTACTCGCAATGCTTCAGTGTAGAAATAGAGCGCGCCTTTAGCATTCCCCTGGTAAAGGTCAAACGCTGCCCTTGAGATAAGCGCCTTAGCTCTATATGAGTTGCTGTGTTCGGCGATTCTTTCTAAAGCCTCAGACTGATATTCCTTCTCTCGACACTTACACAAAACAAGATGGTATTGAGCCGCTAGTTGATACTCTCTTATCGGAATATGAACAAGGATGCTTGCTAACTCCTTAACCTTTTCGGTCTGACGAAAAGCATTTGCAGCTTCGATCTGGCGTAAAACTCGGCTTCCGAATTCCTGATAGCCTGCCGCCCCGCTGAGTAGGTGTTGATACAATTCGGGCACGGAGGAAACTATGAGACGACTACTTTCTGTCTGCTTGCTAGTGCTGTGTTTATCGCTTCCGGGTTTTGCGGGACATATGGTCATCGGCGGTGGTTGGTGTGATTGTGGCGCACCGGGTTGTCAATGCGATCCCGGCGAAAATCCCGGCGGCAATGCGGCCACCTTGCCTAAAGAATCTAAGGCTAACGATCTAGGCGCGGAGTCGCTTTTAGTATTGGCCGCGCTGATTCTTTTGCTTAGATACAAAGCCTAAGCGAAGCGGACAAGCTCAACTCGGTTTCCTGTCGGTCGCTCTCACGGCGACTTACTATTTGTCTGTCGCGCGGAGTGTATCACAAAATACAGAAGAGACAAGCGGTAGGAAGGGATACTATCTTCGTAATCGGGATACAATCTGCCTCAATCGAGAAGTGCGACAATATCCCGAATCTCCCACAACTTTTCCGTGATTCCGGCTGCTTGAGCGGGGCTTGTGCGTAGCGTCTTATGAATCCGAGCGAAGTTGTAAACCATGTAGTGAAGTGAAACCGCATGCCGCAAGTTCTCAAGCTTCTTGCTGAATCCGTTTGTCAGTCTGGTGAACCGTCGCATGCTCATTCTCATCGTGAGATTCTGGCGTTCGATATAGCTGGTCGAGATATGCTCAGGATCGGGGTTGCCCGTGATCGTATGCGTCTCGCATCCGATGCAATCGCCGGGACTGTAGCGTCGATCATCGGGCGGGTTGCCGTAGAGCTTAACAAGCATCGCGTAGTCAACGTCACAACCGAATGCGCCTTCTATCGCTTGCAGGTAGGGTCTGTGGCCGTCTGTTGTAACCTGTACGCGATTCTTCAACCGGCTCGCGAGATCATTAATGAACTCGTGTGCAGCTACCGCGTCACGCCTTCCGTGATGCCAGCACGGAACTAGCTTAGTATCCGCATCAATCGCAACCCAAGTCCACACATCACCATAACCAAACACGCCTTGCTTTTCAGCCGGAATATTCTTTTGCTTGGAATAGCAAAACGACCAAATCTCGTCGCATTGAAGTCGCTTGCAAGGAAGATTACACAGCACCGTATCCTGATACTCTTGGCATGCGGTTCCAATATCGACCAGCAGCTTAGTGACAGTGTTAATTGAAACGTCGGCGAGACGAGTAATAGCCCGAAGACTCATACCCTCTACCAGCATCCCGACAATGGCGACTCGCTTCTCGATTGGTAGCCTGTTCACATCATCGAATTTACACCTCCCGGCTTGTTTTGTCAAGCATAAAGTTCAGTTTAATTCGGCTATTGTCTTTTCGCTTTCCGGAGTATATCATAAGTCAAATCCGGAACGGGAGAATTTTCATGTCCGAAGTACAATGGAGGTTATTCATGCTGACAGAACCAGAAGCAATTGAAGTCGATGACACGCAAGCCGATGCGGTCACGCATATCGAGGAGGGGCAATTCTCCGAGGTTAAATCTATCGCGATAACACCAGCGAAGCTGAGTCATACGATCTCAGCATTCGCTAATACAGATGGCGGTGATCTGTATATCGGGATCTCAGAACAACTACTCGGGGGCAATGTCAAAAAACGCGAGTGGGCAGGCTTCCTCGATGTTGAGACCGCAAATGGCCATATGCAAGCTTTCGAGAAACACTTTCCTCTCGGTAAGGACTTCCAATATGAATTCCTGCGGTGTCGAAATCGCGCAGGTCTCGTCCTGCATGTACAGATCAATCGAACACAGGGGATTGTGACAGCCACAGACGGTAAGGCTTATCTACGTCGAGCCGCTCAGAATCTTCCACAGGATAAACCCGAAGAGATGAAACGACTCGAATTTACTAAGGGAGTAGTTTCATTTGAGGGACATCCCGTACAAGCTGCGAAAGAGCTAATCATAGAGTCTCCTGTCACGAAAGAATTCCTCAAGCATGTAGTTCCGAACGCAGAACCAGCGGCATGGCTTAGAAAACAGTCACTCATTGATAACGATATGCCCACAGTCGCAGGTCTATTGCTTTTCGGCGAGGAGCCTCAAGCGCAACTCCCTAAACGTTGCGGAATTAAAGTCTATCGTTATGAGACTCAAGAAGCAGAGGGTTTCCGCGAGGTTCTAACATTTATTCCGCTAACCGTAGAGGGCTGTCTTTACCGTCAGATCAAGGAAGCGGTCGCAGTCACAATAAAGAAGGCTGAGAGCATACCTCATTTGGGCGATGAAGGATTAGAGGCAATCAAGTATCCAACGGAAACGCTTCATGAAATCATTACAAATGCCGTGATCCATAGGGACTACAGTATTGCGGATGACATTCACGTCCGAATCTTCGATAACCGGATTGAAGTGCAAAGTCCTGGCCGATTACCAGCACACGTAACTCCGCAGAATATACTAAACGAACGGTTTGCGCGGAACGGCGCAATAGTACGATTGCTAAACAAATTTCCCGACCCTCCAAATAGAGATGTTGGCGAAGGGCTCAACACGGCATTTGAGAAAATGCATCAACTAGGTCTCAAAGAGCCGGGTATTGAAGAACGCGATAGTGACGTGCTGGTCATTATTCGCCATGAGCCACTCGCCTCTCCGCAGCAAACAATCATGAGGTACCTAGAAAAGAATGCGACAATCAAAAATAAGAAAGCCCGCGAAATCACCTATATCAAAGATAGCGATCAAATGAAAAGAATTTTAAGCACCATGGCGGACAGTGGGGAGATCGAGAAAGTACCCGGTACGCAATTTGGCGGAACTACCTACCAAAAGAAACGGAAGCGGTAAATCGAGTTAATCTTTCTTCCATCGGGCACGAGCAGCCGCAGAGGCAATCTTGCTACGTTCCTTTGCGGTTAAACTTTTGGCTCTGGCCTTACCGCCCTTCAATCCGCCAATACGCCGCTTGGAGAGATGTCGCTTTGATTCGCTAACCCGGTCCTCAGCATCGCCTGTAGAGATATCAACGAGCATTTTTGCTAGTTGGTTTGGGTCGCGTGGCCGCTTCGTCATACTCTGAGTATGGCATGGTTCGCAACTGACTGCTAGACCCCGCGAATTGAAACTGAGACACTACCAGAAATTCCCAGAGATTGGCACTGTTCTCGAAACTGTCGTAGGGAGCGTCTGTCGATGATAATCTCTTCGTAGGATTCATCATTCAGATAGTCTGAATTATATATTGCTAATCCGTCAGTTAGCTTATTCAACCAAGCGGCGTCCCATGCAGACCGCTGACAGCAAGCTATTAACTGCTTCAGGTCAGCGCCCTGACGGCGAATGAAGAATGCAAAGTTGTTAATGAAATCTCCCGACTTTCGGAGAGCACCATCAAGCTCATCAAAGAATATCGCGCACCCCGGCGGGTGAGCTTCTTTGGAGCGATTGAATAATCCACGGTTCCAATTGTTCAAGCTATCTTCAATGTTCTGGCCCGTGCTGAGTTCTTTGGACAAATCAAGCAGTAGTGGAAATGGGGCTGCGTCATCCGTCAAGAAGCGAAGCGCCGCCTGCTGGTACGCAAACAGGAGAATCAGCGTCTTTCCTGACCCAGAGTTTCCGATGAGCACCAACTGACGACCGATTAGGTCGCGATCCGCAAGAAGCAAGGAATCATCTGTCTCGAAAGCCTTCTTCATCTCCGCTTCGAGGGGCGTTGACCCTTCCCGAAGGATGGAACGGTGAACATAATCCCGGAGCCGATTCTGAACGTCTGCCAATACCGATTCGATGTGGCTTCGGGCTTCTTCGATAAATGTCATAACTGAGTTACTCGGAACTTAGTGTACACCCAGATAAAGCTTTTCTCTGCCCCCAGCGGGCGAGTCCAGGCCACCCAGCGTGTGAGACTAGTAAGACCTGCTATTTTGCAATTCGCTCAGGTACGCATGCCTCCTCGATTGGACTTCGATTGGCCTATGACCTGCTGCATAGACACGAAGACCAGGCTAGACCTGACAGCGTTCGACATGCGATTGCGGCGACGTAACTGCTGATTGCATAATGGGCGTCGTCAAAACGGTCGGCTTATGACTGCGAAAACACTTCCACAAACGCGCAAGTCGTCGTTCGGGAAAGTTGACCTCTCCAGAGAGCGGGCATGGATTCTTCAACACCGTCATCTATATGCGGGGGAGTGGGTTGTTCTTGGCGATGGAGATATCCTTGGGCATAGTGCGGACAGAGAAGTCGTCGCCGCAATCGTAGAGAAAGCTCGAGCTCGGGGAATCGAGACACCCTATGTGAAGTTTCTCCCTGAGGATTCAGACCCGATCTGGATGGGATGGTTATGAGCGATTTCTCACCAGGCTTTTCGGATTGTCTTAGCTACAGCAGATACGATGAGTCATGAAGCTTTGACAGCGCTAACCACCGTAGTATGATTCACAAACTTTGGCAGCCCGGTTGAAACATCGAGCGAAGGATTTAGTCACAACGCTCGGCATCGCCATGCCGGTGCTTCTTTTGCTGTCTTCGGGCACGACAGTATTGAGTCTTTCCAAACCACTGGCGGGTTCGCTTAATCCGTCTGCTCAACAACCGAAATCGTCATCGAGTAGAGCGCGGGCTACACAAAAGAAGCCGCCCAACAGGATTGATCCAAAGACCATCCTTACTCAACCCGGCTTCTCTCAACCCGGTGTCTCTCAACCTCCCCAGCAACAGCCGCACTTCAAAGTGATCCTCGCTCCACAGACCGTGCGAGTCGGTGAGACACTGACGTTCACATTGCAGCCGGTGAACATACCCAACGGTTTTTCGCGTCCGCTCGAGATTGACTTTGGCGACAAGACGCCACGGCAGCAGTTGCCCGGCGGCCAAATGAACGCTACTCATTGGTACGCAGCTACGGGTACCTATTCCGTAGCCGTTTACCTGGTCGGGCTCAGAAGCGCGGCGTTCCAGACAAGACCGATAAGCGAGCCGCTCACATTGCAGGTTGGATCGTGGGCGCTGTCCAAGTTGCCGGGCGCGGTCGAGATTGGCGAACAAGTGTCTTTGTCAATCGATAACCCCTCAACTGATCGAAGCATCGAATATCAGTTTCACTTTGGCGACGATCCACCGGCGAGCGGATGGGTGAGTGAATCGCAGGCAACTCACCGCTACCATTCCGCGGGGACGTTCAAGCTGTCTATCGAAATTCGCAAGGCGATCGATAGGCCAATGAACGCCCTTGCGAGAACAGCCGAGCTGCCAATTGTCGTTAAGCCTCTGCCGCAGAATGGACTCCGGCTGGACGTGGCGCCGAAGCCCCAGGTGCAGGCAGGAGAGACTGTAACCTTTACCGCAACGCTCATCTCCCGGTTTGACAAAGGCGATTCGCACATAAGATTCAAATTCAATTTTGGAGACGGAAAGTCGAGCGATTGGCAACTCGACCCTGTAGCGCCTCACACTTACTCTTTGGCCGGGCTCCATTCAGCGCGCGTTGAAGCCGCCTGGTTTAGCGAGCGGCCGGGATCACAAGCTCCTTTTGCAGCAAGCGAACCGCATCGCATTGAGGTCACCGAGCCCGCTCAGCCGAATGGTCCGGCGCAGGACGCCGGATCGAATGCGAATCGGGGTGGCGTCATCGGGCCCGCGCAAGGTAATCGTCCTGCGAATAGCAACCGCTCGACTGGTTCGTCTTCGGGTTTCTGGCGGGACCTGGGGCGTTACTCGGGCATCATCATTCCGGCGATTGTGGTAATCGCACTGGCGATAATGTTCGCGGGTTACCAGACAATGAAAGGACGCTTCTCGGTGAAGCCTGATTCCTTAGCCATCGAGTTTGGCATTCACTTGAAGCCGGATGTGACCGAAGCTCGTTACCAACTCGACGTGTCCGAAGCCGGCTTGATCAGATATGAGAGGAGACAGAGTGACTAATTCATCCGCGCGCTCATCGCCGACAATCGGGAGCCTGTTTTCAGTGCCTGCCAATAACAGCGCCGGTGAAACGTCTGGCCAGTGGAAAGCCCTGCACGACAAACTCAACAAAGAGCTGAAGAGCGTTAAGACCGCCTCGCTGCCCGAGCTTGCGCCAAAGATCGGAGAGCTTTTTGATATTCCGATTTCGGATGTGTTGCTCAGTTCATGGAAGAAAGCCACGGAGGTGCAGGCGCTCCTGTACAAGAGCAAGGCCTCTCCGGACGAAACGTTTTTTGCCGGACTCGCCGAGCATACGATTAATAGCGAACATCGCCCGTTCATCGAGATAACAATAAAGGGGCAAGCGATTCGAAAGATCGAGTTCGTCGCGCGACTGTTCCTCAAGTTGAATGGCTTTGTGCTGAAGATCCAAAAGGGCGACATCAAGGAGATTCAAACCGGAACCTGCGAGATAGGAGGCTCGCTGGAATATGAAGGAGTCAAACTCGCCGAGAAGAGATTAGAACCGGTCAGTCTCCCAGGCTCGGTTGTTATTGAGTAGGTTCAAGCTCAACGTCTCATCGCGCGGAGTATCACGCCGACCGTCACAATCCGGCGGCTTCGGCAGACACCAGCGAAAGCGCGGACCAATCCTTTTCGTCCCAACCGCGAGCGAGCGCGCCTATGAAATGATCTCTAACCAGGCTCGCGACCGGCATTGGCACCCTTAACGCTTCGGCGGCTTCCATCACCAATCGAACGTCCTTTAGTCCAAGCGGCAGCTTGAAACCGGCCGGTTCGAATTCCTGCCGAGCGATCATCCCGCCGTAGTTCTTATAGACCGGCGCCGGGAAGAGGGTGCCCGTCAGCACTTCGAGAAGCAGGGCCGGATCGAGTGCGCCTTTCCGCCCGAGAGCGAAGCCCTCGCCGAGAGTCTCAATCACCGAAGCCAGCATGAAATTTCCGATCAGCTTTAGCAGATTCGCGCTCGACGGCTTCTCTCCGACAATGAAAGTCTGCCGGCCCAGCATATCGAATAACGGCCGACAGCGATCGAGAGCATCGGCGGGGCCAGCCGCGATGATGGCTAATTGAGCAGCTTCAGCGGCGGCCGGTCTGCCAAAAACCGGCGCGGCTACATAACTGGTTCCTCTTGAAGCGTGCACCGCGGCGAGTTTATCCGACAGCGCGACACTGATCGTGCTCATCGAGATGTGAATCGCATTTGAATCAAGCGCGGAGAGAATACCCGCAGATCCATCGTCGCCGAACGTCACCTGCTCGACAGCGCGATCGTCCGCAAGCATGGTGATTACGATTTCACCGCGGGATGCATCAGCGGGACTGTCCGCTACAGTTGCGCCTTCCTGCTGAAGCTCGTCAGCGCGACTGCGAGTGCGGTTGTACACCGTGACCGAGTGCCCCGCCTTGAGTAGATTTCGCGCCATACCCTTGCCCATGTTTCCCAGACCGATGAATCCTACTTTCATTTCTTCCTCCAAGTGTCCTGTAAGGAGATCCTCCGTGGCCGCCCCTCTAACTTACGGCGCTGTTTGGAGGGAAGAGGGCGGCCACTGAGGACCGCCATTACAGGACCAGTGAGAAATTCTCGAATGCGTCCGACTTGTAGGATACACAAGGGCGCAGGCTCAAAGGAACCTGGTCAGAGTACGCTGGCACCCGCTTCGTAGCTTCCGGTGGCGCACCTTGCAAGGATCGCAGCCGCTGGTTATAACCGAAGCGGATAGGCAGTGACTTAAGGCTGTTCTACTTTTGCCTCGCACCGATTGGTTTGTTATGATTCGGTCGCCTAGAGCGTGATGTTGAACCCGCAAACCAAGGCTGATTGACGCGAGACGCGGAGCTTCAGACCCGATGCACAGCCGCTTACAAGTACCCGAAGCCGAATACGCCCTGATGTCGCCGGAGGAAATATTTTCGCTGGTGCACCGGGACCTCGTGCTCGTGGAAGAGGAGTTCGACCGCAATCTCTCCGATGCGTCGGCGCTGGTGTCGGATGTGGCGCGTTATCTTCACGATGGGGGCGGCAAGCGGGTTCGTCCGGCTCTCGTGCTGCTTGCGTCTCGGCTGGTAAGCGGAGAAGCTTCGCCGCCGGCGGTTCACCTCGCGGCTGTGATGGAAATGCTTCATACCGCCACGCTCGTCCACGATGACATCATCGATGAAGCGCGAGTGCGGCGCGGCCGAGCGTCGGCCAACGTTCAATGGGGAAACGATCGCACCGTGCTTGTCGGCGATTGGCTTTACATGACCGCTTTTGACATGAGCCTTCGCGAACGCAGCTTCGAGATACTCGACATCCTGACCAATATGACCCGGCTGATGGTCGAAGGCGAAATCCTTCAACTCTCGCTGATAGGGAACACAAACATCACCGAGGATGAGCACCTCGATATCGTTCGCCGCAAGACCGCTTACATGTTCAGCGCCTGCGCGGAAGTCGGCGGGATTGTGGCGGGCGCTACACGAGAGGAAAGGCGCGCGCTCGCCAGATACGGTTTGTCGGTGGGCATCGCGTTTCAGTTAATCGACGATCTGCTCGATTTCGTGTCCACCGAGGTGAAATTAGGGAAGCCGGTCGCTAACGATATTCGCGAAGGCAAGCTCACGCTTCCGCTGATCTACCTTATGGAACAGGGCAACGAGGATCACCGGCGAATGATCGAGACGGTCATTCGCGATCGGACGTTCGAAACGGTGCGCCGCGAGGAAGTGCTAGAGTTAATTCACGAAAACGGAACCCTCAAACGTGCGCGCGCGGAGGCCGAACGCTACGCCGGCGAAGCGATCGACTCCCTGTCAATCTTCCCACCATCTCCTTATCGCCAGGCCCTGCTGAGCGTACCCCGCTTCATCGTCGAGCGCGAAATGTGATATTAATTTAGGGGTTGGGGGCGTCCGGCGAACTTCAGTTTGTCGCTGCCTGCGCAAGATCCCGAGAGCGCCAAGCGCAACAAACTGAAGTTTGCCGGACCCCGCCAACCCCAACTTCTATGCATTGTGATAGATGCAACATTGACTTTCCGGAAGGTCTGCACTACTGCAAATGGTGTGGCGAGGCGCTGGTCGATCACGCTCGAATCACGAGCGAGCTGCATACCTGCCCAAGTTGCGCGGTCGCCGTTCAACCGGCATGGACCTTCTGCAAAGCGTGCGGAGAGCGGCTTCATAGCGCGGCCGAATCTCAGAGCACTGTATGCCCGGAGTGCGGCGCCAGGGCTGAGCGAGGCGCGCGAAACTGTGCGCGCTGCAATACGGAACTGGCTGCCGGAACCTCGAGCCAATCCGCGCAAGGCGCCCCCGATACCGTAGGCATCGTGAAGTGTCCAGGCTGCGGTGAGCTCGTCGAAGCCGGAACGCTGTACTGCAAAGCTTGCGGCTCGGCGGTGTACACCCAGCAGACACCCTTTGGCGATTCGGCTCTGCTGTGCGGAGCGTGCAACAGCTACAGTCCTTTTGGCTCACGCTCGTGTCGAGTCTGCAACGCTCCTCTGGCTCGAGCGGCGCAGACCGTTGTCGATCGACCCGCCTTTATTCCCGAGCAGCCGAGTCCGCCAGGCGAAGGGCCACCAGCAGAACAAACGTCCGGGCTTCAGAAGGCGCCCGAACACCCGTCGGGTGCTCATACAATCGCTTTCGGCCGATCCGAGCGCGACGAACAAAGCCTGGCCTCGAGGCCGTCAGTTCAAACAAGAATGCTGCCGGGCACCGCCGGTTCAAAATCCGAACAACCGACAAAAACCTCGGTCGTACAAATGGGCCGAATCACCGGTCCAGTCGAGGAAGGGGAGCGGACTGCATCCGGCGAACTCGAAACTACTGAAACAAGTAATAAGGATCAGCCTGCAGCCATCGAGTTGACCAAAGAGATACCCGCGAAACAACCGGACTTGCCCGAAAGCAGCACCGTGGGCTTTGGCTCCAAACCTGTCGCTCCGCCTGCGAGCGCGGAGGAAGGCAAGGAGGGGGTTCTTTCTGCGGAGGGAAAATCAACTTCTGCGCCGCTTGAGCAAGTTGCGCAGGACGATATTCACACGAAGGAATTCGTTCCGCCATCCCCGCTCAATCAAGAGCCAGCGACTAGCATCCCTCAAACCTGGCCGGGAGCAACGCCGGGGGAAAGCCCGAGTGCTCTTGCAAGAGCGGAGGGTAATGATGCGGGCATAACTCGCGAGATAGCGAGCGCCGGCGTGACTACGTTGCCTGTCGAGCAGGCTTCTTCACAGCCCTTGGCACAAAAGCGAACCGGTGTCCTGATCGCCTCCGCAGTGGTTGTGTTCATCATCATCCTGGCTGCGGCTTTTGTGGGATATTGGCTACTGTTTGGCCATGGCCGCGCCTCGCGCCAGCCGGCCCCGCCTGTCATCGCCGAACAGCCAAAGACTACACCCGAGCCTCCGGCGAGTCCGGCAAGGCCAACCGCCCCGGTTGCGCCGGAGGGTATGATTGCGGTCGCCGCCGGCTCTTACACCATCGGGCGAAACGATGCTGATCCGCTTGAGAGACCACAGCATAACATCGACCTCCCGGCGTTCTTTGTTGACCGCACTGAAGTAACAAATGCTGCTTATAAGAAATTCGTCGATGCAACCAACCACAAGCCGCCCAGCAACTGGAGCGGGGGGAACGTTCCTGATCGGCGCGACAACTTTCCGGTAACGGGCATCACCTGGCAGGACGCCGCGGATTACGCCGCGTGGGCAGGCAAGCGATTACCCAGTGAAGCCGAATGGGAAGCGGCGGCGCGTGGCGCGGACGGGCGAATATACCCCTGGGGAAATGAATGGCGCACCGGTCTGGCAAACATCGGATTGAAACCCGATGACATCACCGCTGAACAATATCCATCAGGCATAAAAGCGGTCGGAGGGTATCCGCAAGGCGCGAGCCCCGCGGGCGCGGTCGACATGATAGGTAACGCCTGGGAGTGGGTCGCCGATGAAATCACGATCTATCCCGGCAATACTGAAAGCAAACTGCCACTCAAGGCGGGGTTGAATTATCGAGTGATTCGCGGCGGCGCTTACGACGGTAATAAGGCTCACGATGCGACCTATCGCGGCTTTCTCGATGCGAGCCAGCCGTATCCCAAGGTTGGATTCCGTTGCGTGAAGGATGCGAAGTAGTGGTTAGTGGTCAGTGGTCAGTAAGCAATGCGAGCACCGATCACTGACCACCGACCACTGACCACTGACCACTAACCACTGACTATATGCGATTAAGCTTGAAGCTTGCCGCACTGTGTGCCGCAGTAGCACTCATTCCAATCCTCATTCTTTTGCTGATTGTCCTGTCTGAGGTCTCAGCACATGCGCGTGCGCAAGGTCTCGAGCAACTGCGCAGCGACGCGCGGGCTGCCGCTGCGCTCTGCGAGAAACGGCAGAGCGAGATGCGTTCCGCGGCTCAATCGCTCGCCGATGAGATCTCGAATCGCGCGCTGGTCAGCGGCGACAACCTCGATCGCAATAGCCCTGCTGCATGGGCTCGCCTTCAGGATATGCTTCCCCGCGCGCAGACCGAGGCCTCGCTCGATTTCGTGATGGTTAGCGATCCGCTTGGCCGGGTCATTGCCCGTCACAACGACAGACCGGCGGCCGGCGAAACACTGCTGGGTTCAGAAGACAAGAACCCGCTTGCGGAAAAAGTAATCGCCGGCGACAAACTGTCCGTCGCTTCCTGTGTGGTAGAAAGAGGAGAGCGCTACACGCGATTAAGTCTGGACCGCATAGCGCCGCTTGGCCTTTCGGATGGGTCAACGATTGACGAAGCGTTGATGATCGAGGCGGCCGCTCCGATCTTCAGCGGCGGGCGCTTCGTAGGCGTGGTCCTGATCGGGCAGATGTTGAACACCTACTACAAGCCTCGCTCGGGGACCGAAGCTCTTCAGACTCCACTTGTCGCGGAAGCTAAACAGACGCTGTATCGAAACGGCGAGGAGAACGCGGGAGCGGTGATAGCGTTAGGGAAGGGAATCGTAGCTTCTAGTGTTCCTCCGGCGCGTGCATCGGCCGGCGAACCCGCTCTCGCCGGCTTGATCCACGATGATGCAAAGACCGAAGAAGCTTTCAGCGTTGGTGGCCGGGATTACAACGTTTGCTGGAAGCCCTTGAAATCTCTCGATGGAACTCAAATCGGGGCAATAGGAGTCGCGAGACCCGCGACGGAAACCGAAGGCGCGACTGGAGCGGTGCGAACGACTGTTCTTCTGATTGGCGCCCTCGCGTTGTTGCTGGGAGGCGGCGCCGGCTTCTTGTTCGGGCAAAGTCTTGGTGCGCGACTCGATGAAATTGCACAGGCTGCCAATCGATGGAGCCTCGGCGAGATGAGCATTCCGGCGACGGGAAGCGAGCCTTTCCTGGCGAAATGGATTCCTCCCGAATTCCTGCGCGACGAGATCAACCTGCTGGCCGAACAACTGGATCGAATGCGCGAGAGCTTCAGACAAGCTATCGAGCGAATTCGAAATAGATAACCTGATTCTTCAATCTCATATCGAAGTCACATTGAAAACCTCAGAAGTCTCTGGGATCAAGCCCTGCTTTTGATCTTCAATTCTCAGAAGGCTCGGGTATCAAGCCCTCCTTCCTGACCTTTCATTCTCAGACGGCTCTGGGATCAGACCACACTTTCCTCGAAACTTCCCTGACATCACGCACATTTAGACGTATAATCCTGGGCGTGTGGACTACCGTCGGGAGACTATGAGACTAGTCCTTCCTTTCCTTTGCCTTCCCAGTTCCGGTCGCTTGATCGCCATGCGACCAAAGTACATCAACGGAGGTTTCGATATGAGAGCTAAGCTCATGACGATTGGCATCACCGCAGCGGCAATTCTCGTGCTGGCGCTTCAAGCTTCACCCCAGGCTATCGCGCAGGGAAACGCTAACAAACCAGCTCCCGCCAAAAAGGCGAAACCCGCGGCAACCGCTCCGGCGCAGGCAGCAGCGCCGGCGGAGAAGCCTGCCGCCGCTAAGAAGCCGGTGCATCGCAAAAAGAAACCGGCTGGAATGGCGGGGGTGCCTTCAGGCGTCGCGAACTGCATCAAGCATCTTTCTGACATGGCGGCCAAAGACCCGCTGATCGCCTATGAAGGCCATCCGGAGGAAATCGTCAATAACGGATTGCTGTGGAACGATCCAAAGTCCAAGTGCTCTGTTGGAAGCGATGACAACATGAGGAAGAAAGTTGCCGATCTGGCGGGCAAGTGGCGAATGCACGATGCCGCCGCTGTGCGATCGATCTTGCAGGAGCTCGAAGGAATGTCGCCGAAGTAAACCGCGAGCCTCAACTCGAAGACCTCAGATCGCTTGTCGTTTCGCTTCGGGTAGCGGCGCGAATCATCTGCGCCGCTGCCCGACGCAGCACGCTCTCTTAACTACTCTCTCTTTACAAAACCTGTAGAGGGCTTGCCTTCATTTGGAGTGCGGCGCCCTCGACTGGCATGTGCTTACCATCAAATCGGCGGCGCTTTGTATTTTGAAATACCGCTACGAACAATCGCCGAATCCAAAGCGCTGCCGAGTTTAACGGATGAATTGTTTGACTGGAGGCGGCGCACTCCAAAGGTCGCCTGCTTGACTTTCTCAGACACCCTCGGATAGTTTGAATCACCAGCTTGGATCAAACCAACATCATCGAGATGCGAAACACAAGAACATATTTCGAGCGAAGTTTTGTCGCTTCCCTCATTGGCCTGGTTTGCCTCTTAGCCGCCGGCTGCGGATTGCTGTCGTCTGATTCGAAGATCGATGAGGGCATAGTAATCGCGCCTACGCTGAAGATCCGTTCTTCAACAGCGCTTGCTGCGCTCGATCTCGCTGAAGTGAAGCGCGGTGACAAACTGGACATTCTCGATCAGGCTCAGGTCAAGACCCCAACCCGCACCGCTGAATGGTACAAGGTTCGCACTAAGAGCAAAGACTCAATCGAAGGCTGGGTCGAGTCCCGATTCGTTATCAACAAAACGATCGTCGACAAAACCCAGGACCTTTACGAGAAGTCGAAAGGAATTGCATCACAGGCCACGGGCCGGCTCAAGGTCCAGACAAAGTTACGCGCGGAACCCGGCGGAGACGTGATCACTTATCTCAGCCGCGGCACGATGGTTGACATCGTCGGCAAGACTCGCACGACGATCAAACCCGAGAAGCAGGCGGAGGCAGACGACAGCGAAGAGACTGACGAGCCCGAAACGCGCACGGTAATCTGGCTTCAGGTCCGGTTGCCCGAAACCGAAGTCTTGCGTGCCGGTTGGGTGGGCGCACAACAGGTTCAGTTGGACACTCCCGACGAGATACTTTATCTCGAAGGCGAAGGACGGCGCTTTACTGGTTGGGTTGTGTTCGATCAGACGAAAACAAAGAAGGGTGAGGTAAAAGACAACTACATCGCGTTGATGAAGAACCTTGCCACAGAAGGGCCGATCGACTTCACGCGGCTGTGGATTCTGATTTACGCGCCGGACCAGGGCCGCTACGTGAGCGCGCCAATTGATGGTTCAACTGTGCAAGACGGGTTGCACGGAGTGCTGCCAATAACCATTCACCCGGATCACAAGGGTTTCACAATTCACGAGCTGGACGAGACTGGCAAGTCAGTCCCGGTTCAATACGAAGCGATCAGGTCTGACGCTTCACACCTGCGAGTTCATCGTCTGGGTGCGAAGTTCACGTATAAGAGACTAACCATCGCGACCAAGACAAAACCAAAAAGTAAGAAGTAATGGATATCTTCCGAGGCCCGAACTGCAATAGCTGATTCATTTCCTTGTTTGCGGTTTCTCCGTTCTGGAGCGACCATATCGTTTTCAGTCGTCGGGCAACGAAAGGTTAATCACCTCTCCATCCGAAGGCGCTTTGAAGCGAATTCGGAGGGTTGGAATTTATCTAAAAATTTACGGTATGAACAGCTGTTTCATCCAAGATCTTCATAAATCAACTGGCGCGCTTTCATTAGCAACTTAGGAATTTCAATTGCACGCAAAGAAATAGGTGCAAAGGGCCCGCGCAATCGAAGAACAAAGCGAAACTAGCTTGGCGGCACTACTGTATATTTTTGTTGGATTGCCCTTTACTGATCAGGAGGCTGATTCATGAAAACTTCCTACGGATCAGATCATTGATGCCGCGTTGCAATTAGAATACAAACTATGAAAACAGCGAATGAGAGAAAACATACACCTACGTATAAGCGCCATAGAGCTCTTCTATATTCCGGTGGAACAATCAGTGCGTGCGCAGTCACGCCACTTTCTCCGCAATCAAAGTGGTTTTTTGGTAAGATCGAAATTGCTTGGCTTCTTTTCTCCCACCGCAACCCGATATCGCCAGACCACTTGTAAACCTCGGGATGAAAATCCGCACCAGTAATCTGTAGGAGGACGGCAGCCCAACTTTCGATCTCATCATTCGTTACGTTGTGAAAGCGATTAATGCTAAGAAGTTTTTCGTAGTGTTGGAGCGTTACCTTTTGCTGAGCTCGTATGATGAGGATTTGTAACACAAGGAGAACTACTCCAACTATTAGGAGCGGGAATACTATAGCGTTACCCGCCCGCGCCAGTCCGGCAGTCAGAATACACTGACCAGCAAAAGCAAAGAGCGTGAGGTTTAGAAGAAATCTATCGGGATAAGATTCCACCATTGAGCGAACGACCCAGGCGAAGATCGCAATGACGAGCACTGACGTGACGAATGTTATTGCGTCTATCTGCGTAATCATTTCTTGTCTTCCATCAAGGCTTAATACTCGTAGGCACCGCTTTTACTACGTTCACCTGAGCGGATTCTCTAGGTATTAGAATGAACAATGTAAAAACAATAAATATGATAATCGCTCCCACAACCAGATAGGGGAGGGCACGTGCGACATATCTCACGAACTCATATGATGTACCTTGAGCGATGTCTGTCTTATCCATGATAAAGCCACGCCAACGCATAATCCTGAATGCAAGGCCAATGAACAGAATGAACAGAATAATCCCCATAATTACAGCTAGATATATCGGCAATAGTCTTAAGAGTTCACTCCAGAACTGTCCGCCTGAGACGGTTTCATTACTACTTATCCTTCTAACTCCTTCGACAACACCAGAGGGGGTTAGCTCTGCTGAGGGATTCCCAGCATAAATAATCTGGCAGGCAATCCCGTCATTCTCTTCCAGGATATTAAATTCGAGCAGTAGTTCCTTTTCAGGGTTCTTATTGCTTGGCGTAAGTTTGACGTTAACTACATCAGGGCGGGAGACTTTCAATATTTTGAAATCCAGAATTTTCCCGGCCGGGTCATTCAAAAAGACAGTCAAAGGCCGCAAGACATTTTCCTGCTTTATGGATTGCTTCCCGGCATTCCAGAAGTAGAATCTCAAAGCGGTTACATCATCCTGAACAATTACGTTGTTGCCCTGGATAACCTTTAATGAGGAGTTAGGAAACAGTTTGGAGTCAATGATGGTGGTCCTCAGCGGGTCAACCAGTAGGGTAGGAACTCGCTCGGCGACAGGGTTATAAAGATATAGCGCGATCACTATTGAGATGACACTAGTGACGATCCCAAGGAGACTCATCCAATTCTTCATAAAGAAGGATCGCGATTGTGCCAAGGGCGTGCTGGTTTTAACCGACGAAGCGGGCGCGAGCGAGTTTGAATCGATTTCGTGTTTTAGCGGATTTTTTAGTCTTTCCGTCATGCTCGGAGTTCAATGGATAAGACTCGGCTGATTTAAGTCTATTCTTAATTACCCTGTAATACCCACTGGCGTCTCCACTCGCAACTGCGTTTGTTTGTTTCTGGCCAATGGGAACGGTACCACTCGCCTTAACCTTTGCCGCAGTCGATGCACCCGTTGGCGACAGGAGACGGGCATTTCCTCAGATGGGTTCAAAACAAGCTGCTTGCGCGGTCAATAGTCGCTCTTCGACCATTACAACGCAAGCAGCTCTCGTAAGTCTCAACCCATCATCCTGGAAAGCTGATTCGATCAAAAATGCTTGGCTCAGAATCGGCGCGGTTCTTATGCAACTCGCCCAGCGATCAGGGTGTCGGTTTCTTCTTCTTAGTTGGGCGTTTTCGGTCGCTCTTGCGAGTGCCTCCAACTTGTTCATACTCGCTGCTGTCTGAGCCGTAATGAGCTTTTGTTGCCGCGAGTACTCTAACGTTCTTTTCTCCTAAGGCCTTGTCCATCGCATCCCACTCGTTTTGCGATTGTTCGACATCGGAGAGCAATTTATTGTGGCTGTCCAATTTGGCGGTTGCAGCGGCTATGTCTACTTCGTAGTCGACCCTCGCGTGCGAGTCTTCCCGGCTCTTCCGAGCTCATAGGGAATTTGATTAGGCTTAAGGGAAAATTAATTGGATTCGACCAAAGATTGATTGAACTGGAATAAAAATGAATTCAACTCGAAGAGAATTTGATTGAGGTGTTTCGAGAATTGATCTGAGGATAATATGTTGGTAGTTCGGCCTTTAGGCGGAAGTTCGTAATTCGGTCCAAATGCAAAGATACAAGCTTCCGCCTGAAGGCCGAACTACGAACCTTTCATACCCTCCGGCTTTGGTTCCGTAACCGCGACGCTTCGCTTACTTTCTTGCCTCAAGGATCATTAAACCGAGACTCCGTTCAACCGACTCGGCCATTAACTCGACCATAGGCTTGGTGTTCATTCTGATTCCCTCGTTGAGCGCGGCTCGATACGCCGGTTGCGCTTCGACTCCAATAATTATCGGCGGCAGCCCGCTGCGAAGCGTGAACAGGCTCGCGGCCACTAGCGCCGTCTTCTCGTTTCCCTCATCAAAAGGACGCAGCTCGATCAGGCGCAGCAGGACTATTCCCGCTTGCTCGATTGGATGAAGCTCCGCAAAAGAGTCGGCGCTGAACCACTGACACGCTCCTTCCAAAACGACCGGCAGCATCTCAGCCTTCACCTTTGAAGTCGAGTCGGTGCTTTGGAAACCCCGACCGCCTTGCAGGTCATTAAGCTTGAGCAGAAGCTCCACGGACAACCCTGATTCCTTGCCAGGCTCGCGAGTCATAGAAGTGACGGTTCGAAGCGAATCGAGGAGTTGAGTTGCTGCCCCCACTTCGCCAGGCTGGTTTGCAGGCGCCGACACCAATCGCGCCACTTGCTCTCGCTCGATCTTTTCGCCTGCAAGCCTTAACGTCGAGTACACGAACTCTATCTCCAGCCATCTATCGAGCGTCTGCTTCTGCGCGGCTGAAAGCGCCAGCGCGGCTAGCTGCTTGTGTTTCTGATTAACTCGCGCGACCCACTCATAGGCCGGACGCTCGAAGAGGATCGGCATGCGTTGGTGAGGCGGTCTTTGCATACTTAACGCTGGGGGACTCTTAGCCGGGTATTGCCGGCACCTCAATCCTAAGATCGGGCTCGTTGTGGATGAAGGTAATTTGCAATGTGCCGGCGAGGTCGGCGTGGTCTGATTCGGCTTGATCGCGAATGCTGGAAACAGAATCATCGTTCTCTGGGGCCAGTCGCAGCCCGACATCGACTAGCGCGGCGCGGAGTCGCGACGCCTTGTGTCCTGGAATCTCAAAGTTGAAGCAGACTGATACATTTGAAAATTGTTTTACATCAACTATCCATGCTCCGCTGCCGGTCATGGCTTCCTTAACTCGCGAGATCATCTCGTTTCTGTCTTCGCGAGTAACGGCGTTTATTCTCAGCTGGCTTACGACCATGATCAGGATGTTTTCTTTGCCGTCAGCACAAGCAATATAGGAAAACCGAGATACTTTGCGGCTGACGGGACCGAGCGAACCAGTTCTTCGTCGCCGGTAAACTCGCTTGTCGAAGTTTCGACGAACCCGGCTTCAATAAGGAACCTCTCGTATTCGTCAACAGTGTAGTGGAAAGCACCGAGACGGTATTCGATGCCTTCTCGCTCGAAGTTCGCTTCAATGCCCGCCGCGGCCATATCGGGATGATATACCGAGAACACCAATCTGCCGCCGAGCTTCAGGACGCGATGAAACTCCCGCAGAACGCTTTGAAGCGCGCTCAAGTGCTCCCCGATGAGCGCGCATAGAACCACGTCGAAACTGCCAGTCTGGAAGGGAAGCGAGCGCTCGAGATCCGCAAGCAGAAGCGGGAGGGCTGCCGGAATTTCAGCAAGATTGCGCCGCGCTACCGTGAGCATTCCGTACGAGAAGTCGATGCCGATTGTGCTGCTGCCTGCACGTGCGAGGTTGCTGAAGTTTCGCCCGGTTCCACATCCCGCATCAAGAATAAGCTCTCCCGGCTGAGGGGAAAGCAATGCGATCGTATGTAGCGAGTCGATGGCGACGACCGGATTTGGCGTCGAGTCGTATGCTTCGGACCAGATATCATACCCTTGTCGTGCGCCGACGCGTTCAATCTTCTTTGCACTCATCGTGTCCTCTTGCGGATGAAAGTAGTATACGCAGGGTTCGTGGTGTGATCATAGTGTGTGGGCTCGCTGAAGATCGAGTTTCGCCTCTGCGTCCTCCGCGGTTTTTCTTTCTCAATCGTGGTAATCAAACCGCTGAGGACGCGGAGGCTGCTCACTAATACACCACATCCAAGGGGGCGCGCTTGACAGAGCATCTGATCGCACGTGACACTTTGAGACGCTAATCGGGATTGGTACAATTTCATAGGGAAGCGTTCGACAAACTTCAGTTTGTCGATGATTCCAGTTCTTACGGCCCGCGACAAACTGAAGTTTGTCGGACACAAAGAATGCAAACTGAACGCGAACTTAGGCAACTGATCGTTGAAATAGGGCGCCGCATCTATGAAAGCGGGTTTGTTGCGGCGTCCGACGGAAACGTCAGCGCGAGGCTTGCGGATGGAACGATTCTTACTACGCCGACAATGGTGTGCAAAGGGAGGATGAGTGAAGATATGCTCGTCCTCGTCGATATCAGCGGCAGCAAGCTTCGCCGCGACGAGCGCAATCCATCGTCCGAGTTCTCGATGCACAGGATGATTTATCAGCTGCGTCCCGATGTTCACGCGATTGTTCATGCGCATCCGCCGTTTGGGACCGGTTTCGCCGTTGCGAATGTACCTCTCGATAAGCCGCTGTTGTCCGAGGTGATTCTGACGTTGGGATGCGTGCCGCTGACCGGCTACGGCACGCCGTCGACTGAAGAGTTGCCTCAATCGCTGGCGCCGTTCATACCGCATCACGATGCGCTGCTGCTGGCGAATCACGGAGCCGTCGCTTACGGGCCGGAGCTCGAGACGGCTTTCGCGCGGATGGAAACGCTCGAGCACTTTGCCAAGATAACGCTGGTCGCGAGATTAGTAGGACGGCCGCACGAGTTGCCGCAAGAGGCGATTGAGAAACTGCTGGACGTGCGGGAACGAGCGGGCTATATGTCATCGCAGTCGCGAGGCTGCCAGGCTTGCGGGTTTTCGCAGGGTCATTCTTCGGCGTGCGCAGTGGGAAGCGCGGCTCGCTCTTACGGGTCGAATGGCGATGACACCGTTACACTCACGCGACGAGAGTTAACTGCTTTGATAACTGAAGCGGCACGACTGGTCGCGCGCGAAGCAAAGGACGATTGAAGATTGCCGATTTCCGATTGCCGATTTCGGATCAGGCTGGCGACAATTCGAGTCAAATCGGCAATCTAAAATTCGATGAGGAGACTCTATGGAAGCGCTTGGAATGATCGAGACGAAAGGACTGGTAGCAATGATCGAAGCGGCGGACGCGATGGTCAAAGCCGCTAACGTGACGCTGATCGGTTACGAGAAGATCGGCGCCGGTCTGGTGACTGCGATTGTGCGAGGCGATGTCGCCGCCGTAAAAGCAGCGACCGACGCGGGCGCTGCTGCGGCGCGTCGAGTCGGCGAGCTTGTGAGCGTTCACGTGATACCTCGCCCGCACACCGCGGTAGACGAGAACATGCCGGTGACCCCTGAGTCACGGGAAAAGTAGGGAATAGGTTACAGGTGACAGGTTACAGGCACGAGTCGAACCGTCTAGCCTTTCTGCTGTCACCTGTCACCTGTAACCTGTCCCCTCTAACCTAATATGATTCTTGCTCGAATAGTTGGAACTGTCGTCGCTACGCGGAAAGACGATCGTCTTCACGGACGCAAGCTGCTGGTCGCGCGGCTGGTGGGTGTTGACGGCGAGGATGAGAAGGGTCACGTCATTGCCGTAGATACCGTCGGCGCGGGCGTTCACGAAGTCGTCCTGATCGTTCAGGGAAGCTCCGCGCGGATGGCCTTCGGCTGCAAAGAGTGTCCAATTGACGCCGCGGTAGTCGGCATAGTTGATACAGTAGAAGTCAGTCAGTGATCGGTGGCCGGTGGCCGGTGGCCGGTGGCTTGTGATCAGTAGCGGAAAGCTGAACGCCAGCTTGTGACCACTGAGCACTGACAGCCGACAAGCGACCACCGACCACCGACCACTGACAACCGGCCACCGGCCACCGACAACCGGCCACCGTCTTTATGAATACCATTCGCGTAGCACTCGCGCAGATCAATCCCACGGTCGGCGACCTCGCCGGCAATGCCGATCTGATCATCGACTACATCGGCCGCGCGCGGGACACCGGAGCCGACATAGTTGCTTTTCCTGAGCTTGCGCTCACGGGTTATCCGCCTGAAGACCTGCTGCTCAAGCCTCACTTCGTCCGCGATAATCTCGCGGTGCTCGATCGGATAATCGCAGCCTCCAAAGATCTGATAGTCATCGTCGGCTTTGTTGATACCGACGGTTCGGATATCTACAACGCCGCGGCGTTGATAGCCGGCGGCAAACTTCTGGATGCCTATCACAAGACCTTTTTGCCCAACTATGGTGTGTTCGATGAAGAACGCTACTTTCAGCGAGGGACTCGCTGCCCGGTGTTTACGCTTGGCGATGCTCGAATAGGGCTGAACATCTGTGAAGACATCTGGTACCCCGGCGGCCCGACAAAGCTGCAGGCGTTGGTGGGCGACGCGCATTTGATCATAAACATCTCCTCTTCGCCTTATCAGGCAAACAAGACCATCGATCGCGAACGCATGCTGTGCACTCGCGCGGAAGACAACGCCATCGCGCTTGCTTACTGCAATCAATTCGGCGGGCAGGATGAGCTGGTTTTTGACGGCAACAGCCTAATCATCGATGAAGATGGACGCATCATCGCACGAGGCCGAGCCTTTGCCGAAGACCTGATACTGGCGGATATCAACATCGAAAAAGTCTTTTCCGAGCGGTTGCACGACCCGCGTCGCCGCCGGGAAAAGCTGAAGGTCCGAGCGGACGGCTCGCTCTACGTTATCGCGATCGAGAATGGTCTGAGTCACGGTTCGCAGAAACCGGCGCTCCCTGCACGCGACAATCATCGGCAGGAAGACACGGAGGAGATTTACACCGCGTTGGTGACCGGTACTCGCGACTACGTTCGAAAGAACGGCTTCGACAAAATCTATCTCGGGCTGTCCGGCGGGATAGATTCAGCTCTGACCGCGGTCATCGCTTCGGATGCGATTGGGGCGGATGGGGTGAACGCGGTCTACATGCCGACGCGCTACTCGTCAGCCGAGTCTGAACGGGATGCGGGGAAGCTTGCTGAGAATCTTGGAATTCACTATCAAGTCATCGATATCGAAGAGACCTTCGGAGAATACCTGAAGATGATGGCGCCCTCCTTCAACGGGCTTCCCGCGGATACCACCGAAGAAAACATACAAGCGCGGGTTCGAGGCAATATCCTGATGGCGCTCTCGAATAAGTTTCATGGCCTGGTGTTGTCGACCGGCAACAAGAGCGAGATGAGCGTGGGCTACTCGACGCTTTACGGTGACATGGCAGGCGGCTTCGCGGTGTTGAAGGATGTCCCAAAGACGGTGGTGTACGAACTCGCCCGCATGATTAACAAACGAGAAGAGCTGATACCCGAATACATAATCACTCGACCACCCTCGGCGGAATTGCGCCCGAATCAAACGGATCAGGACACGCTCCCGCCTTACGAAGTGCTTGACGAGATCCTGGAGGCATACGTCGAAAAGGACATGAGCGCCGAGACGATTGCCGCGTCGGGCTTTCCTATCGAGACCGTTCGATGGGTTGTAGATCGTGTAGACGCCGCCGAGTACAAGCGGCGCCAGTCAGCCCCGGGCATTAAGATTACGCCACGCGCGTTCGGCCGTGACCGCCGCATGCCGATTACGAATAAGTATCACAACTGAATCACTCGCTTGGAATCGGGGAAGGTTCGGGCGATCTCCGTATGATGATCCTGCGCCGAAGCGCGCGCCACAAAAACCAACCGGGCAGTCCGAAGAATACTGCGATCGGGATCAGAACTATCACTGCCTGGATCACAAACAGGATGATTGAGGCCGCAGTGTCAACCGCATCCCCAAAGGCGCGTTTGATTGTTGTGCCGAAACCGATGGTTGTGGTAGCCACGATGGGTTGCGGCATCTGAAGCGTAGTCGTGATTGTAGACAACGCCGCCTGATTCTCGAGAAAGCGCCGCCTGCCTTCGAGTCGTTCGATCTCAGTTCGGACATCGGCGAGCTGGGTCTGTACGTCGAGTGCGTCTTCAACTTTGTGAGCCTGTTTCATGATCTCAAGAAACTGGCCCTCGAGTGCCTTCTTGTTTCGCAGCCTCGCTTCGACGTCCAGATACTCTTCCGAAACATCCTGGCCGCTCACTTTCTCGGAAGCCACTCGATCGCCTGCGTTCCGAATCTGCTCCAGCGCCGAAGCAAACTGGGCAGCCGGGACACGAGCGACTACCGTAACGCTTTGGTTTGGCTTTGCGCCCGCTGCCACCGGGTTCTGTTTGAATTCAGAAGTCACGATGAATCCGCCGTGTGATTCAGCGGCACCGGTGATCTTGCGAAGGCCCTCCGTGGGCGATTCGGTTTCGAGCGTTAGATCTGCATTGCGAACGATCTTTCGATCGGCGGGTTCGCCCGCCGCGTAAACCGTGCCTATCGATGCGAGTGAAACCGCGCTTGCGTCATCAGTGATTGAGTTGGGGTGTCGATCACCGCCACCGCCTCCTCCTGCAGGTCGCGGTGCGCTGTCCGGTTGGGCCATGCGAAAACTCATGGCGGGTAAGTTGCCGCGCGACGCAGGGACTGCTCGTCCTCCGCCCGAGCCTTCTGCCACCTCAGGCTTCGGTGCGGAATCGCTCGTGCGGCTCTCACGGCTTGCGGAGTTGCAACCCATGTAGAACAAGAGCGCAAAGCACAGGGAGAACCCAGTTAGCAATTTCATAGTTGCCTCCTCAATCTTAGAACCCGGCGCACATTGTGAAGTTCCAAATCTCCAGAGGCTGGAAGGTGAGCGGCCCATTATGAAGATCGCTTTCGGAAGGCAAGCTTGCGAACAATGTTTGTGGCGTTGGACTAAATAGCGTGGTCAATTCCAGGAACAAGACAAAAAGGGCGCGAAGAGACTTCCCAACAAATCTCCTCGCGCTCAAAGAAACTTAGAGAGACTGGCGGCGGCTTAAGGCTTTTCTACGATGTCTGCTTTCAAGCCCGTTATCGCTGTCGCTACTTCCTTCTGCTCCTTCTCCGGCACCTTGAACTTCGCCAGCGTCGCCAGCAGGTGCTTGACCGCGATGTTCCAATCCTCTTCGGTGATGCCCAACCCTTTGTGCGCCGTCTTCATGTCGCGCCCGATATACACGCAAGGCCCGCCGGTTGCCGCGCACAGTTGATCCAGCACCAGCTGCCGAATCCTCATCTTGGAATTGTCGCTTGCGCCGACGAAGAATCGGCCAAGGGTCTTGTCTGTCGCCAGACGGGTTATGAAATCGTCGGTGACGGCTGCAAGCGCGTCGTATCCGCCAAGGCGTTTGTAAAGCGACTTTCCGCCCTGTGCGACGGCCGTCGTGGACGGTCCAACAATCGAAAGTAAAACAGCAACGGCGATACAAAAGCTCAATACATGACTCTTTCTCACGGTATCCTCCTTCAATTCACAGTTAGGTTTGGCAGTTTCAATACTCTGCCTTGCTCGATACTACACCGAACGGAACGAATGACCAGACGAAACCTGTGCTGGTTCGGGCCTCTGGTAACTACGTTGCGCGAGGCGACATTGGATTGTCGATTTGTGGGGAAGGGTACGAGAGTCAAACAACCTCTCGTACCCTCGGAGTGAGCCTCTTCGACTCTCTGGCGAAAGTCGTTTCAGGCAGGGTTTGAGGCTCAACCCATGAACGAAGGGAGGGGATGATTCTCCAACGTTCAGGGCTTGCGGCTGGCCGGAAGGCAGCCAGCCAAATCGGCGGTTCGTTGCTTGAGCGGAAGGTACCGCCGCGTATGAATCCAGACCTCGGCCCCGGTCAATAAACTATCGTGTTAAAAGTTTGTGTCCCTTCCCATATGGTCATGACGTAAGAACTAGTCAAAAGTCCGCAGTTATCGAAAAATATATTTCGGAGGGTGAAATTGTCTTTGTAGGACGGAGCTTATTCGCCGCCTGTCACGGACCTTGTGGAAAGTTCATAGTCCGGCCTTCAGGCGGAATTTTGTAATCCAACTAAATGCAAGCTACGAACCTCCGCCTGAAGGCCGGACTACGAACCTGGCGTTTGAGGTTATGGAAGCGGGTCTTGAGGCCCACCAAGTTTGTTGTTGGTGACGGCTGGTGATGTTTCTACTTCGAGCGATCGTATTGAGGGCGTCCCACTGGCGGGACGCCCCCTTTCACGCAGAGGCGCGTGCGGAATTCAATTGTCCTTCCATTCCGGTATTCGTCCGGGAGTCCACGGAGCGCCCGCCGCCTCCATCGCCTTCTCGAGCTTCGTCAGATCACCTTCGATGAGTCCTCGCAACTGCGTGAGCACTCGCTCGAACTCCTGCGAGGCGGCGGCGTAGTGATCCTTCTGCGTTTGGGTCGGAGCCGCGGTTGACATCCGTTGATCCCCAACAATCGTCCCCACTCTCTCGATTATCGAAGGCGGCAGTGTTTCCTGGCGCTGCCGAAGCGCGTTGTCGCCACGCAATGCTCGGAGGATGTCGTTGGTTCGTTTGTCGATCGAGACCGCGTCGTCCGTCAGCCTGGCTTCTGCAGCAGGAGTCTCGTGAAGCGCTCGCCTTATCTGTCCGATACGCGCCTTCAACTGGTTGGCGGTCTCTAAAGCTCCGCTAACCGCCCGTTGCAAGCGCGCGGCTTTTTGTTGGAATTCAAGCAAGGCCGCGCGATCGGCTGGAGGCATTGTGGCCTGACCTTCAACAAATACGTTGAACTCCTGCCCGCCCGCAAGCTGTGTCGTCAAGCCGTTCACCCGCCTGGCGAGCGCGACCGAATACTTGCCCGGCATGACCAGCGGGCCGCCCGGCGGTTCGGCGAAAGGATCCTCTTCGCCGTCGGCGGGACGCGGCGGTGCGAGCGTCGGCGCGGGATAGCGGAGGTCCCAGCTCACGCGATTCATTCCCGGCGTCATCGGCGCGTTTAGTCGCCGGACCACTCTCCCGGCGGCATCGCTAATCGTGAGCGTGACCGATGGCGCTTCTTCTTCTTCCTCCGCGCTCAAGTCGGCAAGCGCGGGATACGAAAGCGCCGAGCCCTTTCGTTCCGCCTCCTTCTCGGCCTCCTGACGTTTCTGCTTTCGAGTCTTTGCCGCTTCCTTGAGATAGTAAGTGAACGTGGCGCCGAAGGGTGGATTGTCAGCGGTGAAGAACGACTCACCTTGAAATGACTTTCCGCGCCCGCCCAGCGGCTGAGACTGGATGTACATCATCGAGTCCTTAACCGGGAAGAGAACTGCCTCTTGCGTCAGCGTCTCCGGCTTCAGGGCTCGAAGCGAGGCGTAGTTGTCCAACACGTAGAGACTGCGGCCGAAGGTGGCGACTACCAGGTCGTTCTCGCGCTTTTGAATCGCGAGGTCCCGAACTGAAATCGTAGGCAGCCCGCCCTTGAGCTGAATCCATTTCTTCCCGCCATCGATGGTGAAGAACAATCCGAACTCGGTTCCTGCGAAAAGCAGATCAGGATTGACGTGATCCTCTGCAATCGCAAGCACCGGCCCGTTTGCCGGCAGGTTGCTCTTGATTGAAGTCCACGATTTCCCTCGATCGGTGCTCTTTAGAAAGTATGGTGCAAAGTCGCTGCGCTTGTGATTCTCGAACGCCGCGTACACTGTGTTTGCATCATGCTGCGAAGCAAGCACGCGGCTCACGTAAGTCATATCAGGCACGCCGGGAAAGCTCTCGATCTTGCGCCAGTTCTTCCCGGCGTCTTCGGTTACCTGGATCAACCCGTCGTCGGTACCTACGTAGATCAACCCTTCTTTCTTCGGTGACTCCGCAAGCGCCGATGCGTTTCCAAACGGATCAGTCGAAGCGTGCTTGGCTACTGCATCGGCCCCCCAGATTTTTCCCATCACCGGCAGCTTGTTTCGATCGAGGCCCCGTGAAAGCTCGGAGCTGATCACATTCCAACTGTCGCCGCGATCGTCGCTGCGGAAGAGACGGTCGGCAGCGAAGTAAAGCCGCGTGTGCGAATGCGGACTGATGATCAGCGGCGAATCCCAGTTGAACCTGAGCGGTTGCTCGCCCGGCCGTTCGGAAGGCTGGATTCCCATCCGCTCGCCGGTGAGCTTATTGAATCGAACGAGATTACCGTACTGCAGCTCGGCGTAAATGATGTTCGGGTCCTCGGGATCGACTTGAGCGCGGAAGCCGTCGCCGCCTTGCGTGACGAACCAATCGGAGTTCGTGATACCACTCTGGCTGCGAGTGCGAGACGGCCCTCCGACGTTGAAATTGTCCTGCATGCCGCCGTACACGTTGTAGAACGGCGTTGCGTTGTCGACGGTCACATCATAGAACTGGCCGATGGGAAGATTAGCTTCAAATCTCCAATTGGTTCCCTGGTCGAAACTCTCATAGATCCCGCCGTCACACCCGACGAGATAATGTTTGTTGTTTTCCGGATCGATCCAGATCACGTGATTGTCAACGTGCTTGGATTTTTCGCCGAGCCTGCGCAGCGTGCGGCCGCCGTCGTCGGAAACCAGCACAAAGACGTTCATCACGTAAATTCGATCGGCCATCTTTGGATCAGCGAAGATTTGAGCGTAGTACATGGCGGTCGTGTCGTAAGGATTTCGCCTCTCCCAGCTTCCGCCGCGGTCCGTCGATCGAAAGATACCACCCTTCCCGTCACCGGCTTCGATAGTGGCGTAAATAACATTGGTATCGACCGGCGATATGGCCAGGCCTATCCGGCCCATATCGACGTTCGGAAGCCCGGCTCTCGACTTGTTCCACGTCGCGCCGGCGTCGGTGGATTTGTAAATCGCGCTCTCCGGTCCACCGTCGATCAGCGTCCAAACGTGCCTGCGCCGCTGATAAGACGCGGCGTACAAAGTGTCCGGGTTGTTCGGATCAATGGCGACGTCGGTCACGCCGGTGTGTTCGCTGATCGAGAGAATGTTCTTCCACGACTTGCCGCCGTCCGTTGTCTTGAACAACCCGCGATCGCCGCCCGGTCCCCACAACGGACCTTGAGCTGCGACGTAGACTGAATCCGAAGTTCGAGGATCGATGACGATGCGGCCGATGTGCTCCGAAGCTTTCAGCCCGGCGTTCTTCCATGTCTTGCCGCCATCGTCCGAGCGATAAACTCCGTCCCCGTAAGACACACTCCGCTGACTGTTGTTCTCGCCCGTCCCGACCCAAACCGTGAACGGGTTCTTCGGATCAATTGTAATCGTTCCGATCGAGTACGAGGTTTCGTTATCAAACACAGACGCCCAAGTCACTCCAGCATTGGTAGTCTTCCACACACCGCCCGAAGCAACGCCGGCAAAGTAGCGACTGTGATCGGTTGGATCGACTGCGATGCTGACCACACGGCCTTCAGTGAAAGCCGGGCCAATCGAGCGAAGCTTCAGCCCGCCGAATGTCGGGGCCGACATCGGATCGGCAGGTTTGCGCGGTTCGTCTTTCTTTGGCTCTTCCTTTGGTTTTGATTCCTCTTTCGGTTTTGCCGCTGGGTCCTGAGTGCTCTTATCTTGAGGCTTCTTCGCCTCATCCTGCGCGACACCGCGCTTCTCTTGTTTGGCGAATACAGATAACTGAGCAGATGAGAGTGCGGCTATCAAACCGATGACAATCAGAATTCGGGTGGTTCTCACAGCAGTCCTCCAAGGGGTTCAGAGTTCAGGGTTCAGAGTTTGACTTCAACGAGCGCGTGAATCGGACAGAACGCGAGGGTGGAATGACAGGTTGGGAAGGAGGGCTTGCCCCCGCTCTTCCTGGATAGTAACTCCATTCACCAAACAGACAGAGCGGGGGCAAGCCCTCCTTCCCAACCTTTCATTCTTACAAAGCGCTGACTCAAGTGAATGTCGAAGTTCGTATAAGCCCGCTCACGGCAAACGTTCGAAGGTGAACTCGACGCCAGGATTCGCGACGGGTTTGATCATGAGTTTGTTGCCTTCGAGTTTGTACTCCCACTTGGTTGTCGTCCCCATCGACGCCGGGCTCGACTGCGCAAGTTGTTGAAGGCTGATTACGTTTCCTTGAATCTCGAATGTTCCGCAGGTTGCCGCGAGTCCCTGATAGGCGGCGATGATCTTCTTTGTACGGTCGCTTTCAGGCTCTTTCTGGTCCCAGGTAGCGCGCCCGACGCCCGCACGTACGAAGGCCATATATTTGCCGTGGACAACGATCATACCCTTGGCATCGGCTTCAGTTTGCCCGCCGCCTTGAAAGCTCAGGCCGACGAATTTGTACGCGCCATCGAGTTTCGGATCCGCCGCCAGCGCGTTCACCGCTGCGATTGTGATTAGCAAAGCGACAAGTGCTAGTTTCATTTTCATGTACATTCCTCCATGGATTATCGAGTAATGAGTCTGAGTTAGTAGCGAGGCGGCATGATACCGGGAGGCGTAGGTTCTATCAAGCAGCGCAACCGCGAAACGGATGAGGTTTCGCCTGAGCAGAACCGCTCAGCCGGCTTTGCGGGCTACTCGAGTTTGGACATTTCCCGGAGCAACTCCGTAGGAGTTCCCTATCTATAGATCGAGGCACCCGGTCGCTCCGAACTCCGTAGGAGTTACCTTGGCATCAGGTGACTCCTACGGAGCCAAGCCTCCACACATTCGCTTATCTATAGACATGTCACTCCTACGGAGGGCGCACAACCCCTTCGGGTTGTGCGCCCTCTTCGACGGCTGAGTGACCCTCGCTAATCAACACGCTGTAAGAACTTTGTCACGACACTGTCAACCTGCTGTAAGGACTTCTCTACCACTTCTAACCTATCTTGTACCTCGACGAGGGAATTCGTTGAAAGTTTCCTGGAGGGGACAAGAGAGGAAAAGAAATGAACAGCAGGCAACGGCGCCGAACTTATCAGCGGGCGATCGGGCTGGTTATGTTGATGACGATCATCGTCGCATCATCCAGCCTTCTGCGGGCCGACACCGGAACGTGCGGAGGAGCATCGACTACCTTGCCTTTCGCGGATGTTGCCGCGGCCAACGTTTTCTTCTGCTCGATAGCCGAAGCATACTTTTCAGGATTGACCAATGGCACTGCGCCGGGCCTCTATAGCCCCGCAGCGAACGTGACCAGAGAGCAGATGGCGGCCTTCGTTACTCGCACGCTGGATCAGTCTTTGAAGCGAGGCAGCAATCGAGCCGCACTCGATCAGTATTGGACGATTCAGGGTGCAAACAACCTTGCGGCGACTACAGTTGGAGGCGACCCGCACCTACTCAAATCAGACGGGACTGATCTTTGGGTGGCGAATTTTGGGGGCAACACAGTTTCACAAATTCGCGCAAGCGACGGCAAATTGGTTGATACGTGGACGGGTGCGACCAACGCTTATGGAGTGCTGTGCGCGATGGGAAAGGTTTTCGTCTCCGGCTCGACAAATCCAGGCAGTCTTTATCAGATAGACCCCACGTAGCCGGCAGGACCCGTCACTACGGTGACAGGCGGACTGGGCGGTATCCCTCGAGGAATAGCCGTCACTACTCTTTCCAGCGCGTTGGGCGCTGTTCCTTCAGGCATAGCCTTTGACGGGCAGAGGATCTGGACGGCAAACACCACTGGCGGCTCAGTCTCAATAATCACGCTCAACCCAACCACAGTCACCAATGTCTCTGCCGGCTTCAGTACTTTGTTCGGCGTCGTCTATGACGGCACGAATATCTGGGTGACGGACAATATCGCCGGAGCAGTAGACAAGCTTCACAAGCTGGATTCAAACGGAGCGATACTGCTCTCGGTTGATGTTGGCAGCACACCGCTGTACCCATTCTTCGATGGGACAAACATCTGGGTGCCAAACCGCAACTCGGACACCGTGAGCGTGGTGAGAGCCACGGGGGATGGCAGGGACAGTGCTCGCCACGCTCAGCGGCAATGGGCTGAATGCTCCTCGGCAAGCGGCCTTCGATGGAGAGCGGATTGTTGTGACGAACGGCGCCGGGGACAGCGTCTCGTTGTGGAAGGCTACGGATTTCACACCGATCGGAACGTTCTCCACCGGCGCGGGAACGGCCCCTCTTGGAGTCTGCGGCGACGGCTTGAACTTCTGGATCACGCTTCAAGACACGGACAAGCTGGCGCGGTTTTAAGGATATTCTGGCCCCCACGCCGAGACTTCCGCTTGCGAAACCAGGCCCGCTTGTTGAGGATCTCGTACATCTCATCGTACAAAATCCCCATCGTTAAGGTGTCGTTGAAGATACAGGTTTCAAAAACTATAATCAGCGCATGCCTGCAAAGGATGTCATTCACGATGCCGTGAAGAACGCTCTCGTAAAAGACGGATGGACGATCACCGACGACCCGTTGCGCCTGAAATACAAAGCGGTCAATTTGTCGGTCGACCTCGGCGCCGAACGAACTCTAGCGGCTGAACGCGCAGGTGAAAAAATCGCGGTTGAGATCAAGAGCTTCTTAAACGCTTCAACCATCAATGACCTCAAGCTGGCTATTGGTCAGTTCAGTCTTTATTCAAGCTATTTGCGACTCCTCAAACCCGAACATAAACTCTGGCTGGCAATCAGCGAGACAGCCTTTGACGAGATATTTTCCATTGAAGGAATTGAAATAGCCCTTGAGCAAAACAAAATGCCGCTTATCATTGTACGAACGGAAACTGAGGAGATTGTGAAATGGAAAAACTAGAACGCTATCGAGAGTTGATCAAGCAACAGATTAACCGTTATGTCGAGTCATTCAGCGAGGGCGCCAACTCGGATGTCGAGGAACTCGAAATATTTGACGATGAACGCGGGCACTACCAATGGGTTTCGCTGGGATGGGAAAATGGGAAGCGCGCCTTCTACACGCACCTCTATGTTCGGTTGCATGATGGGAAGATTTGGATCGAGAAAGACACAACGGAAGACGGCGTAGCCACTGACCTTGTGCGAGAAGGCGTTCCGCCTGAAGAGATCGTGCTCGCTTTTCAGCCGCCCGAGATGCGGCAATACACGGACTTTGCCGCGGCTTGAGGCATCCGTGGTAAGCTTTAAATCGGTCAAGCCGCTTATGGAGTGCAGGAACATCTTATGAACGTTTCGCGCCAGCGAGCTTTGACTGAGCTTCTCGATGAAGCTAAGCGAAATGGAATCACAATTCACACTGACTCGGAGGCGGAAGAGTTGTTGGATTGGGCGGCGAGGCGAGATGGAGCACGCCCGGAGAGTTACCAGGCGATTACTTTCGGGAAAGACATCTTCGTGCGTCCACGGTACGCGAACGACGTACGGGTGCTGCGAGAAGAGATGATCCATGTCGAGCAGCAGCAGGCGGGGATCGCCACCGATCAGATAGTGAAAGCGGAGGTTCAAACTCGACTGTTGATGATCGAGAACCGCCATCGATGGGCGCTCAGCAACGATGAAGTAAGGGAGATGATTGATGAGGTCCGGTTGTTACGACTTAGAGGGAGGTACTAGACTCTCATGGCAGTGCAAACTATTCCCGAACAGGTCTTAGCGAAACACCCAGAGCTGGAGCGAGTCTTCGACGCGCTCATGGCCTATAGCGAGGGCGGTGAAGTGAAAGCTCGCTGCCCGAAGTGCAATCACGTGCTCGTCGTCACTGACTTGCCCGAGGCGGGCTCGCGGTGGGTAACTTGTGACTCTGGCTGCACCAGCTACCACGAAAAGTACAAGCCCGGTACGCCATAGCTCGCTTGGCTTCCAGTGCGAGTCTCAACCGTCGATTGGCGTGCGTTGGCTTCGGTCCGATGCAATCGTCGTGATCGTGAGGCTCTTCTAGCCGAGCTACAGGCGCGGCTGCGCCGGCCCTATGATTTCTGCCAGCCACAACATCGAAACCTTCCGAACAGTGTTTGGGATTGGAGAAAAATATGGCTACGGTGTTTGATATTGCAGAATTGATCACCCAGGAGCCGGGAATTCACGGGGGCCGTCCAATCATCGCAGAGACAGGCGTGACAGTTCAGCGGATCGTAGTGTGGTACAAGCTGGGGTTGATGCCGGAAGAGATCGCGGGACGAATCGGACACCTGTCGTTAGCGCAAATCTACGCCGCGCTCGCGTACTATCACGCCAATCGCGAAGCCGTAGAGTCGGAGATGGCGGCTGAAGATGCAGAGTATGAGAAGCTGGCGCGCGAGCACTACCTCACTCAACACCCTCAATGAATATTGCCCTTTATGTCGAACTCGGTGAGTGTGGACGAGAATTGAGAGGTAAACAAATGCAGGAATCAACTACTACGCCTTCGTTGGTGATTTCCATCCTTACAGCCTCACGGGGAGGTCATCTCAGCGACTTGGTAGAGTCATTGCGCAAAGGGGAGGATGTTAACGCAAGAGACAAGAGAGGCCGAACGCCATTAATGCTCGCTACCCTTGGCGCTCACTTCACTCTCGTCGAGTTATTGCTGAACGCCGATGCCCAACCGGACCTGCAGGATAAGGACGGGAAAACGGCGTTGATACATGCATCAATGAAAGGAGACCCGCAAATCGCCGCTGTTCTTTTGCGAGAGCGCGCGGGCCGTCGCGCTAACGTAAACATCAAGAACAAGAAAGGTAGGACTGCGCTCCGATATGCGCTTGACGCGCTAAATCTGGACCTCATTAGACTCCTTCTCCATAAGGGCGCCGATCCAGATGAGACTGATGCCGATGGCTTCACGCTTACTCGTCATTTCTTAAGTGAGAAGGATGTGGTTCACGAAGTTCGTTCAAAGCGGATTGAGATTGCTGACCTTCTCACAGAATGTGGCGGGAGGGGTAAAGATGAGGACGCGTTAATTAAGGCCATCGAGGCCGGATCTATTGACCGCGTGCGGCTCTTGTTGGATCGGGGCGTCGATGCCAACACAAGACATATCAACGGATATACCGCACTGATGCTAGCCGCGAGGCGAGGGTTCACGAACATTGCAAGAGCGTTGCTGGACACAGGTGCTGATTGTGAGGCTAGAGACAAGTCTGGGCTCACCGCAATTATGCACACGCGCCCGTTGCTTCACTCGTTCAGCCCATCCGCTCGCGCTCAAATCAAGGCATGTGAACACGATGAACGACAAGCGGACCTGTACCGGGATGCAGAACTGAGAAGGCGAGGTGAGGAACAGGCAAACATGATACGCCTGCTCGCTCGCAAAGGTGCCGACATCGATGCCTTAGATTCGAGTGGAAATACCACATTAATGCAAGCTGCTGTAGATATGTTCCCATATGATGTCTGCGTGGTACGAGCGCTTCTTGAACAAAATGCTAATGTGCATGTAAAGGACGAGCACGGGCGTAACGCTCTCGCTGTGTCGATACTTGTGCGAGGGGGCAATGCAGAGATCATCGAAGCCCTGCTCAGAAAGGATGCTGACCCCAACTCAACGTTACCTACAAGCGATCTCTCGGACGAACAAACTGAGTGTAATGATGCTGACCTCGCTGGAATGTCAGTGTTGATTTGGGCTGCGATGTTTGAGCGAGAGGACATAGTTAACCTTCTATTGAACGCCGGTGCCGATGTCAATCACCGCCTCGCTAATGGGCTTACCGCTCTGCACTTCGCTGCTGTTAGGGGCAGTACGCAAATAGTCAAGCAATTAGTGTCGAAGAGAGCCGACCTAAAAAGGGCAATAACATATTTGACTCACCCGGAATATGCAAGTAGAATTTCCCACAGTTGAAGTTCATCGGTACGAACCCTGGCCTGAAGAGCAGGGCGGCAGAGAAATGGAATTTCGTCTTACATACCAAGGCAGACTTCCTGCCGCAAGCCAGACTAATACTCGCGCCGCAGATAAGCACCGGATTAGAAGAGCGCTACATCCTCAGCTTAGGAGTTTTTGGAAAGACGATCCTCGCTTGCGTCGCTACATGGAGCAGAAACACAAAGAGCAGTTCTGGGCTGACCTGCTTGCCAATGACTACGAGCGTTGCGGGTATAGATTCTTGCCGTTGGTAGGCGGTCCCGCTGGTGACGATGCCTGCGCCCTAGATATCCTGTTCCTTCGACGGGATCAACCGGGCGGCTTAATAAAGAGCGGGGGCGACATTGATAACCGTCTAAAGGTTCTTCTTGACGCCTTGCGTGTCCCCGGCCCCTGCAAGGAGGTTGCCGGTGAGTCGCCAACGCCCGACGAAGACCCCTTCTTTTGCTTAATGACCGATGACAAGCTGATCACCGAAATCAAGGTGACCACTGACCGCCTGCTGACACAGCCTATCGAAGGAGAAAACGTAAACGATATACAGCTCGTCATCCACGTGAGGACAATCTCCTACGCTCGCTATATCGAATATGACCGGTGAACGAAAGGGAAGTGTTGTGTTGCGATGGGGTTTTGTATAGACGCATCTCTGGCGGCATCTTAGGATGGCCGCATGTTTGATTGGCTTCTTAGACAATGGAACGATGTCAAAGGTAATGTAAAGTTCGTCGCGCTTGGTTTCATTACCACAGGCATCGGCATTGGAGCAAAGTTCATGACCGATGGCTTGCCTCTTTGGAAACAAATACTGCTGCTGCTTTCATTCGTCTGGGTAATTGGGTTAGCGATTGTTTTAGCTTGGAAGCTTCGGCATGCTCGAACCCTCCTCAGAAATTTGGCAGTGCGAGAGGCGCGACGAATGGAGGCTGAGGATCAAAGAGAGAGAACTTGAAGGTAGACATGGGTAAAGGAATCAAACTGTTCTTGGTGTCTGCTGTTACGATTATGCCTGCGTACATAGTTGCTCTAGCGGTGAGCTATGCCATCGTGCGCTTGTTTCCGTCTGACGACCCTGTCGAGTACATCGGAGTGGGATTCACTCCCCGACTTTTGCCGGGCACTCTCCTCGGACTGTGTATATGGCTATTGTTAGTACGCCTCTTCGTTAGGCGCTATTCCTTGTAAAAATCCGTGGCTGCACTTGCGTTGGTAGCGGTTTTAGCTCTTTACGAGTCCCTGTTTTACAACCTCCTGCAAATCACCAAACAGCAATGGCCGTAATAGCTTTCTTGACAGATCATCAAGAGCTAATAGTTCGGAAGAGTCGCTGCCATCTATTCTGGCACCAAGTTCCCCATCGGCGTCGTCTACGTCAATAAGAAGTATGATTCTGCTGCCCTTGTCGTCTCGCGCCCCATTGCTTCGATGATAATACCGGAGCCACATCGCTAAGGTCGTTTGTTCGTGTGACAAGTCGAATCCGAGCCTTGGTGATTTGCCCCTCTCGGCGCGAATGGTTTCTGGCCCTGGATCGGAATTCTTCGCAGAAATGGTTATCTGCGCGCCACCACTGGCACCGATGGCCTGCGCGTCCGCTGCTAACGTTGCTCGCAGTCTTTCCCAGAACGAGGAACTCTCTCTTGCGAGTTTATCCGCTTTGTGGCGTTGCCAGTCTTGCGATTTGGCGATGCCAGCTTCTCGCTGTTTGGCCTGTTCAACGTCTTGTTCAATCCAGTGCTTCATTACTGCTCCCTGTTGCATACTGTGATTTGTATCTATGACCAGTTTCAGATACATGGCAGGATGGTAGCCCGGTTCAGGAGGGTTTGACAACGACTATTTGCTGCGTTGTTTCCGTCGCTTCTTTCTTCGCTCGTATTTCTTGATCTCTTGATCTACTTCTTTCTTTGGAACCGCCAACAGCTTTCGAGTTAGTTCTCTGAACTTCTCGAACGACGTTGGCTCTGTCATCGTCGTAGTTTTCATTTCAAGTCTTTTATCGCGAGAGCAGAGTATCACTACTCCGCTTCCCGCATCAACGTTTTACCTGTCAGCTTGTCATAGGTGAGGCGACGACCTTCCATCGAAGCGCACGCAATCAAGAACCGCTCGCAGTCGTTCAGCTTGCGATGGTTGTACCGAAAGGCTTGCTCATCCAAATAGCGAAACAAATGGAAGGGCATCACGCTTATGTAGGTTCCGCCAAGAGCGCGTTTGACGAGGCTCCAGAAGTTCTCCATCCCGTTTGTGTGAATGTGACCTCTGACGTACTCCATCGCGTGGTTAACAACATTGTGAATGTAATCGGCAGAGAGTCCCTGATAGCCAACATAAGCATCGGTCATCAATTCGGAGCCGGGTTCTACGTGCTCGCGAATCTCGCCTTGCAACGTTTCGCTGTCTCGCTTCTCAATGACCTTTGTTCTCACTTCGCCTGAGCGTTCAAGCATCCCCATCACAATAGCTTTTCCGCTTCCGCCCGTTCCCGTTATCTTTCCGCGTTTGCTGTAGTGCATGTTGCGAGCCTTGCCGCCGATGAATGTTTCATCCGCTTCGATCTGGCCCGAGAGCTTATCAAAGCTGCCTGTCTTCATCGCGTGTCGAATGCGATGCAGCAAGAACCAAGCAGACTTCTGAGTGATTCCCAGACCGCGATGGATTTCATATGAGCTAATCCCGTTCTTGTCATTGGCGATCATCCAGATGGCGCACAGCCACTTATCGAGCGGGATCGGGCTGTCTTCCATAATCGTTCCACGCTTGACAGTGTATTGCTTCTTGCACTCTTTGCACTTCCACACGCGGCGAGTCGAGAGGAATGAGTATTCCTTCGATGCGCACTCAGGACATACCGGGCCTTCCGGCCAACGCAGACCAGCCATGAAACCGAGCGCTGTGTCTGGGTCGCTAAAGTACCGAACGGTTTCGATTAAGGTTTGCGGAAAGTCTGTTTTCGCCTTCATAATGAGGCGATTCTAGCATAGGAGCTTGGGTGAGTCAACTATATTATTGCCCTAAAAAGATACGGACTCGAAGCGCTAGCTCTAGCATCAAAGAGTGGAGCAATAGCCCAATATCTCACCGATTGTGGTGTGGATCCTGATCGTGTCGATCCAAAACTGATTAAAAGCGGGGGACGAGGAACCATCGACACGGCAACTATGACGCGGAAAATCGAAGGAGGCTTGAGGAGGGTGAGAGCCATCGATCGATATGCGACCGGGGAACGTGCCAAGTTCGTAAGTGGACGACTACCTGGCCAAGGTAAACGGAAGTAAATCGAGTACGACTGAGCGAAAGTTACTTATTCGCCGCTTGAGCGTGGTAGTCCTGAAGGCTGCGAACCTGGAGTGGTTCGTCGCGCAGTGCTCTTATCGCGGCGACTATGGCGACTGCGCCGGTCATCGTGGTCACGCAAGGCACCGAGTACTGAATCGCTGCGCGGCGGATTGAGCGCTCGTCGTAGAATGATATTCGGCCAAGCGGCGTGTTTATGATCAGGTGAACCTCTTTACTCTTTACCAGATCGGCGATGTTCGGACGGCCTTCGTTTACCTTGTAGACGAACTCACAAGGCAAGCCGGCGGCCTCGATCCTCTTTTGAGTTCCGCGCGTTGCTACTATCTTAAAACCCATTTCGTGAAACTGGCGTGCAAGGTCCATCACAACGCGCTTGTCCTGCTCGTTCACGCTGATGAACACTCGACCTTCGCGGGGAAGCTTAGTTCCCGCACCCTGCTGCGCTTTCAGGTAAGCGCTGCCGAAGCCTTCGGCAACTCCCATCACCTCTCCGGTCGAGCGCATCTCGGGTCCGAGGATCGGATCGACGCCCGGAAATTTCACAAACGGAAACACCGGCGTCTTCACATAGAATCGATCGACGGTAAGCTCGTCCGGCAGATTGAACTCCGCAAGCTTGCGGCCGACCATCAACCGCGCGGCTATCTTGGCTAAAGGGACGCCGGTGGCTTTTGATACAAACGGAACGGTTCGCGAAGCGCGCGGGTTCACTTCGAGCACGAATACCTGATCGCGCCAGATCGCGTACTGAATGTTCATCAACCCAACGACATTCAATGCCTTTGCAAGCTCATGTGTGTAGCGGCGCATTGCGTCAAGATGGTCGGAAGAAACTCCCCAGGGCGGCAATACGCAAGACGAGTCTCCTGAGTGAATGCCGGCTTCCTCGATGTGCTGTTGAATACCGGCGATGACACAGCGCTCACCGTCGGCCAGAGCATCGACGTCGATCTCGACCGCGTCTTCGAGAAATGAATCGATCAACACCGGATGTTCGGGTGAAGCTTCGACCGCGAAAGTCATGTAGTTGTCGAGGCTCGCTTCATCGTAAACAATCTGCATAGCGCGGCCGCCCAGCACGTAGCTTGGCCGCACGAGCACCGGGTAGCCGATGCGCGTCGCTTCTTCGCGAGCTTCGGCATTCGACGTAGCGAAGCCATTGGGAGGTTGAGGAATATCCAGCTCGACCAGCAGCTTGCCGAATCGCTTGCGATCTTCGGCGAGGTCGATCGATTCGGGTGACGTGCCGATTATCGGAACGCCGGCTTTGAAAAGACTCATCGATAAATTCAACGGCGTTTGCCCGCCAAACTGCACGATCACGCCATAAGGGCGTTCGCGCTCGACTATCTCCATCACATCTTCGAAAGTAATCGGTTCGAAGTATAATCGATCGGAAGTGTCGTAATCGGTCGAGACGGTCTCCGGATTGCAGTTGACCATGATCGACTCGTAGCCTTCTTCATTCAGAGCGAATGCCGCGTGACAACAGCAATAGTCGAACTCGATTCCCTGGCCGATGCGATTGGGACCCGAGCCGAGAATCATGACTTTCTTGTTGGCGGTCGGGTTCGCTTCGTCCTCCTCCTCGTAGGTCGAGTAGAGATACGGCGTAAAGGATTCGAACTCGGCGCCGCAGGTGTCGACTCGTTTGAAGACCGGCCGGATCGCTTTTGCGATTCGCGAGCGCCGCACTTCGCTTTCGGTTGTCCCGAGCACCGCTGCCAGCCGCTGATCTGAGAAGCCCATTCGCTTCGCTTCTCGCAAATCGTCGCGCGAGATCGTCTCGATGCTCTCGCATCGCAACTCGCGTTCTGTTTCGATAATTTGGGAGAGGTTATCGAGGAACCACAGGTCAATCTTCGTGAGGTCGTGAAGCACGTCAAGCGAATAGCCGAGCGTCAATGCGTGCATCACAAAGTAGACCCGTTCAGCCGACGGCACAACCAGCCTGCGCCGCAACTCCGCATCGTCCAGATCAGAAGGGATGCGAAACGCACTGCGCACCTCGAGCGAACGCAGTCCTTTCTGAAACGCCTCTTTGAACGTGCGACCGATGGCCATCGCTTCGCCAACGGACTTCATCTGTGTGCCGAGAGTCGGATCGCTCGAGGGAAACTTCTCGAAGGCCCACTTCGGAATCTTGACCACGCAGTAATCGATCGTCGGCTCGAAGCTCGCCGGGGTCTTTCGCGTGATGTCGTTTGGGATTTCATCGAGCATATAGCCAACAGCCAACTTGGCCGCAATCTTGGCAATTGGAAACCCGGTCGCTTTTGACGCGAGCGCCGATGAACGTGAGACGCGGGGGTTCATCTCGATGATCATCAGGCGTCCGTCCTTCGGGTTGAGCGCGAATTGAATGTTCGAGCCGCCGGTTTCGACTCCAACTTTTCGAATCACGCGAATCGCTGCGTCGCGCATAACTTGATACTCGCGATCGGTCAGCGTCTGAGCAGGGGCCACGGTGATCGAGTCGCCGGTGTGGATGCCCATCGGGTCGAAGTTCTCGATCGAGCAAATGATCACCACGTTGTCGGCCAGATCACGCATGACCTCGAGCTCGTACTCTTTCCACCCAATGATCGATTGCTCGATCAGAGTCTCGTGTACCGGCGAGGCCGCGAGCGCGCGAGCGACGATCTCTTCGTACTCTTCCGCGTTGAATCCTATGCCGCCGCCTGTTCCGCCAAGCGTGAATGAAGGCCGAATGATTGCGGGATAACCGATGGTCTTCGCAAGCTCAAGAGCCTCATCCAACGACTTGACGACCCCGGAGAGAGGCATATCGATACCGATCTCCTGCATCGCGTGTTTGAAGAGCAATCGGTCCTCGGCCACTTTGATTGCGTCGAGCTTTGCCCCGATCAACTCCACTCCGAAGCGTTCGAGCGTACCATCTTCGGCAAGAGACACCGCGATGTTCAACGCGGTTTGCCCGCCGACTGTCGGGAGCATGGCATCGGGCCGCTCACGTTCGATCACTGCGCGAACGGCCTCGGGAGTGAGCGGCTCGAGGTAGGTGCGGTCGGCGATCTCGGGATCGGTCATGATCGTCGCAGGGTTCGAGTTGATCAGCACAACCTCGAAGCCTTCGCTGCGAAGCGCCTTGCAAGCTTGAGTGCCGGAGTAGTCAAACTCACAAGCCTGACCGATGACTATCGGTCCCGAGCCTACGATTAGTATTTTGTGGATGTCGGTTCGTCTTGGCATTTGCCGGCGATTGGTCAGGAGGCTTTCTTTATCTCGTAATAGTGCGGCCGCGAAAGCAACGCGACGGCACGGTTGGGATAGTCGTAGATGACGCTGAAGTTATTGGTCACATCGCGGCCGAGCACTGATAGCTCGGCGCTCTCGCCTTCTGTAAACACGGCAAACGGACCACGAATAGTCACCACCCTGCCATCATCTCTGGTGAAACCAATAACTGTATCTACGGTGATCGACTCAACTCGCCCGCCGACACCGGCAAGACTAATCTGCTCAGCTTCGATGCTCTGGAGAGGTAAAAGCAAGCTTAGAAAATCTGCGCTGAAGACCGTGCGGTCAGCGCCTGCATCAAGGAGGAATGTGGCATCGATCATATCCCCGTCGGCAGCCCTAACCAAACCAAGGACTATCGGTCTGATGACCCCATCTTCACAGACCAACCATTCACCGTTGACATGCATAGATGCGACTCAGTTTTTCGCGCTGTATGTAACGCACGTGTGCCAGTTCGTCGGGATGCTTCTCGCGCGCCAGGCGTCTGACTTCCTCCGGCGTATTCGCGACGAAAAGTTCTCCGCCTGACGCCGCGACGTATTTGCCACGATAATGCTTGTAGACTTCAAGCTCGATAACGTGATCGTTGAACCACAAAACATTGCGCCTAGCGCTCTCAAAGGCATGGGCCAACTCCGGCGTCATTTCCTCTTCCTCGATGATCAACGGCTTGCTCATAACTCGATAATACGAATCGGCTCTCGACCAGGTCAATCCAACTCCTCGCCACGCTTGTTTGGCTGTCGAAGGTATTTCTGTCGATCGAGCTGTCTTGTTGTCTGCTCCGTGACACTGCCCAGAGGTGGAATCGGATCGGTCGAATATGCAATCACCTTCATTTCTCGGTCCGTGGTCGATTGTCTCTTGCCCGCTGCAATTGATTTCTGAAGTTCTGACGGCGAAGTCCCCAGAGCCTTGATCTCGCTGCTTGAATTATTCCATCTGATCAGTCCCCAGATAAACGCGTAGAGGCTGAGGAAAAAGAACCCGAGAGCCATTATCGCAATCGGCATCATCTTGTCCGGAAAGTCGAGCAGAAATACGCCCGCCAGCTTGAAGAGAGAGAGCGCCGATCCCGCCGCGCCGATCAAAGTCATTGGCCGGCCCCGGTAGTAATCCTTCAGCAGCTTCACCATTCTTTCATCGGTCTGGATGCTGTTAGCCGGTCTTCCCGAAAGCGCATCGGATACGACGCCGAGGTTCGTCCCGCATCGCGTGCAGAACTTCAATTCGCTTTGATTGTCAGAGCCGCAACTCGGGCAGTACACATAGCCTCCGATTATCAATCGCCCTCAGGTTCGCGTCCTGCGTTTGCAACGTACGCGCGTTTGCTCAATATATCGGAGACCAGGTTTGAGTGCCAGTAAGGGTCTTGAAATCGACAGCGCAGGACGTCAGGAAGCGTCCGCGTTTTTGTGACGAGTCAACGTCGTCCGGCCGAGCTCTCTGCATCCACTCACGATGGGATCTCGGTTCAGCGACTCGGAGCGAGCGGACTCTTCGCAAAATTATTTCTTACCTGTGATCGTTACAACGCAGCGGACTATCCGGCGAGCCTGCGCTCTACTCATAAGCGAGCGCGGTCACCGGATCTTGATTTGCGGCCCGCAACGCCGGATAAAGCGAGCCAAGCGCTCCGGCGAGCAGACCGAGTGCGAGTGCGTAGAATAGCCACATCGGTTCAAGCTCGACGCTGACCGGGGTGAGCCGTGTGATCGCATATTTTCCGGCAACGGCCAGTAGCGAACCAAGCAAAACCCCAAGCCCGCTTATCAGCAACGCTTCCTGCTCTATCTGGCCGGCAATCCATGTCTTCGAAGCGCCGAGGCTCTTGAGTACGCCGATCTGCCGAGTGCGCTCCGCCACGGTTGTGTACATCGTAAGCAAGATCACCAGCGAGCTCACCGCGATCGATAACCCGATTACGACTTTCAAAAAAGTCTGAAGCGCCGGGATTCCTCGACCGATCAATATCGGCAGATCGCGAGTAAGAGTCGCTCCATAGTCCGGAAAGTGCTCCTTTATTTGCGCTGCTACTTCTTCCTGGCGCGAAGGGTCGACGAGTTTCACGAGTAGCATTGAACACAACTGGCGGTTCAGGAACTGCTGCATGGTTGGCAGAGGCACCTTTATCCGCGCGAGCGATTCCGGCTCATATATGCCGACTACGCGAAAGGGCCGCTCAAAGATCTGCATCTGGTCGCCGAGTTTCAGCTTTCGCTGTCGCTGTTGGATGCGATCGATCATCGCTTCGTCCCCGGAAAGAACCGGGCGGCCCTCGACTACGCGCACGTCTGACACTCCAGTGAAGGAGTCGTAATCGATTCCGTCGATCACGTGGCCGCTCAGATACTGGCCGACCGGTACCACATCTTTAACACCATCAATCGAGCGGATCTTATCCGCCAGGGTTAGCGGCATCGATAAAGTCGGGTTCAGGCTTAAGCCGAAGGTCGTGCCCGCGGGACCCACAACGATTTCAGCGGTCACGGCAGCGTTACGGCGCCCCTGGTCGTGCAGGAATCCGTGAGCGATGCCGACCGTCAACACGACCAGCACGACCCCCAGCCCTACTCCGGCCATCGTGGTTAGCGTTCGGGTCTTGCGGTAGAAAATGTTTGATAGAACGAGGTTATCCATTGATGGGAAATTGCAAATTGAAAATTGAAAATTTGAAATTGGAAATTCAGAACCGGGTTGTTACAGCACTTGGAGGTCCGCCCGCGCCAATTCGCGGTTTCAAATTTCCGATTTTCAATTTGCAAGTCTTTTCTCCCTTCCTGAGGTTTGCACTTCAAGCACTCCGAGTCCGTATGCGATTCAACCGGACCTCGGCGCTTTTGAATTATAGCAAGCGCGGCGCCTGCGGCGTTACTCAACCTCCGCGTGCTTTGCGGTCCTTTGCGACTTTGCGCTGAGTATTTGGGTCTTATTCCTTCAATACCCAGCGCAAAGTCCCAAAGGATTGCAAAGCACGCGAAGGACTGACGCGGGACGTTATAAGCCAGCAACCTATTAACTGAACATCACCACCGGGCGCTTCGCTGGCAAACCAAAGTCAGAGGAGTTTATGCTATGAGCAGCCTCTGTATTTTACACGGCGACGAACGCTGCCGCGAATTCGGGCTAGTGATTGTGCGCAGAAACCTGCTGAGTTTTCTCGACGATTGCTTAAAGCACGGCTCTCAAACCGCGTTTGCGCATCGGCGCGGGTTGCGGTCCTGGTGCTGGACTCACGCGCGCCTGCGAGGTACGGTGTTTCAGTTCGCGCGCGAGCTTGAAGCTCAAAACATATCGAAGGGCGACAGGGTTTTGATCTGGGCTGAAAACAGCCCTGAGTGGGTGACCGCCTTCTTCGGTTGTTTGCTTCGCGGGGCTATTGTTGTGCCGCTGGATTTTGAAAGCTCTGTAGAGTTCGCATCGCGGGTGCAGCAACAAGTCGAAGCGAAGTTGGTTTTGCACAGCGGCGATGTGCTGCGCGATTTCAAACATCCGTTGCCAAGGCTGTCGCTGGAAGATCTGTCCGGCATCGCAGCGCCTCACTCGATGGAGCCTTATCCCGCGGTTGACGGCGATGAGAACGACATCGCCGAGATCATTTTCACTTCGGGCACCACCGCCGACCCAAAAGGAGTATGTCTTACTCATCGAAACGTACTCGCCAATATCAATCCCCTCGAAGCCGAGATTCTGAAGTATCTGAAGTACGAACGGCTAGTGCACCCGTTGCGATTCCTGAACCTGCTTCCGCTGAGCCACGTGTTCGGCCAGTTCATGGGGATGTTTGTGCCTCTGTTGCTCGGTGGTGAAACATACTTCCTGGACTCACTGAATCCCTCGGAGATCATGCAGACGGTCAGGAAGAATCGAATCTCGGTTGTCGCAAGCGTGCCTCGAGTGCTCGACGCTTTGCGGAATAAGGTTGAAAGAGATTATGAGGCGCGGGGTGAAAGCAAGGCGCTCGAGAACAAACTCGCCGCGGCAGAGAGCCGGCATTTTCTTGCACGATGGGGGATGTTCCGCCGGATTCATCGTCAATTTGGCTGGAAGTTCTGGGCATTCATATCCGGCGGCGCTGCGCTCTCTTCCGAGACCGAGGCGTTCTGGCGAAGATTGGGATTCGCGGTAGTGCAGGGCTACGGAATGACCGAGACTGCTTCGCATACCGAACGAGGCAGACCAAAATGAAGGTTGGTTCAAAACCGGCGATGTGGCCGAGATGGATCAAGAAGGGAACTTGTTTTTCAGGGGCCGCAAAAAAGACGTGATCGTGACCAGCGCCGGTTTGAACATTTACCCCGATGACCTCGAGGCCGCGTTGAATGCCCAGTCCGAGGTTCGCGATAGCGCGGTCTTGGGCATTGATACCCCGCAAGGTCCTGAACCCCTGGCCGTGCTCCTGTTGAGAGATGATCGCGCTGACGCAGACGCGATCGTGAAGCGCGCGAATCAGACCTTGAGTTCTTTTCAGCACGTTCGGCGATGGAGCATCTGGCCTGAAGAGGACTTTCCGCGCACGCCTACGCTGAAGATTCGGAAGCCCCTGGTGATGGAGAGACTGAAGGCGGAGGAGCTGAGGAGCAGGGGAGCCGAGGGGCAGAGGAGCGGAGGGGTGGAGGTGACTGAGATCTTTCCGCTCTCCTCAGCCCCTCAGCCCCTCCGCTCCTCAGCGTCTTTCGTGCTTGAGCAAATTGCGCGGGTGAGCGGCGAAGCGCCGACGCAAGCAGGCCCGTCCGCGAATCTGGAGATGGATCTTAAGCTCGACTCGCTGGGACGTGTAGAGTTGCTGGGTGCGCTCGAAGACCACTATCAGGTTGATATCGATGAGGCCGCGTTCACAGCTGCGACAACAGTCGGCGACATTGAAAAGATGATTCGCGAAGGAGCGCGCGATACCGCAGTTCAATACGAATACCCGCGATGGCCGCAGCGCTTTCCTGTGACCTGGATTCGAATCCTGGTCTTTTATCTGGTGATCCTTCCGCTTACCCGATTGATGAGCCGCGCCAGGCTGATGGGCAGAGACCGTTTGGAAGCTGTTAACGGTCCGGTGTTGTTCATCGCAAATCACATAACAATGGTAGACGCTGCGGTGATTCTGCTGGCGCTCCCGGCGAGTTTTCAGCGCAAACTTGCCATCGCTATGGAGGGCGAAGTCCTTCGCGGTTGGCGTCATCCGCCGGGGCCAATCGGCTGGTTAAAGCGTTTGATATTTCGCGCTCAGTACGTGCTTGTAGTTTCGCTGTTCAACGTTTTTCCGCTGCCTCAGAAGAGCGGCTTTCGCCGGAGTTTTGCGTTTGCGGGCGAGACGATGGATCGAGGGTACAGTGTGTTGGTCTTTCCCGAAGGCTCACGCACTCGAGATGGTCAGATGCACCCTTTCATGGAAGGCATAGGCTTGCTGGCGAAAAACCTCGATGTTCCGATCGTACCTGTGAAGATCGATGGTTTGTATCAAGTGAAGAATGAAGGACGCCGTTTCGCCGCGCCGGATCAAATCCACGTTACGATCGGCGAGCCGATTATCATTTCGCACAATGATGAACCGGCGAGCATCACGAAACTGCTCGAGCGGCGTGTTGCCGCACTTTGAAGCGGTCCGACAAACTGGCGGCTTGTCGTAGTCTTCGGATGCGACCTGTGGAGGGAGTCGACGACAAGCTGGCAGCTTGTCGGAACGGATTATTTGCGCTGCGTGAAACCCTTCTCTACGGGTTTATCGCGGTGTTGCCAGCAGTAGCCGCCGCCTTTCACCTTTCGCTGACAAGGCTTGCCCGATCGGGTTGGAGCGCCGCAAATACCGATCACGGGGTCGACGCCCATTTGCGCGCTAGAGCGCGGTGAGTCGATGGAGCCTGTTGAGGCGGAGGTCCCGAGGTTCGCACTCGATTCCATTGGCGTGCCTATTAGATAGAACGGCTCGCGCTCAGCGCTGAGGCGGCCGACGGCGAACGCGATTATGGCGAGGGCCAGTATCGCGGCTGAGACGAGCCGAACGGTTCTGAATCGCGGTGAACAGTGAGCGCAAAACGCTCGGAGAGGAAGTACCGCTCGGCGCTTGACCTCCAACCGCTCGCCGCATTCAGAACAGAATCGTGCTGCCGCCATCAGTTCTTATCCTCGAGGGTGTTGACACACTTTCAACTGTCGGATTTGACAGCATTCGGCATTAGCCTACAAACCGAAGTTCGTCGGCGGCAGTATAAACCAACGCCGAGACGGCGTCGAAGCGAACCGGGCCAAGTTGGTGCAGATAGGCGGACGCGCGTTCGGCTTTGCGTTTTTCCTTGATGGTTGGTTTGTGGTAGCATAGTGATCCTAGCAAGGACGCTTGCTGTCGTTCGAAACCTTCACAAGAGATCATTCAATACTTAACCGAGAGTCAAAGGATTAATAATGAGCCAAGATGAACGACCGGACGGCAGAGTCATCCACGTCTTCGATAACATTCTCGCAGACCCTGCGAAGGCCCCCGAGCTGCCGCCCGAAGTGCCGTCCCGTCGATGGATGTATTGGCAAATGACGCGCGCGGTGACGAAGAAGGTCGCCCACGCGCCGTTTTCGATTCACACGTGGGCCGCGCTGCGACGCACGATTCTGGCGAACGTTTTGCCGGACAATATTGTGTATCGCTACAAAGCCTATCAACGCGGCGAGTGCAATCGCTGCGGTCTCTGCTGCAAGATTCAATTTCAGTGCCCGTTCTTCGTCGACGAAGGCCCTTTCAACACGCACTGCTCGATCTACACTACTCCCAGCGCACCGCAAGCATGCCTCAAATTCCCGCTTGACCCTATGGATTTAAGGTTACTGCAGCGTGAGGTGGGTAACGCATGTACGTTCTATTACGAAGGCTCGCCGCAGACCTTGTCGATAATCGAATTCGTAAAGCTCTACACTCAGGGCGTGCGTCAGCAGTTTGCAAAACGCAAGCTTAAGGAAGCACCCGATAGCGGAGACTAGAACCATCTCACCGGGTCTCGGCCAAAGACGAATTTCCTCGATTGACCTTTGCGAGTAGGAATACGCAGCGCAAAGACGCAGAGGACCGCAAAGCACGCAAAGGGGCGCCCCAACCAACGAGAAGGGGCGCCCCAAAAGGTTTCACTCGCCGAACCGCCTAATCGCCGGTTGCGCTTTTTTCCTTTCCAGGCTGCGGCACTACTCTCAGGTAAGGTTTCAGCGTTTTCCACCCGCCCGGAAACTTCTGCTTCGCGTCTTCGTCCGAGACCGCGGGTACGATGATTACATCGTCGCCGTCTTTCCAGTTCACCGGAGTGGCAACGCTGTACTTCGCCGTGAGTTGGAGCGAGTCAATCACGCGCAGGACCTCGTCGAAGTTACGGCCGGTGCTGGCGGGATAGGTGATCATCAGCTTCACTTTTTTGTCGGGGCCGATGACGTAGACCGAGCGCACGGTAAATGTGTCGCTCGCATTCGGGTGAATCATATCGTAGAGGTCGGAAACCTTGCGGTCGGCGTCGGCGATCACCGGGAAGTTGAGCTTCTGACCCTGGGTCTCCTCGATGTCATTCGCCCACTTCTTGTGTGAGTCGGCGGGGTCTACGCTCAAACCGATGATCTTGACGTTTCGTTTATCGAACTCGGGTTTCAGCCGTGCCGCTTCTCCCAACTCTGTAGTACATACCGGAGTGAAGTCCTTGGGATGTGAAAACAAAACGGCCCACTTATCGCCAATCCATTCGTGGAATTGGATAGAGCCCTCGGTTGTTTCAGCGGTGAAGTCCGGTGCTGTATCTCCAAGTCTAATTGCCATGGTTGTGCTCCTCGCTTTCTTGAATCAGTCAATGTCTCGGCTCTGCCAAATGAAAACCTTATGCTAATGAACTATAGCTTCGCCTTTGGAGGAATTCAACCGAATCGCCGGGCCGCCTTCTGGATGGCCATTTCCTCGTCGCCGAGCACGCGTCGTTTCTTTGCTCGTGTAGGAACGACTTCGGATTGCCCGTTCGAGGAGTATATTGCCGCCGCGGTTCTTGCCGCGTGCGGGAGGACTCCACTTTTGTCGCGCGGGACTCTCGCACGGAAGCTTTCTTGCGCGGCGGCTAGATAACGTCTCTCAGAAGGATGTACAGATATTGTACTTCTCAAGTAGGGGTTTGATCTCTTTATTGTAGAGAGACGTCACTAACCACCCCCCATCGAGGCTCGTCGGATTTATTGGCTTGAAGAGCCTGATATCCCACTCATCACGGACGGCCAATAGCTCCGGCGCCAGTTGCAAGTAATAGGCATAGATGTGCTGATACAGCACCTGAGCGACGTATTTGCTGGTGTCGTCCGGATAGTGGTCGAAGGGCTTTTTGTAGGTCCCAGTGAACTGCTGGTTGGGAAGTTGAATGTATGGATCCTGCGCCGGAAGATCCATTAGCGCCAGGTTGATGACGTTCTTTATGCAGGCACTCGCCGCAAGGTCGGGCTGGTAGAGGTTCTCCAGGATGTTCGCCGTGAAAGTGGTGGGCGCCCAGGCGTGCGGGACTAGATCTTTACTGTTCCATACCAACGCGTTGGAGCCCTGAGCTCCCGCCGGGAAGGTTGCGGCAAACGCAGTCGCGAAGTCCTGATTACCGGGGGTGGGTCCGGCGGTGGGGTAGACGAAGATGTTATTCTTGTTCCAGCCACTCTGCGTCAATTGATCGAACAAACTCAACGCCAGTGCCGGGGCGAGCGCGCCCCCAAGACTGTGGCCGGCGAAGACGAGTCGCGGGATGCTCGGGTCGGACACCGTTCCCAAATACGCAGCGAGAGTGTGGTTCGAGACTGGATCTGTCATGGCGAGCAGGACATTTAACCCGTCCAGGGTTCCCTGCGAGATCATCCCAGGCCCAGACCAAGATACCAGGTTCTTGACCGCAAGATCTTCCGTAGCCCAATCATACTGGGAAAGAAAGTTGGTGCCGGCGACGGCCACCACGTAGACATTCTCTTCTGCATTATGGGCAACATACATCGCATTGTCGGCGACATTCGAGGGCACGAGCAGCGGCGGAAGTGAAGTCCTTTCTATCGGCACCGTGTTCTCCCAAACTACCGGGCCCCATTTGCGCTTCCACTGACCGATCAGCTCGATCACTCGATGGTTTTTCATACGATAGTGGATCTTCCTGGCCAGCTTCTTCGCGAGCTCGGCGGCTGTGTCCTTGGCACCGGATTCGTCACCGGACATCATTGCCAATGTGAACGCTTGCTGTTGCAAGGTGTAAGTACTCATTCGGTTTTTCTCCTTTTTTCTGAGGTTTGGCCAATCGAGGAGCGCGTTGAGGCACGTGCTCCAATTCACTACCTGAGGTAAGGCGTCTCTATATAACAGAATCACAAGTGGCAAACAAGCAGTTTTGTAGGATCCGTCACGGCGGGTCAGCGAGCCTAATCGGGAAGCGTGGCAACTAATACGTCGGCTTCTTCGCGAGTATTGTAGAAGTGTGGTGAGATTCTCAGGCGATTCATGCGAGGCGCGGTGTGGATGTTCTTCGAGGTCAGCAAACGCCACAAGTCTCTCGGAGTGTGACGCGGGTGCGTGCAGGTGACTATGGCTGATGTCTCCCCGGCGTTGCGCGGACTGACTGCTTGATAACCTTTGGATGTCAGCCGTTCCGCCAGATAATCACTCAGGCTTAAAAGATACTCTTCGATCTTTTCCGGTCCGACTTCCAGAAACAAATCGATCGCCGCGCCCAGGCCATAGACTCCGGCGGTGTTCAACGTGCCGCACTCGAAACGCTCGGCCCCTTCTCGGTAATCGAGATTGTAGTCAACCGCCCGGTGTGAGAACTGCTCGTAGTTCTTTACCGAAGTCCATCCAAGCACAGTAGGCTTGATGCGATCTATCACTCGATCCGAAACGTATAGGAGCGCGATGCCTTCGGGACCGGTCAGATACTTATGAGCATCGGCGGCGAACGCGTCTACGTAGTCGCGTTCAACGTCGAGCTTCAACCCACCCAGTCCCTGAATTGCGTCAATGACGAAAATGACGCCGCGTTGGCGGCAGAACCGTCCGATGCGAGCGAGGTTGGAACGATAGCCGCTGGCGAATTGCACCCAACTGATGGTGACCACTCGCGTACGGTCGTCGATCAACGAAATCATCTCGTCTGGATCGATGCGCCCGCCGCGCTCCTGGGCGAGTTTCATTTGAACGCCATGCGCCTCGCGAAGACGCAGCCACGGATAGATGTTCGAAGGGAATTCGACATTGCAACTAACAACGTTGTCACCTTCGCGCCAGTCGATTCCGTTGGCGACTGCGGAAAGCGCGTCGGAAGTGTTGCGCATGAACGCGATCTCGTGAGGACCCGCATTGACTAATTGAGCAGCAGAGCGACGGGTTCGCTCATAAGTCTGGCACCAGTCCTCGTAGTTGGCCGAGCCGTTTTGCGTCACGTCTTCAACGAGGGCTTGCATCGCATCGCGCACGCGTATTGAGAGCGGCGACACAGCCGCGTGATTCATGTAGATGTATTTTTCGCTGACCGGAAAGAGAGAACGAATTGCCTGGTTCATAATTTTCCTGGCTTATGTAATGTAGGGCGGCCCTCCGTGGCCGCCCCAGAGTCGAATCAAGAGGATCAGGAAACCAATCAGGGGCGGCCACGGAGGGCCGCCCCAACAGGGTCATCCGAGCTCGAACGTTGCGTGTACCTCGCCGACTTTCACGCCACGACGGTTTTCGATAACCGGGATGTGAAACGATTTCAACTGTGCGACCTCTGCTTCATTAAGGACGTTGAGTTGCCTCAACGTCTCGACTACGGCTGGACCAATACCACGGTTTGAGCCGTCTTCCACTTTGATTGCGATACCGGCGCCGTGAGGGAACTGCTCCGACGGAAGCACACCCACGCAATAAACCGCTTCCGCGCCGACCTTGCAAACCAGCTTGCCGTGCGCCGCGCGCGTAAGCTCGGTATCGAATCGACCCCTGGTTCCACCCAGCATCTCCGGGTGGTTGATCATCGCCGTAACTATTCGACGCATCGCGCGGACGAAATCTGATTTCTCATCGGGTGGATTGATCAGGCGGGCGAACGCCAACGCAAGCGAGCGCAGCGGAACGCCGAATGTTGGAGCGCTGCAGCCGTCGATTGCCGATGGGATTCGCTCATCCAGATCCGACATTCTCGCGAACGTCGTTGCGATCTCCCGTTGTACTGGATGCTCGCTCGAAACGTAGTCGTCAAGCTCAAGCCCCCGAAACACGGCGGTCATCAACATACCGGTGTGCTTGCCTGAGCAGTTGTTGTGAAGCTGAGTGAAGGGGTTGCCATCCGCCTGAAGCGATCTCGTTGTTTCGGCGTCGAAAGGCGGCTGCGCCCCGCAACGTAGCGTAGTTTCGTCGAGGCCCGCGCGTTCGAGCATGCCGGCGACGGTTTCGGTGTGAATCGGTTCGCCTTCGTGTGAAGCGCAAACCACCGCAAGCTCACGCTCGTCGACGTTGAAGTGATCGGCGGCGCCGCTGGTGATAAACGGAATTGCCTGGATCGGTTTGATCGTTGATCGCGTCGAAGTGATCAGCGCGTCGTCTCCCAGCCTTTTGAGGAGATTGCCGTTGGAGTCGGTGACGACGATCGCGCCACGATGCCGCGATTCAACGATCGCCCCGCGCGTGACTTCGACAAGGATCGGAAGTTCAGGCTTCATTCAGTAAGCCCCTTCAAATGAAAGCCGCTGGAGTAACATGGAAGTACTCGCCGAGTCGTTTCGCCTGTTCTTTGCTGATGGTGCGTTTGCCGTTGACTGCGTCGGAGACTCGGCTCCGCGAGCCAAAGATGGGAACCAACTGAGCCTGGCGCTGTCCCGATTCCTCCAGCAATGCCTGTAACAGTTCGTGGGGGGCGAGGTCAGGGATGAGGGTGTGGCTTTGCTGATAGTCATCGATTAGCTTCAGCACTAACTGGCATAACGCATTTTCCTCCAGCGTGCGGCGCTCTCCCTTTTTCAGCAGCGGCTCGGCCACTTTTGTCGCACGCTCTAGTTCCTCGCTACTGGTTATGACGCGCGGCGCAGCCTCCGCTAATAACGCCGAGTACCTGCGGCGGTTGAAGCGGCGCTCAGCAGTCACAATCTTTTTTCCACCGCCCCCGGACGTAGTCTTTGTGGTTGAGGAAATAGTAGAGCGCGACGGTTTGGTCTCCATAGTAGATCCTCGCAATCAAGCGGTAGTTATTGCCCAGAATGTTGAAAACCGTGCATTCACATACCTGATCGGCGGAGCGAAGAGTGTTCCGCAGTTCGATCGGCGTTCGCCACTGGCTGACTCTTGCGATTGCAGCCCATCGCAACAATGCGCTCTTTGCTTCCCGGTGTTCTCGCGCGAATCCGATCAGCCTTTCCTGGTTGATGATACGCACGGCAGGCACGCTCCTGAAGTTTCACGCTACCAAAACGGTAATACTCAGTCAAATTAAGAATCCGGAACGCAGCTTGGACTCCTTCTCGGATGCTTGTGTCGCGCATCGGTCTTTTGGTTTATTGAACGCAAATCATTTCCGCAATCGTCCGGTATCTTTTCTCGCTGAAGCCTTCGATTATTATGATGTCTTCGGTGCGGCGGAAGCGCCCGTGCCGCTCGCGATAGTCGATTACTCTCTGAGCCATAACGTCGCCGATTCCTGGAAGGTCCTTCAATTGTTGTGCGGTCGCGGTGTTCAGATCAACGCACTGCTTGTGCGTTTGAGATTGAGAGACTGAGGGCTGGTCGATCTGCGGCTGCGATGAGGAGTTGTTGTTAGGAACATCTCGATGCGGCTTGCATGTCGAGAGAGTAAGCGCCAAGAGAGCAACCAGGATAATGGACAGTTTCATTTGAGACAAAGAGTGCACACCCGAAGGCTGCCTCGGCTGGCTCGACACGGAGAACCGTCACCTTGAGCCGCAGAGCCAAAAAACCGCGGCGACGCTTTTGTTGCCTGCAAAGGCCGCCTACGAGCTGATGATCTGCTGGATGACTTGATCGAGGCCGTAACTTTCAAGCTCGGTTTGATTGCGCGCAAGCAATTTTCCCAAATCCTCCCTAACGTAGGCGCGAAACTTTTCACCGTAAGTATTAGTCTCCGCTAAAGACTTGATCGCTAACGAAAGCGCCTCAGTAAGCCCGGCTACGAATTGCTCGGCGGTAGCCTGCCCCACGAAAACGATCTCGCCGGTGAGATATTCAAACTCCGAGGCGAACGGATCAAGAAAGGGGTATCGGTCGGCGATCTTCAATTGCCCGGCGCGCAGGCACATTGCAAAGCCATCGTGACGATCGACCGCTTGAGCCGAGCCTTCGATCGTCCCGGCAATCTCGCCCATCAGCCGTTTCAATTCGGTCATCGTCTCGTCTTCGTCGCTGGCAGGAGCAAACTCTTCGCGGCCCAATGACAATTCGGTTGCAATCTCTTGAGTCAACGGCACAGCGGCGTTTTCTGTCGAGGCTTCAATTGGGGAATGTTCATTGTGGAAGTCGGCGCCCGGTTGAACGCCCTCCGGCTCGACCACCGCGTTCGAGCCTTCTACGAGCGGCTCGGTTTCGTCTGCCACACAAGCAGCGTCCGGGTCCTTGAAATACACATCGAACGTCCCTGCCGCTTTTTTGCATTCCATAAACAGCTTCCGCCGGGCGGCATCATCCGCCAGCTCCGACGCGTCCCATTCATCCTCGTGCTCCCCGCGCGAGGCAATCACATGGAACTGTCGATCGCGTACGTGCACCAGCGCGCTGAGATTTTCATCAGTGTTGATCTCGACAAACCATTCGCGATCGGCCTCGCGCGCCAGTTTCGAGAGCATTGTTTCAAGGTCGGTGAATTCCGTGCTCAAACGCGCATAGAGTGACTGCGCGTTTATGCGTCCCGCGACTGCGTCCGCACTCGCGCCGGAATAGCGATGAATCGAAAGCAGCCCGCGCTCTAACCGCGCCTTCGCCGATAGCTTCGATAGCGTGCTCCGACGGGACGTAATGCTTGCGGTTTCGCGCCCCTGGTCATTGACGATCTCTACAACCGCCCCGACGCTGCCGTTGGCGATGACAACAAAACCATCGATCTCGCGCAGGGCTATGGCGACTACACCAGAGAAGCCGCCGTCACACAGATCCGAGACCAGCGCTTCCACAAGGACGTAACTAGTTGCCAGGTTTTCGTGGATGATTCTTCCGCGAGGGATAAGCATGATAGAAGGCAGAAGGCAGAAGGCAGAAGGCAGAAAGCGGTGAATCTGCCTTCTGCTTTCTGCCTTCCGCCTACTTTTGTTTTGCCGGGGACTTGAATTTACCCTTCTTGATTGCCTCAATCAGTTTCCTGGCCTGATTGCGAGCGATCAGCGCTTGAGTGTCGTCGTTCGCGATCTCATTCAAAGCAGAAAGCAGTCGTTCCGGCTCGGTTATTCGCTCGAGTCCCAAATCGTTTGCAAGCACTTCGAGTTGCTTAGGCAAATCCAGCGGCTGATATCGCTCGGCGTTCTCGATGTCGAACAGCGCTATCTCCTGGGAAGCAATGCCGCGGAAGATCTCTTCCAATTCCTTGATCTGAACATTGGCCGTGTAGTTGAAACGCGCTTTTCGTTCGTAGGAGCCCTGCTTCGCTGCCAGGGTCATCCAGCCCATATGAGGGAACTGGTGCTTCTTGTCCTGATAGTCGCTGTCGGAACTCATGAAACCCGTTGCATCAAAGAGTTCTCTAATGCGAGACATCGTCGCAGGCAGAAGCTTGACCTTGCAGTCCAGAACTTCATCGGATTCGCCGCGGGTGAACCGAAGCTCTCCCGCTCCGTTGGAGTTTAGATCGATCTCGATTATTCGAATATGGAACCGCGGATTCTCGAACTTGTAGCTGTAACTGATATCACTTGAGTTGGACGCGCCGGCGAGGGCTTGTGGTGATTGCTGCTTCGAACACAGTGCGCTCGCAGTCAGCGCAAGAACCGCGATCAACAAAATCGCCAGAGCTACCGGGTATGCATTCGCGCGCATGTGTTTCAACCCTCGAACGAGAACTAACCCGACAAGGAGATATTTAAATCGATCCGGCATATCCTGTCCATCCGCATCAGCCCGAGTCATAGTTGCTGCAAACCTGTGGAAATGATTCATGACCCCTCGCGTTGCATCAATTTAAGATAACAGCTCAATTCGGGTTGCCCAAACGTAGAGGACTCGGACGTTCCACAAGCAGCTATTAATCGACGATCCCGCTTGACGGGAGACCGTGCTTAGCAAACAATTCTTGTCGTGGCGCAACACTCCGCGATTTCCATCGCGTGAGAATTCTTTATCGCACTGTCTTGCAAGGTGTGAATCCGCATCGTTCCTGTCTCCGCGACGACCCAATCACTACAAAAAGCGGTAGGCACGAGCGATCTCGACTTCAAGTTACGGTATCTTAGTTCATATTCATGAGGAGGAAGGACGATGGCCGAGCGACTCGAGTCGGGCAGCCAGTCTGTAGTGAACACTGGCGCTGACGGGTTGGACGCCATTCTGCACGGCGGTCTGGTTAAGAACCGAATGTATCTCGTCGAAGGTGACCCGGGTTGCGGAAAGACAACGTTGGGTCTCCAGTACCTCCTTGCCGGAGTGCGGAATGGCGAGAGCGGCATGCTTGTTGCCCTCTCTGAGACCGCGGAAGAACTTGACGCGATCGCTACTGAGCACGGCTGGTCGTTGGACGGTGTCAACGTTTTTGAATTGAGACCGTCAGAGGAGAGCCTGAGTGTCGACGCTCGCTATACGATGTTTCATCCATCAGAGGTCGAGTTGAGCGAAACGACGAAGACACTGCTTACCGAGGCGGACCGGATCAAGCCTTCGCGTCTCGTTTTCGATTCGCTTTCCGAGCTGCGTCTGCTGGCTCAAAACCCCTTGCGTTATCGGCGGCAGATCCTCGCGCTCAAGGAGTTTTTTCTTCGCCGGAACTGCTCAGTTCTCCTTCTCGATGATCAAGCAGTCGGCCATGCGGATATGCAGCTCCGCAGCATGGTGCACGGAGTAATAAGCCTGGAACGTCGATCTCCTGAGTACGGAGTGGCACGACGCCGGCTTCAGATCATCAAGGTCAGAGGCTGGGCGTTCAGCGAGGGTTATCACGACTTCTTGATAAAGCGCGGAGGCCTGGAAGTGTTTCCGCGGCTAATCGCGGCCGAGCACGGAACAGTTCTCGCGCGCGACGCTGTTGAGAGCGGGCTTGCGGCGCTTGACAGCCTGCTCGGTGGCGGGCTGACTCGCGGCACCAGCACTCTGATCACAGGTCCAGCCGGTTCCGGCAAGTCGTCAATCGCCGCGCATTACGCGGTGTCCTCCGCGGGGCGGGATGAATGTGTATCCATGTTTGTGTTTGATGAGAGCGTAACAACCCTAACGGAGCGGTGTGCGGGTCTCGGTTTCGATATCCGCCCACTGGTCAAGACGGGTCAACTGCGGCTTCATCAAATTGATCCCGCTCAAATGACGGCCGCTCAGTTCTCTCACGTCGTGCGGATGGAGATTGAGCAAAACAAAGCAACGCTTGTTGTGCTCGACAGCCTGAACGGTTACATGCACTCGATGCCCAGCGAGAGGCTGCTCACGGTACATCTGCACGAGCTACTGACTTATCTTGGTCAAAAGGGTGTGACGACGATTCTCGTCATGGCGCAGCACGGATTAGTCGCGGCTTCGACGGAGGCGCCGGTTGATACCAGTTACCTGGCGGATACGGTGATCCTCACGAGATTCTTCGAGACGGCGGGTGAGGTGCGACAGGCCATCTCAGTGATCAAGAAGCGAACCGGCCGGCACGAGCGCACGATTCGCGAACTCAAGCTCAGTTCCGAAGGAATAAAGATCGGCGAACCTCTTCGCGAATTCGAAGGCGTTCTGACCGGCGTCCCTTCTTACGCAGGAGCGTCGCTCCGCAAGTCAAACCGCGATGGTGAAAAATCGACAACCTCTCATTGAAGAGCGCGTGCTTGTGCTGGCTCCAACCCCAGCGGATGCGGCGCTCACTCGAAACATTCTGGTGGGGGCGGGCATCGCATGTGAAGTATGTCTTAATCTTGATGAGCTATGCGCCGCGTTGGCTGCGGGAGCTGGAGCGGTGCTCCTGACCGAAGCGGCCTTCACTTACAATAGGCACGATCGGCTGCTCGAACATATCAACAATCAGCCCGGCTGGTCCGACGTGCCGATCCTGTTGCTTGCGGAACAGGGAGGCGACTCGGCCGTTGCGGTCAGCACAATGGAGATGCTGGGCAACGTAGCCGTGCTCGAGCAACCTGTGCGGGTTACGACTTTGATTAGCAGCCTGCGCGCCGCACTCAAAGCCCGTCGCAGGCAGTACGAGCTTCGCGATCAGATTGAAGCCCAGGCACTGTTGGCCGCGATCATTGAATCTTCCGCTGATGCGATAATCGGCAAGACGCTCGACGGAACGATACTCTCCTGGAACTCCGGCGCGGAACGGTTGTTCGGATACTCAGCCGCGGAAGCCATCGATAAACCGATTACGATGATTATTCCCCCTGAGCGACTCGACGAGGAACCCGCAATCATAGAAAGACTGGTCCGAGGCGAGAGCATCGAGCATTTCGAAACGGTTCGCGTAGCGAAGTCAGGACGCCGGATGGATATCTCACTTACGATCTCTCCGGTGCGCGATAATACAGGGACGATCATCGCTGCATCCAAAGTCGCCCGCGACATCAGCGAGAGCAAGCGCGCTCAGCGAGCGCTGCGAGAGAGTGAAGAGCGATTTCGCTTCCTGGCGGAAACCATTCCATCGATCGTATGGACCGCGGCGCCCGACGGAACGATCACATATGCAAATCGCCGCTGGTTCGACTTCTGCGGACTGTCTCCCGAGCAAGATCCCGCTGCCCGCCGGGAGCTCGTGATCCACCCTGACGACTATGAGCGCTGCCTGACCGAGTGGGCCGAGTCTGTGCGAACGGGCAAAGAGTACGAGATCGAAGTGCGAACGCGGAGACACGACGGCGTCTATCGCTGGTTCATGACTCGCGCCGTGCCCTTGCGAGACTACCTTGGGCAAGTCGTTTCGTGGTTTGGAGTGACGACCGACATCCACGATCAGAAGGAAATGCAGGAGCATCTCAGGGAAGTCGATCAGCGCAAGGACGAGTTTCTCGCGACACTCGCGCACGAGCTCCGCAATCCGCTCGCGCCGATTCGAAACTCGCTGCAGTTTTTGCGACTGGCCGGAAGCGATCAAGCCGCGGCCGAGCACGCCGCGGAAATCATCGACCGCCAGGTCAATCACCTAGTGCGGCTGGTGGATGACTTGCTTGAAGTGTCGAGGATAACTCGCGGAAAAATAGAACTGCGCAAAGAGCTTGTAGATCTGGCTTCACTCATCTGCAGCGCGGTTGAAACAAGCCGCCCACTGATAGAAGCCGCGCGGCATCGTCTCGATGTCAGTTTTCCTTCGGAACCGGTGATGCTCGAAGCGGACGCCATTCGGGTCTCGCAGGTCATCTCGAATTTGCTGAACAACGCGGCGAAGTACACGGAGGCCGGCGGGCAAATATGCCTTTCGGCGCGCGCGGAACCCAGCGAGGTCGTGATCTCGGTTCGCGACACTGGAGTTGGAATCCCTCCCGAAATGCTGCCACATGTGTTTGAGATGTTCACTCAAGTAGATGGTTCGCTGTCCCGTTCTCAGGGTGGCCTGGGCATAGGGCTCACGTTGTCGCGCAGTCTTGTTGAGTTGCACGGGGGAAGCGTCGTCGCCCGGAGCCCGGGTGCGGGGCGCGGCAGCGAGTTCATAGTGAGCTTGCCTCGCGCGCTCGCGGGACAATCACACAAGGAAGAGGAGGCTCGCGAGCACGTACCCAGGAATGGTCAGGGCTCAGGGCGTCGAGTTCTGATCGTGGACGATAACGTTGATTCAGCCGAGAGCCTTGGTCTCTGGCTGAATCTGGAAGGGCACGATGTCAGAATCGTCCACGAAGGGCTGGCAGCCATCGAGGCGGCCCGCGTGTTTAAGCCGGAAGTAATCCTGCTGGACATTGGGTTGCCCGATATAGACGGCTATGAAGTAGCGGAGCGGCTGCGACGAGAGCTGCGCCTGGATGGAGTGCGATTGATTGCGTTAACCGGCTACGGGCAGGACGAAGATCGTCAGCGCTGTTACGACGCCGGATTTGACGAGCACCTGATCAAGCCGGTAGATCCCGCTACTTTGGAGAGTTTACTGTCTGACAACCCTTCAATTTGACTCACCTGTGTCCGGGCGATAAGATTTTCATCGAGCACAAAACCACGATGATCTTCGCTAAACGATTCCGACCTGCCACCACCAACGAAGCACCGGAGAAAGAGTAGAGCATGGCTATCGAGTCCGCGGTTGGGGACAACTTCTTTACCACCACAGTGAGCGAGATCGCGAATTGGGCGCGTAAGAACTCGCTGTGGCCGTTGCCCTTCGGTACCGCCTGTTGTGCGATCGAGTACATGTCAGTCGTCTCCGCGCATTACGATGTCGCGAGGTTCGGCGCTGAAGTCGTTCGCTTTTCTCCGCGCCAGTCCGACTTGCTTATGGTGATGGGCACGATCACCGACAAGATGGGCCCGGTGCTCAAACGAATCTACGAGCAGATGCCCGATCCCAAATGGGTGCTTTGCATGGGAGCGTGCGCAACTTCGGGCGGGTTCTACCGCGCTTATCACGTGATGCAGGGGATCGACGAGATTATTCCGGTTGACGTTTATATACCGGGCTGCCCGCCAACTCCCGAAGCGGTGCTGCAAGCGGTGTTGATGATCCGGCAGCTGATCGAGAAAGAAAACATCGTCGACGCCGATGCTCGCCGCGAGCTGCGTGAGCGAATGAAGAAGGAGATCACGGAGACTTCGCCCAAGCCGATGCTGATCGCCCAGGAGCAGGCGCGCGAAGCGGTGAAGCTCGTCCAGATCACTCGCGAGCCGGCCTCGCCACAGAATCCGATTGCCGCGCTCTTTCAGAATAAGTACAGCGATCAGGTGCTTGACGTGAATGATTTTCGCGGCGATCTGGCGATCACGATTCGGCCGGACAAGATAACCGAGATTTGCCGGACCCTGAAGGAAGACCCTTCCACGAAGTTCGATTTACTGAGCACGATCACCGGCGCTGATTACCTTGGTTATCCGGATAAGAAGAAGGATGAGCGGTTCAACGTCGTTTACCACTTGTATTCAATTGATCATGGACACCGGCTGCGATTGAAGGTGCCGCTCCCGGAATCGGCTCCGGAAGCCGATTCTGTGACATCGGTATGGAAAACCGCAAACTGGTGGGAGCGCGAAACCTTCGACATGTTCGGCATACGCTTCCGCAATCATCCGGATCTTCGCCGGATACTTTGTCACGAGGAATTCGTCGGACACCCTCTCCGCAAGGATCACGAAGCGGGCGCGCGCACGCCTTTGTCGCGAGATTACAAGCTGCCTCTCGAGTACAAAACTGAGTGGGAAGGTCACGAGAGCGATCGCTTGAGCGCCGAGCCTTCGATCATCAACATCGGCCCGTCGCATCCGGCTACACACGGAGCGTTGAGGATCGTTTGCCGCCTCGACGGCGAGAACATAGTCGAATCGGATGTCGAGATCGGCTATCTGCATCGCTGCTTTGAGAAGATGGCCGAGACTCATCAGTGGAACGGGGTGATCCCGTACACCGACCGGCTGAATTACTGCTCGTCGTTTTTGAACAACGTCGGGTATGCGTGCACGGTCGAGAAGCTTTTGGGAATCGAGGTGCCCAGGCGCGTTCAATACATTCGCGTTATCCTGGGTGAGCTTTCTCGCATAATGGACCACATGGTTTGTCTGGGCGCGGCGCTTGTCGATCTCGGCGCGATCACCAACTTCTGGTATTCATTCGAGCCGCGAGAAGAGATTTACGATCTGCTCGAGATGACATCGGGACAGCGGATGATGGTGAGCTACGTGCGGGTCGGCGGATTATCGGCTGACTTGCCCGACGATTTCATTCCGCGCTGCCGCGAGGTGCTCAAGCGACTGCCCGGCTACATCAACGATCTGCATAAGCTCAACACGAACAACGTGATATTCAAGCAGCGAACTCAAGGCGTTTCGGCGATCTCCGGGAAGGAAGCAGTCGATCACGGCTTTACCGGGCCGATGCTGCGAGCAGCAGGCGTTCCTTATGATATCCGGCAGAATCATCCTTATTCGAGCTACGATGATTTTGATTTCGAAGTACCGGTAGGCAATCGCGGCGATGTGTACGATCGATACTTGGTTCGCATGGAAGAGATGCGGCAGAGTCTTCGAATTGTCGAGCAGGCGCTCGAGAATCTCCCCGAGGGACCTTATCAAGTGGATGATCGGCGGATCACGTTGCCGCCGAAGCAGGGCGTGTACACAAACATTGAAGATCTGATGAACCACTTCAAACTGGTTATGCACGGAATTCAAGCGCCGCCCGGGGAAGTGTACGGCTACAGCGAAGGAGGGAACGGAGAGCTTGGGTTCTACATTGTGAGCGACGGCTCGCTGCGCCCGTGGCGAGTACACGCGCGCGGCCCGTGCTTTCCTATCTTCTCCGCTTATTCGAGGCTGATCGAAGGTGGGCTGGTGGCGGACGCGATTGCGACGTTGAGCAGCCTGAACATTATTGCCGGAGAGCTTGATCGATGACTTTGCGAGCTTTGCGGTACTTGGCGTCTTTGCGTTAAACGAATAGGTTTTGCACCCTGATTCGTTTAACGCAGCCAAGTACCGCAAAGCACGCAGAGTGAATGGGTGAATTGATGATCGAATTCAGCGAAGAGGCAAAGGGTCGATATCGGACAATCCTCAGCCACTACGCCGACAAGCGCGCTGCTTTGCTTCCGGTGCTGACGCTTGCGCAGCGCGAGTTCGGTTGGATTTCACAAGAGGTCGCCGAGTACGTTGGCAAGTTAATGTGCTATCCGCCTTCGGACGTCCTGAGCGTCGCAACTTTTTACACGATGCTTCACAAGAGGCCGGCCGGCAAGTATCACATCGATATCTGCAAAAATGTGAGCTGTTGGTTGATGGGCGCCTACCCGTGCATCGATGAGATCAAGCGGCAGCTTGGAGTTGAGAAGAGGGAAGTCACCGCCGATGGGAAATTCAGTTGGGATGCAACGGAATGTCTGGGCTCGTGCGGGACTGCCCCGGCGATGCAGGTCGGTGATCGCTATTATGAGAACCTGACACCGTCGAGCATCGGCGAGATTATTGAGAAGCTGCGAAATGATTAAGGAAGAAAGGGCAGGCAGGTAGCTTGCGCCCAGAGACGCAATGACCAAGATCCTGTTGGCAAACATCGACAAGCCGGAGCAGACGAGCATCGCAAAGTATCGCGAGCGAGGCGGCTACCGGCCGCTCGAGAAGGCGCTTGCGATGGATCAACCTGCGGTCATCGAAGAGGTCAAGGCAAGCGGGTTGCGGGGCCGCGGCGGCGCTGGATTCCCTACCGGAATGAAGTGGAGTTTCGTGCCGCGAAACACCGGCAAGCCAACTTACCTGTTGTGCAATGCTGACGAAAGCGAGCCGGGCACTTTCAAGGATCGCATTCTGATGGAGCGCGATCCGCATATGATGATCGAAGGGATGGCAATCGCCAGCTACGCGCTCAACTGTCATGTGGCATACATCTATATTCGCGGCGAGTACGAATTTGTAGCCAACACAGTGCAGAAGGCGCTCGACGAAGCTTACGACGCGAAGCTGCTGGGGCCGTCGGTAATGAGTAAGGATTATGCGCTCGACATCTTCGTTCATCTCGGGCAGGGCGCGTACATTTGCGGCGAAGAAACTTCGCTGATCGAATCACTGGAAGGGAATCGTGGTTACCCTCGGATAAAACCACCCTTCCCGGCTACTCACGGATTCCTGGCGTCCCCGACCGTTGTGAATAATGTCGAGACACTTGCAGCCATACCCTGGATCATTCAGAACGGCGCCGCGGCTTATGCGGCAATAGGCACAGAGAAGAGCAAAGGAACCAAATTATTTTCGGTCTCGGGTCACGTCAACAAACCGGGTGTTTATGAAATTGATCTTGGCTATCCGCTGATGGACTTCATCAACAATGAAGCCGGGGGCGTACCAAACGGCCGCAAGCTGAAGGCGGTTATCCCGGGCGGCTCATCAGTTCCTGTGATGACCGCGGCTGAATGTCCCGGAGTCCTGCTTGATTACGAGTCTCTGTTGAAGGCAGGGTCGATGCTTGGTTCAGGCGGGATGATCGTGCTGGATGAGACAACCAGTATGCCCGAGACGTTGTCGGTGATCGCGGACTTCTACGCTCACGAGTCGTGCGGCCAGTGCACGCCCTGCCGGGAAGGGACCGGCTGGGCGGCCAAGATTCTGAAGAACATCGTAGGCGGCAAAGGGAAGAAATCGGACATCGACTTGCTTTTGAAGATCGCCGATATGATGGAAGGCAAGACGATCTGCCCGCTCGCCGATGCCGACGTGATGCCGATCAGGAGTTTTGTGACAAAGTTCAGGAGCGAGTTTGAAGCGTTGTGTGGGGATTGAAACGGAGAGACCTGGTGCGGGACGAAACGAATTTCAGAATGGACAAAACGGCGTTCTCTGTGGTTCCGCTTTCACAGGCGGACGACGAAAGGGAGTACTGGCTTTCGAAGACGCCTCATGAACGACTGCAGGCTGTTGAATTGATAAGGCAGACGATCTATGGCTATACCGCTGCTTCCGGAAGACTTCAAAGAGTTTTTGAAGTTGCTCGGCGCGAAGAAAGTTGAGTACTTGCTTATCGGTGGCTATGCAGTTGGTTATCACGGTTACGTACGAGCGACCGCTGATATGGATGTGTGGGTCGCTGCAAAAGCCGATAACGCTGCGAGGGCAATTTCAGCGTTGAGGGAGTTCGGCTTTGATGTGCCTAATTTGTCTGAGGAGTTGCTGCTGAACCCGGCCAATATTTTGCGAATGGGAGTTCCTCCGTTCCGGGTCGAGGTCCTTAACAGTATTTCTGGAGTCAGCTTCGATGAATGTTACGCGGAGCGAGTTGTAGACACAATCGACGATGTCGAAGTTCCGATCATAAGCTTGCGTCACCTGAAGGCCAATAAGAAGGCGAGCGCCCGGCTGAAAGATTTGGTCGACCTGGAGCATCTGCCCTAAGCATTGAACAAAGAATTGCGATGCCGAAATTCACGCTAAACGGACACGAAATAGAAGCCAGGCCGGGGCAGACAATCATTCAGGCTGCCGCCGATCACGGCATGGAGATACCACACTATTGTTATCATCCGGATCTTCCCATAGATGGGAACTGCCGAATGTGCCTGGTTGACGTCGAGAAGATGCCCAAGCTGACACCGGCGTGCACGACGCTCGTCAATGACGGCATGGTAGTGCGCTCCGAGAATGAGCGCGTCAAGGAAGCCGTGCGCGGTGTGCTCGAATTCCTGCTGATCAATCATCCGGTGGATTGTCCGGTGTGCGACCAGGCGGGTGAATGCCGCCTGCAGGACTACTACATGGTGTACGGCCTGCACACGAGCGAGATCCCGCTTGCCATGAAGGTCCGCAAGCGAAAAGTGATCGATCTCGGGCCGATGGTGGTGCTCGATCAAGAGCGCTGCGTGTTGTGCTCGCGGTGTATTCGTTTCTTCGAGAACGTGACCGAGACCGGTGAAATGCAGTTCTTCGGTCGTGGGGATCACGTCGCAATCGGAACATTTGAAGACAAGCCGCTCGACAACCCTTATTCAGGCAACGTCGTCGACATATGTCCTGTTGGCGCGCTGACGTCTCGCGACTTCAGGTTCAAGTGCCGCGTCTGGTTCCTGCACGCGACCGATTCGGTTTGCGGCGGTTGTTCGACTGGTTGCACCGTGAGGATCGATCATCGCGACGGCGCGATCTTCCGGATGATTCCAAGACGCAATGTTGAAGTGAATAGAAGCTGGCTGTGTGATGAAGGTCGCTTGAGCTTTCACAATCTTTCGGAGGGAGAGCGGATTGCGCGTCCAATGATGAAGGGACGAGATGGAGTCCAGGCGCCAGTCGCGTGGGAGGAGGCAATTCGCTCGATCGATTCTCGATTGAAGGAACTTCGGGATGCAAACGGCGCGGCTGCTATCCTGGGGTTTGCGTCTCCATCGGCTACTAATGAAGCGTTGTTCCTCTTCAAACGCTATTTGGCGGGTCTCGGTGCGGGGCAGTTTGATTTTCGCCTCGACTCGGAAGATAAGAAGCTTGCCGATGAAGAGGATCAGATTCTGCGGCACTTCGACAAACACCCGAATTCCATGGGCGCGATCAAGCTGGGATTCATGAGCAATGGAGTTTCCGGAATCGAAGGCGCGATCAGTGCCGCGCGAACCGGACGTCTGAAGGCCGGCGTGGTGATCTACTTCAAGCCGCTGGTGGAGCGGCCCGGCGATTCTGCAGCTGAAGGACGAGTGCTGGATTTGCTGGACGAACTCGAGTACTCGGTGTTGCTTACGTCTCATAAGGCTGACTGGCAAGAGTCCGCAAGCGTCGTGTTGCCCGTAGCCGCATGGTCGGAAGAAGAGGGTACGTACACGAACTTTGAAGGACGCGTTCAACTTGCCGAGAAGGCGATCGACGCGGGGGGAGACGCGCTGCCGGTTTGGGAAGTCTTCGCGATGCTGCTTCACGCCACTGGCGCTGAGTCGCCCTGGATGTCAGCTGGAGACGTATTCGCAACGATGGCGGAGAGCGTATCGGCGTTTAATGGGATTACCGCGGATCAAACCCAGCTGCCGGGCGTGGTCGTAGGGTAGACTTTAGTCTGCCCGGGAACTACAGACTGAAGTCTGTGCTACTTTATGAAGAAACAAGCAAAGATCATCGATGTGAGGGCTCGCGCAGATAGCGAGGCATCATTTGCCAAGGGCGTTCTGGGTCCACTTGTCGGAATGGGCCTGACCATTAACCGAATGGTGGACAACCTTACGGGCAAGGTTAACGCTACCATCCGATATCCGGAGGAACGCCGGGCGTACTCTGATCGATATCGCGGCGCTCACATTCTTACGGCTCGCGAAGACGGATCGCCGCGATGTGTGGCTTGTTACATGTGTGCGACGGCGTGTCCTGCTGATTGCATCTATATCGAACCAGCCGAGCATCCCGATCCGTTGATTGAAAAGTATCCGGCCCGGTTTGACATCGACATGCTCCGTTGCGTGTTCTGCGGCTTTTGCGTCGATGCGTGTCCCGAGGAAGCGATCATCATGAGCCGCGAGAGTGAGTTATGTGCATTCACTCGCGAAGAGACAATGTGGGACATAAAGCGCCTGATGAGCCGGCCTGAGCTGCCTGAGTTCGGGCTTGGATATCGGCCAAATCAGAAGCTTGTGGATAGCACGGTCAAATTCACGCCGAAAGAAAAAGAGAAGAAGAAACTGGCCGGGCGTGTGACGCTGAAAGAAGATGTCGAGATGATTTCCCATGTCACCTTCGATCCAACCAAGGATTGAGCGAGACTCGCTTGGCGAGCGCGAACTGCCCGCGGATGTCTACTACGGCATACAAACCGCGCGTGCGATTGAGAATTTTCCTATCTCAGGCTGGAAGCCTTACCCTTCGCTGGTTACCGCGACAGTTCAAATAAAAAAGGCCGCCGCGCGCGTGAATGTGTCGCTCGGTGTTCTGGACCAGCGATTAGGCCAGGCCATCGAATCGGCGGCTGACGAAGTGCTCGCCGGAAAGCTGCGCGATCAATTCGTCGTCGACCCGTTTCAGGCTGGGGCCGGAACCTCGCACAACATGAACGCAAATGAAGTGCTTGCCAATCGCGCTATTGAGTTGCTTGGCGGCGAGAAAGGCGACTACTCGATCGTTAATCCGAACGATCACGTCAACATGAGTCAGTCGACCAACGATGTGTTTCCGACGGCAATGCGGCTTGCGGCGTTGGAGCTGGCCGGCAATTTGATCGCGACGCTGGGTCTTCTTGCTGAGTCGCTGCGGCAGAAAGCGGTCGAGTTCGATCAGATCGTGAAATCGGGACGCACTCATTTGCAGGACGCCGTCCCAGTCAGATTAGGCCAGGAGATGCGGGCCTATGCGACGGCCATTACCAAGAACGCCGGACGAATCTTAAGTGCCGTGGGCGAGCTAAAAGAGATTGGTCTTGGCGGCACGGCGGCCGGGACCGGATTGAACGCGCCTCCGGGTTATCGCGGGCGTGTTGTTGAGGAGCTCGGAGATATCGCGAATCAGCGGCTTCGGGCAACCGAAGACTACTTCGAGTCTATGCAGAGCATGTCACCGTTCGTTGGCCTCTCGAGCGCACTGCGGACGCTGGCGGTGGAGGTGATCAGAATCACCAATGACCTTCGAATGCTAAGCTCGGGTCCCAACACCGGCCTGGCGGAGATCGGGTTGCCCGCGGTCCAACCCGGTTCGTCGATAATGCCGGGAAAGGTGAATCCCGTGATGGCCGAAATGACCGCAATGGTCTGCTTCCAGGTGATGGGGAACGACCTGGTGATCGCGGCCGCCGCCCAAGCCGGGCAGCTGGAGTTGAACGTGATGATGCCGGTTATTGCGTTCGATCTGTTGATGTCGCTTACGATTTTAACTAATGCCCTGGGGGTGTTGAGGGTACGTTGCGTTGACGGCATAACCGCAAACGAGGAACGTTGCCGCTGGTATGTGGAACACAGTGTCTCGCTTGTGACAGCGCTCAATCCGAAGATCGGTTATGCTCGCGCGGCCGAGATCGCCAAGCGCGCGCTTGCAAAAGGTAAGACGATTCGCGAAACGATTGAGGAAGAAGGCTTGCTTGCGCCGGATGAACTGGTAGAAGTGATGGACACTCGCGCGATGACGGATTATGAGGAGAGTCCGTAGTCGGTGGCCGGTGGTCAGTGGCCGGTGGTCAGTGGCCGGTGGTCAGTGGTCAGTGGCCGGTAGTCAGTGACCAGTGGTCGGTCAGTAGAGTTCGTGGCTAAGGCCACCGACCACTGGCCACCGACCACTGGCCACTGGCCACCGACTAACGTTTGCTTGACATCTTCGAGGCAAATCGGCGAAATTTGTGTCGGTACATAGTTCAATCATTTTAGTTGTTAATACCTGAAAAGGAGGCTTACGTTTCAATGACGTATGTTATCGCTGAACCCTGCATAGGGACAAAAGACACGGCTTGTGTGGATGTCTGCCCTGTAGACTGCATCCATCCTCGCAAAGACGAAGCGGCCTTCGAGACCGCGGAGTTGTTGTATATCCATCCCGACGAGTGCATCGACTGTGGCGCGTGCGAGCCAGCCTGCCCCGTCCAGGCGATCTTCACCGAAGACGATCTTCCCGAGCAGTGGAAGCATTTCACTGCGATGAATGCTGACTACTACAAGTAAATGGCGACGGCGCGGAGCAAGAAGTTTTGGCCTACGTAATATGTGAGCCATGCATCGGCGCCAAAGAGCTGGCGTGCGTTGATGTTTGTCCCGTTGACTGTATCCAGGGTGGCCCCGATCACCAACAGATGTACATAGATCCCGCGACCTGTACGGACTGCGCTGCTTGCGAGCCGGCCTGCCCGGTGTCGGCCATCTTTATCGAAAATGCAGTTCCGGCAAAATGGCACGCATTTATCGAAAAGAACGCGCAGTTCTTCAGATAGGAAGAATCCCATGCAAACCAGTCACATCCGCGTCATCTGTGGTCGATGCTTCCCGAGCCTCAGGCCACCGATGACACGCATCTGACCGGTTTGCACGGAGACAAAAACGAGCCGCCGTTGAATCCTTCAACGGCGGCTCGTCTTCGTTGCCCGGTGAATTTCAAACTAGTAGTGAAAGTTTCTCATATTATGGAGCAGCATCTTTTTACCTTCCTGAAATCTGACTTCAATCTTGTTTGGTGGAAGGGCTGACTCAACGGCGCCCAGGCCGAACTTCGGATGGTTGATGACATCGCCCGCTGAAAAGCTGTTGTTCATATCGTAAGACTTCGGCGTCTTCTTGGGATCGATATTGAACGCGTTAGCTTCCTTCGTCCTTCTTGAGCTGGCCCTTCGCTTCGCGGGAGCCGCCGTTGCAGCGCCGTCGGCGGCGGGCGGCGGGTTCACTTTGTAGTTGTGCGTGCTGCCGCACATCGAGCACTGGACTCTTCGGACTATCTCGCCGTCCATCGCAAAAACCGTATGTGTTCGTTCATCTTTGCACTTGCCGCAATATGCATTTAGTTCTTGTCCGACCCGAGGCTTTCTGTAGAGCATAACGAAACTATAACATTTGGCTCCCAGAACTTTCCAGTTCGGGGGCCGCGCCGGGACTGTTTGACTCGCCTAGCTAGATCAATTCGCGAAGCATTTTCGCAGCGCGATAGTGAATACCGTTGGCTTCGCTTGGAAGCTCGCCGGGTCGAAACAGGCCATCGACCCATCTCAGGTACTCGCCGACCGCACGCTTACCCTCAATCGTTTGTTGTAGGCCACCTCGCGCCTCGCGCGAGTTAATGTGATATACGAATCCATCCGATCCGAGGTAGACCGCGCTCGCCCAGAGACCCGTCCTGAGTTCGAGCCCGTCAGAGCCCAGCAAAGTGCCTTGCCTTGCGATCTGAATCGCTTGCTTGCGGCCCTCTCCTTTGCTCGACATAAATCCATTTCTACCCAAATCGCCGCCCGAGTGCAACGCTGATGGAGGACAGGATTGTGGTTGTGCTAACCTGAAGCCTCGGAAACTCTCTCAAGATGCTTAACCTGTTTTCAATAAGGTGCAGCCTCGCCTTCACACCGTATGTAGTGGAAAGCACGTCCGAGTTTTTGGACGCCGGCGTCGTGACCTCCCGTGTCGTCCGACAGGGTAGCAGCGGATTGATCGTAAGATCCGATGGAGACCTCGTCCTTCGCCACCAGAATCGTCAGGTGCAACTCGGACGTGAAGAGGCCAGGCACTATGCTGCTACTGTCAGGTTCAGACACGAGTTCTATCAAGTCGTCCGCATGGAAGACGAGGTTGTGTTGGCAAACGTAGGCAGCGAGCTTTTCTTGTCGCATCCTCAATCTGATCTCTGGCTCGGTCAACAACCGGTTGCGGCGCTGCTGAAAACATTCGATGGTCGAAGCGGTTCGACTGCTCCGGCGGCATTGCCGGAATGGTTGACCGTATCTGCAAGCGGCGGCCGACTATTGATAAGCGATCAACGCAACGGCAGATGGGTGCTGCTGGGCGAGGATCACATCCGGGAGATCCAGCGCAGGATGGCTCTGCTCGAACTTCCACAGCGTGCGGCATTGCCGCCGCAGCCGCCAACGATCTCACTAAAGGGAGTGACTGTGCATCTGCAGTCGGCGGAGAAACTGGCCGAGACGCTCGAGCAATTCGCCACGACCCGGCGATTCGAGTCGTTCGTGGAGCGAGCGCCCGATTTCTCCCTGGCCGCAAGAGAAGCAACGGAAGGGATTGAAATTACAGATGAAACGATGCGCATCGGCTTGACCGTGAAGGAAGCTCGCAAGTGGGCTGACATCATTCGAGGCAAGCTCGCGCGATTGAATTCCAGTTGCATGAGTCGCGGTCAAATAAGAACAGTCTTTGCGGATGCCGAGCAGGGAAGATGGATTTTGCAATGGGGAGATGAGGTGCTCCTTGAGGCCCAGGCGTCATCGCTTGCTGGTTTATCTGAGCCACTCAGTCCGGCTCCGAGCCGGCAACGAAACCCGCCTTCTCAGGGAACTCTAGAAACAAAACGAGCCGGTGATCTTATGCTGCTTTTGTCGCCAACGAGCGGGGCTTGCGTGGCTCTCGATGCGAGTGAACTGGCGCGATTGTCAGAGTGAGCGCCGGCGATGTCCCTGCGACCGCTACTTGAGATCGACGGCGCCGAACATATGGCCGAGCTTTTCCTTCTTGGTCTTGAGGTAATCGGCGGTTTTCTCGTCCGATTCTACTTCGATCGGCACGCGTTCGACCTCGAAACCTGCCTCTACTAATGCGGCGAGCTTGTCCGGGTTATTCGACATAAGCCGCACGCGGCGCAAGCCGAGTTGTTTGAGGATGTTCACACAGCACTCATACTGGCGAAGGTCGGCTTCGAACCCGAGCGACAGGTTGGCCTCAACGGTATCCTGACCGGCGTCCTGCAACTCGTAAGCGCGAATCTTGTTAGTAATCCCGATTCCACGACCTTCCTGCTGCTGATATACGATCACACCGCGGCCTTCTTTCTGAATCAGCTTCATCGCGTGATCGAGCTGCCTTCCGCAATCACATTTCAGAGAATGGAAAACGTCTCCGGTAAGGCACTGAGAGTGGATTCGAACGAGAGTTGGGGTCTCGCTATCCAGCTCTCCTTTGACGAGTACAGGAAACTCCTCGCCGTCGAGTCTGCTTTTGAATGCAACGATGCGAAACAATCCAAACTCAGTAGGGAGGTTCGCTTCAGCCAGGCGCTCGACACCAGCGCACTCTTTTGTTGAACTTCCATTGCTGTTATTCATAATCAACTTACTCAAAAGTGTAGAGAGCGGTTTCATGAGCGTCAAGGTGGAAGGGAGAAAGCAGAAGGCGGAAAGCGGAAAGCGGAAGGCGGAAGGCGGAAGGCAGAAGGCGGAAAGCAGAAGCCGGAAGGCGAAGGCGGAAGGTTTTCCATTTTCCATTGGTCATTTGCAGTCGAGGGTTGCCGGTCAGTCATGCTCGTCAGTCAATGACAATGGCAAATGGCAGATCGCAAATGGAAAATCCTCTGCTCCGCCTACCCTCTTCCGCCCTCCGCCTTCTGCCTTCGGCCCACCGCCTTCCGCGTTCCGCCTACCGCCTTCTGCCTTCTTTCTTGCGGTCTCTGCCCTTTGCGCTCTCCCGCCGCCGTTGATATATTGATTGTTCATTAAAAGGTGAGAGATATGAGCGATGCCGAGCGCACAATAAAGCTCGACCTCCGCGAAGTGCCTCGATCAATCACTAAGCGGCCCGTCCTGGTCATTCTACAGGGCCAGTCAATCGGAGAAACCAACAACCTGGAAAAGGAGCGCACCATCATCGGGCGCGGCTCAACCGCCGACGTTGTGTTGCGGGACGAGATCGCTTCACGCCAGCACGCCGAAATAAAGCGGTTGTCGCTGGAGGGAAGCCTTGTCGAGTACTACGTCAACGATCTTGATTCCACCAACGGGACTTTTCTAAACGGCGCGAAGGTAATGTCCCAGCAGCTACTTCAAGACGGCGATAAGATCAAGATAGGAAACCACTTGCTGAAGTATGCGATGCTCGATGAATTCGAGGCGGAGTTTCAGGAGAAGCTTCACCAGATGACTCAGCGCGACGAGCTGACCGGTCTCAGGTCACGCCGCAGCCTGTTCGCTGAGCTTGATAGAAAGATCAGCAGGTCGGCAAAAAAGACCAAGCCTCTGAGGATCAATGTGCTGATGATGGACATTGATTTCTTCAAAAAGGTAAACGATGGCCGTGGCCATCTTGTAGGAAGCCACACAATCCGCGACGTCGGTCACATTATTCGCGATGTGGTCGGGAACGCCGACCTCGCGGCTCGCTACGGCGGCGAGGAATACATGGCCTACATAGTCGGCTCACGCGAAAGAGGGTTTGAACTGGCAGAACAGATCAGGACAAAGGTGGAAGCGCATCCGTTCCCGGCGTCGACAAGCGACCTCAACCAGACCATGCACATTACGATCAGTCTTGGAGTGGCCACCTTCCCGGATGACGGCACAACCGCGCTCGAGATAGTTCAGAAGGCAGATCAGGCATTGTTCAGAGCCAAGCTCAGTGGTCGAAACAAGTCTTGCGTCTACGATCCCGACGTAGATAAGCCGGACGCTTTCCACCAGACGGTCGATGCTTCTGCGATTATCTACGGCCCGGCGGACGCTCAGTGACACTACACTGCGGGCAGCTTTGACTTGATGGTTGCGAGAAGGTTGTCCAGGTCAATCGGTTTCTCGACAAAAGCATCGGCCCCGGCCTCGATCGCGTCATTGATCAATCGCTTTCCGTAGGCGCTCATAACGATGATCGGCGTTTTGCTGATAGGGCGCGAATCGCGAATTCGCTTTATCATCTCGATGCCATCCATTCTTGGCATCTGAATGTCGGTCACTATCAGATCCGGATGCTCGCTGGTAGCTGTGCTGAAGCCGACCATCCCATCGATCGCGTGTTCGACTTCATACCCTTCCATCTTCAGCAAACGGCAAAGCAGAAATGACGTGTCATGATGATCCTCGACGACCAGTACTTTTTTACTCATAACAGTGATCTGTTCCATAATTCACGCGCCAAGTAACGCAAGGCGCAATTGCGACTCCTCATCAGTATTCACCAATGCGACCACAATGTCACCGTCTTGGAGTTTGGTTTCACCGCGGGGGACGACCAATTTGTCCCCGCGTAGAATGGCTATGATGTTACTTTCGTGTGGAAGCTGGACCTCGCGAAGAGTTCGCCCCGTCGCCGGAGATACCGCATCAAGCGGATACTCCAGAATCTGAAAGGCGCCGGCCTGCAGGCTGAGCAAAGTCTTGATGCGCACCGTTGGAAGTTCGCGCTCGATCACTTGCTGGATAATCGATGTAGAGCTCACGGTCGAATCCACGCCGAGCCGAGCCATCACGTCTTCGTTCTTTGGATTGGAGGCGCGCGCTATTGTTTTTGTGATTCCGAAAACTTTCTTCGCCACCTGGCATGCAATCAGGTTGTCCTGGTCGCTCCCGGTCGCCGCCACAAACACTCGTGCTCGCGACGCGCCCGCGCTGTCGAGCACGTCGTGTGTTGAGCTGTCTCCTACATACACCTGACAATCGAGCTTGCTCGACAGGACAACCGCGCGCGCGGCGTCTTGTTCGATCACCGCCACTTCGTGCCCGCTTTCATAGAGTTCGCGCGCTAGATTTACACCAACTTTGCCGCCGCCGGCGATGAGAATGTACTTCGACTCGTCGGTTGCCTCATAACGCATTCTCGGGTGAGCCGCAAGCGACTCCGGCGGCAAGCGTTCAGGCAAGGGGTGATTTGCGGCGATGTCTACCTGCTCGACTATCATCGTCACCGCAAGCAGCGTAGGACAAACCACAAGCAACTGGGGATCTTCCTGCGTTGCTTCGGCGTGGCTGGGTTCATATACACGGGCGATCGCGAGAGGGACGTGGTAGTGAATGCGCGCGACCTGCGCGGCCATCAAGTTGACGTTGTCATCGCGAGTGACTGCCAGCAGAATGTCGGCGTCACCAATGCCGGCCTCGCGTTGAACGTCAACGTCGATTCCATTGCCCTGAACCAAGTCGACGTTTTCGAGCTGCGACGCGCGGCCAAGGCGGCCGGCTTCCTTATCTACGATGGTTATTTGGTGGCCTCGATCGAGGAGAGATGCTACTGTCCTGGACCCAACCCGCCCGTATCCGATAACGACGATCTTCATCTGTCACTCTTAGACTACCGAACGCCGCAAGCGCTGACAAGCTGAAACGATCTCCCGCAAGACGCGCGCCGGGACTTGATGGACCTGTAAGGGCAGGCCCTCCGTGGCCGCCCCGCTTGCCAGGCGCAACCTCCTCGCGTACCAAAGAGGGGCGGCCACGGAGGGCCACCCCTACAGGTCTATCAAGAGCTTGAGCTGACTCAGAGTCAGTTGTCCTCCGCCACCTGATACTGCTCCAGCTTTCCGTCCGGCATTTCGTAGGTCCAGGCTCGCAGGACTCTCTTGTCGAATCTTATTCGATAAGTTCGAAGCGTCATCCCTCCGCGAAGTCCCTGGCGAATCTGATTGAACTCCGTGGGCGCGCCCAGGGGAGCAAGGCTCGCGGCGAAATCCTTCAGCGCCTGCTCGCTGAAGTAGAAGTTCGCGTTGTCCGTGAACAGCGAGCGATCGATTGTACCGCGCTGAAGCCCTTCGAAGATTCTGCGCGCCTGCTCCAGCTTTCCTGCCGTAGCCGGATCGCTCGTCGTGAACAACAGAGGCGCTATGCCGTGAGCGATGTCGCCGGCGGCGCCGGCGGCATCCTGATTTGTGAGCACGACTACCGCGATGCGTTCATCGGGAAAAACGATGTTCTCGGCGGTGAACCCTGAGACCTCGCCTCCGTGAGACAGAGCGCGGTGCCCGCCGTCCATGCCCACACTCACCCCTAATCCGTAGCGAGTGCCCAATCCATTCTTGAGCTGAACTTCAGTGCCGAGCTGCTGATAAGACGCCGGTTTCATCAGCTTTTGATCCATGATCGAAATGTCCCACTTCGCCAGGTCTCGCGCCGGCATCGCCAACTCACCCGCCGCAAACAGCCAGCCTTTTCCTTCCTTAGGCGCGGGATGCAGCGGCCCAAGCGCATAGCGCATGTAGCCGGTTGGGTCGGTCTCCTCGAGCTTGTCTTGATCGATGTTCATCACGCTCTTCATATCGAGCGGAGTGAACACCTTCTCGCGCAGAAACTGAAGAAGCGGCATACGAGCGGCCTTCTCGATGATGACTCCTGCAATAACGTAGTTCGTGTTGCTGTACTGCCACTTGGTGCCGGGATCGAAATCCAACGGCTTGCGCGCCCATTGGTCGAGGATCTTCTGCGACGTGACCGGCTTCAGCATGAAAGGCATCACGTAGTCCTGGGGCCAGTAGTCCTGATAGCCGGATGTGTGCGAGAGCAGTTGTCTAATCGTGACCTCGTTCGCGCGGGTCAGGTCAGGCACAAACTTCGCGACCTTATCGTCGAGCGACAGCTTGCCCTGTTCCTGCAGAAGAAGAATCGCGGCAGCGGTGAACTGCTTGCTGATGGACCCGATGCTGTATCGCATATCGGGCGTCGCTTGCGTCCGCGGCTCAAGTCTCGCGGCGCCATACGCCTGGAGATAAGCGAGCTGACCGTTTGTAACAACGGCCACCGAAGCACTCGGCACACCTGACTTAGCGAGCGCTTCGTTTGCGAGCTTATCGATCTTGTCTCGCAGCTCGGGCGAGAGTTGAGTCTGAGCGCTTGCTGAAAGGGATGCGAGACACAGAGTCATCAGAGTTGCAGAGAGAAGGAACAGGCGAGATCGGTTCATTGAATTCTCCTTGGCAAGGACATGGAAGAACATTGGGAAGAACATTGGGAAGAACACATGATTGCATAACGCCAAAGGTTTTCGCCGCGGGAAGCTGCTCGAGCTTCAAGCAACGCGGAGCCTTCGCCGTTGCGGGGTTGGATGCTGTGCTTTTAGCCGGTCGATATGAGCGGCTCGCTGCTTGCGCTCAGTGCGTTGGGCATCTGAACTGATTATTAAGATACAGGGTTACTTTGCCCTTCTGAATAGCATCCAGGAGGCTCGCCACCGCCTGAAGATGCCGCTGACGTAACCCCGAAAGCGCACTCAGTAACTGCGGAGAGGCGTTCCCCAGTTTCGCGAGATACTGGTCACCATTGGGAAAGGCAATCCAGTCATTACCAGGAAAGGATATGCCGGCTTTGGCGGTCGTTGGCTGGCCATTGTTGTTGAGTGTCACGTAGGTTGCCCCTTGAGTGGCGCCGGCAGCAGTTGATAGGCCGGTGATAAACTCCTGTTTTGTCGTAGCAGGTTTCAGGAACAACATTGAATTGTTTGTGGGTGAACCATGAAAATCAATCTGCGTAAAACCCGCGAATTGACCGCTCCAAAGTGCAGGATCTATGGTTCCCAGATAATCGAAGAACCCTTTTGCCTGCACACCTGACAGAGAGCCTGCAAATGTCACGACCGCATAGTCCAGGGGGAAATCATAGGCCCTCGCGTTATCGGGACTGAAGTGAGCCGTTCCACTTTGGTTTAAGACATAACCCAGAGCGTTGTCGAGTATGTCGACATCCGCCGCGCTCACGGCATTAGGCCCCGAGTCCTGAATAGTAAATACATAGGAGGGATCAGTCACTGCCTCAAATCCTCCGGCCGCAACCAGGAAACGCGTATTGCCGGAATTGACCGTGCTAATAGCGCCGTTAGAAGCAAGCACATCGATCACGCTTTGCACGATATGGCAGTCATTGAGAAGTCGATTGCTCCAACGCTCCAGGTTTGGGTAGCCTGCGCTCAGGATCATGTCGAGAGCGTTTTGCCCCACAACATCTCCACTTGGAATCGGCTCTGCTGAGATATAGGTGGTGGCGGCTACAGAGTGAACGCCCAGCGTGATAGCCAGGAGAACGACAGTTACAAAGCAAGAGAACTTGCTTCGAATCTTCTTGAGTTTTCTATTAATTTGATTGTTCATCAACACCTCCAGATTAAGATCAAGTGGATTCTCGGCAGCACACTAGCAGCAGACTATCAGAAAATCCACAGTGTGATGCGGCGTTTTCAGGAATCGGCTTTCGGAAAACAAACGATCTCCGCGCCTTGGCCGAAGCGTCGGACAACACCGCTTGATTCTGTCTAAGCCGTCAAGGGTTGAGGCGATACGAGGCGACGCCAGGGCAATGATCAAGAGTGACCTCCGATGAGATTGGATTCTACTAAAGATAGTTGAGCGTCCAACACTGCCCAAACACTGCTCTAACTCATTCCAAGGCGGCAGCCGGAGCGCGGGCACTAGTGGGGCTTTTCCAGCGTTTCGATCAGTAAGAGGATTTCGGCGGCCATCGAAAAGTCCAAATCCGGGGCGTCAGCAAGGCTGCGGTCACGGCTACCCGCGACGATGGCTTGGAGTGCGCGGATGAAGCCGCCGCCGCCAGCCGCCTCGAAGCGGGGAGCTTGTTGCTGGAGGAGGAAAGCAGCGGCAGCCGGATCGCCGGCGAGCAGGGATTGGGTCACGGCGAGGCTGATGCGCCCTTGCGGGTTGTGGTTCTCGCCGCCGTCGCGCCGGTAAGCGAGGTAGCAAACGATGGCCTTGCGATTCGCCTCAGCGGCGGCGGTTGGGTCGCCGGCGTCCGTCTCGATGTCTGCGAGAATGGACCAGGACTTCCATGGCTCAGAGGCGTGACCGAATTTGGCTTTGCATTTGATCGCCCGGCGGATTTCGTGCCACGCTTCGTCGAGGCGGTGGAGCTTGAGCAGAGTCGCGGCGATATTGCTCCTCGCGCGGCCTTCGTTCGCTTCATCGCCGATCTCGACATACTTGTCCGCAGCTTGCCGGTAAAAGGCCGCCGCCTCCTCAGGGCGGTCCCGGACAGCGTCATACAAGTTTCCCAGTTGGCCCAACGTGCTCGCCTGCCCGCCGACATCTCCGAGCCGGACCGCAATTGCGAGAGCTTTCCGGTCGGCATCCTCCGCCGCTTCCGGCTCGCCCGCCTCCTGATACACTATGCCGGTCTGATGCCAGCTCACCGCGACAGAGCCCGGTTCGTCCAACCGCGTGAACCGGTCACGCGCTTCCTCGTACGCCTTTAGTGCCTCCGAGTAGCGGCGCTGCAACATGCGGACGGTCCCAAGTTGGCCTTTGCCGACTGCGACCTCGCGATCATCACTGAGTTGCTCAGCGCGGCGGATACACTCTTCATAGGCCGCCCCAGCTTCGTCGAGCCGACCGAGATCGAGAAGACAGCCGCCTAGTTCCTCGAAGCAGACGGACGCCATCCTTTCCGCGCCCGAACCGGGCACCCGCTGCTCGACGGCCTCGAAGCGCTGGCGGGCTTCGTCCAACAGCGGCAACGCCGGTTCCGAGCCGCCGGCGGTCCGCAACACGCGGGCCTGGAGGAAGCATGCCATCGCCAGATCGTAATCGGCGTCGGAATACGCCAATTCGCCCGACGCTCGGGCGCGCTGGAGCAACTGCTGCGCATCATCAAGCGTCTCGCGCAATCGCCCGCCGGCAAGCTGCTGCTCGATGCGGGTCCGTGCGGCCTGGAACCGCGAGTGAGTCCAGGCGTCGCCCAGGGCTGGCTACGGCATCGCGCACCTGGCCCACGCGCTCCAGCAGCCGCGGCTTGCCGGCAAATTCCAGCAAGCGGTAGAGCGAAGTGGTCAGATCAATCGTCACTTCCGCATCCCCCGCGCACTGGACGAGGTCGAGCAGCGCAAAGAGGTTCGGCAGCTCCAGCACTGTCAGCGTCGTCGCGATTTCGGTCTTCCGGTTCCACTGTTGCACGAGGAACCCGGTATACGCGCGCATCGCCTCGACCCAGCGGGCCGACAGCGCCTCGCGCTCCGTATCGTTCATCCGCCCGCGCAGGTAGGGGCAGAGCGCGGGATTGAGCGTGAGATGGTTGTAGCGGTTCAGCGTCGCCAGCCCCGTCTCGACCAACTCGACAGCTAGCGAGGCCACGTTCGCCTCTTCCCACTCCATCATCATCGCGAGCATGTCAAGTTGGAGACCGCCGTAGAACACTCCGAGCACACGCGCCCGGTCCCGATTTGCCTCAGACATGCGACGCAGGGAAAGCTCGACGCTGGCGAAAACCGATTGCTCGCGGCTGCCGGGGAACTTCCTTTCCATCTCCACCATCAGCTCGACGAGCGACGTTCGGGTGGCCTCGACGCCGCCACTGCGCAGCGCCGGGGCCAACAACGCCAGTGTGCGGGCGTGACAATGGACGGCATCCACGAGTTGCTCGATCTCTTCGCGCGCGGCGTCACTGGAAGCACCGGCATCCCCGCCAGCGGCGTTCAGCACGCGCTCGACCAGCTTCACCGCATCCTCGCGATCGAGTTGGTGTAGCTCGCGCCGATGCCGGTCGGCATCGAACGGCGCGGGCAACGCCTCGCGGCTCGTGAAGATGAGCCGCGTGTCGCCCTTGGCATTGAGTCGCACGCAAAGCTTGAGGATGGCATCCAGTTCGCGGCGCGCGTCCTCGGATAGGGCCTCGGGCGTTTCTTCCAGTATGAAAGGCGGGAGAAGGATGCTCTCCATGTTGTCCACCACCAGCAAGGTTGCCTGCTCGGCCAACGCACGCTCGACACGCAGGATGGCTTTTTCCAGGTCATCGAACGTGGCCACGGAATAATCTTTTCCCACAAGCTGGCTGCCAAGAGCATCGAGCACCGCGGCGACGTGGCTGTGCATTTCGACGGAGACGAACGCTGCGCGATGCATCTGCTGCGAGCGGACCATCCAACGAGCGAACTCGGCGGCGACGGCGGTCTTGCCTTCGCCTCCCTGACCGCGCACCACGACGTAGCGTGCATTTCCCTCCCGCCGCAGCAGCCGCTGCAGCGCAAGCAGCTCCCGGCTGCGCCCAATGAAGCTGGTCTCCGGCCGGCACCGAGGGCAGCTCGCCGAGGCGTGCGGCGAGCGCGGTCTGAAAATCCTCCCGAGTCTGTTTCGCGGGCATGGTCTTGAAGAGCTGCGGGTCGTCCTTTTCCTGATAGAGCACGGGCACGAACCAATCCTCGAGCCGCAGTTCGCCTACGCCGAAGATGCGTCCGCGGAAGGTGTCGTCCTTGAGTTGGCGCTGGCCGGCGAGCATGGCATCGCCAACTCGTTTGCCCTCTGCCAACGTCTTGTAAAAGGCTTCGACGAACCGGCGCGCGGTCTCGACCAGCACGCTGTGGCTCATGGCCACCACGGAAGCGACACCGACCTTCAGCAGCTCGGAGGCGACGGACTCGGACGCCTTCTCGGCCTGCGCGGTCTGGCAGGCTTCGAGGAACACGAGCGGGATGCGATGATCGCGCAGCAGCGGACCGAGTTCGCTGGTGAAGATCGTGACGTGGCGGCGCTTGTCGAGCTTGCCGATATCCTCGGGAAGTTCGAAGCAAAGCCCGCCGAGACCGACCGCGCGGTCATAGACGCCGTGGCCATCGAAGTGGACTACGTGATAGGGCTTCCTTTCGCTGCGGGCGCGATCGAGTTCTTCGCGCAAGGCCGCCAGCGTAGGCGGGCTGAGGACATGAATCTTGACTAGGTCGGGCAGGGACTCCATCGCCTCGACCAGCGGAAGAGCGCTCGCGCGATGGTCAATGTAGCCGCATTCATCGTCCTCAGGGCGCGCGGTGACGAGCAGGATGCGGATCGGCGTAACGACGACGGGTACGTCAAGCACCTTTGTGTTCGGCAGGCGCCGCCGGACACGAGTGGGCTTCGCGCCTTGAAAGAGATACTGATCGCCGTCGTGGAGCAATTCCCACGGCAAGCCGAGCAGGAGCGTGGCGGCTTCCCTGGCGGTGTTGACGTCGGCCTCGGGCGCGCCAGCTTCAAGAGCGACATCCACGTGGACGGAGAAGCGGCGCCCGGCATGATCGCCGATCTTCGCCCAGGCTTTCATCACGTTTTCCCTGTGAGCCACGGGCATCGCGGCCTCGTGCAAGAGCTGTCCCCACTTCAGGAGGTCCGCTTCGACCTTGCGCGCGCGATCCTTGAAGTAGTGGCTGGGCCAGACGGCGTACTTCTCCAGATACCAGCGCAGTTCCTCCGCTTCAATGGGCCCGATGGGAGCGATGAGCCGCCAGCTCTGCGCGCTGTGAACGTGCGGCTGGCCCGGCGTGGTCGGTTCATAAACGAGCCGCGCGCGAGCCGCGGGGCGGCGGACGCCGTCCTGCTCGTGGAACTTCAAGTCGGTGAGTTCGAGGACCAGTTCTTCCAGCGGCTCGGCCTTGGGCTGCGGAGTGGGAGCAACATCAGCGGGATCGCGTTTGCCGAGCGCCACGAGGATCGCATTCATCGCCGCCTCGACGCCGCCCGCGTCGCTGCTCACGGGAATGTAGACCGGTTCCTCGCCGAAGAACTCTTCCAGCACACCGAGCTTGGTTCCGTTCAGCGAGAGCGGGATGACTGGGAACTTATTCTTGCCGCGCTGGTCGCGAACGGTGAGCGCGTGGCGCAGTTCCTTGCCGACCCACTTTGACTGCAACGCATCGGTGCTTACCACGACCGCGTAGCCCGACGCGTCGTCGATGGCTTTCTCTATTTCCTGCCAGAGCGGATCGCCGCCGCGCAGCTCGCGCGAATCGATCCAGCCATCCTGCTCGTGATCGGAGAGCGCCTCGCGGAGCTCGCGCACGAACGCGTCGTCCTGCGAGCTGTGGGAGATGAAGAGCTTAGTCATTGTCGGACGGTCCGGGCCTGCGATGGTCAATCGGAACCAAGTCGGCGCAATCTTACGCCTCTGTGGTCTGGTGATCAATTTCACAGGACAACCCTGTCTTTGTGGATACTTAACGAACTTGAACCACATCAACGCACTCAGTCGCGTTGCGGACAGCGGTTATTTCGTTCCCATCGCAGCAGGAGCCGTCTTGTTCATTCGAGCAGCCATCGCGCGAACGAGTTCGGCGTTTGTGAAAGGCTGCCAGCCGTGAGGCTTCATCGGCCGCCCGTACTCGAAGATGGCTTCGGCTTTCGGATTGTTCGTTGACTTCAAGAAGTCTTCCAGAAGATACACCGCGAGATTCAAATAGTAGTTGTCCATGTCGCCGCAGTAAACATGAATCTTCCCAACCAGATCCGGCCCGATCTGTTGCCAGTGTTTCTCGAGGTTGTACCTGAGATCGTAACCGTGGTCGCGCATGTACAGGGCGACCTCCTTGTCGATCTTCCCCGTCAGCCGATCCCACACAGGCTGCGGATAGCCGTCCTTGCCAACCGGCCCGTAAGCGGCGTCCCACGCTGCGATCTGTTGCCCTGAGCGCACGTTGCTTCCGAGCACCGCCTCGAGGCGACTCATTTCCCTCATCGTAAGTGTGACCTGTCCATCGGCATTTCTCGAGAGAGGCCGGATGAGCTTGCCCCAATCCCCGCTCGGCATTTCGAATGCGTTGTCGTCCTCATAGATATTCGACATTTGGTAGCGACGGAAGTCCACCGGGTCGGGATACAAAACCCACGTGCCGTTAAAGAACTTCGGATGGAGTACCTGCAAGGCCAGGGCTTCCCAGCCTCCGGTCGAACCGCCCGTCAGCACTCGCGCATGCGGCTCGGCGATAATTCTTAATTTCTCCTCGAGGAATGGAATCAACTCCTTCGTAAGCGCGTCCCCATAAGGACCGTTGTTAACCGAGTTCACCGCGTATGAGTCATCGTAGTACGGCGTCGGGTGTTGAAATGTCACGGCGACCGCTCGCGGAAAGTCATCTGACATCCATGCCCGAGCGAACTCGTATCCACTCTCCCTCGCGCTCGTGCTCATTCTGGCTTTGCGCTGCGCTTCCGCTTCAGGAGTGCTCGGCGCCTGAGTTGTGAATCCGAAAGGTGCGCCGAGTCCGAAGTGACCTTGAATGTAGATCGCTGGGTATTTCTGGTTCGCGGCTTGATCGTAACCCTTCGGCAGGAGCAATGTAGCGCCGAGGTAGATTGGATGTCCCCAGAACTCGGACAGCATCTTGCTTTGAAACTTCACGCGCTTGACCCATTCTGTGTCTGGCGGAATCTCCACCGCAGGCAGCTTCTTTGTGAGGCTGAGACTGACGTTGAAACCTGTCGCGGGATCCAGCCGAACTCGCTTCACCTCACTGACGAGGTTGCCCGGCGTTCGATTCCACCGTTGGCCTTCCCACTGATCCATGTGGACCCAGATCGCATGGCCGTCCTTCCGATGAACCTGTGTGTAGACGTTTAACAATGCCTGGACGTAGTAATCGCCTGCTGGAAGCTGGTTCAGGCTGTCGACCGGATATCCCAGCACTGATGTGTCGACGACCGCGTTCTCACCGGGCCGCAGAGCATTGACGTCCAGTCCGAAAAACGGAACCGATGCGTTGTAGGAGCCCGCCTGCAGCCTCGGTTCGGACCGATCGCTTTTCGAGATCATCACGAATACTCGGCCGGTGACGGGTCCGTTATCGAGCGCCGCTGAATAAGAAATTTCGAACCGCGCATTCGGCGGCGTCGTTGCGTGGCCGGAATACGTCGCCAGCAACGACACGAACAGAACTGCTCCCACAACGATTAGAATCCGTAGTTTCATTTTCCCTCCCAGGAACACTCCTTATCGGGAACGTTCCTCAACCTGGCGCAACCGAGTCCGAATTGCGGGCAGTGGGGTAATAGAGTGTTGATAAGTGAACGTGCCGGTCTTGCCACAAAGACACAAAGTCACGAAGCCGCACAAAGAAAGCCTTTGTGAAGCTTCGTGTCCTGGTGCCTTAGTGGCGAGATTCTTGCCAACACATTATTACCCCACTACCGAATTGCGCATCCGAGCTGCATAAGTTGAATAGCGCCTCGACTCAAGCAGGCGCGCCTTGTTCAGGAGCCAATAATTTCGCAGAACTTCTTCAGATCAACATTGCCGCCGGAGACAATCGCAACTATCGGACCCCGACCCGCTTTTCCAGTCAATGCGGCGGCGAGCGACAAGGCGCCGGCTCCTTCTGCAATCACACGCGCCTTTTCCGCCATCAATCGCATCGCCTTCTTAGTCTCGTCCAGGCTGACCACAATGTAGCCGTCAACCACCGGCTTCATTCGCTCCCACATGCGCGGAAAGAGGCTCTGACCTCCGGCGCCATCCACAAACGAAGGCTGCCAGTCCGCGAACACTTGTGGAGATCCCATCGCAAACGACAGCGCGGCTGGCGAGGCGGTCTCAGGTTCAGCACCCCAGACCTTGATCTCCGGGTTGAGCGCTTTGAGCGCGCTGCCGACTCCAGTGATGAGTCCGCCGCCGCCAATGCCGGCGATGACTGCAGCGGTGTCGGGTGCGTCTTCAAAAATCTCGAGACCCATCGTCGCATGACCGGCAATAAAATTATGATCGTCGAACGGATGGACGAACGTACCTTCGATTCCGGGAAACGAACGATCCTCGAGGGTCTGCCACGCAACGTCGTATGAAACTGGAAAGAGCTTTGCACCCAGCGCGCGCATTCGTGAGATCTTCGATTCCGGCGCAGTCTCGATGACCACGACCGAGCAGGGTACGCCCGCCTGACGCGCCGCATAAGCGACGCCTTGTCCCGCGTTGCCGGCGCTGATTGTCCACACGCCCTTACTCCTTTCAGACTCTGAGAGCAATGCTACGGCGTTGGCGGCGCCCCGCAATTTATATGCATTGATGGGCTGTAGATTTTCCAGCTTGAGTCGAATGTCGGGGAAGTCCGGCCCCAGTTCAAGGCGGATCAACGGCGTGCGCATAATGGTCCCGGCGATTCTTTCCCGAGCGGCTCGTACATCGGCCAGCTCAATCGGCCGCACGGCTTCGAGTTCTATTGGCATCGTTAGTTTCTCTCCACAAAAAAGCTAATTCGCCGCCCTTCATTAGGTTAATGATGCGATGCAAAGGGCGTTTCAATGAGCGGGCAGATGCATAAGTACTATCAGTAAGTAGAACGCTCTGATAGTTTTGGTTACTTGCTCTTTCGTTGTCGCCGTTTACCTAGCCTGTTGGAGCGCGGAATTGCATCTGTGCTACTAGTGACGGTTCGACGCGGCTTCAGGACGCCTTCGGAGAGTTCAAAGCCAATACAGGCTAGAGCCCTTAAGCCGATGCGCTGAATCTCTGATTCCTGCAACGAGAGTCGTTCGGCAATCTCATTCAGCCAATCGAGGTTGCGTTCAAGGAACGGTACCAAGAGAGCGCGATCCATCTCCAATGGCACTTCACAAGGCCCGTGCTTCACGCCGGACAGAAACTGGGCGTCGCAGACGCAGTAGGTGAAGGTTGGAAGTCCCAAAGCTTTGTCTGCAGCGTGCAGAAAATAGAACCAGTATTTGACGAGTGACTCGATCGCCTTCATCCACGAGACTACATCGGGGATCTGCCAGAGTTCTCGTGGGTCATCGTCATAGCCGTCGAGAAACAACTCAACCTTTCCTTGATTCGACCGAGCGAAGTCTGGCGTAATTGCCAGGCGTTCGAAGATTTGAACGGTACTGTGATAGTGCTGAGTTTCTATGTCTGACCGAAGAATGGGACAGAAGATGACATCCGCGCCCTCTAAGGCCTGATTTAGTTGGGAATGATAATCAAGCGCAGCACTGTAGTCGTGAGCCGGTCCGGCAATCGCCGCGAGGTTGGCGGCAGCCCTGGCGTCGAAGACCTGATCGTAAGGCACTGAGATCGTCCATCCGTGTTCGCTCGCAACCACTTTGTCTGGGTCAAACAGTGACCAGTAAAACGTCACTGTCTCGGGATCACCGATCAAGAGCACGACTGGGAGAGGATGGTTTACAAGGTAATTGAGATGTTTCGCCTCGCCGAAGTAAGAGTAGCCGTACGGCTGTTTGCGGGCTACGTAGGATGCCCCGAATTTTATCTGGACGGCCAAGCAGCGCCCTGTGACAAAGCCGTTGCCCGTCACAACATCGATATAGCCATCGATTCCAAAGTCGTGTTCTGCGTGATTGCGTCGAAAGATCCAATCCAAGTCTCGATTTACAATTGTCGCAACTAGATTGACGCCGGCCTCTCCAGTTGCCATGGACTTTGTCAATTTCGGGAAGCCGGTCATACGCGGTGTACCTTTACCATAGTTGCTTCGTTTGGAATAATGCGCACCTGAATTCATGGTGACTATTGCTAGTGCTCGGCCGCTGTCTGCTCGTTGATTGTTCTCCTATCACCCGAACCTCGCTAGTGCTTGCGTCCGACTGCGAACAAGCTCGCCGAGGAGCGCACGTACATCACGCCATCCGACAAAGCCGGCGTAGCCATCAGCATCTCTCCCATCGAGTTCGTTGCGATGTGAGCGAATTTCTGCCCCGCTGCGATCACAAGCATCTCCCCGTCTTCATTCGAGAGATAAAGCTTACCGTCGGAGGCTACAGGCGATGCGCTGAAGCCGCTGCCGACCACCGGCAGTCTCTGACGATAGACTTCCTCGCCGGTCCGCAGGTTGTACGCGTCGAACAGGCCGTTGTTGCCGAGCACATAAAGAATGCCGTCGTAGATCAGCGGGGTCGGCATGTAGGATCCCCGGCCAGTGCGGCTCCAGACGATCGCGTCACTATTGGACTTGCCCTCAGGCAAAGTTAGGTTCCCGCGAGCGCCAGCCTTCACCACAAAGATCGGACGTTCGGGACCTCGGCCACTGACGACCGCGAACATTTCATCGGAAAAGACCGGCGTCGGCGCAGTGATCTTCGAACTCCCGCCGAGCCGCCACAACTCCTTCCCGGTGCGAGGGTCATAACCCCGGATGTAGTTCGGCGCGTTGGCGACCAGTATCGGACCCGTAGACGTGGTCGCCACCGTCGGCGTGCCCCACGACGGAAGCTCGTCACGGTCGGTCTTCCAAACCGTCTTGCCCGTGTCGGCATCGAGCGCCAAAAGGAATGAATCGTTCTGAGTGTCGCATTGCAGGATGACGAGATTGTTCCAGATGATGGGTGAGCTGGCGGGGCCCCACTCGTACGTCGGAATGTCGTATGCGCCCAGCTCGAGCCGGCCCAGGTCTACCTTCCAGAGAAGGCGCCCGCTGACATCGTAAGCATAAACACCTTGCGAGCCGAACCACGCCACGACTATGCGCCCGTCGGTTGCGGGAGTCGAGTTGGCGTAGGTTGATTTGATGTGGCGCTTGTCGACTGGCACTCCCTGATGGGCGACGCGCTCCCAAACGATCTTGCCGGTTCGTTTGTCGAGCGCATAAAGCATCCATCGATGCTGAGAGCGGTCTTGTGACGCATCTCCGTCGCCGTAAAGACCCGGACGGAAGCCAGCTTTCGGGTCGCTGCTCACAGCGCTCGTGACGAAGATGCTGTTGCCCCAGACGACGGGGCTCGAGTGAGCGAGTCCTGGAATGGGCGTCCGCCAGAGAATGTTCTCGCCAGTTTTGGGGTCCCATCGATCAGGGAGATTTTGACGCTCTGCTATCCCCGCGGCCTGCGGTCCGCGGAAAGACGGCCAATTCCCGGTCGAGGTGTTTGGGGTCTTCGGGTCCGGGCGCCCGCGGTCTGTTTTAGAAGTCGCCCGCGCGCCGGCGGTTAGGACGATGCGGCGCGGGGGGATGACTTTCACCTCGCTGGTCGGAGCCCAGGTGCTGCGGTCGATAATCATTTTTCGAGGCGTGCACTCATCCGATATCAGATCAAAGCTGAGATGGTTACCGTCTAAGCGAATGCGATAACGCCCCGATCCCTCACAACCTTTGGGTCCGCCGGGCGTTGTCAGCGCAAGCTCAATCTCATCACCTTTGCTTTTCCAGTTGCCGGCCAGTTGGGGCCAGCCGACACCCTCGAGCGTGAATGTGCCGCCGGAGTCGAACTTTGCGACAAAGGCCCCAAACTTCATTGAGTAAGAAGGGACCTGCACGTCTTTATGCTCGATAGTCTGCTGGTTAGTCTGCTGGCTGGCGCCCGCCGGTCTTGAGGCGTTGGTGGCCGCAATTACAATAGCGAACAACATCGCGAGCACTGCTCTTTTGTAAGTTGTTTTTCTCATCATGAACGATGACCTCTAGTTTCATAGCTCCATATTGTGCGTCGGATGAGAGAGAATCTTGAAACACAAACGAATCAAGCCTGACCACCCGCAGCCGTGCTCCGCATACCTGTGTCGGCGAGCGCTTCAACTTCTCTTTCGCGCAACGGCCACAGTCCCGCAAGTATCAACCAAAGCGCAAACAACATGAGAAATGGAAATAGAATGCGGGCCCACTCGATCTTGAACAAGATGATAAGCGCCGGAGCCGCTCCCTGGGCCAGCACTCCGGCGATGCCCAGCCAACCGATCCATGGTGACCCGATCACGCGATTACGCATCCCGGCGATTATGAAGCCGGTGATGGTCAACCCGAAGATCGGATAAAAGAAAACTGCAAGCCAGAGATGAGTCGTCAATACGGGAGTTGATTGTCCGGCGACCAGGTGATGGTGATCGACGACCGCGGCTGTGTGCATTGCCATCTCGATCGTCTGGAGCACCGTCCCGACGATAGCGAACTGCAGCCATCGATTGGCCGAGGCTGGTAAGCTGGCTGGTAACGATGTACTCCGCTTGTAGAGCAACAGTCCGGCCAATAGCGTTATGTAACCCGCAAGCATGAGTGAATGGGCGGGAACCCACTTCGGATCTCCAAGCATTTCAGCCATCGTGCCGCCAGGATGCTGCGGTCCGCCTGCGATCAGGAACAATGCCGAAACAATAAAGCACAGCCGCCAGAGTTGTAGCTTCATCGGATTCCTCCCTTATCGTTAAAATAGGCGGTTCAGTGGTGCCGGTCAATGGTCGACGAAGGGGATCGAATTGGGTGTGATTAGAAGTGGGACCTATGGCAAACGGATCGCTTGACTGAAGTCGATGATTGGTGGTTTGGCCCTCCTGACGGAGGGCGAGAGTCCAAACTGCCGAGCCTTTATCGATCACTTTGCGTTGAGGATTTCGTTGATTGCGAGAACACCAGCGCAGGCAAGCATGGCTCCATCAACCTGCCACTTAAGCGATCACTGAGGAAGTTCGATGGATCGGGCGTGATGGTGTCAGAAACGTTGTTCCCCGCGAACAATCGTTTCTGACACCTTGCGACATTCTCTCCCTCGAGGATCACCGCTTACATATTGCCCAACATATCGCAGGGCTGAATTACTTATGTACGCGGTGCCAGGCGAGAAGACTACTTCTGAATCTGCTTGCCTTCGACCTGCACGACCTCCAGGTCCACCGAAACGCCGCGCAAATCGTTAGCGGTGTAAACGGCAGTCACCGTCAACTCCACCGGGCTGACGATTTCCAGGAAGAAAATCGATAACGGCTCGTCGGTTGGCGGAGCTTCATGCAAGAGTTCGTGCAAACGGAAGCAGTCGTCGAACGTCGCGGTACGCCCCGGAAGAGTGATGGCGTCTTCGGCGCGACGGCCCACGAAGCGCGGCTCGCGTCCCAGGGCCTCTGTCTGCCTCATAAGCGGATAGAGGTATTTGTGAACCGTGACAGGGCCGCCGTGGTAATTCAGAATGTTCACTTCCGTAGCGTAGATTCCCGGTCGTAGCGTTGCCGAGGGAGTAAGCGGAACCACGCCGGGAGGAGCCTCCTTTACGTATCCGCAAAGGAACTTCACCCCGTAGCTCCACCGCTCGCAGGCGATGACGGTAATAGTTACTTTCTTCTGCGCGACTACGCGTCCGTCTGCCACTACATCTATTGTACCTGTGAAAACCTGATCTGTGTTGGTGCACGGCGGACCGGTGAAGGTGACCTTGAAGACATAGTCGTGCGCGACGCTGCCGGAAACGGGGCCGTATCCGGCAGCTGGAGTGATCGAAGTGACAAACGGCGCGGTGCCTCCCGCGGCAGCGAGATGAATATTGTTGAAGAGGTTCGTTGCCGCTGTGATCATCGCGATTATCGTGTTGGTGATCGTCGCGGCGTTGACGCCTGCCGCGAACGAGCCACCCGTAGCTGCAGCGATGCGTGTCCCCTGGCCGGCAACACCCGCGTTGGCGCAGGGATACGAATCCTGTGTTGGAGTGTCATCCAGTCCAAGCGGATAGCCGGTGTTCGTGCTTATGGCGAGAACTTTGATACCTGTGCCGGAGAGGTTGCTCTTTGCGATCGCTTCCGTGATCGCTACAGGCACGAACTGCGGAGCACAGATGGGATCGTGGCCTGGCGCGTCACCGAACCAAACGACTATTCGCTGCGCACCTGATCGCCATCCGATGCTCGGACTCGTCGCGACTTGATTCAGAGCGAATATTTGGCCTTCCGGCCCATCGCCCCCGCCGGTGGCGTTCCACGCATTGATAGCTGCTTGCGGCGGGCCCGGGTTGACGTCTGGCACCTGCTGATGTTGAAAGCAGTATGGATCGCCGCTGCCGAAGTCTTTGTAGTTCCCGACTCCGAATGCCATCGTGGGGTAGAGTCCGTGCAGGGTGCTCATGATGTTGCTTGCGCCGGCCTTAACCGCGGCGATGATATTCCACATGCTTCCGGTGGTGTCGGCAAGGAAATAAACGTCAAACAGAGGCGGCGGGACCGCTGGAATGGTTACATGAATGTCCTCCGTGAAGGTCTCGCCCGGAGTGAGATGTAGGTCGTTGACGCTCGGGCTAATGGTCACCGGAACCGACGGAGCGCCGGTGAAAGGTGTGAACGAGATGGCCGGATTCAGGTCCTCGGTACCGGGTCGCGGAACGGATGGAAAGAAGTCCATCTTCTCGCTCTTTGAAAGCGCCTTCAGATCGAGGACCGTTCCTTTCGCGTCAACGACCACGCTGTAGGGCGGCCCGTTAGGCTGATCCTTTTGAGTGGCACTGATTTGATAGATAGTCGCGCCGGTCGAAGGGACGCGATCGGCAACCCACCCGGCCGGTTGTACGTCTTTCAACTTGTTCTGTTCGGCAATGAGTTTAATCGCGACTTGCAGCACTGATTCAATTTCTTTTTGCATAATGTTTTCTCCTGTTTTGATACTGATTCGGTATCCGGACTTTTGAGAGTGAAGAAGCTCTCCACTCCCGGTTTCGACTGTAATTGCAGAGTTTCGGACTCCACCTGATAACGCTTCCGCCAGTGTTCTGTGAGAGATCTCTCTTACTTTCTACGCCGTGTCCTGGACTTAGCGGTTTCTTATCTAAACGTGGGAAGGGCGGCCTAAGCTGATGTTTGAGCGTTGGCCAACACCAGTATTCGTTGCCGTCCGGCGGAGATTCGAATCGTGTAGGTCATCTTCTCTCCCCATATCTAATGCTCAGACTGTAAGAAACGTTTCGCTTGCCCTCATTTTTGAGTGAAGAACGGCGCCGTTTTGTAACGGATAGGTAATCCCCTGTCGCATGTTTGAGGCGCCTCAACGAGATAAGTAATCAAGACCGCAGGCCACTTGAAGGAGACGCGCGTTACAGTTGGTGTGTGTGCTCGGGATTACCAGGGTCTGACCCGAGATCCGAATCCAAAAAACATCAAAGGAGAATTTAGTTATGCCATTCAGAGCATTGATGCCGCTATTTCGTCCGCGGACCTGCAAGCAGTCAGGGATGCCTTTGCGGCCATACTCCGGAAACTTCCCTTTCTCGTTACTCTAACCGCCGCGGAGCGCCGCACGGTCTTCAAAGCAGGTCCTGACAGCCTCTCATTTGTCGAGAATGCTCAGGTAGCGGCGAAGAACAATCCGGCGATTCTTCCTGCAGGCTTTGACAGCGCTGGATTTAAAAATGATGTCGAACTCTTTGCCGTGCTTACAGAGACTCAACAGTCTGGCTGCTTCAGTAGCGTCTCAGATTGACGATACGCGGATGGCCGTCGGCAGCGAAGCGATGCAAGGAGGGAGTCAGGTTTACAAATACGTGCAAACTGGAGCCAAAACAACCGCCGGTTTGAAACCTGTAGCCGATCAGTTGGGCGAACGCTTCAAGAGAGCCGGTAAGAAAACCAAGCCACCCAACCCGAGCGCCTAGCTCTAAACGATTTGCTCCGACAAAGCGCTGACGCCGTAGCGACAGACGCCGGAGCCATGTCGACGGAAGGCTGAAGCGATTACCACGAAAGCCGGCGCGATCTGCATTTATTGAGGTTGCAGCTAAGAATCGCGGCTTTCAACCTCTGAGCCTGGCCGGTCAGGTTCCGATCCTGGCCGATCAGCTCAGAGCCTCAAACAAGCCTCAGAGCCTGAATGACGAGTCTCCGAGTCTGAACGATGAGGATCTGAGCCTGAACGATCAGCGCAATTCTATGTCGGTCTAGAGCCGATCGATCCAGTAACGTGGATTGCGGTGCAAGTGCGGGACTGCGACGACGATGATTAGGTCTTCATCAATTCCGTAGATCAAGCGGGCCAATAAGCATCTTCGGATTCCAGGTTCCACTTCAGGTGAACCCAACGGAAAGGACTTAATGCGGCGAATCGAACGATCGAGTTCATCGAGGAATTCGAACCCGAGAGCTTCCTCGCGCTGGTTATACCAGGTTACAGCGTCATCAACTTCTCGCTGCGCCGCTTCGAGGAATCGAATTCTCATTGGTCTCGATACTTGGACATGACCTCTTCATAGAAAACAGTCCCGAGGCGACCGGCCTTATACGCATCCCAACGCTTTCGGGCCTCCTCAGCCCAGATGCGATCAATCTCTGGGTCAGGGCTGTCCAGATCTGCGAGAATCGCATCGACGAGCCTTAGCTTCTCGATATCAGGGAGTGACTTGATTTCTTGCTCGAGTTGATCCGCTGCTGATGACATAAAGGAAAATCTTCTCAAAGCCTCACGTCAAACCTGACTTGCGGTGGCAGACGAACGGGTGGACAACGAATCTCAGAAGGACAGATGGACATCTTTTAAGTCGATCACGCCAGACTCAACGCGTCCAATCCTTCCAGTCACCCTCATCCTCTTTCCGCGGTTTATTACCCCGAGTTCCCGATATTCAGACAGCTTTACTGCGCATCGCACGCCAAGGATTCCCGAGTTCTCAGCGGTGTCAAGAAGAACTAGTACGTAGCCATTGTCTCTGGGCGAAGCGTAAGAAAAAACAAGTTCCCAGTCGACTTTGATATCTTGGTAGTGTCGCCCGACATCTTCTTGTTGCAGCGGCGGCACCTTATCTAACTCTGCCATGATTTGCCTTGGCGTTGGCTCGCTCATCTTCGGCGAAGTAGCATTGGGCTCATCAGTTCGAGTAGCCGAATCCTTTTTGGGCGCTGCCGCCGGGGGACTGTCCTTGGTTTCGGCAGACCCAGACGCCTGAGATTGAAGGAGAGGTTCAGGCTTTTTATTGAATAGCTCCTTAACGAAAGTTGTCTGACCCGCCGTCACTCCCAAACCAAACGCAGCAATAATAACACTCGCAAAAGAGACCCAGACTGATACGCCAACATTCTGGACGAGCCATGGAATCGTAACCTTCTCCGGTGGGGTCATAGAGCTCTAGTCCTTCACCACGTAAGCGTCATTATCCTCAAGGTCATTCAGCTTGCTTGACCAGGGCTGCTAAGAATTCCTTTCGCCTCTCTTCAAATAAGTATTTATCAAACTTCTTCCCCAATTACTTCGTTCAATTCAAGTAGCGCCGGCATCGAGATCAGAATCTTGCCTAGATCCAGCGCACGATCCAAAGCGTGTCGGGGCGTGGAGTCTGGTAAGAGCAGTGCACTGACAATTGTGTTGGTGTCGAAAACAAACCTCAAGCTACTCGTCCTTGAGAAGGGGCTCCAATATCTCCGGAGTCATTCCCCTTCGGTGGGCCTCGCAACCGATTTCATTCATTACTTCTTTTAAGGGGCGAGTATCAGCGGAGGCGATCTCTTTTAACCAAAGACTGACTAAAGCCTCCATCTTCCTCTGCTCTTCTGCAGGCGCTCTGTTGAATGCGCTAGCCGCCTCACTGTCCACCTTTATCGTGATTGCTTCTGTCGACATTCCGGTACTCCCGTCTCCGTTGCGAGTTCGCTGGTCGAATCGTACTCCACTCGACCGCTGCCTGTAGCAATTTGATTATCGCATAGTCAGCAGTGTTCGCGGATCAATCTTTGATTACGTACGCACCTTCCTCCGGGCGCACAGGGCGCGAAAACCATAGCGGGCGGCGGAGATTGTCGGGGCCGGGGGCGGGGCGGGCTTTCTCTAACCATTCGCGGTAGATCTCATGTGAGCGCTTTGTGTCTACGATCACATCTCCGTACTTGTCGTCGGGTTGGGCGGGTTCGACTCGTACGCGTTGATGCCAGCAGTGCATGCCGCTCACGGGGTCGGGATGGACAGGGAAGGTCAGGTTCTGATGCACGCCGCCTTCCTGCCAGAAGATGCGCTCTGAATCCGGATCCTCGCTCTTGAATGGTTTCACGCCTTCGATCTGTCGAAGCCGCCAGCGTCCATCGCCTATCTCTTCGAGATCGACCAGCGCCGAAGCCCATCTGTCAGTGCCTTCGTTTTGTTTCAATCGCCAGCGCCCGAGATGATGCGAGCAAGCGACTACGCCGGGGCGAATCCCTTCGGTTACCCACACGCGAACGACGAAGTAGCCGATGTCGGTGCTGACTCGCGCGAGGTCGCCCGTCTTGACGCCGAGCTTAACGGCGTCCTTCGGGTTACACCACAACGGATTCGTGTGAGAGATCTCATACAACCATTTCGCGTTTCCCGATCGCGTATGAATCAGGGTCGGCAGCCTGAACGTCGGCACTAGAATGTAGTCGTTGTTTTTCTGATCGAGCTCGCGCCAATTGACGTGACTTCTAACGTAGCCGGGCAGCGCGTGCTCGGGCCACTTCCAATCGATCATTGTCTTCGAATAGAACTCGAGCTTGCGCGAAGGCGTGACGAAGCCTTTGAGTGGCTCGCCATCGATCATCACTCCCAACACCTGTTCGCCGGTTGCGGTCGGTTTTACGATTCTCGATTGCTCGTCAACGCGAGTGCCTTCGAGATCAGTTTCAGAAATGCGGCCCTGATGTTGATCATAGACGCCGTTCTTCACCGCGAACGCTCCGTTGCGCCGCATGAATTCGAGCGGAGAGAGCCCTGCCTTTTTCGCTTTCTCGGGCAGACCCGGAACGCTGTTCTCGAAGATCCACTGATAGTACTCACCGATAGTGATCTTCTCGCCCGGACGGTAAGGCGATTCGAAGTGCTTCCGCACTCCAAGCTCACCCGTAGGATCGATGCGCCACGAAAGCTCTATCCAAAACTCGTCCTCTTCCCACACCTCGCCGGGGTTTGCTTCGTAGGTGAAGTCTATGTGTTCACCCTTACGTTCGCGGAGCACGCGCTGAACGGGTTGGCGGAAAGAAATCCACTGCGCGGAGTGAGTCTCCTGACTCATTATGTCGTGACGTTCGGCTCCCATACCCATCGGCAGAACGTAGTCCGCAAACCAGGCGGTCTCACTCCAGACCGGAGTCAACGCGGCGTGAAGCTCGATCTTCGATTCGTCTCTTAAGACTTCGACCCAGGTCATTCCATCGGGATTAGTCCACACAGGGTTGTACACTCGCGTGAAGTACGCGGCGAGATGACCTCTGCCATCCTTAAGCAAGTGAGGAAGCAGGAAGCTCATCTCGTGATGAGCGAGCGGATACTCACGCGGCCACAAGGTTTCGTTCCAAACCTTCTGAGGAGCGGGTTTCGAGAACGGCGCCGCCACAAACTTGTTCCACACGTTCGGTGAGACTCCGCCTTCAGTGCCTATGCTTCCCGTGAGCGCGTTCAAGAAGTAAAGCGCTCGTGCTACCTGCCAGCCTCCGAGATTACCCGAAGCCGCGCTTCGCCAGACGTGTGAGGCAAATCGCGAACCGGCGGCTGCGATCTCGCGAGCGATCTCTACGATCTTCGAGGCTTCAACGCCGCATTCGCTTTCGGCGTACTCGGGGGTGAAGTCGGAGTAGATTTCTTTGATCGACTCGATGAATGCTTCCAAAGTGCAGGGAAGTGACGGACGTTCAGCTTGCATGAATTCTTCCCAATTCATCCAGCGCCGAACGAACTCGCGATCGAAGAGATCCTCTCTCAAAATCACCGAAGCCATTGCGAGCAACAGCGCGGCTTCAGTTCCGGGCCACGGCGACAGCCAGTAGTTCGCCGCTGAAGCTGTGTTCGACAAACGCGGATCGATGACCGCGATCTTCGCGCCGGCCATCTTGCCTTCGATGATTCGCTGAGCATGCGGATTGAAATAATGACCAGTCTCTAAATGGGAACTAAGCAGAAGAATGAAACGGGCATTGGCGTAATCGGGAGAAGGGCGATCAGCACCTTGCCACAACGCATAGCCGACACGCGCGCCCGACGAGCAAATGTTTGTGTGCGAGTTGTGCCCGTCGACGCCCCACGCTTGGAGCACTCGGTCGATGTAGCCGTCGTGACCGGGACGGCCTACGTGATAGACGACCTGATCGCGGCGATTCTCGATCAATGCGTTGCGAATCTTTTCGGCGAACGTGTTGAGGACTTCGTCCCAGGTTGTTCGCTCCCATTGGCCTTCGCCGCGGGGGCCGACTCGTTTGAGAGGGAAGAGAATTCGCTCAGGATCGTGAAGCTGATTGATCGTGGCGGGACCTTTAGCGCAGTTGCGGCCTCGCGACGCGGGATGAAGAGGATTGCCTTCGAGCTTTTGGATTTCGCCGGTGTTCTGGTCTACGTAAGCGAGCAGCCCGCAGGCGGCTTCGCAATTGAAACAGGTTGTGGGCACAAGCGAATAGCGCCGCTCGACTTTTTTAGGCCAGCTCCTGGAGTCGTACTCGACCCAGTCATCCCATTTCTCGTGAGGTGGATAGCTTGATAGCCGTGAAGTTGTAGGCGTAGTGGTTAGCTTAGAGTTCGCTGCCGGCTGTTTCGCCAATGGCGTTTCGGGTTCCTTAGGCATGTCGAACCTTTCAGGGGTGAGAATTCGGATCGTCGATAGCCAGGCCTTCAGCGGTTGCCGCTGCATTAAGGTGGCCATCTGCAGAGACCAGAATTGGGGACCCCATTCCGAGGGCTACGCTATCTATATTGACTTCCAGCGCGGCGGCCAATTGGACGGCATCATAGCCGCGAAGCCCATATGTCTCTGCCAAGAGCATGGCGTTATCAATCACACTGGCCGTTACGTCCACGCACACATACTCGTTTGCAAAATGATTTCGGAACTCTGCGATTGCCGTCGACCCGTCTGCCGCGCTGATGCTGCCGCCACGTATACGTCTCGAAAGAGCGGCCACAACTTCGGCGCCCGTTATTCTCGCGATGTGAATGTGATTGCCGGAAAGCGGATTCACCATGCTCTTGATCCAAGACGTGCCAATCTGGGTGACGTACCGCTTAACGACGGCACTACTATCCAAGACGTAAACGTTCACCTAGCGGCGCTCCTCGATAATGGTTTCAGATACGGGCTTGCCCTTCACGTCGATAGGCTCGAACTCTTTGTATTTGTCTGGGTCGAAATTGCGTTTTGGTATCTCGCTGATCACCCCGCGCTCAAGCAGTCGTTGTTCCAGCAAATCTTCAGGGGATAGGGCTGCCCGCGTTTCAATTGGATTCTCCAGTATCGAGTCGAGCAACTCCCTCACCTGCCGCTGCTCGTTATGACTCAGGCTTTTCACTTCTTCGATTACTTTGTCCAAACTTATGCTCGACATAAAACCTCCATCATTGAGGCCATTATCACTTCCACCAATATTGCCGCACAAACGCCGATCCGCGCAGTTAGCTCAATGGCACTGCCTGACCTGCCTGCACCCAGATATGCTCCCACAGGAACAGGCCCGCGAGTGCCGATAACGAAGTCAGGATTGCCACCATTTGATATTGCGCGCCGCCAGTAGTGAGCGCGAGCAGCGGCATGATCACTCCGATGATCACCGCGCCACCCCAAAACATTTTGCGGAAGATTCCCCGGGTGATCAGCCGAACCGCGCGCATTCGCTCGACGTTTTCTTCGGGCATGAATAACTCTCCGGCTATCAACACGCCGTTTGCGACCAGCGCTCCGATGAACTCGTAATAGAGGAACTGCCAGGCGGGTCCAGCCAGTCTGCTGCCGGAGATGATCGAGTCGGCTACGACGACGATCATCAGAATTGACGCGCCCGCTACCATCGCCTGGACGAGCAGGTGAAGAGGTGTCAACGTGCTGTGCCAGAAAACACGCCCTCGCGCTTGCCGGAAAAGGAATGCTGAATACACAGCAGACATCGCCGCCGCCAGCGCGCCAAAGAACATCACCGGACCTTCAGCCCAGAACAAACCGATGAATGGGATCAGCATCCACGCCATCAAGAGTCCGCCGAAGATCACCAGGATGTAGCCTCCAATTACCAGCCACGACTTCCACTGAGGACGAAACAAAATGCTCAAGAAACGATCCGGCCGTTTGAGATCCCACACCAACAACGCGACGGTTGCTGCGAGGAACAGCATTGACACCTGAGGCGCAGCTGTTTCGTAGAGCCACTGATCGCGAACGAAACCAAATCCGATTGCGATCGCCGCGAGGAAGAACGCGCCCGCCGAGATCGACTTGGTCCATAAGTAAGCCGAGACCTTCCAGCCCCACGGCCGCTCATGGGACACGTCATACGTGGTTCGCGCGCGCGCGTCCGCGTCTGCGAGCGCCTGCTCGTCGGCCATCACCGGATCCATTCGTAACTCGGACCACAGGTACCCGCCGGTATGACTTTGCTCGGTTGGAGTCAACGCCGCCTGGTCAGCTTCGATGTAGAACAGCTTCGGCGAAGTGCCGGCCTCGGGTTTCCTGACGGCAGTTTGCTCGGACGCTATCAGGTGAGAGAGCTTCGATGTCGGGTCATCCATATCGCCGGAGATGATTGCCTGGACCGGGCAAACTATCACGCAAGCGGGTTCAAGCTGGGCTTCGATTCGATGCGCGCAGAAGTTGCACTTCTCGGCGGTGTTGGTGTTTGGATTGATATACAGCGCGTCGTAAGGGCACGCTTGCATGCAGGACTTGCAGCCGATGCAGCGATCGCCGTTGAAGTCTACGATGCCATTGTCGAGCCGGTAGAGCGCGGTCACCGGGCAGATGGTTATGCACGGAGCGTCTTCGCAGTGATTGCATCTGAGCACGGAAAAGAATCGGCGAGTGTCGGGATACTCACCCTTCTCTATGTACTTGACCCAGGTTCGGAAAGTGCCGAGAGGAACTTCGTTCTCGGACTTGCAAGCGACTGTGCAAGCGTGACAGCCGATGCATTTGCGATGGTCTATGACGAAGCCGTATTTCATCTCGTGCGGGCTGAAGCGAACAGAGGAAGCGCCCTGCGCTCCCAAGCTGCGAGAGAGGAGATAGTAGCGAATAAGTTTTCCGATGGCTAGTCAGCGGACGCCGGCGTCTAACGCCGCGCCGGGTGAGGCAATCCCAAGGCATCAAGCAGTCGATCAGCCATCTCGCTTCCGGCATATCTCAGCGAGGAG